>Ga0209172_10000147_pt1:0-135000 | contig 210446 bp, 223 predicted proteins | sample LarsenN4metaG_FD_184113 | JGI IMG/M metagenome (GOLD analysis project Ga0209172, IMG submission 184113) | Hot spring sediment bacterial and archeal communities from British Columbia, Canada, to study Microbial Dark Matter (Phase II) - Larsen... ...
GTGCGCGGTGCTGGATTGTGGTTGCGGCGGTGGGCCCTCACCCCCGACCCCTCTCCCGCGTGGCGGGAGAGGGGGGTGCCTGGTGTGCGCGGTGCTGGATTGTGGTTGCGGCGGTGGGCCCTCACCCCTCTCCCCGTGGCGGGCGAGGGGCATTTGGGCTTGGGTTCACATGAAGACGCCCATTTCCTCGTATTCGGCGAACTCCTCTTCGGAAAGGCCGAGAAGGCTGGTGATGACGTCGTGGGTGTGGGCGCCGAGGAGGGGGCTGGCGGTGCGGTTCGAGCCTGGTGTCGTGGAGAGGCGGGGGGTAACGCCGTCGAACTCGCTTGCGGGGCCGAGCTCGTCGTGCGGCATGGTTGTCCACCAGTTGCGCGCGCGGAACTGTTCGTCCTTCTCGACACGGTCGCCGGGAGTTTGGCAGACGCCGGCGGGGACTCCGGCAGCCTGGAGGAGGTGCATGGTGGGGTAGTCCTCGCGCTGGCAGGTCCACTGCGCGATGTGGGCGTCGAGTTCGTCCTGGTGTTCGAGGCGGCCGGCGTTGGTGGCGAACTTCGGGTCGCCGGCCCAGGCGGGTTCGCCCATGGCACGGACCATGGCCTGCCATTCGGCGTCGCTGCGGACGGCGATGGCAATCCAACGGTCTTCGCCCAAGCAGGGGTAGGTGTTGTGCGGGGCGAGGGCGGGCTCCCAGGCGCGGTTGCCCGGGGGCATTCCTTCGCGGCGGAAGCTGCGACCGTTGACGGTGAAGTCGAGCACTGCCGGGCCGGTCAGGACCATGCCGGCTTCGACCTGGGAGATGTCGATATGCTGGCCCTCGCCGGTCTTGTTGCGGTGGTGGAGGGCCATCATGATGGCGATGGCGCCGTAGTAGCCGGCCGTGTGGTCCATGTAGCTGTAGCCCCAACCGGCGGGAGGCTTTCCGGGCAGCCCGGACATCATGGTGAGGCCGCTGAGCGCCTGGGCGGTGGGGCCCCAGGTGGTGAAGTGCTTGTCGCGGCCGGTGTGGCCGAACCCGGAGATGGAGCAGTAGATGATGCCGGGGTTGATTTCCTTCTGGGCCTCGTAGGAGAGGTCCCAGGAATCGAGGACGCCGCTGGAGAAATTCTCGATGACGACGTCCGAGACGGCGATGAGCTTGTGGAGCAGCTCCATGCCGAGCGGGTGGCGGACGTTCAGGAGGATGCTGCGCTTGTTGCGGTTGAAGTAGTTGAAGAAGCCTGAGTTGTTGAGCGTCGTCTTTTCGCCGTGGATGGGGCGGCCGAAGCGGATGGGGTCGGCGGCCTGCTGGTGCTCGACGCGGATGACGTCGGCGCCGAAGTCGGCGAGGACGCGGGTGGCTGTGGGGCCGGCGATGATCCAGGTGAGGTCGCAGACGCGGATGCCGGAGAGGGGAAGTTCGGGCATGCGGGGGATTATAGGCTTCAGGTCTCAGGGGTCGATGCTGCTTAACTCCGCTGCCCGCGGCGCCTGCGGCACTGTGAACACCTATGCCGCCGGACCGTGCGCGTGCCAACTGGAGGTCACGAAAATTGAGTCCGCGGAGTGAGTAAACTCGCCGTAAGTGGGGTTGCGCTCGGAAAAAAAACCGCGCTACGGTGGAACTCTCGCGCGCACATCATCGTAAGAGTGATGGAGTTGTGTAACATGGAGGAAAGCGGTTGCCCACCAAGTGTGTCTTCATCCGGCCCATAATCTCTCAGGCAAGTCGCCGCCAGCCGGGTGCGCAACCGACTCGCACCTTCACATCGAAAACGCTGCCGGTGGGTACAACTCCAGCGACTACACTGGAAAGTCCGTGACCGAACGATATCACGACGCCCAGTACATGTATCTGTCCGGAATCGACTGATCCGTTCCGGACCAAACGTAGGTGATAGAAGATGAGTACGACTCAAAAGAAGTTCCTGGCGGGCGCGGGCACCCTTGCTTTGCTGGCGTCCCTGGCCATCGGGGTGCTGTTCGCATCCGGCACGTTTGCGCAAGATCCACCGAAGCCACCGTTCGGTGACGAACGAGACGCTCCAACGCCGGGACGGTCGTTCCAGTTCATCGACGGGACGGTTGGTCGCTTCCGTGTGGCGACTTGGGACGACCGGAACCTGACCAATGAGGAGAAGGCGGCGGATCCCGTCTTTAACCCGGCGTGGGAGCCGTTCGGCGAGTGCGTCCGTGGACGCGGCGTGAGCCTCCCCCCGCAGGCGGGCCAGCGCCTCACCCAGGCGGATCTCGATGGGTTCGTCGAGCGCAGAAATGCGCAGAGCCCGCGGCGGGACGAGAACCTCGACCTCGCGGCCAAGAAACCGGCAGAGCGAACAGCAGCCATCCAGGCTCGCCCCCACCAACGAGATGCGGCAGTGTTCCTCGATTGTGCAGAGGAGTGGCTCACGCTGAGCCCGCAGGCGCTGTATGAGCGCACGGGCGAACCGAATGAGTACTACCCGCCGCGGTAGTACCAGTTCGGCCGTTCGCTCACCGACTCCTGGTCCCGCAGTGTCGGAGCGACATGGTGCATGCTTGGAATCAGCAGCGCCCGGGGACTTCACTGGCTTCGAGTGAGCCCAGCAGGGCCACACGCCATCGCGTACGATTCCTGCGCCGAACATGGACGCGGGTTGAGCATGACCGAACCAACAGTGGTCGAGCCGAACTTCTTCGAGGTGATCGGGACGCAGCGGGCGATGCGGCGGCTGAAACCGGACCCTGTGCCGGAGGAGTACGTCAAGAAGATCATCTGGGCGGCGACGCGGGCACCGAGCGGTGGGAACCGGCAGGGATGGCGCTGGCTGGTCGTCACGGACCCCGAGAAGAAAAAGAAGATCCAGGGCTGGTATCACGAACTGTGGTCGAAGGCGATTGAGAGCGGGTACGGCGCCGGCGCGAACCTGCCGCCGGAGGAGAAGGCGAGCAATGAGCGCGTCATGCGGAGCGCCACTTACCTTTCGGAGCATATGCACGAAGTACCGGTGCTGATCTTCGCGTGCTCGCTGACCGGCAACGGCGACATCACCAGCGGTTCGAGCATTTACCCGGCGGTGCAGAACCTCATGCTCGCTGCGCGGGCGCTCGGGCTGGGGACGGCGCTGACGACGATCCATCGCGGGCGTCAGAAGGAGATACGCGAACTGCTGGGCATCCCGGAATCGGTCGAGACGGCGGCCCTCATCCCGGTGGGCTGGCCGCGCGGAAAGTTCGGGAGCGGTTTCCGGAAGCCGGTGGAGGACGTGACGTATTGGGAGAGCTGGGGAGCGAAGAAGGCATGAGGCACGAGGTGTGAGGCATGGGTGAGACGGGGACGAAGCTGGCGGTCGAGATTGTGTATTGCACGCGGTGCCACTTCTTGCCGCGGGCGGCGTGGGTGGCCCAGGAACTGCTGCATACCTATGCGGACTTCGTTTCGGGGCTGACGCTGGTGCCGGCGCACGGGGGCGTGTTCGAGGTGCGGGTGGACGGTGAGGTGGTGGCTTCGACGAAGACGGAGGGCGGTTTCCCGGAGATACGGGTGCTCAAAGAGCGGCTGAACGCGCTGTTGGAGGAGGCGGAGGTGGCGACGCTCAAGCGGCACCCGAAGAGGGACGCGGACTGACGCGAACCGTCACCCCTGGCCCTCGCCGGACCGCGCTCGCAGTGGTGGCTGGCGGCGGTGGGCCCTCACCCCCAACCCCTCTCCCGCGAGCGGGAGGGGGGAGTCGTGGCGGCCGAGGTTCGCGCGGTGGTGGTCCGTGGCGGCGGGCCCTCACCCCCTGCCCCTCTCCCGCGGGCGGGGGAGGGGAGTCTTGGCAGCCGAGGTTCGCGCGGTGGTGGTCCGTGGCGGCGGGCCCTCACCCCCTGCCCCGCTCCCGCGAGCGGGAGGGGGGAGTCGTGGCGGCCGAGGTTCGCGCGGTGGTGGTCCGTGGCGGCGGGCCCTCACCCCCTGCCCCACTCCCGCGGGCGGGAGAGGGGTGTGAGAGTGGTAGATTGGACCGTCATGGACAGCTGGTTCGCGAGGGTGAGCAAGGCCGGGCGCGTTGTTTGTGGCAAGCAACACGCGGACGGCGGGTTTTACTGCGACGAGCCGATAGCGGCGTTCATCACACGCGTACGGGAGGCGTCCCGATACCCGGAGCGCCGGCTGGTGGTGCTGCCCGGCTGGCGCCTCGACCGCAAAGGCATCTGGCGGCGCACGACCAGCGTCGAGGATCGGCGGGCGCACGGGCGAGCAACCACAGAGGAGCGGGCGGCGAGCCCGGAACTTCCGGCCCTCGCGTGCTGCGCGAAGTGCGGCACGCTGCAGTGGTTGGAGGCGGAACGATTAGGGGTGGGCTCGAAGCGTCCGGCGGCAGGCGGGGCGGGAGGTCGCTGGCTCATCCGTGAGCCGGCACCAGAGGACTCCGGGCGGCGGGCTCAGCTCCGACGATCCCGAGGCGGGGGCTGATGCGTTTGGCGTTGCCGATCGGATCTCGACACGGCCAGGTGACTCTCGTCAGCGGTTGGTCGGCGCAGGTGCCGCGCGGACTGCCGGATTAGGCGGCGGTGAGCGGCGGTGGACCCTCACCCCCTGCGCCGCTCCCGCGTGGCGGGAGTGGGGAGTGCCTGGTGTCGGCCGTGCTGGATCGTGGTTGAGGCGGTGGGCCGTCACCCCCGAGTTGACTTGACGGCCTGCGAGGAACCGCGACGGGCGGTGGTTCAGGCAGGAGGCCGGGGGCCTTGAGAGAGATATAGTCAGAACTGTGACGAGGGTGATCGTCCGGAAGCTGAAGTTCGACGGGTCGGTGAAGTACACGTGGCCGGGGGACCTGGTCGACTCTCCGCCGGGCTGGGCCATTGTCCACCATGACCCGGAGCGGCACCGTAAGGTGGGGGAGGAGACCGGGGACGGCGAGCCGGCCCACCTGTTGCACTACATCGGGCTCGAGGGGCCGCTGAGCTTGCTGTTCGCATACTCGCTGGACGGCGGATTCCTTGAGGCGAAGTGCGATGCCGCCCTGCCCGGCCACCGGGAGGGCGAACTCATCGAGTTTGTGGACCTGGACCTGGACGTGGTGGTACTGCCGGGAGGACAGCACTACGTGCGCGACCAGGAAGTTTTCACGGAGCGGTGTGTCTCCATGGGCTACAGCGAAGAGGCAAAGCGGGCGGCGCACCTCGGGATCCTGCACGGGCTGCGGATGGTGCGGCGTGGCGCGTTCCCGTTCAACGGGCATGCCGATGCGGTGGTGCGGGGCCTGCTGAGTGGAACCGGTCGTGAGGAGTGACTAGACTGGTGGGACACCGACCCCTGTGAGGGTTTTCATTTGTCCTACTCCATCATCGAAACCTGCATCGGCTGTACGGCCTGCACGAAGCGCTGTCCCACGAACGCCATCACGGGCGAACGCAACCAGTTGCACGTGATCGACCCGACGCTCTGCATCGACTGCGGCGCCTGCGGCATCGTCTGCCCGCCGGAAGCCATCCTGAACACGTACGGCGACGTGTGCCGTTCGGTGAAGAAGAACGAATGGCCAAAGGCAGTGGTGATCGAGGAAAAGTGCATCGGCTCGGGATGCGAGCTGTGCATCAACATCTGCCCGTTCGACGCCCTGAGCCTGCAGCACACGGACCGGATCGACGACTTCTTCGGGGTGAGCACGGTGGACGAGAAGAAGTGCACCGGGTGCCGCCTGTGTGAAGACGTCTGCGGTTGGGACGCCGTCCACATCTTCCCGCTGAAGGACGAAGTGCTAAAGCCGTTCGAGGAACTCACCGCGGAAGAGAAGGCGATCGTGCTGGAGGCGCGCAAAATCAAGGAAGCGTCGCACTTCGCGGTATAGGCGGCCGAGGGCGGCGGCCCGGACGGCTACTTCAGGGAGTCTGCCCTCGCTGCAAGTTCGAAGTCCCGGGCAGTGACCCCGCCGGCGTCGTGGGTGCTGAGTGTCAGGCGGACGCGGTTGTAGACCCAGTTGACTTCGGGGTGGTGGTCGAGCGTTTCGGCGGTGGCCGCGACCTTGACGACGAAGCCCAGGGCGGCGACGTGGTCCTTGAAGGTGAACTGCTTCGTGATCGCGTCGCCTTCGTGTTTCCAGCCTTTGAGGGAGGCCAAGCCTTCGGCGACCTTCTCGGGGCTCAGCTTCTTTCGAGCCATGGGATCCTCCAGTGAGGTAAACGGACTTTCGCGTGCCTAACGGCGCGCGGGAATAGTATGGACGGCGGGATGGAGAGGGAACGGCTTGGGGAGAGGCGCGTTTCCCGCCGCTGGATGCTGGGGGCGATGGGCGCCACAGCCGGGGCGGCAGGAGTGGCAGCGCTTCGCTGCAGCGGCGGCGACTCCCGCCCGCCGGACGAAGGCAGGACGATCGAGGCGGGCGAAACGCCCGGCACCCCGGGGCCGCAGGCGACACTGCCACCGCAGGACGGAAAGCGGGGTCACACCCTGCGGTACACGGGCTTCGTTGTGCGCGACAACACGTTCGACCCGCACAAGACGCAGGCGGGACCGTTTTACGGGCACCAGGCATTGATTTTCAGCCGGTTGCTGGCATACCAGGACCAGGCGAAGGGGACCATCGTCCCGGACCTGGCCGAGAAGATGCCGGAGCAGCCCGACGCACAGACGCTGATTTTCCAGTTGAACCCACAGGCGCGCTGGCACGACGTCCAACCGTTGAATGGCCGCCCGGTTACGGCGGAAGACGTGAAGTACTCGGTGATCCGTCAGCTCTCCGGCGACGCATCGTTCGTGCGGAAGGCGCAGTGGGCGATCGTGGACCAGATCGAGGCATCCGGGGACCGGACGGTCACGTTCAAGTTGAAGTCGCCGCTGGCGGCGGCGCACCACCTGTTCGCAGACACGAACTCGTTCATCGTGGCCCCGGAGATTGCCGGGGAAGGGAACGACATTGGCCAGAACCGCCAGGTGGGGAGCGGGCCGTTCCAGTGGGTCGAGTGGGTGGATGGACGGCACGCGAGCGTGCGGCGCAACCCGGGCTGGCACGGCGGAGACCGGCGGCCAAACCTGGACGGGATCTCGCTGGTGCAGGCGACCTCCACGGCGGATGTGGAAGGGGACCTGAGGACGCGCGAAATCGACGCAGCCATGGTGGGCCGGGTACTGGCGGACAAGCTGAAGGCTGCGATCCCGCAGTTGACCGAGTTCACGGTGGGGCACTCGCAGTTTTTCGGGATGCGGTTTGGGATCGAGCACGACCCGTACAACGACCTGCGGTTCAGGACGGCGCTGACAATCGCGCTGGACCGGCGGGCGATGGTGCAGAAGTTCTTCGGGGGATCGGGCGGCGTGAACGCCTGGATCAGCTGGCCGGTGACGGACTGGGCGCTGCCGGAGAGCGAGCTGACGACCCAGCCCGGGTACCGGCCGGGCGAGGGCGGCCGCCAGCAGGACATCGCGGAGGCACGGGCGCTCCTGGAGGCGTTCAAGGGGCAGAAGACGCTGAAGGACGACCTCCCCCTCTTCGTGCTGGACGAGACGGAGAGCGCCCTGGAATTCGGCGAGACCATCCGCCAGCAGCTTGAAGCAAACCTCGGGTTGACCCAGGTGCGCGTGGTACCTGTGCCGCTGGCGGAGCTGTCGTCGTTGCTGGTTTCCGGTGCGGCGCCCTGGGCGGCCGGACCGGACAGCGGCTGGATCGATTTGGACGACTGGGTCTACCCGTATTTCCATGCGAACGGCACGAAGAACAGCTTCCCGCTGCGGGACAGCGAACTGACGACGATGATCGATGCGCAGCGGGTGGAACTGGACAAAAACGCGCGCAGGGAGATTGGCTACAACATCCAGCGGCGCCTGCTGGCAATCAACGCAGGGGTGAACCTGGTGAGCGAGCGCGTTGTGGCGCTTGCCTGGCCCTACGTGAAAGGTTTTCCACTGGATACGGCCGATGGCTACCAGCACCGTTTCGCCGATTGCTGGATCGACCAATCGGATCCCACCTTCCGCGGCCGATAAGGTCGCGCGGCGGACAGGCGAGCACCCGATTGGGCCCGTTCGGCCCCTGACCGGGCGGCCGGCGGACAGACAATGAACCCGTGAACCACGAGAGATGGCTTGCGGCTCTCCTCTTCGCGATGGGCGGCGGGCTCGCGCTGAACGCCGTGCTCGGCCCGCTGGGGTTCGAGGTCATCGAGTACCACTACGGCGAGTCACTGCGGAACCAGGGGATCGGCCTGGACCTGGTGGCGCTGGTGGTGGTGGCGCCGCTCTGCATCGCGGCCGGCGTGCTGGTGGCTCGGCAGAGATTGGCGGGCCGGGTGTTGGCCTTCGCGCCGGCGGCGTTCACGGCCTACATGATGCCGCAGTACGTCATAGGCCCCGACTACCTGGGGCTGCCAGGGAACAACGAGAACTTCTTCGCGCTGCACTTCGCGATGTTCTTTGGGGCGGCGACAACGTTCGTCCTCGCCTGGCACACCATCTCGCCTGAGGAACTGGCGCTGGGCGGGGCACGTCGCAAGGGGGCCATCGGCTTTTTGCTGGCCTTCAGTGTGTTCATGGTGGTAGCTCTGTATCTACCGGGCCTGTCCGATGCGCTGTCGGAAACACCGGACCGGGCGGCGTACGTGGACAACCCGACAGCGTTCTGGATCGTCGCGTTCCTGGACCTGGCGGTGGCGGGGCCGGCGGCGCTGGTGAGCGGGATTGCCCTTCGGCAAGGCGCCGGGTGGGCACGGAAGGCTGTCTACGCGATGGCGGGCTGGTTCGCGCTCACGCCGCCGTCAGTCGCGTCGATGGCGGTCGTTATGGTCCGGAACGACGATCCAAACGCTTCGACTGGCCAGGCGGTGGCGTTTGTGGCCTTCGCGGTGGTGTTCCTGGCGTTTTCGGCATGGCTTTGGAAGCCGGTCCTCGTTGGACGGAGTGGCCCGGACGGATAGCCCCTGGCTGCGGGCGGCCGTACGCTCAGCAGAGTGGCGAAACGGTTCATGGACGTGTTCATCACGCTAATCAGCCTCCCGCTGTGGGCGCCCTTGATGGCGGTCATGGCGGGGCTGCTTGCGTTGGAGCTCCGAGGGAACCCGTTCTTCGTCCAGGAGCGGGTGGGACTCCATGGAAAGCCATTCCGCATGCTGAAGCTGCGGACGATGCGGCACCCGAAGCCCGGCGAGGAGGACCACTACGAGGTGAAGGACTTTTCCGAGTTCGTGTTCGCGCCACCGGACAGGCCGAACCCACGGATCACCCGGTTCGGGGCATTCGCGCGGCGGACTTCGCTGGATGAGATCCCCAACCTGTTCAACGTGTTGAAAGGCGAGATGTCGCTGGTGGGGCCACGGCCGGAGATCCCGGAAATCGTGGCGCAGTACCCCCCGGAGTATCACCGCAGGCATGAGGTGTTGCCGGGCATCGCGGGGCTTGCCCAGGTGAACGGCCGCTCGGATTTGACCTATGACGAAACGGCTACCTACGATCTGGCCTACGTGCAGAACCACTCGGTGCTGACCGACCTGGGAATCCTCCTGAAGACGGCGGTCACCGTCCTGCGCGGGAGCGGAGCCCGATGAAAGTGCTCGCGGCCGTCCGATCCAACCTTTTCAGCGGCGACAACACGCGCGCCATCGGGGCGATGGCGCTCGACGTGCTGGTTGTGGCCCTGGCCTACGCGGCGGCGCTGCTGCTGCGGTTCGACGCGGAGGTGCCGCGCGAGAACTCCGAGTTCGTGCTGACGATTTTTCCGCTGATCGCCGCTGTGTACGTGGCGATGAACCTGGTGTTCGGGGTGTACCGGACGGTGTGGGCGTACGGCAGCCTGGGCGACATCCTCGCGCTCCTGCGCCCGGTGGTGGTGGCCACGCTCCTTATCTTTGGCGTGAACTTCTGGGTGAACGAACGGGATCTGCCGCTGTCGGTGATCCTGATTGCGGGGGAGCTAATCTTCCCGGGGATGGCGTTCGTGAAGATGCGGTCGCGGCTGCTGCTGCGGCTGCCCCGGGCGGCCCAGGCATCGCAGCGGCTGCTGATCATCGGCGCGGGGCACACGGGCCAGGCGCTGGCCAGGGAACTGCAGAACAGCCCGGGATTGAACTACCAGCCAATCGGGTACCTGGACGACGACCCAAAGAAACTTGGCCGCCGGATGCATGGGCTTCGCGTCTTCGGCACGGTCGCGGAGCTGGAGCGGCAGATCCGGATCCACTCCGCGGATGCGGTCGCCATCGCGATCCCTCGGGCCTCCGGGTCGGTCATCCGGGGGATCGTGGCGACGTGCCAGGCGGCGGCCGTCCCGGTGCGGATTGTGCCCGGCGTGGAGCGGTGGCTTTCGAGCGGGCATACGAACGACGCCCTGCGGGAACTTACGCTCGACGACCTCCTGGGGCGCGAGCCGGTGCAGATCGACTACCTGGCGTGCAGCCAGTCGGTGAAGGACCGCGTGGTGCTGGTCACGGGGGCGGCGGGGTCGATTGGATCGGAGCTTTGCCGGCAGGTTGCGACGTTCCAGCCGCTCGAGTTGCACCTGCTCGATAACAACGAAAGCGGGCTGTTCGACCTGGCGGCGGAGCTGGCGGGCGTGTCCCCGCAGACGACGATCCGGCTCTGGCCCGCGAGCGTGACGGACGGCGAGAAGGTAGAGGCGATCTTCAACCAGGTGCGGCCACATCTCGTGTATCACGCAGCGGCGTACAAGCACGTCCCGATGCTGGAATCGAACCCGGACGAGGCGTTCCGGGCGAACGTGCTGGGGACGTTGAACGTGGCGACGGCGGCGCGCACGTTCCAGACGGGGACGTTCGTGCTGATTTCCACGGACAAGGCGGTGCGGCCCACCAGCATCATGGGGGCGACCAAGCGGATTGCGGAACTGCTCATCCTGGCGCTGGCGAGGGAGAGCGAGCACACGAAGTTCGTGGCGGTGCGCTTCGGCAACGTGATGGGGAGCCGGGGCTCCGCGCCGCTCACGTTCATGCGCCAGATCGAGCGGGGCGGTCCGGTGACGGTCACGCACCCGGAGATGATGCGCTACTTCATCAGCATCCCGGAGGCGGTCAGCCTGGTGATCCAGGCGGGGACGTTCGGGGGCGGCGGGCACATCTACATGCTGGACATGGGCCAGGAGATCAACATGCTGGAACTGGCGGAGCGGATGATCCGGCTCCGTGGGCTGCGGCCGGGGGAGGACATCCCGGTCGTCTTCACAGGCCCGCGGCCGGGGGAGAAGCTGCGCGAAGAGCTCGTGGCCGATTTCGAGAAGATGGAGTCTACCGACCACCCGAAGGTGATGCGGTTGCGCGCGCAGGTCGAAATCACGGAGTCCGAGGTGAGGCGGCTGGTGGACGAAGTGGCGGCTGTGCTCCGGGGCGACCCGGAGGAGCTGCGGCGGCGGATTCACCTGGTAGCGAGGAAGTACTCGAACGAAGCGGACGACGTGTCCTCCGGGGCGGAAGTGGCGGGCCAGTGACGGGTTTCCGTGTCCACCCGACGGCAGAAGTGAGCGAGCGCGCATCCATTGGCGAGGGCGCCAGCATCTGGCACCAGGCGCAGGTGCGCGAGGGGGCGACCGTGGGGCCCGGGTGCATCATCGGCAAGGGCGTCTACATCGGCGCCGATGTGTCACTCGGTGCGAACTGCAAGGTGCAGAACTACTCCTGCGTGTACGAGGGGAACACGCTCGAGGACGGCGTGTTCGTGGGGCCTGAGGTAGTGTTCACGAACGACCGGTATCCCCGCGCGATCAATCCCGATGGTTCGCTGAAAGCAGCGAGCGATTGGGAGCTCGAGGGCACGGTGGTGAGGTACGGGGCCGCGATCGGGTCGCGGTCAGTGATCCTGCCGGGCCTGACGATCGGGCGATGGGCACTGGTGGCGGCGGGCTCGGTGGTCACGAAGGATGTCCCTGACCACGCGATTGTGGCGGGGAACCCGGCGCGGCAGCGGGGGTGGGTTTGCGTCTGCGCGCGGCCCTTATCGGACCAATTGATTTGCCCGGCGTGCGGGAAGAAGTACCAGCACACAGCGGCGGGGCTTGCTACTCTCGAAGCCTAGTCCATCCGCGCGGACAACGTGCCCCGCGCACCAGCGCCGGGACCCGGAGGCTCCATGACCACCATCGACCGACAATTCATCCCGATCGCGAAGCCGCTCATCGGCGAGGCCGAGAAGCGCGCCGTGATGGAAGTGCTGGAGAGCGGCCACCTGGCGCAGGGGCCACGTACTGAAGCGTTCGAGAGGGCTTTCGCGGAGTACGTTGGGGCGAAGCACGCCATCGGCGTGAACAGCGGCACGGCGGCGCTCATCGTCGCGTTGCAGGCACACGGGGTGGGGCCGGGCGACGAGGTGATCACGACGCCGTTCAGCTTTATCGCGACGGCGACGAGCATCCTGGCCTGCGGGGCGACCCCGGTGTTCGTAGACGTGGACCCGTTCGACCTGAACCTGGACCCGGAACGGGTGGAAGAAGCCATCACCGACGCGACGAAAGCGGTGATGCCGGTGCACATCTTCGGACACCCGGCGCGGATCACGGAGATTGCGGAGATCTGCGAGGACAATGGGCTCGCGCTCATCGAAGACGCGGCCCAGGCGCACGGCGCCGAACACGAGGGCCGGCGGATGGGGACGTTCGGGACGGGGTGTTTCAGCTTCTATCCGACGAAGAACATGACGACGGGCGAAGGCGGGATCATCACGACGAACGACGATGAAGTAGCACGGATGTGCCGGATTATCCGCAGCCACGGGCAGGAGCAGCGGTACAAGCACGATTACTTCGGGCTGAACTGGCGGATGCAGGATTTGAACGCGGCCATCGGGCTGGCACAGATGGCCTACATTGAGGAGTGGAACGAGGCGCGGATCGCGAACGCGGAGAAGCTGTCGTCGCTCATCCGGTCGGTTGAGACGCCACGGGTGCGGGAGGGCGACCGGCACGTGTTCCACCAGTACACGATCCGGGTGAGCGGGGACCGCGACGCCTTCCAGGCGAAGCTCCAGGAAGCGGGCATCGGGAGTGCGGTGCACTACCCGATCCCGATCCACCGCCAGCCGATCATGGAGAAGATGGGGTTGAACGAGTTCGACTGCCCGGTGGCGGAGGCGGCGGCGGAGCGGGTGCTGTCGTTGCCGGTGCACCCATCGCTGGGGCCGGAGGACGTGGAGTACATCGCCAGCGTGGTGAACCGGATCGGGTAGGGTGGGAGCGTCGGCATTCCCCGTTCTCCGTTCCCTGCTAACCTGATCCTCGATGTCTCGGACTCTCCGCGCGGCGGTCATCGGCCTTGGTTCCATGGGTGCGAACCATGCTCGCGTGCTCTCCGACACACCCGGCGTGGAACTGGTGGCGGTGGCCGACGCGAACCCGGCGGCGGTGAACAAGACGATCGCGGGCCGGCCGATCCCGGGGTTCCCGGATGCAGTTTCGCTGTTGCGAGAGACGAAGCCGGACATGGTGTCGATCGTGGTGCCGACGCAGCTGCACGAAGAGGTGGCGCTGCAGGCGATTGACGCGGGCTGCGCGGTGCTGGTGGAAAAGCCGATCGCGGCGAACCTGGAGGCGGCGCGCCGGATCGCGCGGGCTGCGGAACGGGCGAACGTCGTCCTGACCGTCGGGCACATCGAGCGGTTCAACCCGGCAGTGCGCGAACTAAAACGGCGGCTCGATGAGGGCCAGGGCGGGCCGGTGCTGCAGGTGCGGGCCCGGCGGGTAGGGCCGTTCCCCCACCGAATCCGGGATGTCGGGGTGATTCACGACCTGGGGCCGCACGACATCGACATCATGCGGCACCTGCTGGGCGACGAAATCGAGCACGTGTTCGCGGAGGTGCGGAGCCACATCGCGACGGGAAACGAGGACCTGTTCGCGGGGCTCGTCCGCTTCCGCGGCGGGGCGATGGGCATCCTCGACATCAACTGGCTGACGCCCACGAAGGAACGGACGCTGACGGTGCTCTGCGAGAAGGGCATGTTCGTGGTGGACTACGCCGCCCAGTCACTCGCGTTCTACGAGAACTTCGACGCAGCGGCGCGGGAAGGGCGCTACGCCTCGGTGACGGAAGGGCCGATGACGCGCTACCCGATCCCGAACCGCGAGCCGTTGCGGGTGGAGCTGGAGGCGTTCCGCGACGCGGTGCTGGCAGGCGGGCCGCCGCCGGTGAGCGCGATCGACGGGATGACGGCGCTGGCGGTAGCGGAGGCACTGGTCCGCTCAGGAGAGTCGGGGATGCCCGTCCGCGTTGAAGAGGTCGCCGCGCACTCATGAACGTCGCGGTGGTCGGCATTGGCCGCATTGGGCTTCCGCTGGCCGCGACGATTGCTTCGAAGGGCCATCGCGTCTTCGGCTGCGACGTCAACTCGGCGCTGGTGGAACGTGTGAACCGGGGGGAGAACCCGATCCCGGACGAGGCCGGGCTCGATGCGATGCTGACGCAGGTGATGCGGACGGGGACCTTTCGCGCGACAACGGAGACTGCGGCGGCAGTGGCGGAAAGCGACGTGGTGCTGTTCGCGGTGCGGGTGGATGTGGACGAGGAGGGGCGGGCAGACCTGCGATACCTGTTCGCGGCGGCCGAAGAAGCGGCGAAGGGGCTCCAGCCAGGCGCGCTCTGCATCTTCGATACGACGCTGCCGGTAGGCACGACGCGGCGGGAGCTTGCGCCGAGGCTGGAGACGGGCGGGAAGCGGCTTGGCGTGGATTTCCACGTTGCGTTCAGTCCTGAGCGGCTGCTCATGGGGCGGGTGATCGAGGACCTGACGAAGTACCCGAAGGTTGTCGGCGGGGTGGACCCGGAGGCCGGGCCGAAAGCCGCGGCGTTCTATCGCGAGGTGTTCGGGGGAGAGGTGATGCTTCTCGGCAGCGCCGAGGCGGCGGAACTGAGCAAACTCGCGGAGGGCGCGTACCGGGACCTGAACATCGCGCTGGCGAACGAGCTGGCGATGGTGGCAGATGTCCACGGCCTGGACGTGACGGAAGTGATCGCGGCGGCGAACTCCCAGCCGTATTCGCACATTCACGTGCCGGGGACGGGAGTTGGTGGGCACTGCATCCCCGTCTACCCGCGCTTTCTGATGCAGGGCGAAGGGCCGAGTGCGCTCCCGGCACTCGGGCGGCAGGTGAACGACGCAATGCCCGGGTACGTGGTGGAGCGTGCCGGGGCACTCGCGGGCGGACTCGATGGCAAGCGAGTGCTGATCCTTGGGCTGACGTTCCGGCCGGACGTGGCGGTGACATTCCACACCAACGCCGTGGACCTGCTGAGGGAGTTCACGGCGAGGGGAGCGATCGTGTCGGGGCATGACCCGCTGCTCAGCGCGGAAGGAGTCCGCGAGCTTGGGTTCGAGCCGGCCACCACGCTCACCGGCTACGACATCGCGGTGGTGCACAGCTATCACCGCAGCTACCGGGAGATGGACTGGGGGGCACTCGCGCCACTCGTGGTCGATGCGCGCAATGCCCTGGACCGGGCGGCAGTGGAAGCGGCCGGGGCGCGTTACCTTGGGGTGGGCCGTCCGGCGACAGGGGGCTGACGGCAGGCCCGCTACACCAGCTCCAGGGCCTCGCCCTCGTACTTGCGGGCGCCGCGGCGAAGTTCGACGAGCTTGCCGAGTGTCATTGAGGCGGCCGGTGGGCGCTACTTCGGGGTGGGACGCCAGGGGTTCGTGATCCGCAGGCCCTCACCCCCTGCCCCCTCTCCCGCGCGCGGGAGAGGGGATGCATGGCTCGTGGTAGCCGGCTACACCAGCTCCAGGGCCTCGCCTTCGTACTTGCGCGCGCCGCGGCGAAGTTCGACGAGCTTGCCGAGCTTCACCACGCAGTCGGCCACGCCCTTTGAATCCGAGAGGGCGTCGAAGCTCTGCATGCCACAGACGTTGCAGGCGCCGTGGTGGCAGTCGGCCACGGTTTTGACCGTGTGCACGTCGCGCCACTGGCCGCGGAGGTAGCTCTTGGTGACGCCGCAATCGATGTGGTCCCAGGGAAGCGGTTCGCGCGTGTCCCATTCGCGGTGGGCGAACCAGGCAGCATCGACACCGGTGGCCTCGAAGGCTTCCTGCCAGCGGTCATAGCGGAAGTACTCGCCCCAGGCGTCGAACTTCGCTCCGCGGCGCCAGGCCTCGTAGACCGCTTCGCCGACGCGGCGGTCCCCGCGGCTGAGGACGGCTTCGATGAAGCTGTCCTTCGGGTCGTTCCAGCTGAATTCGACGCCAGCGGAGCGGCAGCCGTCCTTGAGCAAGAAGTGCTTGGGCTGGAGCTCTTCGGCGGTGTCCTGGCGGGCCCACTGGAACGGGGTGTGGGGCTTGGGTACGAGGTTGCTGGTACTGACGCGGACGCGGGCGCGGCCACCAACGTGCTTCTTGCCGATCGCCTTCACCTTCTTGCCCATCTCGACGATGCCCTCGACGTCTTCGAGGGTCTCGGTGGGGAGGCCGACCATGAAGTACATCTTGATGCCGGTCCAGCCCCGTTGGAACGCATTTTCGGCCGCCCCGAGGAGGTCTTCTTCACTGACCAGCTTGTTGATGGCGTTGCGCAGGCGCTGGCTGCCGGCTTCGGGAGCGAGCGTAAGGGTGTGCTTTTTGCCTTTGGCGACGGCGTTCGCGACATCGACCGAGAAACTGTCGACGCGGGTGCTGGGGATACCAACCTTCAGGTCCTCGAAGGTGGAGGTGAGCTGGTTGACCATGGGCACGATCTGGCTGTGGTCGGTGGTGCTGAGGGAGAGCAGCGAGAGCTCGTCGTAGCCGGTGTTGCGCATGAGTTCGCGGGCGGCCTGGACCACTTCTTCGGGCGAACGTTCGCGAGTGGGGCGGTAGATCATGCCGGCCTGGCAGAAGCGGCATCCCTGGGTGCAGCCCCGCTGGATCTCGACGGCCGCGCGGTCGTGGATGGTCTGGAGGTAGGGGACGATGGGCTTCACGAGGGCCGGCGGCAGTTTCTCGACGATGCGGCGGGTGATCGTCACGGGAGCTTCGGCGACGACGGGTTCGAGCGCGGCGAAGTGGCCGCCGGCATCGTAGCGGACCTCGTAGAACGATGGCACGTACACGCCGGGCAGGCGCAGGAGGTCGCGCAGCCGGCGGTCACGGGGCGTGCCCGAGCGCTTCCATTCGCGGACGAGGTCCGCGAGTTCGAGGACGGCGTCCTCGCCTTCCCCGAGGAAGAAGGCATCGATGAACGGCGCCATCGGCTCGGGATTGAACGCGCCGCTGCCGCCGGCGATGACGATGGGATGATCCTCTCCGCGATCTTTCGCCCGAACCGGGATTCCTGCGAGGTCCAGCATGTTGAGCACGTTGGTGTACGTCATCTCGTACTGGAGGGTGAACCCGAGGACGTCGAACCGGGCGATGGGCGAGCGCGTCTCGAGGCTCCATAGGGGGACGCCCTCGCGGCGCATCTCGGCCTCCATGTCCTCCCAGGGGGCGAACACGCGCTCGCAGGCGACATCGTCGACTTTGTTGAGGAGGTCGTAGAGGATGCCGATGCCCATGTTCGACATGCCGATGTCGTAGGCGTCGGGATAGGCGAGAGCGATGCGCACGGCAGTGCTGGCCCAGGGCTTGGCGACGCTGTTCCATTCGCCGCCCGTATACCGGGCGGGCTTGGAAACGCGCGTGAGCAACTGGTCGATGGTGGTCATGGAGTCCTCCTCTGCCGGCAGCGAAGCTGCCGGTGCGCAGGCGAACTTCCATGGTAGCAGGCGTTTTCTGTGTGTCGCCTGCTGACCGCCAGGTGCGGCTGGGCCATACTCGGAGCGTGAAGTTCGATGCGGTGATCGTCGCAGCAGGCGCGTCAACGCGCTTTGGTGCGACAGACAAGCTGGCGGCGGAGCTTTGCGGGCGGCCCGTATTGGCGTGGTCGTTGGCGGCGTTCGAGGCGGTGGAAGAGTTGGGTTGCCTCGTTGTCGTGACCGGGCCGGGGCGCATCGAGGAGACGCGTGCCCAGGCAGAGGTGTGGGCAGGGAAGTGCTGCGTCCGCGTCGTGGAGGGCGGCGCACGGCGGCGGGACAGCGTGGAGGCAGGGCTGCGGGGGTGCGGCGCGCGTTATGTCGCGATTCACGATGGGGCCCGGCCCCTCGTGACGCCCGACCTCATCCGGAGCGTGGTTGAGGCGGCCGAAGGGAAGCCGGGGGCGATCGCGGCGACTCCGGTGACGGACACAATCAAGGAAGTCGTTGGCGGGCGAATCGTGGGGCACCCGGAGCGGTCGCGCCTGTGGGCCGCGCAGACGCCGCAGGTAGTCCTGCGGCAGGCATGGCTCGATGCGGCGGCGATGAGCGATAACGACGAGACGGACGATGCCGCGATGCTGAGCCGGCTGGGGCTGGAGTGCGTCGTGGTGGATGGAGGGCCCGAGAACTTGAAGATCACGCGGCCGCTGGACCTGGAAGTGGCTGCCGCCATCCTCCGGGGGCGGGGCGCGGTATGACCGTCCGGGCAGGTATCGGCGAGGACCTTCACCGCGTCGATGACGGACGGACGCTGGTGCTCGGCGGCGTGATCATCGAAGAGGGCCCGGGACTTTCGGGCCATTCGGACGCGGACGTGCTGCTGCATGCGATCACCGACGCGGTGCTCGGCGCGGCCGCGCTCGGCGACATCGGGCACTACTTCCCGCCGAACGATCCACGGTATGCCCACGCCGACAGCGCGGACTTCCTGCGGAAGGCGCTGGAACTGGCGAAGGCGGCGGGCTGGCGAGTCGGGAACGTGGACGCGACGGTGCGGGCGGAGCGCCCGAAGCTCGCTCCGTATATCGGGCACATCCGGGAGCGGGTCGCGGAGATCCTCGGCATCGATGCGGCTGCGGTCAGCGTGAAAGCGAAGACAGGCGAGGGACTCGATGCGGTGGGCCGCGGCGAAGCGATGGGCGCGGTCGCGGTGGTGCTGCTCGAGCGGGATTAGACGCGGCGCACGCTTAGAGGCCGAACCTGGGCCTGAGCACGAGGGCGTTCGGGAGTTCGAGGCGGCGTAGGAGTTCCCGCCAGTGGGGCGCCCTGAGGAACAGCGGCTCCAGCAGTTCGACAGCCTTCTCCACCTGCCCCATCGCGACCAGCGTGTTGAGCGCGAACCAAAAGGTCTGCTCGTCGGATGGGTAGAGACGCGAGGCTTCCTGGTAGGCGGCCAGGGCGACCTCCAGCGGACTGGCTTCGGTCAGGCCGGGTGGCGAGAGGAGGCGCCCGGCAAGACGGATGTTGAGGAGGGCACGGAGATCCTGCAGGGGAGTCCGGCTGTTGTCGGCGCGGAGGTCCCAGGTGGACGCGCGGGGCCCGGGTTCGCGGACGAGGATAGCCGCGGACTGGCTGCCACGGATGTCGCCGCCGGCGGCCTGGACGGCATCGAGCGCGGCCATGATGCGCTCGGCCAGGTGGCCGGTGGAGCGCTCGAAGGCGGCGGCCATGGCTTCGGGCACTCCCTGGTTGGTCATCATGTTGGCCTGGGCGGAATAGCCCTCACCGATCACATGGCCGGCGAAAGGGATGCAATGTTCGCCGGTGTGGACCGCGGCGGCGCCGGAATTGTCGAGTAGCGCCACCTGGCGGCGGCCGGGCATGTCGTCGCCAGCGATCACCGCGGCGAGCGCCCGACCAGCCGGCAAGCCCTCTTCCATCAAGGCGAGGCCCTGTGGCCCGAAGTTGATGTTGGCGAAGGACTGGGTGGCAACGGCGCCGACACCCGCTTTGACCCAGGGGACGATCGCGCCGACGCATGGCTGGTGGGTCTGCACGCCGACGCCAAGGGCGCCGGTCGCTGGATCGCAGGCAACGATGGAGTAGGTCATGGAGGTACCTCGGGAGCGCGGCAGCGCCGGCCGCAGAACTGGCCGGCGCAATCCTAGTCCCCGGGCGGCGTGACGCCTACCTGCGGGAGCGCATACCCCGGGCGGCGGCGGCAAGGGCGACGGCAACGCCGCCAACAAGGGCCCCGAACGCGGCGAAGAGGAACGGACTCTCATCGTCACCCGAAGCCGGGCTCACGGCGGCAGCGACGGCAGCACCGGCGGCGCCGGCCGGGGGCGAGGACCCGGGGGCGCTCAGGTTGCGGGCCTGTTCCTGGCTGGAGATCGCCTTCGTGACTTCGCCGCGAGCACCAGAGGAGACACCATCGCCAACGACGATAACGCCGCTCATCCCGACGTGGAGGTAGCAGCTGTAGGGATACGTCCCGGCTGTGTCGAAGGTGAAGCTCGCGGTCTCGCCCTGGCGGAGTTCGCCAGTGGTGGCCCAGTTCATGGCGACGCCTGCGATGTGGTGGGCCATCGCGTCGTTGTTCTTGAAGGTGACCTGCGAGCCGGGATTCACGCGCAGGACGGTGGGGCCGAAGCATTGCTTTTCGAGCAGCACAGTGTCCCCTGCTGCGTCACGGGGTGTGGGTTCCTGGTGGCAACCGGCCCCGCCGGCCGCGACAGGAGCCGTCGAGCCGCCCGCGAAGACGGCGAAGATGGCGACGGAGAGAACCGGGACGAGCTTGACGATGGTGCTCACGTTGTCCTCCAGTGGACTGGCTGAACCCAGTACACCGCGGATGTCACCGTGGTTCCGTCAATCCATTTCGGCGGCGAGGCGGAGCGCGTCTTCGAGGCTGCCGGCGCCTTCGATGCGGGTGTAGAGGCCGTCTTCGGACCAGATGAGTGCTGCCGCCGTTACGGTGCGAGTGGTCCCTGCGACAACGGTCCCGGAAGCGGAGCGGACCGAGACGACGCGCTCGCCGCCGCGGACCCAGTAGCCGGGGGCGCCGTTCACTTCGACTTCGTGGATGACTTCCCCGCCACCGACGATGCCTTTGCCGATGAAGTAGTCGCCTTCGTACCGCATGAGCCAGACCTGGATGTCGCCGTAGTCGGCGATGACGAGGCCGGGGCCGGAGTTCATGCGCCAGTAGCGGGCGGGCTCACCGAGCGACTGGGGAAGACGAAGGGGCACGCCACTGGCGAGAGCTTCGGCGCGCGAGACCTCGCGGGCGAAGGTCGAGAACTGGAGTGTGCCGCTCGCGGGGGTGGGGAACGGCGTGGGGGTGGTGCCCGCCGGCGGCGTAGGGAGCAGCTCGATCTGCTCCCCCTCGACTCGGAGACCGAGGAAGCCGGCTACGGCATCGCGAACGTCGCGGCTGAGTGCGGTGACGCCGATGAGAACGAGGAGGGCGATGGCGGCGCCGGCCGCCGCGAACCGCCAGGCCGACGGCCATGCGGACCGCGGCCGTGGCGCTTCGAGGCGCGCGAGGACGGCGGCGCGGAGATCCGGCGTGGGCGGGAAGGCGACGGCGTGCGCCAGGTTCTCCAGCATGCTTTCCTCCCAGTGGAGTTCTTCAGCCACCACTTCCTCCTTGCGCGACCGGGCGAAGGGCCGGGTAGCGATCCTCGATGACGGCACGCAGGCGGGCGCCGGCGCGGTTCAAGCGGGACTTCACGGTACCGGGCGCGACATCGAGCACGGCGGCGATTTCTCTTTCGGGGAGTTCGAGGAAGTAGCGAAGGTAGAGGACCATGCGGTCTTCCTCGCGGAGTTCGCGGATGGCCGCCCAGAGCTGGCGCTGGCGGTCGCCGGCGAGAAAGGTGTCGTCGACCGGCGCCTGGCGCTGTTCGCCGGCTGCGAGCCCGGCGCGTTGAAGCAGGCGAAGGCGGCGAGATCGCCCGCGAACCTGATTCAGGGCGAGGTTCGTAACGATGCGAAGGAGCCAGGGACGGAATGGCTCGTCGCGGCGGAACGAGGGGAGGGAGGTGTGAGCCCGGACGAACGCGTCCTGGGCGGCCTCCTCGGCAAGGCCCGCATCGCGCGTGATGAGGTAGGCCGCCCGGAACGCCACCTGCTGGTAGCGCCCGACCAGCTCCCCGAACGCGGCGCGCTCTCCGCCGAGCACGGCCGCGATGAGCTCCGATTCGTCCCGCTGCGGGGTCACGTGCGAGTTGTACACCGGTGGTCCGGTGTTGGTTCCGGGCGCCTACCTTTCCTGGGCGAAGGGCGGGGCAGTGCAAGCTTCGAAGCCGCCGTTGTAGCCGGCCTCGAAGGCGTTGACGCGCTGGTCGGATGTGCCGTGGGCACCCGGGGCGAACCAAGGGTAGTGCTCGGGGTCGCCGACTTCGATGAGGGTTGTGGTGGCAGCCACCAGGTCCTCGTCCTGGAAGCGCTCGTCGCGGGCATCCAGGTCGGCGGTGTAGGCGCCGGCGAAGCAGTCGGCCTGGAGTTCGACCTGGATCGAGAAGTTGGGGCTTTCGAGGATGCCGAGGTCGTCCTGGACGAGATGGCCCCATTCGTGAGCGAGGATGTACGCCGGTGCGTAGCGGCCAGCGGAGGCAGCCTGCTCTTCGAGGAAGGGTTGGTGGAGGTAGATGCTGTGGTCGGCTGAGCAGTAGAAGGCGTTGTTGGCGATGGTTTCACCGCAAGGGGTGTCGTACTCGGTGGTGTAGTACTCCACCTTGTGCGGCTCGTCGTAGTCGAAGCCTGCGGTACGCGATTGCCGGTCCCAGTAGGCGTCGATATCGTCCTGGATCCACTCGACCTCGGAGTCGAGGGCGTCGTCTTCGGCCCGGAGGACCGCGAAACCGGTGGCGATGGCTGCGAGGCTGATGGCGCCGACGGCGAAGAGGCCGAACGGCGCCGTGAGGTCTTTGACGATAGGCATGTGTGGGCTCCGGACCGAATGTGGTCCGATCCCACCGTAACGGAGCATCTGCTCCGCTTCGTATCATGCTTTCGGGTGATTTGCCTCAGGCTTCGGCAGAGAAGCCCCGCATACTCGAGTCCGAAGCCGTTACTGCCCTCCGCCCACGGCCACCGGCATCCGCGCCTTGTCCTGGACGATGGGCACGGCGCGCTTCTCGGCCGGCATCATCTTCGGGTACCACCTGTCCTCGAAGTCGTTCCACTTGTCCTTCAGGTGGGGCATCACGCGCTCGGCGAACATCTGGGTGTTGTACATGGCCACGTCGCGCGGCATCGAGCCCATCTGCAGGAGCAGCATCAGGTGGCCGACGCGGAGGTTGTCGGCGAGCTCGTTCAGCTTCGCGATGACCTTGTCCGGCGGCCCGGCGACGACGTAGCCCTGTTCGACGAGGCCTTCCCAGCTGAGGCGCGCCTTCGCGTTCTGCTGGGCCTGTTCGAACTGGCTCTTGATGCCGGCCTTGACGGTCCGCAGGGTGCGGTAGCCGGGGGCATCCGCGAAGCCCGGGTAGACGTGGAGGCAGCGGTTGTAGAAGTAGTCGATGTGCGGCCAGTAGAGCTCTTTGGCCTCTGCCTCGGTTTCGGCGACGCAGACGGTCTGGGCGAAGCCCGCATGGTACGGGTTCGGCTCCATGCCCTTGTCGGTCATGCGCTTCCAGAAGCCATCCATGATGGTCTGGGCACGCTTGTAGCCGGAGTACGAGAGGTAGGAGTAGAGGTAGCCCATGTCGGCGCACCACTCCCAGGTCTCGATCGAACCGCCGCCGGGGATCCAGATGGGCGGGTTGGGCTGCTGGAGCGGCCGTGGCCACGGGTTCATGTAGCGGATCTGGTTGTACTTCCCGTTGAAGTGGGAGACGCCCTTGTCGTGCCAGGCCTGCATGATGAGGTCGTGGGCTTCGTAGTAGCGGTCCCGGAGTTGCGCGCCGGGCACGCCGTAGGCGTAGTTCGTGTCCATGCTGGTGCCGACGGGGAAGCCGGCAACGAGGCGGCCGCCGCTGAGGATGTCGAGCATGGCGAACTCTTCGGCGACGCGGAGGGGCGGGTTGTAGAGGGCGATGGAGTTGCCCATCACGACGATTGCCGCGCGGTTTGTGCGGCGGGTGAGGGTAGCCGCCATGATGTTCGGGCTGGGCATCATGCCGTAGGCGTTCGAGTGGTGCTCGTTCACGCAGATGCCGTCGAAGCCCATCTTCTCGGCGAACTCGAGTTCGTCGAGGTATTCGTGGTACACCTCGTTGCAGCGCTCAGGGTCGAAGAGCTTGTAATCGACGTCGACCCAGACCGAGCGGTGCTTCTGCTGGAAGTCGTCCGGGAGGTCGGGCCAGGGCATGAGGTGGAACCAGTGGAATTTCACGATTGGGGCCCCCGTGGGAGGATTCGCGGCGGCGCGATGCTTCGCCTTTGCCTAACGGTTGCGGGGGAGTATAGAGCAAGGCAGCGTCGGCCGTCAGGTACGTCTATCGGGTGCTTCTGCGGGACCGGGCTAGATGAACTGCTGTTCGACGGAGTCCACCCGGTACGCACCGTCCGGCAGACGGGTCAGCTTCGCCTTCCAGCCGCTACTCGTGCCGTGATAGCCGAAGCTGACCTCGACACCGTCCGCCGTTGTGACGACGCCGGTGTAACAAAGGGCGATGGGGGCTGCCCGAGGAGCGACCTGGCACTCGCCGCTGAGCGGGACCGGGGCGGGCAGGTTCGCCTGCAGAGCTGCGAGCGCAGCTGGAGGGAGCGCGTTGCGCGCGAGCGGAGTCCAGGGATAGTTCTCGATCGTCCCACGAACCTGCTCGCTGATCGCGGCACCGGGGATGGTGAACGCGTACAGGTACCGTCGCGGTTCGCCGCAGCCCAGGCCATCGAGGATCCAGCGCGCGCCCGCCGGCTCGCGGTGGAGGCCGAGGCATGCCACCCGGCGTTCGCCATCCCGAATCCCCGTCAAGGCGACGCGGGCCCACTGGCCAGAACAAACCCCGGCCGGCCCATCGGAACGGAAGCATGCGACCGCTGCTATCACGAGGTCTCCCGGGCCGTACGCGTCCCACTCCAGGGCGGGATAGGGCAACGCGGTTACGTACTCTTCTAACACCTTCGAGAACCGGCCGGGACTCATCACCTGGCCCTCCCCGCTGTCGCCTGTGGCGATGAAGTAGGGCCTGATGTCGCCCGGGGCGGCCCCATCGCAAACGTCACCTGGATTGAACACGGTGACGGGGAATGGCTGACCCTGCGCGGGGCAGGCGAGGGTCTGGGGCGTTGTCGCCGCCAACATGCCGCGCCAGTCCCCGGCGTGAGCGCGTGCGAGGATGTCGAAGGCGGCCTCGCACAGTGCGGGCTCGACGGGGCAGGGAGCCCCCACCGCCGGGGCAGGACGAAGAGTTTCCTCCACAGCCGGGGAGCGAGCCGGCGTAGCGCTGGGCAGAAAGGACGGTGCCAGGCTGGGGCGCTGGGTGGGCGCCGGTTCGTCCTCTTCCCGGTGGGAACCGGGACGGTCTGAGCACGCAGGGGCCAGGAATAGCCACCACAGGAACACGGCAGCGAGCAGAGAGCGGGCCATCACTCATTCCAACGAACCACTGGGGCGCGTTGTTCCGCAAGCGTCTGCGCGGCCGCGGCCCGGTAGACTGAGGGCGGTGGAAGAGTTCTCTCTCCTCACCTCTATTGCGGTAGCCCTTGGTCTCGCACTCGCCGGCGGGGTGGCGGCTCGCCTCGCCGGCCTGTCGCCGATTGTGGGCTACCTCGTCGCAGGCTTTGTGATTTCGCCATTTACGCCGGGCTATGACGCCGACCTGGAGGCCATCCGGGAGCTTGCAGAGCTGGGCGTGATTTTCCTGATGTTCGGCGTGGGGCTCCATTTCAACCTCAGCGACCTGCTGCGCGTGCGGAACATCGCGGTACCGGGGGCAATCATCCAGGTGACGTTGGCAACCGGGCTGGGCACGGCGATCGGGCTCGGGTTTGGGCTCCCGGGCAGGGAAGCCCTGGCGCTCGGCCTGGCGATGAGCATCGCGAGCACCGTGGTCTTGATCCGGTCGCTGGAGGACCGGGGGATCATGCAGACAGTCCATGCGCGGGTGGTCGTCGGCTGGCTGATCGCGCAGGACATCATCACGATCATGGTGCTGGCGATGCTCCCGACGCTCGAACCGGGCGCGGACGGGGACCTGGTGTTGGACATCCTGTGGGCGGCCGCGCGGGCGGCGGCGTTCGTCGTCCTGATGCTCGTGGTGGGAGCGCGGCTTGTGCCCCAGGTGCTTTCGCTGGTGGCCCACACGGGCAGCCGCGAGCTGTTCATCCTCGCGTTCGTGGCGGGAGCGCTGGGGATCGCCACCAGCGCGGCGGCATTCGGGCTCTCGGTGGCACTGGGAGCGTTTGTGGCGGGGGTCGTGGTTTCAGAGACGGAGACGAGCCACCAGGTGGCGGCCGACGTCGTGCCGCTGCGCGACGCGTTCGCGGTGCTTTTCTTCGTCTCGGTGGGGATGCTGCTGGACTTCGGGCAAGTACGCGACCACTTCGATCTGTACCTCGCGGTGACGCTGGCCGTGCTGTTCGGCAACGCGGCGATCGCGTTCCTGACCGCGGCGGTGTTCCCGTACTCCGGGCGGACGGCGCTGACGGTCGGAGCAGGGCTTGCGCAGCTGGGCGAGTTCTCGTTCATCATCGCGGACGAGAGCCTGGACCTGGGGCTGATGGCGCCGGGCACCTACAACGTCATCCTGGCCGCGGCGGCGACTTCGATTTGCATCAACCCTGTTGCGTTCCGGTCGTTGCCGCTCCTGGAGCGCGGGCTGCGGAAGCTCGGGCCGGCCTGGCGGGCGATCGACCGGCAGGGAGAGGTCCCGGAGCCGGCGTTGCCGCGCTCGGGCCATGTTGTCATCGTTGGATACGGGCGGGTGGGAGAGCTGGTAGGGCACGCTCTTGCGCAGATCGAGGCGCCATTCGTGGTGATCGACTCGGACCTCGGGCGGGTGAGGCGGCTGGCGGCGGCCGGACTGGCGGCGACATGGGGAGACGGCGGGCACGGCGAAGTCCTCGATCGGGTGCACGTGGCGCATGCGCGCGCGGTGGTTATCGCGGTCCCGGACGAGAGCACGGCGCTGGTGGCCACGGCGGCCAGCCGCGACCGCAACCCGGGGGTGCCGATCCTGGTGCGGGCGCGGGGCGGCGGGGAGATCGGGGCGTTCCGCCAGCTGGGGGCGAATGAGGTGGTCGTGCCGGAGTACGAGGGCGGGCTCGAACTGATGCGCCAGTCGCTGATTGCGCTGGGGCACGACCCGGAGGAGGCGCTGCACCTGAGCCACGCGATGCGGGACGTGCACTACATGGCGGCGGAGCACGGCTAAGGCTTGACCCAGGCGGTGGCCTGGCGGAAAGTAGCGCCAACTCTCATCTCTTAGGTGTGCCTAATGTACTCGCTTAGGTTCTTCGTACTTCGGCTGGCGCGACCATTGCTCGCATTGATGATCCTGGCGGGGGTGCCGTTGCTGGCGGCGTGCAACGAGGGGAGTGATGACGACATCTCGGCTGAAGCCGACCCCGAGGCCGAAGCCGACCCCGACCCCGAGGCCGACCCCGAAGCAGGGACTGCCACCCCAGACCCGGGCCCGCCGGATTCGACCGTGGCGGTGGTGTTGAAAGAGTGGAGTGTGGAGCCGAGCCGCAGCAGAGTGCCGGCCGGAGTCATCCGTTTCCTGGCGGACAACGGCGGGACCGAAGAGCACGAGCTGGTGTTGTTTAAGGATGGGAAGGAACTGGGCGAAGTGGAGGACGTCGCCCCGAACACGGTGAAAGAGATGACGGTGCGGGTGGAGAGGGGGACCTATGAACTGGCGTGCCTCATCGTGGAGACCGAAGGGGGAAAGACGGAGGACCACTACAAGAACGGCATGAAAGCGAGCTTCGTGGTGGAGTAGCACGGGCCCGGCCGGGTGGGTCAGCGGGGGTCGCTGTCCACCTCGATGGTAACTGTGACTGTGTCGCCGGTGTCGCGGCCGGCGGAGGCGAGGGTCGCTTTGTGGATGCCGAGGATGAGCCGGCCGGCCATCCTGGCGACATTGCTCCGGTAGGGCGTACCGTCGAGGGCGCCCTTAACACGCGTCATGTGCTTGAGCCCAAGCGCCGCGGCAATCTCGTCCGGGACGGGGACAAGGTGGCCTCCGCCCCTGGCGGGTTCGACGGATGCGGTGAACTGCTGCACGAAGCGGATGATACGGGCGGGTGCCCGACTTGACTCCACCCAAGGGCATGACTGGTGTATCCTCCCGCCTTCCATTGTTAACAGCGTGGAGGGTGCCCCTTTGGAACCGTGGATCGTCGGCAGCAACCCGAGCAAGCGTTATCCCTTGTGGACGCGGGCGAACGTGGGGGAGGTATTCCCCGACCCAGTGGCGCCACTGACGTTCACGGCCTTCATGTGGGAGCACACGGAGGGGGCGTGGCGCGATGCGCTGGTGAAGCTCGGCGCATTCACCCACGACGAGTTCGCGCCGGGCGAGATGGAAACGCTGGGCGTGTTCGGCGGGTATTGCTACCTGAATGCGGCGGTGACGCGAATCCTTGGCGAACGCGGGCCGGGGCTTTCGGCGCAGATGATGGATGACCTGTTCTTCGGCGCGCAGCCGGGCATCCCGCCGTATGAGCCGGCTCCGGGGGACCAGAACGAGGAACGCACCGCGGCTATCGGCCAGACGTTCCAGTGGGTGATGACAACCGACCGGCTCGACATGCCAATTGAGTCGGCCAAGGTGGCGGACGAAGTACGGGCGAAGCGGCCCAACTTCGAAGCGATGAGCAACCAGGAGCTCTGGGAGTACGCGCGCAGCCTGTACATCAACTACCTGCGGCGGTTCTTCAGCGAGCACATCTACATCACGTTCCTGAGCACGGTGCCGGTAGGGGCGCTGACGCAGATCTGCGCGGCTGTGGGGCGCCCGGAAGACGCGATGCGGCTCATTTCGGGCGTAGGCGACGTCGAATCGGCGGCGCCTTCGATGGCGATGTGGCGGCTGGGCCGGATGGTGGCGGAGAGCCCGGCGCTTTCGGCCGAGTTCGACAAGGGAATCGAAGGGCTCCCAGCGCGGCTGAAAGCGTTGCCGGCGGCAAGCGCGTTCAACAAAGCATTCGAGCAGTTCCTCTACGACTTCGGGTCGCGCGGGCCGAACGAGTGGGAAATCCGGAGCAACACGTGGGAGACGAAGCCCGAGCTGGCGCTCGCGGCGATCGACCGGATGCGGCTGGCTTCCCCCGAAGCAGACCCGGCGGCGCGCAACAGGTACATGGCCGAGGAACGGCAGCGTATCGCCGGGGAGATCTCGGCGATGCTTGCCGGTGACCCGGAGACCCAGGGGATGTTCCAGGCCGCGGCCCGGAGCGCAGTGCTGTTCCAGGCAGGGCGGGAGCGGACGAAGACGAACAACGTGAAGATCATCCAGGAAGCGCGGATGGCGATGTACACCGTCGGCCGGCGGCTGGTGGAGCAGGGGTTGTGCGACGAAGTTGCCGACTTCGGGCTGGTGAAAGCCGAGGAGATGGAGGAGTGGCTGAAGGACCCGCGGCCGTTCCGGCAGGAGATTACGCGGCGGCGGGACCTGATGGCGCTGTACTCGAGCCTGCAGGAGCCGTTCGTGTTCTGGGGCGAGATCCCGCCCGTGGAGACCTGGGGCCGGAAGGGCGAGGCGGCCATCGAACCGGTGAAGCCGGGCGATGTCCTGCAGGGGTTCCAGGGTTGCCCGGGTACGGTCACCGGTGTGGCGCGCGTGGTGCTGGACCCGATCGACCCGACGGCGCTCGAGCCGGGGGACATCCTTGTCGCGCCGATCACTGACCCTTCGTGGACGCCGTTGTTCGTTTCGGCCGGCGGAGTCGTGGTGGACGTGGGGGCGGCACAGAGCCACGCGATGATCGTGAGCCGCGAGCTTGGCATCCCTTGCGTGCCGTCGGTGACCAATGCGACGAAGCGCATCCCCAATGGGGCGACCATCACGGTGAACGGCGACGCCGGGACCGTGACCATTGTTTCCGTGCCCTGAGGCGCGACATGCGAAGACTGTTCGGGTTCGATGAGCCGCTGCCGGAAGGCCTGGAGCCGGCGTTGCTGCTGGGCGGGAAGGCGGCCGGCCTGGCCGTGATGGCGCGGGAGCTGGGGTTGCCCGTGCCGCCGGGATTCGTGGCGACAACCTCGGTCTGCCGGGAGTACCTCGTCGATGGGTGGCCGGCAGGACTCGACGAGGAGTTGCGCGAGCGCTTGGCATGGCTTGGAGAGCGCGCAGGCCGGGAATTCGGCAGCACGGAACGGCCGTTGCTGGTCTCGGTGCGATCGGGGGCGCCGGTTTCGATGCCGGGGATGATGGACACGCTCTTAAACGTCGGGATGACACCGGAGATCCGGGAGCGGCTGGCGGAGGAAAGCGGAGACCCCGTGTTCGCGGCGGACACGTGGCTGCGGTTCAACCGCATGTACGCGGAAATCGTGCTGAACGCCCCGCGCGATGAGATTGCCGGGATCGCAGTGCACGACGGGACGGCCAGCGGGATGCTGGCGACGGCCGAACGTGTCCGGCAAGCGGCACGCGCATTCGGCGGAGTGCCCGACGACCCGTTCGAGCAGCTGCGAGCGGCGATTTGTACGGTCTTTGCCTCCTGGGAATGCGAGCGGGCGGTCCTGTTCCGCGCGAAGGAAGGGATACCGGTGGGGCTGGGCACGGCGGCGACGGTGCAGGCGATGGTCTTCGGGAACCTCGACGACCGATCCGGGACCGGCGTCGCTTTCACGCGCGACCCCTCGACCGGGGAGCGGAAGCCAACGGGCGACTACCTGGCCCGGGCACAGGGCGAGGACGTCGTCGCGGGGACGCACCGGGTGCACGGCCTGGAAGCGCTGCGCGAACAGCTCCCGGCGGTCTATGAGGAGCTGATGGGGACGATGGACCGCATCGAACGGCACTACCGGGACATGTGCGACATCGAGTTCACGGTGAGTGCGGGCAGGCTGTACCTGCTGCAAACACGGGTGGGCCGGCGCAGCCCGCTCGCGGCGGTGCGGATTGCAGTGGACATGGCGGAGGACCCCGACTTCCCGCTCACGCACGCGGAGGCCGTGGCGCGGGTGGGCGAGGACACGATCGCGGAACTGAGCCGGCTTGGGCGGGTGCGGGCTGGCGCAGAACCCCTGACGACCGGGCTGGCGGCTTCGCCGGGCGTGGGCGCAGGGCAGCTCTGCCTGGATGCGGGGCGGGCGGCAGAGCTGGGCGCGGAAGGCCACGCCGTTGTGCTGGCGCGGCCGGAGACCTCGCCTTCGGATGTGCACGGGATGGCGGCGGCGGCGGCGCTCGTGACGACGCTCGGCGGGATCATGAGCCATGCGGCAGTGGTGGCGCGCGGCTGGGCGATCCCCGCGGTCTGCAGCATCGAAACCGCGGAGTTCGTCGATGGCGGGCTCCGGGTGGGCCAGACCCTGATCCGGGAAGGTGAACTCGTCACGGTGGATGGCAGTTCCGGGCGGCTGTTCCTGGGCGATCAGCGCGAAGAGGGCGCGCTCGACCTGCCTGAGCTCCTGAAGCTCCGGGAGTGGGCGGGCGAAGGGGCGGCTGGAGGGGCGGCTGACGGGGCGGCGGTCACCGCGTTTGAAGTGCTCCGGGTGTTGAGCCTGAAAGGGCTGTGCACGGCCGAGCGCGCGGCCGCGATCCTGCGGGCGAGCGAGGCGAACGTCGGGGCGATCCTTTCCGAGCATCAGCACCTGCTGAAGGAGACGCCGCGCGGCCTGGCGCTGACCGCGGACGGCCGGGCCTGGGTTGAGGCACGGCTGGCGGAAGAGCGGGCGGCGATCGATCCGGCCGGGCTCGAGCCGCTGTTCCAGGAGTTTCTGCCGCTGAACCAGCGGTTCAAGGCGCTGGTGAGCGGAGCACAGATGGGTGGAATCACGAGCAGCGAGCACGCGGATTGGCCGCCGTTACTCGAGGACCTGCGGGCCCTCCACGAGGCGTTCCGGCCGGTGGTCGACGCTGTCGGGGCGATTGCCCCGCGGCTGGCGGGGTATGGTGCGCGGTTCGACGGGGCACTGGCTGCGTTCGCGGCAGGGGACCACTCGTTCCTGGCGTCGCCGCTGAAGGACAGCTACCACACGGTGTGGTTCGAGTTCCACGAAGAGTTGATCGCGCTGACGGGACGGGACCGGGCAATCGAGGAAGCGGCGGGGCACTGAGCGCGACCGGGCGCCGTCTCTGGTACCGTTCGCGCACTTTCCGGGAGGGACGCCTTCTGCTGCACGTTTCCATCCTCACCTCCGACCGTGAGCGCGACCCCGAACTGTGGGCGACCGTGTGGCAGGGCAAGGCGCCGGCGACGCTCAAGATCCTGGCGGCGTACAACCTCGCTTCGAACAAGCGCCTGTTCATCTGGGAGGGCGAGGGCCGCGCGGACGTCCAGTACATCGACCGGCTGAACGAGGTGGGAGTGCTGGAGACGTTCGCCGCGTTCGACCAGACAGGCGGATGGCAGTGCGCGTTCGCCGGTGACCTCGACGGGATGCGGCAGTGGTTCCTCGACCGCGGCCGGACGCCGGCCCAGATCGAGGCAGCGATGGACCTTCGCAGCAGGGGACACTACGCCGCGAGCACCATCGCGGCGCGGAAGGCGGCGCGGGACTGGGTCGCGGAACAGGAGGCCCTTCCGCCTCGGCAGCCGCGCTGATGCCCGTAGCTGCGCGGCCGCTACAATCTGCGGGCACACAACCGGTCAGGACAGAACTCTGATGCCCACAGTGGTTTCGCGCGATATCAGCATCTATTACGAAGAAGCCGGCCGTGGAGAGCCGCTGGTCCTCATCCGCGGGCTGGGGAGCGACCTCCAGGCCTGGGCGCTCCAGGTCCCGGCCCTGGCGAAGCACTTCCGCGTGATCACGTTCGACAACCGCGGGGCGGGCCGGACGAGCGCGCCGGACAAGCCGTACTCCATCGATGGGATGGCCGAGGACGTGGCGTTCCTCCTGACCGCTTTGAAGGTGGAGAAGGCCAGCATCCTGGGCTACAGCATGGGCGGGATGGTCGCGCAGGAGTTCGCGCTGAAACACCCGGACCGCGTGGAGAAGCTCATCCTGCTGGCGACGACGGCGAAGCCGGACGGGTACACGAAGGCGATCGTGGAGAGCTTCATCAACATCCGGCGTTCGAACATGAGCCGCGAGCAGCAGGTGCGGGCGCAGGCGCCGTTCGTGTACACCGCCGACCTCTTCAACGACAGCCCCCGCTACGAACGGGCAATCCGCGCGACTGTCGACAACCCGTACGCGCAGCAAGACCACGCGTTCATCCGGCAGGCCCAGGCCGTGCTGAACTTCGATGCGAGTGGACGGGTGAGCGGGATCAAGGCGCCGACGCTCATCGTGACCAACCCGGAGGACATCCTGATCCCGCCGCGGAACGGCGAGGCGCTGGCGAAACTGATCGGGGGTGCGAAGCTGGTGTCGCTCGACGGGGCGCACGCGGGCGTGACGGAGTACCCGAACGAGCACAACGCGGCGTTCCTGGAGTTCCTTGGGGCGGCGGTTCCAGCCTAGGCGCGGTCAGCGGCGTCCGCAGGCACGACGGCCCGGTGTATGGCCAGGGTGAGGAGCCGCACTTCCTCTGAAAGGCGCTTGACGTCCTCTGTCAGACTCGTGTTCTGCTGGAGGAGTGTGAGCGTGGCGCCGGCGAGTTGCTCGCGGTGCTCCGCGTCGGCCGCTGACCACTCCTTGTCGCGGGTGGCCTGCCTGGTTTCGGCGAGCAAGATAAGCGGTGCGGCGTACGCGGCCTGGGTACTGAAGGCCAGGTTCAGCAGGATGAACGGGTAGGGATCGAAGTGGAGGAGGGCAACGGCATTGACCGCGATCCAGAGGACTACGACCGCGGACTGACCGATGAGGTACTGGGGTGTGCCGAAGAAGCGGGCCATGCGTTCGGCAAACTCGCCAAAGGCGCCAGCGCCAAATGGCGAGCTCAAGTGGGCGTGCGGCCTGAGAAACCGCAGGTGGTTCGTGCGTTCCTCGTTCACGGGAAACCTCCGGGGCGGGGCGCTTGCGGGATTTGGGGGCCCGGCTTCGCCGGTGCATGGGGCCAACTTACAATGGACGCATGCTCCCCCGGGCGATCTTCTTCGACATGGACGACACTCTGCTGGATACGTCCGGCGGCGTGGAAGAGTCGTGGCGGCTCACCTGCCAGGCATTCGCGCAGGAACTCGGGTGCGAGTGGAGCGCGCTGAACGAGGCGATCCGCGGCCAGATGCTCGCGTTCTGGAAGGACGAAGCGGCGGTGGAACACTGGCGGACTCGCCTTCACGAGGCGCGGGCGCACAACGTGGCCGTAGCACTGGGCAAGCAGGGATGGGACGTGTCGTTGGCGAATCTCATCTCGGAGCGGTACTGGGACGAGCAGCGGAGCAGGATGAAGCTGTTCGGCGACACGCTGGCGACACTCGAGAGGCTGCGTGCGGCGGGGCTGCGGACAGGGCTGATCACGAACGGGCCACAGGAGATGCAGCGCGAGAAGATTGCACGGTTCGACCTGGCCCGGCACTTCGACGTCATCGTCATCGAGGGGGAATTCGGCCACGGGAAGCCCCACCCGAACGTGTTCCGGCACGCGATGACCGCAGTGACGGCGCGGCCTGAGGAATCGTGGCACATCGGCGACAACCTGTACGCTGACATCGGGGGTGCGCAGGGGGCCGGCATCCATGCGGCCTGGATCCACCGCGATCGGCTGGAGTTGAAGGACGATGCGCCATGCACGCCGGACCGGGTGTTCGCGCACCTGCCCGAACTGCTCGAGGCGCTGGAGCTGGCTTCCTGAGTTTGCAACGGCGCAGCAAGATGGCCACGGCCGGCTCAGAGGCGAATTGCACTCCGGGCCATCCATGCTGCTGGCATGGGCATTTTGCGCTCCAGCCGGGTACGGGTTGCGGGATTCGCCTGCGCGGGCGCGCTGATCCTGCTGTCGGGAGCTTGCTCGGAGAACGCGGGCCAGACCGAACGGCAGACGCCGGTGGAGGGGCAGACGACGGAAAGCGGCGCGGTGCTGAGCGTGTCGGCGCGGGAGTACGCGTTTGTGCCCGACCGCCTGCAAGTGCGGCCGGGGCAGGTGGCCGAACTCCGGCTGAAGAACGATGGCTCGAAGGAGCACAGTCTTTCGGTGTACGAAGACGATGGGTATTCCGAACCGGTGGAAGGGGCGACCGTTGCGACGGCCGCCCCGGGAGAGACCGAGGCGGTGAGCCTGAACCCGCCGGGGGGCTCGAACGAGCTGTACTTCCGCTGTGAGATCCACCACGAGATGACGGGGACAATCGAGATCGGCCCCGACGCGGCGGCCCGGCGCTAGGCGTTGGGCACGACGACGACTTTGCAGTCGTGCGGGTCGGCGAGGGCTTCGAACGCGGCCGGGAGTTCGTCGAGCCCGATGACGCGGGTGATCATCGGGGAGGTATCGACGGTGCGGTTGCCGAGCTTTTCCAGCGCTTCGGCGTATTCGGCGGGGGTGTAGCCGAGCACGAACTTCACGGTGAGCTGCTTGTTGATGCCGACCATCGGGTGGATCCGGTCCTCCTTCATGCAGACGCCGACGACGATGACGCGGCCGCCGCGGTCGACGAGTTGCATGGCCTGGTCGAGGGTGCCTTCGACGCCGACGCATTCGAACACAACCGGAGTGCCCGTGCCCGGGGCGGCGCCGAGGGCGGCACGGTGGGCCTCGCCGACATCGCCATCGGCGGGATTCACGACGAGGTCGGCGCCGAGCTTCGCCGCGAGTTCTCGCCGGGCCGCCGCGTAGTCGCTGACGGTGACGTGCTGGACGCCCTCCTGTTTCAACCAGATGAGCGTCATCAGGCCGATCGGGCCGGCGCCCATGACGATGGCGTTCTCGCCGGGTTTCATCTCGGCCTGGCGGACCGCGTGGAGGCCGACGGCGCAGGGTTCGGTGGTCGCAGCGGTTGTGTCGGGAAGGCCATCGGGCACCTTGAGAAGCATCGGCGCGCTCATGATGACGTACTGGCCGTACGCCCCGGGATAGACGGTGCTGTAGCCGATGGAGGCGAACCCGGTGGGGGAAGAGGGTTCCATGAGCACGGGGACGGAGGTGACGCGGGTCCCAGGGGCCCAGCTTTCGGCGCCGGGGCCGGCTTCGACCACTTCGGCGACGAATTCGTGGCCCATGACCATGCCGGCGTCTTCGGCGCGGTTGTCCCAGGCGACGCTGCCGCTCATGCGGGAGGCGGCGATCATGTCCTCCATGTACTTCGCGGCGTGGAGGTCGCTCCCGCAGATGCCGCAGGCGAGGACTTTTGCGAGGACCTGCTGGGGCCCGGGCCTGGGCACATCGACATCTTCGATAGCGAGGGCCTTCCCCCGGAGAACCATTGCACGCATGTTTGTTCGCCTCACGCGAAGGATTTTGGGGACTCTACCACAGGGCCGCTTTACCGCGCGTGAATTGCAGGGAGGGCGGTGCACGACCGAAACTACGGGCGATGCCGCCCGCCCGCCGTTTGCTCCTGGCGACGAACAACCCGGGCAAGGTGAGGGAGTTCCGGCGGCTGCTTGAGGGTTCGGGGTTCGAAGTGGTCACCCCGGGCGAGGCGGGGATCGCGCTCGATGTGGAAGAGACCGGGAAGAGCTACGCCGAGAACGCTTCGCTGAAGGCCCGCGCATTCGCAGAGGCCGGGGGGTGCCTGGCGCTGGCTGATGACTCGGGGATCGAAGTTGACGCGCTGGGTGGTGGGCCAGGGATGTATTCGGCGCGTTACGGTGGCCCGGGGCTCGACGACGCAGGCCGCACGGCTCGCCTGCTCGAGGAACTGCGGGGAGTGCCGGCCGAAAAGCGCACGGCCCGCTACCGGGCGGTGGTGGCGCTCGCCTGGCCGGGCGCGGAGGAGACGCCGTTGTTCGAGGGTGTGCAGGAGGGGAGCATCGCCTTCGCGCCGCGCGGGGAGCGGGGGTTCGGATACGACCCGGTCTTCCTTACTAATGGCGACGGCGGGCGAGTCCAGGCGGAGCTTCCGGACGAGGAGAAGGACGCGATCAGCCATCGGGGGCAGGCTGTGCGGGCGGCGGCCGCGTGGTTGCGGGAGCATTGCCGATGATGAGGGCGCTGGTTTGCGCGACGCTGGGGTTGGCCGGTGGGCTGGCTGCGGCATGCGGGGGCAACGGCAGCTTCCCCGAAGAGGCGGCGTGCGCGCCGGCTGCGCCGTTGCCGACTTCCCGGGCCACTCCCGGGGTGGTCGCGCAGCAGGCATACCTCGGGCGGATCCAGAACTCAACGGCCAACCTCGAAAGCCTGCGCGCGGCCCTGCGGGCGAAATACGACGACGACACGTTCTACCGGCGCGACGAGTTCCGGCCGGACTTCGCGGATTACGCAGACAAGACAGTGTGCACAGCGCAGGCGATGCTGGACCTTTCGCCACCGCACCAGGGGTTCGCCGAGTACGACAGCGCGCTGGACGCCGCCCTGGCGGATCTCATCGACCATACCCGGTTCGGGCGGGAGGCGGTGCGCAAGCGCAACGTGAGCGAATACCGGCAGTGGTTCAAGGAGGCCGACCGGAAGATCCAGGCGGTACGGGCGGCGGCGGACAGCCGGCCGTAGGCACCGCCGCGACAACGCGCGAAACCCTCGTCAAAAGTTTAGCGAAACCCTTAAGGGTTCGTGTTAGGGATTCTGGGCCGAGTCGTGTCACTCTACTCCCGCCTGCTGCGATAGGAGGGTCCGCGGCCCTGGCAGGTGACGAATTAAGCGCGCTACCGCTTAGAGAGGAACAGGCGAAGTGGGATTTAGAGCTTTCGTAATGAGCGCCCTAGCAGGGGGCGCAGTGCTTGCAGCCTTTGGTGTCGCTTCCGCAGACAGCCAGTACATGGAAGTTCCTGGATGCGTCGGCTCAGGTTGGACCACCGTGTACGGCGATACCTCCGCTGGCGGCGTCACAGATGGGTGCTCCGGCTCCGACACTCTCATCGCGAGCACCGTGTACCTGTCTGGAGGTGGACAGGCCCAGTGTCCGTGGAACTGGACGTGGGGCTCTGGGGATACCTACTGCATCTACAGCCCGGGTGTGGCTTCAGCGTACGGGACCCACCGGATGAGGTATGGCGGAAGCTATTCGAACTACGTGTACACGTCGGATTACTGACCGTGCGCGCCGCGTTAGCCCTTGTTGCGGGGATCGTCGTCGTTCTGACGGCGTGCGCCAGCTCTTCCTCCGGGGACTCAACGGAGCCCGAGCTCGCGGGCGTCGAGGCCATTCCCGGCCTCGGCCTCCGCGTGGCAGACCCCTCCAGACACGGCCTTTCACAGTACGAGCAAGCCTTGCTCGATGACCGCGTGCTGACGTTGGCCGAGTACGAGGCAGCTTTCCTCGAGTCAATCCGATGCGCGGAGAACCTTGGTTTTCAGGTATCGGATGTGAAGGCACCGACCTTCAAGCGCAACGGGACATTCGCTGCGTACCTTCCGGAGGGCGGCGACCCGCAAGCTTCTGCCCGCTTCGCGGCCTGCAAGACCGACCACACGACGGGGCTATCCGCCCTCTGGTCCGCGGTCTACGGCCCGAAGGACCAAGAGCGCCAAGAGGCCCTGGCCGCGATGGGACGGTGCCTCAGGGCACATGGCGAGGACATCCCTGAACGCCCGACTGCTGACGATGTTGCAGCGTACCTGGCAGCGGTGGAATCGATCTTGCCCTTCGGCACCTGTTTGCGCGAGGTTGAGACCTCCTTCGGATTCCCACCCGGGTAGCACGGCTGTTGCTCGGCACTTCCGGGCAGTACAAATGGACTTTGGCAGTCGTCTTCCCTCTGGCGACGCAGTGGGTGGGCGGCCGAACCAACGCCACAGGCAACACGTTTGCGTTTCTTGACAGCCTTCGCCGTCATAGCCACCATGCCGCCGGCATCCCCCCGGACGGAGGGTGCGGAGGGAGCGCGATGGCGGTAGAGACGCTGGAGAACCTGGCGCTGTTGGACGCGCACTGCCTGCCGGGCATGGACATGAGCATGAAACGGGTCCTGATACTTGAGCTGGGTCGGCGGCTCTCCGAGCAGCGTCACGGAAGTTGGTTATGGCAGCATCGTGGAGGTCGGAGGCAGCCACAATGCCTGCCTGAACGACTGGACAGGGTGCAACGGGTACGCGTCCACCCTTGCCTATCAGTAACCCACAATCCGCGCGAGGTGTTGCAGTGCGCACTACAACACCTCGCTGGAGCCGCGAAATGATGAAGTCCAGCGTCTCTGCTGTCATTGCGCTCATGGTGGCTGCCTCGTGGGGCTGCCTAGGCGGAGGAGCAGACGGAACTTCCGACACGACTCCATCCGTAGCCAATCACCCGACCAGCACGGCAATTGCTACGATCTCCGCCGTCACACTCAAAGCGTGGGAATCTGAAGCGAGCGAATTCCAGATGCGCTTGCTGGAAGATAGGGTCCTGACGCTGGAGGAATACGAACAAGCGAAGCTGGCCCAGGTGGCGTGCCTGACCGACGCCGGCCTCACTGTCCAGCAGCCGGTCAGGCTCAACGGTCTCTTGCGCTATAAGCTGACGGTGGCGGCTCCAGCTGAACGCACCGACGCCACCAACATCATTGCCCGCTGCAAGCGGGAGTACGCGAACGTCATCGATGTGGTCTGGGCGGAGGTCTCGATCTCGCTGACCCAGGGTGTGATTGAGGAGTCGCGGCGGATGATGGCCGAGTGCTACGACGCGAACGGGCTCCGTGTCCGGGACAAGCCGTACGATTCGCCAGATCCCGGCGAACGGCAGAAGCACCTGGATTGCGAAATGGCGGTTCAATCGGCTTTGGACTTGGGCGGGGTCTCATACGGCGTGGAAGGCGACGGGAGGCCACAGTGAGCGTCGGGCCCGGGCCGGAGGATTCTGGGATGAGTCGTGGCACTCTTCTCCCGCCTGCTGCGATAGGAGGGTCCGCGGCCCTGGCAGGCGACGCGAGTGACTGCACCATGGACGAGGTCGCGAGAGGAAAGGAGGACTTCCAATGACAATCCATCGGGCGCTTGTTCGAACGATCGTGGCTGCCGGGGCGGCGGCCAGCCTACTGGCGGCGGCAGTACCAGCCAACGCGGACACGGTTGGACTGGACGGCGGCGGCGGCTGCTACGGACTGGGAGAGAGCGCGATTCCGACGAGGTCGCTCGCACTTGCCCGCACGACAGGCTGCACGAGCAGTGTCAGGTATGTTTCTGCAGGTTTCGCTTTCGGCGAGGGTGGCGAATCATACTGCCCCGGGGCCTGGTACGCATACGATCCAGTGTGTTCCGAGACCTCCGCGTACGTGTATCACATGATCGGTTCGCATAACCTCGCCTTCGAGTTCGCCAACGGCTACGAGTCAACATCGGCATGGCTGATTTAAGGAAGCTGGCAAGACGCGTTCGCTCAGTCGCCGTAAGCGCGCTCCTTGCCGTGGCCGCGCTCTACACTGCGGCCTGCTCCGGCAACTCTGCAGCCAATGTGGCTACTATGCAGGTGCCTCCAGACGCTATGGTCGTGACTGAGGGTATGCTGGCAGAGGCGAAGAAAACCGAAAAGCTGACTGAGTTTCAGGCTGAGCTCTTGTCGGATGGGCTCTTGACTCTAGCAGACTATGACAATGCATATGCTCAGTTGGTGGGCTGCATGAGGAACGCCGGGTGGGAGCTCTCGCGCGAGCTGCCACCGACCCTCTCGCGCGGTCACTCGTTCCGTGCATTTCATCGGGTTGGGGGCGAGGAAGCGAGGGCGGCGGCGGAGGCGTGCCGCGTCGAGTACGTCGGGATAATCAACCTGCTGTGGACGCAGGAACACAGGTTCAGCGAGACCGAACTGCAAGCCGCACGCGATGCCCTGGCGATGTGTTTAGGGGCCCAGGGGGTGACGTTTGAGTTCTCTCCACATCCATCTACAGCAGAGTTCTCGGCCTACCTCGCCGGGCCCGAACATCTGGGCCGACCGCAGCCCTTCTCCGTTTGTCAGCTCCAGATCGAAGAAGCACATGGGATACCTAACTTCGGAGGCTGAGACCTTGGTGTGGTTAGGTCTCGCAGGCCGAAGTTAGGTGCTGGTCATCCCCCTCTCTTCACGGCGGGCGCGCTTGCGCTGCGCGACGACGACCTCAGCTAGACGGGGCGTTCGGCCGCGCCCGTCATCACCTCCCCCACGCCACGACCGTGACCGATGAGCGTCAGTTGCGGATTGTCGTGCCGGCCATCCCCGGGCCGCCGTGCCGGTTGCCGGCTGTGTAAAGAGTTCCTTGGAGCAGCATTGCAAAACAACGCCGCCTGATTGACGGGGTGTTGCTGGCACGGGCAGGATGACGGCGGGCATCGCCCCGGGACGGACGGTGCGGAGGGAGCGACGATGGCGGGAGAGACGCTGGAGAACCTGGCGTTGCTGGATGGGCACTGCCTGCACGGCATGGAGGTGAGCATCAAGCGGGTCTTGATCCTGGAGTGCGATGGGAAGCCGCACACGGAGATCGCGGCGCTGGAGCGCGTGAGTGAGTCGACCGTTGCGTACTGGCTGCGGACGGCGTCTCAGGCGGCCACTCGAACTTGAAGCTCCTGCGCCTCTTCGCCGCTACCCTCCCATCCCCCTCCTCGCGGCGGGCGGCCACCCGCTCCCGCACCGGAAAGCGGCCGTTTACGTTTCTTGACAGCCTTCGCCGTCATAGCCACCATGCTCCCGACATCCGCCGGACGGAGGGTGCGGAGGGAGCGCGATGGCGGTAGAGACGCTGGAGAACCTGGCGTTGCTGGATGGGCACTGCCTGCACGGCATGAAGGTGAGTATCAAGCGGGTCTTGATCCTGGAGTGCGATGGGAAGACGCACACGGAGATCGCGGCGCTGGAGCGCGTGAGTGAGTCGACCGTGGAGCACTGGTTACGGACGGCATCCTCTGAGATCGCGCTATGCCTGCCTCCCGGAGCCAGGGTGACCAAAGTGGTGCGCGGTTACTGGGTCGGCAAGCACGCCGGTGATTGCCTGGCCGATGCGGTCGTGGCCCTGAGGGCTGCCGGCTGATGTTTACTCACAAAAGTGCACTCAAAACTTTAGCGAAACCCTTAAGGTTTCGTGTTAGGGATTCTGGGCCGAGTCGTGTCACTCTACTCCCGCCTGCCGCGATAGGAGGGTCCGCGGCCCTGGCAGGTGACGAACATGTGTGCTCTAGCTAGGCGATGTGTTGCGAAAGGATCAAGACGTGAAGTCGATTGTTCGGCGAGCCATGCTTCTTGCAGTGGGCATTGTTGCCGCCCTCGCCACCGCATTGCCAGTAGCGGCCAACAGCGTTCAAAGTACGACTGGCGGTTGTACCGGGGTGGGGCACAGTTACATCCTCACTTCGTCCTGGTCGTTCACCGAGACCGACGCGAGCGACTTCGGCGGGTGCGGGTACGTGTTCAGTCAGGGCACGTTCATCATCGGCGGGAACGCCTACCAGATCGGCCCAGGCTGGGGAACCGGACCCCTTCAGGGCGTAGACGTTTTCGAAAACGTCTCCAGCGTCTCCGGAGTCCACAACCTGTGCAACGCGGGCGGTCCGTGTGGCAGCAGCAATCCGTGGGGCACAAGCGACTAGCTCCTACGCCTGAAGGCTGGCGGCCGCTAAGTCGGCCGCCAGTCGTCGAACTTGGAGATACTCTCTGATTCGCGCTTTCACCCTGGTTGCTGTCTTCGTGCTCTGGGCCTCCTGCGGCGGTGGCACGCCATCCAAAGAGCCCGACATCGCGAGTCCCGCGCCGGCACAACACGGCGGCCTCGCAATTCGAATCTCGCCGGAACGGGCAGCACAGGTTCAGGCTGACGACACGATCTCGGCTGTCCAAAAGCGCGCACTAGAGGATGCCGAACTGACGTTTGCCGAATATGAGTCGGCTGTGCTCGAAGCGGCGGAGTGTATCAGGGCCTCGGGCGGAGAGGTCACTCTCGAGCTCAACGTACGCGGTCGATACAAGTATATTACGTCATACCCAGCGGAGCGAAACGATGTTGGACAGGCCGTGAGCGACTGTATCCGGGATCACTTGAGCGTCCTGGAGCAATTGTGGGCGGAGGTCACGGCGGTTCCGGAGCACGAGGTCGAGGCGGCTATGGAAGAAATGCGCAGTTGCCTGGTCCAACGGGACTTCTTCGATCCTCCGACGAGCGGCAAGCAGGAGGACTTCCGCCTCTACATTCGCACCCTCAACAGCCGAGGAGAGTTCACTGAGGAGCGCATGGGCGAGTACTTGGAGTGCGCCCGACAAGTGGAAGACAAGTGGGGACTGAGCTATTTTGCGCCAATCACGACACGTTAGCGTGCTGCCCGCCTGGGCATATCAAGCGACAATGGCGGGAGCGAATGGTCCAGGTTTCGTGCGTTCAGGCAGGTGTCAGAGCGTTGAAAGGGCAAGCGCAGGACAACTCGCTTGAAGCTCCTCGCCCTCCTCGCCGCCACCCTCCTCCTCCCCCTCCTCGCGGCGGGCGGGCTTGCGCTGCGCGGCGACGGGCTGAGCGAGACGGAGCGGTCTGCGGCGCCCGTGCTCACATCCCCCACCCCGCGGACCGTCACGGACGAGCGGCAGTTGCGGATTGCGGCGACCGTGATCCCGGGGCCGGAAGTGGCTGCTGGGGCCGCGCGCGGGACCGTCACCGCGGTTGGTGTCTCCCCCGGCGATGCGCTGGCGGATGGCGCGGTGTTGTTCCAGGTGGACGGCGTCGACCGTATCGGGTTCGCGTCGAGCATCCCGTTCTATCGCCCCATCGCTACTGGAGTAGAGGGCCCGGACGTGGCGCAGTTGCACCGGCTGCTCGTGCTCAAGGCCTTCCTCGATGAGATGCCTGAGGACCCCGAGGTGGCGACGTTCGCCACGGGACAGGCGGTCGGAGATTTCGCGGAAAGCCTGGGCGCCGCGCGCACGACGACGTTCGACCCCGGCTGGGTGGTGTTTCTTCCGGCGGCGGGCCTCGTCGCGGAGACGGTGAGTCTGAAGGTCGGGCAGCAGGCGCCGGCGCAGGGCCAGGTCATCATCACCACGCCGGGGACGGTGACGGCGGCGCGGCTCGTCTCCGGCAACCAGGAACCGCTGAACTTCGCCCCCGGCGTTGAGTACGTCGCCATCGTCGACGGCGAGGAGTTCGCGGTGGACACGGCGACGCAATCCATCGCGACGGCGGACCTGCCGCGGCTTCGCGCCCCGAAGGAGACTGAACGCGACGGCATCCCCGCGCTCACGCGGCGGAAGACGCCGCTGCAGGCCCTGGCGGTGCCATCCTCGGCTGTCATGACGAACGCCGGCGGAGCGCTCTGCGTCTGGCTCCCGGAAGGCAACGCGTACCGCGCTGCGACCGTGACTGTGGCGGGAGCCCGGGCGGGAGTGACGAACGTAGCGAGCGGCTTGAATCCAGACGACCGGGTCCTCGCGAACCCCGCCCAGGTGCTGGAGGTGCCGCAATGCCCCTGACGCTGCGTGGTGTTTCCCACCGCTACGGACCGCGGCTGCCGTGGGTGGTGCGCGGGGTCGACCTCGAAATCGCGGACGGTGAGTCGGTCGCGCTCATGGGGCCATCGGGCTCGGGGAAGACGACGTTGCTGTCGATCCTGGGGCTTCTGACGCATGCGGCGGAAGGCGAGGTGCTACTCGATGACCGGCCGGTCACGGACAGTCGGGCGGCGGCGAGCCTGCGGACAACGCAGTTCAGCTGGGTGTTCCAGACCGCGAACGCGCTCCTCCGGCGGACGGCGGTCGAGAACGCCGCGTTGCAGTTGCTCGCGCGGGGTTCTGCGCCTGATGTTGCGCGGCGTACGGCGATTGTCGAACTGGACCGCGTCGGCGTGGGGCACCTGAAAGACCGGCCGGCGCGGCTGCTCTCCGGGGGCGAACTGCAGCGAGTGTGCATCGCCAGGGCGCTCGCGGCCGCGCCGCGCTGGATCCTCGCCGACGAACCGACAGGCCAGCTCGACCACGCCACGACGCTCGAAGTTGGCAGCGCCCTCATCGAGCAGCGCCCGATTGGAACCGCCGTGATCGTGGCGACGCACGACCCGGAGGTGGCGGCCCGTTGCGGGCGCATCGTGCGGCTCGTCGACGGTTCGATCGTTAGCGGGGGCCCGGCGTGAGCTGGCGCACTTCCACTCTTCGAACGGAGGGCGTGGCGAACCTGCGCGCGAACGCGTTCCGCTCGCTGCTGATGGCTGTGCTCTGTGCGGTCGGCTTCGGCGGGCTGGCGTTCCTCGAGCTGCGCCAGGGGATGGAACTCACGGACTTCGCCCGGGAGTACCGCGAGGGCGGCGCCTACGTCGCCATCGCGTCGGTGCCCGGCGAGGGAATCTCGGGCACGCGCTGCGAGTCATTGAACGGGACAGCGGGAGTAGTGGCGGCGGGCGCGTGGCGAGGCACCGGCCAGGACACGTTCCCGACAGCGCCGGGAGTGTTGTTCCAGGCGGCGGACGTGACGGTTGGAGTGCTGAAGGTGTGGGACACGCGGCACCTCCTCGGCGCAGGGCCGGGGCTGGTCGTCGGCCCTGCGATGGCGCAGGAGTTGGGGCTGCGGGAAGGACTGGTCGCTGACTTCGACGCTGGCGAGCCGGTGTTCGTCTCGGGTGTCGGGGATTTCGCGCGCCGGAACCCCCAGGCGGCGCGCTGGGCGCTGAGCCCGGTCTCGCCGGAGGGGACGTTCGACGAATGCTGGGTGGAGTTCCAGCCGGGGGCGTACGACGGCGGCCGGGAAGCGCTGGCGGCGCGCTTCGCGGAGGGTTCGGCCGACCCAGCGGTACGCCCATACCGGCGCTCGGACGAGTTCACGCGGGACCCGGCGGAGGAGTGGGCTTCGCGGCCGCAAAAGTGGGGCTGGCTGGCGGTTTCGGGGGCATTGGCCGGGTTCGGGCTGGTAGCCGCGTGGTTCCGCCGGGCTGAGGCGGCACTCTACCTCGCGGTCGGCACGCGACGGGGGCAGCTGGCCGCGATGGCGGCAGCGGAGAACTGGCCGCTGGTTGGCACCGGGTGGGCGCTCGGCTTCGTCTCCGCGGTCGCGGCGCAGGCGTCGCAGGGGTCGGACCCGACGGGGGACGTGTTGGCGCACGCGGCGGTGACGAGCGGGTGCGCGGCCCTGGTGCTGCTTGCGTTCGTGCCATGGGCTTCGCCGGTCGTGGCGCGGGGGAGCATCGCTTCGTTGCTGAAAGACCGCTGAGTGGTGGGCGGCGCCCGGAGCCTGGCGGTCCGGGCTACACTGGTGGCATGGCCATCCGACACCCGGAACGCCCGCCGTGGCTGAAGGTCCGCTTTCCGGCGGGCGGGAACTACGAACGGCTGCGGCTGCTCATGCGCGAACAGGGCCTGCACACGGTCTGCGAAGAGGCGCGCTGCCCGAACATCGGCGATTGCTGGAGCCGCGGGACGGCGACGTTCATGATCCTTGGGGACACGTGCACACGATCCTGCGGGTTCTGCGCGGTGAAGACGGGACGGCCGGGGGGTCTCGACACCGGCGAGCCACGGCGGGTGGCCCTGGCGATCCAACGCCTGGGCCTCCGGCACGCGGTGATCACGAGCGTGAACCGGGACGAGCTCGCGGACGGCGGGGCGGGCATCTTCGCGGAAACCATCACGTGGGCCCGCCGGCTGTCGCCGGAGACGACGTTCGAGGTGCTGATCCCCGACTTCAAGGGAGACTGGGACGCCCTCGCGACGGTGCTCGCCGCGAAGCCGGAAATCCTGAACCACAACACCGAGACGGTGCCGCGCCTCTACTCGAGGGTGCGGCCCCAGGCGAAGTACGAACGCTCACTCGAGCTGCTGCGCAAGGCGCGCGAACTGGACCCGGATACGGTGACGAAGAGCGGCTTGATGGTCGGGCTGGGGGAGACGCGCGAGGAGTTGCTGCGGGTGTTCGCGGACCTGCGAGCGCAGGACGTCGACATCCTGACGGTGGGGCAGTACTTGCGTCCAACTCCGGAGCACCTGCCGGTGGAGCGGTACTGGACGCCGGAGGAGTTCGCGGAGTTGAAGGCGGCAGCGGAAAAGATGGGGTTCCGGCACGTGGAGTGCGGGCCGCTGGTGCGCAGTTCGTATCACGCGGAGGAACAGGCGCCGAAGGCCCACCGGGAATAGCCAGGCGACGGGGGAAACCGCGTATCATCGGCCCCGCCGCGGGCGAGCGAACGACTCAGGGGAAATCCTAGGGTTTCCCCCGGATTGTGAGCAGCGGTGCGCGGTAATACCGTCGCCAGGTGGAACTTCCTGCTATGGAAGGTCGTACGGACCGCGAAGAGGCGGAGATTTACCGGCGCGAGGCGATGGGCGCGTTCGCCCACGAGGTCCGCACGCCGCTGACATCGATCAAAATGGTGATGGAGCTTGCGCGCAGGCAATCGAGCGATGGGCAGCTTGTGCTCGACGGGGAACTGGCGGAGATGCTCAGGACCTCGGTGGATGACCTTCAGCAGCTTGCGGACGAGTTGCAGGAGACCTCACGGCTGGAACGCGGGAAAGTCGCGCTTTCGTCGGGGCCGAGCGAACTCGGGGCAGCGATCGAGGCGGCGGCGGAACTGGTCGCCCCACTGACGCTCGACAGCTCGGGGCCCATGGGCTACGAAGGGCCGTGGGACGCGCCGAGGCTGGTGCGTGCCGTCGCCGGCTTCGCCCAGTCGGCGAACCGGATCGGCGACGGGTCGGGCCGGGTCCGGCTGGACGTGCAGCCGGAAGGGCAGGCAGTAGTTCTGACCTTCACGAGCGGCAGGCGGGCAGGAGAACCGAAGGCGATGGCAGCAGACGCGGGATTTTCGTTCTTCCGGTCACGCCAGCTTGTATTGGCGATGGGAGGATCCGTACACTGCGAGCGAGCGGACCGGTTCGCGACATTTCGTGTCGTGTTGCCGTTACGGCGTGAAGGGGAGGAGCAGTGAGGCGTCCGATGCGTATCTTGCTGGCCGAGGACGAACGCACGATTTCGCGGCTCATCAAGCAGGTGCTGGCGAACGCGGGGCATGAGGTCGTCGGTGTGCAGAGTGCGGCGGAGGCGGTGGCGCACCTCGAGTCCTCGGCGTTCGACCTCGTGTTGCTGGACCTCAACCTGGCGGACGGGGATGGGATGCGGGTGGTGACGGCGCTCGAAAACCACGTCGGCCCCACGCCGCCCGTGGTACTGATGACCGGCGAAGGCGCGCTAGACCAGGATGACCCGCGCGTGCGGCGCGTGGCGCGAGTGCTGCCCAAGCCATTCGAGCTGGACGAACTCGAGGCGCTGGTGCAGCTGTTCGTGGCATGACGCCACGAGCGTTCGTGGGATTGCCTGTCGCCCCGGTCGTTGCAGGACGAGTCGTCGTCACCTTTCTTGGATGGTGACCGTCTCGATGACGATGGGTGGGTCCGGGCGGTCGTCCTTGCCGACAGGAGCAGCGCCAATGGCGTCGACGACGTCCATGCCGGCGATCACCTTTCCGAACGGATAGAACCTGTCCGGCATGCCGTTGTCGTAGTCGAGGCCGGTGTTGTCCTTGAGGTTGATGAAGAATTGGCTCCCGAACTCGTGGGCGCCGGGTGACTTGGCCATCGAGATGGTGCCCCGCGTGTTGGAAATGTGGTTCGGCTCATCCTGCGTCTCGTAGCCGGGCCCGCCATTGCCTTCGCCGGTTGGGTCGCCGGCCTGGATGACAAAGTCTTTCACCACGCGATGGAAGGTGAGGCCGTTGAAGAACCCCTCCTGCGCCAGGAAGGCAAAGTTGTTGACGGTGTTGGGGGCTTCGGCGGCGAAGAGCTCGATCACGAACTCTCCCTTCGAAGTCTTCACCGTGGCGGTATAGGACTTTCCGGGCTCGATGACCTGCTCCGCCTTCCCGAAGGAAAGTTCAGCGGTATCGCCGCCGTCATCGGCGTCTTCGTCACAGGCGGCCAGGGCAGGGACCGTCAGCAGCAGCCATGCTGACAGGAGGAGTCGAGCAGGGTTCGCGAGCACCGGGCCATGGTGACAGTGATGCGTGGTTTCCGGCAATGCGGCGGGGCAGGGTATGGTTGGCGCCATGGGGCGTGCCGGTGACATCCAGCTCGAGCCACCGGTGAGTGCCGGGCGAGACATCGTCCCCGCGAAAGAGGACCGCTCGTACCTTGGGTTCATCGCGGCGGCACTGGCGGCGGCCTTGGCGGGCGGGTTCGTGTTCGGGACGTGGGTCCCGCTGGCATCGACCGGCACGGCGGGCGGCGCGGACCGGGTGCCGTGGATGATCCAGGCGCACGGCTGGGTGCAGCTCCAGGGGTGGTCAGGCCTGTTTGTCGCGGGTATGGCGGTGCGGCTCATCCCGCGGTTCGCCGGCAGGAGACCAGTCCGGAAGCGGGTGACGCTACCGTTGCTGGCGGTGTTGACCTTGCCGGTGCTGCTGCGGATCGCGGGCCAGCCGTGGGCAGAGGGGGACACGGCGGACGCGGTGGCGCTGGCCATCGGTGTCAGTACGGCGATCGGCGCGGGCGGGGTGGCAGCGGTGTTGTCCTGGACGCTCGCGGCAGGACGAAAGGCGCGGGAACCGTGGCGCTACTTTGCATGGGCGGGGACGATATGGTGGGCAGCGTGGGCGGTCCTGGCCCTCGTGAACATCCCGCGAGCCGAGGCCACGCCCGGCCTTCTGGACGCGCGGGACAACGACGCGCTGCTCTGGGTGGTGATGCTCGGGCCGATCAGCAACTTCATCTGGGGTGTGCAGAGCCGGAGCGTCCCGATCTTCTTCGGCCGGAAGACGCCGCCGGCCAGACAGACGTGGCCGTTGCTCGTCGCGCTCAACCTGGGCGGAATCCTCATCCTGGAGGGGTCACTGGACGAGGAAACGGGGTACGCGTGGGCCGGGGCCGGCTTCGTACTGGCGGGGGCGGCGCTCGTGGTGCTGCCGCCGACCGTGGGAGCGGTCTACGGGCAGGCGAAGAGGCTGCGGCCGCGGGCACGGTTCGCGGCGCGCTTCATCATTGCCGGGAACGTCGCGGCAACGGCGGCGGGCGCGCTGCTGGTGCTTGGGGGAGTGGACATGCTCACGGGCGGAGAGTCGGGCGGGCCCTGGCCGGGGTTCGAGGTGCGCGACGCGGCCCGGCACCTCATCGGGGTGGGGACGATCACGATGCTCATCCTGGGCATGGCGCGCCTGATCGCGCCGGTCTTCGCGCTCGAGCGGACGGAGTCGGGCGTACCGCAATTGCTGGAACGGCTTCCTTTCTGGCTGCTCGTGGCCGCGGCGGCGCTCCGGGCCGGGGTGCCGCTGCTCGGCGATAGCCTGGACCGGGACGCGGGGCAGCACACCATCGCGGCGGCGGGGGTGTTGGCGTGGCTGGGGATTGCGACGTTCGCGGGGAGTGTCGCGCGCGCGGCGCTCGCCGAGCCGCGGACGAAGCGGGCCCTGGAGGAGGTAGCGGCCCGGGCACGGGGCGCATAGGGCGACCGGCGCCGCTACTTCGCGACAGCCAGGAAGACCACGGCTGCAAAGGCGAGCCAGGTCAGGACGACCACCACGGCAGCGACCTTCGCGCTTCGGCCACCTCCAGCGGCGCGTTCAGCCGCCCGGGCGCGGTTCTCCAGGAAGACGGCGTCCGGGACAAACCGGCGAAACAACCAGAGGCCCGCCGGCACGAGGAAGAGGTCGTCGACGTAGCCGAGCACCGGGATGAAGTCGGGGATGAGGTCGACCGGGCTGAGCGCGTAGGCGACAACGGCGACGCCGATGAGCCGGGCCGGGAGCGGGACGCGCGAGTCGCGGGCGCAGAGATAGAGCGCGAAGGTGTCGCGCCGGAGGGCGGCGACGCGGTCCCTGAATCTCATCGTCGTCACTTAGCGGGCGCGTATGACGGCGAGGGAGGATTCGAGTTCGCCCAGGTGGCCGCGGCAATGGCCGGTGCACGCGCCGGCGAACACCCGCCAATAGGGCTGTCCGTACATGTCGGCGATATCGGCGAGGTAGCCGGGAGCTTCGTAGCGGCGATCAGCCAGGTGCTCCCGGTTCGGGGGAAGCTCGTCGAACCGGCGGGGAGTGAAGGTCGCGAGGAAAGCACGGGCCTCTTCGAGGACGGCGTCGGCGTAGGCGAGCACGCCCTGCGGGGTAACCGCCCGCGCGATTTCATCTGCGCCGGCGAGGCCCACACCGATAGGAAGGAAGCTGGTCATCATGCCCCGGGCTGCCCACTCGGGGCGGGAGCGGACGGTTGGGGCGTTGCGCATCCAGGTGTTGATCGCCCAGTCCTGGATGGATGGAATATGCCAGGCCGTGAACCCGACCGGATTGAGGCCCGGCGCGGGGGCGCTGACCCACTCGGATCCGGTGACATCTCCGATGAGGCCTTCCAGGATGCCCCGGACCGACTCCAGCTGGCGTTCGATGAAGGTAGCGAGTTCCACGGCTAGTAGGGGAGGCCCTCGAGGCCGAAGAGGGTGCGGGCGTAGCTGGCACGGCCCAGGTGGCCGTTGCCATGGCCGATCAGCCCGTGAAGGATGGCTTCCATCCTGGGGATGGGGCCCCAGGGGCGGATGACCTGGATTTCGGCCAAATAGGCATCGCTCATTGCGGCGATGCGCGGGACCACGGCCTCGCGGACGGCGCTGGTGTAGCTCTTGAACTCCGCGGGCTCGGGGAAGCGCATGCTGTAGGCGTCGCCGGGGTCCTGGCCGGTGCCCTGGTCCACTCGCGGGAGGTCCCAGCGTTCGTGGAAGTTGCCCTGCAGCCAGACCGGCTGCTGCCGTTCGAAGACGAAGTGGATGATGTTGTCGATCGTGCGGACGACGTGCCAGACGTCCCAGCCGATGCTGTTGGTGATGCCGCCGCGGGTGTCGCAGAACTGTTCGACGGTGAGGCCATCGACGGCCCGGTCGCAGTAGAGCAACACGCGCCCGGTGACGGTCGAGAGCTGGGCCTGGAGCGTCGGCGGGTTGCCCATGCCCGGGAGGTTGGGGATGTTCGGGGTGGTCAGACGTCACCTCCAGAGGTCGGGGGATCGTAGCGGCTGTCCGGCGGGCCGAGAAGATCCCAGCGGTTACCGGCGACATCGAGGAAGACGGCGACGGCGCCGTAGGGTTCGTTGCGTGGCCTGGTTACGAATTCGACCCCGGCCGCCCGCATGCGCTGGAAGGAGTGGTGGAAGTCCTCGACGCGGAGGAAGAAGCCGACCCTCCCTGCCATCTGTTCGCCGACGGCGGCGGCCTGGCGGGGACCGTCGGCCTTCGCGAGGAGGATGCCGGTCTGCGCGCCACGCGGGCGGACAACGACCCATCGCTTCGGGCGGCCGTCGTTCGTGAGGGATGGTGTGTCCTCGACGAGTTCGAAATCGAGCGCATCGAGAAAGAAGCGGATGGCCCGGTCGTAGTCCTCAACGATGACGGTGACCAGTTCGAGGTGCGGCATCAGAGGTCGCGGACCCGGGGGATGACATCGCGGCCGACAGCTTCGAGCGGCGCGATCTTGTCGGCGCCGGAGACCCACGAGTAGACGGCCTGGACACCGACTTCGGCGAGGCGGCCGAGGAGTTCGACGGCCTCGCCCGTCCTTTCGCCGCCGGGGCCGACGTCGAGGCCACTGAGGATGACCGTGCGCTCGATTTCGTCGAAGTTGCGGCCGATGGCTTCGCAATGGCGCCGGAGGACCGCGAACTTCCCGGCGACGAACTCGGGGGAATACGCGTGGACGTTGCAAGCGTTGGCGTACTGCGCGACGAGCTTCAGCGTCTTCTTCTCGCCGCCGCCGCCGATGAGGATGGGCGGGTGGGGCTTCTGGAGCGGCTGCGGGGAGTTGAGGGTCTCCTTGAACTGGTAGTGCTTGCCCTGGAAGGGACCGTCCTCCTTCGTGGTCCACATCTGCTTGCAGATGCGGATGGTCTCTTCGAGACGTTCGAAACGCTCTTTGAGGGGCGGGAAGGGGATCCCATAGGCCTTGTGCTCGCGGTCGAACCAGGCGGCGCCGATGCCGAAGACGGCCCGGCCGCCGGACAGGACATCGAGCGTGGAGACCTGCTTGCAGAGGAAGCCGGGGTTCCGGTAGGTGACGCCCGTGACCATGGTCCCAAGCCGGGTGGTCCGGGTGTGTGCTGCGATGAAGGCGAGTGCCGTGTAGGCCTCGAGCATCTCCATGTGGGCAGAGCCGATCGGGGGGATCTGGAAGAGGTGGTCCATCACCCAGATGGAGTCGTAGCCGACGTCCTCGGCGGTTCGGGCGATGGTGGCCAGGTTCTCCCCGAGCATGGGGCCGCGGCCCTTCCAGGTGAAGTTCGAAATCTGGAGGCCGAGCTTCATAGCCGGGATTGTACGGGGTTTCACTGACCGTCCGGGCAAAAGCGCTGCCCGGCCGGTCGTTCGCCGGGGATGGACAGGCGAGGCAGAATAGACGGGCAGCACTCTCCCAGGAGGACGACGATGCCTGAAGCCAAAGCCCTCGCCGAACAGTGGGAGGAAGACTTCCGCCGCGAATCGATCCTGGAAGACGGGGACCCGGAGGGCCTCATCGAACACCTGAGGGACCTGGCGGAGACGGGTGGGCCGGATTCGACGGCGCACCGGGCGTTCGCGATCTTCCTCGAACGCCTGCGCGAGCAGGACCTGGAGCCAGTCCTGGACGACGACCAGTTCGAAGAAGCGAGCCCCGGCGGCCTTACTTGAAGTGCGGCATGACCGTGTCGGCGAACAGGCGGGCGGGTTCGCGCGTGTCGCGGCCGAAGAACTCGATGAGGAACATCGTACAGCCGAGGTCGATGTGCTTCTGGATCTGCTCGCGGACGCGCTGAGGGCCGCCGGCGATCGCAAGCGGCCCTGTCGGGTCGCCCATGTGGCCGCCGAAGATCTTCTTTGCCGTGTCGATCATCGGGGCGGCACTGGCTTCGTCCGGGGCGATCGTGACGAGGCATTGCTGGCTGATCGTCAGCGTCGAAGGGTCGCGGCCGACTTCGGAGCAGCGCTGGCGGAGGACTTCGACCTTGCGCGGGAGCTCCGACTGGCGGGCCGCCTGGTGATTCCAGATGTCGGCGTGCTGGGCGGCGATTTTGAGGGTGACTTTCTCGCCGGAGCCGCCGATGAGCACCGGCGGGATGCGCACCGGTTTCGGTTCGCAGACGAGGTTCGAGGCCTTCACGAAGCGGCCGTCGTAGGTGACTGACGGTTCCGTCCACATGCGCTTGAGAAGCTCGACGGTTTCGCGGAGCTGGCCGAGGCGCTGGCCGGTGCTGAGGAAGGGCACGCCGAAGTCGGTGAATTCCCGCGGCATCCAGCCCGCGCCGAAACCCGGGATGATGCGACCGCCGGCGATGTTGTCGACCGTGGCGATGACCTTTCCGAGCTGGGCGGCGTTGCGCATGCCGGCGGGGGTGACGAGCGTGCCGATTTCGACCTTCTCGGTGACGGCGGCAACCGCGGCGATGAGGGACCAGGCTTCGAGGATGGGGATCTGGGGGGACTGCGGGCCGTAGAGGTGGTCGCACACCCAGAGGGAGTCGTAGCCCATGGCCTCGAATTCGAGGGAGTTAGTCTTCGCCTCGTCCCAGGTGCGCTTTATCTGGGGGATGGTGACGCCAAAGTGCACGTTCGGCATGGTCGCGGCTCCAGGGGATGGTGCCCGGAAGCTTAGGGCGTGTGGGGAGGGCGTGCCAGAGGCTTTGCGGGGCACGGGGCGTGCATCCTATCCTTCCGGGGCACCTTTGCCCCGGAGCAGAACATGACGTACGAGACGATCACCGTTGAGCAGCGCGGCCGCGTGGCGCTGCTGACATTGAACCGGCCGGAGAAACTGAACGCCTGGACGCCGCAGATGATGGTGGAGCTTCGACGCGCAATCGAAGCAGCCGTTGCAGACCCGGGCACCGGCGCTATTGCCGTCACAGGCGCAGGGCGTGCGTTCTGCGCTGGCGCCGACGTGGACGCAGTGTTCAAGGCGAACGCGGAGGCGCGGGACTCGAACCAGGCGGAGAACACCTCGAATACGAACGCGGGGGACTGGGTTTCGTTCCTGCAGCGCCTGCCGAAGCCGACAATCGCGGCGGTCAACGGGGCCGCGGTGGGGATTGGCGTCACGCAAATCCTGCCGATGGATATCCGGATCGCGAGCGACGCCGCGCGGTTTGGGATGTTCTTCGTGCGCATGGGGCTGGTGCCGGAGCTGGCCAGTTCGGCGCTGCTGCCGCAGATGGTGGGGCAGGCGCGGGCGCTCGAGTGGTGCCTGACCGGAAGGATGATCCCGGCGGCGGAAGCGCGCGAGGCGGGGCTCGTTTCGGAGGTAGTGGCGCCCGAGGCGCTGGTGGACCGGGCCGTGGAACTGGGTGAGCACCTGGCCGGCCAGTCGGCGTTCGCGATGGCGAAGATCCGCCAGCTCATCATCCAGAACGCGAATTCCACCGACGTTGCCGCGGTGCAGCGGGCTGAGGGTGCGGCCCTTGCGGCGGCCTACCGATCGTGGGAGCACAAGGAGGCAATCGACGCCTTCCTGACGAAGCGGCCGGCGGACTTCAGCAAGCAGGCACCAACGCCCGTGGATTAAGGCTCAGGCGGCACGAGCGGCTGGAACAGGACGGCTCGCGCGAACGCAGTTCCTGCCGGCGGCCTTCGCGGCGTAGAGCGCGGCGTCGGCCTCGGCGATGACGCGGGCGGGGTCGAACGTTTCGCCGGCGGCGGTGGCCGCGACGCCGAAGCTCATCGTGACGCGGTGGCCGCCACCGTGGGTGGTGGCGGCGACAGCCGCACGGAGCGATTCGGCAACGGCGACGGCCTCTTCCAGGACCGCGCCCGGGAGGAGGACAAGGAACTCTTCGCCGCCGATGCGGTAGGCAAGGTCGTAGGCGCGCAGTTCCCGCCTGAGCAAGTAGGCCACATCCTTGAGGACTGCGTCGCCGGCGGCGTGCCCGTGGGTGTCGTTCATCTGCTTGAACTGGTCGATGTCGCACATGATGGCGGCGACGGGCTCCCCAGTGATGGCGGACTGTTGCTCAAGCTCTGCGGCACGGTTGTGCATGGCGGTGCGGTTCAGCGCGCCGGTAAGCTGATCGATGAAGGCGCCGGCGCGGTGTTCGACGTCGGACTGCATGGAGGCAATGGAGAGCAGACCGACTGAGACGATGAGCGCTACCGGGGCGATAAGGAGCGGGGGCTCGTCCAGGACGGCTCGCGCATCGACCCCGAAGGCGACGGCAACCAGCAATGCCAGCGCTATTCCCGTACCAATGACAATCGCCCGCAGGGGAAAGCGCGAGCCGAGTGAACTGACCGGCAGCGCGAGCCAGGCGATGGTCGGGACGTTTGCCCCACCCGTAAGGGCGACGGCGACGGCGATGATGCACTCCGAGGCCACCCACGCCCCGAAGATGTAGAACTCGGGGCGCCGGGAACGTTCCATCAACCTGTCGGCGAGCGCGAAGCCAGCGGCGGCGAGGCCGAGGGGGAGCAGCGTCCAGTAGCCAAGCCAGGGCCCGGAAGCAAGGAGGGCAAGGGCGAGCACGCCCATGGCCGCCAGGCGCAGCGGCTTGATGCGATGTTCCATATCGACCATGCGCTTCCGGTCCATCGCGTCGAGACATAGCCAGGAACGATCCGTCACATCGGAGTTATCGGCACAAATTCGCCCCGTCGAAGGCCGATGAGCGTGGAGCGCGAGTCGACCATCTCCGGGGAGTGGCTACCACCAGCCGCCTTTGTAGAACCAGCCCTTGTGTTCGCGGCCGGCCTGGCCAGCTTCCTTGAGGCGGACGAGGTGCTTGCGGCAGAGGGGGATGGTGATGCGCTCACGCTCTTCGCCGCGCCACTTGAGGACAGCGAGCTCCTGGAGCGGCGGTTCCATGCACCACGTACAGCGGGGCCTCGGCATCTACGGGCGATCCTTTCCGAATTCCATGATGAAGCCCCACTCGCGGCTTTGCCACGGGTCCGGGGCGTAGCGGAAGCGGTTGGCCCGGAAGCCCATGCGCTCGTAGAGCGCGTGGGCATGGGTGAAATGGACATCGCTGAAGAGGACGAGCCTGGTTGCCCCTTGTTCGCGGGCGGTGTCGATGACCCAGCAGCAAAGCCGCTCACCGAGGCCGCAGCCGCGGGCTTCCGGGAGGACATAGAGCCGGTGGAGTTCGAACTCGCCGCCGCCCTCGTCGGTAAGGCCGACGCAGCCGACGACCTTCCCGGCCTGGTCTTCGACAACGACGAACCAGCCTCTCGCGCCGTCGTAGTGGCGCTCCGGCCACATGAGGTCGGCGTCGTAGTCGCTTTCGGCGAAGGGGAAACCGTATTCCTCGAACACGGTGGAGACGACACGCCAGGGACCGTCGCCGTGGCGCGCGCGGTCATAGGGGACGAGTGTGAAGAGGCCGGGGCGCGGGCTCATTCCCGCTCTTCGGAGGCGAGGCCCATGATGTTGTAGCCGTTGTCCACGTAGAGGATATCGCCGGTGATGGCGCTGGCGTCGTCGCTGGCGAGGAAGGCCGCGGCGGCGCCGACCTGCTCGATGGTGACGTTTTCGCGGAGCGGGGCAATGCTCGCGAACTGCTTCAGGTAGTCGCGGAAACCCGAGATGCCGCTCGCGGCGAGCGTGCGGATGGGCCCCGCGCTGATGGCATTGACACGGATCTTCTCGGGGCCGAGGTCCCAGGCGAGGTAGCGCGTGGTGGCCTCGAGGGCGGCTTTGGCGACGCCCATGACGTTGTACTTGGGCGCCACCTTCTGGGAACCGTAGTAGGTGAGGGTGAGCATGCTTCCGCCGTTGGGCATCAGCTCGCGGGCGCGGTTCGCGAGGGCGAGGAAGGAGTACACGGAGACGTTGTGCGCGAGGAGGAAGCCATCGCGGGAGGTATCGACGAAGCGGCCGGCGAGGTCCTCGCGGTTGGCGAAGGCGATCGCGTGGACGAGGATGTCGATGGTGCCAAGGCGCTCCTTCGCCTTTGCGAAGACGGCGTCGATCTCCTCGTCGGAGGTGACATCGCAGGGCTCGACGAAGCCGACACCGAGTTCCTCGGCGAGCGGCATGATGCGCTTCTCCATGGGCATGGCGTAGGAGAACGCCAGCCTGGCGCCCTCGCGGTGGAACGCCCTGGCGATGCCCCAGCCGATGGAGCGGTCGTTCGAGACGCCGAAGATCAGCGCCGTTTTGCCTTCGAGCTTGCCCATGGGGAGAAGTTTCGAGGGTAACGGCAAAAGGCGAAAGCGGCCGTGCTGCCGGGCTGTCGCTGCCGGGCTCAGTAGCCGAGAGCGAGGCCGTCCTTGCGGGATTCGGTGGCGCCGGCGTAGACGCCGCTCGCAGGGTCTCGCCATATGGCCTGGTACCCACCGTACTGGCCCACTGGCTGGCGAGCGATGGCGTGGCCGCGGCGTCGAAGCTCCTCGACGATTTCCGGGGAGACGCCCGGTTCGAGGCGGAGGCTGCCGCCACCGGTCATCGTCGTCCCCGTCGGTTCGCTCGAGCCGGTGTGGCGGAAGCGGGGCGCGTCGCCAGCCTCCTGGAGGTTCATGCCGAAATCGACGAGGTTGACGACGACCTGCGCGTGACCCTGGGGCTGCATGTCGCCGCCCATGAGGCCGAAAGCGATCAGCGGTGCGCCGTCCTTCGTGACAAAAGCGGGGATGATGGTCTGGAACGGGCGTTTCCCCGGCTGGAGGCAGTTCGGGTGCGAGGGGTCCAGGGCGAACAGGCTGCCACGGTTCTGGAGGCCGATGCCGAGCTCGGGGACGGCATAGCCGGAGCCGAAGCCGGTGTAGTTGCTCTGGATGAGCGAGACCATCAAGCCCTCGCGGTCGGCGGTGCAGAGGTACGTCGTTTCCTTCCGATTGAGGGCGGCCGGGTCGCCGTGGCCGACCTCCGCGGCCGCGCGGGTCATGTCGATCAACGCGGCACGGCCGCGGGCATAGTCCTTCGAGATTAGCTCCGCGACGGGCACGCTCGCGAAGGCCGGGTCGGCGTAGAAGCGGGCACGGTCTGCATAGGCGAGCTTCTTGGCTTCGACCATGAGGTGCCAGAAGTCCGCCGAGTTGCGGCCGATCGCGGCAAGATCGAACTGCTCCAGGATGTTCAGCAGCTGGAGGGCGGCGATGCCCTGGGTGTTCGGGGGCAGTTCCCAGACATCGTACCCGCGGTAGCTCGAGGAGACCGGCGCCACCCACGTGGGGTCGTTGTCTTCGAAGTCCTCGGGCCCGAAGAAGCCGCCGTTCGCCCTGGAAAACGCGCAAATCGCTTCGGCGAACCTGCCGCGGCGGGTGAACCCGGGGCCGAGGGCCGCGACATCTCGGAGAGTGCGGGCGAGCGCGGGGTTGCGGAAGATCTCGCCTTCGCGGGGAGCGGCGCCCCGGGGCATGAAGACTTCGGCGAACCCGGGACGTGCTTTGTGCGACTCACAGCCCCAGTACCACTCGTTCGCGATGACCGGCGAGAGAGGGAACCCCTCTTCGGCGTAGCCGATGGCAGGCGCGAGCACCTGGCCGAGGGGGAGGCGGCCGTAGCGCTCATGGAGGGCGAACCACCCTTCGACGGCGCCGGGACTAGACCAGGCGAAGGGCGAGTGCAGGGGGATCGTGCGATCGGGTTCGGGCGGCACTTCGGCGATGGAGATTGCCCGGGGGGCGCGGCCGCTGGCATTGAGGCCCTCGAGGCGGCCGGATGCCGGGTCCCAGACGATGGCGAAGAGGTCGCCGCCGAGGCCGCAGGCGGTGGGCTCCATCAGGCCGAGGCAGGCGTTGACGGCGATCGCTGCATCGACGGCGCTGCCGCCGGCCTTCAGGATGTCGAGGCCGGCAGCGGCAGCGAGCGGCTGGGAGCAACAGACCATGCCGTTGGCGCCCCAGGTGGTGGAACGGGTGGCGTGGCCCCGGCCGGCGCCGATGAAGTCCATGGGCGGGGATGATACGCGACGGAAGCCCGGGCGAGGCCGTCAGGCGCGGGAGGGGAGGAGCCCGGCCTGGCGGAGCAGGCGCAAAATGCGTTCTCGGGCGATGACACCGACGACGCGGCCGTCTTCGACGACGGGCATGTGAAAGAGCTCCTCCATCTCCATTTCGAGGAGGACATCGGAGAGCAGGCGCTCGCGGGCGATGGCGCGCAGGGCGGCGCTCGGGACCATCGCCTGGCTGGCGGTAACGCGGTCCCAGTCCTGCTCCGGGATGGCGGCCATTTCGTAGCCGCTGAGGAGCCCGGCGAGCCGCCCCTCGTCCTGCACCATGTAGCACACGCGGGGGTTCAGTTCGAGGACGCCGCGGGCGAGGGCGCCGACGCTCTGGCCACCGTCGACGATTGGCGGGTCGCGGTGCATGACGTCCTCGGCCCGGTAGAGGCGAAGCTCGCGGACGAGGCGGTTCTGTTCGAGGCTGCGGCGGGCGGCGTTTTCGAGGAAGATGCCCAGGAAGATGAGCCAGGCGCCACCGGCGGCGTTGCTGGCGAGCACCACGTCGCGGCCGGCGACGGCGGCGAGTCCCGCGCCCATGCCGGCCCACGCGAATCCACGCCCCGTCCACGCGGCGATGCTGGTGGCGCGGTTGTAGTCGCGGGTAACCATCCACGCGAGGGAGCGGAACACCCGGCCACCGTCCATCGGGAAGGCGGGGAGCATGTTGAAGATGGCCAGGATGAGGTTCATGAGCGCCAGCCAGACGAGGACGTAGTCGACCGGCCGGGTGGAACCGGCGCCAAAGGCGAACCAGAAGCCGAAGAAGGCGGCCGACAGGGCCAGGCTGGTGAGCGGGCCAGCGGCTGCCATGAGCAGCTCGTGACCGGGACGGGCGGCCTCGCGGGTGATCTGGGCGACCCCGCCGAGGATGAACAGCGTGATGCTCTTCACGGGGATGTGGAAAGCGCGGGCGACCAGGCTGTGGGCGAGTTCATGGATGACGATGGAGGCGAAGAAGAGCACAACGCTGGTGGCGGCCATGGCGTAGTGCGTCGCGCGACCGGCGTCCTCCAGCGCATCAGGGTAGAACTGAGTAGCGAGCAGCCAGGTGGTAAGGCCGAAAAGGATGAACCAGCTCGGGCTGAGCAGAATGGGGATACCGGCGAGCGAGCCAATGCGGATGGCGCCGAACTTCATGGACTCACCTTAACGGGGCAGCGGTTACGGATGCGTCTCGAATTAGCCGTGGTTCTTGCGGGCCGGGGGAGCGGGAGGCGCATCGTCTTCGTCTTCGACGACGGCTTCCCAGCAGAGGTAGAAGTAGAACAGCCCAAGGAGGATGGGCACCAGGAAGGCGGGATGCTTGCTTTCGACAAGCCCCCAGAAGCCGCCGAGGACGAGGAAGATGAGGGCGGCAACGTAGACGACGAACGCTCCCCAGCTGAAACCGAGTGGCAACATCGCTCGCTCCTTCCGCGGCGATAGTAACGCCCGATATCGGCGCGCGTCAGCATTTCAATAGGGAGAAACCCGTAAGAACCGCCAATTCACCAGCCGAGGGCGCGTTCGATGCCCGCGACGGTGCCGTCGGCGGCGGTGATGTTTGGCTGGTACTGGGCGATGGCGGTATCGGGATCCTTGAGGCCGTTGCCTGTGAGGACGGCGACGGCACGGCCACCGCGTGCACGGCCGGCGCGAGAAAGCGACAGGAGGCCAGCGACGCTCGCCGCGCTGGCAGGCTCGACGAAGAGGCCTTCTTTGCGGGCCAGGAGGCGGTAGGCCTCGAGGATCAGGTCGTCGGAAACCGCTTCGATCAGCCCCTGGCTTTCGTCGCGGGCACCGATGGCGCCGGCCCAGCTGGCAGGGTTGCCAATGCGGATGGCGGACGCGACGGTCTTCGGCTCGGCGACCGGGGCGCCGGCGACCAGGGGTGCCGCGCCCGCCGCCTGGAAGCCGAACATGCGCGGGTGGAGGGTGGCGCGGCCTGTCTCCGCGCATTCGCCGAACCCTTTCCAGTAGGCGGTGATGTTCCCCGCGTTTCCCACGGGGATTGCCAGGATGTCGGGTGCATCGCCGAGCACTTCGCAGACCTCGTAGGCAGCAGTCTTCTGGCCGTGGATGCGGTCCGGGTTCACGGAATTGACCAGGGCGACGGGATGCTTGCCGGTAAGCTCGCGGGCAGCGGCGAGGGCATCGTCGAAGTTCCCGTCGATCTCGATGATGCGGGCGCCGAAGGCACTGGCCTGGGCCATTTTGCCGGCGGCCACTTTCCCACCGGGGACCAGGACGAAGCATTCGAGGCCGCAGTGAGCGGCGTAGGCCGCTGCGCTGGCGCTCGTGTTGCCGGTACTGGCGCACATGATCGCCCTGGCCCCGGCTTCCATCGCTTTGGCGACAGCGACAACCATGCCGCGGTCCTTGAACGAGCCGGTGGGGTTGCAGCTTTCGAGCTTGAACCAGAGCTCATCGAGGCCGCACTCCCGTTCCAGGGCGGCGGAGCGGACGAGCGGCGTGTCACCTTCGCCGAGCGAGATGCGCGGGGTGCGCTCGGTCAGAGGAAGGACGGAGCCCCAGCGGTGGAGGACACCGCGGGGCCGTGGCATGTGGGCGGCGGTCATGGCTCCTCCGGCGGGCGGAAGGCGTGGAACTTCGCCTCCCGCAACTCCTGCTCGAGGACCTGGATCTGCTTGCGCCGCTGTTTTTCCATCATCGCGTTGTACTTTGCGAACTCGGCGCGGACGTGGTCGACGACCTCCGCGATGTCCTTGCGGATGTTGGAGACGCGCTCCCCGAGGCCGGAGTGGCGGCCCTCGAGGAGGGTGACTTCGCCATGCACCTTGTCGATCTGGGCGAGGACCTTCTCGGCGTGTTCTTCGAGTGCGTTGAGGCGGCCGTCGATGCGGTGATGCTCTTCGCGCCAGACCGAGATTTCGTCGATGAGCTCCTGGCGAAGACTGCGCTCGTTCGCGACGGCGGCAATGAGGTCTTCGTTGCGCTTGACCATCTCGCCGACGACCTGGAGGCGCTCGTAGACCACTTCGAACTTGTCGTCGAGGTCGTCGAGGACGACGGCTTTGACGCGCTCTTCGAGGTCGCGGTTGACTTCGATGCTGCGTTCGAGGCGGAGGGCGAATTGTTCGAGGTGGGCTTCGACTTCGCGCTGACGCTCGAGGAGTGTCTGGAGCGTTTGGGAGACCTGGGAGGTCTGGTTCTGGACCTGGGAAACGTCAGCGAGGATGAGGCCGACCTGGCTCGCGGTGGCGTCGATGCGGCGGATGGCGTCGCCCCGTTCCTGGCGGTCGTAGTCGGCTTCGGCGCGCATGACGCGGAGGGTGTTGTCGATTTCGGCCTTGTTGGAGCTGATTGCCTGGCGGAGGTGTTCGGCGCCTTCATCGAGGGCGCGGATCTTTTCGGGGAGTCCTTTGAAGGGGGCGAGCTTGGGGTCGATTTCGCGGACGGTGCGCTCGGCGGTGTCCATCTGCTCGCTGAGGTCGTGGATCTGGCGGCGCAGCTGGTCGAGCTGGGCGAGCTGGCGGAGCTGTTCTTCGCGGTTCGCGCGGACCTGCTGTTCGAGCCAGGTGAGGATCTCACCGATTGCCTGGGCCTGGGATTGAGGTTCGCCGGGCACGTCAACCCTCCACGCGCAGGAAGGTTGAGACCTGCGTGACGACGGGCAGGGCTTCGATGTCGGCGAGGGCTGCGCGGAGGGCGCCTTCGCGGGCCTTGTGCGTCATGATCACCAGCTCGGCTGCGTTGGCGGCCTCGTCGGCTTCCTTCTGTGTGACCGCGGCGATGCTCACATCGTGGTCGCCGAGAGATTGGGCGATCTGGGCGAGGACGCCGGGCCTGTCTTTGACCGTCACGCGCACATAGTAGCGGGTCGTCAAGTGTTCCAAGGGAAGGACGGGGACGTCACCTTCGGGTCCCCAGTATTTGCGTTCGCGGTTTCCGAGGACGATCGCATGGGCCAGGTCCAGGAGGTCGGCAACGACGGCGCTGCTGGTGGGTTCGGCGCCGGCGCCTCTGCCCTGGAAGAGGACGGTGCCGGTGAGGTCGCCTTCGATCTGGACGGCGTTGTAGACACCGTCGACCTTGGCGAGGGGTTCGCTGTGGGCGATGAACGCGGGCGCGACGCGGGCGATGATGCCGCCATCGAGGCGTTCGGCGATGGCCAGGAGCTTGATGACGTAGCCAAGTTCCTGGGCGTACTGGAAGTCGCGGGGGTGGAGGCGGGTGATGCCGGTGGTGTCGATCTGGTCCGGGCGGACGCGGCTGCGGAAGCCGAGCGTGGCCATGATGGCGAGCTTGTAGGCGGCGTCGTAGCCCTCCACGTCGTTCGTGGGGTCTGGTTCGGCGTAGCCGAGGCGCTGGGCCTCGGCGAGGGCTTCGGCGAAGCCGGCGCCGGCCGGCGGCTCGATCCCCTGGGCGCGGAGGGCCTGGCCCACGGCGCCGGCCCTGGCGAGGCCCGTGAGGATGTAGTTCGTGGTGCCGTTGATGATGGCGCGGATGGAGGTGATCCGGTTCGCGAGGAGGTCCCGCCGGAACGGGGCGATAAGGGGGATACCGCCACCGACGCTTGCCTCGAACATGATGTCGAGGCCGCGGGCATGCGCGGAGGCGAGCAATTCGGGGCCGGATTTGGCCATCAGCTCCTTGTTCGCGGTGACGACGTGCTTCCCACGTTCGAGGGCGGCACGGATGAAGCTGCCGGCGGGTTCCTCGCCGCCGATTACTTCGACGACGATGTCGACACCGGGGTCGTCGAGCACGTCGTTGACGTTGGTGGTGAGGAGGCCCGGGGGAAGTTCGACGGTGCGCGGCTTGGAGAGATCGCGCACGGCGGCTTTGCGGACGATGAGCGGAGCGCCGACCTGGCGGGCAAAGTAGTCCCGGCGTTCGAGCAGGGCCTGCGCCACGCCGCCGCCAACCACGCCGAGCCCGATGAGGCCAACGCCGATCTCGGAGCGCGCGCTAGTCCCCTGCGTGCTCATTCGCCCATTCGAAGTCGTCGCTCGTCATGTTCCGTTTGATGGTGACCTGGGAGCGCTTTTCGCGGATGGCGTCTTCCAGGGCGAACTGGCCGAGCTGGGACTTGTTGGTCTCGGAGTAGGTGCCGTTCGGGTCGCGAGTTTCGACGCGGAAGACCCACCAGTTGCCGGCGACCTCGAGGGGGCCGAGGACTTCGGAGCCGGACGGCTTGCCCTCGATGGCGGTGCGGACGGCATCGGGGAGGAGGCGCGTGGGGGTGGGGTCGTCGAGGCCATCCTTCTGGCGTGAGTTCAGGTCCGTGGAGACAGCCTGGGCGACGGTGCCGAGGTCTTCGCCAGCCTTGACGCGGTCGAGGGCGGCCTTCGCGTCGGCTTCGGAGGCGGCGACGATTTTGCGGATGGTGATCATTTCGCCGGTGTCGCCGAGGTCGGCCTTGAGCTGGTCAGTGAGCTTGGTGGCGTAGACCTGGGCGCGCGTGAGCCTCCGGTAGTGGCTGTCGCTCATGTTTACCGAGCGAAGCCGCTGACGGTAGAGCGTGTCGAAGGAGCTGCCGGCGCCACCCGCAGGCACGCCGAGCTGTTCGGCGATCTCGTTGGTGACCTCTTCTTCGCTGACGGTTATGCCGCGCTCCTTGGCGATGAGGCGCACGATGGCTTCATTCTCGAGGTCCGTGAGGAGGGTTTGCTGGAGGATGGTGAGGTTCGTGCCGCCGCCACCGGCCTGTGCCTGGGCAGCGAGAAAGAGGCGGTCGGCGTAGTACTTGAGCGGGAATTTCTCTTCGCCGACCTGGAGGATGGTCTTGTTGGGGTGGATGTAGTTGGCGTCGTACCAGCGCCAGCCCCAGAAGGCGAGGAGGGCCGCGATGAGGACGCCGCCGACAATCCAGACCAGGCGCAATTGCTGGGATTCGTTGAGCGAAACGCCGCGTTGCTTTGCCTGGGCGCGGGGGCGCGGGCGGGGCAGTGCGGTGGTGCGGTCGCGACGGGCCATCGGTCTCCTCGGTGGGCGGGGGCGCCCGGGTTCAGGTTAGCCGCGGGTCGGGAAAATGCCAGTCTGACGGACGTGGGCGAGGGTGTACGGCAGCAGGGCAAGGTGGCGCGCGCGCTTGATGGCGGTGCAGACCAGGCGCTGATGCTTGAGGCAGGTGCCGGTCTTGCGGCGCGGCTCGATCTTGCCACGGTCGCTGATGTAGAGGCGGAGGCGCCCGACATCCTTGTAGTCGATGCCCTTCATCTTGTCGACGCAGAGGCGGCAGACCTTGCGGCGGCCGCCATAGCGGGGGCGCTGCGGGCGGGCCGGGCGTTCGCCGTCGGCGCGTTCGGTGCGTTCTTCAGAAGCCATAGTCAATCAATCCTTCCCGATGGGTTCGTCCTTCCGCAGAGCGGAGGACCGGGTGTATCGAGTCCTTCCGGAGAAGGACGGCGCGTTATTCGAATGGCAGATCGTCGACTTCGACGTCGCCGCCGCGGCTATAGCCGCCTGAGCGAGGGCGGGCAGGGGCGCCGTTGCCCCAGTCGTCGCCGCCATCGCGCTGGCCGCCTTCGCGGCTGCCGAGCAGCTGGACGGTGTTGGCGACGACCTCGGTCATGTAGTGCTTCTGGCCGTCGTCGCCGTCCCAGCTGCGAGTCTGGAGCCTGCCTTCAACGTAGAGCTGCTTGCCCTTGGTGATGTACTGCGAGACGCGCTCTGCCATGTCTCCCCAGATGAGGATGTTGAACCACTCGGTGTTGTCTTCCCATTCGTTCGTCTGCTGGTTCCGCCGGCGGTTGTTGACGGCGAGCGAGAACTTGCACTGGGGAGTGCCGGAGGCCATGTAGCGGAGCTCTGCGTCTTTCCCCGCGTTGCCAATGAGCATGACTTTGTTGAGACCGGCCATGGTGTCTTCCTATTCTTCGGCGGCTTCCCCGGCGTCTGCTGCGGCGGCCGGGTCCGCCGGTGCGGCGGCGGGTCCCGCCTCCGCGGTTTCTACAGCTGCGGCGGGCGCTTCGGCAACGGGGGCAGGCTCTTCGGCGCTTGCGGGAGGCTCGGCGGCGGCGGCCGGCGCAGCGGCGACAGCTTCGGGCGCGGTGGCTTCGGCAGCCGGCTGGCGAGGCTCGCGGGGCTCACGCGGCGGCGGTGGGGGTGGCAATTCGTCCGCGCGGACGACGAGGTGACGGTAGACACGCTCGTCAATCTTGAGGGCGGCTTCGAGCGGGGCCACGCTGGCGGGCTCCAGGTTCACGCGGCTCACCACGTAGTCGCCGTCGAGGGCGGCGCCGATGGGGTAGGCCATGCGACGGCGGCCCCAGTGGTCGATCTTGAGGACCTGGCCTCCGCGAGCTTCGACGAGGCTGGTGAGACGCTGGGGGCCGGCATCGGGGCCACCCGTTTCGGCGACGGCGAGGTCGTAGACCACCGTCAGTTCATATTCCCTCATGAAACCTCAGCCGGGCGATGGGTTTGTCCTCCCGCAGGGGGAGAACCGGGCTCCCGGCACGAACGAAAAAGGTAGCACGAGGCGTTGTTCGGCTCAAACGGGACGGCGTGCGGTGCTCATCCTCGCCGGGGGCATGTGACGCGTTGTGTGGCTGCCACGGGGCGTTCGGCTGCCATCGCTCGAGGAAAGCGCACTACCGTGCCTGCCAGTGAGGTTCGCGCTTCTCGCGGGCGGCGGCGCCGCCTTCTTTGGCGTCTTCGGTGGCGCCGGCGACGCGGCGCATCGTCTCGCCGAAGCGGATGGCTTCGACCCAGGGCATCTGCTGGCCGCGCCAGGCAACCTCCTTCGTGGCGCGCACGGCGAGCGGGGCGGACTTGCAGAGGCGTTCAGCGAGGGCGCGGGCTTCGTCCATGAGCGTCTCGTGCGGCACCACCTTCCAGGCGAGGCCCATCTCCTTCGCCCGCCGGGCGTCGACGCGTTCGCCGATGAGGAGCAGTTCCATGGCGTTTTGCCAGCCGACCTTCTGGGGCATGCGCACGGCGCCCTGGATGGTGGGCACGCCGATGCGGACCTCGGGGAAGCCGAATTCGGCGCGCTCGCTCGCGATGACGAAGTCGCAGGCGGCGACCAGAGTGCAGGCGAAGCCGAGGCAGTAGCCGTTGACGGCGGCGATGGTGGGTTTCCAGATCTCGATGCCGTTTTCGAGAGAGGTGAGGCTCGGCGTCTCCCAGTGGGTGCCGCCGCGTGGACGTGCGGCACTGCGCAGGTCGGCGCCGGCGCTGAAGGCGCGCCCGGCGCCGGTGACGATGGCGACCCATGCCTCCTCGTCGTCGCGGAAGCGGACCCAACAGGCATCGAGGTCTTCGCGGAGTTCGCCGTTGATCGCGTTGAGCGCCTCCGGCCGGTTGTAGGTGATGGTGGCGATGCGCCCTTCGCGTTCGTAGAGGACAGTCCCGGCCATTGGCGGCTCCCGTGGGTGGTGGTGCGCGGAGTGTAGCGGGGAGGCGGGGATTGTCGATTGACGATTGGCGCAGCGCACGCAGCCGCCGGGTGACGCCGGACACCCCGGGCAGGGGCGCGGCGGGTACAGGGTTAGTGCGACGCCGCCGAACGGCGTGACGATGAGCGAAGGGAGGGCGCCAGGCCCGGGGACGGCGGCGCCGGTGATGCACGGCTCCCGCCCGCCTTCGAGCCAGAGGAGCAGCGCGGCAGGAAACTCCACGGGGCCTCCGACGACGCCGGCGTGGTAGCCGCAGGAGTAGACGGCCGCGGGAGGCACCTGGGGCGGCGGAAGGGAGGGCGACGCGGGCAATAGGTTCGTCACCGCGTCTGCGAGCGCGGCCTGGTCGACGAAGGTTGATTTGCCACCGCCTACGGAGAGCGCGCACCTCTGCGGATCGCGGCGCGGATGGTAGAGTCCCCCGCGACAACCATGGAGGCCCGCCATGCCCAACGAATCGATCCGCCCGTTCCAGATCAACGCGAGCGAGGAAGCGCTTGAAGACCTCCGCCGCCGCCTCCGGAACACACGCTGGCCCGACCGCGAGACGGTGGAGGACTGGAGCCAGGGCGTGCCGCTTTCGTACGCCCAGGAGGTCTGCGCGTACTGGGCGGAGAGATACGACTGGCGGGCGACGGAGCGCCGGCTGAACGCGTTTCCGCAGTTCGTCACGGAGATCGACGGGCTGGACATCCACTTCATCCACGTGCGCTCGCCCGAGCCGGACGCGAAGCCGCTCATCATTACCCACGGGTGGCCGGGCTCTATCGTTGAGTTTCACAAGGTGATCGGGCCGCTGAGCGACCCACGAGCGCACGGCGGGGACCCCAAGGACGCGTTCCATGTAGTGTGCCCGTCGCTGCCGGGTTACGGATTTTCGGGGAAGCCCACAAAAAACGGCTGGAGCGTGCAGAGGATCGCGGAGGCGTGGGCGGTGCTGATGCGGCGGCTGGGCTACGAGCGGTACTTCGCGCAGGGCGGAGACTGGGGCGCCGCCGTGACCGGCGCGATCGGGGCGCAAGACCCGGAAGGATGCATCGCGATCCACCTGAACATGGTGATCGGGGTGCGGCCGGACCCGGAGACGATGAACGACCTGACGGAGAAAGAAAAGAGTGCGCTTGCGGGGCTGCAGTACTACCAGGACTGGGATTCGGGGTACTCCAAGGAGCAGAGCACGCGGCCGCAGACCGTCGGGTACGGGCTGGTGGATTCACCGGCGGGGCAGGCGGCGTGGATCCTGGAGAAGTTCTGGGCGTGGACGGACTGCAACGGCCACCCAGAAAACGCGCTGACGCGCGACGAGATGCTGGACAACATCATGCTCTACTGGCTGCCGGGGACGGGTGCATCGTCGGCCCGGCTCTACTGGGAGAGCTTCAACCGGGGCGGGCGCTCGGAGATCAAGGTGCCGGTGGGGGCGAGCATTTTCCCGCGGGAGATCTTCAGGGCCTCGCGGCGCTGGGCGGAGAAGGTGTACCCGAACATCATTCACTGGAACGAGCTCGATAAGGGTGGGCACTTCGCCGCGTTCGAGCAGCCGGAGGCCTACGTCGACGAAGTGCGGACGTGCTTCCGGAGCGTGCGATAACCGGGAACAGGGAACAGGGAACAGGGAACAGGGAACAGGGAACAGGGAACAGGGAACAGGGAACAGGGAACAGGGAACAGGGAACTGCGAACTGCGAACTGCGAACTGCGAACTGCGAACTGCGGACCGGGAACCGGGAACCGGGAACTGGGGACCGGGGACCGGGGACCGGGTCAGCTGAGGCGGGCGCCGTACTGCTGTTCGAAGTAGCCCGCGAAGGAAGGGTCGGTTGCCGCGCGCCTGGGGCCGTTTTCGGCGTACCAGGCGACGGTGCGGGCGAGGCCCTCTTCGAATGGGATGCGCGGGGCCCAGCCCATGGCGCGGAGTTTCGAGCAGTCGAGGGCATAGCGGCGGTCGTGGCCGGGGCGGTCGAGGACAGGCCGGATCAGCTCCGCCGGGCGCTCAGTGAGCTGGCAGATGCGACGGGCCACCTCGATATTGGCGATGCGTTCGCCCGAGCCAACGTGGATTGCCTGGTAGCCGGGCGCAGGAAGCGAGGCCGCCACCAGCCGGAGCGCCTCCACCAGGTCAGCGACAAAGAGCCACTCGCGCTCCTGGAGGCCGTCCCCGTAGAGCGGCATCTCCTCGCCGGCGACGGCACGAGTGGCGAAGAGGGGGATGAACTTTTCGATGTGCTGGTTCGGGCCGTAGACGTTGCAGGAGCGGACAACGGTGACCGGGAGGCCGTAGGTTTCGCAGCAGGCGCGGATCATGAGCTCGGCGGCGGCTTTGCTCGCCGAATAGGGCGAGGTCGGGGCGAAGGGGTGGTCCTCCGCGGCCTCGAGTGGGGCCGGGAGGGAGCCAAAGACTTCGTCGGTCGACATGTGGATGAGCGCGGCCCGGCCGTCGGCGCGGACTGCTTCGAGGAGGCAGGCAACACCCTCGACATCCGTGCGGGCAAATGCCGCGGGGTCGAGCAGGGAACGGTCGACGTGGGTTTCGGCGGCAAAATTGAGGACGAGGTCGGCGCCGGCGACGAGCTCGCGGACGAGAGCGGCATCGCAGAGGTCGCCCCGGACGAAGCGGTAGTTGGGCTCGAGGGCGAGGTCGGCGACATTCTCGAGGCTGGCGGCGTAGGTGAGCTTGTCCAGGTTGGTGACTTCCCAGCCGCGGCGGACGAAGTCGCGGACGACGTGGCTGCCGATAAAGCCGCAGCCTCCCGTGATGAGCGCCTTCATTCGGGGCCCTCGAAGCAGGAGTGGTCGCCGAGGGTGAGGACGGCGCCCGCCGGCGCCCGCCGGATGAGTGTGGAGCGGCCGATCATCGAATGACGAATACCGGGGCAATCTTCGACTGCAGCGCCCTCCATGAGGATGGAGTCCTGGACCGCACTCCGGCGGACGACGCAGCCGGGACCAATCGATACGTAAGGGCCGACGCGACTCTCCTCGACGATCGCATCCGGAGAAACGGCGACGGGAGGGATGAAGGTGACTCCATCGCGGGCAGCGGGCGCGGACGCGAAGGCTTCAAGGACGGCGCGGTTGGCGGCGAGGATGTCGGCCATTTTGCCCGTATCGATCCAGTAGTCTCCGGTGACGGATGCTTCCACGGTGAGCCCGCGCTCGATGAGGCCGTTGATGGCGTCGGCGATTTCGAACTCCCCCCGCGGGCTCGGCTCCAGGCCGCGGATGACATCGAAGACCGGTGGGCGGAACGCGTAGACGCCGATGACGGCGAGGTTCGACGGAGGCGAGGATGGCTTCTCGACGACGCGGCGGAGACGCTCGCCCTCGATCACGGCGACGCCAAAGGCGCGGGGGTCGGGCACTTCCTTGAGGACCACCGACGCGGCCGCGCCAGACTCGCAAAACCGGTCGACGAACGCCCGGACCCCGCCAAGGAGGACGTTGTCGCCCAGGTAGAGGATGACCGGCTCGCCCGCGGCGAAGGTTTCGGCGATGCCGAGCGCGTGGGCGATGCCGAGGGGGGCTTCCTGCTGAAGGTAGGTGAAGCGTGCGCCGAAAGCTGCGCCATCGCCCATGGCGGCGCGGATCTGGGGAGCGGTTTCGCCGACGACGAGGGCGATCTCGGTGATGCCAGCTTCGACGAGCTGGCGGACGGGGAAGTGGAGGACGGGGGTGTTGCCCACGGGCACGAGTTGCTTGGCGCCGGAATAAGTGAACGGGCGAAGGCGGCTGCCTTTCCCGCCGGCAAGGACGACGCCCTTCATGGAGCGCGATTATAGGTGCGCCGTTCCGTAGGATCGCCCGATGTCCCGGACGTTACGGGTGTTCTATAACGCAAGCGCGCTGCCGGAGCGGCCGGCCGGGGCGGGGATCTACACGCTGGAGCTTGGGCGAGCGCTGGCGGAACGGGACGACATCGAACTCGTGGTCGCGGCACCGCGGGACCCCGGGTTCGGCGAGCGGGTGAGCACGCCTCCGAACCTGCGTGGGCGGACGGCATGGGAGTTCGCCGCCCTCCAACACGTCCTCAGGAAGGTGCGGGCCGACGTCTATCACGGGCCGCACATGTTCACGCCGAGGGCAGGCATACCGACCGTCGCCACGGTGCATGACCTCACGTTCCAGCGTCTCCCGCGGCGATACGGGTTCGCGCACCGGCATTACTACCGTTACCTGGCGCGGACGGCAAAACGCGCAGACCGGATCATCGTCCCATCGGCGACGGTGGCGGGCGAGGTTGTCCGGTTCCTGGGGTATCCGCCGGAACGCATTCGGGTGGTGTACGAGGCGGCGAGGGTGGGACTCGGCCCGGCCGATGAGGACGCCGTCGAGGCATTCCGGGCGCGCCACGGGCTTTCCGGGCCGTACTTCGCCTGCCTCGGCACGGCGGAACCAGGGAAGCGGGCGGTGGACGCCATCCGGGCGATGCCGGCGATCCTGGGGCGCTGCCCGGAGGCGGTGCTTGCGCTGGCCGGGGGCCCCGGGCGGTTATCGGCCGCCCTGGAGCGGGAGGCCCGGCGGCTGGGGGTCGGGAACGCTGTGCGGTTCCTCGGGTACCTGCCCGATGGGGACGTTGCCCCCTTCCTTACCGGCGCGGTGGCGCTCATCTTCCCATCGCTGTTCGAAGGTTTCGGGCTGCCGCCGCTGGAAGCGCTGTCCTGCGGGACGCCCGTGATTTCGAGCGACGCGCCGGCGATGAGCGAGGTGCTGAAGGGCGGCGCGCTGTTGGTGCCGGTCGGCCGTCCCGGGGCCATCGCGGCGGCCGCGCTCGAATTGTTGGCGACCGGCGAGCAACGCGCTGAGCGCGCGCACGCGGCGCGGGCGTTCGCGGCGCGGTTTTCGTGGGCGAAGGCCGCGGAGGAAACGGTTTCGGTATACCGGGAGCTGGCCGGATGACGTTCGCGATCGTGATCGTCACTTACCGGTGCCGGGAGATGGCGCTGGAGTGCATCGAGTCCATCGAGCGGCACCTGCCGGAAGCGCCCGGCTGCGTGATCGTCGTGGACAACGCGTCGCGCGATGGCACCGTGGAATCGGTGAGGGCTCGCTGGCCGATGGTCCGCGTGATCGAACAGGAAACCAACGTGGGGTTCGCGGCGGCCGCGAACATCGGCATCGCGGCGGCTGAGCGCGCAGAGACGGTGTGCCTGTTGAACCCGGACGCGGAAGTGCGGGACGGGGGAATCCGGGAGGCGGCAATGTACCTGGAAGCCCACCCGGAGGTTGGGGTGCTGGGGGGACGGATCCTGAACCGGGACGGGACAGTCCAGGCGAGCGCGCGGGCGTTCCCATCCCACCGCACCGCGTTTTTCAACCGGCATTCGCTGACGACGAAGATGCTGCCCCGCAACCGGGTTTCGCGGCAGTACCTGATGACGGACTGGGCACACGACGACGTGCGGACGGTGGACTGGGTCTCGGGGGCGTTCATGTTCATCCATCGCCGTGCGATCGACGCGGCCGGAATGCTGGACCCGGGATACTTCTGGAGCATCGAGGACGTCGACTACTGCAAGCGCGTGAAGGACACGGGGCTGGAGGTGCGGTACTTCCCGCAGGCGACGATCGTGCACCGGATCGGCGGAAGTTCGCGCAAGGCGGTGTACCGGGCGATGGCGGCGCACCACCGGGGCATGTGGCGGTATTACCGCAAGCACCTGCGCGGCAACCGGCTGGTCGATGTGGTGACGTTCCTGGGGATCTGGGCGCGGTTCGGGCTGCACGCGGTTTCGTACGCATTCCGGGCGGCGCGGGCGCGGATGCTTGGGCGGGAGCCCTGACGCGAAACGGCGAGCCTGCCCTGGTCGTACCTTCCAGCCGAACGGTTTGCCACAATGAGAGAAGCACCTGCCCGGAGGGACGGATGACCGTCGCGATCCGCCTGAAACAACAGCACATCGATGAGATGGTGGCGCACGCCCTCGAAGATGCGCCGATCGAGTGCTGCGGGCTGCTCGCGGCGAAGGATGGCGCAGTGGTGCAGGTGCGGCGGGCGAAAAACCGGGAGGAGAGCCCGTATCGCTTCGACATCCACCCGCTGGAGACGAAGCGGCTGCTCGAAGAGATCGAAGAAGCGGGCCAGGAGCTGGCCGGGTTCTACCATTCGCACACGGGATCGCCGGCCGTCCCCAGCCCGACGGACATCCGGATGATGGGCCCGTTGTTCGGCCCGCCGTACGTGCACTTTGTGATCGGCGTGGCGGACCGCGAGAAGCCGGAGGTGCGCGTTTGGCACATCGACGGGACCGAGCGGATCGAGCAGGAATACGAGATCATCGACTGAGGATGAATGATCTCCGGCGCAGCTATGCCGCCCCCCGCCTGACTTTGCGCGGACGCGAATTCGCGTGGGGTTCGCGGACCTACGTGATGGGCATCATCAACGCGACGCCCGATTCCTTCAGCGGCGACGGGATCGGGACAGACGCGGACGCCGCAGTCCGGCTCGCCCTCCGGATGGAGGCGGAAGGAGCGGACTGGCTGGACATCGGCGGCGAATCCTCGCGCCCCGGCGCGGACGAACTCGACCCTGTGGAGGAGTTGCGGCGCGTACTCCCGGTGCTGGAGGCCGTGCGGGCCGCGACCGGGCTGCCGCTGTCCATCGACACCTACCACGCTTCGGTCGCGCGGGCTGCGCTGGCGGCCGGGGCGGACGCGGTGAACGACATCATGGGCCTGCGCCGGGACCCGGAGATGGCGCGAGTGGTAGCAGAGTCCGGCGCCGTGCTGATTGCGATGCACAACCAGCGCGGCCGGCAGTCCCGCGATGTTGCCGGGGACATTACGGAGGGCTTCCGGGCGACCCTCGACGTCTGCCGGGAGCACCGGATCGGCCGGGACCGGATCATCCTCGACCCGGGGTTCGGCTTCGGCTGGACGCCGGCCCAGAACCTGGAGATGTTGCGGCGGCTCCGGGAGCTCACGTCTCTCGGATTCCCGCTGCTGGTCGGCACGTCGCGGAAATCGACGATCGGGGCCGTGCTTGGCGACAAGCCGGTCGAGAAGCGGGCGTTCGGAACAGCGGCAAGCGTGGCCATCGCGATCGCGCACGGTGCGGACATCATCCGGGTGCACGACGTTGCGGAAATGGTCGATGCCGCGCGGGTGGCGGACGGGATTGCCGGCCGGGGGCCGTTCGGCGGCACCGCGGCGATGGTGGCGATCGCGCTTGGGTCGAACCTCGGCGACCGGCTGGGGAACCTGCGGGCCGCTGTGCGGGAACTGGAGCAGCGTGGCGTGCTGCGAGTGGCTGACCAGTCTTCGGTGTGGGAAACCGCGCCGGTACCCGCCGACCAGCCTGCCTACCTGAACGCCGCCGTCCGGGGTGTCAGCAGCCTGCCGCCGCTCGAACTGCTCGCGGCCCTGAAGGAGATCGAACGGGCGCTGGGGCGGCGCCCCGAACGACGGTGGGGGCCAAGGACCATCGACCTGGACATCATCTTTTACGGCGAGGAGCGGGTGGAGATGCCGGAGCTGCGCATCCCCCACGAGCGGGTGCTGGAGCGAGGGTTCGTGCTCGCACCCCTGAGCGACATCTTCCACGGGCCGCTCCCGGTCCTCGGGGTCACCGCCGCCGAACGACTGGGAGAGCTGGGGGACGAAGGTTTGCGGCGGCTGGGAGCCCTCTGATTCCAGGGCGGGGTGCAGAAGGCCAACCGCTCGCACCGTTCTTTACCTTCCTTTGGGAACCGGAAAGGGGCGGGCAGCGTTTCCTCGGCATAAGCGGCATCGCTTAATGGAGGTGGCAGATGAAGTCGCGATGGCTCGTGGCGACGGTTTGTGCGGGGGCGGTTGCGCTGACTGCCTGCGGCGGCGGCGACGCGGACGGTGGCTCCGGCGACGACGACGACGGAGGCGCCCTCTCGGCGGGTGATGCGGCGAGGCAGGGAGCCCTTGCCACGCCGGCTCCCCCTTCGAGCGGCGAGGGTGCCGTCTCCGGAGGGATCGGCGACGAGCCGCTCTCGGCAGCGCAGACGGCGCGCAAGATCATCTTCACAGCGGACCTTGCGCTGGAAGCAAGCGACGTGGGCAGGGCCTTCAACGAGGCAAGCGCAATGGCGCGGACGAGCGGCGGCTACGTGGAGAAGTCCCAGTTCGCAGTGGGTGGGGGCTCAGACGAGGAGCGGACGGCGAGCCTGACGATCCGGGTGCCGGCGCAAAACTACGAGTCGCTGCTGGCGAGCCTTCGTTCTGTGTCCGGAGCGCGAGTCCAGCGCGAGGGCTCTCATTCGAACGAAGTGACCGAGGAATACACGGACCTGCAGAGCCGGCAGCGCAACCTGGAGCGGACGGAACAGCAGTACCTGCTGCTGCTGAACGAGGCGAAGACGGTGGGCGACATCCTGACCGTGCAGGATCGGTTGAGCGGGGTGCGCAGCCAGATCGAGCAGATCCAGGGGCGGCTGCGGGTGCTGGACGACCTGGCCGACTTCGCGACGGTGAACGTGAATATCGTCCCGCTGGTGGCGCGCGCGGCCGGCGAGGGCAATGGATGGAAGTTAAGCGACGTGTTCGTCGAGAGCTGGGAAGCGTCGTTCGAAGTGGCGCGTTACGCAGCGGCGGCGGGTATCGTGGCACTCGTCGCAGTGGTGTGGCTGGGTGTGCCGGTGGCAGCCTTCTACCTTGTCGCCCGGCGCGTACGGCGGGGCCACGCTGCGGGCGGCGTTACCTCGGGCTGACGGCCCGTTCATTGGCCGTTCATCGGCCGCGGTCGTAGCATGGAGACCGGGAGTCCGGTGCCGGGCCCCCGGCACAGCAATGCGGACCGCGAACTACGTCTTCTCCGTTATCTCCATCGTCCTCGGGATTGCGCTCATCCTCTTCATGTTGACGCAAACGACGAACTGGAACATAGGGTTCGCGATCGGCATCGTGCTCGTGCTCAACGGGGCGATCCGGCTCTGGTTCGCACAGGACGATCGATGACGGGAGACAGCGCAATCACATCCCAGGCCACGGGTGGAGCCCAGGCATAGCGATGGCGACGCCGCACAGCATCCTCGTCCCGGTAGTGCAATCAGACGCGAGCCTCGAGGCGGTCGCGGTCGCGGCGACGATCGCGAAGCAGAAAAAGGGGCGTGTCCAGGTGGTGCACGTGATCGAAGTGGCGCGCTCGTTGCCACTGAACGCCGAACTCGAGGGCGAAGCGAGGCGCGGGGAACAGGTGATCAAGCGCGCGGAGGAGATTGCGGCGGCCGCAGGATGCCCGGTTTCGGGGACGCTGTTGCAGGCGCGCGAAGCCGGCCAGGCAATCTGCGACGAGGCGCTGGACCAGGACGTGGACGCGATCATCATGGGCGTCGGGAGAGAGGGCGTAGGGCGGACTGCGGAATTTGTACTGAAGAACGCCACCTGTGCGGTGTGGGTGGTGCGGCAATCGATGCGCCCGAGCGAGGGCCATCATCACGAATGAACTGGCGGTTGGCATGAACGTCGTCGTCATGGGGTGCGGCAGGCTGGGGGCCCGGATTGCGGGCATTCTCGATAAGGAAGGCCACGCGGTGACCATCCTGGACGTCAACGAGTCGGCATTCCGGCGGCTGCCGGAGGGGTTCAAGGGGCGCCGGCAGGTGGGCAACGGGATGGACGCGCGGACCCTAGAACGGGCGGGCATCGAGCAGGCGGACGCGTTCCTGGCGCTCACCCAGGGGGACAACCGGAACTACTTCGCGAGCCAGCTGGCGCGCGAGGTGTACGGCGTACAGCGGGTGCTGTGCCGGGTGTACGACCCGTTGCGGGAGGAGATCTTCCGTGACCTGGGCCTGGAGACCTTCAGCCCGACGAGCTTCGGGGCGCAGATCATGGTCGACATGCTGAGCAAAGAGCCGGCGAGGAGGTAGCCATGTACATCATCGTGGCCGGCGGAGGCAAAGTGGGGTTCCACCTGGCGGAGGAGTTGCTGGCGCAACACCACGAAGTGCTCGTGATCGAGCGTGAACCCGGCCGGGCGGGGCAGGTGCGCGAGGAGCTGGCGGGAAATGTGATGACGGGCGACGCCTGCGAGGCGACGAACCTCGACGCTGCGGGAGTCTCCCGGGCGGACCTCGTGGCGGCGGTGACCGGAGACGACGAGGACAACCTGGTGATCTGCGATATCGCGCGGTACCGGGGCGTGCGCCGGACGATCGCGCGCATCAACAATCCACGAAACGAACTGCTGTTCCAGAAACGGGGGATCGAGACCACGATTTCCGCCACCCAGGCCGTCCTCGCCCAGATCGAACAGGAGCTACCGACACAGATGGTGATCCCGCTGCTGCAGCTGCACAGCGGGCTGGAACTGGTGGAGATCAAGCTGCCGGACACGTCTCCGGTGGTCGGGCGGTCGGTGCGGGAGGTGTTGCTTCCGGCGGAGTCGCTGATCTCGCTCATCGTGGACCCGGGCGGTGTGCCGCGGATGCCGAGCGGCGACACTCGCCTGGCGGCGGGCGACGCGCTGGTGGTGGTGAGCCGGAAGGAGACGCTCGACATCTTGAAGGAGCAACTCATCGGTTCGACACACGGGCTGGACACCTGATGAAACTGGCGTTCCTCGGCCCGCCAGGCACCTTCGGCGAAGAAGCCGCGATGCGCTATGCGCCGGATGCGGAACTGCTGCCATTCCCGTCGCATGCGGCGGTGGCGGCCGCGGTGGAATCGGGGATGGCGGACGCGGGCGTGGTGGCGATCGAGAACCTGATCAATGGTTCGGTGCCCGAGACACTGGACATCCTCATTCACGAATCGACGCTGCACATCCAGGCCGAATTGCTGCTGCCGGTGGTGCTCAACCTGGTGGTGAAGCCGGGGACCCGAGCGGACCAGGTGAAGGTGATCTACTCGCACGCGAACCCGCTGGGACAATGCCGGAAGTTCATCGAGCGGTGCTTCCCGAAGGCGCAACTGGAGGCCGCGCTTTCGACGACCGAGGCCGTCGAGCTGGCGATGGCCAGGGACGGCGACGCGGCGGCGATCGCGACGTTGCGGGCGGCCGAGCTTTGCGGCGCGGAGGTGCTGGCCCAGGGGATCCAGGATTCCGACGCGAACGTGACGCGGTTCGTCGTGCTGGGACATGGACAGCCGCCACCGACGGGACGGGACCGCACATCGATCGCGTTCACGTTCGCGACGGACCATCCCGGCGCGCTGGCCGGGGTGCTGGACCAGTTCGCGGCGCTCGGGATCAACTGCACGAAGATCGAGAGCCGGCCAACGAAGGCAACCTTCGGCGAATACGTCTTCCTTATCGATTTCGAGGGGCACGCGCTGGACCCGCAGGGGGCGAAGGTGCTCGAAGCGATCCGCCCGTTGTGCGGCGAGCTGAAGGTCTTCGGGAGCTATCCGCGGGCCTGATCCAGGCGGGCGCCCGGGAGTTGAGGCGCCATGGTACAATGTGCCCGAACAAGCACTTAGCACTCTTCCAATGAGAGTGCCAATGTGGCATGATAGGGTTGACAATGTCGTTATCAGAGCGCCGGGCGCGCATCCTGACCCTGATTGTTGATGACTTCGTCGGCTCGGCCCAGCCGGTCGGCTCGCAGGCGCTTGTGGAGCGGCACCAGCTCAGCCTCTCGAGCGCGACGGTGCGAAACGAGATGGCGGCGCTCGAGGACGAGGGGATGATCACGCACCCGCACACCTCTGCGGGGCGGATCCCGAGCCATCGCGGCTACCGGTACTACGTCTCGAGCCTGATGCCGGAGCGGAACCTGACGAACCAGGAGCAGTTCACCATCCTCCACCAGTTCCACCAGGCATCCCGCCAGCTGGAGGAGTGGGTTGGGCTGGCCGCGAGTGTGCTGGCGAACCAGTTGCACAATGTCGCCCTCGTCACCCAGCCGCGCCTGCTGGAGGTCCGGTTGAAGCAACTGCAGCTGGTGGAGTTGCTGGAGAACCGGGCACTGCTTGTCGTGGTGACGAACGATAGCGGAGTGCACCAGCGGACGGTGGACTTCCCGGTGCCGGCCCACCAGGAGCAACTGACGCGCCTGGCGGCGCGCCTCAACGCGGAATTCGGCGGGAAGACGGTTGCCGAGTTCCCGCATCGCGACGATAGCGAGCCGGTAGGAGCTGTCGAAGCGGCCGTGGTGGCGGCGCTCACGGACCTGATGCTTCGCGAGCAGGAAGCCCGGGTGGAGAACCCGGTGGTAGAGGGTGTGCGGGAGATGCTGCGCCAGCCCGAGTTCGGTCAGAGCGACCGGATGCTCGACACCCTCGAGGCGGTGGACGAACGCCGCCTGCGCGATGCGATCCCTTCGGGGTCCGTGGCGGACCAGGGGGTGGCGATCGTCATCGGAGACGAGAACCGCGAGGGGCCGTACCAGGATATGAGCTTCGTGCTCGCGCGGTACGGGCCGGAGGGGGGCGCGGGCGGCATCGTGGGAGTCCTCGGGCCAACGAGGATGCAGTACAGCGAGGCCGTGGCGAACGTGCGGTACGTGAGCGACGTGCTCACCGAGCTTATGCGCGAGTTCTACGGCGATGAATAGCCGCGGACCGCGGGAGACCCAATCAACGGCCCAGGCCGTGAAGGAGGACGCATGACCGAACCGAACGACGAGCGCTTCGTCGATAAGCGCGCGGCGGCACGCATGGGCGAGGATCAGCCGAAAGACGACACCGGCGCCGCGACCGCGGCCTCGAGCGACCCGGCCGGCGAGCTGGCCGCGGAGCGCGAAAAGGCGGAGAGCTACTACAAGAACTGGCAGCGCACGGCTGCCGACTTCGCGAACTACAAGCGGCGCACGGAGCAGGAGAAGTCCGAATCCTCGCGGCTCATGAGCGCAGCGCTGGTGATCAACCTGCTCCCCGTCTACGACGACCTCGACCGCGCGGTCGCCTCGGTGGATGCGCACCTGGCGGGGTTGAACTGGGTGCAGGGGATTACCGCCATTCACCAGAAGTTCGGCCGTCTGCTCGAAGCGATGGGAGTGAAGGAGATCGAGGCCGAGGGCCACGACTTCGACCCGTCGCGCCACGAAGCGGTCGGGCGCCAGCCGGGCGAGGAGGGCAAGGTCCTGCACGTCGTCCAGAAGGGCTACCAGTTGCAGGACAAAGTCATCCGGCCGGCGATGGTGATCGTCGGCGAATCAACCAGCAAGAACGAACAGCAGAGCGCATAGCGAGAACTGCGAAAGGAAGGACATATGCCTAAAGTCATTGGAATCGACCTTGGAACAACCAACAGCTGCATGGCTGTGATGGAGGGCGGGGAGCCTGTCGTCATCCCGAACGCGGAGGGCGCGCGGACAACGCCGTCGATCGTGGCAATCACGAAGACCGGCGAGCGGCTCGTAGGGCAGGTTGCGAAGCGCCAGGCAGTCACGAACCCGGAGAACACGGTCTTCAGCATCAAGCGCTTCATGGGGCGCAAGTTCGATGACCCGGAGGTCCAGCGCGACCTGAAGCTCGTGCCCTACAGCGTCGCCGCGGCGCCGAACGGCGACGTGCAGGTGAAGATCGGCGGACGGACGTACAGCCCGCCGGAAATCAGCGCCATGATCCTGCAGAAGCTGAAGGCGGACGCGGAGGCCTACCTGGGCGAGCCGGTCACCGAAGCCGTGATCACGGTCCCGGCGTACTTCAACGACGCGCAACGGCAGGCGACAAAAGACGCAGGCAAGATCGCGGGCCTGGAAGTGCTCCGCATCATCAACGAGCCGACGGCGGCGTCGTTGGCCTACGGCCTGGACAAGAAGCACGACGAGCTCATCGCCGTCTACGACCTCGGCGGCGGGACGTTTGACATCTCGATCCTCGAACTGGGCGAAGGCACGTTCCAGGTGTTGAGCACGAACGGCGATACGCACCTCGGCGGCGACGACTTCGACCAGCGAGTGATCGACTGGTTGATCGACGAGTTCAAGAAGTCCGAAGGGATCGACCTCCGGAACGACCGGCAGGCGCTGCAGCGGCTGAAGGCGGAGGCGGAAAAGGCGAAGATCGAGCTTTCGAGCGCGCAGCAGACGGAAGTGAACCTGCCGTTCATCACCGCCGACGCGAGCGGCCCGAAGCACCTGAACATCACGCTGACGCGGGCGAAGCTCGAGCAGCTCGTGGGCGACTTGCTGAGCGGGACGCTCGAGCCGGTCAAGAAGGCCCTGGCCGACGCGGGGAAGAAGGCTTCGGACATCGACGAGATCGTCCTCGTCGGCGGTCAGACGCGGATGCCGGCGGTACAGAAGCTCGTGGCGGACTTCTTCGGGAAGGAGCCCCACAAGGGCGTGAACCCGGACGAAGTGGTGGCGATCGGCGCCGCCGTGCAGGCGGGCGTCCTCAAGGGCGACGTGAAGGACGTGCTCCTGCTCGACGTGACGCCGTTGACCCTCGGGATCGAGACGCTGGGCGGCGTGATGACGCCCATCATCCCTCGCAACACGACCATCCCGACGGCCAAGAGCCAGACGTTCAGCACGGCCGCCGACAACCAGCCGAGCGTGGAAATCCACGTGCTCCAGGGCGAGCGGCCGATGGCGGCGGACAACAAGTCGCTGGGGCGGTTCATCCTCGACGGGCTGCTGCCCGCGCCGCGGGGCATCCCGCAGATCGAGGTGACCTTCGACATCGACGCGAACGGGATCGTGAACGTGTCCGCACGGGACAAGGGCACGGGCCGCGAGCAGAAGATCACGATCCAGTCTTCGAGCGGGTTGACGAAGGAAGAGATCGAGAAGATGCAGCGCGAAGCGGAACTGTTCGCGGAAGAGGACCGCAGGAAGCGCGAGAGCATCGAACTGAAGAACACGGCGGACTCGATGGCCTACCAGGCCGAAAAGACGCTGCGTGACAACGCGGACAAGGTCCCGGCGGACCTGAAGGCGGACGTCGAGGCGAAGATCGCGGAGGTGCGCTCTGCCATCGAGGCGGACGACACCAGCCGGATCCGCACCGCGGCCGACGCGCTGAGCGCATCGCTCACGAAGATCGGTGAGGCGGTGTACGGCGCCGCAGGCGCGGGCCAGCCGGGGGCGGACGGCTTCGCCGGCGGGCCTTCCGCGGACGGCCAGGGTGGCGCCGAAGAAGGCACGGTCGAGGGCGAGTTCCGCGAGGTGTAGGGCTCGTCGGCTGACGAGTGCTGAAAAACACGGGGGCCGTCCCACCGGGAGGTGGGCGGCCCCTTTTTGTCTCAATCGGAGTCCCGCCCCACCGGGTGGACGGATCGCGCGGAGGTGGCAAGTCGCCAGAGGGTCGGGCGTGCGTAAGCCCAGAAAGCTGGTTTTCTGGTAAACTGGGCGAGTGAAGACGACAATCGACGTCCCTGACGACTTGATGCGCGAGATCAAGGTGAAGGCCGCGCGCGAGGACCGGAAGTTGCGGGAACTCGTCGCGGAGCTCCTGCGGCGGGGCCTCGAGGCGGACCGATCCAAAGAGATCCGGCACCGCGTGAAACTGCCGCTCATCCCGACCGCGCACCCGGCCGCTCCCGGTCAGGAACTGACGCCGGAGCGGATAGCCGAGATCCTCAACAACCAGGAAGCCGAGTGGTATAGCCGGTGACGCGGCACCTGGTTGACACCAGCGTATGGGTGGCAATGTCGGTTGGACACCATGTGCACGGGCGGGCGGCCATTGAGTGGTTCGATACCCTGGACGAGGCTGGCAGCGCCCTGTTTTGCCGCAGCACCCAGCAGTCGGTCCTCCGGCTGCTAACCACGGGCTCCGTGTTCGCCCCGTACGGGGGGACTGCGCTCTCCGGAGAGGAGGCCTGGAGCGCGTTCGACCGGCTGGTGGCGGACACCCGGGTGGGGTTCTATCTCGATGAGCCAGAGGGATTCGATGTCTCCTGGCGTGGTTTCACCTCCCGGCCAACAGCCTCGCCGAAACTCTGGATGGACGGCTACCTGGCCGCGTTGGCCGTCGCCGCTGGCCTGCGCTTTGTGACGACCGACTCCGCCTTCCGCCAGTTCCCGGGGTTGGACCTGCTGGTCCTGGGTTCGGCAACCGCCTCCGCTTGACTCGTCCCGTATCCTTCCCGCGATGAGCACCGATGTGGGTTTTGGGCGCGGGATGGTGGCCGCTGCGCGGCAAATGTTCGAGGGCCAGGTGAAGGGCGTGACCCTGGACGAGGCGCTGTTCGCTGCGGGCGGCTGGCGGTCCGGGCTGGGGGTGCTGAAGCACATCGGCGGGTGGCTGCACGTCTACCATTCGTACGCCTTCGAACCCGAGCCGAGGCACTGGGCACAAACGTCCTGGCCGCGCGGGCTGATCGACGAGGTGGACCTGTCGCCGGAGTACCTTGCCGAGGTCATCGATTGGGTCCGGCGGGGGTTGGACGGCTGGGATGCATCGCTGAAGACGATCGAGCCCGGGACGCTCGAACAACCCCGGCCCGCGCATTTCGGCGGGAAGTTGCCGCTGAGCATGCTGCTCGGCATCCAGATGTTCCATGTCTCGTCCCACCTGGGCGAGTTCAACATGCTGCTCTCGATTAAGCGTGGAGAGGCGTGGGAGTGGGGCGAAGAGGTAGAGGAGAACCACATCGACACGTTCGGGCACGGGCTGCGGGCGAACTGGATGAGCGACGAGATCGCGGCGAGTGTCGAAGCCAGGCTCCGCACGGCACATGAAGCGCGGCAGGCGGCACGGGAGTGACGCAGCCGCTGCCCTGGCCGTGCACCGGGGACGCTGACCCGCTCTTCGAGCCGCAATTCCGTGAGGCCGTGGTGCGCGTGCGCGAACATGCGCTCTCTCTGGCTGGTACGGGCGAAAAGATCATGCGCGGTCACATCCCGACGATCACTGCCGGCGGGAAGAACTTCTGCATCTTCTGGCGACAGGACGGCCGCCCCAACGTCTGCCTGAACGCCGGCGCGACAGTCCAGGACGTGCTGAAGAACGCCGACCCCGAGCGCTACTTCGTCCCGGCGTATATGGGCCCGCGAGGCTGGATCGGCGTGCGGCTGGACGGCGAGGTGGACTGGGGCGCGCTCATACCGCTGGTGGAGGAGGCACACGGGTTCGCCGCGCCGCCGCGGAAGGCGCCGCGAAAACGGCCGCCGGGCTAAGCGCGCACGCCATTCCGGCGAGTGCCGCGGCAACCGGCCTTGTCGGCCCGGACCCGGAGCTCGGCCGATAGCGCCCGGCCCGCGGCCCCGGGGAGCAAGCCGGTCAGGAGCGCGAGCGCTATTGCTATTCCCACAAACATGCGGTGGCCCTCCGAGGTGCCGCCTCTATTGGGCCGTGAACGTGTGCGTCTTGTCGTTGACCTTGATGGTGTACGTCCGGCCCGAGACAAAGTCCTGTCCGAGGTCCACGTTCGATTCGTGGTAGCCGTAGATCGCGGTGCAGGCGACGTTGTCATCGGCGGGCATGGTGTTCGTCACGCGGATGGTGATGGTGTCGGCCGCGCGGCCGGTGATTTCCGCCTTGTCGAACTTCGCGCAGCCCGAAGGCAGGCCCGAGGTAATGTGGGCGGTGTAACCAGGCGGGAAGCTCTCGCGGACGAGGACATCGACGGCCTCGATGGGAGCGTCAACGACCTTCCTGGAACCGGACGTCCCGCCAGACTGGTCGCGCGGAGAGCAAGCGAGGCCCAGCGCTGTGAGCGAGACAAGGGCTGCCAGAGCAAGAGCGAAGTGGTTCATCGCAATTCAAGACGTCTCGTACCGGCAAAGGGTTCCCTTGCCGAGTCTACCGTGGAGCGGTACCGGGGTTGACTTGAGTTCGAACATTTGTTCTAATAGTCGCCCATCCCGGAAAGGAATTCTTTCATGCGCGTCCTCGTACTGCACTTTCCCCGGCTTCCGATCCAGCTGTACCGCCGCCAGCGCCCAGACCTGGCGGGACGCCCGCTCGGGCTGCTCTCCGGGGAAGGAGACGGCGCCGTGCTCGCGGCGGTCTCCGTGGAAGCGACGGCGGACGGCGTTGAGGCGGGGATGAGCGCTTCCCAGGCACGGCACCGGTGTCCGCGGATTTACCTGGACCACGACAACGCGGCCGCCTGCCTCGACGAACTGGAGCATCTGGCATCGATCCTGCGCGTACGGACGACGCCTGATGTCGCGATCGTGTCGCGTTACGCGATAGCCCTGAAGCTCGAGGGGATGGAGCAGCGGTTCGCCAACGAGGAAACCGCTGCCCAGGCCATCCTCGCGCTGGCACGGTCGTGGTCCGGGCTGGACGTCCGTTGCGCGGTGGGCCCGGGGATTGAGCGCACGAGTTGCGAAGCCGCACGGGCGCGGCGGCACCCGGTGATCGTTTCTGGCACGTCTGCGGAGGACAGCGGACCGCTGCCGATGTACTCACCGGTTTCAGCGACGTTCGTCTCGCCCGGGCCGCTGACGAGCGAACAAGCGAGGCTCCGGCTCTCCAAAATGCTCGCGAGCATGCGCCCACTGCTGGAGGCGCAGCCGCAGAGCTTGGGCGAGGTGCGAAGGAAGGGAAGGGGTGCTCGGGTATGGCGCGAAGCTCGGGCCGTTTATGGCAGCGGCGGGAGCGGCCCCGGGCCATTACTGGCCGGGTTCTGAGCTCCACCTTCGTGTGATCCCTCATACGCGCCTCTCATGTTTCGGACACCTGCTGACCACCCCTAAGTAACCCCTAGGAGTGCGGGTTTCACCCTTAGGGAACAGACCGGTGACGGCGCCCCGAAGCTGTCACTTCTCCGACCTCCGCGTGTCCATGCGGGCGTACAAACGCGCCGTCGAACCCCCATTCGAGACCCGGGTGGAAACCACCACCAGAAGCGGGTCCAGGTGGGGAAGGACATGGCAGGATTCGAGGGGGCCCAGTCTCCGCGGCTCGGCGAGGCGGTGCGGGAGTGGCGGCTGGGACGGTTTGCACCGCTGTACGCGGCAGCCATCCTCGCCGGCCTGGGCGTGGGATTGACGATCGCGACCTGGCCGGGTGATTCGCCGGCTGTGCAGGAGCACGTCCCGCCAGTGGCGCCGGCGGCGATGCCAGCGGTGGTGGACGCAGCGCCGGTGTTCGCAGGAGAAGTAGTGGCGCCGCTCGCCCGCATCCCGGCGACAAGCATCGAATTGCCGCTCGAGTGGTACCCGCAGATGGAGGCCGCGCCGGCGGCCGAAGCAGTCCCGGCGCCGATCGCGGCCGCCCCCGCAGCACCGGCTCCGGCCCCGATCGCGCAGGCACCCGCTACTCAGCCGGTGGCGCCTGCCGCACCGCCACAGGCAGCTCCCGCGCCGCCACCGCCCGCGCCCGAGAAGCCGAACTTCTACGTGCCGGAAGTCTCCTCCGGGCCGGCGACGGCAATGGAGCTGCAACTGCTCGAACTGATCAACGCCGAGCGTGCCGCGGCCGGGCTGGCGCCATACGCGCTGGAGGCGGGCCTGACAAAGATCGCGCGTACGCGCTCGCAGCAGCTCATCGACCAGAACTACTTCGCCCACCGGGACCCGTACGGGTACTCGATGTACGTCGAGCTGCTGAAGCACTTTGGCTACACCTCGTACGCGTGGGCGGGCGAGAACCTTGCGATGAACAACTGGCCGGCGGCGACGGCGGCGAACGAGGCGATCAAGGGCCTGATGGCGAGCCCCACTCACCGCGCCAACATCCTCGCCGGGGACTTCTCGCGGATCGGCGTTGGCGAGGTGAGTACGGCCGATGGGCGCCACTTCTTCACGATGATCTTCCTGGGCTAGTGCGAGCCTTCCCCCTGCGGCAGCGGGCGCCATCGACGGCGCCCGGTGCTGCTTTGGCGGCGGGAGCGTGCCGACTATGAGACTGTGAGTGCACCGCACCCGGCCATTGCCCTGATGGGCGCTTCGCGGCTGTTCGGAGAGACGGTCGCGCTCCAGCCACTCGACCTGGAGATAGCGCGCGGGGAGATCTTCGGGCTGCTGGGGCCGAACGGTTCGGGCAAGACGACGACGTTGCGCATCCTGGCGACGTTGATCCGGCCAAGCGGGGGCGGCGCGAACGTCCTCGGCCACGACGTTGTCGGGGAGGCGATGGAAGTTCGGCGGCTAATCGGCGTGATGCCTGAGAAGCCGAGCCTTTACGAGCGGCTCACGATCCGCGACAACCTTGCCTTCTGGGCCGATGCCCACAGTGTGGCCGAACCCGGGCGGGCGATCGACGCCGCGCTGGAGTTCGTCGGGCTCGGCGGGCGGGCGAACGAGCGGGCGGGGCAGCTTTCGAAGGGATGGAAACAGCGAGTGGCGCTGGCACGGGCGATCGTCCACCGGCCGCCGGTGCTCCTCCTCGACGAGCCGTCTTCGGGGCTGGACCCCTCGGCGGCAGCGGCGATGGAGCGGATGATCCGGGAGCTGGTAGCGCAGGGGGCGACGGTGCTGATGAACACCCATCGGCTCGCCGAAGCGGAGCGGCTGTGCGACCGGGTGGCAATCCTGCGGCATGGACGGATGCTGGAAGCCGGCACTCCGCGGCAGCTGCGGGACCGGCTGCTGGGTGGGGTGGTCCGCGTGGAGCTGGCGGCAACGCCGGACCAGCGCCTGCGGTTCACCGTGGAAACGACACCGGGGGTGGCCGGGGTGGAATGGCGCCAGCGGGCGTTCCTTGCGCGGCTGCGGGACACCCGCACGGACACGCCGAAGCTGGTGGCCCGGCTGGTGCAAGGAGGGGCCGAGGTGCTGGCAGTCGAGCAGGCGGGCGACCTCGAGGAGGCGTACCTCGAACTGATGGCGCGCACGGAAGAGCCGTGGCGGGAGAAGGCCGCAGCATGAGCGTGTGGACGTTGACGCCGCCGGTACGGGCGCTGGTGCGAAAGGAACTGCGGGAGTACCGCCAGCACCGGATGATCGTGCTGACTGCGACCATCCTGCCGATCGCATTCCTTGTGCTGCCGGTCTTGAACCTCGTCTTCTACCAGGAGGGGCGATCGGTTGGCGGCGTGGACGTGGCGGTGGGGCAGGCGATGTTCTGTTTCTTCCTGTGCCCGGTGATCATACCGGCGACGATGGCGGCGTTCGCGGTCATCGGGGAGCGAGACCAGGGGACGTTGGAGCCGCTGCTCACGTTGCCCCTTTCCGACGGTGACTTCCTGCGCGGCAAGCTGCTGGCGATTGTCGTACCGACCGTGCTGGCGAGCGTCGGCATCTACGTGGTGTACATGGCGTTCGTGGTGGCGGCGGTGCACGGGGAGGTGCGGGGGCCGGCACTGGACCCGGTGTGGCCGTTCGGGTTTGCGCTGATGACGCCTCTCCTGGCCACCCTGTCGACGCTGGTGGCGATGGCGTTCAGCGCGCGGGCGAAGGACATCCGGGTGGCAGAGCACCTGAGCGGCCTGGTGCTGCTGCCGCTGATGCTGCCGGTGATGCTGTTAGTGACCAGGACTATCCCGGCGAATGTGATGACGTGGACCGTGTTCGCCGCGGTGGTCGGCGCGTGCGACTTCATGCTGTGGCGGGCGTCGTTGCGGGCCTTCGACCGCGAGCGAGCCATCGGAGCCTGACAGGGACACTCCCGCCCCGGAACAGGGAACCGGGCAGCGAGATGGCTACGCTTATGTAACGGGATCGGGTAGTGACAGCAGGTTCACCCGGGGTAGGCTCAGGCTGTGCCACGGCTGGGATACCGGAGATGGAAGCGGACGGCGCTGGACCTGACGGAGCGACAGGAAGAGGTCCTTCGGCTGATCGAGCGCGGGCTCACGAATGGCGAGATCGCGGAGAGCCTTGGCATCACGCTGGACGGCGCGAAGTTCCACGTGAGCGAGATCCTTTCGAAGCTTGGTGTCTCGAAGCGCGAGGACGCGGTGACCGCCTGGAGGGCGCACCGGCGAGAGAAAACGGGAGTGCCGGCCCTGGCGTTGCTCAAGTGGGGGCTCGCGGCGGCCGGAGCCGTTGGGGTGGTTGCGGCCGTGCTCCTCGTCTGGGCGGCTGCGCGAGAGGACGAAGGCGATATCCGAGTTGTTCCGGGACCGTCGCCGGCGGCGGTGGTGGCGGTAACCTCCGTGCCGCCGATCGCCTGCCCGCCACCCCGGACACCAACACCGACCGGCCGCACGCCGATCCCGGTTCCCCCAATGGACGGCCCAGGCTCCGTCCACTTCAAGGGCAGGTCTTACACCTACGCGCTCGGGGTCACTCCTCCCGGAGCGCGGCCGCTCGACCGGGCGCTCGTCGGCGAGAAGTTCGGCGAAGCGTGCTTCGACGTATCCACCACATGGCCGCTGGACCCGTCGGACGATGGCCGGCGAGACGGCGACGCGTTCCACGTGAGGCCAGGTACGGAGTTCTTCACCGTGGTCGGTTACAAGCCTTCGTTCCGGTTGACGGCGCCGGCCAATGGTGAGTACTACATCTTCCAATCGATGCCCGGCGAAGGCGACCTTGCGAGCGACTTCCTCGACATCGAGGGGAAGGTCAGGACGGTGTTGCTCTATCGCGACGATGGGCGTGGCCAGTACTCAGAAGTTGGCTCGACAACTGACACGGCGGTGATCGACGAGCTTGTCGCCGCCCTGCTGCTCGGCCGGGCAGAGCGCCGGCCGACCGACCGCTCGATGGACGCGTACATCCTCGTCCGCCTGATCCTCGCCGATGGCACGGAGGTGAACTTCGGCTTCCACCCGGACGCCGGCTTCCTCGACTTCTATCGCGTGCCAAACGCGTTCGGGGAGCAGGTCGACCGCCTCATCGCCGCCGGCGCCCGGCCCTAGATACGCGCGAGCCTGTCGCACCTGGTGCGGGTACTGTTTCTGCATGAGTCGTACCGCGCCCTCTCAGCCGCCCGCAACATTTCGCGAAGGGGCGCGCGCGGCCATCCCGCTGTGCGTCGTCATCGGCGCCTTCGGTGTGTCGTTCGGGGTGCTCGCGCGGGCGAACGGGTTCGGGGTGGTGGCGCCAATCGTGATGTCGATGACGACGTTCACCGGCGCCTCCCAGTTCGCGGTTGTGTCCGTCCTGGCGGATGGCGGGGGACTGGGGGCGGCGGTGCTGGCCGCGGTGCTGCTGGCGAGCCGCTACATCCCCATCGGGTTGTCGGTGGCCCCGGTGATCACCGGACCGGCGCCGGCGCGGTTCGTACAGGCGCAGATGGTGATCGATGAGTCGTGGGCGGTGGCGAACCGCGGCGACGGGACGATCGAGCGTGGCACGCTGCTCGGCGCGGGGGGCGCGCTCTACGTCTCGTGGCTGGCAGGCACGGCGCTGGGGGTGGTCGGCGGAGACTTCCTGGGCGACCCGGAGGACCTGGGACTGGACGCGGCCTTCCCTGCGTTGTTCTTCGTGCTCCTGGCCTCGCAGCTCAAGAAGCGCCAGAACGTGGCCGCGGCGTTGGCGGGCGGGGCGATCGCGCTGGTGCTGGCCCCGTTCGCGAAGGCGGGAGTGCCGATCATCGCGGCTTCGGCAGCGTGCGTTTTCGGCTGGTGGCGCCGGTGAGCGACGTGTGGGCGGCGGTGTTGCTGGTAGGGGCGGCGGCCATGGCACTGAAGGCGGCGGGGCCGGTTGTGGCAGGAGGGCGCGATCTGCCGCCACGCGCGCTCCAACTCGTAAGCGCACTGGCGCCGGCACTGCTGGCGGCGTTTGTGGTGACCGGCACGTTCACGAGCGGGAGAAGCGTCGTCCTCGACGAACGGGCCCTCGGCCTCGGCGCGGCAGCAGTGTGCGCCTGGCTGCGTGCGCCGCTGCTCGCGGGAGTGGTGGCCGCAGCGGTCGTGACAGCGGCCGCGCGCGCGGTGTGAGGTAAGGGCTGAGACGGGGGTGAAAGGGGAGGCGGGGGTGGACTTGCGGTTTCGCGATGGGCGACTGATTAAGGTGCGGACTCGCGCCCGAGGCGTGGCAACTTCCAGGAGGTACCCCGTGCAAGAACAACAGTATCGATGTGAGCGATGCCAGCAGGAGTTCCAGACCCAGGAGCAGCTGAACCGCCACAACCAGCAACAGCACCAGATGCAGCCCGGCCAGGGCGGCGAGTGACCAAAAATCTCCGCATGAAACCTGCGTCAAGGGGCGCCCCCGGCGCCCCCAGACCCAGGAGAGGCACCGGGGGTGACCCAGCGACCCGGGTGAACCGCCTTTCTCATTCGGGTCCGCGGTTTGAAGTACACTGGGTGTATGCCCAAACTCGGATTCATCGGCCGCATTCTCGGGGACTCGAACGAGAAAGAAATCAAGCGGCTTTCCTCCATCGTTGACGAGATAAACGATTACGCAGACGAGATAGCAGCCCTTTCGGACGAAGCCCTCTCGGCGAAGACGGCCGAGTTCAAGGAAGCCCTGGCCGCGGGAGAAACCCTCGACGACCTCCTGCCGGAGGCGTTCGCGGTCGCGCGGGAGATGGCGTACCGCAAGGTGGGCGAGCGGCCGTACGACGTGCAGCTGATGGGCGGGATCACGTTGCACGAAGGGAAGATCGCGGAGATGCGGACGGGCGAGGGCAAGACGCTGACGGCCGTTTCGCCCGTCTACCTGAACGCCCTGGCGGGGAAGGGCGTCCACGTCATTACGGTGAACGATTACCTGGCGCGGCGCGACGCGACGTGGTACGGGCCGGTGTACCACGCCCTTGGGATGAGCGTCGGCGTTATCCAGAACAATGGCGTTTCGTACATGTACGAGCCGGGCTACAGGCCGGGCGAAGAGGGCTCGACCGGGGGGTTAGACGACTTGCGGCCGTGCCAGCGGCGCGACGTCTACCGGGCCGACATCACCTACGGGACGAACAACGAGTTCGGGTTCGACTACCTGCGCGACAACATGGTGCGGGAGTGGGAGGACAAGGCCCAGCGCCCGCTCTACTTTGCGATCATCGACGAGGTCGACAACATCCTCATCGATGAAGCGAGGACGCCGCTGATCATCAGCGGGAACGCCGAAGAAGCGAGCGGGACGTACGTACGGTTCGCGCGGGCGGTAAAGGGGCTGCAGGAAGAGCGGGACTTCCAGGTGGACCACAAGTCGAAGCACATTGCCCTGACGGAAGAGGGCATTTCACGCGTCGAGCGGGCGCTGGGCATCGAGAACATTTTCGGCGGGGACCCGAAGCTGGCGCGCCACCTGGAGGCGGCCCTGGACGCCGAGTTCTTGAAGCGGGTGGACCGCGACTACGTGGTGAAAGACGGCGAGATCATCATCGTGGACGAGTTCACGGGGCGGCTGATGCCGGGACGGCGGTGGAGCCACGGCATCCACCAGGCGTGCGAGGCAAAGGAAGGCGTGCCCGTCCAGCGGGAGTCGATCACCTACGCGACGATCACGTTCCAGAACCTGTTCCGGCTCTACGAGAAGCTCGCCGGCATGACGGGTACGGCGGAGACCGAGGCCGAGGAGTTCGCGAAGATCTACGGCCTGGACGTCATCGTCATCCCGACGAACAAGCCCATGATCCGGCAGGACTTCGGCGATGTCGTGTACATCAACGAGCGGGCGAAGTTCAACGCGGTGGTGAACGAGATCGAGCAAATGCACCAGCAAGGGCGGCCGGTGCTGGTGGGCACGACATCGATCGAGAAATCGGAGTACCTGGCCGGCCTCCTGCAGCGCAAGGGCATCGAACACGAGGTCTTGAACGCGAAACAGCATGAGCGTGAAGCGCACATCGTGGCGGAAGCAGGGAAGCGCGGGGCGGTCACGATCGCGACGAACATGGCGGGCCGCGGGACCGACATCAAGCTCGGCCCGGGCATTGCGGACCTGGGCGGACTCCACGTGATCGGCACAGAGCGGCACGAGTCCCGGCGGATCGACAACCAGTTGCGGGGCCGGGCGGGTCGCCAGGGCGACCCCGGGTCATCCCGGTTCTTCGTCTCGTTCGGCGACGACATCATGAAGCGGTTCGCGCCGGACTGGGTGCCGGGGATGATGCAGAAGCTCGGGATGACCGAGGACATGCCGCTGGAATCGCGCATGGTGACGCGGGCGATCGAACAGGCTCAGACGAAAGTAGAGGGCCACAACTTCGACATCCGGAAGCGGCTGGTCGAGTTCGACGACGTGATCAATGAGCACCGGAAGCAGATTTACGGGCAGCGCGACCGGATCCTGCAGGGCGTGGACACGCGGGCGAACGTGATCGACCACATGCTGCTGCCCGAGATCGAGCGGATCATCAAGGAAGGCTCGACCGGCGACTACGAGTCGCTGGAGTTGATGCGGGCTGAGCTTGGGGAGATTTTCCCGCCGTCGGACCTGCCTTCGATCGAGGAGATGGAGGAGCTCGGCGACGAACTGTGCGACGAGATGCTCGACCGCGCAGAAGACCGCTACGAGGCGATCGAGGCGGCTATCGGCGAGGAGAACGTGCGGAAAGTCGAGCACTGGCTGCTGCTGGAGGCGATCGACACGCACTGGCGGGAGCACCTGACGGCGATCGAGGAGTTGCGGCAGAGCATCGGGTTGCAGGCATACGCCCAGGTGGACCCGCTGGTGGCGTTCAAGCGCGAAGGGCACGACATGTACCAGCAGCTGGTTGCGAACATCCAGCGGCAGGTCGCGCGGACCGTGTTCAAGGTTCGGATCGTGCAGCAGGAAGCCCCGCCTGCGGCGGCTGCCCCGGCCGCGGGCGCGAACGGTGCGAGCGAAGGGGCCGGCACTGCGGTGACGCCAGCCGCAAGCGGGAAGAAGGCAACCCCGGTCCTGGCCAAATCGAGCGGGCCGACGGATGAGCAGATCCGGACGCTTGGGAGTTCGGGCCAGAACGCGCCGAAGGGGAAGGGCAGCAACGCGGCGAAACGGCGCAAGCTCATCCGCTAGGAGTGACAGCGGGACCGCCCTGAACGCACTGACCCCGGCGTCGCGGATGCGGGCAGGCGGGCATGCCGCGACGCGCGCTTCGCGCTACAGTCTTGCTGCGGAGGAGACGTCGATGGACTTTCATTTCAGCCCGGAGCAGGCCGCCTTCCAACGGGAGGTCCTGGACTTCATCGAACATGGACTGCCGGCCGGCTGGGACGAGCCACGCGAATCACTGGAGGCGGGGCTCGCGATCGAGCGCGAAATCATGAAGCGGCTGGCCGCCAGGCACTGGCTCGCCCTGCCCTGGCCGAAGGAGTACGGCGGGCTCGGGGCATCGCCGATGGAGCAGCTGATCTTCAACGAGCAGATGGCCTACCACGGCGTCCCGGGGACGGTGAACATGGGCGTGGCCTGGGTAGGCCCGGTCGTCATGCTGTACGGCAGTGAGGAACAGAAGCGGCAGTATCTCTCCGGGATCGCCGACGGTTCCCAACTCTGGTGCACGCTCTACAGCGAACCGGGCGCGGGCAGCGACCTGGCCGCGATGCAAACCCGCGCCGTCCGGGACGGCGACGACTACATCATCAACGGGCAGAAGATCTGGACTTCGTTCGGGCACTACGCGGACTGGGGATGGCTGGCCGCGCGGACGGACCCGGACGTGCCGAAGCACAAGGGCATCTCGACATTCGCGGTGAAGATGGACACGCCGGGGATCACGGTGCGGCCACTGGTGAATATGGCGGGCACGCACGAGTTCAACGAGGTGTACTTCGAGGACGTGCGAGTGCCGGCGGCGAACCTCGTGGGCGAGGAGAACCGGGGCTGGTACAACGTGGCGGTGGGCCTGGATTTCGAGCGGTCCTCGATCGGGGCGACCTCGAATTCGCGCCGCCACGTGGACGACCTGGTGCACTACCTGAAGACAAACCGTCCGCGGGTATCCCAGGCGGTGAAGCACCGGCTGGTGGACGAGGCGATCGGCGTGGCGTTGCTGCGCAACATGGCGTACTACATCGCCTCGCAGCAGGAAAAGACGGGAATCGCGCCCACTCGAGAAGCGCAGATGGCGAAGCTGTTCGGGGCGGAGCTGCAGCAGCGGATTGCAGCGACGGCGATCCAGATCTTCGGGATGGAAGGCCAGGCGACCCGGGAAGGTTCGCCAGCCGGACGGTACCATTACACGTTGCTGCGTAGCGTCGCGAACACGATTGAGGGTGGGACGAGCGAGATCCAGCGGTCGGTGATCGCAACGCGCGGGCTCGGGTTGCCGCGAGAGTAAAGAGCTGAACTTTCAGTATTGACTGAAAGTTCGTCGAACTCGCAGGATCGTGCGGTGGAAGAGCCTGCGGGGCCGGGCGCCGGCCGGAGCCAGTTCGTCGAGGCGGCAGCGATCCTGCTGCAGGAGCTCGGGCTCACGCGGATGTCCGGGCGGGTGCTGGCGTGGCTGCTGGTTTGCGAACCGGCGCACCAATCGGCGGCGCAGCTGGCGAGCGCGTTGTCGGCGAGCGCAGGGGCGGTGAGCGCAGCGACACGCGAACTGGTGAACTTCGGGCTCATCGAGCGGGTCGCGTTCCCGGGGGACCGGAAGGATTACTTCGTGATGCGGCCAGAGGTGTGGTGGACGCTTGCGCGCCAGCGGTTGCTGGTGATCCATGCGTTCCGCGCCCTGGCAGAGGCGGCTTCCCGCGATATGCAGCCGGGCGCCACGAACGAGCGGCTAGACGAGATGGTGCGCTTCTACGAGTTCATGGAGCAGGCTATGCAAGCCGGCATCGCGCGGTGGGAGGCGGGCAGGGAGGCGGCCAGATGACGGCGGCCATCCAGACCCGCGGGCTGACCAAAGACTTCGGCGCCTTGCGCGCGGTGGACCGGCTGGACCTTGAAGTCGCGCGCGGGGAGGTGTTCGGGTTCCTGGGCCCGAACGGGGCGGGCAAAACGACCACGATCCGGATGCTGCTGGACTTCGTCCGTCCGACGGCCGGGACCGCGACGGTGCTTGATGGCAGCGGGGCAGACCCATCCGTCCGCAGGCGGATCGGCTACCTGCCCGGGGAGCTGAAGCTCGACCGGCGGTATTCGGCCGCGGAAGTCGTCGGTTACTTCGGGCGGCTGCGCGGCGGCTACGACGCGAAGTTCACGCAGGAGCTGCTCGAACGGTTCGACCTGGACCTCGCGCGCCCCAGCGGGGAACTCTCGACCGGCAACCGCCGGAAGATCGGGATCGTGCAGGCATTCATGCACCGGCCTGAACTCCTCATCCTCGATGAACCGACCTCCGGCCTTGACCCGCTCCTGCAGAACGAGTTCATCGCGCTCGTGCGGGAGGAGGTGGCGCGGGGGGCCACGGTCTTCCTGTCTTCGCACCTGATGCCGGAGGTGGAAGCGCTGGCGGGAAGGGTTGGCGTCGTACGGCGGGGCCGGCTGGTCGCGGTGGCGAGCGTCCCGGAGTTGCGCCGGCGAGCGCGGCACCGGCTGCAGTTCCTCATCGAAGGACCGTGGAGCCCCGCGGAGTTCCAGGGAATTCCGGGCGTGATCTCGGCTGCGGAGCGGGACGGTGCGTTGGAGGTGGTAGTCGAAGGGAGCGTTGACGGCGTGCTGAAGGCGGTGGCCCGCCACCCCGTGTTGCGGGTGACAACCCCGGGCGACGACCTCACTGACATGTTTATGTCGTTTTACCAGGAGGGACCGCCGCCATGACCGTCTTCCTCAAATTCCTGGAGGACCGGCGGCGGAGTTCGCTCTGGTGGGGGCTCGGGATCATGGCGGCGGTGGTCTTCACGCTCGCGTTCTATCCGAGCGTGAAGGGCCAGGACGACCTGGACCAGGTGCTCGAGGACCTGCCGGCGGGGGTACAGGCGGTGTTCGGGTTCGAGGAGGGTATCCCCATCAGTTCGGCCCCGGGCTATCTCCAGCTCCGGCTGTTCGCGAGTGTGGGGATCATCCTGCTCCTGATCCTGGCGGTGGCCGCAGGGGCATCCGCCGTGGGCGGAAGCGAGGAGGACGGGAGCCTCGAACTGCTGCTCGCGAACCCGGTGACGCGGCGGCGGGTGTTCTTCGAGCGGTACCTGGCGGTGGCAGCTTCGGTGGCGGCGTTCAGTGCGCTCATGTTCGCCGGGGTAGTCACGGCCGGACCGGCATTCGACGCGCTGGAGGGGGTGCGTATCGACGGGCTGGCGGTGGCGTGCCTTGGCTGCGGGCTGATCGCGCTCCTGCACGGGTCGGTCGCGTTCGCGGCCGGCGCGTGGACGGGGCGGCGAAGCACGGCGCTGGCGGTTGCCAGCGCCGTCGCGGTGGCAGGGTACCTCGCGCAGGGGGTGCTCAGCGCCGCCGACGTCCCGGAGGCGGTGCGGTTCGTTTCGCCGTGGCACTGGTTTCTGCGGGACAACATGCTTGCCCACGGGCCAAACGTCGCCTCGTGGCTCCCGGCCCTGATCGCTTCCCCCGTGGTGGCGGTTGCAGCGTGGCCGCGGTTCCGGGACCGGGACCTGCGGTGAGGCAGGGACGCGTAGTCGGGGTTGTCCCACAAATGCAAGTGTGAAGAAACCAACAGAACGGTGTAAGAACCACTACGGGAGTGCGCGTAACCTGCCGTCTCCTAAGGTGTAACCGTCAGGAAGAGGGTTTTCACATGCTGGACACCACTCGTACACCCGCCTCCGAACTGCCGGAACCGATCCCGTTCGACCAGCGGATGCGGCGCGTGCTCGAACTGAAGCGGCAGATCCGGGAGGGCACCTACCGCCCCGACGCGAAAGAGATCGCAAGGGCGATCCTTGCGCACTGGTTCGCCCTCGGGCTCGAACTCGAGAACGAAACGACCAAGGCGCCCGTGGACACTTCGGTGGAACGGCGCGCGGCCGCAGCGCGTTTCGTCGTCCCGCCCACCGCTACAGACGTGGCGGTCAGCGACAGCCTTACTGCCTGAGCCGGGCGGCGAGGAATTCCCGCGTCGCGTCGGTCGCTTCCGGGGGTACTTCAGCGTGCCGCCCGGGATAAACGTGCATCCGCTTGTCAGCCGACCCGAGCTCCCCGAACAGTTCGAAGGCGCCCTCGCGGTCGAAGCGCTCGTCGTCCCACTGGACAACGAAGAGCAGCGGACAGTGGATTGCCGGGGCATCGCGGTGGTGACGCTCAGCGAAGCGGCCACGGACAGCGCTCGGGCCGCGGAACCCGCACAGACCAAGGACGGCGGCCCTGATGCGGGGTTCGGCAGCGACGAACGGGAGGCCGAGCATGGTCCCCATGGAGAGGCCCCAATAGCCGACGCGGCCCGCGTCAAGGCGGCCTGAATCCAGGAGCGCATCGAGGGTGGCTCGCCAGTCGTCCACCATGCGGTCGAAAGTTTCCGGGCGTTTCCAGAGGGCAACGTAGTCCGGGTGGCCGGCGGGGTCTTCGACGGGACGGATGTTGCCGCGCTCACCGTGGTCGATCGCATCGATGGCGGCTACGGCGATGCCGTGGCGACGGACGAAGCGGCGGGCGAGCGCCAGGCCATTGGGGTTGCGCTTTTCGCTCTGGCCGCCGTGGCCCATGAGCACGAGCGGGACGGGGTAGTCCGGCTCGGCCGGCATCCAGAGGATGCCCGGCACACGGTCGCCCTCGCGTGCAACAACGAAAGGCCGTTCCCACACCCCCATCGATACTTCCGGGCTCGCAGTCCAATCCATCGTGCACCTCGCGAGAGACGCGTGGAGTTTAGCGGATGGGGAAACGCCGATATTGGAGGGATTTGACCCCGAGGACAGGGCCATCGGCTCCGGGGCGGAAGCGGGCTTCCGTATACTCGAACCATGCACATCGCCGTGATTGGCGCAGGCGCCGCGGGGCTCACGGCGGCCTACCGGCTGACCCAGTCCGGCCACCGGGTGACGGTCTACGAGGCGCGGCCCTACGTAGGCGGGCGTACGCGCAGCGAACACTTCGCACCGGGCCACCACCTGGATACCGGGGCGGGATGGTTGACGACGGCCTACACGCACACCCTGCGGCTGTTCGAGGAGATCGGCGAACGCGAACGGCTTCGCCCGCTGCGAGCTTCGGGGCCGGCGGAACTGCTGGTCGATGGGCAGTCGATCGTCGGAGCGGGGCTCCCGCGGACGGCGGCCGGGGACCACGTCATCCCCGCGGAAGAGCGCGAACGGCTGCGAAACTGGCTGCACTGGCTGGACGGCTACCCGCCGCTGGGGTTCCGCACGTTCAACGACAACGAGAGCGCGAGCCAGCACCTCCAAAGTGTGAGCCCGGCGGCCGAGCGGTACCTGTTCGCGCCGATGTTCGAGGGGCTGTTCGCGCCGCTGGAGGAGCAGTCCGCCGAGTTCCTGCGATCGTGGATCGCAGCCTCGCGGGCAGATTACTTCCAGGTCGAGGACGGCATGGACGCGCCGTGGAAGCGGATCGCGACCCACTTCGAGGTGCGCGTGAACGCGCGAGTGGAAATGATCCGGCAGGGCGGCTCGCGCCTGGAGCTGGTGGCGAACAGCATGGGGGCGCCGTTCGACGGCATCGTCGTTGCGGTGCCGCCACCGGCGGCACAGGGGTTCGTGACCCGGGCGCTCGAACCGCGCTGGGTGGCGCAGCTGAACTACGAGCGGATCGCGTATTCGGGGCAGTGCCGGTTGTACCTGGCGATGCCCGGAGAAGCGCCCGAGCGGGTCCACAAGCGCCCGCTGCCGATGGGTTTGATCGCCAGCGTGGAGTGGCAATCCGGGAACGCCGGCGCGTGGGGCAGATGCCCGGAAGGCTGGCAGTGGGCGCTCGTCTGCGCGAACGAGGCGCACAACGCGGCGCTCGTCGACCTGCCCGATGCGGAGGTGGCGAGGCGACTGCACGAAGCGGCGAGCGAGGTCGTGCCGGCGCTGCCACCACTGGACGCGTGGAAGGTGCGGCACGTGGTCAAGTGGCGGTACGCGGTGCCAACGATGGCGCCGGGGCACTTCACCCGGATGGCGGGCTACACCCGCCGCCCCCCTATCGTGTTTGCAGGGGATTGGACACACCAGGCCTGTGTGGAGGGCGCGGTGCGGTCGGGGGAAGCTGCTGCGGAAGCGTTCGGGCCGGGCTGATGCCGGAGGCGGTTTGTACACGCGTGTCGGAAGGTGGCGCCTGGGATTAGAATCGCTGCGCAAGAAAGGAAGGATTGTGCATGCGATTCCAAGACACTCCCGAGCTCGCAGAATGGCGGGCGACGGTGCGGAAGTTCGTCGATGAGAACTGGCGGCGACCGGGCGAGCAGGACAGCGACGACAGTCCCTTCGAGGCTCCGCCAGACGAGAACCGGACGAAGACCTGGCTCGACAAACTGGGGGCCCGCGGCTGGCTTGCCCCCGCCTGGCCGAAGAAGTACGGCGGGGCGGACATGTCGGTCCTCGAACAGTTCGTGCTGAGCCAGGAGCTGCACGAAGCAGGCGCGCCCACGAGCCGCCAGATGCTCAACCTCGTGGGGCCGACGATCATGTTGCACGGGACGGAGGAGCAGAAGGCAGAGCACCTCCCGCCGATGCTGCGCGGCGAAGTGGCCTGGTGCCAGGGCTTCAGCGAACCCGGAAGCGGCTCGGACCTCGCCTCGCTGCAGACGCGGGCGCGGCGAGACGGCGACGAGTACGTGGTGAACGGCCAGAAGATCTGGACCTCCGGGGCGCACCGGGCGGACTGGATGTTCGTGCTGACGCGGACCGACCCGGACGCGCCGAAGCACCGCGGCATCAGCTACCTGCTGCTCGACATGAAGTCGCCCGGCGTGACGGTGCGGCCGCTGATCAACATGGCCAACGGGCACGTCTTCAACGAGGTGTTCTTCGAGGATGTCCGGGTGCCGGTGAGGAACCGGATCGGGGAAGAAAACCGCGGCTGGTACGTAGGGACAACCACGCTGGACTTCGAGCGGTCCAACATCGCGCGGGCGATCACTGCACGGAAGAACGTGGAGAAGCTCTCCCGCTACGCGAAGGCACGGACAAAGGCAGGCAGCCCACTGAGCCCGGCGTACCGGCTGGAGATCGCCGACCGCGCTGTGGAGACGGCGATCTGCGAGCTGCTTTCGTTCGTGGTGATCTCGATCCAGGCGAAGGGCGGGGTGCCGAACATGGAAGCCTCGATGTGCAAGATGTACGGGTCGGAGCTCTCGCAGCGGATCGCATGGACGAAGATGCACGTGGCGGGCATGTATGGGCAGGAACGCCGGCCAAGCGGCCTGCAGGAAGAGCACGGCATCAACGCGGCGATGGAGTACATGCAAACGGTACCCGCGACGATCGCGGCGGGCACGAGCGAAATCCAGCGGAACATCATCGCGACGCGGGGGCTGGGGCTCCCGCGGGGCTGAGCCAGGCGCAGCCTCAGCTCGAACACCTTGCCCGGCGCGGCGGAGCGCCGGGCGGTTCTTTCCCCCGGGAGGCAGGATGACCGACTTCGCCGAGCTCTTTGAATACAACGACTGGGCCAACCGGGCCGTGCTCGCGGTCACCGACGAGTTGACGGCGGAGCAGCTTTCGGCGCCGATGCCGGAACTGGGAGGATCGGCGCTGGAGCTGTTGGGGCACGCCTCGCGGGTGGAGTCCGCGTTTCTCGCGCTGATGCTGGACGACCGCTCACTCCTCGCGGAGGAAGAACGCGACTACGCAGCGATCCGAGAAACCTTCCGAAGCGTCGCCGATGGCTACCGAGAAGCGATGCCGGCGCTTTCCTCGCGCCTGGCGGCCCCGGTCTATGTCCCCTGGTTCAACCGCAACTTCACGGTTGAGCAGGCCTTGCTCCAGGTGGCGACCCACTCGGTCCAGCACCGGGCGGGGGTTTGCGCGGGCATCGCGCGGACGGGAAAGCGGGCGCCGAACCTCGACTACATCATCTGGTTGAGCCAGTTCCGTTAGCCGCCGCCGAGGGCGGGGACGATGGCGAGCTCGGTGTCGGGCGCGAGCAGGTCGTGGAGGGCGAGGCGGTAGACCTCGCCGTTGAGCGCGAAGGCGAGCTCGGGACGGAGGCGGCCTTCTTCGACCACGCGGGCATAGAAACCCGGGCAGCGCCCGTCCAGTTCGCGCAGGACGCTTTCGACTGTCCCTGCCGGGACATCAAGTTTTGCGGCGCCGGCGCAGAACTCGCGGAGGGCTGCCGGGATGATGACGCGGACCACGCTAGACCATCAGTAAGGCGGCCGGATGCAGGGTGCGGCTGAACGGGTTCAGCACGAGTCCCAGTTCCTCGAGCGTCACAGCCCCAAGCACGGCCACATCGCCGGCCTGCCCGAGGACGACGGGCGTCGGCGTTTCTCCGAGACCCTGGAGGGCGACGATGCAATTCCCGATGTCGCGGACCATCTCGGTCCCGTCGGCCAGGCGGAACCGCTGTTGCCGGCGCGGCGTCAGACCGATCTTCCGCCACACTGCTTCGGGCAGCAGCGTGTACTGGGCTCCGCTATCCACGAGGAAGTCGACCTCGGCTTCGCCGGTGGGCCCGGTGACCGTGCCTGCGACGTAGGTGATGCCCATCGGCGCGATCCTACTCCAGGCCGTTCAGCGCCTCGACGACTCGCCGGGGAGACATCGGCAGGTCGGTGAACCGATGGCCGGTGGCATCGGCGATGGCGTTCGCGATCGCGGCCAGGGGAGGCACGATCGGGACTTCGCCGACGCCGCGGACACCATAGGGGTGGCCGGGATTCGGGACCTCGACGAGGATGGTGTCGATCATGGGGACGTCCAGCGCGGTGGGCATGCGGTAATCCAGGAAGCTGGAGTTCACCATCCGGCCCTCTTCGTCGTAGTAGTACTCCTCGTTCAGGGCCCAGCCGATCCCCTGGACGACGCCGCCCTGGATCTGGCCTTCCACGTAGGAGGGATGGATGGCGGTGCCGACGTCCTGGGTGGCGGTGTAGCGAAGAATCGTGACCTTGCCGGTATCGGGGTCAACTTCCACATCGACGATGTGGGTGGCGAAGGCGCCGCCGGCGCCGCGGGCGAGGAGCGAGGCCTTGCCGGCGATAGGCCCACCCGTCCGCGCCGACTGGGCGGCGAGCTCCTTGAAGGTGAGTTCCTTCGTCGAGTCCTTCAGGCTGTGGAGCTTGCCGTGCTCGTAGACGACCTCGTCTTCGGGCATGCCCCAGAGCTTGGCCGCGCGGGCGATCATCTGGCGGCGGATGTCCATGCCGGCTTCGAAGACGGCGAGGCCACTGGCGAACGTGGTGCGGGAGCCGCCGGTAACGTCGTTATGGCCGATGGAGTCGGTATCGACGACGGTTGGCTTGATCTCCTCGTAGGGGATGCCGAGGGTTTCAGCGAGCTGCATGGCGAGCGACGCACGCGTGCCGCCGATGTCGGTGGAACCTTCGACGAGGTTCACCGTGCCATCGGTGTTGACGTTGGCGACGACGGAGGACTGCATGCCACCGTTGAACCAGTAACCGCTGGCAACGCCGCGGCCGCGGTTGGGGCCTTCGATCGGGGACTTCCAGTGGGGCGACTCGATAGCGGCGCGGACGGTCTCTTCCGCGCCGATGCGTGGGAACGGCACCCCGGTGACCATGCGCGTGCCTTCCCGGGAGGAGTTCTCGAGGCGGAACTGGAGCGGGTCCAAGCCCTGCTTCTTGCAGAGCTCGTCAATGACGCTTTCGATGGCGAACGCGGCGGCCGGGGCGCCGGGCGCGCGGTAGGCAGCCACCTTGGGCTTGTTCACGCACACGTCGTACGCGTGGATCTCGAAGTTCTCGACGTTGTAGGGGGAGAGCATGGTCATCGACCCGGCGCCGACGGGAGAGCCGGGGAAGGCGCCGGCTTCGTAGGCGAGCGTTGCCTCGACGGCGGTGAGGCGGTTGCCCTTCATCCCCGCCTTGACCTTGATCCAGGTGCCGCTCGTGGGGCCGCTGCCTTCGAACACTTCGGTGCGGCTCATCAGGACCTTCACCGGCCGGCCGGACTTCTTCGAGAGCAGGGCTGCGACCGGGTCCAGGTAGATCGGGAGCTTGCCGCCGAAGCCGCCGCCGATCTCCATCGGCACCACTTTGATGCTGGCGATGGGGTGTTTGAGCACGTCGGCCGTCAGGTTGCGGACAGCGAAGGCGCCCTGGGTGCTCGTCCAGATCGTTATCGTGCCGTCGGCGTTCCAGTTGGCGGTGGAGTTGTGAGGCTCGATGTAGCCCTGGTGGACCATCTGAGTGGTGAATTCGCGCTCGACAACGGCGTCGGCCTCCGCGAATGCAGCGGCGAGATCCCCACCCTGGAACCTGTTGTAGGTCGCGATGTTGGAGGGTTTCTCGGAGGTCGCACCGGTCATCAGCGTCTTTGTGAAACGCTTTTCGTTGAGCAGGGGGGCGTCTTCGCGCATGGCGTCCCGCACGTTGAGGACGGGCGGCAGCACTTCGTACTGGACCCGGATCTTCGCGAGGGCTTCTTCGGCGACGTGGGGGTTAACAGCAGCGACGGCGGCGATGGCGTGGCCGCGGTAGAGCGCCTTATCGGAAGCGAGGATGTTATCGAGCGCGTCCTTGAGGTTGACGGCGCTCTCGCCGAGGTCTTCGACTTTATCGGCGGCTGCGGGAAAGTCCCTCGCGGTGACGACGGCGAAGACGCCCGGGTGTTTTTCGGCCTCGCTGGTGTCGATGGAGAGGATCCGGGCGTGGGCGTGCGGGCTGCGGAGGACGCGCCCGTGAATGAGCCCGGGCAGGTGGATGTCGGCGCCGTAGAGGGCCTTGCCGGTGACTTTTTCGGCGCCATCGGGGCGGACGGGCCGGGTGCCGATGACCTTGTACTCAGGGCGTTCGACTGTGGTCATGATTGCGCCTCCTGGAGCTGTGTGGCGGCGCGCTGGACGGCGCGCACAATCTTGTCGTAGCCGGTGCAGCGGCAGAGGTTGCCGGAGAGCCAGAAGCGGATGCGGTGCTCATCGGGGTTCGGCTCGTTCTCGAGCAGGGACGCGGCCGACATGATGAAACCAGGCGTGCAGATGCCGCACTGCAGCGCGGCCTCCTGGAGGAAGGCATCCTGCAGGGGGTGGAGGTGGTCGCCGTTGGCCAGGCCTTCGATGGTGCGGACTTCGCGGCCGGCGGTTTCGACGGCGAGCACGCAGCAGGAGTTGACGACTCTGCCGTCGAGGTGGACGGCGCAGGCGCCGCAGTTGCCGTTGTTGCAGCCCTCCTTGGCGCCGGTGAGGCCGATCTCATCGCGCAGGACCTCGAGGAGGCTCTGGCGGGGCTCGCAGAGGAAGTCGGTTTCTTCGCCATTCAGGCGGGTGGTGACGTGGACTCGTGGCATGGCTTAGCGGTTCTCCGAAATGCGCTTGAGCGCGCCTTCGAGCGCGCGGATGGTGAGGACTTTCGACAGGTGTTTGCGCTGGGCAACGCCGCCCCGCATGTCGTCGATCGGTGAGGCCGCGGCCGCGGCGGCTTCACCGGCGGCGGCAAAGGCCTCAGCGCCGGCGGGCTTTCCGACGAGCGCGGCAGCGGCGGCCGGCACCATGATCGGTGTCGCGGCGACGGCGCCCAGGGCAACCCGGGCGGCCGTAACGGTCCCGGCGTTGTCGAGCGTGAGCGAGACGCCGGAGGACGCGACGGCGATGTCCATCTCGTTGCGGGGGATGAAGCGGTGGTAGAAGGCGCCCGAATTCGGTGCGGGCGCGGGAACCTTGACCTGGAGCAAGAGTTCGCCGGGCTGGAGCGTGTTCCGGCCAGGGCCCGCGAAGAAGTCCTCGACGGCGATTTCGCGATTGCCGCGCGGCGAGGCAATCACGAGGCGGGCGCCGAGCGCCATCAGCGCCGGCGAGGAGTCGGCTGCGGGGCTGGCATTGCAGAGGTTGCCGCCCAGGCTGGCACGGGATTGGATGGCGATGCCCCCGATGATGCTTGCGCAGTCGACGAGCGCGGGGACCCTGCGCTGCACGTCGGGGTCCTCGTAGAGCTCGGCCAGCGGGACAGCGGCGCCGATGGTGAGCGAGCCGTCCGCTTCGAACCGGCAGGTCATGAGCTCGGGGATGTGCTTCAGGTCGATGAGCTGGTCGCACTGGCGGCGGCCCTCCCGGAGCTGGACGATGACGTCGGTCCCGCCGGCGAGCAAGAGAGAGCGTTTGCCGTTCGCGAGCGCGCTGAAGGCTTCGTCCAGCGAGCGCGGGGCAAGGTACTCGAAGGATTCCATGAACCATCCTTGAACGGTGGGTGGAGCTCGCCGCACGGCGAGCCGGGCATTGCCCAGCATGATACGTGGCGCGGAATGCCTTGTCGCCCGCCGGTTGGGCAGGGCGTGGGTCGTGGCGGGGCGCCGGGGTAGAATCCGGGGCGTGCGAAAAGTGCTCCTCGCCGTCCTCCTCCTTTCGCTCTTCGTGGCATCCACCTGGAGGGGCGAGCGGGCGCTCGCCGACGAAGGGTGGGACATCACGGCTTTCGACATCGTGTACGACGTCCAGGCGGACGGCGCGATCGAGGCGACAGAGACAATCCATGTGGACTTCGGGAGCCTCTCGAAGCACGGGATCTTCCGCTACTTCTTCACCAAGGTGCCTTGCGGCGAGCCCATCGAAGGTGCACAACAGCCCATCTACCCGTGTCCCCGGGGCGACTACCGCGAATACGACTACGACATCCATAGCGTGACCCGCCTCGACGGGACGAAGTGGAAATACGAGGTGAATTCGGCGGAGGGGAAGGTCACCGTTAAGATCGGGGACGGCGACGTGTTCATCTCGGGGGAGCAGGACTACGTCATCCGGTACACGGTCCGCGGGGCGCTCGACGCCTACGACGACCACGACGAGCTGTACTGGGACGCTTCCGGGGAGTGGCCGGTCAGCATCGCGAATTTCACGGTGACAGTGAAGCTGCCGGCCGGGGCAGAGTCCCGGGCGGTGTGCTATGAAGGCTTCGCGGGCTCCAACGCGCGGTGCGAAGCCTCGGCGGACGGCTCGACGATCACCTACCGGGCGACGCGCGAACTGGGGGAGAACGAGCAGGTCACCATCGTAGCGGGCTGGCAGAAAGGGCTGGTCGAGGTCGGGCCGCCAATGCTGGGAGACCGCGTCAGCATCGGCGACTTCTTCACTTTCGACGCTCTCGAGTTCGGGGGCGTGGTGGGCAGCTTCGTGGTGGGGGTGCTTGCGGTGATCGCGTCGTGGTACCGGTTCGGGCGGGACCGGGCGTACCTGACGATCCACTACCTGACGAGCGAGACGGAGGAGCAGGCGAAGCCCGTGTTCGGCGGGCCGCCGGTGGTGGTGGAGTACGTCCCACCGGAAGACCTGCGCCCGGCCCAGATGGGCGTCCTGCTCGACGAGCGGGCCGACACGCTGGATGTGACGGCGACGATTGTGGACCTGGCGGTGCGCGGCTACCTGCACATCACCGAGTTGCCGAAGAAGGGCTGGTTTGGGAGCAACGACTGGAAGCTGACGAAGCTGAAGGAGGACGACGGCCTCAACGCCTTCGAGAAAAAGCTGTTCAACGCGCTATTCAAGGGCGGGAAGGACGAAGTCGAGCTTTCGGACCTGAAGTACACGTTCGCAACGGACCTCGCGCGGGCGAAGGACCTGATTTACGACGACGCGATGAAGCGGAAGTGGTTCGCCACGAAGCCGGAGACGGCGCGCGGGATGTGGGTCATCGTGGGCGTGGCGATGATCGTCCTCGGCGTGGGGCTTTCGTGCTTCGCCGCGCTCTTCATAGCGCGCGGGTTGTTCTTCCTCGGGCTCATCCCGGCGGGGCTGTTCATGCTGATCGTGTCGCGGTCCATGGCGCACCGCACGGCTGCGGGCAGCGAGATGCTGCGCCGCGTGCTCGGCTTCCGGCTGTATATCGAAACCGCGGAAAAGCACCGGCAGGAGTTCAACGAGAAGGAGAACATCTTCGCGCGCTACCTGCCGTTCGCGATCGTGTTCGGGAGCGTGGGGAAGTGGGCGAAGGCGTTCGAGGGGCTTGAGGACCAGGCGGCAGCATCAACTTCGAGCTGGTACACGGGCACACGGCCGTTCCAGGCGATGGTGTTTTCCAGCAGCCTCCAGAACTTCTCGAGTTCGGTTGGCTCGACGCTGAGCAGCACGCGTTCGAGCAGTGGCGGGTCCGGCTTCTCGGGGGGCTCGTCGGGTGGCGGTGGCGGTGGCGGTGGCGGGGGAAGCTGGTAGCGGGCTACAGGGCCTCCAGCCAGGCGCGGAGCCGGTGGGGGACGTTGGTAATGATGCCATCGACACCGGCCTCGACGACGCGCGCCCAGTCCGCAGGGTCATCGGCAGTCCACGTCCAGACCGAAACCTGGCGGCGCTTCGCCTTTTCCACCAGGCCCCGGTTGACGGCGTGGTGCTCGACGGAGATGGCCTGCCCGTGGCGCTTCATGAGGCCGCCGAGCAATCGGTCGACCTCCTCCCCGGAGACGGGCCCGGTGATGATCGCCGCTGAGATACGCGGTTCGGTGGCGCGGGCGCGCTGCACCATGTCGGCGCTGAAGGACTGGATGGCAGTCCAGGCTTCGGCGCCGCGCCGGCGGATGACGCCGACCACCGCATCGACGTTCGCCTGGTCGATCTCGGGGTGGCCAGGCGTGGCCTTGAGCTCGCACATGACGGTGAGCCGGCCGGCCACGAGATCGAGCACCTGGTCGAGCGTGGGCACGGGTTCCCCGTCTCCGGCGTCTGCCGCCTGGAGCTCGGCGAGCGTCCTTTCGCGGACGGGGCCTGAGAGGTTCGTGGTGCGGTCGACGGTATCGTCGTGCATGAGGACCGGCACGCCGTCGGCGCAGAGCTGGACGTCGATTTCCATGGCCTCGGCGCGGCAGTCGAGGCACTGGCGGACGCCGGCAAGGGTATTGGCGGGGGCTTCGCCGGCGGCGGCGGCATGGCCAATGACCAGGACGTAGGGCTTCACCAGCCGAACTGTAACGGGCAGCGGGCGCCGGATCACGCGCGGAATGCGATCTGGTTCATGTTGCGGGCAGCTTCACGGAATAGAATGCGCGCGGGCAGGACGGTTGAAGGAGTAACGCACATGCAGGCCACCCAACGGACCGCCTTCACGACAGCGGAGGGCCAGCCCTTCGAAGTCGTTTGGAACGACCCTGCGCACGCGCAGTATTTGTGGCGCTGGAACCAGGACCATCACGCCGAGCCAATGTCTCCGCTGGAGGAGTGGATCTGGCAGCACCCGGCAGGCCGGCTGCGGGCTTACGAGGAAGCAGGGATCGACGCGCCGCCGATGTTCCGCGGATTCGAAGTGCACAACGGATTCCAGTACGTGCGGGCAACTCCGCTGGCGGGTGAGGAGTTGCGGAGCTTCGTCGCCCGGTCGCGCGCGCTGGCCGCTGCCCACGGAGGGGCCGGCAACGTGTGGCCGCGGTTCGCGCTGCCCCGGATCGAGGCTGCGTGCGCCCGGATGCGCGCGGCGCCTGTGGAAACGCCGTGCCGGAGCCTTGCGGCGGAGTTCAACTGTGCGTTTCATATGACCCACGTCGCCGGCATGGGGTCGTTCCTGCCGTTGACCACGCGGCTGGCCCAGCTGCTGACGCCATCGTGCGGGGCGGACGAAGCGGCCCTGCTGACGCAAGAAGCGGGCCAGGGGTCGGACAATGCGACCGTGGCATCCGACCGGGCGGTGGCGCGGCTGGCGGAACTCGCCGCCACGAACCCAAGCGTGGCGCAGGCCGTGCGGGCCGGCAGAGTCGTCTCCCGGGAGGAGGCACCGGGCGCGGACGCGTTCTTCGACGCGCTGGACGAGTTCCTCGACTCGTACGGCGACCGGGCGCAAACCTGGGGGATCGACCATCCAACGCTGCGCGAGGAGCCCGCGTTTGCCTGGGGCATGATCCGGGCCGCCCTGGCGACGGGAGGGTCTCCAGACGAGCGGCGCAAGGCCGGGCGGACACGCGAGATGGCGATCGCCAGGATCCGCGAAAAGTTGGCCGGTGAACCAGAACGCCTCGCAGAAGCGCTCGCTATCGCGGAGGAAATGACGGACTACGTGACCGTGCGGGAGGGACGGGCGCTCTGGCAATTGATGTCGGGCGGGATCCTGCGGTTGAAGCTGATGGAAAAAGGGGACTCGCTCGTCTCGCGCGGCGTCGTGGGCGACCGGGAGGACATCCGGTTCCTGCTGCCCGACGAAGTGGACCCGCTCTTCGAACACGACGCGTACACGGACCTGAGGGCGGTTGTGGCGGAGCGCCGGGGCCTGCACGAAGCGCGGAGCCGCGTGGTGCCGCCGCGCTACATCGCCGGAGACGAGAGCCTTCTCCCGGCGGCGGCCCCGGCTGTCGAAGACACGGTTACCGGACTGCCGGGGGCGCGCGGGCAGGTGAGGGCGCGCGCGCGTGTGGTGATGAACCTGGACGATGCGGGCGAACTCGAACCGGGCGAGGTGCTGGTTTGCGTCTTGACGAGCCCGCCATGGACCCCGCTGTTCGGGCTGGCGAGCGCGATCGTGACGGACTCGGGGATGGCGCTTTCCCACCCTGCCATCGCGGCGCGCGAGTACGGCATCCCGGCCGTGGTCGGCGCAGGGGACGCGACGACGCGCATCCGCACAGGGGATCTGATCGAAGTGGACGGAGACGCGGGAGTCGTCCGCATCGTGCGGGCTGGCTAGCGCGGACGGCGGGTGCGCATCATCTGCATGGCGAAGCGCCACAGCCGCAGGGGCCGGCGCAGGAGATTCGCGGGCGCGTTCGAGCGCGGGAGGGCGGCAAGTTCGCGCAGGGCGTCGCCGAACCCGGTGAGCAGTGGCTCGCCGTGCCCGGGGCAACCGGCTGAGGGCGCGGATTGGGCGAATTGTTTCAGCGTTTCCAGATACTGCCGGTCGTCGCGGTTGGCGAGCCGCATCGACCGGGCCAGGCGGCCCCCATGGCTGATCACCAGGTCACCGACGAAGGCGACCCCGAGGCGGTCGACGACGAAGCAGAGCGAACCATCGGTGTGGCCCGGCGCCGGGACGGCGCGGATTCCCGGGAGGACTTCGCACTCCCGGTCGATGGCCGTGTCGACGGGCACCTCCACGACGGGCGCGTGGCGGGCGCCGGCATAGAGGAACCGGGCGACGTGGGAGCGCCCAACGCTCGACCGGAGCACGAGGCGGCCGCCGGATTCGGCGCAGTCGCCGCGGCCCATGACGAGACGGGCGCTGGTGCGTTCCCGGAGTTCGCCGGCGGAACCGGCGTGGTCGCGGTGCTTGTGGGTGAGGAGGATTGCGGACGGTTCGACGCCAAGCGCGGCGGCCTCCCGGAGGATGGCCGACGCGCTACCCGGAAAGCCGGTATCGACGAGCGCACGCGAGCCGTCATCCGCCTCGACGAGGTAGACGTTCGAACCGCGCGTGCCGTGGAGCCACCAGACACCCGGGATGAGCAGGTCCGCCATCCACGTGAGGGTAGCGGGTGGCTCCTCTGCGCGGCAGCGCTACTCGCCTTCGCAGGCCAGGAAGAGGCAGGGGTTGTACTTGCCCAGGGCGTCGTACGCATCCGCCTCTGACTTGCCGCTGCCGGCGAAGCCTGGGCCGGCGTCAGAAGTCGTGCGGTCGAGGTCGCCCTCGTAGGCGCCGTACTGCGGCGAATTCGAGCCGCCGCCAACGGCGCTGGCAAGAAGGATGGCGCCCACCGGAATGCCGATAATGGCCCCGTAGACTTTCGCAAGCGTGGTGTTGTTCATGTGGTCTTCTCCCCGGGTGTCGGTTTCTCGGGGATAGGACTCGGAAAGAACGGCCGGCTTACAAGGGCTGTGTGGGCCGCGTCACAAACCGGCGCACGGGCGGTCAGGACTTCGGGCCGGTGTAGACCACCTCGAAGAGGACGCGGTCGGGCGATTCGAACATCACCTGGTAGTAGGTCTCATTGTCGGACGCGGCGAAATCGGGGCGGTGGCGCGGCGTTTCGAACAACGGCGGAATGGCTTTCGAGCGCAGGTAGGCCACCGTGTCATCGACTTCCGCCTGCGTGGTCGTGGCGATACCGATGTGGTTCACGCCAGGGCCGTCGTAGTCGTTGGCGGAGGAGTTGGCGAGGGCGGCGAACCAGAGGCTCGCGCCTTCGCCCGGACCGACGCCGAGCATGGCGTCGTCCTGGTAAAGGGTGGACCAGCCGAGGAAAGCCATGAGATCGGCATAGAATCCGAGGTTTTCGGGTTTCACGCGGATCTCGATGTGGCCCAGATGCGTCTTCACTTGCGGAACTCCCGTGGTGTCTGTGCCGGTAACGCTGGCATCGGCGCAGGGTAACGGGCTTGTCCAGGATCACCAACGCGGGGTGACGCACGGGCGGGCGTAAGGATCAGCGTCCAAACGGTCGATGGAATCGTGGACGTTCGGGCGGTGACCGGTTCGTTAGGCACTGGCTAAATTTCGCGGTGCCGGTTTGCCGCCCCGGCTGCACCCCCACCACCCCGGAGTAGCCTGGTGGCTCGTCATGTCGTGTCCGCAGCGTTGCTGTGGGTGTTTCTCACCGCTCTTGGTGAGGCAAGCATCTTCCTGGATTGGTTCCCGAGCGTCGGAGCGAGCGAGGCAGAGGACTTCGACCGGATCTTTCTCGTGCTGCTGGCGATGGGGTTCCCGGTCTTCGCGTTCGTCGTCGCCGTCCTCGTGTACAGCATGCTCGAATTCAAGACGAAGGACCCCGGCGAGACGGGGGCGACATTCGTTGGGCGAGGGCTGGCGCCACGGGTGTGGATCGCGATCACGTCGGCCCTGGCGCTGCTCGTGATGATCTACCCCGGCATGACGGGCCTTGCCGAACTGTCGAAAGAGAGCGGCGAGGGCGGATGGGGCGAGCACGACGCCGAACTCGTGGTGCAGGTAACCGGGTTCCGCTGGGCGTGGAAGTTCGACTACCCGGAGAGCGGCATCAGCCTGCTTGGCGCGCAGGAGGAGCTGGTGCTCCCGGCGGAGACGGTGGTGCGGTTCGACATCAACAGCGAGGACGTTGTGCATTCCTTCTGGATCCCGGCGTTCCGGATGAAGATCGACGCGATCCCGGGGCGGACGACGTTCTTCACGGTCGAAACCAAGGAACCGGGCAGCTACGACACGAGCACAGTCTTCCGGGCGCAGTGCGCCGAGCTCTGCGGGCTGGACCACTCGGGCATGGTGACGCGGGTGAGGGTCGTCACGCAGGAGGAATTCAGAGACTGGGTGGATTCGCAGACCACCGCCGCGGCAAGGGGGCAATGACGTCATGCCAATCGCACTTCTCCGGCTTGGGTCCGTGTTCGGCGGCATCGGGATGGGCCTCTTCGGGTTCTACATCGGGCTGGCGGTGACAGCCATCCTCCGCACCTGGTTCGGCTATCCCGACGCCTGGGAGCGGGACGTGAACGTGGCCGTGGGCTACTGCTTCGGGGTCTTCGGCTGGTTGATGGGCGTGGGGATGTGGTCCCGCTGGGGGCGGGAGTGGTTCGGGCTGAAGACTTACCCGTCGCCGACGAAAGGGTGGTGGCGCTACTTCACCTTCAACACGGACCACAAGGTGATCGGCATCCAGTACATGGTGACGTTCCTTGCGGTGTTCATCCTGGCGGGCTCGCTGGCGATGCTGATCCGCCTGGAGCTGGCCTTTGACGGCCTGCAGTTCTTCTCGAAGTCCCAGTACAACTCGATCATGTCGCTGCACGGCATCCTGATGGTGGCGGTGGCCGTGGCGACGGTGATCGGCGGGTTCGGCAACTACGTGGTGCCGCTGATGATCGGCGCGGAGGACATGGCCTTCCCGCGGTTGAACGCGCTGACGTTCTGGCTGGTGCCGCCGACGGCGCTCATGCTCCTCGTGATCCCGTTCGTGGGCGGTCTCGAAACGGGCTGGACGGCCTACCCGCCACTTTCGGTGGTTACGACCACGGGGCAGACGTTCTTCAACCTGGCGATCATCACCTTCGGCCTGACCTCGATCCTCGGTGCGCTCAACTTCATCGTGACGATCATCTACCTGCGGGCGCCGGGGCTCAGCTGGGGCCGGCTGCCAGTCTTCGTCTGGTCGATTTTCGTGACGTCGTGGCTGGCGCTGCTCTACACGCAGGGGTTCGCGGTGGCGTTGCTGATGGTGACGTTGGACCGCATCGGGGGGATGAGCTTCTTCGACGCGGCGAACGGCGGCGACCCGCTGCTGTACCAGCACGTGTTCTGGTTCTACTCGCACCCGGCGGTGTACATCATGATCCTGCCGGGGTTCGGGATCGCGCTCGAGGTGATCGCCCACTTCTCGCGGAAGCCGTTCTTCGCGTACCGCTACGCAGTCGGCGCGTTCCTCGGCATCCTGGGGCTGAGCGGCATCGTGTGGGCGCACCACATGTTCACGTCCGGGATGCCGAACTACCTGCACGGGCCGTTCCTGATGATGACGGAGGCCATTTCGATCCCGACGGGGCTCATCTTCCTCTGCGCCCTCGGCACGATCTGGATGGGCCGGCTGTGGCTGACGACCCCGATGCTTTTCGGGATCGCGGTGATCTTCAACTTCGCTTGCGGCGGCGTAACGGGCATCTTCCTGGCGGACGTCCCGACCGACATCCACCTCCACGACACCTACTTCGTGGTCGCGCACTTCCACTACACGATCGTGGGGGGCGAGATCTTCGGGTTGTTCGCCGGGATCTACTACTGGTTCCCGAAGATGACCGGGCGGATGTACAACGAGCGGCTGGCGAAGCTGCACTTCTGGTGGATGTTCATCGGTTTCAACATCACGTTCTTCGTGATGCACTGGCCGGGCATCCAGGGGATGAACCGCCGGATCGCGGACTACCCGGAGGCATACCAGCCGGTGAACCTGGCGATCAGCCTTTCAGCGTTCATGCTTGGGGCGAGCTTCCTGGTGTTCCTGTTCAACATGATCACCAGTTGGTCGCGCGGCCCCGCCGCGGAAGCGAACCCGTGGCGGGCGCGGACCCTTGAGTGGCAGACAAGCTCGCCGCCGCCGCTGGAGAACTTCCACGAGCCGCCGCGGGTGCTCGGCAACCCATACGACTACGGCCTGCCGCGGCCGCCCCACAGCGCCGCGCCGCAACTCGGCGGCTTGCCGGCGGGTTCTCCGGCCGGCGGCGCGGGAGGCGGCGGAGGGGGCGGCTAGGGCCGTCCGGCAGGCGTTGGGGCGGTGACTTCGTTGAGAACGGGAGAGATTCAGATGGGCGCGTTCCAGAAGGGCTATGTGGTAGCGGTCGTGCTGGCGATCGTCACGGTCGCTGAGTACTTCTTCGCGACGGGACTGAGCAGCGACGATGCCCGTTTCGCGGGCCTGGCTGCGGCGGCGGTCGTGAAGGCGTGGCTGATTGTCCAGTACTTCATGCACATCGCGCGGGTGTGGCGCGCTGAGGAGGCCCACTGATGGCGGTGGCGACGCACGTAGCCGCGCACGGCGAGCGGGCGCACCCCAGCCCTCTGCGGCTCAACCGGATCGGGCTGTGGCTGTTCTTCTTCTCGGAGAGCATCATCTTCGGGCTGCTCCTCTCGGCCCGGTTCTTCCTCGAAGGGATCCACCAGGACCACGTCGACCAGGTGCTCGGCCTGTGGATCACGATCGTGCTGTTGCTCAGCAGCGTGACCGCGTTCACGGCGGAGACGGCGATGGAGAAGGGACGCCAGCGCCTCTGCCAGTGGATGCTTTTGGCGACGATCGCTCTTGGGCTGGCGTTCGCGGGGGGCGTGGCCTATGAGTGGAAGACGGCGCACTTCAGCCGCGAGGAAATCTTCGGGACAGTCTTCTTCACGATGACGGGGATCCACGCCTCGCACGTGGTCAGCGGGATTGTCTTCCTCGTGCTGGCGTGGAATCTCGCGCGCCAGGGCCGCTTCACGCCGCAGAGCCACTGGGGCGTCTCGGGGACGGTCATGTACTGGCACTTCGTCGACGTGGTCTGGGTGTTCTTCTACCCGGCCCTGTACCTCGTGGATAGCTGAGCGTGACCTCCTTGGCACTTCAGCAGGCGGCGTCCCCGGCGCCCGTCCCGAAGGTCCTCGCCCTGTGGACCATGGCCTGTTGCGCGGGCGCGCTGGCGGTCTCGCTGAGCTGGTGGGCGCTGCTCGCCGGCGGCGGTGACTCGTCGCGGACCATCGTCATCGAACCCGGGACCGCTGAGGCGATCGCCCGCGGCTATCCGGTCTCGCAGCCCTCGAACATCGACCTCGAACCGGGCGGGGCGATCACGATCACGAACCACGATAGCGTGGAGCACTATGTTGGCTGGCTGCGCCTCGCTCCGGGGGAGACGGGCGTGCTCACCGCGCCGGCCTCTGCTTCCAGGGACCTGGAGTATGGCTGCTCGATCCATCCGGGGGGCAGGCTTGGCGTGTCGCTGCAGTCGCGGCCGATCTTCTGGCAGGCCCTGGCCGGAGGGCTGGCCGCGGGGGTCGCCGTCGGGGTGGTCGCCACGGGAGTAACGCTCATCGCGCGGAGGCTGGACGCGGACTGAGCGGCCGGGTTAGCGCTTCCCGAAGCGGCGGATGACCGGCGCCTCCAGCCTTCCTCCCAGGCGTTCAATCTCCCGGGAGGGCCCGCGGAGGGACTGGCCATGGAGCCCTGCCCAGAGGTCGCCGGCGGCTGCCAACCGGGCGGCCATCCCGCGGAGCGTGAAGGTCTGGGGACGGACAGCGCCGCCCTCGACTTCGGCCCAGGTGCACGGTGCGGACACCGGGGCGCCACGCAACGCACGGACGGAATACGGCGCCGCCACTGTGGCGCCCGGCGTGTTCCGCCCGATGTCGACGTAGATCCGGTTCGCCCTGTCGGCTTTGAGGAACTCGAGCGTCAGGCTTTCCGGGTTCCGCTCGACAAGGATGGTGGCAGTCGCGTGGGCGAAGGCGACGACCTCCTCGAACGCGGCTTCGCCGTCGAGCGGAGCGATCACGTGGAAACCCTTCGAGCCGGAGGTCTTGACCACGCTGGAGAGGCCGACCTCGGCGAGGAGGTCGCGGACGGCCAGGGTAGCGGCACGGAGGGCGGCGGGGTCTTCCCGCGACGGGTCGAGGTCGAAGACGCAGAGGTCGGGGCGTTCCAGCGCCGGCAGGCGGGACGTCCAGGTGTGGAGGGTTACGCAATTCTGGTTGGCCATCCACAGGAGGTCCCTGGTCTCGTGGACAACAGGGTAGTTGACCACGCCGCCCTTCTTCGGCACTTGCACGCGCTGGAGCCAGGGCGGAACGCCGCGGGAGACGTTCTTCTGGAGGAACCCAGGCGCCCCAATGCCGGACGGGTAGCGTTCCATCGTGACCGGACGGCCGCGCACGAGGGGCACCATCGCGGAGGCGACCGCTTCGTAGTAGGCGGCGAGTTCACCCTTGGTGATGCCGTCTTCGGGGAAGAGCAGCTTCTCGGGATGGGTGATGAAGCCGGTTTCCACGGGATGAGCGTACACCGCGCCGCCGGCGTCGCCGCTACGCGGTGCTCCCCACGTACACGGTTGCCCCTGTTTCGAGCGACTCGTCTGCGGCAGCGGCGACAATTGCGCCGGCGAAGTCCTCGATCGTGGGCAGCCAACCGCCGGCCGCCTCCCGCCGAGCCTCGATGATGCCCGGCCGCTGCCGCTGCATAAGCCTGGGCGTCGTCGTGCCATCGATGAGATCGCCGCTGACAACGACCAGGGATATCCCACGCGCCGCCAGTTCCGGCACCCGTTGCCTCAAGGCGAGCTCTCCCGCCTTCTTGCTGGCCGCCACTGGCTCGTAGACGTCGAGGCCGGCGCGCTGGCCGTGAAAGTGCGCCATGTGGCTTGTGACAAACACGACGCGGCTGCGCTCCGGCATGAGTGGAAGCGCCGCATCGACCGCGTCCACCTGTGCATCGCGGTTGAGCCGGAGCGCGTAGTCCTCGCCGGCGTCTTTCTCCAATCCACCGCTGGCGTTCAGCACGAGCACATCCAACCGCGAGTACGTACGCCTCACCAGCTCGAACATGCGGCGCACTTCGTCGCGCGTGGTCAGGTCGGCGGCCGCCGTGACCGCCTGGCCGCCGAGCCGGCGGACCTCGGCGGCGACCTCTTCGGCGCGCGGGCCCTTGTTGCGGTAGTTCACAACGACCCTGGCCCGAGCCTGGCCCAGGAGCGTGGCGACACGCGCCCCAACCCCGCGAGGCGCCTGTCACGAGTACGACCTTGTCGTGCAGATCCCAGGCACGGGGCGGCATGCCCGAGACTCTATCTGCCGGGGCGTTCCCGGGCCAGCCGAGTCGTGGGCCGTTCAGCTCGCGCGGCGAGCGCGGGCAGCAGCGTTGGCTTTTCGTTTCGCGAAGGCGGCTTTCCCGCGGGCGCTGCGTTCGAGGAGTTTGCGGTTGGCCTCTTCGCGCTCGGGGAGCGGGCGGGCGGGGGCCATCTTGCCGGGTTCGAGGCTGTTCGTGGTGTAGCTGCAGTTGGGGTAGTTCCAGCAGCCCCAGAACGTACCGCGGCGGGTCTGCTTCTGGACCAGCTGGCCGGTTTCCGGCTCTTCCGGGCAGGGAATGCCCACGGGCACGCCGGCGCGGAAGTCGCAGGTGCCCGCTTCGCGGTTCACACAGTCGACGTAGTCGCCGTACGGGCCGGTCTTTTTGATGAGCTTCCCACCGTCGCGCGGGCAGGTGTACTCCGTCTCCGTGGGCGCGGCGACGAAGACAGGCTTGCCGTCCTTGCCCATGGGCAGAGAGTTCGTGCATTCCGGGTAGCGCGGGCAGGCGAAGAACTTCCCGTTGCGGCCCCACTTGATGACGAGGTTGGCCTGGTTGCAGACGTTGCACCGGATATCGGTCTCTTCCTGCCGCTTCTCTGCCTCCGACTCGGCCTCATCGAGCTTCTGTTTGAACTCGGGCCAGAACTGGCGGAGGACTTCCTCGTACTCGCGTTCGCCCGCGGCGACCTCGTCGAGCTCCTTCTCCATCTCGCCGGTGAAGGGCACATCGACGTATTCGGGCATGTAGCGTTCGAGCAAGTCGTGGACGATGAAGCCGAGTTCCTGGGGTACGAGCTGGCGGCCCTGGCGCTGGACGTAGTCCCGCTTCAGGACGGTCTGGACGATGCTGGCGTAGGTGCTCGGCCGGCCGATGCCCTGTTCTTCGAGGGCACGGACGAGGGAGGCCTCGGTGTACCGTGGGGGCGGTTCGGTCTGGTGGCGGCGGCCTTCGACGGAGCGCTGCGCGAGGTCGTCGCCCCCGGCGAGGTCCGGGAGAGCTGCGACGACGCCATCCTCGTCTTCGTCCTCGGCCTGGCGGTCGTTGGCATCGACGCCGTAGGCCTTGAGGTGGCCCTCGAACACGAGCTGGCTGGCACTGGCGCGGAACGTGCCGGTGGGCGTGCCATCCTGGCGGGCCTCGATTTCCACCTGCATCGTGGCATAGCGGGCATCGCTCATCTGGCTGGCCATGAAGCGCTGCCAGATGAGCTGGTAGACACGGAACTGCTCGGGCGAGAGGGAGCGGCGGAGGCTCTCCGGGGTTGCCGCCGGGTTGGTCGGCCTGATGGCCTCATGGGCTTCCTGGGCGCCCTTACTGCGCGTGGCGTAGACGCGTTCGCGCTCGGGGATGAACTCCTTGCCCCAGGTGTTGGCGATCCAGTCACGCGCCTGGCGCCGGGCGATGGGGGAGATGCTGACGGAGTCGGTGCGCATGTATGTGATGAGGCCGGCCTGGCCGCCGACGCCTTCGTAGAGCTCCTGGGCGATGCCCATGGCGCGCGCGGAGCCGAGGCCGAGGCGGTTGACCGCAGCCTGCTGGAAGGTGCTGGTGGTGAACGGCGGGACCGGAGAGCGACGTCGTTCGCCCCTGGTGACGCTGGTGACCGCGTACCGCGAGCTGCGTAAGGATTCGACCAGGCGGTTGGCGGCTTCCTCGTTGGGCAGGGCGGGCCCGCCGGCCCTGAAGGGCGGCTTCATGGAGGAGCCGCGAGGCATGCCGGGGAAACCGACGAGCTCGGCTTCGAACGCCCGCCCGCCCTTCTCCAGCGTCGCGTGCACGGTCCAGTACTCCACGGGGACGAAGTTCTGGATCTCCCGCTCGCGCTTCACGATGAGGCCGAGGGCGACGCTCTGGACGCGCCCGGCGCTGGCGCCGCGGCTCACCTTCTTCTGGACGAACCAGGTGAGCGGGAAGCCGATCAGGCGGTCCAGGACGCGCCGCGCCTGCTGGGCATCGACCAGATCCATGTCGATTTTGCCGGGGGCCTTGCGGTGGTGGTCGGCGGCGGCATCGACGTGGGCACCCGTAGCTTCGGCGAAGGCGGCTTCGATGGCCGGCTTGGTGATCTCATGGAAGACGACCCGGGTGACCTTTTCGTCGGGGATGCCGGCTGCCTCTTTGATGTGCCAGGCGATGGCTTCGCCTTCCCGGTCGGGGTCGGTGGAGAGGAAGACGCGGTTGGCCTGCTTCGCGGCGCGGGCGATGTCGTTCACGACTTCGGTCTTGTCGACGCCCCGCCGCTTGTCCTTGACGACGACGTACTTGGGGCGGAAGTCCATTTTCTCGACGCTTTCGACGCCGTAGCCGTAGGGCGGGAGGTCGCGGACGTGGCCGACGGAGGCGATGACCTCGTAGTCGTCGCCGAGAATGTTTTTGACGGTGCGCGCCTTGGTAGGGGACTCGACCACGACGAGGTTGCGGGCGCGGTTGCCACGGGGACGGGGCTCGGGATTCGGGGAGTCGGGCTGGCGGCGGGAACGCGCGGCCATGCGCTTCTCGATGGGAGAAGTGCGCGCGGAGCCGGATTTCCGGGGGGTGACAGTAGCCAAGAACGTACCTTTCGCCGGTGACTATCGACCGGCGCAGTTTTCAAAGGTAGAGAGCGGCTTCCGGATGTGGCAAGTGGCAGGGCCCGTAGGGCCCACACGCAGCGCGCGCCTACGCGCGTGCGTAGGTCATCGGCCCGGCCGAAACCACACGCCCCTCGAGTTCGAGGATCTGGAGCGAGCCGCTCACCTGGGCGATCGGCTGGCCGCTGCGCCGCGCGATTTCGTCGATGTGGAGCGGACCTTCGCCAAGGAGGGCGACGAGGGGGTGAGAGTCGGGTTCTCGCCGGGTGGTCGGCGGCACGGCTTTCGGCGCCGGGGCCGGCTGGCGGTCGAAGAGCGCGGGCTGGGCCGGGACGCCGCCAACGCTGGCCGCGAGGTTGAGTTCTTCGCAGAGCTGTTCCGGTGTGGCCACGAGCTTGGCGGTGTTCTCGCGGATGAGCTGGTTCGTGCCGGCGCTCTGGCGCGAGAAGATGCTTCCGGGGATGGCGAACACGTCGCGACCCTGCTCGAAGGCCCAGTTCGCGGTGTGGAGCGCGCCGCTGCCCTCGCCGGCCTCGATGAGGAGCGTCGCTTTGGCGAGTCCGGAAAGGATGCGGTTCCGGCGGGGGAAGTAGTCGCGGCGGGCGGGGATGCCCACGGGGTACTCGCTGACGAGGCAGCCGTGTTCGAGGATGCGTTCCGCGAGGCCGGCGTTTTCGCGCGGGTAGACCTGGTCGATACCACCGGCGAGGACTGCGACGGTTGGCGCGTTATGTTCGATGGCGACGCGGTGGGCGATGGCGTCAACGCCGCGGGCCAGGCCGCTCACGATTGCGACGCCGGCTTCGGCGAGGGCAGCGCAAAAGTACTCGGTTGCCTGGCGGCCGTAGGGCGTCACGTGGCGCGTACCGACGACGGCAACGGCCTCGTCGAACTGAGGCCCGAGGGCGCCGCGGACGAAGATGACGGGCGGGCTCTGGGGGATGTCGCGGAGGTTGGTGGGGTAGGCCTCGTCGAGCCAGGTGAGCGCCCTCGCGTGGTGGCGGTCCATCAGCGCCAGCTCGCGGGCGGCGTCGAAGGTGGTGCGGGCCTTGTTCACGGCACGGACGTACTGCGGGTCCAGCCCGGCGCCGGCGAGCGCCTCGGGCGGAGCGTTCCAGGCTTCCTCGATGGTGCCGAAGCGGGCGAGGAGGAGGGCGAAATTCGTGCTCCCGAGGCCAGCGCGGCGAAGGGCGAGCCAGAGGGGCAACTCCGGGTGATGGGCCACGGGCCGGAACTTTACAGGCGCGGACGGCCTAACGTCAGCGGCGGCTGTCACGACGTGCGGGCAGGGATCCAGGGCTGACCGGAGCCTGGCTAATGGGCTCCGGCACTTTCGGGCTCGCGTTGTTCCTGGCGGGCGACACGCAACCGCCGGATGCGGCGGCCGGACATGCTGAGCACGCGGAGGTTCAGGCCATCGACCTCGACTTCGTCGCCGACGGAAGGAAGGCGGCCGAGCTGGTGGATGACGAAGCCGCCGATGGTGTCGAAGTCTTCAGACTCGATTTCGTAGCCGAAGAGGTCCTTGAGGACGTCGGTTGTGGTGCCGGCATCGAGGACGACTTCGTCTTCGGAAATGACCTCCATACCGGGGCGGGCGACGTCGTATTCGTCCTCGATTTCGCCGACGATTTCTTCGAGGAGGTCCTCGATCGTGACGAGCCCGGCAGTGCCGCCATACTCGTCGACGACGATGGCCATGTGGGTACGGCGGGCCTGCATCTCGGTGAGCAGCTCGTCGAGGTGCTTGGACTCGGGGATGAAGAAGGGCTCGCGGAGGAGTTCGCGGAGGGGCCGGTCACGGCTGCCGCTGGTGAGCGCGCGGAGCAAGTCCTTGGCGTAGACGATGCCGACGATGTCGTCGATGTTCTCGCGGAAGACGGGGACACGGCTGTAGCCGCGCTCGGTGACGAGCCGGGCGACATCCTCGATGCTGTCTTCGACGTCTGCGACACCCATGTCGATGCGGGGGACCATGATTTCGCGGGCAGACTTGTCCTCGAGGGCGATGATGCCGCGGATCATGCGGCGTTCCTGTTCCTCGACGCCGCCGGCGGCTTCCTCCCGCTCGATCATGGAGAGGATGTCGGTGTCGGGTTCGCTGGCGACGGCGTGGATGGAGCGGGCGACGAGCCGGGCCGGCAAACCGAGCACGAAAGCGGGCACGCCGAAGACGAGACTGGTGACGCGAGCGACGCCACTGAGTTGAAGCGCGGCCAGTTCGGGGGAACGGGCGACGAAGATGCCGAGCGCCATCTGGATGAAGGCGACGAACACGCCGCCGAGCAGGCTGAACCCGAAGGCGCCCCAGAACGGCGAGTATTCGCGCACGCCCAGGTAGGCGAAAAGGCCGATGACGGTGGCCGCGGTGAGGACGCGGGCTGTCGTCAGCGGGCCGAGGAAGCGGCCGGGGTTGCCGACATCGCCGGCAATGCGGCGGGCGTCCCGATTGCCCCTGGCAGCGAGCGCCTGGATGCGGACGTCGTTCGCGCGTTCGATGGCGGCTTCGGCGGCAGCGACAGCCCCGAGGACGATGGACGCGATGAGGATGGCGGCAAGAGAGAGGATCGCTTCGGTGTCCACGTCTAGCTGCGCTCCGGCCGTGGACTGCGCTTGAATGGCTTCGCCGGGACACCGGCGACGGTCTCGCCGGGGGCCACGTCCCGGGTGACCACGGCGCCCGTTGCCGTGAAGGCGCCCGCGCCGACAGAAACGGGAGCGACCAGCATGGTGTCGCAGCCGATGAAGGCGCCTTCGCCGATGGTTGTGCGGTGCTTGCGTTCCCCATCGAAGTTGCAGGTGATGCAGCCGGCTGCCAGGTTCGCGCGGGCGCCGACATCGGCGTCGCCCATGTAGCTGAAGTGATGCATCTTGACGCCGGCGCCGAGGCTGGAGTTCTTCACTTCGGCGTAGTTGTGGATCTCGCAGTTGTCGGAGATGACGGAGCCGCCGCGGATGTGGGCGAAGGGGCCGATGGAGCAGTGGGCGCCCACGGACGAGTCTTCGATGACGGAAGCATCGACACGGGTGTCTTCGCCGACACGGGCGTTGCGGAGCGTTGTACCCGGCCCGATGACAGCGCCTGAATCGACGGCCGAGAGGCCGAGAAGGTGGGAGTTCGGGAGGATCGTGACGTCCTGTTCGATGCTCACGGCGGCATCGATGTACGTAGTCGCCGGGTCGGTGATGGTGACGCCGGCGAGCATGTGGCGCTCGAGGATGCGCCGCCGCATGAGGGCTTCGGCCTGGGAGAGCTTGACGCGGTCGTCGACGCCGAGGATCTCCTCGGCTTCGGCCACGACTGCGGCAGCGGGGGTACCCGCGTCAGCGGCGACGCGCACCAGGTGGGTGAGGTAGTACTCGCCCTTCTCGCTCACCGGCAGGCCGGGGAGCGCACGCCAGAGCCAGGCGGCGTCGAACACGTACTGCCCGGCGTTGACTTCGGCGGGGCCGTCGGGGCCTTCGTAGTCGCTTGCCTCGACGACTTCGACGGGGTTGCCATCGGCATCGCGGAGGACACGCCCAAGACGCCCGGGCTCTTCGACGAAGCAGGAGACGAAGGCAAGGGGGCGGATGAGGCGGGCATCACGCAGGGCGGCGAGTAACTCGGACGTGATGAGGGGGCAGTCGCCATTGAGGACCATCACCTCATCGCAGCCGGCGAGGGCGGCCTCGCAGCGGCGGACGGCGTCGCCCGTGCCGAGCAATTCAGTTTGGTCCACGAACGTGAGGCCAGGAACGGCGAGCGCTGCGCGGACGGTCTCGGCCTGGTGGCCGACCACGACGGCGATGCGGGCCGGGTCGAGCTCGCGGGCGGCGTCGATGACGTGCCGGGCCATGGGCACGCCGCAGACCGGGTGGAGGACCTTCGGCAGGCGGGACTTCATGCGGGTGCCCATGCCGGCGGCCAGGACGATGACGCCGAGGTTGCCGCTCACGGCGCGGCCGTCCGCCGGCGGCGCGTGAAGCGACGAAAGTCAACCGGGAGGGAGGTACTGGGAGGCTCTGGTTCAGTGCGCATAGGGGACGCTCGACGAGGGCGTCCGTCGTCATCCTAGGAATGGCCGGAAAACGCTGTCAAGAGATTGCGGCTACTCCGGCTCCGCGGCTGATTGCCGCTCGGCGGGGATGGCACATAGGATTGCCTCACGCTTATGACGAATCCTCCACGCACATCCGATGAAATTCGCGAGGCGTTTCTCTCGTTCTTCCGGGACAAAGGCCACCAGTTGCTGCCGCCATGGCCGCTGGTACCGATCGGCGACCCGACCTCGATGTTTACGAGCGCGGGGATGCAACAGTTCAAGCCGATCTTCATGGGCGAGCAGGAGCCTCCGGCGAAGCGCGCCGTGACCGTGCAGCGCTGTTTCCGGACGACGGACATCGAGGAAGTCGGCGACAAGAGCCACTGCACCGCCTTCGAGATGATGGGCAACTTCAGCTTCGGCGATTACTTCAAGAAAGAAGCGATCGAGATGGCCTGGGAGTTGCTCACGCAGGTGTACCGGCTGGACCCGGAACGGCTGCACGCGACGATCTACCTGGACGACGACGACTCCTACAACTACTGGCGGGGCGTGGGGCTCCCGCATGAACGGATCCACCGCCGGGACGAAGACCTGAACTACTGGTTCAGTTTCCCGAAGGACACCCCCGGGGCGAGCGGACCCTGCGGGCCGGACAGCGAGATCTACTGGGACCTGCGGCCGGAAGAGGGCCCGGTCCAGCACGACATGCCGCTGGAAGAGTGCGCGGCGAAGAAGCTTGGGGTGGGCTACGACGACCGGTTCCTCGAGATCTGGAACCTGGTATTCATGCAGCTGTACCAGCACCCCGACGGCCGCCGGGAGCCGCTCCCCGCGCAGAACATCGATACGGGGAGCGGCCTGGAGCGCGTCTCGATGGCGATCCAGGGGGTGGATTCCGTCTTCGAAACGGACATCTTCTACCCGATCCTGGAGCAGGCAGCGACAGAGTTCGATACGCACTACGCTTCGGCGCCTCCGGAGCTGCAGTACGTGATGCGGGCGATGGCGGAGCACTGCCGGGCGGCCACGCTGCTTATCGGCGACGGCGTGGTGCCCAGCAACGAAGGCCGGGGTTATGTCCTTCGGCGGGTCATCCGGCGGGCGGTGTACCTGGCGCGGAAGGCGGGGCTGAAGCAGCGCTTCACCGCGCGCATGGCGGGCGCGGCGATCGACAAGATGGGCGGGTACTACACCCACCTGGTGGAGTCGCGCGACTTCATCCAGCAGGCGCTCGATTCGGAGGAGGAGCGCTTCGTGCGGACGCTGGCGAGCGGGCATTCGCGTCTCGAAACGCTGCTCGAACGGTTGCGGGACTCCGGGTCGGCGACGGTGCCGGGGGACGAGGCGTTCACGCTGTACGACACGTTCGGCGTGCCCATCGAGCTGACGCGGGAGATTGCTGCGGGCGAGGGCTTTGCCGTTGACGAGTTGGGGTTCGAAGCGGCGATGGAGGCGCAACGGCATCGCGCCCGCCAGCAGGGCCAGTTCCTGAAGGGCGAAGTTTCTCCGGCGCTCCAGGCGCTGGGCGAAGACCACAGCGCCTTCACGGGATACACGCACATCGACGGCGACGCCGCGATCGTGGCGGTGCTGAAGAACGGCGCCCTTGCCGAGCTTGCGACGCAGGGTGAGGCCTGCGAGGTGATCCTGACGTCCACGCCCTTCTACCCCGAAGGGGGCGGCCAGGTTGGGGACCGCGGGAACATCCGGACCCCGTCCGGCGTCATGACGGTGGAAGACACGCAAGCGGCCGGCGGGGCGATCATCCACCGGGGCCGCGTAGCGGAGGGGGCGATACGAGTGGCCGAAACCGCGCACGCGACGGTGGACGTGCACTGGCGGCACGGTTCGGCAAGGAACCACACGGGGACGCACCTGCTCCACGCTGCGCTGCGGCAAGTCCTCGGGACGCACGTGCGGCAGCAGGGGTCGCTCGTCACCCCGGAGCGGCTGCGGTTCGACTTTACGCACCTGGAGCAGACGCCACGGCAGGCGCTGGTGGAAGTGCAGCAACTGGCAAACGAGAAGGTGCGGCACGACCTCGAAGTGGCGTGGCGGACGACAGGGTACCGCCAGGCCGTGGAGGCCGGGGCGCTGGCGTTCTTCGGAGACAAGTACGGCGCGGAGGTACGCGTTGTCGAGATCAAGGACGATGGGCTGACGTTCAGCGCGGAGCTGTGTGGCGGGACACACGTCCACCACACAGGCGAAATCGGTTTCGTGCACGTGGTGCGGGAATCGGCGGTGGCGGCCGGCACCCGCAGGATCGAGGCCCTGACGGGGCGCGCCGCCGAGAACTACCTGCTTGAGCAGCAGGAGCGACTGTGGAAAATCGCCGACCGGCTGGGCACGGGCGCGGGCGAAATCGAAGAGCGCATCGAGGCGATGCAGGCGGAACTCGAACGGCTGCGGAAGCAGGGAGAGGAACTGGAGCGGCTCCAGGGGGCCTCCATCAGCGAGAGCCTGATCGAGAACGCGGGGAAAGCCGGCGACGCCTTCCTGGTGGTTTCGAAAGTGCCGGCGAATTCGCAGGATGTCCTGCGGGACATCGCGGACCGCGTGCGCAACCGGCTGCGGCCCTCGCTGGTGGTGCTTGCGGCGACGATCGATGGACGGCCGGCGTTCCTGGCGGCAGCGTCTCCCGAACTCGTGGAGCGGGGCGTCCACGCCGGCAACCTGATCCGCGAAGTGGCGAAGGTCGCCGGCGGGGGAGGCGGTGGGCGGCCCGACATCGCCCAGGCGGGGGCCAAGGACGCGGCCCAAATCGATGCGGCGCTGGCCGAAGCGCAACGGCGGGCGCTGGAGGCACTCTCCGGGTAACGCACGCGGGATAGCGAGGTGGTGGTGTGGCAAATGGCGAACTGGACACCATCGGGGGCGAAGAGCCCGGGCCGGAGGACCTCGCGAGCGTTGTGACGATCGAGCCCGGGGAAGACGTGGCCGCGATCTGCGGGCGGGTGGACGCCGCGCCAACGTGGGCGGTCGTCATCCACGCACCGGGCGGGAACCGCCAGCTCTCGCAGGAGCTTGGCATGCGGCGCCTGCTGCACCACGCGGCGGAGTCCGGCAAGGTTGTGGCGATAGCGACGCGGAGCACCTCGCTGGCATCCCGGGCACGAGAGCTGGAGGTGCCGGTGGCGCGCAAGCCTCAGCACATCCGGTGGGATGCAGGCGGACGCCATGTCATCCGGGTGGGCCGGCTGAGCCTGGCGCCGCCAAGCATCGGACGGTACGTGCAGGTGGCCGTGATTGCCGGCGTGGCTTTCGTGGGCCTGTTCCTCGCTTTCGCCATGGCGCCATCGGCGACGGTAGTGGCGTACCCGCCGACGGAGACAGTCGAGCGGACTATCACGGTGAGCGCCTCCGAAGCCTGGACGGAGATCAACCTGGAGACGCTGGAAGTGCCGGCGAGCCGTGTCGCAGCGGAGCAGCGGCTGACGCTGGTGGCGCCAACGACGGGCACCGTCCAGGTAGGCACGGTGCCCGCAAAGGCGCGTGTGACGATTAGCAACGGCACGCAGGCGGCAGTGGCCGTGGGTAGCGGGACGGTGCTCCTCGCGGCGCCCGATTTCTTCCCGTTCGTCGTTGACGAAGCGGTGACGGTGCCGGCCGGAGGGGCGGTGGAGGTTGGCGTCACGGCGGGACGGGCCGGGGTGGCCGGGAACGTCCCGGCGGGTGCGATCACGGGATTCGAGCCTGAGCGACTGCGGTTCCTCAAGGTCACAAACGCGGCGCCCGCCGCGGGAGGCGTGAGCGAGCCGCGGCAGGCGGTGGATGCGAGGGACATCGCGGCGATCCTGCAGCTGGCTGCGGCGCTGGAGGAATCCGAAGCGGTACGGGCTGCGCTCCTCCAGGCGCGGCCACACGATGCGGTGTTCATGAGCACGGCATCGAGCAAGGTGACGCCGGGGACGCCACGGCCGGCGGCCGGGACGCCCTCGACCATCGTGCTGCTCGATGTGACGGTGAATCTCTCTGCGCTGGCTGTACTGGAATCGACACTGGACGAAGTGGCGCGGCAGGTGCTGTTCGTGGAAGGTTCGGAGGGGGAATTCGTGCCTGGCACGGTGCGAGCGGTGGAAACGGGGGCGAGGCAACTCGACGCGGATACCGCGACGATCCGGACCGAGCTGCGTGTGCAGGGTGAGCTGGCCCGGGGGGTGACGACGGAAGACATCCGCTCGGCCGTATCCGGGAAGACGGAGGAGCGCGCGCTGTCGACCCTCTCGGAGCGGTATGGTATTGAGGATGCGGAGGTGAATCTCTCGCCCTGGGCGCCGCGGTTGCCACGGTTTGGCTTCCGCATCAACGTCGAGTTGGCCGCCCGCGAAGAGGCCGAGAGCAGCGCCGCCGCGCCCACCGATGACACAGCAGCAAACGCGACCTCAGCCCCAGCACCGACTGCTGGCCCTTGACCCCGGCGAGGCCCGGGTTGGCGTTGCCGTGAGCGACGCGCTCGGGCTGTATGCCCACCCGCGGCCGGCAATCCGCACGCGCTCGCGCCAGGAGGCCGTGCGCACGGTGGCACGGCTGGTGGACGCAGAGGATGTGGGGGAAGTGATCGTCGGCCTGCCGTTGACATTGCAGGGCGAACGCGGCCACCAGGCTGAAGCGGCGCAGGGGTTTGTCGCAGCGTTGCGGGCCGCCCTCAGCGTCCCGGTGCGCGAGGTGGACGAGCGGCTTTCCTCGGCGCAGGCAGCGGCGACGAACCCGGGCCTGGCGGGGCGCCGGGACGGGACGCTGGATTCCGCGGCGGCCGCGGTGATTCTCCAATCGGTGCTGGACGCGCGGCGGCGGAGGGGGAGCCAGTGAGCAGGGGGCGGGTGACACCGCTCGGCGGGTTGGGCATCGCAGGAGTCACCATTGCGGTGTTGCTCGCGAGTTTCTTCATCGCCCGCACGCCCGACGCTCAATTGGGGGAGGGGCTAATCCCTCATCCCGCGCCGGCCACTGACCGAGCGCAAGTGGAGTACACGCTGGAAGAAGGGCGCTCCGCCGGAGACATCGGCAGCGACCTCGAGGCGCTCGGGGTGCTGAAATCGGGCGAGCAGTTCGAGTTCCTGGTGAGCCTGATGGGGCTGACACGAAATCTCAGCGCCGGCGATTACGTGCTGAAGAGGAACTCCTCCGCCCTGTCGGTGGTTTCGGAATTGACGGTGCAGGAGTCTGCGCCGGTTTTGCGGGTGACGTTCCCGGAGGGGACGCGGATCGAAGAGATGGCGGTGATCGCAGAGCGCGCGGGGTTCGGGACGAAGGAGGAATTCCTGGCGGCGGCCGCGGCGGCGCTTCCCCCGCCGGTGTTCCTCGACGCATTCCCGCAGGGCGCCACGCTCCAGGGCTACCTCTTCCCCGACACGTACTTCATGCCCGTGGGTTCGACGGCGGCGGAGCTGATCGCGTACATGTTGCGGACGCTGGAAGAACGCTTTACGCCCGAACTCCGGGCGGCGGCCCAGGCGCGGGGGCTGAACACGCACCAGGCGCTGACGCTGGCCTCGATCGTCGAACGGGAGGCGGTGCTTGCCGAAGAGCGGCCACGCATTGCCGGGGTGTTTTACAACCGCCTGGAGGCCCAGGACATGCTCGGGGCCGACCCCACGGTGCAGTTCGCGATCTCCCTGCTGCCCGGGTCGGTGGAAGAGTTCGGGTACTGGAAGAAGGAGCTCACCCGCGAGGACCTGAAAGTGGAGTCTCCGTACAACACGCGGGAAGTCCCGGGACTGCCGCCGGGCCCGATCGCGAACCCCGGCCTCGATTCCATCAAGGCGGTGGCAAACCCGGAGGAGACGGACTTCTACTACTTCGTGGCCAACGGAGTGAAGGGCGACGGTTCGCACGTGTTCGCGGTCACGTTCGAAGAGCACCAGGCGAACATCGCGCGGTACAACCCGCCATGACGCGCCGCACCGGCATCATCGGCCACCCCGTGGGGCACAGCCTTTCGCCGGCATTCCAGCAGGCGGCGTTCCGGCACTGCGGGCTGGACGTGACGTACGAGACGTGGGACACGCCGGAGGCTGGCCTCGAACAGCGGGTAGCCTCGCTGCGCGCAGCAGACGTCCTCGGCGCAAATGTCACCATCCCGTACAAGGAGCGGGTGATCCCGCTCCTGGACGAGCTGGGTGGGCAGAGCGCGAAGGTGGGGGCAGTGAACACGATTGTGAACCGCGAAGGGCGCCTCTTCGGGTTCAACACGGACGGGCCGGGATTCGTCGCCGCGTTGCGCAATGAGGCGCACTTCGAACCGGCTGGAAGGGCCATCCTGCTGCTGGGCGCGGGCGGCGCCGCCCGGGGGATCGCGTTCGCGCTGGTGGAAGCGAGGGCCGGCAGCGTCCGCATCTGGAACCGGACGCCGGGACGGGCGGCGGAGCTCGCGGCAGCATTGGCGGCAGCAGGCGCCGACGCCGCGGCGGTGCACGACCCGGACCCGTCCGGCTACGACTGCATCGTCAACTGCACGTCGGTGGGGATGGAGGGTACAGGCACGGAAGCGAGCAGCCCCTGCGACTTCGCGCTTGCACGCCCGGGAGCTCTGGCCGTGGACATCGTGTACCGCCCGGCGGAGACGGCGCTTCTGACAGCGGCGAGGGCGCGCGGACTGAAGACGCTTGGCGGACTGCCTATGCTGATCTACCAGGGGGCGCTGGCATTCGAACTGTGGACGGGCGTGCCTGCTCCGGTAGAAGTTATGTTCGAGGCGGCGCGGGCGCGCCTGCAGGAGGCCGGGAAGTGATCACCGTCGGTCTGATCCTGTTCGCAGCGATCTTCATCGGTGTGGGGTGGGCCGTTTCGACAGAGATGTTCCAGCACCGGGCGTGGCGGAGGCGCGTGCAGGCGGGCGACACGGACATCGTGGCGGCACTCATCGAAGAGTCGCTGGCGGCGTGGCGGAGGGGGCGTCCGCCGCGCGGGACTCCGGCGAGCCTTTGGGCCGGGATCCAGGCTGCGCAATTGATTGCGGTCGAGCCGGACGGGGCGACACTGTCGACATCCGCCGAGCCGGAGTTTCGTACGGAAGGGGGTTCGCGGGTACAGGTGGCATCGGCTCTGGACGAAGGGATCGCGATCGCGGCGAAGCTTCTCGACATGATCCTGTACGATGTCCCCAACCTTCGCCTCGGGTACGCCCGCGTCGATGTGTACTCCACGTTTTCCGGAGCTGATGGTACGCCTGCGCAGCTGCCGATCCTGACTGTCACTGCTGACCGCGCGACCGCCGACGAGATGACCTGGGAAGCCCTTACCGCGGAAGAGATCGTTGGGCGCTTCGGCGCGGTGTTTGAGCGCGCCCCGAACGGCCAGCCGGTAGCGATCGCGCTGCCGCCGGTGGAAGGCGCGGCGCCTCGCCCGACAGAAGAGGCGGCGGCGGAGTTCGCGGCATCGATGGAACGGAGAGGGGCCTGAGCGTGGGACAGCTTCGCTTCCTGACGGCCGGTGAGAGCCACGGGAAAGGCCTGACCATGGTGATCGAAGGCCTGCCGGCGGGGCTGCGCCTCGCTGAGAGCGACATCGCCCCGGACCTGGCGCGCCGCCAGGGCGGGTACGGGCGGGGCGGGCGGATGAAGATCGAGAAGGACCACGCGGAAATCACCGCCGGTGTGCGGCACGGCTATACGCTCGGTTCGCCGGTGGCGCTCTGGGTGGAAAACCGCGACTGGGTGAACTGGACCGAGAAGATGGCGATCGAGCCCGTGGAGACGGAGATCGAACGCGTCACGCGGCTGCGCCCGGGGCACGCGGACCTGCCGGGGGCGATCAAGTACGGGTTCGACGATGTGCGGAACGTGCTCGAACGCGCGAGCGCGCGGGAGACAACGGCGCGGGTGGCGGTGGGCGCGGTGTGCAAGCGCCTGCTGGGCGAATTCGGAGTGGAGTTTCACAGCCACACGCTCTCGATTGGCGGTGTGCGCGCCGAAGTGCCCGCCGTGATCGACTGGGAGGCTGTGGAAGCGGACCCCGTGCGCTGCGCGAACCCCGCATCGGGGCAGGCGATGATCGACGCGATCAATGCGGCGAAGCCGGACGGAGACACAGTCGGCGGAGAAGTCGAGGTGCGCGTATCCGGCGTGCCGCTGGGGCTGGGATCGTACGTGCACTGGGACCGGAAGCTCGACGGCCGCATTGCGCAGGCGATCTGCAGCATCAACGCGTTCAAGGCGGTGGGGTTCGGCCTAGGGTTCGAAGGCGCCGGCCTGCGCGGTTCGCAGGTGCATGACGTGATCCTGCCGGTGGATGAATGGCGCGGGCAGCCGTGGCGGCACAAGACCAACAACCACGGCGGCATTGAAGGTGGCATTTCGACCGGGGAGGAGATTGTCGTGCGGGCGGCGATCAAGCCGATCCCGACGCTCGCCCACCCGTTGCCCTCGGTCGACCTCGACACGGGCGCCGAAGTCCTCGCCCACTACGAACGCAGCGACGTGTGTGTTGTGCCGGCGGGAGGTGTGGTGGCAGAGGCGATGGTCGCGATCGTGCTGGCGGAAGCCTGGCTCGAGAAATTCGGCGGCGACACCGTGGCGGAAGTGCGGGCGAACTACGACCACTACCTGACGACCATCGGCCCCCGCGCGCGCCACGACTGATGACACCGCAGCGCATCTTTCTGATCGGCATCTCCGGGGGAGGGAAATCGACCTCCGGCCGGATCCTTGCTGAGCGCCTGGGGTGGGAGTTCGCGGACCTGGACGAGGAGATCGAGCGCGCGACGGGGCGCCGGGTGGAGGAGATCTTCGCGAGTGACGGCGAAGAGGCGTTCCGGCGCCTGGAACTGGAGGCGCTCGAACGGGTGGTGGGGCGGGAGCCAATCGTAGTTGCGACCGGCGGCGGGACGGTGACCATCCCGGAGGCGCGCGCCCTGATGGGGCAAGGGTTCGTGGTGTGGCTATCGGTCGAGCCCGAGGAAGCAGCGCGGCGGCTGGCGGCCGACCCCGCCACGGCGGCGCGGCCGCTCCTCCAGGGCAACCCGCGCGAACGGCTGGAAGCGCTATTGAACGCCCGCAGGCCGTTTTACGAAGCCGCGGATGCGGCGATCAGCGTGGACGATTTGCCGCCCGAGATGGTGGCCGGTGAGATCCTGAACCTGTGGAGCGAGTGGCGCCACAATCCCCTGCCGCAGGCGGAACGAGGATACGGCGCGGAGCACGACAAGCGCCGGGCCGGCCTGGGGGAGCCAGCGGCGATCGTGCGGACGCCGGGGGCCACGTACCCGGTGTACGTGGCGGATGGATGTTTCGACGCGCTCGGTGAGGCCTGCCGGGACGCGGGCCTTCGCGGCCGCGCTTTCGTGGTGACCGACACGGCGGTGGCGCCGCTCTTCGGCGCCCGGGCCGAGTCAGCCCTGGCGGCAGTGGGCTTCGAAAGCGAGCGGCTGGCCATCCCCGCGGGGGAGGAGCACAAGAACCTGCACACGGTGGAGCAGGTGTACGACTGGCTCATCGACCACCGGGTGGAGCGGTCGGACTTCGTGGTCTGCCTCGGCGGAGGGGTTGTGACGGACCTTGCAGGGTTCGCGGCGGCGACCTGCCTGCGGGGGATCGACTTTGTCCATGTGCCGACGTCGCTCCTGGCGATGGCCGATGCGGCGATTGGCGGGAAGACGGGAGTAGATCACCCGCGGGGGAAGAACATGATCGGTGCGTTCGCGCAGCCGCGGGCGGTGGTCATCGACCCGCAGGTGCTGCGGTCGCTGCCGGAGCGGCATCTTCGCAACGGCTGGGCCGAGTTGATCAAGCACGGGCTGATCCTGGACGAGCCACTGCTCCGGGATATCGAGAACGCGGCGGTCGAAGGGCCGCCCCTGATGTCGGCGGAGCTGATCGCGCGGAGCGTGGCGATCAAAGCGGACGTGGTTTCGGACGACGAGCGGGAGGCAGGGCGACGCACGCTGCTGAACTACGGCCACACGGTCGGACACGCGATTGAGGCGGTTACTGGCTATTCCGCGTACCTGCACGGGGAAGCCATCGCGATTGGGATGCGCGTGGCCGGGACGATCTCGGCGGAGCTGGGGATGCTCA
>Ga0209172_10000147_pt1:140000-210446 | contig 210446 bp, 223 predicted proteins | sample LarsenN4metaG_FD_184113 | JGI IMG/M metagenome (GOLD analysis project Ga0209172, IMG submission 184113) | Hot spring sediment bacterial and archeal communities from British Columbia, Canada, to study Microbial Dark Matter (Phase II) - Larsen... ...
GTGATAGCCCTGTAAACGAAACCTGCTGCGACTTCCTCCAGGTACCTGAGTACCACGGGACACGTGAAACCCCGTGGGAATCTGGGGAGACCACTTCCCAAGGCTAAATACCCCTGATGACCGATAGTGAACCAGTACCGTGAGGGAAAGGTGAAAAGTACCCCGGGAGGGGAGTGAAATAGACCCTGAAACCGCGTGCTTACGTGCAGTTGGAGTCCTTCTTCGGAAGGATGACAGCGTGCCTATTGAAGAATGAGCCGGTGAGTTACTTTACGTGGCAAGGTTAAGCAAGGGAACTTGTGGAGCCGTAGCGAAAGCGAGTCCGAACAGGGCGATTGAGTCGCGTGGAGTAGACGCGAAACCGAGTGATCTACCCATGGGCAGCGTGAAGTCCAGGTAAAACTGGATGGAGGCGCGAACCTTCTAACGTTGCAAAGTTATTGGATGACCTGTGGGTAGCGGTGAAATGCCAAACGAACTCGGAGATAGCTCGTTCTCCCCGAAATGCATTTAGGTGCAGCGTCACGCGATCTCCTGCGGAGGTAGGGCTCTGAAAGGGCTAGGGGGCTCACCGCTTACCAAACCCTATCAAACCGCGAATGCCGTTGGACAAAGCGTGGCAGTGAGACAGTGGGGGCTAAGCTTCATTGTCAAAAGGGAAACAGCCCAGACCACCAACTAAGGTCCCGAAGTCCATGCTCAGTGTGAAAGGATGTTGAATCGCACAGACAGCCAGGAGGTTGGCTTAGAAGCAGCCACCCTTTAAAGAGTGCGTAATAGCTCACTGGTCGAGTGGTTCTGCGCCGACAATTCAACGGGGCTAAGCATGGCACCGAAGTTGTGGGTCAGCTCGTTCGCGAGCTGGCGGTAGGGGAGCGTTTGCTTCAGCTGAGAAGGGGAAGCTGTGAGGCACCCTGGAGCGAAGCGAAGTGAGAATGCCGGCATGAGTAGCGTAAGGTGCGTGAGAACCGCACCCCCCGTATACCTGAGGTTTCCTACGGAAGGTCAATCCGCGTAGGGTTAGTCGGGCCTAAGCCGAGGCCGAAAGGCGTAGGCGATGGACAGCTGGTTAGTATTCCAGCACCGCGATGGTAGCGTTTGATGCAGAGGGGGGACCCAGGAGGGTAGGCTCCGCGGGCCCACTGGACATGGTCCGTTCCTGGTCTGTAGGCGTCTCGCCGGAGGTAAATCCCCGGCGGGGATAAGCAGAGGGGCCGGGACGAGTAGAGACTTTGTCAAAGCGAGGGGGCTGAGCCCACGCTGGCGAGAAAATCCTCGCTGCTAGTTACCACTGCGCCCGTACCGCAAACCGACACTGGTAGGTGATGGTAAGCACCATAAGGGGATCGGGAGAACCTTCGTTAAGGAACTCGGCAAATTGGATCCGTAACTTCGGGAGAAGGATCGCCCCTGGTTGTGTACGAATTTACTTTGGAAGCAACTGGGGGCCGCAGTGAGCAGGCCCAGGCGACTGTTTATCAAAATCACAGGTCTCTGCAAAAGCGAAAGCTGACGTATAGGGGCTGACGCCTGCCCAGTGCCGGAAGGTTAAGAGGAGAGGTTCACGCCTTGAATTGAAGCCCCGGTGAACGGCGGCCGTAACTATAACGGTCCTAAGGTAGCGAAATTCCTTGTCGGGTAAGTTCCGACCCGCACGAAAGGCGTAACGATCTGGGCACTGTCTCAACGGAGGACCCGGCGAAATTGAATTGACCGTGAAGATGCGGTTGTCCCGTGGCAGGACAAAAAGACCCCGTGGAGCTTTACTCCAACTTGGCACTGGGAGTGGGTCTGAGATGCGTAGGATAGGTGGGAGGCTGTGAAGCGTTGCTTTCGGGCGGCGTGGAGCCAACCTTGAAATACCACCCTTCTCTGATCTGCTTTCTAACTCGCGAGCAAGCGTGAGGACAGTGTCTGGTGGGGAGTTTGACTGGGGCGGTCGCCTCCTAAAATGTAACGGAGGCGCACAAAGGTTCCCTCAGGGTGGATGGAAATCACCCGTTGAGTGTATTGGCATAAGGGAGCTTGACTGCGAGACCCACAAGTCGAGCAGGGGCGAAAGCCGGTCAAAGTGATCCTACGGTACCGAGTGGAAGGGCCGTGGCTTATCGGATACAAGCTACCCCGGGGATAACAGGCTTATCTTGCCCAAGCGTCCACAGCGACGGCAAGGTTTGGCACCTCGATGTCGGCTCGTCGCATCCTGGGGCTGGAGTAGGTCCCAAGGGTTGGGCTGTTCGCCCATTAAAGCGGTACGCGAGCTGGGTTCAGAACGTCGTGAGACAGTTCGGTCTCTATCCGCCATGGGCGCAGGAAGTTTGAGAGGAGTTGCCCCTAGTACGAGAGGACCGGGGTGAACGGACCTCTGGTGTGCGGGTTGTTCCGCCAGGAGCACTGCCCGGTAGCCATGTCCGGATCGGATAAGCGCTGAAAGCATCTAAGTGCGAAGCCGACCTCAAGATGAGACTTCCCACCGAGTTAATCGGGTAAGACCACAGGAAGACTACCTGTTCGATAGGCGCCAGGTGTAAGCGCAGTAATGCGTTCAGCTGAGGCGTACTAATGGTCGAGGGCTTGACCTATATTGAAGACTGGTGACTAGGCGTTGCCGGGATGCAGTTCTTCGCTCTTCAGTCCTTAAGGCGCAGTCGCCGCCTTCCACCGCGGGGTGGAGCAGTGGCAGCTCGTCGGGCTCATAACCCGAAGGTCGGGGGTTCGAATCCCTCCCCCGCTACCAGATTCGAATCTGAGAGGCCCCCATTTTGGGGGCCTCTTGGTGTCTCCGGGGACCGTTCGCAAATCGTTGCACATCGTTTTCGGCGCCTCAGCGCTCGCTTACGTCAACCGAATTCGGGTTACGGGGTGCCGAACCGCGCGGCTGAGCAGACTTCAGAGGCACAGCCCTCCATGCCCGGGGTACTGGCCCTTGGCGCCGAAGCGGAAGTCTGGCGACCAGTCGATGTGCGTGCCCTCGATGACGGCCACGTAATCCCCGGATTCAGGGTCCAGTAGGATGCCGCCGCCAAACGCCCCGATTTGAATGAGCCCGGTTGGAGTCAGCTGGGGCCAAAGGCGCGCGGCTTCTGGCGAATCCGTCGGCGAGTCGAATGCTCTGACCAGACCGTCTCGACGTGTCCACAGCCGCATCGGCCCGGGCGTCGCGTCGCAAAAATCGTCGGTCCATACAACTCGCTCGCTGTCGGCGGAAAGGGGCCAGTTCGGAGTCGAAAGGCGCGCTGTGGCAATGTACTCAGCTTGGGCGCTCGCGACGTCCACCCAAAAGAGGTTCGCCAGACCGCCCTCGGGCTGAGTGGCAACGACGACCGCGCGGTCGCCGGCCAGCACGGCGCGGTAAGCCGTGAACCGCAGCACCGGCTCCTGGCTCGGGTTGCGCCGAAGCTCCCATATCTTGTTGGCGGCCTCGCCTCCCTCGAGTCGTGGCTCCAATTCCTCGATCGCAACCAATTCCAAGGGGCCAGCAGCGGCACGCGGCTGTTCATTGAGGGTCGTGGGGCTTCGGCGGCCGGTTGCCAGTTCCACGATGAACGCATCGTTACTCCTGGGGAGCACTAGAAGAACCTGGTCGTCGTCGATAAACCGTATGAGACCGGCCGGTCCCAATGCCTGTTCCTTTCTGGTGAACACGTCGATCACCTTGGCGACGCCGTCTTCGGAGGGACCCGGCTGCGAAACCCAAGCAGCCCGGGTGCCGTCGGGACTCCACGAGATTGTGCTACCCGGGCCCAGGTCAATCACGCTGTTCGTGGTTGTGTCGTAGATGACGGACGATCGGCCGTCCCATTCGGGAAAGGGCGAGACCGGCCGAGGCAGCGTTGAAACCGCGTCCGACTGGACGACGCGGGGTGTCTCCGACAAGCCGGAAATCGGTCTGGGCCCGGTCTGGTCCGACCGGTTTTCTCCATTACCCTCGGAATCGGCCAACGAGACCCAGACGACCACCGATGTGAGACCCAGGACAGTAGCGGCTGCTCCCGCCCCAATGACTTTCGCGGCCCCAAGGGGCAATAAACTACGGAACACTCTCGCGAACCGCGGGGCGACGCCGTTGTACCGCCGCCAGTATTCCGCAGCCTCTTCGCGCGACTCTGCCTGAAGCTTCGCGAGGATCTCGCTGACGTGCCACTTCACTCCGGGCAATGACAAGCCAAGAGCATCCCCGATCTGCGAGTTGGTCCTTCCTTCGCTGATTAGGCTGAGGACCTGCCGCTGCCGTTCGGTCCAGCCGTAGTCCTCGCGAAGCCGCGAGCTCATCGTGACGTTCGCTGTCCTCGTCGTGCTCATGTTGCGAGAATAGTCCAGCGCATCCGGAAACACCCTAGCCGATGGTAAAGGCCCGAGCTGCGCGTCCCGTGCAAAGACGAGGCACCGGCGCGTCAGGGGCAATCGGTGGGACGACCGTCCCGCCGCCCGGGCACTTCGGCTCGCTGCGAACCCGAATCGCCTCTCAGCAGCGCTGCTTCATCATTGGGTTCGCCCCTACTCCGGCCGAGTCGCACTCCCCCCACGACCGCTGCGTGGCCTGCGAATGAATCCGTCGTTCAGTTGCCCCGCCGGCCAAGGGCGCTCGAACGACCCAAGCGTTCCGAGGACGTCGACGCCCTTCTGCTTGACGCGCCCAAGAAAGCACATGCGGCTTGTGCGCTTCAGCAGGGCTGGCGCCAAGACCCGCAGGATGCTTGCCGCTAATGCGGCGATTCGCGGCTGAGACAAGGTACCTCGAATCCAGGTGCCCTTTCCCCGCTCAACTCCAGAAAGGAGCACTCATGCCGAACAACGGTCAACGGCTCTTCGACTTGACAGATGCGGAAGGAGGCAGACATGGCTCGCCTTGAAGGCATCGCGAAGGCGCAGTTCTATCCAACTCCGCCTCCGGTCGTCGAACGCGTGGCGGCGCTCGTCCGGCCCTCCCCGCTACCAGATTCGAATCTGGGAGGCCCCGTGAAAGGGGCCCATTGGTGTCTCCGGATACCGGTGCTGCCCGCCGGGACCCGCAGTCTAACCGCGACGGATCTCCGCCCCCAACTCTTTCGCGAGGCGCGTGAGGAGCCCCTGCTGGACTTTCGCGACGTCCGCGTCGGTCAGGGTGCGGTCGCTCGCCTGGAAGCGCAGGCGCAGGGCGAGCGACTTCTTTCCCTCGGGGATGCCCTTGCCGCGGTATTCGTCGAAGAGGTCGGCGCGCAGGCGGACGGTGCCGCTGCGGTGCGAACGCGCGAGCTCGAGTACCCGGCCGGCCGGGACCGAGGCATCGACGAGGATGGCGAGGTCCTGGTGCACTTCGGGGAACTTCGAGGGCGGCACGTACTGCGGGCGTTCGGGCAGGTGGCGCACCAGGTCTTCGATCCACAGTTCGATGAGGAAGACCGGCTCGTCGATGTCGAACATGGCGGCGTGCTCCGGGTGGACCTGGCCAACGACGCCAACGGTTTCGCCACGAGCCTGGATCGCCGCGGTGTGGCCAGGGAGGAACCCGAACTCAGTCGCCGGTGCACAGACGGCCTGGATACCGGTATGCCCAAGCATCGCCTCTACGACGCCCTTGGCGTCGAAGAAGTCGAGCGGTTCGCCGCCCTTCGCGAGCCAACGGGTCTCGCGAGTCCCCCCGAGGGCCGCGCAGAACACCGGGCGCTCGTGGGGCAGGTCGGCCTCGACCGGCAGGTACTCGAAGCCGATTTCGAAGATCCGCAGGGCGCCGTCGACGCGGTTCTGGTTCGAGGCGTAGGTTTCGAGGACGGACGGGCGAAGGGACGTGCGCAGGAAGGTGTATTGCGCGGCTACAGGGTTCACGACGCTGAGCGGCGCGCTCCGGAGCTCGTCCTCCGCGGGGACCATCCGGCGCAGGCGGGCAAGGTCGGTGAGGGTGTAGCTGATGGTCTCCTGGAAGCCAAGGGCGACGGCGAGGTCGCGCACGCGTTCGCGGAGGTCCAGCAGCGGTTGCGCCTCGGCTTCCGGCAACATCCCGCGCAGCATCGTCGTCGGGAGCTTGTCGTAGCCGTAGATGCGGCCGACGTCCTCGATGACGTCGTCGGCGATTTCCACGTCCGGGCGCCAATCGGGTGGGCGGACTTCGAAAGCACGGGGGGAGGGCGTTTCCACCTCGAACCCGAGGTCGCGCAGGATGCGGACGACTTCCTGCTCGGGAACGGGGATGCCGAGCACCTGTTCGATGCGGTTTGCGGTGACCGCGATCGTCCGGGGCTCCTGTTTGCCGGGGTAGACATCCACGATCCCGGAGGCGACGCGCCCGCCCGTGAGCCGCTCGAAGAGGTGCAGGGCGCGGTGCTGGGCGTACTCCGGCATCTCCCGGCCGAGGCCCTTTTCGAAGCGCAGGGAAGCTTCGGTGCGGAGCTTCAGGTGCATCGAGGTGCGCCGGATGTTCCCTGGCTTGAAGTTCGCTATCTCGAGGAGGACGTTCCTGGTGGACTCCGAGACTTCGCTGTTCCCGCCGCCCATGATGCCGGCGATACCGACCGGGCCTTCGCCGTCGCAGATGAGGAGCATCTGGTCGTCGAACTCACGCTCAACGCCGTCGAGCGTGACCAGCCTTTCCCCCGGCTTCGCGCGCCGGGCGACGATGCGCTTGCCGCGCACGAGGTCGTAGTCGAAGGCGTGGAGCGGCTGCCCGGTCTCGAGCATCACGTAGTTCGTGATGTCGACGACGTTGTTGATGGGGCGCATGCCGGCCTTGCGCAGGCGGTCCTGCATCCAGTCGGGAGACGGGCCGATGCTGACGTTTTCGATGAGCGAGGCGGTGAAGCGCCGGCAGAGGTCGGGGTCCTCGATCGTCACCTCGATCGCGTCGGCGGTGCGGCGGCTCGACTCCCCGTGGGAACGGTCTGGCTCGCGAAGCGGCTTGCGCAGGATGGCGGCGGTTTCGCGGCCGAAGCCCATGACGCCGAGGAGGTCGGCACGGTTCGCCCACGTCGAAATGTCGAAGACGACGTCGCCGAGTTGTTCCTGGAGGGGGCGGCCCACCGGTGCGTCCGGCGGGAGGACGAGGATGCCCTCGTGGTCGTCGCTCAGCCCGAGCTCTTTCTCGCTGAGGACCATGCCGGCGGATTCGACGCCGCGGATGGGCCGAAGCTTGAGTTTCGTGCGTTCGCCCGTATGGCCGTCGAAGAGTTCGGCCCCTTCGTTGGCGAACGCGACCTTCTGGCCCACGGCGACGTTCGGGGCGCCACAGACAACCTGCTGGCGCCCCTGGCCGGCGTCAACGGTGACGAGGCGCAGGCGGTCGGCGTTGGGGTGGGGTTCGACGGCGAGGACTTCAGCGACGCGGATTTTCTCCGGGTCCCAGCCGGCGCCGATGACCTCCCAGCCTTCCACTTCGGCTGTGGCATCGATGAGCAGGCGTGCGAGCTCCGGCGCCGGGACATCGACATCGACGAATTCGCGCAGCCAGTTGAGGGAGAGTTTCATGGGGTCATCAGTCCTTAGTCGTTAGTCGTTAGCGTTAGCCCTCGCCCATGGACCGGTCGATGGTCTTGATGAACGCGGTGAGCATTTTGCGGATCTGTGTGATGCGACCGGCCAACGCCGACCACTCCTGTGGCGACAGATAGCCGAGGTCCCGGGCCAGCATGACCTGGTACTCGAGCTCAGCGGCGCTGCCGAGCGAGACTTTGAGCGCTTGCCTGAACTCACGTTCCGACTTCACTGAGCCCTCAGCTATGTTCATCGGAATGGAGCTCGCTGCGCGACGCATTTGCGAGGTGAGGGCGAACAGCTCGTGACGCGGAAAGCGGAGCGTCTGGGCGTGGACGTCCAGCGTGAGCTGGTGCGAATCCTGGAAGACCTTGTAGTCCTGAAATGGCTTCATCCACGGGCCCCCCGCTAACGACTAATGACTAACGGCTGACGGCTCACTCAAAACTGGCTCAGGAAGCGCATGTCGTTCGCGTAGAAGTTGCGGATGTCTTCGATGCCCCAGCGCAGGAGGGCGACGCGTTCGACACCGATGCCGAAGGCAAAGCCGGTGACTTTCGAGGAGTCGTAGCCTGCGGTCTCGATGATCTCGGGGTGGACCATGCCTGCGCCGAGGATCTCGATCCAGCCCGTCCCGTGGCAGGTGTGGCACTGGCGCCCGTCGCCGCGGCAGATGAAGCAGTCGATGGCCATCTCCACGCCCGGCTCGACAAAGGGGAAGTAGCTATGGTGGAAGATGATCTTGCGGTCGTGGCCGAACATCTTGCGCGACCATTCGTAGAGGACGCCCTTCAGGTCGGTCATGCGGACGCCTTCGTCGACGGCGAGGCCCTCAATCTGGGTGAGCATCCATTCGTGGGTGGCGTCGGTCGCCTCCTGGCGGTAGCACTTGCCGGGGACGACGACGCGGACCGGCGGCGAGGGGGTGCGCTCCAGCACTCGCACCTGGTTCGGGGAGGTGTGGGTGCGGAGGAGCATGTGGCGCTCGCCATCGATGAGGGTGTTGACCCAGATGGTGTCCCACATGTCGCGCGCCGGGTGATCTTCGGGGATGCGGACGCCGTCGAAGTTGTAGCGGTCCCACTCGACTTCGGGCCCTTCGGCGACGCGGAAGCCCATGTCGGCGAAGGCCTTCAGGCAGTCGCGCATGGTCTGGGTGACGGGGTGCAGGCGCCCGAGCACCTGCGGCCTGCCGGGCAGCGTCACGTCGATCGCGGCCTCCGTGGCGAGCGCCTTCAAGGCCGCATCGCGGAAGGAACGCTGCTTCGCTTCGAGGGCGGCTTCGAGCTCCTGCTTGAGGGCGTTCGCTGCCGCGCCGAAGGAGGCGCGTTGTCCTGCGGGGACATCGCGGATCGACCGAAGCAGGGCAGTGAGGCGGCCGTCGTGGCGGCCGAAGAAGGTGATGCGCCACTGTTCGAGCGCGGCTTCGCCGGAAGCCGCAGCGAGCGCCGCCAGCGCCTCCTGGCGCAGGCCCTCGATGGACGGTGCAGTAGACATGGGAAGTCGAGTATAGAGGCGGGGGAGTTAGGCGTCAGGGCGTGAGGAAGGGAGGCCCCCTTCGGAGCCTCCCTTCATGGAGAGCGGCCTGGATCAGCCGGTACGCTGGCGTTAGCCCTGGAGGAGCTGGAGGACGGCCTGGGGCGTCTGGTTCGCCTGGGCGAGGACAGAGACGCCGGCCTGCTGGAGGATGTTCGAAGCGACGAGGTCGCTGGAGAGTTCGGAGATGTCGGCGTCGCGGATGCGGCTTTCGCTGGCAGTCAGGTTCTCGACTGCGACACCGAGGCTGTTGATGGTGTGTTCGAGGCGGTTCTGGGCTGCGCCGAGCGTGCCGCGCCGGCTGTTGAGGGTCTGGATGGCGCCGTCCAACGCGCTCATGAGGTTGTGCGAGTCGGTGATGGTGCGGACGACCTGGTCTCCCATCGTCGAGATGAGGCCAGTGGAACCGCCGAGCTTGTATGCGGCGGAGCCGAGGTTCTCGCTCAACATGCTCACGAACTGAAGGGAGAGGGTGTCCGGGACGTTGGCGCCCACCTGGAGGGTGGATGTGTTGCCGGTCCCCTGGATCTCGAGGGTGTTGTTGCCCGCGGCGGTGAGGTCGGTCACTACCTGGGCGGCGGTGCGGCCGGCCGGACCGGTCTGGAGGGTGATCGAGATGCCGAGCTGGTTGAAGTCCAGGGTACGGGTCTCGTTCGCGGCGAGGTCGGTGACGGTGAGCGTCTGGGAGGTGCCGTCCGCGCCGGTGAGGGTCAGCTGGCCGGCCCCGGGCGAAGTGAACGTGTAGGTCTGGGGCCGCGCGGTCGTGGCGGTCAGGGTGGTGCCGGTGAGGCCGTTGATCGACAGGTTCTGGTTGCCGCCAACGGCCATGTCGGCGAGGAAGCTCGTCCAGTTGTAGGCGGCCGGGTCGGCGGTGACGTTGATGGTGAAACCGTTGGTGAAAGTGACGGTGCCGGCGGTGGCGGCGGGGATGCTGGAACCGGAGCCGAAGCCGGCGGCAGTGGCGACGAGCGTCCCGGTGGCGCTGCCAAGCCGCATTTCGAGGATGCCACCGTTGTTCACGAAGCTGTAGGTTCCAGCGGGAGCGGTGGTGAAGGTGGCCGTGCGCGTGCCGCCGAGGGGAAGGGCGTCGCCGGAGACGAGGTGGGTGGCGCTGGCGCCGGCGTTGGCGTAGGCGATGGTCTCGCCCTGGACGAAGTTGGTGCCCGCAACGCCCGCGGAGACGCTGGAGAGCGCGCCCGTGAGGACTTTCTGGCCGTTGAACTCCGTGCTGAAGGCGATGCGGTCGATCTCGGAGCGGAGCTGGACGATTTCTTCGCCGATGCTGGTGCGTTCAGGGCCGTTATCGGCGTAGGTGCCGTTGGCGGCCTGCACGGCGAGTTCACGCATACGCTGGAGGATGGAGTGGACCTCGTCCATGGCGCCTTCGGCGGTCTGGAGCATCGAGATGCCGTCCTGGGCGTTGCGGAGGGCCTGCTTGTTGCCCTTGATCTGCGCGCGCATCTTCTCGCTGATGGCGAGGCCGGCGGCGTCGTCGGCGGCGCGGTTGATGCGGTAACCGCTGGCGAGCTTTTCGAGCGTCTTGCCCATCTTCAACCCCGTCTTGGCAAGGTTGCGCTGGCCGTTGATGGCGCTCACGTTCGTCATGATGCGAGTCATTGCCGATCTCCTTGGGGGCCGTTGCCCGCCTTCGTTGTTGGTCCCCCGGTGAGAGTGCCGCTCTCCCGAAGGTGTCTCTGCGGTGACTATCGAGTGGACAGGGTTGCGGTTGAGTGGCAAAACGGTGGACGGGCCGAAGATCGGGGAGATTCCCTAGGGCTTCGGGCTGGACTCGCGCGGGGGCGGCAGGGGCAGGGCCGGGAGCGAATCGCAACCGCAACGAGAGGCGCCGTGATCGTGAGTGGCGGCCAACCGGGCTAGAATGCGCGCTGACCACGCACGGGGGGCGCATGAACGACGTGCTCGCAATGATCCTTGCCGGCGGGCAAGGCGACCGGCTGTCGGTCCTCTCGGAGCAGCGGGCGAAACCCGCCGTCGTCTTCGGGGGGCAGTACCGGATCATCGACTTCGCCCTGTCGAACTGCGCGAGCAGCGGCATCGACAAGGTGGCGGTGCTCACGCAGTACCGGCCCCGCTCGCTGGTGAACCACATGGGGAGCGGGAGGGCGTGGGGGCTCGATACCCTCGACGGGGCCCTGCAGGTGCTGCAGCCCTACCTGGGCCGGGCCGACAGCGACTGGTACTCGGGCACGGCGGACGCCATCTACCAGAACCTGTACGTGATCGAGGAGTCGCGGGCGCGGGAGGTGTTGATCCTGGCGGGGGACCACATCTACCTCACCTCGTACCGGAACATGCTCGCCTATCACCGGAGCCAGGCCGCCGATGCAACGGTTGCCGTCTACAACGTGCCGCGGGAAGAGGCGCACCGGTTCGGGGTGCTGGACCTGGACGCGAACGGGCGCGTGATGGACTTCCAGGAAAAGCCGAAGGAGCCACGCGGCGCCTGGGCTTCGATGGGCGTCTACGTGTTCAACAAGGACGTCCTCGTGGAGCAGTTGCAGGCCGACGCCGACCGGGGGGAGGAGAGCGCCCACGACTTCGGGCGGAACATCATCCCGCAGATGTTCCGGACCCACCGGGTGTTCGGCTACCAGTACCAGTCGTACTGGCGGGATGTTGGGACAATCGAGTCCTACTGGGATGCGCACATGGACCTGCTCGCGCCGCACCCGCCGCTCAACCTCGACGACCCGGAGGTGCGGCTGCGGACGGCCGGCGGAGTGATGCCGCCGGCGCAGTTCGGCCCCAGAGCAGAGGTGCGGGAGTCGCTGGTGTCGCCGGCGGCAAAGGTCAACGGGTTGGTCTCGCGGTCGGTGATTTCGCCGGGGGTCGTGGTCGAAGAGGGCGCCGTTGTCCGGGACTCGATCGTCCAGCACCGTTGCATCATCCGGGCGGGGGCGGTGATCGACCGCTCGATCCTGGACAAGGAGGTTACGGTCGGGCGGGATTCGGTGATCGGTGAAGGGGACCCGACAATCGCGAACTTCGACCGCCCGGACATCGTCAATTCCGGGATCACCGTGGTGGGGAAGCGGGTGGTTGTCCCGTCCGGGTTCCACATCGGCCGGAACGTGGTCATCGGGCCGGGCGTGCGCGACGAGTTGCAGGGGCGGGCCGGGCTGGCAAGCGGGGAAACCGTGCACCCGACGACGATGCCGTTGCACCTGTTCGTTTAAGCTACCGGGCCACGGTGAAGTACTACACGCTGGAAGAAGCGGACGCGGTCCTGCCGGACGTGATCCCGGTGCTCGAAGCGCTTCGAGACGCGTTTGTCGAATTGCGCGCACTGGAGGCGTCGGTTGCCGCCCAACGGCGCGGGGCGACAGGAGACGGCCACCTGATGGCCGACCCGTGGGACGAAGGCAGCGGAGAGAACAGGGCAGAGGCGCTGAGCCGGGCGATCAGGCAGGCGGCGGGCCGCCTTGACCGCTGGGGGATCGAACTCAAGGACCCGGAGAAGGGCCTCATCGACTTCTTCCACGTGCGCGGCGGGAAAACAGTGTACCTGTGCTACTGCCTGGGCGAGACGGCGATCGGGTACTGGCACGAGTTGAACACCGGTTTCGCCGGACGGCAGCCGCTGGAGAGGTAGCACCCGCGCCCGAGACCGGTGGCAGATCGTTCCCACCGTTGGCATACAATGCGCGCGAAACCCGGCCGGGGGGGCTCCGTGGCGACAACGCAGGCTGTGCGCGACATCTTCATCGAAGCGAACGGGCTGAGGCACCACCTTATCGCGCGTGGATCACCGGGCTCGCCCGTGGTGATGATGCTGCACGGGCTGGCCGGGCAGGCGCACGTGTTCGACGCGATCGCGACCCGCCTTGCCACCAACTACCACGTGTATTGCCTGGATGTCCGGGGCCGTGGGGAGAGCGGCTGGGGGCCAGCGAACGAGTACGGCTTCGACACCTACGTTGCCGACCTGGAGGCCATCCGCGAGGGCCTCGGCCTGCAGAAGATGACCCTCGTCGGCACCTCGATGGGCGCGCTGATTGCGATCCAGTACGCGGCGAAGTTCCCGGAGCACGTCGAGAAGCTGGTGGTGAACGACGCGGGCCCGGAAGTCGACCCGGCGGGCCTGCAGCGCATTCTTGATTATGTGAAGAACGCGCCGGAGATGTTCGCCGACATGAAGGCCGTGGTGCGGTACTACAAGGAGCACTATGCCCCGATGGTGGAGCACCTCCCGGAGGACCAGGTGGCCGACTTCGCGCGCTACAACGTGCGAAAGAGCGATAGCGGTGTCTACGTCTGGAAGATGGACCCGGCGGTGCGGAGCGCCGCGGCTCCCCCGCCTGCGATGGACCATTGGACGGCATGGAGGGCACTGAAGTGTCCTGTACTGCTCTTGCGCGGTGCGAAGAGCGACGTACTGAGCCGGCAGGTGGCAGAGAAGATGGTGGAGTCGCTGCCGGGCACGAAACTTGTCGAGGTCCCGGGCGTGGGGCACGCGCCAGTGCTGACCGAACCGGCGGCGGTAAAAGCGCTGGAGGAGTTCCTGCGGAGTTAGGCGAGAGAGCCTGCGGCGCGATAACCTCGACGGCCGGGAAGCAGGTGCGGAAGCGGGCGCCGTCACGCGTCGGCAGCTTCAAGCCCGGGACGAGCGCATGTGGCCCTGGCCGTTTTGGGTGGCGACGTGCATGCCTTAGCTGTCGCGGGCATTGCCTTCGGACGGCAGCACAGGCCGCCTGGGCAAGGCTTATTGACAACTCACGGCGAGCGCTCATACCTTGTGGGCTCAAACTGAAGAGTAGTGCGTCGATCGGGAGTAGTAACCGGTCTGGCGAGCCCCCAGAGAGCCGGGATAGGTGTGAACCGGCGGCTGCGCGACTGGCGAATGGGCCCGGGAGCACCGAACCTGAACCTCTCTTTGGGGGAAGTAGGGTGAGGCGGAGTGGCACCGTTATCACAGCCAGGGCCCTCACGGCTTGCCGTGGCGGCTGAAAAGGGCCTCGGGCGCGCGAGCGCTGGAGGAACAAAGGTGGCACCGCGAGAACCCCTCGTCCTTTGCAGGCGAGGGGTTTTGTGATCTCCGGCGGTTTTTGCCGCGGACGCCCGGGGATCGCGGAGTACAGCAATCACGGGATGGCCGTGAGGAGGACAGCAATGGGAACCCGGAAATTCTTGCTCAACGAGTCGGAGTTGCCGACGCACTGGTACAACATCGCGGCGGACCTGAAGAACCCGCCCGCGCCGCCGCTGCACCCCGCGACGCATCAGCCGGTGGGGCCGGAGGCCCTCGCGCCCCTCTTCCCGATGGAGTTGATCAAGCAGGAGGTTTCCGCCGAGCGCTTCATCCCGATCCCGGAGGAGGTCCGGGAGATCCTGAAGATCTGGCGTCCCGCTCCGCTCATCCGGGCCACGTTCCTGGAGAAGGCGCTCGATACTCCGGCGCACATTTACTACAAGTACGAGGGCGTCTCGCCGAGCGGCTCGCACAAGCCGAACACGGCGGTCGCCCAGGCCTACTACAACAAGCAGGAAGGCGTGAAGCGCATCGCCACGGAGACGGGCGCGGGGCAATGGGGCTCTTCGCTGGCGTTCGCCTGCAAGCTGTTCGGGATCGAATGCAAGGTCTACATGGTGAAGGTCTCGTACAACCAGAAGCCGTACCGCCGTTCGATGATGCAGGTCTGGGGCGGGAGCGTGGTTGCCAGCCCGAGCGAAGACACCAACGCCGGCCGCCAGGTGCTTGCGGAAGACCCGGAAAGCAGCGGGTCGCTGGGGATCGCCATTAGCGAGGCGGTGGAAGATGCCGCCATGCGCGAGGACACCAAGTACTCGCTGGGGAGTGTGCTCAACCATGTGCTGCTCCACCAGACGGTCATCGGCCAGGAAGCGATGAAGCAAATGGAGATGGCGGGCGAGTACCCGGACGTGGTGATTGGCTGCGCAGGCGGTGGCTCGAACGCAGCGGGACTGCTCTTCCCGTTCCTGCGGGAAAAGCTCGACGGCCGCAGGGACACGCGCTTTGTCGCCGTTGAGCCTGCTTCGTGCCCGAGCCTGACGAAGGGCGAGTACCGCTACGATTTCGGCGACACCGCGGGGCTGACTCCCCTGCTGAAGATGTACACGCTCGGGCACACCTTCATGCCGCCGGGCATCCACGCGGGCGGGCTGCGCTACCATGCGATGGCGCCCCTGCTCTGCCAGCTTTACGACGAAGGCTACATCGAGGCCAGGGCGTACCCGCAGAACCCGTGTTTCGAGGCGGCTACCCTGTTCGCCCAGACCGAAGGGATCATCCCCGCTCCGGAGAGTTCGCACGCCATCCGCGCCGCGATCGACGAAGCGCTCGAGGCGAAAGAGGCGGGCGCCGGGCGCACAATCCTCTTCAACCTCAGCGGCCACGGCCTGCTCGACCTACAGGCTTACGACGATTACCTGGCCGGCAAGCTCATCGACGACCATTACCCGGCGGAGAAGGTGCGCGAGGCGATGCAGCACCTGCCACAGATTTAAGCCAAAGTGAGAGGGCAAGGTCTGAAGACCACTCCCCCCGGAAGGAGCCACACATGACGACAACGACAGCGAGCCGCCTGGAACGGCGGATCAAGGCCGTGCTCGACGAGAAGTCGATGCTGAAGCACCCGTTCTACACGGAGTGGACCACCGGCGAGCTGCCGGTAGCGAAGCTGCAGGAGTACGCCCGCCAGTATTATCACTTCGAGGCTTCGTTCCCGCGTTTCCTGAGCTCCATTCACGCGCGCACGGAGAACCCGAAGATCCGCCAGCTCCTGCTCGACAACCTCTGGGACGAAGAGCACGGCGAACGCAACCACCCGGCGCTCTGGCTGGAGTTCGCCGACGCCCTCGGTGTCGGCGCAGACGAAGTGAAGACGGCGAAGCTGCGGCCCGAGACGGAGATGCTGATCTCCCACTTCAACCGCACTTCCCGGGAAGCCCCGCTCGCGGAAGCGATGGGGACATTGTTCGCGTATGAGGGCCAGGTGCCCGCCATCGCATGGCAGAAAATCAAGGGGCTCACCGAACACTACAAGTTCGAGCCCCGGCAGTTCGAGTTCTTCTCGGTCCATCTGGTGGCGGACATTGCCCACGCGGGCGCCGAGATGGAGTCGATCACGATCTCCTGCGAGGACGAAGACGGCGTGGTGCGCGCCGTGGACAAAGCATGCGACCTGCTGCTGGCGTTCCTCGACGGGTGCTACGAAGAGGCGGCGGCTTGATGGCAGAAGGCGACCCCCGGTCGATAGAAGCGTGGAACACCACGGTCCGCCTCGCGGCTGCGCTGGGCCGGCTGAAGGTAGGTTCCAACCTGAAAGCGGCAGCCGACGCACAGGCAAAGGCGTTCGAGCTCGCGGGAGTGGCGAGCGGCCTGATCGCGGAAGCGGCGGCGGCAACGGGCGGCGCCCAGGCAGGCCTGCTCCGCGACGCCCGGGGGGCGCTGGCGCAATGCAAGTCGTGGGTGCACGTGCTGGCCGCCGTAACAAACGAGCAGGACAGCGTGTTCGGCAACGAACTCGACCTTATCGACCAGGCTTCGCGCCAGGTGACGGCCTACCTGCGTTCGCTCGACCGCGCGCCGGGGGCCGGGGGGCCGCAGGGCCCGCGGCCGCCCGCGCGACAGGGCGCCGGCCCGCGGCCAGGCGACCGGCCACGCAATCCCGGAGGACCTCGATGAGTGAGCGCAAGCGCATCCTCACTGGCATCCGGCCGACAGGTGCGTTGCACCTCGGCCATTACGCCGGCGCGCTCGAAAACTGGGTGCGCTTGCAGCACGAGTACGAGGCCTACTTCCTCATCGCCGACTACCAGGTGTCGGACTACGCCGACGACATCTCGCATGTGCGCGAAGCGGTCTGGGAAGTGGCACTCGACTGGCTCGCGGTGGGGCTGGACCCGGAAGGGAGCTCGTTCGTCATCGAGAGCCTGGTGCCCGAGCACACGGAGCTGGCGACGTGGTTGGGCTGGTTCCTGCCCGTCTCGATGCTGGAGCGGAACCCCACGCTCAAAGCCGAGATGGCGGCTATGGAGGACCCCGGAGAGGGCCAGGAGCGGAAGCCTGTGCCGGTTGCGTTCTACACCTACCCGGTGATGCAGGTGGCGAACATCCTCCTCCCGCGAGCCCACCTCGTGCCGGTGGGAGAAGACCAGTTGCCGCACATCGAGCTCACGCGGGAGACGGCCCGGCGGTTCAATCACCGGTTCAAGGAAGTGTTTCCCGAGCCGGAGGCTTTGCTGGGCCGCGTGGCGCGGCTCGTGGGCACCGACGGCAACGCCAAGATGAGCAAGTCCCGGGGTAACACCATCGACCTGAAGGACGACGCCGAAACCGTAGCGAAGAAGGTTCGCCGCATGTATGCAGGCCCCCCGCGGGAGCTGGACGAGCCCGGGAAGGTGGAGGAGAACCCGGTGTTCCTCTACCTCGATGCCTTCGACCCGGACGTGGAAGGCGTGAAGCAACTGAAGGAGGAGTACGAACGTTCGGGAGTCCCGAACAAGGTCCTCAAGGACCGGCTGACCGCGGTGCTGAACGAGAAGCTCGACCCGTTCCGCGAGCGCCGGGCGAAGTACGAGGCGAACATGCCGCTGGTGCGGGAAGCCCTCGAAGTGGGGACCAACCGCATGCGCGTGGTGGCCCGCGAAACGATGGAGATGGTCCGCGACGCGCTGGACCTCAACTACCTGGAGAAGTACCGGTGATCCGGCCAACGCTCGACGAAGTGAAGGCAATGGCGAAGGGCGCCAACGGGAACCTCGTGCCGCTCTACAAGGAGGTAACGGCGGACCTGGAGACACCGGTTTCGGCGTTCCTGAAGGTCCGGACGGGACCGTACTCGTTCCTGCTCGAATCGGTCGAAGGCGGGGAGCGCCTGGCCCGCTACTCGTTCATCGGGACGCAGCCGTACCGCGTGCTCAAGACAGGCCCGAACGAGGAGTACTCCGGGGACCCGCTGAAGCCGCTGGAGCAGGAGATGGCCCGCTTCAAGGCGGTGCAGATGCCTGGATTGCCCGCCTTCACGGGTGGGGCGATCGGCTACATCGCCTACGACGCGGTGCGGCACTTCGAGCCCCGGGTGGTGCCGCCGGAGGCCGACCCGCTCGGCTTGCCCGAGGCGATGTTTCTGTTCTGCGACTCGATGGTGGTGTTCGACCACATCCACCACACGATCAAGGTCATCGCACACTGCCGGATCGATGGCGACATCGACTCCTCGTACCGGCAGGCAGCCTTCCAGATCGACGAAATCGTGGACCGGTTGAACAGCCCAACGGTGAACCTGCCGCCGCAGGAGGTGGCGGCGGTGCTGCGCACGAATGGCAAGGCGGAGAGCAACGTCGGGCGTGAGGGGTATGAGTTGATGGTCGAGCGGATCCGCGAGTACGTCATCGCGGGGGACGTGATCCAGACCGTGCCATCGCAACGGCTTGCGCGGCCGACGGCGGTACACCCATTCAACATCTACCGCCAGCTTCGGACGGTGAACCCGTCGCCGTACATGTTCTACCTCGACCTGGGGGAGTTCCAGGTGGTCGGGGCATCCCCGGAACTCCTCGTCCGGGTAGAGGACGGCGAAGTGGTGACACACCCCATCGCAGGCACGCGCCCACGCGGCGCAACGCCCGAGGAAGACGAACGCCTGGCTGAAGACCTGATGGCGGACGAGAAGGAACGGGCCGAACACATCATGCTCGTGGACCTCGGGCGCAACGATATCGGCCGGGTGGCGAAGCCGGGGACGGTGCGGGTGACGAAAATGATGGAGGTCGAGAAGTACTCGCACGTGATGCACATCGTTTCCCACGTGCGGGGCGAGCTCGCAGTGGACAAGACGCCGTTCGACGCCTTCCGGTCGGTCTTTCCGGCGGGCACTGTTTCGGGGGCGCCGAAAGTGCGGGCAATGGAGATCATCGCCGAACTGGAGCCTTCGAAACGGGGCATCTACGCAGGGGCCGTGGGTTACGCGAGTTTCGCCGGCAGCCTCGACACCTGCATCGCGATCCGGACGATGGTGGTCAAGGACGGTGTGGCCTACCTGCAGGCGGGTGGAGGCATCGTCTACGACAGCGTGCCGGAGACCGAATACATCGAGACCATGAACAAGATGCGGGCGCTCATGCGCGCGATCGACCAGGCGGAGATCGCGGCGGCCGAGATGAAAACCGGCAGCCTGGGGTACGGGTAACGAGATGAGCGACCGGCGGCCGGACTGCGTCTATGGGTTGTTGGTGCACGATGGGCGCGTCTTTCTGCGCTCGATGGACGGACACTTCGGCTTGCCGGGCGGGGAGTTTCGCCCGCTGGCAGAGGATCGCAAGGTGGAGCTGAAGGCGCATCTGTGGGACCAGCTCGGCATCGAAGCACGGGCCGTGTGGGCGCAGGGTGCGTTTGACTACCGGAACCCCGACGAGGACCGCGAGAAGTTCTGCGGCTTCTATTCCGTGTGGGAGTGGGATGGGGAGGTGCCCGGGACAGCCGGCCGGTGGCTGACGGCCGAGGAGCTGGCGATGACGGCCGTGCCGGCCTCGCTGCGCATCCTATTGTTCAGCGTGCTCCAGACGCAGGCGGTGAAGACGACATGAAGCAGGACATCCGCATGGCCGCGATCCTGGAACGCGACGGGCGCCTGTTTCTCCTGCGGCCCGACCCTGCGGGACCGTGGGAGCTGCCCGGCGGGCCGCTCCCACTCGGCAACGACGACATCGATGGCGCGATGGACGCGCTGCTGCAGGAGCTCGGCGTGATGGCGCCCGCGATCGAAGAGGACTTCCTCCAGACGCACTACTTCCCCTTCGACGGCGGCCAGGTGGTCTACAACGTGTACGCCGCGACGGACTGGGCGGGCGATCCCAGACCTGCTCCGGGCGTCGGGGCGGGCTGGTTCGAGCTTGGCGACCTCGAAGCGCTCGGCGTCCACGAATGGGCGCACGGCGCCATCCTCGACGCCTTCGGCCTGCGCGAACGGGAAGACGAGGACGCGAAGATCCTGGCGGCGCTCAACGGCCTCGTGGGCGCGCCGGCTGCAGATGCGCCGGGTGCCCGAACCGGGGTTATGCCTGGAGCGCCGGCTCGTCGCGCCGCGGGGCTCGACATCCTGCGCACACTGGGCGGCGGCGACGCGGAAGCGGCCGCGGCACGCATGGCAGAAAGGCAACCGGAGATCGCGGGCGACGTCATTGACTTCGCCCTGGGCGAGGTCTGGAGCCATCCGGCGCTGGACCGGAAAACAAGGAGCCTCCAGGTGGTGGCGATGCTTGCGGCCCTCGGCGGCCGGAGCGGGCCGCTGGAATCCCACATCAACGGGGCGCTGAACCACGGCGCCACGCCGGAGCAGGTCGCCCAGACGCTACGGATGGTGGCGGTTTACGCCGGCTTCCCGGCGGCACTGGAAGCATGGCCCGTGATGGAGCGCGTTTTCGAACGACGGGGGATCGCTCGCCCCGGGAGGCCCGGATGACGGCAGTGCTCTGGGACCTGGACGACACGTTGCTGGACACCCTGGCCTGGCGCATGCGCGCGCTCGCCCACGCGCACGAGACGTGCCTTGGGTCGAAAACCGACCCGGTGGAGCTCTGGCGGTCGCACCGCGGGGGCAGCCTCGAAGCGATGGGCAAGCGCCTGATGGGAGAGCGCGACTACCGGCGGTTCGTGGACACCTACCGGGAGTTCTACTACTCAATCGAGCGGGACATCCGGCCGTTCGAAGGCGTCGTCGCGGTCCTCGAAGCGCTGAGGCGTGCGGACGTGCCGATGGCCGTGGTCACGGCGAAGGTCGCCTATGGGGCGGTGGACGAACTGACGAGCAGCGGCCTCATGCAGTACTTCCAGGCCGTGGTAGGGGCGGACGACACCGACCTGCACAAGCCGGACCCGGCGCCAGTGTACGAAGCCCTCGACAGGCTGCTGATAGAGCCGTCCGCGGCGGTTGTGCTCGTGGGGGACAGCCCGGCCGACATGTGGGCGGCGAAGAATGCGGGCGTCCGTTCCGTGGCGGCGCTGTGGGGCACGCTCGACGCCGAGCTGCTGCTCGACGCGCTCCCGGACCACACGGCCAGGGCCCCCGGCGAAGTGCTTTCGGTGCTTGCCAGCGGGGAGGCCGCGCGATGACCGTGAACCTCGAAAAGCGGATGGCGCACGTTGGGGTGCGGTTCTACCGGAGCGGGGGCGTCGAGCTCGTGCTCGTCCCGTTGATGAAAGAGACGGCGGCATTCACGCGCTCGGCAGGAGACGGGTACTTCCTGGTGTCGCTGATGGGCGAGCCGGGCAGCGCGTACCCTTTGGACCTCCGATCGCCGTCGTCGTTCGAAGCGGACTACCTGGCGAAGAAGTTCCGCCTCGACCGCCGCGGATACGGGGTCACACCGGAAGAGCTGGCGGCCGTGCTCCGGCTGATTGCGGAAGACCTGAGCTCCGAAGAGGGGATGGACCGATGACGACAGTCCTGATCGACAACTACGACAGCTTCACCTACAACCTTTACCAGTACCTGGCCGAGCTGGGGGCCGAGGTGAAGGTTTTCCGGAACGACCAGGTAACGCTTGCCGACATCCGCGCCCTGGACCCGGACCACATCGTCATTTCGCCCGGCCCGGGCGACCCGGACGACTCGGGCATTTCCCGCGATGTGATCCGCGAGTACGCGGGCAAGGTCCCGGTGCTCGGGGTGTGCCTGGGCCACCAGTGCATTTACGACGTGTACGGGGGGACAGTGGCGGGGGCAGGGGAAATCAAGCACGGCAAGACCTCGGTCATCAGCCACGATGGCAAAGGGGTGTTCGACGGCATCCCGAACGATTTCGCAGCCGTCCGCTACCATTCGCTGGCCGGGACGCCGGAGACGCAGCCGGGCGAGCTGGAGGTGACGGCGAAGTCGGAAAGCGGGGTGATCATGGGCGTGCGCCACAAGCAGTTCACCGTGGAGGGCGTCCAGTTCCACCCCGAGTCGATCGCGACGGAGCACGGGAAGGAACTCTTGCGGAACTTCCTGGAGATGGAGGGAGGGCGCTGGTGACCGAGACAGGATTTACGATTCACGATTCACGATTCACGATTCTCCGCGGGTCTTCGGGAGGGCTGTAATGGCGATCCAGGAGGCGATCCGGGCGCTGGTGGAGCGCGGGCCGCTGGCAGGAAGTGAGGCCGCGGCGGCGCTCGAGGAGATCATGACGGGCAACGCGACTCCCGCGCAGATCGGCGCGTTCCTGGCCGCGATGCGCTTGCGGGGCGAGACACCGGAGGTGATCGCGGCCGGACTGACGGTGATGCAGACGCATGCGGAGCCGTGCCCCGCGGGGGATGTCATCGACATCTGCGGGACGGGGGGCGACGGCGTGGACACCATTAACGTTTCCACCGCGGCAGGGTTCGTTGTCGCGGCGGCCGGTGTGCGGGTGGCGAAGCACGGCAACCGGGCAGCCTCTTCGAAGTGCGGCAGCGCGGACGTGCTGGAAGCCCTTGGCGCGCGCATCGACCTCGGCGGCGAGCAGGTGGCGAAAGTCATCGACGGCTGCGGTTTCGGGTTCCTGTTCGCACAGCGGTTTCACCCGGCTATGCGCCATGTCGGCGGCCCGCGGCGGGAGATGGGCGTGCGGACGATGTTCAACATCCTCGGGCCGCTTTCGAACCCCGCGAACCCGCGAGCCCAACTGGTGGGCGTGGGCGCGCGGGCCATTGGGCCGATTGTGGCCGGGGCGCTGGCGCTGCGCGGCACCGAGCGGGCGATGGTGGTGCACTCGGACGACGGCATGGACGAGATCAGCACGGCGACGGGCACGCACGCCTGGATCGTCGGCGAGGGGGCCGTGGCCGAGCGGGAGCTGCACCCGGAGGACTTCGGGTTGCCGCGACACCCCGTTTCGGCAGTCGCCGGAGGGGACGCGCAACAGAACGCCGGCGACATCCTCGCCATCCTCGACGGCGCCGACGGCCCAAAGACGGACTTCGTCTTGATGAACGCGGCGGCGGCGCTGTACTCGGCTGGCACAGCTCCGGACTTCCCGGCCGGCGTGGAACTGGCACGCGAAGCGATCGCCTCCGGGCGGGCGCGCGAGGTGCTCGACCATTATGTAGCGCTCACCCAGGAGCTCGGCAGTGGCTGAGCCAACCATCCTGGAGACGATCGTCGCGCGGCGGAGGCTGGATGTAGCTGCCGCGCAGGCGCAAGTGCCGGCAGGGGAGCTGCAGGCGAAGCTGGCCCCGGCGCCGGCGCCCATTGACTTCGCCGAGCGTTTGCGCCGCGACCGGCCGATGGCCGTCATCGCCGAGGTGAAGCGCGCGTCGCCCAGCAAGGGCGACATCGCGCCCGGGATGGACGCCGTCGCGCAGGCGATGAAGTACGCGGGAGGCGGGGCAGCCGGGATTTCGGTCCTGACGGAGCCAACGTGGTTCAAGGGGACGCTCGAGGACATGGCGGGCGTACGGCAGGCAATCGAGGCGCTCGGCGAAGCGCGCCCGGCCGTCCTGCGCAAGGACTTCATCATCGACGAGTACCAGGTGCTCGAGGCGAGGGTGGCCGGCGCGGATTCGGTGCTGCTGATTGTTGCGGCACTCGACGACGGCACGCTGAACGGGCTTTTGCAGTTCTCCCGCGAACTCGGCATGGAACCGCTGGTCGAAGTGAACAACGCCGACGAAATGCGGCGCGCGCTGGCGGCCGGTGCCGAAGTCATCGGCATCAACAACCGGGATTTGCGGAGCTTCAACGTGGACCTCGGGACCACCGACCGCCTGGCCGGGCTGGTGCCGGGCAACGTGCTGCTCGCGGCGCTCAGCGGGATCAGCACGCGGGAGGACATGGAGCGGTTCGCGGCGGCGGGTGCGCGGGCTGTGCTGGTCGGGGAAGCGTTGATGGTGGCGGAGGACCCGGGAGCGAAGATACGGGAGCTTGCTGGGATTCGGGAATCACGATTCACGATTCACGATTCGGCGGGTGTGTCGTGAGCCTCGTGTTGGTCCAGATGCATGGTTTTCCGGGAACCGGGAAGAGCACGCTCGCCCGCGCACTCGGGCGGGCGCTGCCGGCAGTGGTGATCGATAAGGACGTCATCGCGTCGGCGCTGATCCGCCACGGGATCCCCTTCGGAGACGCCGGGGCCCCGGCTTACCAGGTGATGTACGCGCAGGCGGCACGTTTCCTCTCGGATGGGCAAAGCGTCGTGTTCGACAGCCCGTGCTTTTGGCCGCAGATCGAACAGAACACGCGGCGCGTTGCGGGTTCGGCCGGCGCGTCGTGGGTGATGATCGAGACCAGGTGTGAAGACGAGCTGCGTGACGCTCGCCTGAGGGCCCGCGACCGGCTGGAGTCGAATCCAATCACTCTGCCGGGGCGACGTCCCGGAATGTATGACCCCGAGTGCGAGCGGCTCATTTTGGACACGAGCCGGCCGGCAGTGGACCTCGCGGACGAGGCGATAGCTTACGTTCGCGCGCGAACCCTCACCCCCCGGCCCCCTCTCCCGACTCCTGTGTCGCGGGAGAGGGGGAGTCTCCGCGCCGGAACTCCCGGAGCAAGCCGATGACGCTCGTGAAGATTTGCGGGATCAAGGATGCCGAGGTGGCGCTCGAGACGGCCAAAGCGGGCGCGGACATGATCGGGATTATGTTCGCGGCAGAATCACGGCGGCGGGTGACGCCGCAGCAGTGCCACGACATCGTCGAAGCCATCAAAGGCGGGCGGACTCAGGGGCGGGAAGCGTTGTTCGAAGGGCCGGCGCGCGGCGAGGTCAGCGCGCGGACGTGGTTCGGGGCCTGGGCAGATGCGATCGAACAGTCGGTGGTACGGTGGCGGCCGCTGATCGTTGGCGTGTTCGCGGGGATGAGCCCCGAGGAAGTGAACGACATCGCGGAAGCCGCGGGGCTCGACCTGGTGCAGCTCTCGGGGGGCGAAGACGATGACTTCATCCGGCGCGTCCATCGTCCCGTGCTCCGCGCCGTGCACGTGAGGGAGGGCATGACCGTGGACGATGTGGAGGACCGCTGCGTGCCGGGGATCTCCGCCGGGTTGCTTTTGGACACCGGCGCGGCGGGTGCGCTCGGCGGCACGGGCGTGGCATTCGACTGGGCCATCGCCGAGGACCTGGCGGAGCGCAAGCCATTCCTGCTGGCAGGGGGCCTGACACCGGAGAACGTGGCCGGGGCGGTCGAACGCGTTCAGCCCTGGGGCGTCGATGTTTCGACCGGTGTCGAGACGGACGGCGTGAAAGACATGGAAAAGATCCGCGCGTTCATCCGCGCGGCGAAAGGGGTACGCGTTGGCCGTTGAAGCACCACTATCGCCGCGCTTCGGCGAATTCGGCGGGCGGTTCATCCCGGAGACGCTTGTCGCCGCGCACGAGGACCTCGAGCGGATCTACCAGGAGGCGCAGGCAGACCCGGAGTTTCACCAGGAACTGGACTACCTGCTAAAGCACTACGTGGGCCGGGCGACGCCGCTGTATCTTGCGGAGCGGCTGACGCGCGAATGCGGCGGCGCGCGCATCTGGCTGAAGCGCGAGGACCTGGCCCACACCGGCGCGCACAAGATCAACAACGCCCTCGGGCAGGCGCTCCTGGCGAAGCGCATCGGCAAGCCGCGCATCATCGCCGAGACGGGGGCCGGGCAGCACGGAGTGGCGACGGCCACCGTGTGCGCGATGCTGGACCTCGAGTGCGTCGTCTACATGGGCAGCGAGGACATCAAGCGGCAGTCGCTGAACGCGTTCCGGATGAAGATGCTCGGGGCGACGCTGGTGCCGGTAGAGTCGGGTTCGAAGACGTTGAAAGACGCGATCAACGAGGCGATGCGCGACTGGGTGACGAACGTCGAGACGACCCACTACATCATCGGCTCGGCGATCGGCCCGCACCCGTTCCCGACGATCGTGCGTGACTTCCAGTCGGTGATCGGCAAGGAAGCGCGCGCACAGATGCTGGAGCAGGCCGGGAAGCTGCCGGACGTCGCGATTGCCTGCGTCGGCGGGGGCAGCAACGCGATCGGGCTCTTCCACCCGTTCATCGACGACCCTGTGCGGCTGATCGGGGTCGAGGCCGGGGGCTCAGGCGTGGGCACGGGGAAGCATTCGGCGACGCTGGTGGCGGGACGGCCCGGCGTTCTGCACGGCACGCGGACGTACCTGTTGCAGGATGCGGAGGGCCAGATCCTGGAGACGCACAGCATCTCGGCGGGGCTGGACTACCCCGGCGTGGGGCCCGAGCACTCGTGGCTGAAGACGACCGAGCGGGCGGAGTACGTCGCGGTGGACGACGAGCAGGCGCTCGAAGGGTTCCAGGCGCTGACGCGAGCCGAGGGCATCATCCCTGCGCTGGAACCTTCGCACGCCATCTACCACGCGATGCGGGTGGCGCGAGAACTCGGGCCGGATAAGGATGTGCTCGTCGGGCTGAGCGGCCGGGGAGACAAGGACATGCACACCGTAGCCGCGGCGCTGGGGGTCACGCTCTGAACGAGGGCGAAGCCGGCGTCCGGCGCCGCACGTACCCGTGGGGCGTCACCGAAGCGCTCGCCGGGATCGGCGGGTTCATCGGCGTTTTCTTCATCATCTCCGTCGCCATCGCCGTGTTCGCGGCCGGGCAGGACGACTTCGTCACGGACGACATCGGGAATGCCCTGGAGAAGGCGAACGCCGTGGCCGAATACGCGGACCAGCGGCTCAAGGCGGCGGCGACGGGCGAGGCCTTCCCACGCCCGCCCAGGATCCTGGCCGACCAGCGGGACCTGCGCTTCACCATGGCAATGACGGCGGTATCTCAGGTCTTCACCACGGTCCTTATCCTGCTGGTGGTCCGCCGGAGGTTCGGGGAGTTCGCTGCAACGACGGGGCTGAACAGGATCAACCTCGGCCGGCTGTGGCTGATAGCGGGCCTCGTGGTGCTGGCCTACGCCGGCGTGTACGCGTACTCGCTCGCGGCAGCGGCTACCGGGATCTCCTGGCTCGAACCGGAATCGGCGGTCCCACAGGCCGTCACACGGGAAGATTCAACGCTCGCCCTGACGGGCCTTGTGACACTGCTCGGCGCGCCGCTGAGCGAGGAGATGTTCTTCCGCGGCCTGCTCTTCGGGGGGTTCTTGCGCTGGGGCTTCTGGCCGGCGGCGCTTGTTTCCGGTGTGCTCTTCAGCGGCGTCCACTTCGATCCGGGGAGCTTCCTGCCGTTCATCGGCATCGGCGTGCTCCTCGCATGGGTGTACTGGCGGCGAGGGTCGTTGTGGGACGCTGTAGCGTTCCATTTCATCTTCAACGGGACGAGCTTCGCGATCATGGTGGCGACGCGGTGATCGGGCGGGGGCGGCTGGGGCCAATCCCGTGGGGCGAAGTGGCCGTGCTGGCGGGCCTCTGGCTGGGCCTGGCCGCATTCCTCGGGCCACGCCTCGCGATCGGTCCGAGCGCAGAAGCGTTCGGCGCAGAGCCCGAATTCACCGACATCGGGAACGCGTTCGAAAAGGCGGGAGAGGTTGCCTCGTACGCCGACGAAGCGCTGGCCCGGGCAGCGGCGGGAAACCCGCTCCCGGCCCCGCCACGCATCACGGGCGACGTTGTCGCGGCCCGCGTCGCCTGGGCCTGGGCGATCGGCAGCGCGGCGCTCTTCGTCGCGGTTTCGCTTGCCGCCAGCCGGCAGGGGCCGGGTGCGTTCGCGCGGCGCGTTGGCCTGGGGAAGCCGGACGTCAACTCGCTCTGGCTGCCGGGGCTGGCCGTGGCCGCCGTCTATCTCGCCAGCGGGCTGTACATCCGGCTGGCGGAGGCCCTGGACATCGACATCCTGCTGACCGAGCCGGGCGGGCTGGAAGTGACCGTCCGGGACGCGTGGGCGCTGAGCCTCTATGGATTGACGACGGTGGTGGCGGCCCCGGTCGGGGAGGAGTTCTTCTACCGCGGGCTGGTGTTCAGCGGGCTTGCGCGCTGGGGGTTCGTGCCGGCGGCGCTGGTTTCGAGCGTGCTGTTCGCGCTTTCGCACGTCGACGCGGCGACAATGATCCCGTTCACCGTGGCCGGGCTGACGATGTGCTGGCTGTACTGGCGGACGGGGTCGCTCTGGGACGCGATTGCGTTCCACGTGCTCTTCAACCTGCTGAGTTTCATCCTGTTGTTGGCGAGGGTCTGAGTATGTCGAGGCGGATGCGCGAGTTGTTCGAACAAGCCCGCAAAGAAGGGCGCAAGCTCTTCATCCCCTACGTGACCGCGGGCTATCCGCGGCTCGAAGACACGGTGCCGATCCTGCTGGCGATGGAGGCAGGGGGAGCGGACATCATCGAGATTGGCGTGCCGTTCACGGATCCGCTGGCGGACGGGGCCACGATCCAGCATGCGAACCAGGTCGCGCTGGCAAACGGGATCACCCTCGACAAGAGTTTCGCGATGGTGCGCGAGGCCCGGGAGAAGGGGCTCAAGGCGCCGGTGGTGTTCATGGGGTACTACAACCCGCTCCTCGCCCACGGCGAGGAGCGGGCCGTGGCGGAGGCGAAGGCAGCGGGGGCCGACGGCTTCATCGTGGTGGACCTTCCGGCCGAAGAGGCGGGGGCCTTCCTGGCGGCGTGCCGGGCGCACGACATGAGCTTCGTGCCGCTCATCGCCCCGACGAGTACGGACGCCCGCATCGAGGCCCTCTCCAGGGTGGCGGACTCGTGGCTGTATTGCGTGAGCGTGACCGGGACAACGGGCGGCAAACAGGTGGACCCCGGGGAGCTCGCCGCGTTCATCGGGCGGGTGCGAAAACACACCGATTTGCCGCTCACCGTAGGCTTCGGGATAACGAATCGTGCCCAGGCGGAGATGGTCCTGAAGCTTGCGGATGCAGCAGCGGTCGGCAGTGCTATAATCGCGACCATTGACGCCGCGGACGAAGATCGCCGCGCGCAGAGCGTCAGGGAGTTTGTGGAGGATGTCTCCGGTCGATAGCGGACAGGTGAAAGCGGCCCGCACGTGGGTAGACGAGCGCCGATGGGCGTGGCGTTGGCCCCTCGTGGGCCGCGCCTATGGGTGTCCGCCGACCGGAGTCTTTGGGCTCCCGGTTCGCTAAGGGCACAGACACAACCCAAACGAACCAACCCTGGAGGAGGCAACTGCGCGTATGCCCGTTCGCGGCGTCCGTGGTGCGACAACCGTCACCCGGAACCAGAAAGACGAAATCCTCGATGTAACGACCGAGTTGCTTCGCACCATGCTCGAAGTCAACGAGATCGAGACCGAGGACATCGCTTCCTGCTGGATCACCACAACGCCCGACCTGTTCGCCGAATTCCCGGCGGTGGCAGCGCGCCACATGGGCTGGACGCAAGTCCCGCTCATGCAGAGCCACGAAATGTCGGTCCCCGGCATGCTCCCGCTCTGTATTCGCGTCCTTCTCCACTGGAACACGGAGAAGACCCAGAGTGAAATCCGCCACGTCTATCTGCGCGAGGCCGCCCGCCTCCGCCCCGACCTTAGTTCGAGCAATTTCTCGACCGCGCGTTAGTGGAGAGTCCCCTTTGATTATCGTTGTATCCCCGGAGGCCACTCCGGACGACCTTGACCACATCATTGCCCGTGTCGAAGAGACCGGGCGGCAGGCCCACCTTTCGGTGGGCGCAGAGCGGAGCATCATCGGCGTCATCGGCTCCGACGACCCGGGCCTGGAGGACGTGTTCCTCTCGCTGCCGCACGTGGAATCGGTCCACCGGGTCACAAAGCCGTACAAGCTCGTGAGCCGCGAGTTCCATCCAACGAACTCTGTCATCGACGTTGGCCGGGGCGTCACGGTCGGTGGCACGGAGCTGGCGGTGATGGCGGGGCCCTGTTCGATCGAAAACGAAGACCACATCTTCGAGAGTGCGAAAGCCGTGAAGGCCGCAGGCGCGAACATGTTGCGGGGCGGCGCCTACAAGCCGCGGAGCTCGCCCTACGCCTTCCGCGGGCTGGGGCCGGAAGGCCTCGCCTACCTTGCCGCGGCCGGGGCCGAAACCGGCCTGCCGGTGATCACGGAGCTCATGAGCGTCACCGACATCGACGCGGTCTGCCGCTACAGCGACGTCATCCAGATCGGGGCCCGCAACATGCAGAACTTCACCCTCCTCGATGAGGTGGGGAAGGTGAAAAAGCCGGTGATGCTGAAGCGCGCGCTGAGCGGGCAGATCGAGGAATGGCTCCTCGCCGCGGAGTACATCCTCGCCCAGGGCAACCCGGACGTGATCCTCTGCGAGCGCGGCATCCGCACCTTCGAGACGGCCTACCGGAACACCTTCGACGTGAACGCCATCCCGCTGGTGAAGGAGCTCAGCCACCTCCCGGTCATCGCCGACCCCAGCCATGGCACGGGGAAGGCGGCGCTGGTGACCCCGGTGGCGATGGCGGGCATCGCCGCGGGGGCCGACGGGCTGATGATCGAGGTGCACAACCATCCCGAACACGCCCTCAGCGACGGCGCCCAATCGTTGACCTATGAGAAGTTCGGACAGATGATGCGGGCGGTCGCCGGGATCGCGGCCGCGGTCGAGAGGACGATCTCAGGAGTGAGAGAGCCTGTCGCGGCGCGATAGCGGAGAAGGTCGTAAGACCGGGACGGGGGCATCCCTGCGGGGGGGTGCTGGCCCGTCGGGAGTCATGGCCGAAATTTCGCTGCCTGTCTTCGAAGGTCCCCTGGACCTGCTTCTCCATCTCATCGAACGCGACGACCTCGACATCACCGCTGTCTCGCTCGTTACGGTCACGGACCAGTACCTGGCCGCGATCCGCGTGGGCGAAGCGTTCGACCCGCAGGCGCTGGCCGAATTCGTGGCAGTGGGGGCGAAGCTCATCTACCTGAAGTCGCGGGCGTTGCTGCCGAAGCCGCCCGCGATGGAAGGTGAGGACGGCGACGACGATGACGTGGGGCGGGAACTGGTGGACCTGTTGCGCGAATACAAGCGGTTCGCGGAAGTGGCCGACATGCTGGAGGCACGCCAGGAAGAAGGCGCCCGCATCTACACGCGCCTTGCCCCGGCGCCGGAGCTACCGGAGGGCACGGGGCTGCAGAACGTGACGATGGAGCGGCTGCGCGACATCATGCTCGAGGTCCTGAACAAGAAGCCGGCGGAAACCCGCCCGCGGGCGGTGATGGCACGGGACACGAGCATGACCCTGGCCGACCGGCTGATGGACTTCCGCGAGCGGCTGCAGCGGCGCGGCCGGTTCTCGTTCCGGCGCATGCTGGCGGAGTGCAAGACGCGAGTGGACGTCGTGGTTTCGTTCCTGGCGGTGCTCGAACTCATCCGGGCGGGCGAGTGCGACGCCGAGCAGGACGGCGCCTGGGGCGACATCGTGGTGGTCGCGCTGGTGAAGGTGTGACGGGTGGCCGGGCGCCGCGTGAGGCCGTCCGCCGTTTAGCGGAGAACGCGCGAGCGCAAGGCGAGCGCTGACGCCCCGATGAACGATCCCAGGCTGTCGAGCCCCACATCGAGCCAGTTGGCGTCGCGGTTGGGGACGAAGGACTGGTGGAATTCGTCGCTCATCCCGTAGAGCGTGCCGAGCGTCCAGGCCAGGAACACGAGCGCGGCAGCCGGGGCTGACGGGCGGAAGCAGCGCAGGGCGTAGAACGCCAGTGCCCCGAACACCGTGTATTCGAAGAGATGGGCGAGGTTGTAGCGCCAGTCCCCTCCGCCGGCATCGGGCGGGTTGGGGATGCTCGAGAGCGTGAAGATGACTGCCGCCCAGAGGGCGAGCGGGACAAGTGGAGCCCAGCGCACCGGGGCCAGTCTACTGGCCCCGGGCGCATGGTTCAGGGCAGCCACGAGTTATGTCGGCTGCGCAGTAATCACCGGAGGTTTTGGTTCGGCTGCCTGCGGTTTCTGACGGCCGCCCAGACCCCTCACCGCGAGGAAGGCGAGGCCGCCGATCCCCCAGACGGTGAACACCACGAAAGCGAACCAGCCGATCCCGGGGACCGCGAACGCGAGCAACAGGATCGCGGTGCCGAGAGCTGCGGCCCCAACCGGCCGCTCGGGCCGTTCGCCGTCACGGTGGAGGATGAGCATCCCCAGCCAGGTGGCCGAAACCGCGATGCCGAGGACCGTGAGCGCAGGCACGAGGATGAGCAGCGTGCCGAGGCCGACCCAGAAGCCGACGAGCGTCGCGAACGAGAGCACCGCGAAGATCGGCACCGCTACGACGGTGACAAGCCCGCTGACGATCGTCTGCCAGGGCTTCGCAGTCAGCGATGCCGCCGCTTCCGTCAGCTGCCGCCCGCCGACGAGGGCGAACCCGGTTGCGACCACGAACAGGGCCACTCCGAGACCTACGAGGAGCACCAGGCCGATAAACATGCCCCATCCAGCGAATGGCCCCCACGAGTCATCGATGTCTCCCCGGACGGTCGCCCCTGGCGCACGGACAAGATCCGACCGGATCAGGCGGACATCATCGACCATGGCGGTGTTCGCAAGGCGCAGGTCGCCGCGGACGATGGTCACCTGCCCATCGACCCGGCCACTGATCACGGCGTCGCCGCGCACGACAAGCAGGGCTCCGTGGACCCTGCCGGCTACGGTGGCGTCGCCGTCGAGGACCACAAGCACGTCGAGTTCTTCACCGGGCGGCAGCGCGTAGTCCCCGTTTGCGCGGACTACCACCCCACCGTTGTCTTCGGAGTCGGCGAGAGCGGTGGCGGGCAGCAGCGCGGCTGCCAGGGCTGCGAACAGGAAGAGAAGGAGGCGTTTCATATCTGCTCCTATCCAGCCGAAGCTTCGGCTGTCGCCTGCGAAGGTAGCGCGGGAGAGCGCGCGTCCTGAAGGGCCCTTCGGGTTGTTGCAGCGGCCCCCGCGGCCCGAGTTTGTGGCAGGCGCAAGGGGTCAGAAGAGACGCCGCGGGTCCCACTGGCCGTCGCGGGAGACCAGCATCGTGCCGGAGACGGGAAGGGCGCGGCGTGCGAGACGCAGGATTTCATCGCGGGCGGCGTAGAGGTCTTCGCCGGCGCGTTTCACGAGGTCGCCCGGGGAGGAGCGGGGGTGCCGGGCCCGGTACCAGGAGCAGTCCTGGTGGGCGACAAGTGCAACGGACGAGATGGAGGGATCGCCCAGGAATTGCTCGACCGCTTCGTAGGTGGAGCTGCGGCTCGCGAGCATGCGCTTGAGGCGGCCGCCCGTGAGTGAGGCAGCCTCGGCCACCCACCAGCAGCCCCCCGGCAGGAGGATGGCTTCGCACGAGGCGCCGAGGGAGGCTGCGACGAGCGTCTCAAGCGGGTGGCGGATGGCCGGTTCGCCGCAGGCGACGAGGAGCCCGCGAGCGGTCACTGTCCCGGGGCTTCGGGGCGCTCGACGGGTGAGTCAGCGGGCGACGGGACGGGGCTCGCAGCCGAAGGGGCGGGAGGCGGCGCGGCGCTCGCATCGACCTCCGATGCGAGGGTGTCAAGCTCAGAATGGGACCCCGCGGGGGCGCCATTGGCACGTTCCGGCGTGAGCACCGCGGGCAGGTCGAGCCCGACGGCGCGCAGCGTCTCGATTGCCTGGGCGAGGAGGAGGGGGACCGTGCTGCCGTACTTTGCCATAGGGCTGCCGGCGCCATTTCCGTTCCCGCCGTCGATCATGACGATGCGGTCCACCGAAGCGAACGGGGCGGCGAGGGACTGGGCGATCTCGGGCAGCTTGTTGATGAGCTCGGGATAGACGGAAAGCTGGAGGGCGGCCTGGTTGTAAGCGTTCAGCGCTTCCGCGAGCTTGCGCTTGCCTTCGGCCTCGCCGAGGAGGACGGCCTTCTGGCCGGCGCCTTCGGCTTCGAGCTCGGCGCGGTGGGCCTCGGCGTTGAGCGTGCGCGCCCGGGCTTCGCCTTCGCCGGCTGCCTCGAGTTCCTTCTGGTGGGCCTCGGCGATGGCCATGCGGCGCTTCGACTCGCCCTCGCCCTCGAGGGCGCGGGCCTGGGCCTGGCCCTCGGCGCGGAGGACGGCGGACTGACGCTCCGCTTCCGCGCGGAGGACGGCCGCCTGGCGTTCGGCCTCGGCCGGCTTGATGACGCTGGCTTCGAGGGCCTGTTGCTGGCGCAACACCTCCTGTTGCTCGACCGCGATGTTGGCGCGGACGCGCTCTTCTTCGACGGCGACTTCGGCTCGGGTGACTTCTTTGCGGGCTTCGGCGTCGGCGAGCGGGCCTGCCTGCTCGGCGCGCGCGCGCTCAGCCTGGACCTCGGCCTGAGCCTTGGCGATGCGGAGGTCACGGTCGCGCTGAGCTTCGGCGACGGCGGCATCGGCGATGGCCTGGGCGGTCTGGCCTTCGCGCTTGGCCTCGGCGGAGCGGATCATGGCGTCGCGGGCAGCCTCGGCCTCGCCGATCTCCGCATCGCGCTTGACCTCGGCGACGCGCTTGCGGCCGAGGTTCTCCAGGTAGCCCTGGTCGTCGCTGATGTGCTGGATGGTGAGGACGTCCAGGTTCATGCCAAGGCCGGCGAAATCGGAACCCGCCTCGTTCGTCACGGCGGTGACGAGCGCCTCCCGGGAACTGTTGATCTCCTCGACCGTCATCTTGGCGCAGATGCTGCGGAGGTGGCCGGAGAGGATCTCCTGCACGGTCGCGTGGAGTTGCTCGCGGTCGGCGTTGAGGAAGCGCTCCGCCGCGGTGCGGATAGAGGCGTCCTGGGAGTCGAAGCGGACGAGTGCGACCGCATCGACGTTCACCTGGACGCCTTCCTTGGAATAGGCGCCCTTAATCGGCAGCGAAGTCTCGAACGGCGCCAACGACATGTAGTCCACGCGTTCGATGACCGGCAGCCGGAAGCTCGCGCCGCCCCGCACCACCCGGAATCCGCCACGGCCCGTGAACACGGCCACCTGGTCCGGCGGGACCTTCACGTAGAAGCGCGCGTAGAGGGCGGCGACAAGGATGACGGCGAGGACGATGCCGCCGATGACGAACGGGATGGCTGCGCTCATGAGCTGCTCCTCACTGGCTTTCGGTGCGTGGCGGTGGGGCAAGGGGGACGACGATGGCCGGGCCGGGCCCGGGCACTTCGATGCGGACAGTGGCGCCGAAGGGGATGCGTTCCCCGTCGGCGGAGCGGGCGGCGAGCGCGACGCGCGCCTTGCTGGCCGGCGCGATGACCGTCACGCGGCCGAGCCCGCCGGCCGGGATCTCAGAGGTGACCTGGCCGCTGAGGCCGGCGAAGTCGGCCTCGCGGACGTCGGTGGAGGCTTGCTGGCGCGACATCGGCAGGACGATCAGGAAGAAGGTGCCTGCTGCGATGGCGAGGCCGCCAACGATGGCCAGCGCCGAGGCTCCCCAGACCGGCCAGCCCATGGCCGCGCCGATGTAGCCAAACCCGCCGAACGCGGTGGCGAAGACGAAGAGGATGCGCGAACTGAAGGGGGTGGCATCGGCGCCGAGGTCGACGTGGGCGTCTCCGCCGAAGTCGAAGACGTTGTCGGCCAGGCCGCTGCCGAACTCGAACAGCTCGCCGACGACGAACGTGACGATGAGCAGGCCGAGGCCGACGCCAAAGATGGTGAGGAAAGCGATTTCCATTCGGCCCCCAACTCGGCCACGTGCGCGGTCAGACCGCCCCGCGGCAGGACGGGCGAATCATAGTCGTTTGCGCGCGGCAGCGTCAGCACGAGGTCCGGACGGCCAGCCGAACGTGCACCAGCGGACATGCTCACCGGGTGCGAGGGGGACGACCATACGGGCGCCGCACGAGGTATCGACATGAGCAGTCCATCAGCGAGCAAAGCACGGGCGGACGCGGCGAAGGAGTCGGCCCTGCACGTCCTGAAGCGCCGGGGCTACGGTGAGCAAGACCTTGACTACCTGCTTTTCGCCGGGCCGGGCACTGGCCGCAGCGAAGAGGACCCGGAGCTCGAGCATGCGGTCACCCTGCTGGCGCGCCTGCGCGGGCGAGGGTGACGGCGCCCGGTTAGTTCGCGGAGATTTCCCGGACGGTGGTGCGGCCATTGGCGCTCGTCGTCCAGGCGAAGAGCCGGCCAATGGCGTCCCGCCACAACTCGATGTGGCAGCCCTCGCTCGAGGGGTGATCTTCGAGCCACGTGGCGAAGCCAACGAACGTGAGGGTGCGGTGGTTGCGGACGGTAGTGGTAGTCAGCGTCGTGGTCTTCATAGCCTTGCTCCCGCGTGTGGTACTTCACAGACGCCCCGGGCAGGGGATTTCTTACAGGCGTTCGGCGCAAGGTAAAGGCGCGTGTCAGCCGACTGGCCGCACCGGGGTGGAGAGCAGATCCACCACATCCTCCGGTACTAGCGGGACCAGCGGATCGCGCAATTCGCCGATCGGCACCCAGGCGATGTCCAACCAGCCGCCGTGGTCGGCCATCCGGAAGGCCTCGAGCGAGTCATAGCGCCCGGGATTGGGAAGCGATGCTTCGAACACAAAGACGTGCTCGTGGCCAGGCTGGCCCTGGAACGTGAAGATGCTGTCGACTACGCCAAGCAAGCGCACGTCAGCCAGCTCCGTGTCCAGTTCCTCGCGCATTTCGCGGCGCACCGCCGCTTCCGCCGTCTCGCCGAATTCGATGCCGCCACCGGGCGCGCGCCAGCCTACAGCACCGGAATCCGGATCTGTGATGCGGATGAGGAGGACGCGGGCCGTTGCGGCGAGGGAGGCAATGCGCGACGGGGCGAGGATGGGGCATGGGGTCCTAAGCCTCGGAAACGAAACGTCGAACGCCTTGGATAAAGTCTGTGACGTCGGCCGCTTTGTACTCGCTCCAGTTTCCATGCGCGGCATCGTTGCGTAGCCCAAACCATGCCGTGATCTGCTTTTGGGTCGAAAGATTGTAGGCGCCGGACTTGGCCAACTCGACGTTCATGCTGTTGGCACTCCCGACAGGCAGCCCGCGGTCGACGCATAGCTGTCTGAGATGCACTTCCAGTGCCACGCCAGTGACGATGCAGGAAGCGTCCTTGTAGCCAGATGAGAGTAATGCCCCCGCCTGCTCAAGAATGTCCTCGCTCACTTCATTGGCGATGAGCGCCCGGTAAGAACCGCCTATGCCGGAGCGGAATTCGGAGACTGCGCCGGTGAAGATCCCCGCCAGCGCGCGAAACTCTTGCCGATAGCCCCTGAAGCTCTCGAACTGACGCTGAAAGTTCGAAGCAAATCCGCTGTCCGCTGGAAAGAAGCGCTTGAGCATCGACAATGCGCCAGCTGCCCACGCATTCGCTTCGGCCGTATCAACCGCATAGGTCGTGACCATATGATTCGGCAGAGCCCTGGCTGCCCCGTCGATTGCCTCGGCCTCGCGGCACAGGAGGTCAAGTCGTGCTTGGATTTCCGTTCTGTCGACCACCGCTCAGCCCCGGGCTGCGCTTCGCAGCTCGGCCAGGTTCTCGGCGACGGGCTTGCGGTCGTTGAAGACGGAGCTCCCGCAGACGAGCACGCTGGCGCCGGCCTGCACGCAACGGGCGACGTTTTCGACTTTCACGCCGCCGTCGATTTCGAGATCGGCAAGCGAACCGGATTCGTCGAGGAGGCGGCGGATGCGGGCCACCTTGTCCAGCTGGGCGGGGATCATCTGCTGGCCGCCCCAGCCGGGGTTGATCGTCATGACCATCACCTGGTCAGCGTCGGGCAGAGACTCCTCGATGGCGGCGACGGGGGTACCCGGGTTGATGCACACGCCCGCGCGCTTGCCCATCCGGCGGATGGTGTCGAGGGTGCGGTTGATGTGAGGTGAGACTTCGATGTGGACGTTGATGGTGTCGGCAGTGTCGGCGTAGTGCTCGAGCAGGCGCTCGGGTTCGACGCACATCAGGTGGATGTCGAAGGGCAGGCGAGTCACCTTGCGGAGCGCGTCGACGACGACGGCGCCGAAGGTGATGTTCGGGACGAACCGGCCATCCATGACGTCGAGGTGGAGCATGTCCGCGCCGCCGAGCTCTGCCGCGCGCACCTCATCGGCGAGGCGGCCGAAGTCGGCGGTCAGGATCGAGGGGGCGAGCTTTACCGGCATGACGCGTATTCTACGGGTTCGGCGCCCACTGGTTATACTATCCCGCATAGGCATCTGATCATTTATGGCAGTACGCATCGTCACCGACTCTACCTGCGACCTCCCTCCGGCCCTTGTGGAGGCGCACGGCATCCGGGTGGTGCCACTTACCGTTTCATTCGGCGAAGAGGCGTTGCGGGACGGCATCGACATCAAGCCGGAGGACTTCTACGACCGGCTGAAAGCGTCGAGCTCCCTCCCGAAGACGAGCCAGCCATCCGCTTCGCTGTTCGAAGAGGCATACCGCGAAGCCGGGAAGGACGGGGATGCGGTCGTTTCGATCCACCTCTCCTCGAAACTTTCCGGCACCTTGAACGCAGCCTCCGTAGCGCGCGAGGCGGTCTCGCCGGACATCCACGTGGACCTCATCGACTCGTACAACGTAAGCCTTGGGCTGGGGCTGATCGTGCTCGAAGCCGCGCGCACCGCCCAGCAGGGCGGCAGCCGGGAGGAGGTGGTGGCGGCGGCGCGCAGCGCCATGGAACGGGTCTCGATCCACGTTTGCCTGGACACACTGGAGTATCTGCGCAAAGGGGGCCGCATCGGCCGCGCGCAGTCGCTCGCGGGGTCCGTCCTCAGCATCAAGCCGATCCTCTCGGTGGAGAATGGCGAGGTGACCCCGTTCGAGCGCGTGCGGACGCGGGGCAAGGCGGTCGAGCGCATCTTCGCGATCGCGGCCTCGATGGGGCGCGCGAAGCAGATGTTCGTGGCCTGTTCCGGGAACGATGACGAAGCGCGGGCGTTCATGGACCGCCTGCGCCCCCACCTGCCGCACACGGACCTGCTCCTGGGGCACCTGGGGCCGGTGGTTGGCGTGTACGCGGGCCCGGGGGCGATCGGCGTGGCCGCGCTGGAGCGGGAGTGAGCGCCGTGGCCGGGACCGACGCGGCGCGGCTGCGGCGGGTTTTCGAGCTCGAGCGCGAACGCGGATGCGACAACAAGGCCGTGATGGGCGGGCTGGACCGGATGCTCATCCAGATGGCCGAGGACGGCCTGATGACCCCTTCGAGCCCCCTCGGCAGGCGCTTCAAGGCGCTCCCCCAGGGGGGCTACCGGGCCATGAATGAGGATGGGCGGAAGGAGTGGGTGGAGGGGACAATCCGGGCACTGACGCCGAGCACCGGGAACCGGGAACCGGGAACGGGGAACCGGGGAATCAGGGAACGTGGAACGGTGCCGCGCCGCGTTGCCCCCTCGCCCCCCGGCCCCCTCTCGCGCAGTGCGGGCGAGGGGGAGGTTCGCGGCAACAACGCGCGGCGATCGCTACCGCGCGGCACCCCGCCCTCGCCCCCCGGCACAGCGTCCCACGGTGAGCGTGAGGGGGAGGGAGGTCTTGCGGGGATCCGGCCGGAGTCGCCGGTGAGCCGGCTGCCCGGTGTGGGGAAGGCGGCGGCGGAGCGGTTCGAGAAGCTCGGTGTCGAGACGGCGGCGGACGCCGTGTTCCTGTTCCCCCGGCGGTTCAACGACTTCACCGATGTGCGCCAGATCCGGGACCTGCGGCCCGGCAGCCAGCCGCAGACCGTCGTGGGGACGGTGTTCTCCGTCGGCGAGACCCGTTTCGGGCGGCGCCTGCGCGGCGCCCAGGCGGTGATCACCGACGGTTCGGGGCTGCTCAAGGCCATGTGGTGGAACATGCCGTACGTCGCCCGCGGCCTGCCCGAGGGTTCGCGCGTCGTGCTCTCGGGCAAGGTACGGGAGTACCGCGGCCGCCTCCAGATGGAAAACCCCGAGTACGAGGTGTTCGACGACGAGACGATGGAGGCGGGGCGGATGGTGCCGGTCTACCCGGCGACGGCGGGCCTCGGGCAGCGCACGATCCGGCGGGCGGTGAAGGCGGCGGTCGATGCGCTCGCGGACCAGGTGAACGACCCGATCCCCGAAGCGGCCCGGATCGACGGGGACATCCCCCCGATCGCCGCGGCGATCCGGAGCTACCACTACCCGGAGAGCGAGGCCGCCGCCGAAGAAGCGAGAAGGCGGCTGGCGCTGGGGGAATTCGTTGCCGTGCAGGCTGCTGTCCTCATGCGCCGGGCCGAATGGCAGCAGGAGAACCTCGCACCATCACTTTCGCTCGAGGCCGAGCGCGCGGGGTTCCTGCGCAGCCTGCCGTTCGGCCTCACTCGGGCCCAACAACGCTGCATCGACGAGATCGACCGGGATTTGCGCGGCCCACACCCCATGCTGCGCCTGCTCCAGGGCGACGTGGGGTCCGGGAAGACGGTGGTGGCGTTCGCGGCCATGCTGGCCGCGGTGCGCTCGGGCTACCAGGCGGCGCTCATGGCGCCCACCGAGATCCTGGCCGAGCAGCACTACCGTTCGCTCTCGCGGCTGCTCGGCGGCGATGAGGTCTCGCCGCTGGCGGGCGTGTTCGCGCCCGAGTGGCTGGGACGGCCGCTGCGGGTGTTGCTGCTGACGGGGTCGCTCACCGCCGGACAGAAACAGCAGGTCCGCGGAGACGCTGCCCACGGCGGCGGCGATATCGTCATCGGGACGCACGCCCTGCTGGAAGACGACATGGCGATGCCGCGGCTTGGCCTCGCGGTGGTGGATGAGCAGCACCGCTTCGGGGTGCTCCAACGGGCGAAGCTCCGGCAGAAGGGAGTGAACCCGCACCTGCTGGTGATGACGGCCACGCCCATCCCGCGGACGCTGGCGCTGACGGTGTACGGCGACCTCGAGGTCTCGACGATCGACGAGATGCCCCCGGGGCGAAAGCCGATCCGGACGCGCTGGTACCAGCCGGGTGAGCGCGAGGCTGCATACGAGTTCCTGCGCAAGCGGCTCGACGCGGGCGAGCAGGCCTACGTCATCTGCCCGCTCGTGGAGGAGTCCGAGACGCTCGATGTACGGAGCGCGGAAGAAGAGTTCGAACACCTTCGGAACGGGCCGCTGCGGGGTTACGAACTGGAGCTTCTGCACGGGCGGATGGCCGGGAAGGTGAAAGACGACGTGATGGGCCGTTTCGGACGCGGGGAAGTGCAGGCCCTCGTCTCCACGAGCGTCATCGAGGTCGGGATTGACGTGCCGAACGCGACGGTGATCGTGATCGAAGGCGCCGAGCGGTTCGGCCTGAGCCAGCTGCACCAGTTCCGGGGGCGCGTCGGCCGCTCGGAGAAGCAAAGCTACTGCCTCCTGTTCAGCAGCGAGGAGGACCCGGGCCCGGAGGCCCGGGAGCGGCTCGAGGCGATGTGCGACACCACCGACGGGTTCGAACTCGCGGAAGTCGACCTCCGCATGCGCGGCGAAGGCGAGACCTGGGGGCGGCTCCAGAGCGGCGCGAACACCATGCTGCGGGTGGCCCGGCTCACCGACCGGGAAATCCTCCTGCGGGCGCGAGAGATCGCCCGGAGCGTCCTTACCGGCGACCCGAAACTCCAGAAACCGGAGAACTGGCCGCTCGCGCGGGCCGCCAAACCCTTCCTGGAGAAGGCCACCGAGGCGAACTGAAAGGCGCTCGACGGTGACCGGGCCGACCTTACAATCGGCGCCGTTGAGGACCCGGTACGAAATCGAACAACCGCCTCCGCCGGCGCTGACGGTGCGCCGGATCGCGCCGTTGTGGCCGCTCGCGCTGATACTGGTGGCGACATGCGCTGCCTACGCCGGTTCGTTGCGTTCTCCACTCTATGCTGACGACTACATCTACCTCGTCGCCGCCCGGGACTGGTCGTTCGGCGAGTACGCCCGGGTAGCATTTACCCCGTGGGGCGACGAGCCCACTTTTACGTTCACTCGCAACTACTGGCGGCCGCTCGCGTTCATCTGGTTCGAGATAGCCGAGCCAGTCTTCGGCGGCGAACCGCTGCCCTACCACGTCGTGAACCTGGGCATCCACATCGCCTCCACTGTCCTGGTGTGGCTTCTCGCGAGCCGGCTGGACGCACGCCCGGCGGTGCGGGCGGTGGCGACGGCGGCGTTCGCGCTCTATCCCGGGTCGTTCGAGGCCGTCACCTGGATCTCGTCGGTGAACAGTGCGGGGCTGACGTTTGCGCTGACCGCATGGCTGATGTTCCTGCGGGCCACGAAGGGCGAGCAGTTCCGCTGGAGCCCGGCGGTAGCCTCCGCATGCCTGTTGGCGGCTGGACTGATGTTCCGCGAGACGGCAACGGCGCTGCTGCCGGCAATGGGGCTCTGGTATGTCACGGTCCAGCGGAGGGAGCGGTTGAGGGACTGGCGGACGTACCTTCCTTTTGTGCCATTTGTCGCCGTCGGCGCCGTGTACGCCCTCATCCGGACGCGCCTGCTGACGGAACCGCTGGCGAACCCGGAGATCTACCGGTTCGATTCCGAGACCCCGGACCGCTGGTGGTTCTACGTCAAGCACGCCCTGCTCCCGTTCCGGGACGGGGCGGATGGATGGCGGGAGACAGCCCAGGCGGTCGCGGGGGTGCTCCTGCTCGCGACCCCTGTCGTGGCGCTGCTGGGGCGGCGCTGGAGCATCCTGGCGCTTTCCAGCGGGCTCTTGCTCTCCATCGTCCCGCAGGGGGCGACCGTGCTGGGCGTCGGGCTGCGGTACTTCTACTTCTCGACCCCCGTGCTGGGTCTGCTGTTGGGCGTGGCCGCGGCCGACCTGGGAGCGCTGGCATCGCGAAGCGCCGCATCGCCGCGGGCACGCGCAGCGGCCTGGGCCGGAGGGGCGGCCCTGGGTGTGCTCGTCGTCGCAGGCGCCCTTGTGACAAAGTTACGGATCGATGACTGGGAAACCGGTGGGCCCGACCAGCACCAGGGCTGGGTCGACGGGCTCCGGGCCGAATACCCGGAGTTGCCCGCGGCGGGGACGCTCTACTGCGCGAATGTGCCCATTTTCCTCGCGATCTTCGACGCGGTAATGCTCGAGCCCACCGTCCGCTGGTACTACCCGGAGATCGGCGACGTAGTGCACCACACGCAGTCGGGTCCTCCTCCGCTTGGGCCAGGCGACCGCTTCTATGCCGCCCCGATCCCGGGTGTCACGCTCGCTCAGCCGTAGGCGCCGCCGCCTGTAGACTGCCGCCGATGGCGAGGTCTGCCCGCGGCTACCGCTGCAGTGAATGCGGCTGGACTACCCCCGGCTACGTCGGGCGGTGCGCCCAGTGCCAGGCGTGGAATTCGCTGGAGCAGTATGCGGACACGGGGCGGAGTGGCCCGGGCAGGAAGCCGGCCGGACCGCTCCCCCCGCCGGCCCGGACGATCGCCCTCGCGCAGGTTGAAGATGACCCGGGACAGCGTATGGCGACGGCGATCCCGGAGCTGGACCGGGTGCTGGGAGGCGGACTCGTGCCCGGTTCGCTCGTGCTCGTGGGTGGCGAACCGGGCATCGGCAAGTCCACGCTCATGCTCCAGGCAGCTGCGAGCCTTGCGGCGGCCGGCGCCACCGTTGCCTATGTGTGTGGCGAAGAGTCGCCCCGGCAGGTGCGGATGCGGGCGACGCGGCTCGGCGTGGGAGATGCGCCTGTGACGCTCGTGCCCGAAGCAAGCCTGGACGCTGCCCTGTCCGCCGCCGAAGGCGCCGGCGCGGGCGTGCTCATCATCGACTCCATCCAGTCGGTGTATGTGGACGGCCTGGACGGGCGTTCGGGCGGCCCGGCGCAGCTTTCGGAAGCGGGGGCGCGGCTGGTCGCGTTCTCCAAGGGCAACGAGATTACGACCATCGTGACAGGACACGTGACCAAGGGCGGAGACATCGCAGGGCCGCGCCTGCTCGAGCACCTGGTGGACGCAGTGCTCTATTTCGAAAGCGCGGAAGGCGGCAGCGTGCGGGTGTTGCGCGCGATGAAGAACCGCTTCGGCGCAACCGACGAGGTCGGTGTGTTCGAGATGACGGGCGAGGGGCTGCAGAGCGTGGAAAACCCGAGCTCCGCGCTCCTCGAAAGCCACGACGCGGACGCGAGCGGGTGCGCGGTGACCGCAGTCATCGAAGGCTCGCGGCCGCTGGCGCTCGAGGTGCAGGCCCTCGCCGTGCCGACGAACCTGGCTTCGCCGCGCCGCATCGCCTCGGGGCTGGAAGCCTCGCGCTTGCACGTCCTCCTCGCTGTGCTCGCGCGGCGGGGAGGGATCAACACCGGCGCGATGGACGTGGTCGCGAGCGTCTCGGGCGGGATGCGGTTGCGCGACCCGGGCGCGGACCTCGCGGTGCTGGCGGCGCTGGCCTCGGCGGCGGCCGACCGCGCGCTGCCGAAAGGGACGGCCTTCCTCGGCGAAGTGGCGCTCTCGGGGGCGGTGCGCCCGGTGCACCAGGCCCAGCGGCGCCTCGGAGAGCTCGCCCGGTCCGGGTTCCGCCGTTGCCTCGTGCCGGCCGGGGTCCCGGCCGTGGAGGGGATGGAGCTCGTACCGGTACGGTCGGTGCGGGAAGCGCTCTCCCTGGTGCTCGGCCTTTCCCCTACCGAAAGGGGGCGCGGCTAGAATCGGCGGGTGCGAACACTCAGCCGGCGCGCCTTCCTCGCAGCGTCCGCAGGAGCGGCGGTGGTAGCCTGCACCCCCGGCGGCCGCGGCGGGGGCAAGGAAGCGGTGGTCGCGCCCCAGGTAGCGGCCGATGGGACGCAGCCGCCCGCGCCGGCGAGCACCCCCACCGCAACCGTGACTCCCACGCCAACTCCGATCCCTCGCGGCGTGGAGCAGCGCATCCTGCTTTCCGGGACGCCTTCGGAGACTGGCATGGTGATCCGGCACAGCGGTGTGCGCGGACCGGCCATCATGGTGCTGGGCGGGGTGCACGGGAACGAGCCGGGCGGCTGGATGGCCGCGGAAGAGGTGGCGCGGTGGGAGCCGAAAGCCGGCAGCCTCATCGTCGTCCCGAACGCGAACATCCGGGCGATGAACGCCTTCGTGCGCACGTTCGATGACATCGGCGACCTGAACCGGCTCTACCCGGGCAACCCCGAGAGCCCGCTGCTGATGGAGCGCATGTCGTACGCGTTCCTGGAGACGTGCCGGGAGTTCAACGTCGAGGTCCTGCTCGACATGCACGAGTCGTGGGCGTTCTACGCCGAGTACCCGCCGAACAGCGGGACGGGGGCCCTCGGGCAGACCATCACGGCCGGGGTGGGCCCGAAACAACCGACGATCGCCCAGCGAATGGCGCAGATCGCGAACCCCCAGGTGAGCGAGCGGGAACAGTTCATCATCAGGGACGGGACGCGGTTCAGCCGGCCCGATGGGACGCCCGTGGGCTCGGGGCCGAGCAGCCGCGGGCGGAGCTCATTGAGCGCGGGCGGGCACGTCGCCGGGCTGACGCCGATCCTGGTGGAGATGGGTCAGGAGAACCAGGCGCTGGAGCGGCGCATCGAATTGCACCTGATCACGGCCCGGGCTTTGCTCGAGATCGAGGCAGTGCTGTAGGCCGTCCCGGCCGGTCTACCCTCGCCCGGTGATGTAGTCCGTCATCTGCCGGATGTAGTTTTCCTGGTTGATGGTGATCCAGCGCATGAGGTCGCCGCTCGAGATCATCCCGACGACCTCGCCGCCCTCGGTGACGGGAAGGTGCCGGAAGCGCCGCTCAGTCATCAGTGCCATCGCCTCCTCGATGCGCGATTCGACCGGGATGGTGACGAGGTCGCGGGTCATGACTTCGGCGACGCGGGTCATGGCCGGGTCCTTGTCCCGGTCGACGATGCGGCGGAGGACATCGCGCTCGGTGAAGATCCCCGCCGGACGGCGGCCGTCGAGGACGAGGAGGGCGCCGATGCCCTTGTCATTCATTTCCGCGACGGCCTCGGCGACCGTAACGCCCTTTGGGATGGTGTAGACCTGCCTTCCCTTCTCGGCGAGCACGCTGCTGACCAGTCCGAACATGGCACACCTTCCACATTGGAGTGATTTCAGTATATGAAGGTGTCAATCGGGAGCGGGCAGCGGTGGCGCGGCCGCGACGTGAGGACGCAGAGCGTCCTCCGTCGCTCCCGGCGGTTCAGGGGCGCCGGATCTTGTGGTTGTCCCAGGTGACGGTCTTGTCCGGCGTGAACACCACCCAGCGCCAGTGGCGGCCGCGCGCGGTGGACTCATTCTTGCGGGGCTCGGCGCTCTCCCCGTGGCCGCCCGCGTACTTCTTGCCCATCTGCCAGCGGACTTCTTCCATGCCCGGCTCAGCGGCCTCGGCGCCGGCGTCCTCCAGCACCTTCGCGGTCCCCTGGAACATCGCCCCCTGGAGCTCGGGGAACCGCTCGTTGCGGTCGACGAGGATGGTGCAGGTGGGGTTGCGGCGAAGGTTCACGACCTTCTGGCCGCGGCAGTAGAAGAAGATCTTGCCCTGCTCCCAGCCGAACCAGAGCGGCGTGAGGTTGATGCGCGTGCCCGGCCCGATGGTGGCGACGCGCATGTTCCAGGAGCTGAGCATCAGCTCGTCGAGTTCTTCCGGGGTGAGGGCGAGTTCCTGTGGGATCGGCATGTGGCCTGGCTTCCTCGAATTGAAAGTGCGGAGATGATACGATGGCCCGGCAGCACCCGGGCGGGTGTGGTTCAATGGCAGAACGCGACCTTCCCAAGGTTGAGACGAGGGTTCGATTCCCTTCGCCCGCTCCATAGTTGGCCGTCAGCGGTTGGGCATTGGCAGGCCGCCGCGAAAGACTCCCACACTCCACGACGTACCGCGGCAGGCCATAACGGGGCTCCATCCTGTGGCCCGGCGGCTGTTGTGCCGATTGTTTAGCCGACGGGAGGGTCGCGATGCTGAAGGGCGAGAAGGTGATCCTGCGGCCAATGCGGCGGGAGTACCTGGACAAGTACTTCGAGTACCTGAACGACGTCGAACTGCAACTGCTGGCAAGCGACAACGCGCCGATGCCGATGGAGCCGGAGCGGCTGGCGGCCATGTTCGAAGAACACATCAAGTCACCGCGGGAGAAGTTCATCTGGTTCGGGATCGAGGTGCAGGGCGGCAAGTTCATCGGCCAGTGCATCCTGCGCAACTTCGACCAGGCGGCCCGTACCTGTGAGCTCGGGATCACCATCGGCGACCGGGACTACCAGAACCGCGGCTACGGCCGCGACGCCGTCCGGCTGTTGACCAAGTACGCCTTCCGGCTGCTCAACATCCGCAAGGTCTATTTGACGACGAACGGGACGAATGAGCGGGCGCAGAAAGCGTTCGCGGCGGCGGGCTTCGAGGAAGAGGCACGCCTGCGCAACCACATCTGGCTCGATGGCAAGTACGATGACCTGGTCTACATGGCCGCTTTCCGCGAGGACGCCCGGCCGGCGCCCCGCACGGAGAGCAGCCCAACAGAAGCAGACCAGGAGCCACAGCCCGATGCCCAGGATGAAGCCTGACTTCCTCGAAGAGTTCCTCCAGCAGCCATTCGTCGGAGTCATCGCGACGCTGCGCCAGGACGGGATGCCGTACACCGTGCCGGTCTGGTGGTTGTGGAAACCCGATGGGGTCTGGATCACGGGGACGTACAACCGCGTGTGGTGCAAGCAGCTGCTGAAGGACCCGCGGGCCTCGCTCTGCATTGAGGCGGGTGCGCCGATGACCGGTCACGTGGAGTTCGATGGCCACGTCACGGCATATCACCTGCCTGACTTCGACATCTGGCCGATTTCCCGGGAGCTTGCGACGAAGTACGTAGGCCGGAACGACCCGGCGAACGCAGAGGCGGTGGACCGCTTCTTCGCGAACATGCAGACCGAGCCACGGCTGCTGTTCAAGCTCGTCCCTGAAGTCACCCGGGCAATCGACATGCGCGTCTACCGCGGCAAGCGCGCAGACCGCGAGTTCCAGGCGGCGGCGGCCGAGCGGGACTGAAGCACGCGGCTACGGCAGCGGTTCCTGCTCCCCGGGGGGCACTTCGACCTCGAAAATGTTCAGGGTCATCGAGACGAGTCCGTAGTACCCGACGACCCCGACGAGGTCCACGAGACCGGCCTCGCCGAGCGTGTCGATCGCCCGCGCATAGGTCGCCGGCGAAAGCCGGTTGGTTTGGAAGTACTCCGTCACCGTGTCGTAGACCACTCGTTCGATTTCGCGGGTAAATGGTGGCGGAGCGCCTGTCCGGATGGCTTCGATGATCGCCGGGTCCAGGCCGGCCTGGAGGGCGAGGCGGGCGTGGGCCCAGAATTCGAACTGCGCCTTCCAGTGCTTGCCGGTGAGCAGGATGGCGAGCTCGTTGATGTCGGCCGGCAGGCTCGAGCCGAAACGGCAGTAGGCGCCGAGCCGCTGGGCCGTGTCGGCCAGCCCGGGAGAGCGCAGCCATGCTTCGAACGGCCCGCGCATGCCGCCACGGGGGCCGTTGCGGATGGCATCCGCGACTTGTCGTTGTTCCGGTGTCAGGTGTTCCAGGTCGAGTGGTGCGAGACGGGCCATGCGGTCCTCCGGTGGGGTGGTGGGGCATTGTGGCGCAGGCGGCGGGCGCCCGGGAACACGGGGTACCGCCGTTCGGCGGGCTCCGTGGGCGCGCAAGGGGGGCCGTCGCCCGCCGGCGCGAAGCCGCGATCCCTCGTTCGTTGACATCCGGGGATGCTCGGCTACGATCCAAGTACTCACTTCAAGGACTTTTCAGCGGGGTCGGCGCCGGTGCGGCGCCGACCCTGCGATTCTGGTACCTATGACTCACGAAGTTGCCCGCCGCCTCTCCATCAGCGTCCAGCCCGTGCCAAAGCAGGACGCCGAAGCGCGCAAGCGCAACTTCGACGAGACCTATATCGGGTTCGACCTGAATGCTGCGAGGATCGAAGCCTCGCGTTGCATCCAATGTCCCTCGGCGCCGTGCCAGGAAGCGTGCCCGGTTTCGAACGACATCCCGGGCGCGTTCGCTCTTCTGGAGGAGGGGGATGTCCTCGGCGCGGCGCAGAAGTTCCGCGAAACGAGCAACCTGCCGGAAATGTGCGGCCGGCTTTGCCCGCAGGAGAAGCTGTGCGAAGGCGCCTGCGTGGTTGGGTTCGCGATCCGGCCCGGTGGCCAGAAGGAGCCACCGGTCACGATCGGAAAACTGGAAGCGTTTTGCACGGACTTCCAGCGGCAAGAGCTGGGCGGTTACCCGATGCCGCGCTATCTGCCCGAACCCACGGGCCGGAGTGTTGCGATCGTCGGCTCGGGCCCGGCCGGGCTCGCGGTCGCCGAGCAACTGGCGCTCAAGGGGCACAGTTGCACCGTCTACGAGTTCTGGCCCGAGCCCGGCGGCGTCCTCGTGTACGGCATCCCGAACTTCAAGATGCGCAAGAACATCGTCGATGAGTACATCGCGCACCTGGAAGCGCTCGGCGTGAAGTTCGTCTGCAACACCTACGTCGGGCGGGATGTCACGATCGACCAGATGTTGGACGGGGAGTTCGACGCCGTGTTTGTCGGCACGGGCGCGGGCGTGGGCAACCAGATGGAGATCGAAGGCGAGAACCTGAAGGGCGTGTACTCCGCCACCGAGTTCCTTGTGCGCGGAAACCTTCCTCCCGAACAGCTTCCCGAGCACTATCGCGAACCGCTCCCGGCCGTGAAGAACGTCGTCGTCATCGGCGGCGGCGACACGTCCATGGACTGCGTCCGGACGGCCGTCCGCCTCGGAGCCGAAAACGTGAGCTGCGTGTACCGCCGGACTGAGGCGGAAATGCTCGGCCGCGCCGAAGAACGCAAGAATGCCCGCGAGGAAGGGGTGAAGTTCGAGATGCTCACCCTCCCCACGCGCATCATCGGCGACGAGGAAGGCAAGGTCATCGCAGTCGAGTGCCAGCGCATGGAACTGGGCGAGCCGGACGAATCCGGGCGGCGGCGGCCGATCCCGGTCGCCGGGAGTGAGTTCACTATCCCCGCGGACGCCGTCGCGATCGCGATCGGGTACGGGGCCGACCCGCTGGTGCCGCAAACGACATCCGGCCTCCGTTCGGACCGGAAAGCGCTCATCCAGGTGGACAAGAGCGGGCGCACGAGCCGGCCGGGGGTGTTCGCCGGGGGGGACAACGTGAACGGCGCCGACCTCGTTGTCACCGCCCTGGCAGACGGGCGGCGGGCGGCAGAGGCGATCGCCGAGTACCTCGATTCCCTGCCGCCAAAGCGGCGCCAGGGCTGACCGGCTCAAAGAGATTACATACGGTTTACATTGCCGGGACTGTCCACGGGCTGAAGGGCGTTCGAGATTCAATGTAGAACGCCAGAGGACCGCCCGCGCCACATGAACAAACCGCCCGTGCTAAACGCATTCCTGTTCCCTTCCACGGAACAGTCCGAGTTGGGCTCGGTCGAGTCGCCGCTGCTGCTGAAGATGATGCGGCCGGTGAGCCTGGCGCTGTGGCTGGTCATCTTCGCGTTCGAAGCGCAGACCGTCCTCTCAACCGGGGGAAGCGGCCACTTCCTGGTCCTCGGGCTTTCGACGCTCCTCTTCGCAGGCATCCACGCGCAGTTCTGGTATGAGCAGTCGGAGCAAGGGCGGCGCTTCCACCGCGCCCTCGACCGGATGCGCGGGCGCATTTACGAAGACGAGATGACCGGTCTCCCGAACAGCCGGCACTTCGTGTTCGAACTGCGCCGCCAGATGATGCGCTCGGTGCGGAACGGGCGCGGCTTCTCCCTCGTCCTCACCGACTTCGGCGGCTACGACCGCGTGAAGCCGAATGAAGACCGCCTGCTCCCGGCCGTTTCGCGCGTACTGCGGCACGCCGTTGGCGAAGGCGACTTCGTCGCCCACCTGCAGGGCCCAATCTTCGCGGCCATCATCTCCGACGACCGCGACCAGACCGCCGCGGAGAAGGCCGACCAACTGCTGCCGGCGCTCGGCTCGGCGATCCCCATGGAGTACGCCAGCCAGCTCTTCCCCGTGGTCTCCCTCTCGGGGTACGAGGGCGAACTCGAAGTGCGCGACTTCCTGCGGCGGGCGCAGCGCGACCTGGCGGGCGCGCGCGCCAACGGGCCGGTGGTCACACCGGCGACGGTCCGGAGTTCGGCGCACCGCTCACAGCCGGCAGTCGCCTGAGAGAGTCCCTTCCTGCCACTCCTGGTTGGGAACTGAAAGCCCGCTGATCTGGCCATCGGCGGGCTTCTTGTTTGGGCGTAGGATTTCGCCCCGGGAGGTGACCTTTGGCCGATAACGTAGACGTGATCCGGCGGTTCTGCGCCGAGTGGTCGAAGCTCGATACGGAGGCCGTAATGGGGTACTTCGATGATGAGCCGACCTACCACAACATGCCGGGGCTGCCGACCGTCGGCAGGGAGGCAGTGCGGACATCCATTGAACGCTTCCTCAAGACCTGGCAGCGGACGGAGTGGGAAATCCTGAACATCGCGGCGGCGGGCGACGTCGTCTTCGCGGAGCGCGTGGACCACATCGAATCGGGGGGCAAGCGGGTCGATCTGCCCGTGGTTGGCGTGTTCGAGATGCGCGCCGGCAAGATCCATGCCTGGCGCGACTACTTCGACCTCGGGACGTACATGCGCGCGATGAGCGGTTGAGCGACGCCGCCCGTCAGGCCCGCGCGTCCCTGGCGGTACCCACCAGCTCGTAGCGCGGGGGTTCCTTCCATTCGGCGGTGGGCGGGTTCTCCTGCATCCGGATCTCGAGGCGCCGGCGCTCGGCCTCGAACTTTTTCGCCTGTTTGATGACGAGGTCGCGCTGGCGCGCGTGTTCGACGTCGCGCTGGACGGCGCCCGCGGGCTTCGCGCGGCGCGGCTTGCCGGGATAGACCTTGATGCGGCCTTCATCGGCCAGTTGCTTCAGGTGGGAGCGGACGTTGTTGTCGGCCGCCCGGCGGAGCCGCTTATCGATATCCGGGTAGAGCTGGAGCATGATGTCCCAGCTGCTGACGGCGCCGCCTCCTTCGAGCACCTGGAGGATCTGCTGCTCGCGCATATTGCGGTGGTTGACGTACATCTGCAGGCGCTCGCGCGGGTCGTTCACGATCTTCCCGTGGCCGGGGCAGATCACCTTCAGGTTCGGGAGGGCGAGCAGGCGCTGCAACGACTGGCGGTAGCTCGCGAGGTCCCAGACCGTGGTGGTGGAGGAGCCAAGCAGCGTATCGCCGGAGAAGAGCACCCCCTCCTCTTCGATGTAAAAACAGAGCGAATCGACGCTGTGGCCGGGCGTGGCCAACACCTGGACACGGACGCCGCCATCGAGGTCGATGACGTCGCCATCCTTGAGCGTCCCGACCCGGGAAGGGATGCGCCCTTTCAGCAGGGCGCGCCCGTTCGAGGGGATGGTGATGTCGGCCTTAAGGAACTCCTTCGCCCACTTCAGGTTGCCTGAGTGGTCGGCGTGGTGGTGCGTGATAGTAGCCACGCCGATTTCGGCCTTTTCCACCGCCGCGAGATAGCCGCGCAAGAACCATTGGTAGCGGTCGATCGCTTCGCCTGAATCGATGGTGAGCGACTGCTGGCCGTTCGCGCCCACGAGGTAGATGCAGGTGAAGTCCGGGTGCATCGGGTTTTCGTCGGGAACCAGCGCGGCGCGCACGGAGGGAGAGATGTGCATGGCCGGATTGTGGCCGTCCGCGGAGGGTGCTGTCGAATCAAGGCCCGGGGCGCGGAGTCCGGAGGGCATGGGGGATGCGCGTGCCGTCGGCGAAGATCGAGGCCAGCCAATCCTGGGTTTGTTCGGGGTCCCAGTGCTCGCGCATTTCCAGGTAGACGGCCAGGAGGCCGTCCGAGGCTTCGGCGAGGAAGGCCGCGGGGATGTCGGTGCGGACGCTGCCGCCGCGTTGCAGTTCTTCCCACTGGCGGAGCCGCCGCTCGCGCAGCCCGGTAAATGGATCGGGCTCGTGGTAGTCCGGGTCGAAGCCTCGCACGACGCGCCGGTGGATCTCCCTGCCGAGCAGCCCGTAGCGCTCGTGGAAGGCGAGCCACTCGGCGAGTGGCGCGCGCGTGTTCTCCCGCCGGTCGAAGCGCTCGATGATCGCCAGCAGGTCGCCCGCGAGTGCATCGACGATTTCATCGACCAGGTCTTCCTTCGTGGGGAAGTGGCGGTAGAGCGTGCCCATGCCGATGCCTGCGTGCTCGCAGATTTCGCGCACATCCACTTCCACGCCGCGTTCGATGAAGAGGTCGCGCGCGGCCTGGAGGATCTTTTCGCGGTTTGCGCGGGCGTCTGCCCTCATGTGGCTGACCTCATTCTTACGACCCGATCTCACCCGAAAGTGTGAGTAAACGGAGCAAATGCTCCGCTACGGTTGAACCGGAGCATTTGCTCCAGTTAACAACCGAGGAGCCCCCAATGTCCACCACGAAGCCGACCGGGCCGCGGCCGAAGCCGCCCTCCGGTTCCTTCCTCTCCCCGCCGCGCCTGGCCTACGCTTCGGCGCGCCACCCGTGGCTCACGCTGGCGGCGTGGGCCGTCCTTGTCGTCGTCGGCGTGCTCGGCGTCACACAGCTCGACGTCTCGTCGAGCAAGGAGATCCGCGGCTCCGAGTCACTCGAGGCGAAGCACCTGCTGGAGGACGAAGTCCGCGGCGCGCGGCCGGCCAGCGAAACGGTCGTCATCGTGGCCCGCGACGGCTCCACCATCGACGACCCGGCCTACGAAGCGCGCGTCGCCGAAGTCGTCGACTCCTTGCGCGCGATGCCCGAGACGGTCGCCTCCGTGACCAGCTACTACGAGACGGGCGAGCCCGCTCTCGTCTCGGAGGACCGGACCAAGACGATCCTGCCGGTCACGCTCACCGGCTCGCAGGAAGACGCGCGCGATACCGTCGTCCCCATGCTCGAACAGCTCGAAGAGCTGACGGGCGACGGCTTCACCGTACAAACCGCCGGCGACGGCTCGATCGACCACGAGATGACGCACCAGTTCGAGAAGGACCTGAAGGCAGGGGAAAGCATCGGCATCCCCGCGGCCCTCATCGTCCTCCTGATCGTCTTCGGCGCGGCCGTGGCGGCGGGCGTCCCGATCCTGCTCGGCCTGCTCGGGATCGTGATCGCCGTCGGCCTCACCGGCTTCATCAGCCGGGTGATGGGGGTCGACAGCGTCGTCATCAACATGATCTCGATGATCGGCCTGGCCGTCGGCATCGACTACACCCTGTTCATCATCGAACGCATGCGGGAGGAGCGCCGCGCGGGGGCGGAGAAAGTCGCGGCGATCGTTGCCGCGGGCAACACCGCGAGCCGCGCCGTGCTGTTCTCCGGGTTGACGGTCATCGTGGCCCTCGCGGGGCTGTTCGTGGTGCCGGCCAACATCTTCCAGGCCATCTCCATCGGCGCGATCCTCGTTGTCGTGGCCGCCGTCGGGATTGCTCTCACCGTCCTGCCCGCGGTGCTGAGCCTGCTCGGCGACTCGATTGACCGCCTGAGCCTGCCCGGCCGGAAGCCGTCCGCCGGCGACCCGGAGGGCGGGTTCTTCGACCGCACGACGAAGCTGGTGATGAAACACCCCGTCATCTCAGTCGTGTCGACGTCGGCGCTGCTGCTCGCCGCGGCCGTCCCCTACCTGAACATCGAAATCGGCTCGCCGGGCATCACCCAGTACCCGGGCCACTTCGACAGCGTGCAGGCGTTCAAGGTACTCGACGAGGACTTCTCGGCGGGCCGGCTGGACCCGGCGGAGCTGGCGCTCGAAGGCGATGTCAACTCGCCGGAGACCGCGGCAGCGCTGGAGCAGCTGCAGGCAGACCTCGCCGCCGACGGCCGTTTCGCCGGGATGTCGGAGCTGCAGGCCAACGAAGACGGCACGGCGGGCCTCGTGACCATCCTCCTCAACGGCGACGCGACCGCGCCGGCGGCGCTGGAAGCGATCCGCGACCTTCGCTCGGACTACGTCGAATCCGCGTTCGCCGGGACGGGCGTCGAAACCTACGTCGGCGGGGCCTCCGCCGAGACGGTGGACTACATCGACACGATGGAGGCGTACCTGCCGATCGTCTTCGGGTTCGTGCTCACGTTGAGCTTCCTGCTCCTGCTCATGGTCTTCCGTTCGATCGTCATCCCGCTGAAGGCGATCGTGATGAACCTGCTGAGCGTGGGGGCCGCGTACGGACTGCTCGTGCTCGTGTTCCAGGAGGGCGTGGGCGCCGGGCTGCTGGGCTTCCGCCAGTCCGAGAGCATCGCAGCGTTCCTGCCGGTGTTCCTGTTCGCCATCCTCTTCGGGCTCTCCATGGACTACCACGTGTTCCTGTTGAGCCGCATCCAGGAGAAGTTCCTGCACACGCGGGACAACGCCGGCTCGGTGGCCTTCGGGCTGCGATCCACAGCGCACATCATCACGGGCGCGGCCGCCATCATGATGGTCGTGTTCGCCGGGTTCGCCATGGGCGACATGGTCGAACTCCAGCAGATGGGCTTTGGGCTCGCGGTGGCCGTGTTCCTCGACGCGACGATCGTCCGCTCGATCCTGGTGCCGGCGAGCATGGAGCTCCTGGGTGACCGCAACTGGTACTTCCCGAAGTGGCTGGCCTGGCTCCCGCAGATCCAGGTGGAAGGGCCGGGCGCGCCAGCGCCCGAGCCCGTGGCCGCGAACTACCCCTACAGCGACCTGGAGTACGCCGCAGGCGGCGGCTCCTGAAGCAAGCGGCCGGCGGAGGTGCTCCTCCTCTCCCTCCTCCGCCGGCCTCCCCCTTCCAAACCCACTCCACGGAGAACTGCCATGCCCGGCGATACCCTGACCACGCTCAACCTCACCAGCGCAACGCTCACCTCCAAGCCTTCCGCCATCCGGGCGCTCGTCGTCCACCGCAACCCGGAGGTCGCCCGCGGCCTCGCCATCATCCTCGGCGCCGAGCGCGGCATCGAAGTCACGCGGACGGCCCTCACGATCCCGGTGGGGGCGAGCTTCGCCCGCCTCGAACAGCCCGACGTGATCATCCTGGACGGAGACATGCCGGCGATGAGCGCCACCTGGTCGATGTCGTACCTGCGCGCGGCGGCGCCGGCCGCAAGGTTCGTCCTGCTCAGCTCCGGGACGCTGGAGCGCGCACCGGCGGAAAACGGCGTCCCATCCGCGGAGCTGGTCCTCGCCACCTACCCGGTCGAAGTGCTCGTCCAGGCCGTGCGGCGCTCGACGTTCCGCGGCAGCCCCTCCCGCATCCTCCGCTCCCGGGCCGCCTGACGGGCCCACTCCCCAACGAAAGGACAGTCCGATGAACCCCAAGCACCTGCTCAAGCTCGGCGCCGGCATCAGCGCCATCGCGGCCCTCAGCCTCCTGGGCGCCGCCTGCGAAGACGAAGAAGGCTCCGGAAACCTCACGTCCATCACGGTCGCCAACATGGAGGACCGGGACCTCACCGACGTCTCGGTGTACGACGACTTCGAGGTCACGATCACGGTAGACCCCTCGCGGCCCGAGGCGGCACAACTCATCATCGACGACAACCTGGTCGACGACCTGTTCGTTTCGACGGATGACGGGAAGCTCGCGGTCGGGTTCGACGAACTGACCGGTGAGAAGAACCCGAGCCGCCGGCCGGTGCTCAAGCTCTCAGTGCATAGCCTCGAGAAGGTGCGCGCGAACGATTGGGCGAACATCACGGTGACCGGCATCCACGCCGCCCGGTTCGAAGTCGAGCAGGCGGGCCACGGCCACATCGAGCTCAGCGGACGGGCAGGCGAACTGGAAGTGCGGGCAAGCGAGCCCGGCACGGTCGATGCCCGCGCCCTCAGCGCGGACACGGTCCATCTCGACCAGACGGACGAAGGCGATATCCAGGTCAGCGCGACGGTCTCCGTGACGGGCACCCTCGATGACGAAGGCGACGTCCTTGTCTATGGCTCGCCGCCGATGCAGGAGATCGACGTGGACGGCGAAGGCGAGGTGCTCATGCAATAGGCCTCCGTCCGCCCACTGATCGAGCCGCCACCGCTGGCGGGGGCTCCGCGGGCCGGCCCGGCGTTTGCCGGGCCGGCCCGTCTCAGCTGTTCAGGTCGGCGAGGAAGGCGCGGACCTCGTTGATGATGTCGGGTTTGCCGCGGCCAAGGGACTCGAGGCCGGGGAAGCTCGCGAACGCAGCGAGGAGGAACTGGTGGTCGTCTTCGCTCCAGTTCCAATCCTTCGGCCGCCGGGCCATAAATTCGGTGGCCCAGGCCTCGAAGAGGTGCATGCGTTCGGCCGGTGTCATTTCCGAGATGATCTGCCGGAGGAGTTCGATGCGGCTCATCGCGGCAAACAGGTTACTCCGACGTGGGTGATCGTCGCCTTGCAAGACCGTTTACGGGGGAGTCGGCGGGATTACGGAATACGGGAAGTGGGCGACCCGGAGTGAACCCGTGGGCGAGTTGGAGAAATCGTACAGAGCGCGGACGGTGTCGCGGCTTCCGCCGGCGCGGCCCTCACCCCCGTCCCCCTCTCCCGCTTGCGGGAGAGGGTGGTGGACCGGGGCCAGTGAGGCGGTGGGGTGAGTTGGAGGGGTCGTCCGGAGCCGCCTGACGGTGTCGCGGCTTCCGCCGGCGCGGCCCTCACCCCCCGTCCCCCTCTCCCGCTTGCGGGAGAGGGGGAGCTTAGGGAGCGGCGGGAGCGGCGCCCTAGGGTGAGTTGGAGGGGTCGTCCGGAGCGGCCGGACGGTGTCGCGGCTTCCGTCGGCGCGGCCCTCACCCCCTTCCCCCTCTGCCGCTTGCGGGAGAGGGGGTGGTGGATCGGGGCCAGTGAGGCGGTGGGGTGAGTTGGAGGGGTCGTCCAAAGCACGGACGGTGTCGCGGCTTCCGCCGGCGCGGCCCTCACCCCCCGTCCCCCTCTCCCGCTTGCGGGAGAGGGGAGCTTAGGGCGCGGCGGGAGCGGCGCCCGGGGTGAGTTGGAGGAATCGTCCAAAGCACGGACGGTATCGCGGCTTCCGTCGGCGCGGCCCTCACCTCCGTCCCCCTCTCGCTTGCGGGAGAGGGGGTGGTGGATCGGGGCCAGTGAGGCGGTGGGGTGAGTTGGAGGGGTCGTCCGGAGCCGCCTGACGGTGTCGCGGCTTCCGTCGGCGCGGCCCTCACCCCCGTCCCCCTCTCCCGCTTGCGGGAGAGGGGGTGGTGGATCGGGGCGAGTGAGGCGGTGGGGTGAGTTGGAGGGGTCGTCCGGAGCCGCCTGACGGTGTCGCGGCTTCCGTCGGGAGATCCTGGAGAGGGTGGCATTGTTGCCTGGCGCCCCCGGCAGGATTCGAACCTGCGGCCAGACGCTTAGAAGGCGCCTGCTCTGTCCCCTGAGCTACGGGGGCGTGGTTCGAGTTTAGCCAAAGAACGCGTGTGAGGCCCGGCCGCCGAACGATCGGCGGCCGGGCCTCATGGGAGGAGCACCCGCTAAACGCGGCCCGGTCGAAGGAAGAGGGCGGCGGCCCCGCAAAGGCCGAACATCGCCCCGGCATACAGGTAGGCGTCGCCGAACCGGTCCATCGCCTCCGCGGCCGAATCCGGCGTCCCGACGATTGCGACGAGGACGGCGACGCCGATCATGCCGCCCGTATTCCTCGCGGTCTGGCTGATGGCGCTGCCGGTGGCGAAGCGGGCGGGCGGCAGGCTGGCCACAGCAGCGCCGCTCAGGTGCGCAAACGTCAGCCCGATGCCCGTCCCGATGAGGACGGAGGCAGGCAGCCATTCCCGCAGGTAGGCCGGCGAATCGCCGGTGACCGTGGCCAGCCACGCCATCCCCGCGAGCGTGAGCAGCGACCCGGGCACAATCACGGACCGGTAGCCGTGCGTGGAGGCGAATCGGCCAGACGGCCCGGCCAGCAACGCAGCGAGGATCGGCGCGGGAGTGACCGCCAGGCCGGCGCGCAGGGTGGAGTACTCCCAAACGGAGGTGAGGAAGAGGACGTTGCCCAGGAGCATCGCGAAGAAGCCGCTCGCGTAGGCCAGCATCGCCACGTTCGCGATGGAGAACGAGGGCACCCGGAAGAGGGAAAGGTCGACCACAGGCGCGGGATGGCGCCGTTCCTGGATGAGGAACAGGGAGAGCCCGGCCAGGGCGATAGCGAAAGAGGTGAGAATCCGCGGGCTGGTCCAGCCCCACTCGCGGCCTTCGACGATGCCGAGGGCGAGCGCCCCCATGGTGAGGCTGATCAGGGCGACGCCAGGGAGGTCGAGCCGCGAATCGGCGTCCGGATTCTTCGAATCTGTGAGGACCGCGCGGCCGAGCCACCACGCAGCCAGGCCGATCGGCACGTTCAGGAGGAAGGCCCAGCGCCAGCCGGGGCCATCGACAATGAGCGCGCCGAGCGAAGGGCCGGTCGCTGCAGCTGCCGCCGTGACGGCGCCCCAGAGGCCGACAGCCGTCGCCCGCTGGGCGGCGGGCCAACCGGCGAGGAGCAGGCCGAGCGACGAGGGGATCATCATCGCCGCGCCGGCGCCCTGGACGACGCGCGCGCCGACGAGGGCCTGCTCGGAGGGCGCGAGCCCGCAGGCGGCCGACGCGGCCGTGAATACCGCCAGGCCCGCGAAGAAGACCTGCCGCCGGCCGACGCGGTCGGCAAAACGCCCGGAGACGATGAGCAGGGAAGCGAAAGCGATGGTGTAGCCCGTCAGCACCCACGAAAGGCTCGCGCGCGAGGCATCGGGGAAGCTGCGGCTAATGGACGGGAAGGCGACGTTCGCGATGGTGGCATCCAGGGAGCCCATGAACGAGCCCAGCGATGTGGCGAGGAGCACCAGCCACTTCCTGTCGATCCCGGCGGCCGGGGCGGCTATCTCGGCGTGCGAGAGGGCGGGTTGGCGGGCACTCAGTTGTTCCATGCAACGCACTGTACAGGAAAGTGAGTTGCATAGTGCAACTTATTTCACAGAACGGCGCCGTTCCGCTGCCGCACGGGCGTCGGTCGGTGCTGAACGCAGCCAAATCCGGGGCGGCCGGGGGATGCGCGCTATCGAAGCGCGCCGCTCCCACGTAAACGTTTGCTCCGGCCCGCATGCTCCCCTTTGCGAAGATCGTGCCGTCCGCTAGTATCCACCGCGTCGATACCACGCATCGAGGAGAGCCCTTATGGGAGACAAGAGCCCCAAGAACACCGCGAAGACGAACAAGCAGAAGGCCACGGCGAAAACCGGCGCCAAGGCGCCGGCCGCGAAAAAGTAGCCTCTGCCTGTAGCGGTTTCACGCATGGCGCCTCCCCACGGGGAGGCGCTACGTTTGTCGGCAACAAGCGGCCACCGCCGCGGAGGTACCATTTTGACCCGGCGCCCGCTCCTCCTCTTCCTCGCGCTCCTTGCCATCCTCCCGCTGGCGCTCGCAGCCTGCGGCGGCGGAGGCGATGACGACGACGACCGCGACGACGATTCGAAACCGGCCGACAGCGACCGCGACGGCGTCCGCGACAGCCGCGACGACTGCAAGCGGGAGAAAGAGGACGAAGGCGTCTGGGGCAGCGACCCGAACGATGGTTGCCCCGCGACCATCGAGGACTTAATCGAGCTGGCCCGGGCCGACATCGACTTCTTCTGGAAAGAACAGTTCGAAGCGGAGGACGTGCTCTACGAGCCACCGCTGAACTTCACCGCGTACACGTCGGAAATCGAGACGGCATGTGGGACGGCCACGCTGGACAACGCCTTCTATTGCAGCGCGGACCACTCGATCTACTACGACATCAACTTCCTGGCCCGGGAACTGGATACGAACGGCGACTTCGGGCCGGTGCTGATCATCGCGCACGAATGGGGCCACCTGGTGCAGAGCCTGCTCGGGATCCTCGCCAGCACGGAGCTCCTCACGATCCAGACGGAACTGCAGGCAGACTGCCTGGCTGGAGTATGGGCGGCGGACGCAGACCGGAGGGGCTTGCTCGAAGAAGGCGACCTCGAGGAAGGCGTCATCACCCTCTTCCGCGTGGGGGACCCGCGAGGCATCGACTTTTTCGACCCACAGGCCCACGGGCAGCCGTCAGAGCGCATCCAGGCGTTCCAGGACGGCTTCGACCTTGGCCTCGAAGGCTGCACGCTAGACTAGCGCGCTATGTACAAGGAACTGGCCGCCGAAGACCACCAGAAGATGCTGCGGCTGCGGCCGGAGGAGCTGCCCGAGGCCGTGTTGCTTGTCGGCGTGTTCGACGTCCATGCCGCCGCGGAGCGGTTTTCGCGCTACCTGGACAACCCGGTTTCGTCGCGTTCGGAAACGAGCGTGAGCGGCATCCCGTACTACCTCGGCAGCTACCAGGGCGTGCGCGTGGGGCTATCGGCGTGCTTCGGCGGGCCGATGGCGGCGCTGTTCGCCCACACGTGGGTGGGCGCGGGCGTCCGCACGGTTATCCAGCTTGGCTGGTACGGCGCGCTCCAGCCGGGCACGAACCTCGGTGACGTGGTGGTGCCGCGGCACGCGGAGCGCCAGGACGGTGTCTCGGACTGGTACCTGCCGAAGGGGATCCTGGCCGACGCCACGCCGGAGCTGGCGAGCGGCATTGTCGAACGCCTCGCCGGACGGGGCATCCCGTACAACGAGCATGCCATCTACTCGACGCCGGCGCTGCTGGCAGAATCGCGCGAAGTGATCGCGGACTGGTCGCGGCACGGCTGGCACGGCGTCGATATGGAGACGGCGGCGACGTTCGCGGTGGCGAAGCACCTGGGCGCGCGGCGGGCGGCGGCGCTCATCCGCATCGACGACCTCGTGAGCGAGGAGCACAGCCTTGCCGAGGGCCTCCGCGGAGACCACAGGACGTTCATGCGCGACCGGGAACGCGAAGTGATGTACGCGGTGATCGAAGCTGCCGCGGGGCTCGCCGACTAGACGCCCGCCTCGCCCCGGCCCGCCGCCCGCTCGCGTTTCTGCAGGCGCTCCAGGTGGTACTCGACCCAGATGCCGGGCCGCTGGCTGCGGATACCCGGGGCATCGTGGTTGAAGCGGTCCTGCTTCTTGCGGAGCTCGCGGGCCTTCTCTTCGTAACGGGCGCGCAGGCGATCGACCGCAGGGCCGATGCGCTGCCAGTCAGCAGGACCGGCGGCCGAGTCACAGTACTCCTGGTGGTTCTTGTCGAGGACGGCGAGGGCTTCGAGGTCGCGCTCGATCTCCTTGCCCTGGTTCAGCCATTCGGGCATGTAACCGGCGTTTTCCAGCATTTTGAAGCCGAGCCAGTTGCCGCCGGCGAGAGTCTGTTCCTGCCGGGAGAAGGCGAGCGGCTTGCCCTCGCCCGGCAGGTTCTTGAAAGCGCCGGCGGCCATCGCTTCCTGGATGGCGCCCTCGATCGTTTTTTCGAGCCCCATGCGGGGATTGTACTTCCCTTCACAGCCCGCGTGACAGAAAGGACGAAGGACCAGTCCGGATGCGGGCACGGTTCAGTCTGTGATTGGTCCGTGAGCGGACGGGCCAGCGCCTCCATGGCACAGGGAGGCTGCCAGTTCAGTGGGAAAGAGATGCCTCATCTTCGCACGCGTAGAAGTCCGAGATGTCGTCCCCCGGCTTCCCCACAGTCAGAGCAACTTCAACCCGGCTCAGCCCATTGGGAGTGCCATATCCCTTGTCGCGCAGGCAGGCTGCCACTTTATCCCATAGTGGCTGCTTCGCCGCGTACGTGCCCGCCAAACTCCATCCGGCGTGGACCTGGTTGTAATGTCGCTCGAAGCAGTCGACATGCGCCTGGCCCGCGGAATCCAGCGAACCCTTCTCCGTTGCCGACATTCCGCCGAACTGCAACAGTCCGCTCCCGTCGCGAGTTGGAGGCGCGACTTGCACTCCGTAGGCCTGGGCCGCCTGCTGAGTACAGGCATTCGCCGCCAAGAACGCGGCGTCAAGCTCATCGCGGGCGACTACGCCGTCCTCAAGGAAAGCACGTTCGGCGTCAGACGCGCTGGCTAAGAGTATCGGCATTTCGACCGCAGGAATCGTCCTCGCATCCCCCAACTCATTCCCCGCGGCCCTCGCGTCTTGGGAATCACGCTGCAGTCCAGATTCGGCGTTTGACGCCGCGGTCGCCGTCGACGCACGCTCACGTTGTTCCCACGGCGCTACAGCGACGACAACGAATATGGCCGCGAGTCCGACTAAGCCGATACTTGGCAACAACTTCGAGTACATCATTCGCTCCTTTCGGGGCTTCGAACGAGGCGATATTCTGTTATTCCGCCGTGTAGCCCCACTGGCTGTATCCCCAGCCAACGACGTTGATCTGGTGAGTGCCGAGCAAAGCATAGGCCGGCGCGCGTGCGGAGTTTATCCAATACACACCGGAATTGGTACATTGAAGGCCCGTATCATTCCAGGCTGATCCGTCATACCACTGAAGCCGCAGCACTGCGTGATCCGTGCAACTGGAGGGGCCAGACGTGGAACCCCATCCTGTGTTCGGTGATGCTATCCAAGTAGATCCGGTCCAGTTGCACGCTGGCCACCCGTCCGCCCAGAAGCCGGTATCTGCTTCTACACGTGAGGACGAAAGGAATGCCGCGAAAGCAATCGCGCCCAGCGCCAGGGCCTGTGAGCTCCACCGAAGCAGTGTGGACATACGCGTTGACCTCTGTGGCTAGCAGGATAATGGCGCGCAACTTGCTCTCAATCACCCGGCGGGTGATCTTTGGCAGCCGACGTCCTTCGCGCTGCCTCCCAGACATTCCCGACCTGATGTCGGCTCCTGATGCGCATCTTCTGCAACACGTGGGCAACGTGTGTACGTACGGTTTCGACCGACAGGACAAGGCGCTCGGCGATTTCCGCGTTGGATGCGCCAGACGCCAGCAACTCGGCAACCTGAGTTTCGCGGCCTGTGAGGCCGAAAATCTTCCTGAGGATGGATCCGTCTTCCATGAGGTCCGTCTCAGGCACGTTGTACAGTCGCGAAAACGAGGCGTCAACCGAGATATAGACAAGGGAGGATTTCTCCTCCCCTGTGGTCGCTCCCTTCGGGAAGGGGTTACATCCTCTCGATGATGGTGCTGATGCCCATGCCGGCGCCGATGCACTGCGTGGCCAGGCCGTAGCGGCCGCCGCTGCGCCGCAGCTCGTGCGCGACGGTGAGGACGAGGCGGGCGCCGGTGGCCCCGAGCGGGTGGCCGATCGCGATCGAGCCGCCGTTGACGTTCACGCGGTCCAGCGGGATGCCGAGCTCTTTGCAGCTCGGGATGACCTGGGCGGCGAACGCTTCGTTGAACTCGACGCGGTCGATCTGGTCGGCGGTGATGCCGGCGTGGCGGAGCGCCTTCTTCGTCGACGGCACCGGGCCGAGGCCCATGACCTGCGGCTTCACGCCGGCGATGCCGAACCCGACGATGCGCGCGAGCGGTTCGAGGCCGAGTTCGAGCGCCTTCTTCTCGCTCATGATCAGGGCGGCGGTAAAGCCGTCGTTGGTCGGGCAGCTGTTGCCGGCCGTGATGCGCAGCTCCTGGCCGGTCGGGCTGACGATGCCCTTCACCGGGGGAAGCTGGGAGAGTGCCTCGATGTTCGTGCCGGGCCGGATGCACTCGTCGCGGTCGAAGATGATCTTCTTCCCGTACTCCGACTCGACCCAGTTGCCCTCGGCGTCGAAGACGGGCTCCTCGACTTCGAGCGGGATGATCTCGTCCTTGTAGATGCCCTTCTCGTAGGCGGCGACGGCTTTCTTGTGGCTATCGACGGCGAACTGGTCCATCTCTTCGCGGCTCAGGTTGTAGACCTCGGCCACGTTCTGGGCGGTCTGGACCATGGAGAGGACGGGCGAGTAGTCGAGGATTTCGTCCTGGAAGGGGACGCTGAAGTCCTCGAAGTGGTTCTTCGCCATGTTGCGCTGGATTTCGTTCTGCTCCAGGCGCTTCTTGTTGAACTCGGTGATGCGGGTCGCGGTGCCGCGGGCGCCGCCGCCGAGCTGGCGGCCCATGCGCTCGGCGCCGATGGCGATGCCGACTTCGGTCGCGCCGACCATGATCGACTGGGCGATGCGGTGGAGCGTCTCCATGCTGGAGCCGCACTGGCGGTTGCTGTCGACCGCGGAGATCTCGGCGGGGAGGCCGGCGAGGCGGGCGATGACGTCGGCGCCGATGCCGGCGAGCTCGCCGGCGCCGCCCACGTTGCCCATCGCGATGTCTTCGACGCTCGCGGGGTCGACCTTGGGGTTGCGCTCGAGGAGTGCGCGCACGACCTGTGCGCCTACTTCGTCGAGGCGAGTGGCGACGAGCTTACCGCGCCCTCCGCGGCCGAAGGCGGAGCGCACCCCGTCGACGATGACAGCGTTCTGAAGTTGCAAGTTCCTGTCCTTTGAATGGTCTGGGCTGTCCGAGCTTGCTGGTGGCACGGCGTGCTGGGTTCGGCCCGCAAACGCCTGAATGGTACCGGATTCTGCGCTCGTTGCGAATCGCCGGCATTTCGAGGCACAGCGAGCCGGGGCAACGGCGCCGGACGCCGCGCGCTGCGGGGCCGACGGCGACCTGGAAGCTTGCTCGCCGTGGGTCAGGCGAAGGCGGCCTTGAGCGCTTCCGACGCTTCCGCCACTGCCTTTTTCGCGCCGTCCAGCATGGCGGTCAGTTGCATGAACACGTGCACCTGGCCGTCGTAGACCGTGACGGTGTTGCGCACACCGGCGGCGGTCAACGCCTTCGAGAAGAGCTTCGAGTCATCGAGCAGGGGATCGAGGGAGCCGACGATGAGGTGGGCGGGCGGCAGACCGCGGAGGTCTCCCTTGATCGGGGCGATGTGCGGGTCATCCGCGCTCGCGCCGCCGGAGAGGTAGTGGTTGTAGAACCACTCCATCGCCTGGCGGGTAAGGATTTTGCCTTCGCCGTTTTCGATGACGGAGGGGAGGGTGAGGTCGCCGGTGTAGGCCCCGTAGAGGAGGAGCAAGAGCTTCGCCTGGGGGCCGCCCTCATCGCGCAGCCGGATCGCCGAAGCGGCGGTCAGGTTACCGCCGGCAGAGTCGCCGCCGATGGCAAAGCGCGAGCCGTCGGCGCCAAACTCGGCCGCGTTTGCGACGATGTACTTGATCGCGGCGACGCAGTCATCGAGGGGCGCGGGCGCCGGGTGTTCGGGGGCCAGGCGGTAATCGATGCTCGCGACGACGCAGTTCGCGCCGAGCGCGAGTTCGGCGCAGAGCTTGGCGTGGGTGTTGGGCGAGCAGATCACCCAACCGCCTCCGTGGATGTAGATCAACAGCGGCAGCAGGCCAGTCGCGCCCGAGGGCTTGAAGACTTTCACGGGGATCGGGCCGGCCGGGCCGGGGACCGTGGTGTCGGAGATGTCGATCCCCTGGGGCATGGGCTGGTTGAAGGCCTGGAAACTGACTTCGGCGCCGGCGCGGGCGGTGGCGGCGTCCAGTTCCCACATCGGGGGGACGCCGGCGGCCTGGGCCTGCGCGGCCATCATCTGGAGGAGGGCTTCAACCTGGGGGTCGGGCATGCGTGTGTGGCTCCGTGGAGTGGTGGGAAGGGAGTATACGGGAGGGCGTCATTCAGCGAGTGCGACGACTTCAAGGTCGCGCACTACGAGCCGGCTCTCCAGACGGTCATCGAAAGCAGCGACGACCAGCCCAATCCCCGTAGCCGATGGGGCGACGATCCCCTGCGCTCCAAGAAGGTGGGCGGCCTCGGCGACGGCTTGACAATCGGTCCAATCCGCCAGGGCGAGAGCGCGTTCGGATAGGCCAGCACGTGTCAACGACTCGCCTGAACGGAGGTCCAAAACGGCCAAACCGATGACCTCGATGCGATAGAACGCGCGGGGAAGGAAGTCACTCGCAGACAGCCCCTGAGCGAGCGCCATCCTGCGAAACTCTGCCAGGCAGGCATCTTGGGGCTCAGCCAAGTACACTGCCCCGAACAGGCCCTTCGGGTTCCATCGTCCGCCCGTCAGGCGTGAACCGGCACCAGACAACGGATCGAAGTTGACGGCAACATGGCGAAACGCTTCGCCTGTCCACGTGGTGAAATTGAGCGCCGCGACTCTACGAAGTGCCTCCGCCCGGTCCAAATGTCAAACCACGATACCTTCGCCCAAGGCCCGGACGAGGCCCAGTACGTCAGCGTAGTTCCCGGTTGCGACACGCGACAACGGAGTGTCCCCACCAAGGAGGGGATTGGACTGCCGCAGCCATCGGGCGGCCGCTTCCGGTTTCATCACTTTGGCGAGTGCCTCGCTCACGGCGTACAACTCGTGAAGGCGCTGTATGGACGCCTGGCGAGAAACGGGATTGCCTCTCATCCACCGCGAGACAGTGCTCTCCGACGCACCCAGCAACTCTGCGAGGGCTGCTCGCGAAAGCGCGAGCGAGCTTGCAACGCGCAGGAGCTGAACATCAACCGCGACACTCACTCAACCAGTCTATCAGTTCACCTGGCGCGTTTTGCCTTCCCAGTAGGGTTTGCGCAGTTCGGTCTTCAGGATCTTGCCGGGGCCGGACTTGGGCAGCGGCGTGTCCTGGAAGACCACCTTCTTGGGGCACTTGTAGCCGGCGATGAGGCCGCGGCAGTGCTCGATGAGCTCGCCCTCCGACGGTGAGGTGCCTTCTTTCGGGACAACGATTGCGAGCACGGCTTCGCCCCAGCGCTCGTCCGGGATGCCGATGACCGCGGCTTCGAGGACGGCGGGATGGTCGTAGAGCGCGTTCTCCACTTCGGCGCAGTACACGTTCTCGCCGCCCGAGACGATCATGTCCTTGGCGCGGTCGACGATGAAGATGAAGTTCTCCTCGTCGATCGTCGCGAGGTCGCCGGTGTGCATGTAGCCGCCCTTGAGCGCCTCGGCGGTCTCCTTGGGGCGCTTCCAGTAGCCGTTCATGACGTTCGGGCCCTGGGCGATGATCTCGCCCACCTGGCCGGGCTTCACGTCCTCACCGGTGACGGGGTCCACTACACGGACCTTCACGCCGGAGATTTCGCGGCCACAGCTGGCGAGGCGCTTCACCTGGGCATCGGAGCCCTCGTAGAACGTCCACTCCAGGTGCATGGCCGTCAGCAGGGGAGAAGTCTCCGTCATCCCGTAGGCCTGGCAGAGCTTGGGGCCGAGGGCGTTCTTCGCCGCGATGAGGCGGTCGACGGGCATGGGCGAGGCGCCGTAGAGCAACAGGTCCAGGCTGCTCGTGTCGTAGTTCGCGAGCCCGGGGAAGTTGACGAGGAAGTTGATCATCGTGGGGACGAGGATCGTCTTCGTGACCCTGTGCTTCTCGATCGTCTCCAGGCACAACTGCGGCGCGAAGGCCGGGTTGAAGACGTGCGTCCCGCCGACCATCGCGAAGGAGTAGCACGCCCAGGCATCGGCCAGGTGGAACATCGGCGCGACATGCAGCCAGATGTCCTTTTCCTTGAAGCCGAAGGTCATGATTGCGTGCTGAGCGTTGGAGACGACGGCGCGCTGGCTGAGCATGACCCCCTTGGGCAGGCCGGTGGTGCCGCCGGTGTAGCAGAGGTTCAGCATGTCGGTTTCCTGCCACTCGCGGGCGGGGGCCTTCAGGGGCTGGCTCGAGCGCACGAGGTCCTCGTAGTCGATAGCGCCTGGGAGCTCGGCGTTGAGCGTGATGACGTGCTTGATCCCGGGCGTCTTGTCCTTGAACTGCTCGTAGAGGGCCACGTACTCCGGCCCGAGGAAGAGCGCTTTGATCTCGCCGTCGTTGAGGATGAACTCCAGCTCGTGGGCGGCCAGGCGGATGTTCAAGGGCGCCAGCGGCATCCCGGCCACACTGCACACGAAGTAGACCTCCCAGTAGCGATGGGAGTTGCTGGCGAGGATCGCGATGTTGTCGCCAGGCTCGAGTCCCAGGTTCAGCAGGCCCGCGGCGAGACGGTAGATCCGCTCCGTCGTCTCGGCGTAGGTGTACTCGGTGTCGCCATCGATGAGCGCGGTCTTCTTCGGGTAGAGCTTGACGGCGTGGTCCAGGATGTCGTGGAGCAGCATGGCGAATCCCCCGTTCGAGAGTGGCTCCGGGATTATAGGAGCCACCGCCGTATCAGGGATCGGCGATCGCGAACCGGGAACAGGGGCGGCCTCACATTGGCACGGGAAGGGCGGACTCTGAGCGGGCGGCCTCGACTTCGGACGGGAGCACGGCGAGGACCGCTTCGATGTCCCCGGCCGTTGTCTCCTCTCCGAGCGAGAAGCGGATGCTGCCGACGGCGCGGCGGATCGGGACGCCCATGGCCATCAGGACGTGGCTCGGTTCCCAGGTGGAATTCGAACAGGCGCTGCCGGAGCTGACGGCGATGCCACGCTCGTCGAGCTTGCGTACGAGCACGTCGCTCTCGATACCGTCGAACGAGATGTTGAGGTTGTTCGGGACGCAGTTCTCCTGGCAGCCGTTCACCTGGGAGCCCGGGACCAACGCGAGGATGCCGTCGCGGAGCCGGTCGCGCAGGGCGCGCACGCGTTTCGAACGTTCAACAATCCCGGCCGATGCGGCCGCCAGGGCCGCGGCTGTACCGGCGATGCCGGCGACGTTCTCCGTGCCGGCGCGCTTCTGCATCTCCTGGCCGCCACCGTGGAGGAGGGGGCGGAACGGGGTCGCGCGCTTGAGGTACAGGACGCCGCTGCCCTTCGGCCCGCCGAACTTGTGCGCCGAAAGGCTGAGGGCGTCGATGCCGAGCGCGTGGACATCGATGGTTAGCCAGGCGGGCGCCTGGACTGCATCGGTGTGGAAGGCGACGCGGTGGCCGGCTTCGGTGGCGAACTCGCGCAGGATGCCGGCTACCTCGGCAATCGGCTGGACGGTGCCGACTTCGTTGTTCGCGAGCATCACGCTGGCAAGGACGGTCCCGGGCCGGAGGGCGCGCCGGAATTCCTCGAGCCGGATGCGCCCGCTGCTGTCGCAACCGATGGTGGTGACTTCGAAACCGAGCTCCTCCAGCTGCTGCGCGCAGTGGAGGCCGGCGTGGTGCTCGATGGCTGTGGTGATGACATGGTTCCCGGCGCCCGCCCGCTGCATGGCGTACGCGATGCCGAGCATGGCGGCGTTGATGCTCTCGGTGCCGCCGCTCGTGAACAGGATTTCGCTGGGGCGGGCGTCCAGGCAGGCGGCGACGGTCGCTCGCGCGCCATCCACTGCCGACTGGGCATCGCGGCCGATGGCGTAGAGCCCGCTGGGGTTCCCGAAACGCCGATCGAGGAAGGGGAGCATGGCTTCGCGCGCCTCGGGGCGGAGCGGGGAGGTGGCGGCGTGGTCGAGGTAGATCACTGGTTCGATTGTGGCGAAGGTGCAGGAGGATGTCGATGGAGTTTGAGGCTCCCGCCTGAGGCCGGTACGCTCCCTCCGTGCCCGAACAATCGCTGCTGACGGACGAAGTACGTGCCCTCATCGGCTCCGAGACACCGCTCGGGACGGTGCAGGTGACGCCGCGGAACTGGCGTCATGCAGTCGAGGTGTATACCGGCGTTGATCCAAAGGAGACGCCAGCGGCCGGCGAACCGGTGTCGGGATACGCAATTGCGGCGCTGGAAACAGACTACGAACTGACCGAACTGCCGGCTCTCCTCCCGAATTCGATCCTCATCGCCAACCAGTGGGAATTCGAGCGGCCGCTACGGATGGGCGAGACGCTGCGCGCCAGCTACCACCTGGTCGATATCACCGAGCGCTTCGGCGGGCGGTTCGGGTACTCGATCGACTTCCGGGCGGACGTGGTCTACCGCGACGACGAAGGGAACGTCGTCGCGCGCAGCGGGAGGACGATGACGCAGTACGACCCGGCGGAAGCTCGGGCCGAAGGGAGCGGCGGATGAGCGCGCGGACCCTCACCCGCGGTGCGGTGCGCGGACCCTCACCGCGGCCCCTCCCGCTTGCGGGAGAGGGGTGTGGCCGGCCGCGCGCGAGCATGTGGGCCGGTGCGGTGCGCGGACCCTCACCCCCGTCCCCTCTCCCGCTTGCGGGAGAGGGGTGTGGCCGGCCGCGC
>Ga0209172_10000148_pt1 | contig 209632 bp, 212 predicted proteins | sample LarsenN4metaG_FD_184113 | JGI IMG/M metagenome (GOLD analysis project Ga0209172, IMG submission 184113) | Hot spring sediment bacterial and archeal communities from British Columbia, Canada, to study Microbial Dark Matter (Phase II) - Larsen... ...
CTCAGCCCCAGACACCTCATCAAGGCGCCTTCAAGCAGAGAAACAAGGCAATTCGTATGCCCCTGCCCCGAACCATAATTCGCTCCGGCAGCCTGCTGCGAGCCGCCTACAGCGATGTTCAAATCACGGGCTGGCGGTCGAGGAAGCGCACGTGTTCTCCCAGACTCGGCATGCCCCTCACCCAGCCCTCTCCCGAAGTTCACTAGGGGAGCTATGGACGCTTCCTATCGCCTTCCCCCCCAGCGCTGCTTCCACCCCCACCCGCACCCTCCCCCATCAAGGGAGAGGGGCCATTGAGCTTCCCTGGTCAGATCTCCCGAAGGGAGAGAGGAAGTAGGCAAGCTCTGTTAGGAAAGTCGTGGTGAGTGGGTGGGCGTGAGAAGAGAAATGGCCTCGCTGGTCTTACAACTTATTCTAAGTGCGACGACGTCGAGGCGCGGTGCGTCAGCTTCCTCCTTACTGATGCGGGGTGTCACCGACGAGGGAGATTCTGCCGGAGGGGTAATATGCTCTGAGGATTGTCCAAAATCAAGAGGGCAACAGCTGCTCACCCCTGCTGGCTTTACCGTCCACGCAGCTTGACGTCGGTGAGATCGCGCACGGCATCTCCCACCGTTGTGACCAGCGGGATCAGCACGTTACGTAGGGCGTGATGATACACCACTTTCCATTCGCGGAGGCCCTTGGCGCGCGCCATGCGCACGTAGTCTTCGGGAAGCCCTTCCAACATGAGGGAACGGGTCAAGCGCGTGATCGGGGCGCTGATATAGTAGGCCTGTGCCAGCGCCGGCCAGATGAGCGGCTTGAGGTTTTCGATCGGATCTTCGAAGAACGGGGTGTATTCCCGGGGCGGCATCCACTGAAAGACGCGCATCAGGAGGAAGAGGATCAGCACGCCGGTGAACAACAGCGGAATGCTCAGGCCACTAACACTCACCAGACGCGCCACATAATCGATCACTGTATCCTGGCGTACCGCCGACACCACTTCCACAGGCACCGCCCAGACCAGGGCCAAGACGAGGGTGAGCAGCGCCAGCTCCATGGTGCGCGGGAAGCGTTCGCCGAGGATTTCGCTCACTGGGCGGCACTCCCAATACGAATAGCCGAAATCCCCACGGACCGCCGCTTACAGCCACTCCATGTATTGCACCAACAGTGGGCGGTCCAAGCCAAGGTCACGCCGTACCCTTTCGACCGCGGCCTCGGCGCTCTTGGTGCCCTCCGTCCGCGCTTCGTACACGAGGATAGTAGCGATATCGCCTAGCACCAAGCACATCAACATGTTATCCGCTGATGCTGGACATCGGCGGCAACATCATTGGCGCAGCGATGGGGCCGGGCCCGATCATGGATAAGATCATCAGCGCCTTCAGCGTATTCGTCGGCGTGCCTATCGTCGGCCGAGCCGTTGGTCACCTGGCGCCTGAGGAGCACAAGATGCCCATACCGGCGAGCGCGGGGACGGATGGGGTCCTTAGATTTGTAACACGCGACGGGCGTTTTCGCCGAGGATCTTGACTCTCTCCTCAGGCGTCAGCGGCAAGGTGCGGATGGCGGCAATTACACGGCGGGGATCGAATAACGGCCACTTCGTCCCGAGGAGAATGCGATCGACGCCGATGAGACGGAACCAGGTGACGGCCTCTGCGGGGGTCCATTGGCCAGGCTCCCCGAGGCTGCTCAAGCGCATGGAGGTTTCGGTATAGACGTTGGCGTAGCGACGAGTCAGCATAGCGATTTCGGATTCGTATCCCTTGCCGAGATGGCCAAGGATCAGCGTCAATTTCGGGAACGACACAGCGACATCGCCGAAATATCGCGGCCGTCCCCAATGGCCTCGTCCCGTCGGCGGCATGGGACCAGCATCGCCCGTCTGCGCTAGGATCGGCAGGCGAAAAGATTGTGCCATTTCGTAGATCGGCCAGGCACGCCGATCGTTGCCATAGAAGCCGTGTAAAGCAGGTAGCAGGAGAATGCCACGGGCTCCATGAGCCACCGCTTGACGGATGGTCTGTCGAATGGTGACGGCGTCCAGCAACACCGGGTCGAGATTGATGAATGGCAGGAACTCTGGATGCATGCGTCCCACTTCGCAGCCCCAACGGTTATTGTGAGCCAAACGCTGCAGCATGCGTGTGTGGATGTCGCTCTCGGCCTTTTCGCGCTCGCTCCCAGAGAGGGTTGCGGGTAGCTGGGCCAGCGCTTTCTCCCGCATCATTTGCGTGGGCGTGGCGGTAGCGATCACCGTCCGCCAAATGCCCAACTCATGCATCAGCGCTCGCAGTTCGTCGATGACCCCTGCCCATTGGGGTAAATGCGCAGCATGCTCCATCGCCTGTCGCCCGATCTCAGGCGTGCGGTAGACATGTGTATGGACATCGATGATTAATTCGCCGGGCATGGAAGATGACCGCCTTTATCGATTAGCCGACCAAACGCCCTTCAACGGCGCCAAAGCGATTGTAAGTTGGGCCAAGTATAGCATGCCCTCTCTGACTTGCCAACCGACTCTCCGGCGGAAGCAGCACGCGTGGCGCTGGTACATGTTGCCCTGCTAGAGCGGGCGGATCAGGTAGACCAAACGCCTGACAGGAGCTACGCCAAGGCGACCATCGTCCCCCTGAGCGCTGCTCGAACGACGATCAGATTCGGATGTGTCAACAAGCCCAGTATGGCAAACGTGAGCTTAACGCGCGGATTGGAGGGAAAAGCGACACAGCTACGACGGTTTGGTGTGACGACCACATGGCGAAGGACGACTTTGGAGGGGGACATCAAGCGGCGTCAAACTCGGTGGGTGCCACAGAAATCAGGCCTAACTGGCGGGGGCACTGGCCCCCGCCAAGGTGGTTATCGGAGCGTGTTACGCTTCCTCACCGTACTTCTCCCAGTTCCCTTCGTGCGAGCTGACGTAGTCTTTCACCTTATGGGCGAACTCGCGGAGGATCAGATCGCCCTCAGGGCCATCGGGGACCTGGTTGGTCAACAGCTTTTGCTTGAGATCTTCGAACAGCACATCTTCGACCTTGCCATGTGGCATCTCGAAGATTTCCGGATCGAAGGTCGGCAGCTCGCCGGGGCCGAAATAGCCTTTGTCGGGCAGCGTGTAACCTTCGAGGTTGTGCGTGCCCTTGCCTAGGATTTCGCCGGTTTCCACGTAGTGTTCCATCACTGCTTTCAGCCCGAACTTCTGAATCGGGCACACCTTCATGCAGATGCCGCAGCCCAGATAGCGCGCCATCACCGGGCGGCAGCGCTTGTAGATCAGTTTGTTTTTCTCGACGCCGCGGTACCAGATCTTCTCTTTCATCAGGGCGCGGGCCGGGCAGCGCTGCACGCACACCTGGCATTCTTGGCAGAATTTATGAATGCCGTAATCGATGGGCTGATCATAGACCACTGGGGCGTCGGTGCTGATCATCAGCAACCGCGCGCGTGAGCCGAAATGTGGCGACAGCAGTTGGCCGTTGGCACCAAGCTGGCCCAAGCCCGCCTGCACGAACATCGGGATGTACGCGCCGCTGTTGTCGTTGGGGCTGTGGACCTGAGCATGATACCCCATAGAGCGAATCCAGTCCGCCAACTCGAGCGCCACCGCCCCCTCAACCCGGTAGGTGCCGAAGTGGGTGTGCTCGGCTTCCATACTGGGGATGGTCTGGGTGGCGGCGTAATCCTGTTCCATCGCCAGGCAGATGACATGATCGAAACGGGTCCAGCGCTTTTTGCTCTTATAGATATAATCGCGATTGAGGTAGGTGAACCCAACCTCGGCAAATCCCATATCGCGAGCTTTCTGGCGGATGCGCTCCGTGAGTTCCTCCGGGTCGACCTCGGGGTTGGGCGCCACCGTGGGCTCGATCTCGCCGGTGTGTCGCGCGGCTTCGACCAACGGCGCATTCAAGCGCTCGTGCTCTTTGCGATGCTCGTAGGCTTCGGGGGAGAGGACCGTCATCGCCCACTGACGGTCGGCGCTCATCTCGATGTTTTGGGTTTCGATGGGGTATTCCCGACTGTAGAAGTCCACTTCATTCTGTCGCATCGGAATCCCCGGCACCGTCATCAAGTCTTCAGGGATGGGAATAGTGACAGGGGGATCACTCGGTAGGCGCCCCGGGCGGGTGATGATCTGGCCGATTTTTTTCTTTGCCATGGCTTGTTCTCCTTACCTAGCTATGTCTCATGCCGCGTGTGGATTGATTCACCATCAACAACACAGCGTACTACCTGCTTGCGCTTTATCGACCAACCGGAAGTGATCCGGGCGGTCCTCGCAGCCGCCTCGTAACGCCGGCGACGGTCACCACTGTCGGGGTTTGCCCCGATGGCGCTGCTCCAGGCGTTTGAGTTCCCCACGTTTGACGTACCCTGACACGTCTTAGTCCGCATGCATTGCCGTCATCGTCGGTCTCGGTCATCCAGGCGCACCTAGAGTCTAAGCTTTATGGGCAGCTTGTTGTTGATATTTTTGAATGATCGCGGTCACCCGTGGGTCCAGTTCCCCCAACGCCACTCCAGCATCGGCGCGGGCCATGCCAAGGTAGGCGTCGCGGAGGAGTTTCTCCCACTCCGGGTTATTGCCCATCGGATGGTGTCCTTCGGGATCGCTGTCCCCAGGATCGCCGCCCCACTGCTGCCGTAATTCGTTGAGAATGGCTTCGACTTCATCCTTCGAAAACATCCCCCGTCAACTCCCCTGTCGAACGCTATTGCGTCACTATCGCACATGATGCGACGACAGCCCAAGTGGGCGTCATCTCTCACACACTCACTGGTGCTGCTCGGGTCCGTGAAAAAGGCGTCGTCTGTGCGGCGAATTGGCTCCCTCCACCGGTGCGAAAGTCTTGCGGAGGCAGCGCAGCCAGCATGCGAGCCGTCCGATGATCGGTGACGAGCATGTTGAACATGCGATGCGTCAAGGCGACTTTGATGGCCTCGAATTTATGCAAGCCTCCCGCCACCACCACCACTTTCTTCTCCGGGTTACGCGCCATGTCTTTGAGGTCTTGCACCGAGACGGACAGAAAATACTCGCCGATCTGCTGGCCCCGACCGTCGAAGTGGCTGTAATTAATGACACCGACCGCCCCTTTGGCCTTCAACGCCTTGAGATCCAGCCCGACCTTGGTGAATTCCTTCAGCATGCCACGGTCTGGGGGGAGGGTATTGAGTCCGACAAAGGCCACTTCGACATCTCTCGCCGCCTGATACACTTCCCGCACCTCATCCACCTCGGTGAGGAGGTCGGCCGTGAACTTTTGCGCCTTCAAACGACTTTGGGGCAAGGGGGGCACCCCAACCACAAATGCCTTCGCGGCCGGCCTTGACTTGAAGTACAAAGCCGTCACTAAAAAGACGCTGTCGACGTGTTCGAGCTCTGGCCCCCGTCCCACCAAGGCCAACGGATAGAGTTCGATCTGCCGGGGCTTGGTCTCCAGAGATTCGACCACCTCATGGAGCGTGATCCCTCCGCCCAAGCCGACGCGAGCGCCCCAGCGGATCTGGCAAATCTCCTCGAAGACCGCCGCCCCAGCTCGACCCAGGTTCTTGAGAAGGTGCTCGTAGTCGTCGCTGAAATCCACGATCTTGACCGCATGCAGCCCAAATCGGTCTCGCAGCTCCGCCTCCAATTTGTCGTGCTCTGCCGGTAGCCGCACCGTGATCTCAACGATACCCGCCTCCTCTGCCTCCCGAAGGAGCCTGGCGACGTGTGTCCCGGAAATTTGCATGCGGGCCGCGATCTGCGTCTTGTTCAACTTGTCGATATAGTGCAGCCGAGCACATTCGAGGAGAAGATCGTTCTTATGCTCGCGCGCTATCCGGAGAGGCATCCTACACCCTCCTTTTCCGGTGATCAAGAAAAAAATTTCGTTTTTGTTGGTTTTAACGTTAAAGGTAATATAATAGGTGAATATAAACATCTCGTGGTGGAAAGTCAAGCCTCCTGTCCAATGCGCCATTCCCCGCTCCCACTGCGCCTTAGTCGGCGTTGTAGGGCTTGAGGGAGGGCGGCATTCCTAAAGCAGCACAAGTGCATGTGGAGCCTGTAAACGCCTCCGCCATTGCATCTTGGGCGCAACTCTGGTAGTAGAACATGCTAGGTATCGTGATCGCATTGCCCCATTCTGGGCGCCAGAATCGCCGCCCACCGCGGACAACGCTTGATCGGGGCCCCATAGTCGCGGCGTCCATGAACGTTGAGCAGCATCGTCCGCGCTTTGCTACGCTGTGTATCGGCATCAAAAGCCTGCTCGGCACACCGATGGCTTGCCTATCCCTAGAGGAGGAGCACGTGGACACGGAAGACCAGTGACTGCTTCCGGCCACTTCTCTGGCCGAGGCCATTAGGTGCCAATTGTTGGGGCGCTTGCGCGGCGAGGCGAATCGGCGCCCTCGCTAGCATTGAATAGGCTGGGTCAGTGTCGCCGTCTCCGGCACACAGGTTGATTTCCACCGATGTCCTGGCCCTTGGAGGCGCGCAGGGCCGAGTCTCAGGTCGTGGAACGCCTACTGTTCAGCTCGACCTTCTCCCATGTTGAGAGAGAAGACACACGATGCCGTCACATCACCTCACCGCGCCTTAAGAGGGGACGGGATCGTGCAGAGGAGAGATTGGAACGCTCAAAGGGAGGAGTATCATGCCACGGACTGCCGATGCGATCATTATTGGGGCCGGGGTGATGGGGGCCAGTCTCGCCTTCCACCTGACGCGCGCCGGCATGCAGCGGGTGACGGTTCTGGATAAGAGGGGGCTCTGCGGCGGCATGACCGCCAAATCAGGGGCCCTGGTGCGCATGCACTACACCAATGAGCCGGAGGCGCGCATGGCGTTTGCAGCCTTGCGCTACTTCCAGCACTGGAAGGACATCGTGGGCGGTCATTGCGGCTTCACCCAGACGGGGTTCATTATGACCGTGACACCTGACAATGCCGAGCGATTGCGGCATAATGTCGCGATGTTGCAGGCTATCGGGGTCAACACCTCGGTGATCACGCCTCAGGAGTTGCGGGAATTGCAGCCGTTGGCCCAAGTCGATGACTTGACGGTGGCGGCCTACGAGCCGGAGAGCGGCTATGCCGATCCCATAGCCACAACCACGGCCTTCATGCAGGCGGCGCTGCGACAAGGGGCAACCTTGCGCGAACGGGTAGAAGTCACCGCCATCCGCAACGCTGGCGGGCGCGTCGTCGGCGTCGACACGACGGATGGCTTGTTCGAGGCGCCGATCGTGGTGGTCATGGCCGGCCCCTGGTCGGATCGCGTGCTGCGGACCGGGGACATCGATTTCCCGTTAACGCCACAACGGGCCCAGGTCGCCTTTTACCGGAGACCGCCGGAATTAGCCCGCGGCCATATGGTGTTCATCGATGGGGCGCTCGGGGCTTATTTCCGTCCGCACGGCGACGCCCTATCGCTCATCGGCGTAGGCCTGTGGAAGCCAGAGCCACGGCCCGATCCCGATGCGTATAACGAAACCAATGACCCGGACTTCATCACAGCGGCTCAGGCCAGAGCCGCCCGCCGCCTGCCATCCCTGCGACTGGCCGAGTACGCACGGGGCCATGCGGGGATCTACGATGTCAGCCCCGACACTCGCGCCATCTTGGACCGTGCCCCTGGCATCGATGGGCTCTACATGGCCGCCGGGTTCAGCGGCACCGGCTTCAAGATTTCGCCCGCTGTTGGCGCCTGTATGGCGGAGTTGATTACGCAGGGACGGGCGACGTTCGTCGATATCACACCCTTTCGCTTCAGCCGATTTCAGGAACAACAGCCGATTCGCGGCGCGCACGAATATGTGCTACCGGCCGACTTCGGGCACCGCATATGAACCCGCCGTCGATCATGACGGCTGCTAAGTTACAGCCAGCTCGGCCTAGGACATCGCGGAGGGCCTCAGCTGACCCCTGAGCGATGAGACCAGACCGGCCTCAGTTCTTGGCATGGAACGCTGAATGCTTTTTGGCGTGGGGAACTGCAGCGATGCAGAGCGTTGAACAAGCAGACTCATCGAAATGGATGGCCTTACTAACCGTGGCCGTGGGATATTTCGGCGTGCAGTTGGCCATGACCTCTGTGCCGCCGATGCTGCCGACGGTGGCGCAGCTGTTTGAGGCCGATGTGACACGGACGAGCTGGACGATGACGGCCTATTTCCTGACCATCACTGGCTGCATGTTGATGGCTGGCCGGCTCGGAGATCTGCTGGGGTACACGCGGATCTTCGCTTGCGGTATGGTCATCTACAGTGCGACCACCTTGGCCTGCGGTCTGGCCCAGAGCATGGCGCAGTTGATCGTCTTTCGGGGGCTCCAGGGGGTCGGCGGGGCACTGGTCTTCGGCAACAGTCTGGCGATCGTCACGAACGCCTTCCCGGCCTCGCAGCGCGGCCGCGCCGTGGGGGCACTGGCGATGGTCTCAGCTTTGGGAGCGATGTTGGGGACCGCCTTGGGGTCGGTGGCGGTGCAGCTTGGGGCGTGGCGATGGGCGTTTTTCCTCGTCCTGCCGCTGGGGATCGCTGCCGCGCTCATGGCCTTCGCCCTCGGCCAGCGCGATTCCACAGCCCAACTTGCAAGGATGTCGCAAGGGCGCCGTTTCGACATCGCCGGGGGGATCTTGCTGCTGGTAATGCTGTCGGCGCTGTCGTTGGGCTTGAGCCATCTGCATGGCGGCGAGCCCTCGTTTACGGCCGGGTGGTTGTACCATTTGCCGCTGTTCAGCCTGGCGCTGTATTGTCTCATCACCTTTGTGGTGGTCGAGAGCCGGGCTTCGACTCCGCTCGTCCCCCTGGAACGCTTCGGCAATGGGGCGTTCACCGGTGCCGTCCTGGGCAATCTCATCCTGCATATGACGATGTTGGGGGTGTTCTTCCTTACCCCCTTCTTCATGGAGCGCGGCCTGCAGATGCCCGCCGGCTATGTGGCGGTGTTGTTGACGTCTCAACAGTTCTATAATGTCATCATCAGTTACGCCAGCGGGTGGCTTTACGATAAGACGCATTCGCGCTGGATTCGACCGGTGGGTATGGCACTGATTTGCTTCGGATTCTTCTTGTTGAGCTTGATCGCTCCCGTGCTGACTTTCACCACCTATATGCTGGTCTCCCTGCCCATTGGCATCGGCATGGGAACCTTTATGTCGGTGAATAACACGGTCATCATGAGCTCTGTGCCGGCGTCATTACGCGGCTTTGCCTCGGGCATGTTGGAAACCACCCGCCAAGCGGGGCATATGTTCGCGGTGCCGTTGACCAGCGGCATCATGACGGCGGTGACCGGGGCGACGTTGACCACGCAGACCGCCCCCATATTGTACATTCAGGGCTTTCAGGCCGCGTGTTTGGTGGTTGGCTGCATCGGCTTGGTGGCTGTTGTCAGCGCCTTTATCCCCGATCGCCAGCGCCAGACGTTCGCCAAAGACATGGCCACGAGCCCATTGCCGGCGCAACGGCGTTGAGGTGAGGCCGACCGATGACGCCACAAAGCTGGTCGCTGTCCCAGAAGGTTGGGCAATTATTCATGGTGGGCTTCGAAGGCACCGAGGTCACGCCGCAGTTGCGCGGCTGGGTAGAGCAGTTCGGCTGGGGTGGCGTCATCGTGTTCGGCCGTAACGTTGAGTCGCCAGTCCAACTCGCAGCCCTGACGCGAGGCTTGCAGGAGGTGGCGCGGGCTAGCTCGGGAGTGCCCCTTTTAGTGGCGGTGGACCAGGAGGGAGGGCGAGTCGCCCGGCTCAAAGCCCCCTTTACGGCCTTCCCCAGCGCGGCAACGGTGGGGCAAGCGGGTTCAGAGGACTTGGCTTTCGAGGTCGGCCAGGCTCTCGGCTGGGAATTGTCAGCGGTCGGCATCACTATGGATATGGCTCCGGTGTTGGATGTGCTTACCAACCCGGCGAACGTCGTGATCGGCGATCGCGCCTTCAGCAGCGATCCACAGTGCGTGGCGCGGCTGGGGAAGGCGATGATGCGTGGCCTGCACGCCGGGGGGGTGCTGGCGGTGGGCAAACACTTTCCCGGCCATGGTGGAACCCTCCTCGACTCTCACGTGACGCAACCGGTTTGCGAACGCACCCCGGATCAACTGCACGCCTTGGACCTCCTGCCATTTCGCGAAGCCGTCGCGGCGGGCATCGACGCCATCATGACCGCCCATGTCGTCTACCCAGCCTGGGATGCGCAGCATCCCGCCACGTTGTCGCCGACGATTCTCAGGGAGATCTTGCGCGAGCATATGGGATTTCAGGGCGTCATCGTCACCGATGACCTCGGTATGGCGGGCGTGTCTGGGGCCCTGTCCTGGGAGAGCATCCCTGTGCAAGCCCTGCGCGCTGGTGCCGATTTGTTACTGATCTGTCATCAGCGGCAGCGCCAGGAGCACGCTCATGGCCGGGTGCTCCGGGCGGTGCAAGCTGGTGAACTGTCCGAAAATCTAGTGGATAGAGCTGTGACGCGCATTCAGGAACTCAAACAGAGACTTCAGCGTGTATGGGGAGAGGGAACCACTGCTGCGACGCTGGACTGCATCGGCAGCGTCGTCCATCAAACCGTGGCCGAGAGGCTGCGCCAAGGCGCTCGGCATTATACTAGGATCGAGGGCTCCGATGGCGATTGACCTGTGGTCGGTTGATTTGCATTCCCATACGACATACTCCGACGGGAGCCAATCCCCGGAGGCGCTGGTCCGCCTGGCGAAAGCCAACGGCGTACGCGTTCTGGCGATCACCGACCACGACCACACTGGGGGCATCGATGAAGCCCTGGCGATGGGCGTCAACGCAGGGGTAGAGGTCATCCCTGGCATCGAGCTCAGCGCCTCCCACGCGGAGTTCGAGGACATACACATTTTGGCATATTACTTCGCCTGGCATGCGCCTCAGCTGTTGGCTCGACTGGAAGCCTTTCGGATGGCGCGTGAGACGCGTGCTGAGCGCATCCTCGAGCGCATCAATGCCAAACTCGGCGCCGAAGGACGTCAACCCATCGCCTATGAGGACGTCAAAGCCCGGGTGAAAGGCGCCTTCGGTCGGCCGCATATCGCCACACAGCTCGTCGAGCGCGGCTATGTACCGGACATGAACGCCGCGTTCCGGGACTATCTCATTCCCTGCAACGTGCCGAAGTATTACATGCCAGCGGCTGAGGCGCTGGCGCTGATTCACCAGGCGCGCGGCCTGTCATCGGTGGCCCATCCTAAGTTCATCACCCCGGAGCGCCCGCGCCTACGGCGAGTCCTGACCGAGCTGAGTGCCCTCGGCCTGGATGGTATCGAGGCGTATCACAGCGATCATCACGCTGACGAGCGGTTATATTGTATCCGGTTGGCGAATCAGCTCGGTCTGATGATCACCGGTGGCTCGGATTATCACGGCTTTAATCCGCAGGGGATGCACCACGACGGCAGGAGCAAATTGGGGAGTGTGCAGCTGCCTTATGGCATGGCCGTGCGGTTGCGGCAGTTCTATCTCGCGCGCTATCCGCTGGCCTTGCTGTTGCTGGAGTGGCCGCCAGCAGCCGCCGCTGCCCTACGGCGGGCTTTACACATGCATTATCGTCTCAGGTCCGTCGAGGTGGTGCCCGGAGCGTCACCGACACCCGATCTGGCCGGCCTCTGGCCCACTGCCGAGTCGCTAGTGCTGTCTCTGCCAACGGGGGATCCGAGATTGATCCAGGCGATCGCGGCGGCGGGCGAGCCCCTCGGCATCCGCATGGTGGCCGTGCCGTGGGAGAGGTCTGGCTACGAACCCCAGCGGGGGCTGTATGAGACAGGGGGGATCAGCGCTGAGCGTTTTCAACGCACATCCCTTGAGCGCTTAGCGCATGAAGTGGTGCATGAGGCGATCCTAGCGCAATTACGGTGATCGGTACGACGAACGCGAGGCGGATGCCATGCCACAGATAGCACAGCCGTTCCCACCCATGGACCTGGGCCAAGCGCGGAGCATCGTGGACTTTGTTGAGAATCCACAGAACCCGGCCGGCGTCGGCCTATTGACATGGGCGCATTACTATCGGGCGAAGATCGCCCTACTGCAAAGTGAACTGCCGGCCGCAGACAAGATCCGGTATACCCATCTCGCCAGACACCCTCGTGCACTCAGCGGTGTCGAGCTCGATGCCTACATCGCCCGCGAGGCCGAGTACATGCAAGAACGTTTGATGTATGTCGAGAAGAAGCTCCAACAACTCTGGCAGACGGCGGGATTATCCGAGCGGCAGGCGCAGATCGTCCGCGAAGGACTCGAGTTGGCCTTCACCTACCGGGAACTGACCGAGATGTGGGAACGCGGCAGCTAGCGAAGCGTGACTTCATGCAGCCTTGCGGAGGAAAACTAGGCGATTCGCGCCCCCGCAGTGGGGAAGGATGGGAAGAGAATCAGATGCGCCACGGAGAGGGCTTGCAGGGCGATGCTGCGGCCCGCTGCTTGGAACCCCGCTCTAAGGCGATGACCTCGGAGTCGCCCGCAAGACCGCCAGCAAGGCGTCGTGGACATGCGCATTCGTGCCGACGAGGGGGGGCTGAATGGGATCGGCCTGATTGAAGCGATAGGGTCGACCATGACGGTCAGTAACACGCCCGCCAGCGGCCTCGATAATCGCCACCCCAGCGCAAATGTCCCATTCGTTACGGGGATTATGCGTAAATACCCCTTCGTGGCGCCCGGCCGCCACCAGTCCACATTTATAGGCAATAGAGCCTATGGGCCGGAGTTGAAGGTGTTCTTCAAAGGCATGCAGCAAGCCCTTTCCTGTCTCGGTGCGACTGACGCAAAAGGTGCTCGCAACTAGGTCCGTCGTCGCTGATACCGCGATCGGTCGCTGATTCAGCCAAGCCCCTGCACCGCGCAACCCCGCAAACGTTTCCTGGGTGATCGGATTGTAGAGCACCCCGATCACAGCCTCTCCCGCGACACACAAGCCAATGGAGACGACGAACTCGGGCACGCCGTTGGCGAACTCCCAGGTGCCGTCGAGCGGATCGATGATCCACACGCGTTGCTTGGCGAGTCGGTCGGCGCCATCCATCGTCTCTTCCGACAGCCAGCCGTCGTCGGGAAAGGCGCGCTGCAGGATGGCCTGAATGCGCGCATTGGCCGCCAGATCCGCTGCCGTGACCACACCTGCGGCGCCTTTATCTCTGACTTGGCCAGCCCGGCCGTACAGATGCTGAATGGCGTCGCCAGCAGCATGGGCGGCCTCGATGGCCACCGTCAAGGCGTGTTGCATACTATCTTTCCCTTTCATGACATCTGCCGGCGGCGGGGCGACACCACCATGGCCACCCCGAATAACACGGTGGCGGTGAGCACGATGGTCGCACCCGAGGCCAAGTCCAAGGTGTAGGACAAATACAGACCGCTGAGCGTCGAAGCGAGGCCGCAGACGAGCGATAACGCTACCATGGGGACGATGTTCTTCGTCAGCTGTAAACTCGTCGCCCCAGGGAGGACCAGCAGGGCAGAGACGAGGACGATGCCCACAACCTTGATCGCGATCACGACGGTTAGGGCCATGACCGACAGCAGCATATAATACAGGAACCGGACCGGCAGGCCAACCACCTGCGCCATTTCTTCGTCGAAGGCTAGGAAGACCAGTTCTTTATGGAAGAGACCCAGGGCCGCCAAGACTACAGCACCTAGGGCCGCGGTGATGTGCAGGTCGGTTTCGGTCACCGCGAGAATATTGCCGAAGAGATAGCCGAAGACATCGAAGTTATAGCTGCGTGCAAACCCGAGGAAAATCGTACCCAGGGCCATCGCCGCCACATAGGCGATGCCAATGGCGGTGTCTTCACTCAGGTGTCCCTTGCGGCTGACGTAGCCGATGATCATGGTCAAAACCCAAGTGAAGCCAAGGGCGCTGTAGAGCGGGTTGATGCCCAGCAACACCCCAAGCGCTACGCCGCCGAACGCCGCATGCGAAATACCGGCCCCGAGAAAGGACAAGCGCTTGAGCACTACGAAACTGGAGATGAGAGCGCACATGACGCTGACCATCAAGCCGGCGATCAGGGCGTAGCGCATGAACTGAAAGGCGAAGAAGTCGGCCATCGAACTCACCCTCAGCCGCCATGCTCGTGAATGAAAACCACATGACTACTGTCGTAAATCGTTTGCAGATGGCGCAATAAGGCGTCGCGGTTCTCGGTTTCGTGCACGGTCAGGGTCTCATTCAGACACCCGACGAGATTGCAATACTCCAGCACCATGCCGATGTCATGCGTGGCCAGTATGACGGTCAACCCCAAGCGTTGTTGCAAGTCCCGCAGCAGCTCGTAGAATTGACTCCGCGCCTGGCTATCCACTCCGGCTGTTGGTTCGTCCAAGATGAGGAGTTGGGGTTCAGCGGCCAGGGCGCGAGCGATGAACACCCGTTGTTTTTGCCCGCCGGAAAGCTCATCGATAGGGCGTTTAGCGAGAGCGCTTATGCCCACCATTTCCAGACACCGTTCAACCACTGCCTTGTCGGCCCGACGCAGCGGGCGGCCCAGGCCGGCTTTGCCGTAGCGACCCATTTGCACCACCTGGCGCACCGACACTGGAAACTGCGGCAAGTGCAGGTGGTGTTGCGGCGTATATCCCACGGCCGGGCCCCAGCCTGGATGGGCGTGCCAGGGCTTGCCGAAGAGCAATACCTCGCCGCGCACAGGCGTCAAGAGGTGCAGCGCCACCTTTAGCAGGGTAGTCTTCCCGCTGCCATTCGGGCCAATGAGCCCGAACACGCTCCCTGGGGGAACGGCGAGGTTGATGGCACGCAGGACGTATTTCCCGCCCCGTTGCACCCACACATCGCGAAATTCGAGGACAGTCTGATGGCCCATAGTCATGCCTATCGCAGCAGCTTCACGAGTTCGGCGACGTTGTAGCGCATCAACGCGAAATAATCGTCGCGCCCTGGCACCCCGGGTCCTCCGGTTGGATCCAACATGCCAACTCTCGCGCCGGTCTCTCGGGCCAACGACTGTGCAGCTGAGGTGCTGAGTTGTGGCTCGATGATTACCGCCTTTACCCCCTCACGCCGCATGAGTTTGGCGAGTTCCGCCAGATAGCGAGGCGAGGGCTCACGACCGGGAAAGGGCTCGATCACGGCCATCTGTTGCAGGTTATAGCGAGCGGCAAAATACGTCCAGGCGGAGTGCATGGCGATGAAGCGACGCTCTTGCAAGCCTTGGGTCTGCCCTTGAATCTCCTGATGCAAAGCTTCGAGGTCACGGCGTAGGCGCTCGGCCCGTTGGTTGTAGCTGGTGGCATGATCCGGATCGATTTCGACCAGCACCTGCTCGATGCGCTTGACTACTTGTTGCATACGGAGGGGATCGAGCCAATAATGCGGATCCAGCCCTGTATGTTTGTGCTCGTGCTTGCCGGCCTCTTTCGAGCCGTGTTCATCATGCTGGGCGTGGTCGCGCTGGCGATGTTGTTGTGCTCTAGGGGTTAACTCGGCGCTGGGAGATGGCAGCGGTTCGATGGCTTCCGCCAGATCGATGCGCTGCATGGTGGGATTCTGCGCCGCCTGGACGAGCTTTTCAAGCCAGAACTCGAGGCCGAGACCGATCTGAAAGAAGACCCGCGCTTGCGCCATGAGGCGTACCTGCTCCGGGGTCGGCTCGTAGGTATGGGCACTGGCCCCAGCGGGAATAAGGGTGAAGACCTGCCAACGCTCGCCCCCGATTTGTTCCACCACACTTGTCAGAGGAAAAATCGAGGCGAGGGCCACCATGCGCTCCGCCTTGACATGGGAGACCATCCCTATCAGGGCAAAGGCCATACTCCCAAGGAGAGCTCCAAGTAGGCGGTGAGACGGCATCCCATGCTCCTTTAACGCCACCTCGCGGTTGAATCGCGGCGAGTTTCGCTCCATGATTGTGCCATCGCTGCTCAGCGGAGTCATCGATCGAGTGCCCCGCCAATATGGCACGCCTCCGGGGGCGTGTCAATGAATGTTGCAACTCGATTGCTCGAAACGCTCACTCCCATTATAACCCATTATAATTACAATGATAGGTCTCCGGCCACCTCCGAGCGTGCCCCCGCGGGATGCTCTCTGTCTCGAACGTCATTTTGATCTTGGATCGCTTGACGAGCCTGATGACGACACGCGAGGAGCCCCGCATTGAAGCGGGATTGGTATGGAGGACCTGCTAAGCCGAAAGCGCGGAGGGCTGCGATGGGCGGTAGAGAACGGTTGCACGCCGATCCCTCTGCGTGGTAAGATCGAACCAGTAACTCAGGCATTGTCGATCGCGGGTGCAGGCGGACCCACCACCAGAAGCGTACACGTGACGGCCGCCCATGACCATGAGGTGGAATGCGCCGAGCTCTCTCATGGGTTTCTGCGTCTTGAATATCCCATGGAGTGGAAAAATTATGCGCCTACGCCGGGAGATGATCCAATATCTGGCTCAGGCGGTCGCGCGCGACCTTGTCGAGAAGAGGTGTGTGGACGTTCTGGAGAGTCGTGACAAGCTCGAGGAGCAAGTGCGTGCGACCATCACGGAAGAATTGCAGGTTGAAGATCGCCTCAACGAGGAAGTGAAGCAACTGTTACGCACCTACAGCCATGAATTTGCGAAAGGCGAGGCCGATTACCATAAGATGTTCAGCATGGTGAAACGCAAACTCGCCCAAGAGCGTGGGCTTATCCTCTAACTGGCTTGGGCTCTCGCATAAGCATACTGGGCGCTCGAATAGTTAGGATGAGCATCATGAGTCTGAGTCGGCCAAAGATTAACCATCTGTCCCATCTCATCGTCAGAGATCTTCAGCAATCGGGCGTGGCCCGGCTCCTTAAACCCGAGAACGAGGTGCGGTTGCAGGTGGTCAAAACCCTCAGCGATGAGTTGAAGATCGAAGAGGTGATCGACGCTGAGGTGCGACGGAAACTGGCGTCATACTCTCGCAAGATCCTGGAAGGAAGTCGAGAGTGGGATGTCATGTATCAAAAGTTTTATGAACAGGAGATGAAAAAACGGCTGGGTTTTTAGGACGGAGGGTATGCCTCTGCGCCTTCAAACGGGACCAAGATGGGCAAGGCGCGCGATTGGGTGGCCAGCGGATGAAGGGGCTGAGGAAGAGGACGAGGGCACCATGGCATCGGAACATGGGTCTGAAGGGATGACACTGCTGAGTGTGCGCCCACACGCTGGGATCGAGGGCGGCCGCTTCATGATCGCCTGCCGCGATCTGGATATTGGCGGCTTTGCGAGGATGCGCCTGAAAATCGGCGGCGTCGCCGCGCGTCTGGAGTTTGCGCGTCAGGATCTGCTCATCGCCAAAATCCCACAGGGGGCGACGACCGGCGTCATCACCCTCGAAGTCAACGGCTCCCAAAGCAACAGCCTGTCCTGCGAAGTTGGGGCTCGCATTGCCCAGAACCTGCATCCGGTGGCTAATCCCCTGCTCGACGAAGCGGGGAACTTGTACGTCACCCTCAGCGGCTCACGGGGCCAGAAGGTGCCGGTGTCTGTGTATAAAATCAGTCCGCGGGGTATATTGACGCCGTTCGTCCGCGACATCGTCAATCCCACCGGCATGGCTCTCGGTCCCGACGGCGAGGTGTATATTTCCAGCCGCTTCGATGGCCAGGTGTATCGCGTGAGTGCCGATGGCACGGCGACGGTGTTCGCGCGCAATCTCGGGGTAGCCACCGGGATCGCCTTCGACCGCCAAGGCTATCTCTACGTCGGGGATCGTGAAGGCACTGTCTACCGCGTGAATCGAGAAGGCGTGGCGACGGTCTTTGCGACCCTCGCCCCCAGTGTCGCCGCATTTCATCTCGCCTTCGATGCCCATGGCGACCTGTACGTGACCAATCCTTCGATGTCTGGATACGATGCGATTCATCGCATCACTCCAGATGGGGAAGTACAGACCGGCTTCAGCGACTTGGGACGCCCTCAGGGACTCACCTTCGATGCCCAGAACAATTTGTATGTCGTGGCGTACTACCGGGGTGAAGCGGGAGTTTGGCGGCTCACCCCACAAGGGGATGCGACACACGTGGTGAGCGGTACGAACCTCGTCGGCCTGGCGTTGGATCCTAGGGGCCACATGATCGTCGTCAGTACGTCTGCAGTGTATCGATTGAGGTTAGAGGGGCTGGAGGCAAGGGGCCCCATGGCGTGAGGGATGACCCGTGAGCGATGAATCTCAAACGCTACATCGAATGAAGATCGGTATGGTCGTATTCGACCAGTCTAAGGGGGCAGCGGTTATCACGCTCATCGATGAAACAGGAAAACGAGCCCTGCCATTGCTGATCGGCGTGCCAGAGGCATTAGCCATCTTCCGCGAGCTCAACCGTTACCCATCGCCGCGCCCGATGATCTATGATCTGTTTAAGAACGTCTTGGATGGACTGCTGGTCAGCGTCGATCGTGTGGTGATCGATGCCTTCAAGGATGACACCTTCTATGCCAACATTTTCATGAACGTCGAACAGGCGCAAGTGGTGGCGGATGCCCGGCCGAGCGACGCCATCGCACTCGCCCTGAAGGCCCAAGCGCCGATTTACGTGGTGAATGAGGTGTTGGAGAGCGCCGAGGCCATGGGACTGACCATCACGGCTCAGCAAGAGGGCGGTGGCGGTGGTGGAGCCCCTGATGAGCTGCAGGAGTGGTTGAGGGATGTAAGGCCGGAGGACTTCGGGGATGGCGAGGAAGGTGAGCGATGAGCGTGTATGGGCGGAAATGGGCCGTAGCGATCGCGACATGCGCGATCACGAGCCACAGTCGTGGCTCGATGAATTGAAGGAGGCGTTTGGCTTCCAAAGCAAGACTCGCCGTCCTCGCAAGAAAATGCCCGTGCGCACGCGCTTTTCGCTCGGGTATTTCATCGTGGCGCTGCTGTTGATGATCCTCGTCCAGAACCTTTTCCTGGCCGAGTCGATCCACCGCATCCCCTACAGTGAATTCAAGGAGTGGGTGCGCACCGGCAAAGTGGAGAGCGTGACGCTGAGTCAGGAGGAGGTCCGTGGCCTGTTGAAGGAGGGGCAGGAGGCCGCGCTCGGCGGGACACGGATGTTTCTCACCGTGCGGGTGGAAGACCCCGAGCTGATTTCGGAGTTGGATAAGTATGGCGTGAAGTACTCGGGTCGTTATGAAAACACCTGGGTGACCACATTGTTATCCTGGATCATCCCGATTGTCATTTTCTTCGCCATCTGGAGCTTCATCTTCAGGCGCATGGGGCCGGGTGGTACGGTGATGACCATCGGCCGCAGCAAGGCCAAGATCTATGGCGAGAACGAAGTGAAGGTGACGTTCAATGACGTCGCCGATGTGCAGGAGGCGAAAGACGAACTGGTCGAAATCGTCGAGTTCCTGCGCAATCCCAAGAAATTCCAGCGGTTGGGCGGAAAAATCCCTAAGGGAGTCCTCTTGGTCGGACCGCCGGGCACTGGAAAGACCCTGCTGGCCAGGGCGGTGGCTGGGGAGGCGAAGGTGCCCTTCTTCTCCATCAACGGTTCGGAGTTCGTCGAGATGTTCGTCGGCGTGGGTGCTTCCCGTGTCCGCGACCTGTTCGCTCAGGCGCAGTCCATCGCCCCCTGTATTGTCTTTATCGATGAGCTCGACGCCCTCGGGAAGGCGCGTGGCGCCAATCCGCTGGTCGGGCACGACGAACGCGAACAGACGCTGAATCAATTGCTCGTCGAAATGGACGGCTTCGACTCGCGCAAAGGCGTGATCATTTTGGCGGCCACCAACCGTCCGGAGATCCTCGATCCCGCCCTGTTACGTCCGGGCCGCTTCGACCGACAGGTCTTGGTCGATCGCCCTGACCTCAACGGCCGGGAGGCCATTTTGAAATTGCATGCGAAACACGTGCAGCTGAGTCCCGATGTCGATTTGCGCACCATCGCCCAACGCACTCCGGGATTTGTCGGCGCTGACCTGGCCAACGTGGTGAATGAAGCAGCTTTGTTGGCGGCGCGTAAGGACAAGAACGCGGTGGACATGCGGGATTTCGAGGAAGCGATCGATCGAGTCGTAGCGGGCCTGGAGAAGAAAAACCGCATGCTCAATGAGAAAGAAAAAGAGATCGTCGCGTATCATGAGGCGGGCCATGCTTTGGTGGCGGCTAGCCTGCCGAACGCCGATCCCGTACACCGCATCTCCATCATCCCGCGCGGCATTGCCGCCCTCGGGTATACGTTGCAGCTCCCCACCGAGGATCGCTACCTGATGACGCGGTCGGAGTTGCTCGACAAGCTGGCTGTGCTGTTTGGGGGCAGGGTGGCTGAAGAGCTGGTGTTTGAGGAGATTTCCACCGGCGCCCATAACGATCTTGAGCGCGCCGCCGACATCGCCCGTCGCATGGTGGTGGAGTACGGCATGAGCGCGAAGTTCGGCCCGCTGGCGTTTGAAACGAAACGTGGCCCGGTGTTTCTCGATGGAAGTTTCGCCCAGGCCAAAGACTACAGCGAAGAGACGGCCCGAGAAATCGACCAGGAAGTCTCGCGTATCGTGCAGGAAACGTATGGCCGCGTCCGCGAGCTCCTCACCAAGCGTCGGGACGATCTGGAACGTTTGGCGCGACGCCTGCTCGAGAAAGAGGTCGTCGAGGGCGAGGAGCTCCGCGAGCTGCTGGGCACCGCCGCCGCCTCCACGGCCTAAACTACCACCGTGCGCGCCATGATCTTGGCAGCCGGCTATGGCAGCCGGCTACGTCCGTTGACCGACCATCTTCCCAAACCGCTCGTGCCCCTTGTCAACCGTCCGCTCTTGGAATACATCATCGGCGGCATACGGGCAGCCGGTATCCAGGAGATTGCTCTCAACCTGCATTATCGTGGCGCACAGATCCGGCAATGGCTCGGCTCCGGTGAGCGCTTCGGGGTCAACGTGACCTATTCCGAGGAGCCGGAGATTCTTGGCTCAGCGGGCGGGGTACGGCGGATGCGGGGATTTTTCGGCGATGGCCCCGCCCTCGTCGTGCACGGCGACCTCCTCTTCGACGTTGACTTGCGTGCCGTGATCCAGTATCATCTGCTACACGCGGCACACGCGACGCTGGTGCTACACCCTGCTTACCACCGTTATAACTATGGCTTGGTCAAGGTCAACGCTCAGGGGGAAATCGCCCAGTTCGTCGGTCAGCAGGCCCCCTGGGTCGCCGGTCCCTTCATCGATACGGTCTTCACAGGCGTGCAAGTGCTCGACCCTGTGGTACTCGACACCATTCCGGCGGAGCGCGTCGCCATCCTCACGACCGATATCTATCCCCGACTCCTGAGTCGCGCAGAGCGATTTTACGGCTATCTCATGCAGGGGTATTGGTCCGATGTCGGTACCCCTCACCGCTATTGGGAGGCCAACCTGGATCTCTTGCGCGGCTTGGTCAGCCCCATCGAGAAAAGGGACGGAAGCGAGGCCCAACACACCACCGCTCCACGCTCCCGGACGATAGCGTACCCCCAAATCCAGTCGTCGGTCGCCCTGGATCCGACCGTCAGGATCGGAGAGAAGGCCTCGGTTGGCCCGGCAGTGGTCGCTGGCGAAGGTTGCGAGATTGCCGCAGGGGCTCACGTCAGCATGAGCATTCTGTGGCCACGCGTGCGCATCGGACAAGGCGCCATAATCCAACGCTCGATCATCCTGCAGGACGTGACCATTCCGCCCGGCTCACATCAGGTGGGCAAGATCGTCTCCGCGTCGGGGACGATTGATTTGTGATAGGTGCTGACCCTCGTTGGCGACGCTAAGGCGAGGCTGCTCCGCCAAGCCCGCGTGTCGGCCCTGACTCGGCGTCGACTTGGCGGCGGATAAGTTCGGCAGATCGTATGACAAGGGAGGGCGCAGGAATGCCGCGAAAGCCAGTGCGAGGAGGCATGCTCTGGGCATTGGTGTTTTGTCTGTGTGGAGTGGTATCCCTCGCCGAAACAGGAGAACGCAAACCCCGCCGTCAGGCTGCCGCCGAGCCGCCGCCGATCGAGTCTGTGCTCCTCATGGAGGCGGAAACCGGGGCCATTCTCTACGCGAAGGATATCCACAAACAGCGGGCTCCGGCCTCCATGGTGAAGATGATGGTGATGCTCATCGTCATGGAGAAGGTGCGAGCTGGCGAGCTGCACTTAAGCGATATCATCACCGCCTCAGCCCATGCCAGCAAGATGGGGGGTTCGCAGATTTACCTGCGCGAGGGCGAGACTTTCACCCTCGAAGAGTTGATGAAGGCCATTGCCATCGGATCCGCGAATGATGCCTGCGTGGCCGTCGCGGAACATATCTCCGGCACGGTCGAAGGGTTCTTAGATCTCATGAACGAACGGGCGAAAGCCCTGAACCTGCGAGATTCTCACTTTGCAACCGTTCATGGCCTGCCACCGAGCAATGGTGGCCCGGGTGACCTCACCAGCGCTCATGATATGGCCTTGTTAGCCCGTGAACTGATCAAATATCCGGAAATTCTCCTCTGGGGATCGATCAAAGAAGACAGCTTGCGCGATGGGAAATTCGTGCTCACCAACACGAATAAGCTCGTCTATCATTTTTCTGGGGTTGATGGGATCAAAACCGGCTTTCATCGCGACGCTGGGTTCAACGTTACGGCGACGGCGCAGCGCGATGGCTGGCGGTTGATTGCGGTAGTGATGGGCGCGCCATCCAGTACTGTGCGCTTCGATGAAGCAAAGCGCTTGCTGGCCATGGGATTTAACGGCTTTCGCAAGGTGGTGCTGGCGCGCAAAGATGCACCGGTCGGCCCAGAGATCGTGGTTTCAGGCAGTACAATCCGGAAGATCCGGGCGGTCGCGCAGGATGACCTCTCCGTAGTGGTGAAGAAGGGAATGGAAAAGCAACTGGTGTTGGATGTGCAAGTGCCCGCCACTCTCCCTGCCCCGGCCCACCGCGGCCAAGAGATCGGAGAGGTGCGTGTCAAACAACACGAACAAACGCTTGCCAAAACAGCCGCCATCGTCCCGGAAGAGATACCAAAAGTCGGACTGATGTGGCGGCTGTTCGGGCGAGTCAGCCGATAGGAAGCGCGTCTGTGAGCCTTCAGCGATGGGTAGTGTTGGGTGTGCTCGTGCTGCTGATGAGTGGTTGTTTGGTGGAGCGGAAGCAACGCGGAGTGGACATCGATCCCAGCCTACTGGGGCAACTCTATGCCGGTATTTCGACGAAAAGTGATGTCCTCCGCGTGCTCGGCATACCAACCCGGCAAACAGTCATCCAAGATCGTGAGGCTTGGGTGTACGAATTCAGTCTGGAGGAGAACTGGGTGGCGTTTTTGGGGCTCTATGCCGAACAGCGGAAAACGTCGCAACGACGCGGCGTCGCCGTTCTCTTCGCCGACGATCGGGTGCATGACTACTTTTTCATGGAGTGAGGCAAAGCCGGCTAGGGGCAGTGCAAGAGTCGCTTCATGCCACCGCTCGGGATCACCATCGGACGACCCACGATACTCCCGCCTCCTGAGGGTGCCATTCGAAGCTGAAGGCATCCGGAACCCGGACCTGCTTTCGATGGTTCCCCAACGCCAGAGCTTCGGATCAACATCCAAGAGAATGAGGATATCTCAGCGCGCTGTGGGCCCATTACGGATGAGCCACTCACAGAGCGACAGGCTAGCATCGATGATACCACGTGGTGCAAAGGAGGGTAATCGACAAACCGCATCACAGTGGCATCACCGAGGTTGAATGCGAGGTGCGGGCTGAGAATTTGCGCGGCGAGCGCATGGTGCGAAGCCGTGTGAGAGCTACCCCACCGTCGACGACGGGACAAGACGTAAGACGGTGATTTCCGGGGGGGCGTTTAACCGCACTGGCGGCCCTGTAATTCCGATGCCGCGACTAACGTACAGCAGCGCCTGGCCATGTCGGTAAAAGCCCTCGACGAACGCCGTGATTAAGTGGGCTGGTGAGACAGCGAAGCCGAAGAATTTAAATTTGATCTGGCCGCCATGATAGTGCCCCGCAAGGGTCAGGTCGACCGCCCGCTGGGCGATGGCAGGAAAGAGGTCGGGTTGATGACAGAGCATAATGGTTGGTGCGTTCGGATCGACGCTGGAAAGGGCTAGATCAAAGTCCGCCTTACCACGCCAAGGGTCATCCACGCCGGCGATATTCAGCGGCGCGTCGCGAATCATCAACCTGTGCCCCTCATTGCGCAAAACCTCTACTCCGGCGGCCTCAAGCGCGGCGGTGACGCTCCGGGCCCCCACCCAATAGTCGTGATTACCCAGGCAAGCGAACACCCCCTCTCGGGCGTCGAGCTTCTCCAGCGCCGTCGCGCAGGCGGGTATAAACTCCGGTGATGACCCGATAAAGTCTCCCGTCAGCGCAACGAGATCTGGCTGCAACTCGTTGACGACCCGAACATACCGCTCCAGCTTCTCCTGTTTCATGAAATTGCCGACGTGGATGTCCGTCAGTTGCACAAGGGTCAAGCCGTGTAGAGTGGGGGAAAGACGTGGGATTTCCACGCGCCGTTCGACGATTTCATAGCGTTCTTTGCCGACGGCGGCGCCGTAAGTGAAGATCCCCATGGGAGAGGCGGCTGCCGCACCGAAACCCCAACGCAGAAACTCCCGGCGAGAGGCCGGGAAAGCCTCCTGAGGCGGGAGCCTGGACGACATCGGGAGGGGCTCCAGGCGTTTCCGGAGGTGAAGTACCGCCGCGCCGACGTCCTTGACGAAGACGATGACAAAGGTAGAGACCGACGCCAACCCCCACAGACTGAAGGGGTAGAGCGCACCATAGAGAATAAGGTTCGAGACCTCATGCTCCGGCCATTTGTAGAACAAACGCAACACATAGGGCAAATACATAAGGGTCAAGAAGATGCAGACGAGACCGAGCAGCGTGCGTTGCAGCCAGAGTTGCAGCGCCGACCGTCGTATTAGGCGGTGAAACTTACGGAAGAGGTAATATTGCGCAAAGCCGACGAAGGCGACGCCAAGGGAAAAAAACAGTATGAACAGCGTTCGGGTAGACATGCTCTGGTGTCCCGTACCTAAAAGAAGGCGCCAAGAAACTACCCTAACATAGGGGATGATCGCTGTCAACGAGCGGAATGCGACGATTTGGGCAGTGGTGCGGGCATCCTCGCTCCCCCTTCCTCCCCCGAACCACACGCAGCGCTCCGGTTGACACTGGTGGGGGTGCTTTGATAGACTCGCGGCCGTATGCTGTCTCATAAACGCGACAAGGCGAAGATAATTATGGTACACTATACCAGAAGACCCAACGAGATCACTCGGTAGCGGGTGCGCGATGTCAACGGGCGAAGATCATGGGCGATGCCTCGATGAGGGCATGCGCCGCACCCGTGGACAATGTCGGTTCTCGGTCACTTTATCCATGAAGAAATCCGTGCTGGTATAATCGTGCGCCATAACCCCCGCGAACGATCCGAGGAGAGATGATGGTTGGACTCGGCGTCGCTGAACTGCTGATCCTGTTTGCGCTCGTGATCTTTGTATTCGGCTGGGGTCGGTTGCCCCAGCTCGGCAGCGACCTCCGCCAAGCCATCCGCAACTACCGATTGACGGCACAAGGTGACGATCAGATCGATATCACACCCGCTGCTACGGATGATGCAAAAGGGAAGGAATCCCACCATGCCAGATAACGGGGTGGCTGATGTACAAGAGCTGCTCACCAAAGTGCAGGCGTACAACCCCAACGCCGACAAACCCTTGATCGAACGCGCCTATCGCTTTGCCGCGAAGAGCCATGCGGGGCATAAACGCGCCAATGGCATGCCTTATCTTAGCCATCCTATCGGCGTGTCCATGCTCCTTGCCGACTTGCGCCTGGACTCCGTCACGATCTGCAGCGGATTGTTGCACGATACCGTCGAGGATTGCGGCGTGACGGTAGAGCAATTGCGCGATGAATTCAACGAAGAGATCGCGTTGATTGTCGATGGTGTGACCAAGTTGGGCCGGGTGGAATTCTCTCGCAAGGAAGAACGTCAGGCCGAAACTTTCCGCAAGATGCTGCTGGCCATGGCCAAGGATATCCGCGTCATCATGGTGAAACTGGCCGACCGCCTGCACAATATGCGCACGCTTGAGTTTTTGCCCGAGTCCAAACAATTGCGCATCGCCCAAGAGACGATGGACATCTATGCCCCATTGGCGAATCGCTTGGGGATCCATTGGATCAAATCCGAGCTTGAAGATATTTCTTTTAAGTATCTAAAACCCGAAGCTTACCATGAGATCAAAGAGCAAATCGCGGCCCGCCGCGAGGAACGGGAACGCTATGTCTCCCAGATCAAAGCGCGTGTCTGTCAAGAGCTCGATCGTGCTGGTATCCGAGCCACGGTCATGGGTCGGCCGAAACATTTCTATAGCATCTATCAGAAGATGATCCGGCAGGATATCAGCTTCGATGAGGTCTACGACGTCATCGGCTTACGCATCATCACCGATAGCGTGCGCAATTGCTATGCGGCTCTCGGCACACTGCACTCGCTCTGGAAGCCGGTCCCTGGGCGGTTCAAAGACTTCATCGCGCTTCCCAAACCGAATCTGTATCAATCGTTGCACACCACGCTGATGGGGCCGCAAGGTGAGCGCGTCGAGTTTCAGATCCGCACCGAGGAGATGCACAAGATCGCCGAGCAGGGCATCGCGGCACACTGGCGCTACAAGGAAGGCGGTAAAGGGGACAAGGCGGACGAGAAGATCACCGAGAAGTTCACCTGGCTGCGTCATCTGCTGGAATGGCAGCAGGATATGAAGGACGCTCGGGAGTTTATGGAGACCCTGAAGATCGATCTCTTCCCCGAGGAGGTCTACGTCTTCACGCCCCGTGGCGATGTCAAGTCGTTCCCCCGTGGCGCTACGCCTATCGACTTCGCCTATTCCATCCACACGGAAATCGGCCATAAGTGTGTGGGGGCGAAGGTCAATAATCGCATGGTGCCCCTGAAGTACCAGCTACGAAACGGTGATGTCATTGAGATCTTAACCAATCCAAATCATTTCCCGAGCAAAGACTGGTTGAAGATCGTTAAGACCTCCCGCGCTCGGGCGAAGATCCGCGCTTACATCAAGGCCGCGGAGAAAGAGCGCAGTATCGCCTTAGGCAAGGAGTTGCTGGAGCGTGAGCTCCAAAAATACGGCATGAACCCCGCCAGTGTCCTGAAATCGGAGGAGATGCTCGAGGCCACGAAGCGATTCAGCCTTACCACCCCCATCGACCTGATGGCGGAGATTGGCTTTGGCAAAATCTCCCTCAATCAAGTGCTGGCCAAGCTGCTGCCGAAAGAGGTGCTGGAATCTCGGCAAAAACCGACGAGGATCGAACCCAAAGCCGGCGTTGCGCATGAGGGAGGCGGGGTGAAGGTGAGCGGCGTTGAAGATATCATGACCCGCTACGCGCGCTGTTGTAATCCGGTACCGGGGGATGACATCGTCGGCTTCATCACCATCGGGCGAGGGGTATCCATCCATACCGCCGATTGCTCGCGCATCGATGAATTTACGCCGGAACGTCTCATCGAAGTGCAATGGGATGTCGAGGAAGTGATCCCCCACCCCGTGGGAATCTCGGTCGTCACGGTGGACCGTCCAGGTGTCCTCGCCAAGATCAGTTCAGCCATCGCGCTATGTGAGGTGAATATCCGCGAAGCTACCGTCACCACCTCAGAGGAACAGCGGGCCTTCCTGAATTTTGTCATCGATATTAACGATTTAAACCATCTGTTGCAAGTGATGAAGACGATTCGTCAGGTGAAAGGGGTGATTTCGGTCGAACGCGTAAAGGACTGGCACGGTGGGGGGCGAAAGCGCACCTCATGAAGGAGCCCTTACACGTGTTCGTACACCTGTTCGAGGTGGTGTCGAGGCCCGACGTCCATCGCTACACAACCTTCTCCACTTTCCCTGAGCGCAGGCAGCGCGTACAGATGCGAATGCGGCGGACCTTGCCGCCGATGCGGGCTTTCACACGCTGGATATTCGGCGTCCAGCGACGATTGGTCACATTATGGGCGTGGCTGATGGAGTGCCCGAAGACAGGACCTTTGTCGCAGATTTCGCAGCGCCGAGCCATAGCTTCTCCCTCCCTATCATAGAGATCGACCATCCTCCTGAGAGTCGTGGTAATATAACAGAGCCCGGACGATGGCTCAACGATTTTTCTGCTCGACCTGGATTTCCTCCCCGGCGATGACGTGCATGGAATATACTACCTGCCAAACTTGCAAGGGTAACAACTGTGACTCCCAGCGATCGTGACCGGCTGCTGGACTGGCTTCGACAAATTCGGCGCCCGCTCCAATTTGCGGCGCGACAACAAGGAGCCAAAATCGCTGTTGTCCAAGATCTCGAAACCCGTCTCGTGGAGTGGTTAAATGCAGCCCGTGCCCTCCCCTGCCCGTCCAACATCGCCGCCAATTTGGATGCCTTCCGCCGCCTGTTTGCTGGGTTTGATCGGGCCGATCCGGCTGGCAAACGGCGAACGATTCTGCTGGCTTTGGGCCGCCTGGATCATCTGATCGCGCTTGTCGAGGGGCAGGTCGAGGGCCATACCGCAGGCTCTCTGGAGCCGACCCACGTGTCATCCCCCGCGATGGGGGAAAATCAAGGGGGGCAGAGTGAGGTCCAGGGAACCACCACCATTCTTAGTCAGCCCATCCAATTCATCAAGGGGGTCGGGCCCTCTCGGGCTCAGGCTCTCAGGCGCCTCGGTATCGAAACCATTGGCGATGCCTTGGCCCTCCTGCCCCGGCGTTACGAAGATCGCACCAACCTGAAGCCCATTCGCAGCCTTGAGGTGGATCGCCAAGAGACCTTTGAGGGCACCATCTTGGTTTCTGGTAGCACCCGGACGGGTCGTGGCAAACGGCTCTATGAACTCATCGTCGGCGATGCCACGGGGACCATACGCTGCCTCTGGTTTCAATTTCATGAGCAATACATGCGGCAGCGTTACCGTACGGGCCAACACGTCATCGTCACTGGCGAAGTTCGCGCCAGTCCTTACAACTTGCACCGTAAGGAGGTCCATCATCCCGATGTCGAGGTCATCGAGGACGACGAGCAGGAGCCCTTGCATGTGGGGCGTATCGTGCCAGTCTATCCTGCGACCGAAGGTCTTCAACAAAAGACCATCCGGGCAGTGTTGAAGCGAGTAGTCGATGAGTACGCGGCGCATGTTCCAGAGTATCTCCCGACCTCGCTATGTGAACGCCTGCAGTTGATGTCGTCTGCCCAGGCTCTGAAGGAGGTGCATTTCCCGTCCCCGGAGAGTGATCTGCGCGCCCTGAATGCCTGGTCATCAGCGGCGCACCACCGTTTGGTCTTCGAGGAGTTTTTCCTGCTTGAGTTGGGCCTGGCTCTGCGTCATCGCGACACTGCGGTTGAAGAGCGCGGAGTTGCCTACGAGGGTACTGGAGAACTGGTCGAGCGCCTGCGAGCCCGCCTGCCATTTCAACTGACCGCCGCGCAAGAGCGTGTGTTGTCCGAAATTTTGGCGGATATGCGGCGGCCGCATCCGATGAATCGGCTGCTGCAAGGAGATGTGGGCAGCGGCAAGACCGTCGTCGCCTTATTAGCCATGTTGTTGGCCATTGAGAGCGGTTTTCAGGCGGCGATCATGGCCCCGACCGAAATCCTTGCCGAGCAGCATTATTTGACGATGCAGCACCTGGTTGCGCCTCTCGGTGTGCGGATCGCACTGTTGACCAGCGCGGCGAAGGGGGCTCGCCGTCAACGTCTGTTGACAGCCATCGCCGCTGGCCATGTCCAGCTGATCATCGGGACGCATGCGTTGATTCAGGAGGAAGTGGCCTTCAAAGCGCTCGGGCTGGCTATCGTCGACGAGCAACATCGCTTTGGGGTGTTGCAACGGGCAACGCTTAAGCGCAAAGGCTATCAACCGGACGTCCTGGTGATGACTGCTACGCCCATTCCACGCACACTCGCCATGACGGTTTATGGAGATCTCGACGTGTCGATCATCGACGAGCTCCCGCCGGGTCGTCTGCCGGTGATCACGAAGCTGTGCTACGACAACCGCCGTGCGGAGAGCTATGACTTGATCCGACGAGAGTTACGGGCGGGACGTCAGGCGTACGTCGTGTATCCCCTCATCGAGGAATCGGAGAAGATGGATCTGCGCGCGGCCACGGCCATGGCTGACCAGCTCCAGCGCGATATTTTCCCCGAATTTCGCGTCGGACTCCTGCATGGACGGCTAAAAAGCGAGGCCAAAGAGGAGATCATGCGAGCCTTTTCGGGGGGGGAGCTGCAGATTCTGGTCTCCACCACGGTCATCGAAGTCGGACTCGATATCCCCAACGCGACGGTTATGCTTGTCGAGCATGCAGAGCGATTTGGTTTAGCGCAATTACACCAGTTACGGGGACGGGTGGGGCGCGGCCAACACCAAGCCTATTGCCTCTTGATGGCCCACTTCCCGATGTCAGAAGATGCCAAGCAACGGCTCCGGGCACTGACTGAAACCCATGACGGGTTCATGATCGCAGAGCGAGATCTAGAGATTCGCGGCCCAGGTGAGTTCTTGGGGACGCGTCAGTCAGGGCTCCCGGAACTGCGCGTCGCTCATCTCATCCGTGATCAACGAGTATTGATTGAGGCCCGCCGGGAGGCTTTTGCGCTGATCGCCCGCGATCCACATCTGACCTGGCCAGAGCATGCAGTCCTCCGCCGAGCGCTCATGGAGCGCTGGCAGCAGAAGTTCGAACTCCTGCATGTGGGATAACCCCCTAGGCCTTGGGCGGCGTTGGCGGCCACTTTCCCGCCTTCATCAGCGCCGCCTTGCGGCGCGCTTTGCGAGCCTTCTCGCGGCGATGACGCCGCCTCCGAAGCTCGCGTTCACGCTCAACGCGCATCGTCGTCACCTCCATTTGCAATCGTTTGCTTGTCAACTGTTGTTGGACTCTGCCGACTTGCCTGTCGGACACAAAACCAGCCGCTGTAAAATAACACCATGCCCACTGCCGTGAGCGACAACAAGATTCGCGTGTCTACTTGGCCGAAGAAGACCACCACCACCGCTCCCATAAAAGCCATACCCAGGAGTTCGAGACACAGACCGATACAATAGCACAGCCACCTCCATACCGACCGTGCGGTTTTGGGACGCGGGGCCGTTGGGACTGTAGCGGCGTTCGATGTGGAGGACATGCAACACTCCCCACCAGCAATGACGGTTTCCAGACATGGTGACTTTTCTACGGCCACGAGCCCTGTATCATACCCGATCGCTGATGCAATTACTAGTGCTCAAAGAAACCGGGGTGGGCATGAGAGTTTTGTGCGGTAGCATCACGGCTCACCTCTCGCCCTCTTTCCCCCTGGGAGGAGGCTGGGGTGAGTCGAGCCCATCCGCCTGGACACGTCCGGCCGACCTAACTCTGACCCCTTCCCGCAGGAAAAGGGCATTGAGGTCGGAGGCGGCATGGTAAACCTCTGCCACACGCGCAACAGACCATCCCGATGCGACAGCTCAGACGATGAGGGCTGTGCGACGTAGCGAGCGAAGGCAATCGACGCTCATCACCATTCCCTCCCCGCCTGTAACATGGCTCACGACGAGCCGTAGACCAGCGCCATATCTGTGAGGTGCTGGGGCTCACCATGGGGAGGATCTTACAACCTCCTGAAGGATCTCCAGACGAAGGTATAAGTCCATGCCTGGGGGGGAGAGTTCGGCGGCCGCCGCAGGGCAGGGAAGACACAAGCTCACGACATTAACGCACTACCCCTGCTCTTCTCCAGCCATCAGAGAAGAGCAGGGCCATTCAAGGTCTACAGGAACTAACGTGCTGAAGTGTGCAAAGGCTATTGGCGAATCGCTTCCTCCTCGGGAGCAACTCTGGGGCTGCGGACTGTTGCCACCGCATGCAGAATTTGTTCTTCCAAGCTTTCGAAGAGTTTGGCGAGCTCGCGGGCCTTGATTCCGAGATGCGCCATACGTCTGCGGATTAACCCCTCGTCTCCCAAATGGTATTTGCGATCGCCATGAACGAGGTAAAGCCTAGTGCCATCGAATACCAGATTACGGGTGCCCCCTAGGAGGTCGGCGGTGACGGTGACCGTGAAGAGGTAATTGTCCTTCGAAGGAGGGAGGTGGCTCTTATAGGCAGGATTGTCCCGGATATCCCCCGCTAGGATAGGATCAAATCCCGCGATATGTGAGAGTTCTTTCCGGGAATGGTTGGCATGAGGGTTGCCAACGATAATGGCTCGGTGCGGAAACTCTTCCTCCGGAAACCCATAGCGGTCTTTCCGAATAACTTCCCGTGTCTTTTCAAACATGATGGTCCCTCCCTCGTGAATCTCACGACCCGGTGCCGTCCACTGTGGACAGTCTCTCCAAGGGAAGCGCGTTGACTTTCAGGAGCTTCACGAGCTCACGTTGGATCGTACTCGGTTGCCGCTCTATTGTGAGGCCAAAGGAAAGCCCCCGAAAAAAACGGCGCCGTTTCAAGTATTTGTTATGGAGGATGACCTCGAACGCATCCGCGTCGGTCGACACGAGACGGTTACTATAACACGAGATCAGCTTCATCTCCCGGTAGGTGGCTTTCGTGGTGAACCAGGTATAGATACAGGCGCCGATCTCAAAGATGATCCCCGGGATGATGCCAAATGGCAAGATCGTCCGCCTGATCTCATTATGGAAGGCCACCTCCGGAAAATGATGATAATCCATGGTCAGACTTAAAATCAACAAAATAGTCCCAATGCTAAACAGCATGATGATGCCCACGAGGGAATCGTAATTCGGTTTAAAGTGGTAGGTGTAATGGTTGAGGAAGAAGCCGTTGCCCTCGACGATCAGGCTATTCTTCCTGACGTGCAAGAGTTCGCAGGGGATGGTTTCCTCAAATTCCGCCTTCTTGAAACGGGTTCCCAACGACCGCTCAAGCTGAGCCACCAGCCTCTGGACTCGGGAGCGTTTGATGGAGGGATCATGATAGATCATCTGGCGCTTGTTGTCGTGGCTGTAGGTGATGAGGCCGCCGTGCCCCACTGGGGTGAATTCAAAATCCTGCATCGCGAATAGGGACGCAAAGGCTCGGTCGTTGAAGAGATGTTCGTGGAGAAGCTCGCGATCATCGCCACACCGCCGCCCAATCTCGACTGCCTGTTGAATGGCCTCGACTTGATGGAGCGGGATGACGCGCTCCGGTCCCTTTGGTTTCCCGCGCTGACGCAAGACCACCGCGTATTTCGTGCCCATGCCGGCGCTTACCGAGGACGGCTCGGTCTTGTACGTGATGTCAAGGGCTTCGAGGGTGGTCGGGATGCTAGGCTGGATGTCGATGCCCTGACGAGCGCTGATGTAATCCTCGCCTAGGGCATGGATCATCACATCTTCGACGATGGGGACTTCTCCTTCCAGGCGGATAAGCTCATCGGTGCGGTATGGACTGCGTTCGAGATAGCCCTCGGCGACGGCCTTGAGCAGCAGATAGTCGCTGAGCGGCCCATTTTTCAGCAAGCCCCACTGAAATTCCGGTTTGCTGAGCAGCCAGCGCAGCAGCTCGCGGTAAGATTTATTCCCGTGAATGGGCACATCCCAGCCACCGACGGTGATCTTGTTGATTTTCCGCAAGCTAACGACCGTATTCCACTCCAGCTCCCAGCTCCAGCGTTCGACGTATTCCAGTGCGGAGAGCGCCAGATTGAGCCAAGCCTGGCGATAGTTGCCCTGGGGAGCGTGCCTAGGGAGCGCACCATATTCTCGCCATGCCTGCTCGATGACCTTGTCTTCCCCGAAGATTTCTGAAAGGTTGAGCAAATCACCCTCAACTTCGGAGAGGATGTCGCCATCGACCGAGACTTCCAAGTCCAGGCGGTAGACGGTCAGAATCTCTTTCCGGAATTTTGTACGAGTCGTCCGCACATTCGGCACGCGGGACTTGGTCACTTGATCGTAACTGATGCGCTCAGCGACAAAGCCACGTTCGATGACGCCGATCGGCTGATAATTACGATGGGGATCATGGCTGGCGCTACTTTTACTGATATGGATGTTGTTGGGAACAGCGAAGACCTCTTTGCCAGTGGCCTTGGAGAGGATCTCGGAGGCTTTATAAAAATCGCACTCGATGACGGTGAGTAAACGGTTCAGGGTCGTGCTGAGTTTCGCGGTGGTCAGATCGCGCAGGCTGTAGAGCACAGGGAAGGTGGAGATTTCGTAATCGTCGCGATCGAAGTGGGCGGAGCCCCCGAGAAGGTGCACGCGTTCGAAGCGCGGGCACATTCGCAGGTGGTCCTTGGCGAGTATACGTTCCCCAAATAGGGTTCGAAACTCGCACTCGACCTCCAGGCCGGCCACAAGGGAATCTTGCTTGGTCGCTTTCATGGGGTGTATGCCAAACCACGAGCAAAAACCCAAGAAAACACACATGCATACTGTATCATGTATAGCATGGGGAGCAAATCCCCTGCAACTGCGTTTTTGCTCGCAGAGTGCCTTTCCAGGCCGCATCGCTTGGACGGCCGAAGCGGTGCACGCAAAGCCAACTGTCTGCCTCTGGCCTCGCCATGTCGACCCCCAGTTCGCACACCGGCTCGTATGTCTCAGAGACGAATCGAGTGCCTCATGCCGTCAACCCCGCGGGACTTGAATACCTGCTACTGCTCGGCTGATGGGGCGGAGGACTCCTTCTTATGCACCTCGAGCAGCAACAGGGCGGGGCGGATCTCGGTGATCTCGACGCCGGCAGGTAAGTCGATTTGGTTGCGGCTGAGCAGGAAATAATTGATGCCTTCGCGCACCTGCGCGAGGCTAACGCGAACTCTTACCTGGCGTGTGCGTAAGGACTCTAGGGCGAGTTGTGAGCCCCGTAAGCGCACGCTCACCTCGCGCGGCACTTCGCCTCGTAACTCGATGCCGGGGGAGATTTGTTGGTATTCGACTGGAACGGTGATGGCGATTTCAGAGCTTTGTTGGCCTGCTAACGCCACCCACAAGACCGCGGCCAGCCCAACGGCCATGCCTTTGGCCCAGAGATTATGGGTGAGAAAGCCTCGCCAGCGTCCTTTGCTCGCATCGCTGGTCAGGGTGTCCTCAAGCTCCTGCTCTAGTTCTTGTTGCAAGCGCGAGGGCTCGAAAAAGGGGATCAGGGTGCCCTTCCGTGCCAGAGCCACCGTACCGCGTTCCTCGGATACCAGGAGACAGACTGCGTCGCAGCGCTCGGTGAGACCGATAGCGGCCCGATGACGGGCGCCGTATTCGGAAGGGAGTCCACTGGCGGTGGTCATGGGGAGAAAGCAGGCGGCGCGCTCGACACGGTTGCCACGGATCAAGACTGCCCCGTCGTGGGTCGGCGACGGCGGCTGAAATAGCGTGCGCACCAATTCCCGACTGACGAGGGCTTCCAATTGGATGCCTTCTCGGAGATGTTCTTCGATCGGATCACGCCCTGGCAGGACGATCAGCGCCCCGATTTTCTCTCGGGCCATGTCGAAGAGGGTTTCGGTGAGTTCGGCGATGGTCTCCCGCTGCAGGGTGATGGGCTGCCCGCGGATCAAGTCGAGGGGGTTCATACGCTCAAGGATTCGCCGGATCTCCGGCTGAAATACGATGACGATCACCAACAGAATAATCGACCACAGGGACTGAAAAAGCCATCCCGTCATTACCATACCGGTCCAGCGTGCTAGCAGCGACAAAATGCCGATGACCGCTAGGCCGGTCAAGGCCCGCAGTGCTCGACTCTCCCGCACCCATAAATAGAGTTGATAGAGGAGAAACGACACCACCAGGATGTCGATCACGCTGTGCAGATGAAAATAATTGAAAAAGCTCATCGACGATCTCCCTCCTGGTGCTCCTGATCGCTGGCCGGTCTAGCTCGCGACGATGTGGGCCAATCCTTGCCCGCCCGGCATGTTACGTCGCCTGATCTCCCGGCTGTGACCGTATGCATGGGCCCCAGAGATGTGCTTCTGCCTATAACGTGAGCGCCTCCTCTCCATGATGGGGGCAGGCCCCAAGCCTGAGGACAAGGTGGTAACGGACGCCCTTCCAGACATCCTCTCCCCAATGGGGAAAGATTAAGGTTGCGGGAACGGGCTGGAGTCGCATACCGTCTCTCGGTCAACCGATTGGGGCGAAGAGCATTGCTCGGAGACCTATCCGATATCATCCTGAGGCACGCTTGGGAATATATCACCTATTGGACACTGAGCGCGATGAAACGTTACAATGCCTCGGCCTTTTATAACCAGCAACGTTGATCGCTCACCGTTATCAATAACGAACTCGGAGACTGCTGACATGGCAACGCCCTCAGCACAGCCTTCCTCTTGGCAAGTATGGGTTGCCTTTGTGCTACTGTTTCTGATCTTTTTCACGATTACCTATGATCATTCCAAAGCCTGGAATAATCCAAATCGAGGCGATCAAGATCTCGACCTCGACTTGGGATTGAAGATCCGGCACTTCGAGGCGCTTAGTGACGGCTACCACCACCCGCTCCTGCCCGCCCTCGTGGCGCCGTTCGCAGAGAAAGACCTACGCTATTTCGCCAAGGCCAAACTGGTGAACGTTGCCATCGGGGCCGTAGCGTTTTGGGTGGTAGCGTGGGTTGGGTGGCGCCTGGTTGGCCCTGGACCAACATTTCTCGCCCTGGTTGCGCTCAGCCCCGGCCTCTCGAACAAGAGCGCCGAGTTTACCGCCGAGCCGCTGTTGCTCCTCCTCATCGTGCTGACATTTTACTGGTTGGTACAGGGATTTGATCGGCCATGGGCCTGGGGGGTGGCAGGGGCCTGTGCTGGTCTGTCATATCTCACTAAGGGCTCGGCACTGCTGTTGCTGGTGGCGTATGCCGGCTGTGTATTGCGAATAGCCCCGAAGTGGATCGTCCAGCCGCGAGTTTGGCTCTTTCCGGTGGCTTTTCTGTGCGTTTCCTCGCCGTTGCTGCTCTATAACTGGCACATCTATGGTTGGCCATTTTTCAACTATAACACGGCCCATGTCATCTGGCTCGATTCCACCGAAGAGCAGATGATCATGTTCGACGGGGGACCGCCGACGATGTTTTCCTATCTGGCGAGCCATAGTCTCGAGGACATCGCCCGCCGATGGCTGAGGGGCATGGTGAAGGTCCGTGGGGTCGAATGGGTCTGGCCGTTTCTGCTGTTATTCTTGGTGCTCCCTAAGAAATGGCTAGTGTATTTCGGAGCGTTTCCCGAGAAGCGAACGATGATCGCGGTGGCAACGACCCTGGTCTTAACGTTTTATCTGCCGTTCTCCTGGAGCGCCGTCATCCAGCGGGGCATCCGCTTTCTGCTGCCGATCTTCCCCATCATGTTCTTGTTACTCGCCGACATCGTGATCTTCTATAGCCTGCGGCTAGCCTACTGGATCTGGGCACCTCCCACGCGCGTGCGCTTGGCTGCTGTGGCCATGTGGGGCGCGCTCGCAGTGCTGGGCCTTACTTGGTGTGTGCAACTTGGCTTGCGCGACTTCCAGTCGCCGCTCGCCATCGATTTCGAGGATCGGGCGACGGCGGAGCTGTATCAACTTCTCGACACTCCGGCCTTCGACGGCAAACGTATCCTTTTTGGCCCGAGCCATACGTTCACCGGCACCTGGCTGTTCCGACATGACGTCGCGTTTCCGATCATTCCACCCGGCCTGTCCGCCGTAGAATTTCTCCCCTGGTTGCAGCGCCAAGGGATCGACTACATTCTGGCCAATAAGGAGATGATTCGGCGCCGGAAAGAGACGGTCAAAAACCATTTGGCCTTTGATGAAACCCAGGGGGTGCGAGTGTTACGAATGGAACCTGGCTGGGAGGTAATCTATCGTGGGCCGTCGCCATCGAAGTTCGTACTCATTCGCCTGGAGTAGGAAGCGATGACCGAGAGATTGGGTCCCCGGCCATCGCTTCGCGGTTAGGCCAAACCATCAACGCACTGAGCGCCATCTTCCCGCCCTGCGTCTTTGATCGCCTCCGAGGCTTACTGTCGTCGGCCAGGCGCCCCCGAAGTAAAGCTAGCTTTACCTGGGCTGCCGTGCGGCTTACCAACCGCCAGACTACCGGCCGCCGGGCGTCGCCCCTTGGGACATGCCGAGGCTGACGCGGTTCAGGCGTTGCGCCAGCTGCTCATGCTCAGCCTGGATCTCTCGCGGCAGCCGTGAGCCAAATTTTTCAAAGAATTGCCGTTGTGAGGCGACTTCCTGCTCCCAGTCGGTACGCTCGATGCGCAGCAATTCTTCGAGCGTGCTCAAGCGCAGATCGAGTCCCTCGCGCTCGATGCCGTCGACCGTCGGTACATAGCCGATGGGCGTTTCGGTCGCCTTTCCACCGCCGCGCACCCGCTCCAGGATCCATTTCAAGACGCGCACGTTTTGGCCGAAACCGGGCCACAGGAAGTTGCCCTGCGCATCGGTCCGGAACCAGTTGACATGGAAGATCTGGGGTGGATGGGGGATGCTCCGCCCCATAGCCAACCAGTGGCGGAAGTAATCCGCCATGTTGTAGCCACAGAACGGCAGCATGGCCATGGGGTCATGGCGCACAACGCCGACCGCTCCTGTGGCGGCGGCAGTGGTTTCTGACGCCATCGAGGCGCCGACGAAGACGCCGTGTTGCCAGTTAAAGGCTTGATAGACCAGAGGTGCCACCCGCGCCCGGCGCCCGCCGAAGATGATGGCCGAAATCGGCACACCCTGGGGGTCTTCCCAGTGCGGCGAGATGCTCGGGCACTGCTGTGCAGGCGTGGTGAATCGTGAGTTAGGATGCGCCGCCTTGTCCTTGCCGGGCATCCATGGTTGACCACGCCAATCGGTCAGGTGCTGCGGCACTGGCCCATCCATGCCTTCCCACCATGGTTCACCACTGGGTGTGAGCGCCACATTGGTAAAAATGGTGTCGTGGCGGATGGTTGCCATGATATTGGGATTGGTTTTCGAACTCGTGCCGGGGGCGACGCCGAAGAACCCCGCCTCTGGGTTGATGGCCCACAACCGGCCGTCAGGACCCTTCTGCATCCAACAGATATCCTCCCCCACCGTCCATACCTTATAACCCAGGTGGGCAAGCGGCGACACCAACATCGCGAGGTTGGTCTTACCACAGGCACTCGGAAACGCTGCGGCCATGTAGGTGACCTCGCCCGTTGGGTCTTCCAAGCCGAGGATCAACATATGCTCGGCCATCCACCCTTCGTCGCGCCCCATAACGCTGGCGATGCGTAGCGCGAAGCATTTCTTTCCGAGCAGCGCATTGCCGCCATACCCTGAACCCACGCTCCAGATCAGCCGTTCTTCAGGAAAGTGCAAGATAAAGCGGCGCTCGGGACTGAGGTCGCCGATCGAGTGGAGCCCTGGGACAAAGTCGGCGGACGACCCCAGACGATCCAAGGCCACTTGCCCCATACGCGTCATGATGCGCATGCTGGCGGCGACATAGGGGCTATCGGTAACTTCTACTCCTACCTTGCTATATGGCGAGGCAACTGGTCCCATGATGTAGGGCACCACATACATGGTGCGCCCTTGCATGCTCCCTTGGAAGAGCTTGCCAACCTTGTCGCGCGCCTCTGGGGGCGACATCCAGTTGTTGTTGGGGCCGGCATCCTCCTGTTGCGGCGTACAGATAAAGGTTAGGTGCTCAGTCCGGGCCACATCACTTGGATGGCTGCGATGCAGATAGCAATTGGGGTAGGTCCGCTGGTTCAACTGGAGCAGGGTGCCATCATCGAGCATACCCTCGATCAGTCCCTGATATTCGGCATCCGAACCATCACACCATACCACCTTCGCCGGGCGCGTCATCTGCGCGACCTCGTCAACCCATTGTTCAACTGGCGTAGCCATTGGTCTCAAACCTCCCTAGCAAAACCCCCCCGAGGCCCAAGCCTGAGGAACTCCCTCACCATGCTCAAGCGATCCGGCGGCGTTTTTTCGTCAAATAATCGACGACCAGATACGTGCCGAGTTGCTCCGGAGTTGTATAAAACGCTCGGCCACGGTTGATTTTCGTCATCTGATCGACGAACCGTTCGAGGTAATAGCTTTTAGCCAACATAAAGGTATTGATGGCGATCCCCTTCATGGTGCACCGCTTGACCTCCTGCAGGGTCGCGGCGATGGTCCGCTGACTGGGCGGATACTGTAAATATAAGCGGTCTCCCTCACAGTGGGCCGTGGGCTGGCCGTCCGTGATAAGGATGATCTGCTTCTGTGCGCTCTGTCGTTTGGAGAGGAGTTGCTCCGCCATCCGCAGCCCCTGCTGCATATTAGTAAAGCCCTGGGGGACATTGATGCGACCACGCACGACATCGCGATAGTTCAATTGCACGTCGATGTAACCCATTAGCATATCATAATAATCACTGTACATTGAAGCGTTGTACCCAAAGGTCTTGGGCTGCACATAAGGTAAGTCGGCGGGTTTCACTTCCTCTGCGGCGGTATAGAAGCCAACGATCTGCAGTGAGTCACGGGGAAAGACGTTGTGGACCAAATTATCCAAGGCTAACGCCACCTTCTTAGCGGCGTGAAAGCAATTATTCCATGCCATGGACCCACTCATATCGATGAGGATCACCGTCGAGGTCTGCGACAGAAATTCCTGGCGCCGCACGACGAAGTCATTGACATGCAAGGCGACGGGCGTTCCCGTGCCTTCCCGACTCACGGCGTTGAAGACAGTCGCCCCAAGATCCAGCAGCAGAGGATCGCCGAATTCATACATCTTGTTGTCTTCCGTCGGCACTCCCAGGCCGCCGCGCTCGCGGGTCTCATGGTCGCCTGCGCGGTCATGCTTGATGACGGAGAAAATATCACGTAGGGCCTTTTGGCCGATTTTGCGCATGGCACGCGGTGTCAGCTCCAAACCCTTGGAGGTTTTGACGATATACCCCGCTTCTTCGAGCGCGTTGGCGATCTCCTTCATGCTTTGCACCGACTGATAGGCCTCGTCTCCCAAGACCTCACGGAGCTTGTCGCTGTCCACATGTTGGGCGGTGCCGTTCCAGCGCACCTGTTCCAATTGCTTTTCGAGATCGTCAAGCTCTTGAAGTCGTTGCATCAGCTCCTGTGCCTGTTCGAGGGTGAGCTCTTCTTTCCCCTTGAAGCGGTAGCGCTGGGGCCCAAGCTTTTTCTGGGCGAGTTGTTCAAGCAGATCCTCTAGCTCCGAGCGCTGCTCTCGCAAATCTTCATTCAGGCTCTGGTCCATCAGGTCTTCGAGATCACGCCGCACCGACTGCGACAGGCTTTCCAGCAACGATCGCCATTGCTGCAATTGCCGCTGCAGATGCTGAATCAGCTCCTCAAGGTTCGACTCTTGTGCCGACGGAAACTGCGGGTGCTGTGCTTTGAATTGCTGAAAATCCGGGTGCTGCCCCTGCAGTTGCTGGCGCAGCTGCTGGTTCAAGTCGCGATACATCTCATCCATGAGACTGGATTGGTTGGGCGCCGACGGCTGTCCTCCTGAGGGGGAACCATTCAATTGAGACGACTGAGCGCGCTGACGTAACTCTTCCAAGAGCTGTTGAAAGTCCTCAGCCGCTTGTGGATCGAGGAAGTCGTATTGACGCAGCGCTTGCAAGCGCTGCCCCAGGTTGTTGGGGAGATGATCGAGAAACGCTTGCCGTTGCTCCGCCGGGGTTGGCTGTGGCGGCGCTTCACCGGGTGCCTGGTCAGCGGCGTTTGGGGCGGCTTCCTGCTGGATCTGTGCCTCGACGGTTTGACGCTCTTGTTGAATGATCTTCGACACGCGGTCCTTCACGTCGTTGAGCAGCGAGTTTAAGTCATATTTATCGAGCTGCTGCTGCTTGCGTTTGCGCAACTGCTCGAGCATCTCCCGAAGACCTTGCATATTTTGCCCTGGAGTGGACATACCGCGTTGCATCAACATTTGCATAGCGCGTGCAACATCACCATCTTCGGTAAGGAATTCCGTGAGCGCTTCCATCAATTGCTCACCGTCGGGAGCGCTTCCCAACGGGGTTGTCCACTCAGAGTACAAATACGTCCTCATCCTGAATCTCCAAAGCCCCTTCTCCACGAAGCGCAGCCTTTACGAGATGACCAAGGTCGGCGATTCGCCATGGGCGACGCAAGCGATGTTTCTGAGCGCAAAAACCAGACATCGGAACCACATGTCGTCAGAAGCCCCCCGCCGTCACGGGTATGACGACGTTGTCCATCGGCAACCATGGGCGTTGAGGATCGATAGATTCTCGGTCGGAAACCTGCAACCCGGCCCCCAGAAGGCGTTCGGCCGGGTGTCCCGCGTGATGCGACGTTTGATGCTGACAATGTTCACACCAATCATAGCGACCTATTCCCGGCATGGAAGAGTTTCGCAGATGCAGCGGAGGCCGGCTGGCGAGAGCCCTCTGGGGCGGACTGTTGGGGAAACGGACAAAAGCCTCGTAGGAGACAATGAGCGCAATCTGGCTGTCTCGCCTTGCAGACGCCGCGGCCATGACGGATGAGATTCACATGTGCGCTGTAGACTTTTGGCGGGGGGATCAGGGATTCTAGGACCGTATGCGCTTGCTCGGCCGTGCAGCCGCGGGGTAGCCATCCGAGTCGGGTGGTGACCCGATGCACATGGGTGTCCACTGGGAGGGCTGGGTGCCCGCAGGCAAATAGCAACACACATGCGACGGTTTTCGGGCCCACGCCCGGAAATTCCGCCAGAAAGGCGCGCGCGGCCGCCATGGGCATGTCCATGAGAAAATCCAAATCGAGACGGCCATACCGTGCCTGTATGGTCTGCAGAATCGCCTGAATGCGCCGAGTTTTCAGCGATGCCAAGCCGCCGCTGCGGATCACCGCCGCCACTTCGTCGGCATCTGCCCGCAAGACGGCCTCCCAGGTGGGATACGCCGCCCTGAGGGCGGCATAGGCACGATCGGAGTTGACGTCGCTGGTGTTCTGCGACAGAATCGTCGCGATCAGTTCGCCGAGGGGATCATGGTTGGGCTGCCAAGACGGGACTCCATAGCTGCGTTCAAGCTTATTGATCACCGCCTGAACACGCCTCCTGTCGGTCGTGGACTCTTGACTGAGTAGTGAATGCATGCGCTATGGCTGTCCCAAGGTTTGCAGGTGCCGCGCGACAGAGCGCGCCAGAGCCTCGCGATGATAGCCACCCTCCAATAATGAGACGATCCGTCCCTCGCTGTAGCGCTCCGCAATGTCACGCACCAGACCGGTCATGCGTTCGTAGCCGTCTTCGGTGACGTTCATCGAGGCCAAGGGATCTTCGCGGTGGGCATCGAAGCCTGCAGAGATCAACACCAGGTCCGGGCGAAATTCACAGGCTGCTGGGTACAGGATGGTCTCGAAGATCTCCCGGTATTCGTGATCGCCACAGCCGGCGGCCAAGGGCACGTTGATGGTATAGCCCAAACCTGCTCCCGATCCCCGCTCCGAAGCCCGACCAGTGCCAGGGTAGAAGGGAAACTGGTGAGAGCTAAAGAACAGCACCGTGGGATCATCCTCGAAGGCGCGTTGCGTGCCATTCCCATGGTGCACGTCCCAATCGACGATGAGAACGCGCTTGAGGCCATAGCGTTGCTGAGCGTAGCGGGCGGCAATCGCCACATTGTTGAAGAGACAGAAGCCCATGGCCCGTTCGCGCTCAGCATGATGGCCGGGAGGCCGCAACGCCACGAAAGCGCTGGCGACAGTGCCGTCCATCACTTGGTCGACGGCGAGCATGGCCCCCCCGACGGCCAGCAGAGCGGCGCGATATGACTCGGGGCTCACATAAGTGTCGGGGTCGAGTGCTCGTATTCCGCGCGCACAAGCCTCTTCGATGGCCTGTACGTAGTCCGGAGAGTGGGTCGTCATCAGCCAATCGGGGGAAGGTTCCGTAGGCTCGGTGCGGACCAGTTGTGCAAGCCGGCCGGTTGTCTCCAAATGGCGTAAAATGGCCGTGAGTCGCGCCGGCTCCTCTGGATGATGCCTGCCGGTGTGATGTTTAAGGTAATCAGGGTGGGAGATAAAGCCGATGGGGCGCACGCCGCTTTCCCTCATGCTGTAAATGGAATGATGGGCCTAACCTCAAACAAAGTAATGGGCCGAGTATAGCGCAGGGTATGTCAGACTGTCAAATGGACAGATGCGCAAAGGTGTGCGTCAGCATATGCTGAGAGAGTGCCAGGGCAGCGGCTCAGAGACGGTGTGACAAAATCGTGACGTACGCCCGCTGCGGTAGGATGCTAACCCTATGGAGATCAACTACGGATCGGAGCAGCGTCGTATGGCAGGCGATGACAAGATCATTCTCAAAAATCTCGTGTTTCGGGGCCATCATGGGGTGCTTGCCGCCGAGCGTGAGCTTGGACAGCGCTTCGAAGTAGATGTCGAATTACGCCTCGACCTCAGTCGCGCGATGACGTCCGATGCCCTGCCAGATACGGTGGACTACAGTCGCGCCTTCGCCATTGTGCGGGACGAAGTCGAACGGCAGCAATATCGACTCTTGGAGGCCCTGGCCGGAGCCATTGTGCGGCGACTACTCGGGGAACTCCCGGTCACCGCTGTGCGCGTTCAGGTACGCAAACCCCAAGTCCCGCTCGACGGTGTATTAAGCTATACGGCGGTGGAGATCGAACGGTCGCAACCATAACTCAGCGTTGTCCAAAGCGGTTAGCGCGCGACGGCCTGCCGATATTTGTCGACCACATAGCTGGCCACCGCCTCTAAAAATCGTTGGTCATCCGCCCCGAAAGCGTCGAGCTCGTCGCTGTCGATATCTAATACGCCGAGAGTCCGCTCGCCGTCGAGCAGGGGGACGATGATCTCCGAGCGCACGGTGGGGCTACAGGCGATGTAACGTGGATCAGTCCGCACATCGGAGAGGACGACGGTCTTGCGTTCGCGAGCCGCAAGGCCACACATGCCGGCATCGAGGGGGATACGCGTCGTGCAGGTTGGGGGCCCTTGGTAGGGACCGAGCACCAGTTCGGGTGGATCATCTTTGAGCAGATAGAACCCGACCCAAGAATAGCGGGGGCTGCGGGCTTTGATCACAGCGGCGATATTGGCGAGGACAGCGATGAAGTCGTGCTCATGCTCGGTATAGGTCTGCACGTCGCCGAGTACCTCATGTGGAGTGGTCATCGCTGAAGCCATAGAACCTCCCCAGTCTGCCCGGCGCCGTCGTCCATACCTCTGGCGGGGCACGGCGAACGGCACCGCTAAGATGCTGCCCTGGACTGATCTGTCTCGCGCCTCAAAGCGGAACGCCCTTACATCCCAGGCGGATAACACCGCACCTCGATGCGATTGCCATCGGGATCCGAGAAATACACGGACATCCCATACCCTCGGGCTCCCCAGCGGCGTCCGGGACCTTCTTCGATCGTCACTCCGTGCTCGGTCAGATGCTTTTGGAAGGCTTCGAAATCAGCCACATCGACGACGAGCGTAAAATGGTTGAGGTTGGGCAGCCCGCCAGCTCGGTTGAGCGTCTCACCCGATTTCATGGGAAAGAGGTCGATCACCGTGTCGGGGCTCACGCGCACCGAGGGGAAGGGAACTTTCCCTTGGCGAAACTCATCGAGGCGCTCGGGTTCGAGGCCCAACACCTCGGTGTAGAAAGCGATGGAGCGCTCGATGTCCGGTACGTTCAGCACGATATGATCCATGGCGCTGATCTTAAACATCGCCGGCCTCCTTTCGCCGTCCTGCTAACTGGGACGGCAGGTCAGTGGTTACCCTACCACAAGCCATGGATGGAGCGAACATCTCTGCACGACGATAGCTTACCGTCGGTGGCGATGTCAAGCGCGAGCCGGATGGCACCAAGGGCAAGCAAGCCGAGAAAGCGGGGGCATGACACGTGCCGCCCTGACCCTTTGGGAGCGAGGTCACGGTTGCGGCGTCCGAAAGGCGTGGGCTTGATCGCTCTGTAACGAGCCAAGACGTTGCCTGATCCGCACGGAGACCCGCGAAAAAAAGCTTGACAAGCGTCGGTTGGTTTGTTAACGTGGCGCCCGTTTTGGAGGAGGCTGCGGCACGTCGGTGAGAATGGATGACCCGAGAAATCTGGCAGGTGCTATCGCGCGAGGTCACGCGCGCAGAGGTTTGAGCGACCGCCCGGGCATAAGAATGGCGCCCAGGCGGTTTTTTTGTTGCAGGGTCACCAAGGCGCCGCAGTCAAGCTGCCATAACCCAAACCGGCGTAGAGCGCGGGAGGGGCGTAGAGGAGGGATGTGACGATGGCAATCGGTCGGGTCAAGTGGTTCAGCGATAGTAAGGGGTACGGCTTCATCGAGCGTGATGATGGCGAAGATGTCTTTGTTCATTATACTGCAATCAAAGGGGAAGGATTTCGATCGTTGAGTGAGGGCCAAGAAGTCGAATTCGACATCGTCCAAGGGCCGAAAGGACTGCAAGCAGCCAATGTCATAAAGCGCTGATGTTTGACCCATTGCAATCGATGTCTTGACGTTGTTGATTCTCTGCAGTACAATACGACCGCCGGTCTGGCCGGGGGGAGGAGGCTTCCTCAATCGACCGGCCGGACATCGCCAATGTTGAAGCCGGGTATGCGCGTGATTGACGCTCATGTTCATATTGGCTGCCGCCCTATCCTATCGGAAGGGGTGTGCCACCAGCCAGCTCTGGCAGGGATCCAAGGGGTGGTGGTCCCGAATGGCCTCGAGCGCCTTGGCCTTCCTTGGATTCCTGCTCCATCCTCCCGCTTCCAGGAGACGAGTGCCTGCCACCGGGTGTTGCATAGTCATGCGGCTGTACGTTGCCTGAGCTACCTCCACCCCTGTGCAGGCTGTAGCTCCCTCGCACAAGAAACGCCTCACCTGATCGATCCTGCCCTGACCAACCCGCGTCGTGCGATGTTGACGGAGGATCAACCCGTCGGCTTGCCGCCTGTGATGTCGGTCCCCACGTCAATAGCCATAAGCAGCCTGGGAAGTGTTGGCCCGGGAGTTGTCGAACCTCGATTCTCATCGAGCGTTGTTAGGTTCCGACTGGTCGGATGGCAATTTGTGAGATGCCCTGGAGTGCGTGCTCCAATCCGGCTGCTCCGTGGACATGTTGGAGGCCCCTACAAGAGGGCCATGAGCCAACGGCTGCACTAGAGTGAGGTGACACAAAGGCGATGATCGAGCTGATTGAAAACATTGCCAAAGCGATCGTTGATAAGCCAGATCAGGTGCGGGTGAACGGGGTTGAGGGCGAAAACTCCATCGTGATCGAGCTGCGGGTGGCCAAGGAAGATATCGGCAAGGTGATCGGCAAGAATGGCCGCACCATCACGGCTATGCGGACTATTCTGAACGCCACGCGAGCCCAGAAGGAAAAGCGCCACGTCTTAGAAGTGCTAGAATAATCAGAGCGAAGTGTGGGGTTGATATGATCCATCAGTCCGCACTCACATGCCATGCAGGACGGTATGATGAGCGTCCGACCTACGACCCCCTCGACGATTCATATGCGTTGGCGCGAAAGTTGTTGCCATGGGGTTCTGCGGATACCAGCGTCTGTGGGTTTGGCTCTTGTTCATGGCCTGTTTGGGGGGGCTTACCCACTGCGGCACCTTGATGGGCCGCGGCGGGCCGCGACCGCCCGGTCAAGAGGCAGCCGAACAGTTATTCCGAGAGGCAGAGCAAGCCTATCAGCACCGAGATTACCGCCGGGCCCGCATTCTCTATCAAGCCCTCCTGACGAATTATCCACAGGCGACGTTGGTGGATGATGCGTCGTTTCGTCTTGCCGAGTTGCTGTACTACGAAGGCCAGTACGAGGCGGCGCAGCAGGCATTCAAAGAGTTTCTCCAGCGCTTCCCTCGCTCGCATCTCGCCCCGGACGCTGCCCACTTGCAGGCCCTGAGCCTATTGTTCCTCAAACGTTTTGCCGAGGCGCGCAGTGTCTTAGAGCAAGCGCAACGTCAATTCCCCGACCCGCGCCATCAAGCCTATTTGGTGCTGGCGTCGGCCAAGGTCTCCGCTGCTGAAGGCCAGCGGATGCAGGCCATCGATGCGCTTCGGGCCATGATCGTCCGGGGGGATTTCCCGAACGATGCCAAACAGCAGGCGCGTGATCTGGCGGTTGAACTTGTCGACCACCAACTCACCCCCGATGAAATGACGGCTTTGAAAGAGCGCTGGCCGTTGGAATTCCCCACTGATTACATCCTGCTCCGTCAGGCTCGGGAGGCTTGGAGCCAGAAGCGCATCGGGCCGGCTGAAGGCGCCGCCCAAGAATTCCTCACCAAATTCCCCGGCCATCCGCAGGCGGAGCAGATGCGCGCCCTGCTATTGACGATCGAGCAGGAGCGCACCGTGGGCGTCGATCCTCATAAAATCGGCGTCCTGCTGCCCCTTTCCGGGCCACGTCGGCGTGAATGGGTGAGTGAGGTCGGTCAGAGCGCCTTGCAAGGGATCCAAGTGGCCTTTGCGCGCGAAGGCTTCAGCCCGTTGAAATTGGAAATCCGCGATTCCAAGGCCGATCTGTCAGCGACGGCGGCGGCGATCGACGAATTGATCACGGTGCATCGGGTGATCTCCGTGGTCGGCCCGTTGCTCAACGAAACGGCGGAGGTCGCCGCGAAAAAAGCCCAGCACTATCGTGTTCCCATGATCACCCCCGGTGCCCCCTCTCTGAGCTTCCCACGCGATAACCCCTATGTTCTGCGCACTAGCATGACAAATCGCCTGGAGGCACATGGCCTGGCCGAATATGCCGTGAATACGCTTGGATTACGGCGGTTTGCCGTCGTGTACCCGAACGATCAGGCCGGACGTGAGCTCGCTACCTTGTTCGAACAGCGTGCGTTGGAACTCGGCGGGGAAATTACCACCCGCGTCGAATATCCTGCCACGCAGGTTGATTTCAGCTCGGTCATGCGTCAGCTCGGGGGGCAAACGGATGAGGAACTGCGGCAAGCCAGTCGCGGTGCGGAAGGAGACCCCTCGGGACGTGATTCGGGCGAGATCCAGAATACCCCGGGCCGATTACCTTATGAGGCGCTCTATCTCCCGCGGTCGTTCGAGCGCCTGCAGTTGCTCGGCCCGGCGATGACCTTGTACAACATCACGGGGATCACGCTCCTTGGGGAGAGTGGCTGGAATCATCCCGAATTGTCGCGTCGAGCAGGGTCGTTAGTCGAAGGGGCGGTGTTCGTAGACGGCTTCTTCGCAGGTTCTTCCGATGCACGCGTGCAGGAGTTTGTGCAGAGTTATCGGGCAATGTTCAATGCCGATCCGGACCTGGTCGCAGCGCAAAGCTACGATGCGATGGTGATGCTGCTACGGGTGCTGAAACAACGCCCGCAGACCCGCGAGGATGCGATGACGAAACTGAGAAATCTCGGCGATTTCCAGGGGGCAACGGGACGTGCCAGCGTGCTGCCTACGGGAGATCTTGACAAACGCTTGTTCGTGCTGACGGTGCGACGAGGCCAGATCGTCCAAGTGAACTGAGCGGTGGCTAGAATGACCCCTACCCCGGCGTGAGCGAACATCAAACCCCTGCTCCTGCATCGACAAACAGTGGCTGTTGACCAGCCTCCTGCAGTCCGTCAAAACGGGAAGAAGCCAAAGGCTACCTTGGAGTAACCCCATGGAGCCGCTTCGCTGAGCATGCACACAGTATGGCCCTCTGCTGTCAGGGGAAAGCTGAAGGCTCTAGTCCGATGGGGGTGGAGCATCCCCCAATCCGAGGTCGCGCCAGCGAGTGGGTATTCCTGCCCCCACCCCACTGGGACGTTCACCGTTGCGTAGGGCTTTGACCTGTCCACCTTGCGGGGCGACATTTTCCGCCAGAGCGATCTGGATACCCTCGCCGGAGCGCAGCTCGCCGCCGACACCAGTGCGCGGGTGGACGCGCACCATTCTGATATGCGGTGGGGTGACAAACTCCTGCATGGGCACGCGCTCCAGCGCTTGTTGCATGAATTCGATCCAGATCGGCAAAGCGGCGCGTGACCCGGCTTCTTTATTCCCCAGCGGCTGATAGTCGTCGATGCCGACCCAGACCCCGGCGACGAGGTTGGGGCTGTAGCCGACGAACCAAGCATCGATGAAGTCGTTGGTAGTCCCCGTTTTGCCCGCCACTGAGCGTTGCAAGACCTTGGCACGGGTCGCTGTTCCGCGTTGCACGACGTTCTGCAGCATGGTCGTCATGACGAATGCCTGTTGCTCGCTCATCACGCGGTCTCCGAGGGACGAATGTTTCTCCAGCACCTGTCCTTCGGCATCCTCCACCCACTTGACGGCGAGGGGTTCGTACCGCACTCCTTGACTGGCGAAAACACTGTAGGCCGCCGTGAGTTCAAGGGGCGTCAACCCCGATGCCCCAAGACCGAGAGCCAAAGTGGGGGATAGCGGGCTCCTGATCCCTAGGCGTCTGGCAAACTCGATGACGTTTTTCACTCCCACGGCTTCCAGCAGCTTGATGGTGATCATATTACGCGAATGTGCCAAGGCCTCAGCCAGCGTGATGGAGCCCCAGAACTTGCCATCGTAATTGGAGGGTTTCCAGATCTTGCCGTCCGCTTGCTCATACACAATGGGGGCATCCACCATAACATACGCTGGCGAGAACCCTTTGTGAATGGCTGTTGCGTAGATGATCGGCTTGAACGCAGAACCGGGTTGACGGATAGCCTGGGTAGCGCGATTGAATTGACTGCGGCTGAAGTCGTACCCGCCGACTAGGGCACGAATATAGCCAGTGTGCGGTTCCAGTACCACGATGGCTCCCTGCACGATTGGCTCTTGGGCGAGGGCGAGCTGGGGTTTTTTGCCGCCTTCGCCTGGATCGGTGAGATCGGCTAGGATGACGTCCCCCACCTTCAACGCTTCGCTGGGCCGACGGAGACGTCGCCGTTCGCTATCGAGCTCAGGGTTAGGAGCATAGGCCCACAGCATCGCGTCGAGGGGGATCACGCCCTCGCCTCCTTCCCAGCGCACCAACACCCGTTTGTCATCTACCCCCACGACCACAGCTTTGAGGCGACGAAACAACCCCGTCAGCGGGGATTGTTCCTCGGGCCACGGGATCTGCCGCACCTTCTCCCAATCGATCTTCTCCGGCCGGGTGACTTCGACGTGCCCTAAGGGGCCCCGATAGCCGCGACGTCGATCGTTGCGGATGAGACCATGGCGGAGGGCGACTTCTGCCGCTTCTTGGAGCGACAAATCGAGGGTCGTATGGACTTTCAATCCGCCGCGGTAGAGCAGGGTGCTACCATACTGCTCTTCCAGATAGCGGCGTACATGCTCGATGAAATACGGCGCTTTGACCACCGTCTCCTGGCGAGGACGCAAGCGCAGAGGGATGGCTTGCGCTTGCTGCTCCTGTGCCGGTGTGATGTCGCCGGTCTCGACCATGCGGCGCAGGACATGACCGCGCCGCCGTAGAGCACGCTCCGGTGCATTATAGGGCGAATACGCCGTAGGAGCCTTGGGTAGCCCAGCGATCAAAGCGGCCTCATCCAACGTTAACTCCATGACAGGTTTCCCGAAATACACATTGGCGGCCGCCTCGACGCCGTAGGCTCCATGGCCGTAGTAGGTCTGATTCAGGTAAATTTCGAGGATTTCATCCTTGGTTAACACTTGCTCCATGCGATACGCTAAGATGACCTCACGAAGTTTGCGCTCGAAGGTCTTGCGGTGCGTGAGAAAAAGCATCTTCGCGACTTGTTGGGTGATGGTGCTGGCCCCCTCGACAACCTCACCCGCTTGAACGTTCGACCAAATGGCCCGCGCAATGCCGATGTAGTCGATACCGTGATGGGCATAGAAGCGGGCATCCTCGACGGCAAGGGTGGCTTGCTTCAGCACCGCGGGGATTTTTTCTAGCGGGATGAAGACACGACGCTCGACGAAAAATTGCGCCACGGCCGCGCCGCTATCATCGTATACGGTGGTGATAAGGCTCGGTTGATAGGACTTCAAAAGATTGATGTCGGGCAATTCCGCACTGAAGTGTTGGTAGAGGAGATAAGCGCCTGTGCCGGCGGCGGTGACGCCAAACACGCTGACGAAGAGCAGCCCGGCCAGCAGCCGCCCGATCCATCGGCGCGGCCGTTTTCGCCTGGACCTGGTCGGCATGAATCCTTGTCGAGATGGCACGTGACCTTCTCCTCCAATGCCAGGACACCGATATTTTTTGACCTTATCATGCCGGTTTTCGCACGCTGTTGCAGTATAGAGAGCCCATTCAGCTCTTGTCAAGCCGCGCTACAGGCCGACATCGCTGGATAGCCGAGCGTTTTCCGCTGTCAGGACAAAAATCTTTCTGCTACAGTGAGGATGGATGACAGGCGCACCACCGTGACCGCCCTCGGTATAGGCCAGCGCGTCGCAGAGGAGGGAATTATGGACCTTTTCGAGGAGTACCCCCAGGAGGTCGCTACCGACCATGTACCCCTGGCTGAACGGATGCGACCGTCCACCTTGGAGGAGTTCGTGGGGCAGGTCCATCTACTGGGTGAGGGCAAGCTGCTGCGGCGCGCCATCGTGCAGGATCGCCTGACGTCGCTGATTCTCTGGGGCCCTCCCGGCACGGGGAAGACCTCCTTGGCCCAGCTCATCGCGCGCCAGACGCACGCGCACTTCGTCGCGCTCAGCGCCGTCATGGCGGGGGTCAAGGACATCCGCACCGTGATCGAAGAGGCCCGCCGGCAACGCCAGCGGTATGGCAAACGGACCCTCCTGTTCATCGATGAAATCCACCGCTTTAACAAGGCTCAGCAAGATGCTCTGCTGCCGCACATCGAGCGCGGGGACATCATCTTCATCGGGGCGACCACGGAGAATCCCTCGTTTGAGGTCATCGCCCCTCTCCTGTCGCGGGCGCGCGTATTCACCCTGCATCCGTTAACGCCCGAGGACATTGGCACGATCATCGATCGAGCCTTGCGCGACCCCATGCGTGGGCTAGGCAAAGGGCCCGCGATGTTGGCTCCCGAGGCGCGGGCGCATCTCGTCAGCCTCGCCAATGGCGATGCGCGCGTCGCGCTCAACGTCCTGGAACTGGCCTATCTGGCGACCGAACCGGCGACGGACGGCAGCCGCGCCATCGATCTCAACAAGATCGAGGAGGCGGCAGAGCGCCGCACCCTGCTCTACGACAAGGCGGGAGAGGAGCACTACAACCTCATCTCGGCCTTGCATAAGAGCATGCGCGGCAGCGATCCCGATGCCGCCCTATACTGGCTAGGGCGTATGCTGGAGGCCGGTGAAGATCCTCTCTACATCGCTCGTCGGTTGATTCGCTTTGCCTCGGAAGACGTCGGCAATGCCGATCCGCAAGCCTTGCTCGTGGCGGTGTCAGCCATGCAAGCCGTCCATTGCATCGGCATGCCGGAGGGGAATCTGGCGTTGGCCCAAGCTGCGGTGTACCTCGCCACGGCCCCCAAGAGCAATGCGCTATACACGGCCTACAGCAAGGTCCAAGAGGACCTCCAGCGCACCCAGGCGTTGCCGGTGCCATTGCACATCCGCAACGCCCCCACGGCGCTGGTGAAAGCTCTCGGCTACGGACAAGGCTATCGCTACCCCCACGACTACCCTGGACGCTCTGTCGAAGAAACATACCTGCCCGAGAATTTGCGCGGCCGTATCTACTATGAGCCGGTCGATGAGGGCTACGAGCAGGTGATTCGCCAGCGCTTAGCGGGCTGGAGGCGAGGGGGCACGCCTTCCCAAGGGCAGGAGCGCTGTGACGGCGGGTCATGAGGCTTGTTGACGCAGCTCCCGCTGCACCGCCTGTATATCTTCCCAGACGGCCCGCTTGCGCTCAGGGTTGCGCAACAAAAACGCCGGGTGAAACGTCGGCATCAATTTGACCCCATGATAGGTGTGAAAACGTCCACGCAGCTGGGAGATGGGCTGGGTCGTCTTGAGCAAGGTTTGCGCGGCGAAGGTACCGAGGGCGACGATGATTCGCGGCTGGACCAGCTCGATCTGGCGCAGCAGATACGGCTCGCAACGAGCGATTTCGTCGTCTTGAGGGTTACGGTTGTTGGGGGGACGACACTTGATGACGTTCGCGATATAGACATCGTTGCGCTTGAGGCCGATAGCCTCGATGATCCGCGTTAACAATTGCCCAGCACGCCCGACGAAGGGTTCTCCGTGTAAATCTTCGTCGCGGCCTGGCGCCTCACCGACGAACATCAATTCAGCTTGAGGGTTTCCCACCCCAAAGACGACGTGAGTCCGGCCGGCATGCAGGCGGCATTTCGTACATGCCTTCGTCACCGTTTCGAGCTCGGCTAGGGAGACATGGGCAAGCGGATCGTCGGCCGCTTCCATGAGGAGAGTTTCTTGCGCAGCCGGTGGGAAGAGCTCCGGAGGCGTGGGCTGTGGGCTCGGTCCGGGTGGAGAAGACGTGTGCGTGGTGGGACTGGCCTGCTTGGCGTGAGTATCCCGGGGCTTTACGGGGTCGGGCGCTGCGGGGGCGAGGGACGGCAAGGGATGGCGCGGCACCTCGTGCACCCCCCAGGTGTGTAGCGCTGTGAGATAGGCGCGCAGGTCTTGGGTCAGCGATCGCAATTCATCGGACGGCGAGAGAGGCTGACTCAATGTTCGCTCCTTGAGCATCGCTCCCGGGTCAACGCGCGGTTCGGAGTCGGTCCACGACGCGGGTGAGGATTTCATGGGCCAGTCGTTGCTTTGACATTTGGGGGAGGTCTTCGATCCGGCCATCGTCGTACAGAATCACGACTTTGTTTTCCTCACTGCGGAACCCGATCCCCTCCTGGCCGACATCATTCGCGACGATCATATCAAGATGTTTCGCCTGCACCTTTTTCTGCGCATTGGTCAGTAAATCCTCGGTTTCGGCGGCGAATCCAACGAGAACGCGCTTGCCCTTGCGTTGGCCGAGCTCTGCCAGAATGTCGGGGTTGCGTACCAGCTCGAGCAGTTGCACCTCTTCCGATTTCTTGACCTTGTACGGCAATGCCTGCTTTGGACGGTAGTCGGACACGGCGGCAGCCTTGATGACGACATCGACACGTTCATATTCGCTCAAGACGGCGTCACGCATTTCGCTGGCTGTTCTCACTTGACAGGTCTTCACCCCAGGGGGTGGGGTTAAAGCGGTGGGCCCGGACACGAGGATCACCTCGGCCCCACGCGCGGAGGCCGCCTGGGCGATGGCGTAGCCCATCTTGCCCGAGGATGGATTGGAGATATAGCGTACGGTGTCGAGTGGCTCCTGCGTCGGACCCGCCGTCACGAGTATCCTACAGCCCGCCAGATCCTTGACGCTGGCAGGCCGTGCTAAGCGCTCGATCACGCGTTGGGCGATGCGCTCCGGTTCGGCCAACCTTCCCTGTCCAACCTTCCCGCTCGCCAGCACACCGTGCTCGGCCTCGATGATTTCTACCCCCAGTGCTTTGAGTCGGGTCAGGTTACCTTGCACGATCGGATTGGTATACATATTGGTTTCCATGGCGGGCGCAAGGACGACCGGAGCCGCTGTCGTCAATAAGAACGTGGAGAGCAAGTCGTCGGCGATCCCATTGGCGTACTTGCCGATGATATCCGCTGTTGCCGGCGCAACCAGCGCCATGTCGCCGATCTCAGCCATCCAGATATGCTTCATACGCGGGTCTGTGGACCGAAACGCTTCATCATCCAGCAGGACGGGGTTGTGCGACAGCGTTTGAAACGTCAGCGGACCAACGAAATGACAGGCAGCGCGGGTCATGATGGTGACGACATCGGCGCCGGCCTTGGTCAGGCGTCGCAAAATCTCCACCGCTTTGAAAGCGGCAATGCTGCCCGTGACGCCGAGGACGACGGTCTTGCCCCGCAACGGTAACGTTTCACTCATGGATCCATCCATCCAGTTCGGCGAAAATCGGGTAGTGACGGTTCAGGCGCTGCACACGGCATCGGTCGGCCAGGATAATCGCCTGAAGGCATTGTGTCGCGGCCTCAAGGTCGTCATTCACGATGACATAGTCATACAGGCGGTAATGCGCCATTTCTTTGGGGGCGATGGCGAGGCGTTTCCGCAGGGTAGCCTCCTCGTCGGCGTTACGTTCGCGTAAGCGCCGTTCGAGCTCTGCCAGGGACGGTGGCAGGATGAAGATGTAGACGGCCTCTATGTTCTGTTGGCGTAACGAGGCGGCTCCCTGATAGTCGATGACGAGCAGGGCGTCGAGCCCCTGGGTACAGAGACGTTCGACCTCGAGGCGTGAGGTACCGTAGAAGTAGCCGTGTACCGAGGCCCATTCCAGAAACTCGCCTGCTTGGCGGCGCCGTTCGAACTCTTCCGGAGAGAGGAAGTAATAATCGTGTCCTTCCTCCTCACCGGGGCGTCGAGGGCGCGTCGTACAGGTGATCGCCCGGGCCACGTTCGGTGTGCGAGCGATGACGGCCTGCGCCAGCGTGCTTTTGCCGCCGCCCGAGGGGGCCGAGAGCACCAGGATGCGGCCACGGGCCGCCATCTCAGCGGGCCTACTCGATGTTTTGGGCTTGCTCACGAATGCGCTCAAGCTCGCTTTTGATGTCGATGACAAGGGCGGCGATCTCGCTATCGGCGACCTTCGAGCTGGTAGTGTTGATTTCGCGATTCATTTCTTGGAGGAGAAAATCGAGCTTGCGTCCGACGGGCTCGGTCGCGTGCAACAAGCGTTTGAACTCGGCGAGATGGGTGTGCAGCCGCGTCATCTCTTCGGTGACGTCGCTGCGCTCGGCGTAGAAGACCACTTCCTGGGCGAGCCGAGCGGGATCGATTTCGAGGTCGCCAAATAGACGGCTGATTCGTCCCTCTAATTTCTGTCTATACTCGATCAAGAGGGACGGAAGACGGCTTTCGATCTGCGCCTGCCAGTCCTCGATGAGTTGTACCCGCTGCAGGAGATCACGCCCCAGCGCCTCACCCTCGCTGAGGCGCGTGTGCTGGAGATTGGCTAACGCGATCTCTAATGCCTCTTGAATGGCCGGCCACAGATCTTCGCTTTGGTGTTCATTTTCCTCGAGGCGCACGATCTCGCGCAGTTCCATGAGTGTCGCGAGATTCACTTGGCTGCCGATGCCGAGTTCACGCCCCAGTTCGGTGAGGGCGGTGTAGAGCTGCCGAGCCAGGGCGTGATCGACTACCAAGCGGCGCGATGACGAGGCGGTGAAATCGACCGAAACGTGGGCATCGAAGCGGCCTCGCGAGAAACGCGAGCGGATGATCTCGCGAATGCGATTTTCGACGGCGGCAAAACTCCGCGGCGTTTTGACGGCGATTTCGCAATACCGATGGTTGAGGGAGCGGACCTCGACGACGCAGGCCCCCCCCGAAACCTGAACCTCCCCTCGACCGTAGCCGGTCATGCTACGAATCATGGCGATCACGTCCCATATGGCGACTCCACTGCTGAACGCCCATACAATGTACGCTGGGACACTACAACGACTGCTAAATCGAGCGATCGTCCCACGCGAGTTGATGGAATTGTGGTTTATTGTGCGCAAACTTCGGTCAAAACGCAAGCGCAATTCGCCCTGCTGCGGTCACGCCCTTCTCGATTCGGCCTCTTGACGTCGGGATTTGCACCCAACAACAGCCTTGCCGTTCGCTATTGACGCTTCTTAGGGGCTCTGTTATGGTGATCTCGAACTTTCGGAAGGCTAAACCCCGGCACGCCAGAGGGCAACGCACGAGGGCAGCAGCAATGGCATGGGATGATTTTCACTTTCGCAAAGGATTTGGGGGAGGCTATAGGCGGCCGTCGTTTCGCCTGCCCCGTGTGCGCCTGGCGCAACTGAGCCCACAGGTGCTCTGGGCGATGCTCGGAGGCCTGGTAGTGATTTGGTTGGCGAGTGGCGCCTATATCGTCGGACCAGATCAACGGGGCATCGTCTTGCGGTTCGGCCAACATATCGCCACTACTGATCCGGGCGTTCATTGGCACTGGCCGTATCCCTTTGAAACAGTCCTCCGACCGAAGGTCACTGAGGTGCAACGGGTCGAGATCGGGTTCCGTACGATCGATCCAGGATCACCGGCGCGTTATGCCGATGTGGCTTCTGAGTCGCTGATGCTGACCGGCGATGAAAATATCATTGACATCGATCTCGTTGTGCAGTACCGCATCGCTGATCCCACCAAATTTCTCTTCCGAGTTCGTCACCTGCCGGATACCGTAAAAAGTGCTGCCGAAGCCGCCCTGCGTGAAGTCATCGGACGTCGCCGAATCGACGAGGCACTGACGGTGGGCAAACTCGACATTCAGGAGGAAACGAAGGTGCTCTTACAATCCATCTTGAATGCGTACGATGCGGGTGTGTATATCGTTGCTGTCCAACTGCAGGATGTCCAGCCGCCCAAACAGGTTCTCGATGCGTTTAAGGATGTTGCCAGCGCGCGTGAAGACCGGAGCCGTTTGATCAATGAGGCTGAAGGCTACCGGAACGCCGTCATTCCGGAAGTGCGCGGGAAAGTTGAAACCGTATTGCGGGAAGCAGAGGCCTATCGCGAGGAAAAAATCCGCCGGGCACAGGGAGAGGCGCAACGGTTCTTGCAGATCTTGCAGGAGTACCGAAAGGCCAGAGACGTCACCCGCAAGCGTCTGGTCTTGGAGACGCTCGAGGAAGTCCTTCCCCAAATGGAAAAAATCATCATCGAGGAAGGGGTCGGTAATACCAACCTGCTGCCGGTCCTACCATTGGGGAAGCGTGACGGTTTGCCCGATCTCGATGGTAACAGTCAGCAACGTTAAGCTGCAGAGGAAGTGGTGATGCCGCGAGCCCTAGCTCTTTGGGTGCTCCTCATCGGCTGCCTGCTGTTGATAATAGCGTCACGCTTGTTCTTCTCGCTCTCTGAGACCGAGCAAGCCGTCATCACACAACTTGGGCGACCGGTTCGCCTAGTACAAACCCCTGGACTCCACGTCAAAGTGCCCTTCTTGCAGCAGTTGACCGTTTTTGAGAGGCGCCTCCTGGACTATGATTCCGCCCCCGCCCCTGTGATCACGCGCGACAAGAAAAATCTGGTGGTCGATAACTATGCGAAATGGTTCATTCAAGACCCCCTAAAATTCCTGCAGACAGTCCAGAACGAGGCTGGCGCCCAGGCGCGCCTCGACGATATCCTGTACTCCAAGGTCCGGGAACAATTGGGATTACACGATTTGGTTGAGGTGATTGCTACCGAGCGGGACGCGATCATGCGGGCCGTGACCAGAAGCAGTCATGAGGCGGCGGCCGCCTATGGCATTGCGGTGGTCGATGTGCGTATCAAGCGCGCCGATCTACCCCCAGAAAATGCCCAAGCTGTGTATGGACGCATGCGCACCGAACGCGAACGCGAAGCTAAACGTTACCGCTCGGAGGGACAGGAGGAAGCCCTGAAAATTCGCGCCGAGACCGATAAGCTGCGGACGATCATGCTGGCCGAAGCCTATGAGAAAGAGCAAGCCATTCGTGGCGAGGGCGATGCGCAGGCCATTCGTATCTACGCTGAGGCCTTCCAACAGGATGCGGATTTCTATACCTTCGTGCGGACTCTCGAAGCCTATCGGAAATCCCTAAAGGGTAAGACAACCCTGTTATTACCTCCTCATATGGAGTTTCTGAAGTACCTGCGTGAGTAGAGTGACGATTATGGCACAGCGCCGTGCTCAGCCGACGTATTTCCAACTTTCGCGCTCGGCGCATTATAGTCTGATGTTTGCGATCCCGTTGCTCCTGGCTTATGAAGGGTTGGCGCTGTTGCTGAATCAGTCCGATTTGTATGGTGTTCGCAACGGCGCCGATGTATTCCTCAAGTTGTTCTTATCCTATGTCGGCATTCATGGATTCTTCGGATTCGGGGCCGCCATGGTCGTCGCCCTGATCTTGTTGCGCTGGATTGGCGGGGCGCTGCGCTTCGGCCGCGTGCGCGTGACGATCCTGGCGGGGATGTTGGTCGAAAGCGTCGTCTATTCGCTAGTCTTCGGAGCGGTGGTGGGGGCGATTACGCGTCTCCTCTTGGCTCAACCCCTTCCCCTCAGTCGGTCGGCGCAAATCATGGTGTCCCTGGGAGCGGGGATTTATGAGGAGTTTGTGTTTCGCGTGCTGCTTCTCGGGGCATTGATCTTTGTTTGTCGTCGCGTGCTGCGTCTACAGGACCTCCTGGCCTATGGCATTGCCGCCATTCTGGGCGCGACATTATTCTCCGCCTTCCATTACATAGGGCCGTTCGGTGATGCGTGGCAACTCCCCTCGTTTCTCTTCCGCTTCATCGCCGGACTGATCTTAACGGGCCTGTATTTCGCTCGCGGTTATGGTATTACAGCATATACACATAGCTTCTACGATCTATGGTTAACTTTCAACATGATTTGACAAGGAGTTTATCGGATGGCAACACATGAAGATATCGAACATTATTTGATTCAGCTTGGGCTTCCTTATGAAACAGTGAATAATAATATGTGGGTCGTCCGTGAAGCGGCTAACATTGTGATTACCTATGATTCCCCACTGGTGATATTTCGGGCCAAGCTTATGGACATTCCACACAAGAATCGTGAAGCTTTTTTCAAATTACTGCTTGAGCTGAATGCAACACATATGATCCATGGTGCTTATGGTCTCGAAGACGATAGTGTGGTGCTGATTGACACTTTACAGGCGGAAAATCTCGATTATAACGAATTTCAGGCCACATTGGATGCGATGATATTGTCGCTGACACAGGATTATCAAATATTGAACCCATTCCGCGAGTAGCTGAAAAACCGATCATGGGTATGACGATAACCTGCAGGATTTTTGGGAGGAAAGACCATGGGTCTTCTCGACAGGGTAGCAACAGTGATCAAGTCCAATCTGAATTATCTCATCAATAAGGCCGAGAATCCCGAGAAAATGCTCGATCAAATTCTGCTTCAGATGCGAGAGCAACTGGTGGAAGCCAAACGGGAAGTCGCTGTGGCGATTGCCGATGAGAAACGCCTGGGGGCACAGCTTGAGGCGGAGCTCGAACAAGTCCGCGAATGGGAGCGGCGAGCAATGCTCGCCGTGCAAAAAAATGACGATGAATTAGCGCGAGAGGCGTTGCGACGTAAAGCCGACCACGAGAAAATCGCCATCGGCTATAAGCAACAATGGGATGCGCAGAAGGCCAGTACAGAGAACTTAAAAAATGCCCTCCGCGCCCTCAGTCAGAAAATCGAGGAAGCAGCGCGAAAGAAAAACCTCTTGATTGCTCGCCAAAAGCGGGCTGAAGCGCAAAAGCATATTCATGAAGTGATGACTGGGTTGAGCGATACTAGTGCCTTTGAAGCCTTCGATCGTATGGCTACCAAGGTCGAACAGATCGAAGCCCAAGCCAGTGCCTCGGTGGAGATCGCGCAGGAACTGAGCGGTGACACTCTGGAACAACGCTTCCGAGCCCTTGAAGGTTCCTCTGACGTTGACCAAGAGCTGCTGGCGTTGAAGGCCAGAATGCAAAAACAGCTCCCGACTCAATCCAATGAATCTTGAGGCGTCGTGGCAGAAGCCCTGCCATGGGGGGAGGTAGGACCTATCCTCCTTCCCCCACTGTTGGGGCCATCCGCCCTGTCTCAGCCTGTCAGAGAGGCCGCTCAAACCTTTAGGGGCGCATAATGACGGAGCCCAGGATCACGCCAAGCGCGATGAAGATCCCTGCCAGAAAAAGGGCGGCGGCTGTGCTATTCTCTTCCGTCAACTTTTTCTCCAAATCAAAGGGGGCGAAGGCGTCGACCAAGCGATAGACAACCATCAGAATCACCAGCCCGACAGCGCCGTAGATCCCCATTAAGATCAGTGTCAGGATAAAGCGACCCATGCCCTCCTCCCGCCGAGCGACTTAATTAGCTTGTGCGCAGCCTAGCACACCGCCAGATACTCGCTCCACACTACGACTGCGCCCGCCTTATACCGGAGCTGCAGACTCGATTTCCATCTCCAGTCCTGCCTGTGGCAGACTCTTGACCTTGATACATGCAGGACTTTCAGGTTGGACGAATAATACGCGTCGTAAACCTCAGTCGATCTAAGCACCCCCCTGCTCTCGGTCACAGAAACCATCTCTTTCACGGGTTTGTGGAGTGACAACCGTCCTGTTCTGAAAAGCCTTGAGGTTTTGAAGACCGTGCCGGGGTTGTGCTTCACTCCCCTGCAGTGACTCATGGGTCGTGAGGTTGGTTCTAACTTGTCCCGACACGGCTGGGCCATTCCGCAGTGGAGTAGCAGGCGATCTCGGCGAAGCGATCTGTCGCACTTGGGCACCGACGGCGATTGTGCACTGCGTATTCGGTTCTCCCCACCGCTTGACCATAATTTCGCCCGTGTCGTGGCCTTTGCACCATAATTCCGTGCATCAGGGTCCGCACCCTAACACATTCGCAGCTTCGATGCAATGCCTTTTGCTGTGAGGTGTTCCTTGACTTTTATGGCTTCGTTGCGTATGCTCCTGCCAGCTATCTGGTGCAGAGGGCCTGTGGATCTTGGCAGGGGACGTCAAGGGAGCACGCGGTCTATGGGTATATCTATGGCTCCGCGAAGTCAGCATTCAAAGGCGGGGATGCTGAGCAAGGTGCTCATCGGAGGGATATTCGTGGCCGCGCTGCTTGGAGGCAGCGTGTGGGTGGTCACCCAAGTGCTTGGCTCTCGTGACGCTTCGCCAAGACAAACCGCTGAGCACCCAGTTGAGACGTCGATGTTTAGTTATGCCGTTAGCGTCGAACCGGAACGCCTTCGGATCAGTGGGGTGGCCAATCTCCCCAATGGAACCATCTTGGTGGGGACTTTGGACAAAGTCGGTTTCGGGCCCCTTGAAATGAAAGAAGCTCTGGTGATGAACCGCATCTTTGCCATGGAATTTGGACCGGAATTGTATGTGGCCTACCCCTGGATAGGGCAGGTCCGAGCCCTTACCGCTGGTACGTATCGGATCAGCGTCGAATTCGATCCAGCGCAGCAGTCGCCATTTGTTCGTGAGTCGTTATGGCGTCGAAACGTAAATTCAAACCCAACGGCGGATGGGGAGGATTCGCGTGAAGTTGCTCCGGCTGTGTATCGTGTGGCAACGACCTTCGCCATGGGCACCCCCCAGGAGCAACAGGAGGCGCAGGTGCGGGAGCAGCAGCATCGTCAGGCGATCCGTCAGCATTTAGAGGAAACGATCAGGGGTCTAACGGGTCTCTGGCGGCGTCTGCGCACGCAGTACGAGCAGGATCTGCAGCAAGGTGGATTTCCGAAAACTGATCCTCGCGCCACGGCATGGCAAGCCTGGGCGGCGCAATGGCTTACAGAGTTGAGGACGCTTGGAGAAGAGCAGCGACTGCAGGAAACGACTTCACCGGCGGCACCGTATCGGTTCCTGCGCGATGCAGTGGTGACGATTTATCGTCAAATGCCAGCGGTCAAGGAGTGGTATTTTGAAGTACTGGTCAAAGAGCGGCGTGCCAATGATCCTGAACTCCAACGCGCCGAACAGCAACTGCATTGGGCCTTCGGCGATGCCTTTGCCCAGCTCGGCCACTCTGATGTCCCTCAGCCTACCCTCAAGCCTGAGAGCACCAAGAGGACGGTCATGATCACAGCCCCCCTGGTCAACATCCGTCGCGGCCCTGGAATGAGCCATGAGGCATTCAGCCAACTTAAGAAGGACGCGGTGCTCGATTTCCTGCAGGAACAGGGAGAGTGGTTTCAGGTCAAACTCTCCGATGGACAGGTCGGATGGGTCCATCGTAACGTAGCGAGTGCGGGGCCTGGCGCCGATGGCTCGACGGATGGCGCAGAGCAGGACAACGGCAACGCGGTATTTTCGGAACGACGTGCGCCCCTTAGGCTTGAGCCGATGGCATTACCGGCGACGCCGGTAGACTACCTCCCTCGCCCAACCCCTGATGAATTCAGGGTCTATGCGGATATTGAACAGCAGCTGCGGAATCTCATGGTTGGGTCAGCCGTGGAACGTCTGATGGCCGAGCAGCGTGTCGTGCAACGGGTCTCAGAGAAATACGGCGTGTCCCCAGGTCTACTGTGGAATATCTATCTGAAAGTACAAGGTTGGGAAGTTCGACCCTAAGGGGGTACGACATGGGCGTGACTCAAGAGCTTGGACAGCTGGTAGCCAGCACCGGACATGACGCACTCACGCCGTCGGTGATCGAGCGGGCGAAATGGGCGATCATGGATGGCGTGGCCGCAATGCTTGCTGGCAGCACTGAGCCAGCAAGCGCTATCGTTACCAGCTTGATCCAGGAGTTTGGCGGGGCTCCCATGGCGACGATCGTCGGTCGGGGTGTGCGCACAACCCTGCCGTGGGCAGCATACGTCAATGGAACGATGGCTCATGCCCTGGATTATGACGATATTAGTTGGCCGATGGGAGGGCACCCCACGGCTCCGCTGTTGCCAGTGATTTTGGCACTCGGTGAACAGTATCACGTCACGGGGAGGGAGGCTCTGCTCGCCTACGTGGTGGGATTCGAAGTTGAGGCCAAGCTCGGACGTGCCGTCAACATGGTGCACTATGAGAAGGGATGGCATCCAACTGCCACCCTTGGAACCTTTGGGGCCGCGGCTGCTGCGGGCAAATTATTACAGCTCAACTCCGAAGAGCTGACTCACGCCTTTGGCATCGCAGCCTCCGAAGCATCAGGTCTGAAGGAAAATTTTGGGACGATGACTAAACCGCTGCACGTAGGACATTGTGCAAAGAATGGGCTAGTGGCGGCGCTCTTGGCGAAGCGAGGCTTTACGGCAGCTACCGAAGCCCTTGAGGGGCACTTCGGCTTCGGCAATCTCTTCGTCGGCCCTGGAGTGGTGGATTTCACGTTGGTCACTAAGGAGTTTGGAAACCCCTGGGAGCTTGCCTCAACGGGTGTCGTGTTCAAGGCGTATCCGTGCTGTGGCAGTACACACGCTGCCGTTGATGCTATGCTGGCGCTGCGTACGACTTATGGGCTCAGCGTAGAGGCCATTGCAGGCATTGAGGCGCGCGTCCAACCTAACCGAGTGCATGTCCTTGTCCACCCCCGCCCTCGCACGGGATTGGAGGCCAAGTTCAGCCTTGAATACTGTGTGGCGACGGCGGCGCTCGAGGGTGAACTTCGCTTGCGCCATTTCGGCGATGCGTGGGTTAGACGGCCGCAGAATCAAGCCCTTACGGCGAAGACGAAAGGCTTGGTGCATAGCGATGCGACGAATACCCACTCGGAGGTCACCGTTTATCTGCAGGACGGCCGGGTGCTTACACACCGTGTCGCCCATGCAAAAGGGATCACCACGATAGAAGAGCTTCACAGAAAATATCGAGATTGTGCTGAGGGTGTTCTTGCCTCAGAGGCCATTGGTCGGTCCCTCTCTCTCATCGAGCATTTGGAAGAAGTCGGTGACCTGGCGCTCTTACCACAGTCTCTTGGCTAAAAGCGTTGGTCGTCGACGAGGCTCGCTGCATCCAGTCCCTCCGCGCCCGAATCCTTTGCCGTAGCGGCGTAACGTTTAAAGTTTGTCAGAGCACCCGCCGATAAGTCTGCCAACAGGCCTTGCCTCTCCTGTCGCCAGCGCTGGACGAGTTCCTTCGCATCCTCGGCCTGCACCATCGCCATGCAAATCCATCAACCATTGTCAGAAACCTTTGCTGCGCATTCGCTGCTTCGAACCGTCTAGGACCTCCCGGGTCATCTAGGTGAGGAGCGGATTATATGGCGAAAATCGATGCCTTTTTCAAGCTCATGAACGACGTCGGTGCGTCGGATCTCCATCTCGTCGCTGGGTCACAGCCTATCCTTCGTATTCGTGGAGACATGGAGCGCGTCAAGTATAAAGTCCTCGACGACGATGAGCTGACCGCGATGTTGTATGAAATCGCCCCCGAGGAAAAAATCAAGCACTTCGAGGAAACCGGGGATATCGATTTTGCTTACGAGATCCCCGATGTCGCGCGCTACCGGGCCAATTTTTTCCGTCAACTCAACGGCATCGGCGCTGTCTTCCGCCTCATTCCCAGCGCCATCATGACGGCTGATCAACTCGGACTGCCCCCGGTGATCACGCAGCTAGCTACCCTCCATAAGGGGCTGGTGCTAGTGACAGGCCCTACTGGGAGCGGGAAATCCACGACACTAGCGGCGATCGTCGATTATGCCAATAAACATCGTAAGGATCACATCATCACCGTCGAAGATCCGGTAGAATTCGTCCATCGTAGCCAGGGGTGTATCGTGAATCATCGCGAAATCGGGCGTCACACACGGTCGTTCGCTGTGGCGTTGCGCGCGGCATTGCGTGAAGATCCCGACATTATTCTCGTCGGCGAAATGCGTGATCTCGAAACCATTCAACTCGCCATCGAGGCCGCGGCCACTGGTCACTTGGTGTTCGGGACCTTACATACCCAGAGCGCCGCAAAGACGATCGATCGCATCATCGATGTATTCCCCGCCAACCAACAGGAACAGATCCGTTCAACGTTAGCCGACAGTCTGAAAGCGGTGGTCGCCCAAACGTTGTTCAAGCGCGTCGATATCAAAGGACGGTGCGCCGCCCTAGAGATCCTGATCTGCACGCCAGCGTGCGCCAATCTCATTCGCGAGAATAAAACGTTTCAGATCCCGTCAGTGATTCAAACCGGTCGGAAGTACGGTATGCAGTCCCTCGATAACGCCATTGAGGATCTATTGAAGAAAGGATGGATTAGTCCTGAAGAGGCATACAGCAAATGCGTCGACAAATCAAAGTTCGTTCAGTATCTCACCCACAAGCCAGTCGATCCATGGGACTAGAAGGAGTGAGACATGCGTAAGGCCGATGTTGATTTCATCCTCAGTCGGATGCTCGACAGCCACGACAGCGTCTCCGACCTAAACTTCTCTGTAGCCAAGCCACCGCAGGTAGAGGCTGCCGGCGAGTTGACGCCAATCATCATCGACCCAAAGCTGGAACGATTAACGCCTTTTCAGACCGAAAACCTCGCCCTGCATCTCATGCAATGCGATCGTCGCTTGGTGCAACTCCTCATCTCCCAGGGGTCTTGCGATTGCTCGTATGCCCTGATCGGTAAAGCACGCTTCCGGGTCAACATCTTCCAGCAGCGTAACTCCTATTCGATCGTCTTACGCAAATTGAGTACGCAAGTGCAGACGATCGACCAGCTTAAGCTGCCCCCGGTCTTTCACAACATGGCTCACGAGAAAAACGGTCTCATCCTCGTCACCGGCGCAACAGGTAGTGGGAAATCCACCACGCTGGCAGCCCTCATTGATGAGATGAATGACACAAAAGCTGTACATATCGTGACATTGGAGGACCCGATTGAATTTGTGCACCGCCATAAAAAGGCGACGATTAATCAGCGAGAATTAGGCACTGACTTCGATACCTTCGGAAATGGCCTACGCGCAGCTCTCCGCCAAGCCCCGAAAGTCATTCTCGTGGGCGAGATGCGCGATCGTGAAACGGTGGAAATCGCCCTGTCGGCGGCAGAAACAGGCCATTTGGTGTTAAGCACCTTGCATACTGTTGATGCTGGTCAGACCATCAATCGCATCCTTGGGATGTTCGACAAGGATGAAGAGCAACTGGTGCGCATTCGCCTCGCCGATACCTTGCGATGGATTGTCTCACAGCGCCTTCTCCCGAAAATCGGCGGTGGGCGCGTTGCCGCTTTGGAGATTATGGGGACTAACCTCCGCGTGAAGGATTCCATTCTCCATGGAGAGTCGGAAGGCAAAACTTTCTACGAGATCATCGAGGCCGCCGAACCCTTCGGGATGCAAACCTTTGACCAAAGCATTGTCAAATTATTCGAAATCGGTCTGATTACCGAAGAAACCGCGCTGGGGTACGCATCACATAAGTCTGTCGCACGGCGAAGTATCGATGATCTGAAGAAAAGACAAGGACTGATGACTAGCGATATCGAAGAACTGGCCCTCGATACGGATTATGGCAGAGGTGCATTTGGGCGAAGAGTCCGCTAGGGAGGAAAATGATGGAACTGCTATGTGACGCATGTCAGGTGGTCATGCAAATTCCCGATGATCGGGTTCCCCTGAATACGACCTTCCGGGTGACTTGCCCTCGCTGCAAGCAGAAAATCGTTGCTGTTTCTAAAGCATCCGAATCGAAGATGGAAACGAAACACATTCCATCCGATGACAACCTCCCCATGGAAGCAACAGACCCCGAAGAGAAGGCTGTCGAAGAGTTTTCGGTCGAAGCGATCGATGCCCTACAGCCAGGCCAGAGCCTCTCCCTCCTGTGTGTCGATCAGGAAGAGAGCCGCTCATCCCTGAAATCTGTGCTCGGGGAATTGGGTTACAAAGTTGATTGCCCCCTCACTGCAGACCATGCCCTGCAACGGTTACGCTTTGATCAGTACCACCTCATCGTGCTCAGCGATGCCTTTGGCGGTCAAGCGCCGAATCCGATGATGGATTATTTAGCCAATCTTAACATGAGTACGCGACGCGACATGTTTGTCGTGCTACTCGGAGAGCGGTTTAAAACCGCCGATCATTGGCAGGCTTTTGTGGAGAGCGTCAATCTTGTCTGTCATCCAAGCGAGCTTCCACAGCTCCCTACCCTCCTCCGACGCGTTTTCAGTGAGCACGAACGCCTTTATCGGGTCTTCAATGAGTGCTTAATCGCAGCAGGAAAAAAGGTCTAACTCACGTCACAGGCAAAGAGATTCGGTGATGATCATGCCTCTTGGCGCTGCGCCTCCACCAATTCGATGACGGCCATCTTCGCAGCATCCCCTGGGCGGAACCCGACACGTAGCACGCGTGTGTAGCCACCCTGCCGCTCTGCGAAGCGCGGGGCCACATCATCGAATAATTTGCGCACCACAGCGTTGCTGCGCACTACCTTCAAGGCCTGCCGTCGCGCGTGCAGATCGCCCCGCTTCCCCAATGTTACCAGCTTATCAGCGACTCGCCGCAGCTCTTTTGCCTTCGCTTCGGTGGTGATAATGCGCTCGTGCTCGAAGAGGGCTGTGGCAAGATTCCGCATTAAGGCTTTGCGGTGAGCGGTCGTCCTCCCTAACTTTCGCCCTTGCTTCAGATGCCGCATAGTATCTACGCCCTCCTCTCGACCACGCCCTACTCCTCCGGTTCGGTTTGGACTACCTCCGCCTTCGCCAGCTCGGCCAAGATATCTTCATCGAGCTTCATCCCGAGACTGAGGCCTAGGGTTTCCAGGATCTCTTTGATTTCGTTCAAGGATTTTCGACCGAAATTGCGGGTTTTCAACATTTCGGCTTCGGTCTTTTGGACTAACTCACCGATGTTCCTGATATTGGCGTTCTTCAAGCAATTATACGAGCGTACCGAGAGCTCTAACTCATCGACGCTACGTTTAAGATTTTCCAAGAGGCGGACGCGGTCGACATCGACCGTAGGCACTTCAGTACGGGCCTCTTCCTTGAAATTCACGAAGATTTCCAGGTGATCACGAAGAATTTGTGCCGCCTGGGAGACCGCTTCCTCCGGTGTAATACTGCCATTGGTCGTCACTTCAAGCACCAGCTTATCGTAATCCGTACGGCGCCCCACACGTGCGTTTTCGACGATGAAGTTGACTTTTTGGACAGGAGAGAAAATGGCATCGATAGGGATCGCTTGTGCCGGCATCTCCTCGTCAAAATTCATTTCCGCCGGAACATACCCCCGTCCTTTTTTCACGGTCATATACATATGTAGCTTGCCGTCTTTGTTCAGGGTGGCGATGTGCAAGTCCGGATTCAAGACCTCGATATCAGGGTCGGTGACGATATCGCCTGCCCTGACCTCACATTCTCCTTCAGCATCGATGGAGATAGTTTTGGGACCATAGCCATGCATTTTCAGCAGGAGCTCTTTGAGGTTGAGAATGATATCCGTGACATCCTCGCGCACGCCGGGGATGGCGGAAAATTCATGATACACTCCATCGATCTGCACAGAGGTCACCGCTGCGCCTTCGAGGGAGGACAATAATACCCGTCGTAGCGCGTTACCAACCGTCGTGCCGAAACCTCGTTCGAAGGGCTCTGCTGTGAAGCGGCCAAAGGTATTCGAACGAGAATCACGATCGACTTCGATGCGCTTCGGCATCTGAAACTCGGATAACATCGTTAACTCCAATCTCCTTGACACCAAAATACCCCTAGTGTTCATTATCCGTAACGGATAACCCTGAGGCCACTGACCTTCAGAAGCGCCCTTATTTCGAGTAGAGTTCAACGATGAGCTGTTCTTGGATAGGTAACGTGATCTGATCGCGTGTCGGGAGCTGTTGGACGATGCCCTTAAATTCCTCCTTATCCAGCTCAAGCCACGGGGGCACGCCGCGTTGTTCCACCGTTTCGAGGGCTGTTTTGATGGGCTCTAGATCGCGACTCCGCTCTCGTACCTGGATGACGTCCCCAGTCTTGACGAGATAAGAGGGGATATCGACTTTGCGATTATTCACCAGGAAGTGCCCATGACAGACAAGCTGGCGCGCCTGGGCTCGGGAGCTGGCGAACCCTAGGCGATAGACAACCGAATCCAGGCGCTGCTCCAATGTGAGCAACAGGTTTTCCCCCGTGATCCCTTTTCGGCGGTCAGCTCTGGCGAAATATCCTCGAAATTGGCGTTCCAGGACCCCGTATATGCGTTTGACTTTTTGTTTCTCGCGCAATTGTAAGCCATATTCCGAAGGCTTTGGCCGACGTTGCCCATGCTGGCCTGGAGCGTAATTTCGCCGGGTAACGGCGCATTTCTCCGAATAGCAACGCTCGCCCTTGAGGAATAATTTCATGCCCTCGCGCCGGCAAAGACGGCAAACCGAACCTATATAACGTGCCAACGCTTCCCTCCTTGTAGATTAGACTCGACGGCGTTTCGGGGGGCGGCAGCCGTTGTGAGGAATGGGTGTGACATCTCGAATGAGATTGATTTCCAATCCAACAGCTTGCAGCGAGCGAATCGCTGCCTCACGGCCTGCGCCGGGGCCTTTCACGCACACCTCAATCTTTCTCATGCCCTGATCCATGGCTTTTCTGGCTGCGGCCTCAGCTGCCACCTGCGCCGCAAACGGCGTACTCTTTCGAGAGCCCTTAAAACCATGGGAGCCCGAACTCGCCCAACAAATCACATTGCCAACGGTATCGGTGATCGTAATGATGGTGTTATTAAACGTCGCCTGGATATGAGCAACACCCTCGGTGACATTTTTTCTTTCGCGGCGTCGCCTGCTCCCACCATCTCGACGGCTTCGTGCCATAATGTTCCCCTATTTCTTCGCTTTCCTCTTGGCACCGACGGTCCGACGTGGTCCTTTCCGTGTCCGTGCATTCGTGCGCGTACGCTGGCCACGCACCGGTAAGCCACGGCGATGGCGCAACCCACGATACGTCCCAATGTCCATCAAGCGTTTGATGTTCACCGAGATCTCGCGGCGGAGGTCGCCCTCAACGACGTAATTCCCCTCAATCACCTCACGGATACGGCTGATCTCTTGTTCGGTCAGATCTTTGACACGCGTATCGGGATTGATGTCCGCGCGCCTCAAAATTTGATTGGCCGTAGAGCGCCCAATGCCGTAGATGTAGGTAAGCGATACTTCCACACGCTTATCCCTCGGGATATCAACCCCCGCAATACGAGCCATGGTGTCCCCCTGTCGCTTTATCGAGGCCTGCCTGGATGGTCTTGGATAGTCTCAGCGGTCGTGCGTCTGCAAGATCCCACGCTTAGCCTTGACGTTGCTTGTGGCGGGGGTTAGTACAAATCACCCGCACCACCCCACGACGGCGAATCACTTTGCATTTCTCGCATCGACGCTTAACCGAGGCTTTGACCTTCATAATTCCCTCGTCTTCACTTGTACCGGTAGGTGATTCTGCCCCGTGAAAGGTCATAAGGTGACAGCTCCACCTTCACTTTGTCCCCGGGGAGTATGCGGATAAAGTTCATCCGGATCTTGCCAGAGACATGGGCCAACACTTTGTGCCCATTCTCGAGCTCGACGCGAAACATGGCGTTTGGCAAAGGTTCAACGACGACTCCCTCTACTTCAATCGCTTCTTCTTTTTCCATAGCCAACGGCCTCAACTGTTGAATGAGACGAAAGACCAATATTCAGAACAAACGTTCATGAGAGTTCACAGAGCCGTGAGAATCTCTGGCCCATTCTCGGTGATTGCCACGGTGTGTTCAAAGTGCGCTGACAACTGCCCATCGGCAGTCACCACGGTCCAGCCATCATCGAGGATTTCCACGTCGGCGTCTCCGAGATTCACCATAGGTTCGATGGCGAGAACCATGCCGGGCTTTAGTCGCGGTCCACGTCCAGGCGGACCAAAGTTAGGAACCTGGGGCTCCTCATGCAGGGCTGTGCCGATGCCATGGCCGACAAATGCTCGAACGACGCTATAGCCCTGCGTTTCCGCATGATTCTGAATCGCATGCGAAATGTCAGACAGGTGCTTTCCGGGTTTGACCTCGTTGATCCCCGCATACAGCGCCTCTTTCGTGATCCCGAGCAAATGCTCGATGGCTGGGGAGACACGACCAACAGGCACGGTAATAGCCGCATCCCCATAATAACCATCCCATATGGCTCCAAGATCGAGCCCGACGATGTCGCCTTCTTTCAGACGCCGTTTCGAGGGAATGCCATGCACGACCTGCTCATTCACCGACACGCAGAGCGACTTGGGAAACCCGCGATAGCCCTTAAACGCCGGGAGTGCTCCTCGTGAACGAATACCCCGCTCGGCAAGCGCATCGAGCTCAAGCGTGGTAACACCTGGTCGGGCGACCTGCTTCAATTCTTGCAGCACTTCTGCGACGATCCGACAAGCCCGCCGCATCTTTTCGATTTCGCTTTTGGATTTGAGAATAATCATAGTTCGCGGTCAACCACCAATGGCCTTGATGATGCGCTTGGTGATGGCATCGATATTGCCCGTCCCATCCACCGTCCTGAGAACCCCGCGGTCACGATAGTACTCGACCAGCGGCTCGGTACTTTTCCGATAGATGGCCAATCGTTCGTGGACAGTCTCGACTTTGTCATCCACGCGCTGGATCAAGGGGCCTCCACAATAGTCGCACCGACCTGGGACCCTTGGCGGATTGAGCACGAGGTTAAACATTGTGCCACAATTCTGGCAGGTTAAACGGCCGCTCATCCGCCGTAGGACCTCGTCAACAGGCACCTCCATGTTGATGACGTAATCAATGGGTTTTTCCAACGACTCCAGAAGCCTGGCCAAAGCCTCCGCCTGCGGAAGCGTGCGGGGAAAACCGTCGAGAATGAAGCCACGGGCACAATCGCATTTCTGCAATCGCTCCTGTATGATCCCGATCATCACGTCATCTGGGACCAAGGCGCCACGGTCCATATACTGCTGAGCTTTGCGTCCGAGAACGGTCTCCGCCTTCACAGCTGCTCGTAGGATGTCGCCAGTGGAGATGTGAGCTATACCATATTCCGCCGCAAGTCGCCTGGCCTGGGTTCCTTTGCCCGCAGCTGGGGGTCCCAAAAAGATAAGCTGCACCCACGTTCCTCCTCAACTCGCATCTCCGCTCCCCTTCGCCCTATCGACGCCCGCGCAAGCGACCTTTCTTGAGGAAGCTTTCATAGTGCCGCATGACTAAGTGGGACTCGATTTGCTGCATCGTGTCCATAGCGACACCTACGACGATGAGCAAGCCGGTTCCGCCGAAATAGAATGGCACGTTCAGATACCGAATCATATAGTCCGGCAAGATGACCACGAACGAGAGATAGAGTGCCCCCACAAAGGTTAACCTGGTCAGCGTGCGATCGATATATTCAGCGGTCCGTTTCCCCGGACGCAAACCGGGGATGAAGCCGCCGTATTTTTTCATGTTCTCGGCGACGTCCATGGGGTTGAAGATGATGGCCGTGTAAAAGTAGCAAAAGAAGAAGATCATCACCACGTTGGCGAGGGTATAGAGCGGCGTAGCGGGGGCCAATGCCGTCGATACCCATTCGAGCCAGGGATGGTGTGTGAAGGTCGCGATCGTCAGGGGAAAACTGATGATCGATGAGGCGAAAATCGGCGGAATCACCCCCGAGGTATTAAGTTTTAATGGCAGATGCGTACTTTGCCCGCCATACATACGGCGGCCAACGACCCGTTTGGCGTATTGAATGGGAATTTTGCGGTGACCGGCCTCCATGAAGACAATGGCCGCGACGACAGCGAGCATAAGCCCGATCAAAAAGATCATCAGTAGTAAATTGAGCTCTCCAGTCTCCATGAGCCTGAAGGTGTTCACGATGGCCGACGGCAGTCGAGCCACGATGCCGGCGAAAATGATGAGGGAAATGCCGTTGCCAATGCCGCGCTCGGTAATTTGCTCCCCCAGCCACATGATGAAGGCGGTGCCAGCCGTCAAGGTGAGCATCGTCATCAATCGGAATGACCATCCGGGAGAGGGTACGACCAATGCCCCAGTGGGGCTTTGCATGCTTTCGAGTCCAAGACTGATGCCAAGCCCTTGAATCGCGCTCAGGACAATGGTGCCGTAGCGCGCATATTGGGTGATTTTCTTGCGGCCTTGCTCGCCTTCCTTTTTCAACTTCTCGAGATAGGGAATCACAACCGTTAGCAGCTCGAGAATAATCGAGGCGCTGATATAGGGCATAATGCCCAGGGCAAAGATCGTGAGGCGGCTTAGGGCCCCGCCTGAGAACATATCGAAGAAACCCAACAGCGTGCCCTGGGTTTGCTGGAAAAAGGCGGCCAGGGCCTGGCCATCGATTCCCGGGGTGGGAATATGGGCCCCGACGCGATACACCGCTAGCAATCCCAGCGTGAACAGAATGCGCTTTTTAAGTTCGGGTATCTTAAAAGCGTTCTGAAATCCTTCAATCACGCTCGATCACCTGAACCTTTCCCCCGGCCGCTTCGATCTTCGCGACAGCCGATTGGCTAAATTTATGGGCATGGACCGTCAAGGCTTTCGTCAGGGCGCCCGTCCCTAGCACCTTAACGCCGTCGTGTCGCGCACGGATCATCCCTCGCTGGACGAGGAGGTCTGGTGTGATCTCCTGGCCGGCGTCAAAGCGTTCGAGCGCTTCAACGTTCACAATCGCATAAACTTTTTTGAAGATGTTCGTAAAGCCACGCTTGGGAAGACGTCGGATGAACGGCATCTGCCCGCCCTCGAACCACGCCGGGATACTCGATCCCGCCCGCGCCGTTTGCCCTTTGCCGCCGCGTCCCGCTGTCTTCCCATGCCCCGAGCCTCGGCCCCGACCGACGATCTTGCGCCGCTTTTTCGATCCTGGTGGCGGTTTCAGTTCGTGCAATTTCATACTTTACTGTCCCTCAGCGATCTCATCAACGTGGACGAGGTGTTGTACTTTCCGAATCATGCCGCGGATTTCGGGGCGGTCCTCACGGATCACCGTTTTGTGCAATTTTGTCAGGCCTAAACCGGTGAGCACCTCTTTGTGTTTGCGAGGCCTACCGATGCCGCTATGGATGAGGGTGATTTTCAGTTTAGCCACGATTCTATCCCTCGACGGGTTCGCGCGCCGCTTGCAAACTCGTCAGCTCTTTCCCACGCATACGGGCCACTTCCTGAGGTTCGCGAATGCTCATTAACCCTGCAAGCGTCGCCTTCACAACGTTGTGAGGATTATTCGAGCCCAGGGATTTCGTGAGGATATCTCCCACTCCCACTGCCTCCATAATGGCCCGTACGGGCCCACCAGCGATAATCCCCGTTCCCTTCGAGGCCGGTTTCAGAAGAACACGCCCCGCTCCGTAGGCGCCCAGGACTTGATGCGGAATCGTCGAACCAGCGAGCGGCACACGGACAAAGCGCTTCTTCGCTTGCTCAATCCCTTTGCGGATGGCTTCTGGCACCTCATTAGCCTTGCCCATGCCGATGCCAACCCGCCCATTCCGATCACCGACGACTACTAGGGCGCTGAAGCTAAATCGCCTTCCCCCTTTGACGACCTTGGCGACCCGATTGATATAGATGATTTTGTCGATCAGCTCGCCCGACACTTCCCGTTCAGAGCTGTATTCCTGCACAAACACACTCCTCTCGCCCACTCAGAACTGCAGACCGCCCTCGCGAGCTCCGTCGGCCAGCGCCTTCACGCGACCATGGTAGATAAAGCCGTTGCGGTCGAAAACCACGCGCGTGATGCCACGCGCCAGCGCCTCTTCCGCCATCAGTGCCCCGACGAGCTTCGCCCCGGCCACGTTCCCACCTGCTGCGCCTTCAACACCTTGGATGCGCTCGCGGAAGGCGGCGCTTAGACTCGACGCCGCTGCGAGGCTTTGCCCATGGATATCGTCGATCAATTGGCAATAAATATGCTTCTTGCTTCTGAAAACGCACAGGCGAGGACGATCTGGGGTCCCTGTCACCTTCTTGCGCACGCGTGCTTGCCGTCGTCGTCGCGCCAACTCCTTGAGTCCAGACTTCATAGACACGACTGTTCCCCCTTAGACGCCTGCCTTCCCCACTTTGCGTCGAATGGTCTCGTCAGCGTAGGCGATGCCCGAGCCCTTATATGGTTCGGGTGGTCTCAATCGGCGAATTTCCGCTGCTACTTGACCGACCTGTTCTTTATTGGCCCCTCGCACCGTGATCAGGTTGCGCTGGCCCACGTCGAACTCGATGCCAGGAGGAGGGGTGACCACGACCGGCTGCGAATAGCCGATGGCGAGTTGTAGGTTTTTCCCCTGCATCTGAACGCGATAGCCTAGGCCGGAGACCACGAGCTGGCGTTGAAACCCTTCGGATACACCATGTACCATATTGAAGATCAGGGTACGCATCAGCCCATGAAGCGCACGACTCTGTTTGGATTCCACTTTCTTGTTGACAAAGATGGTGTGATCATCAAGCGTGACCTCAATCAGCGGAGGAATCGTGCGCGTCAGCCGCCCCCGCGGCCCTGTCACCTCAATGGAATCCTTGACCACTTTTACTTCTACGCCCGAAGGGACGTCGATGGGTTTTTTGCCGATGCGGGACATGACCAGCCTCCCTACCAAACCTGACACAAGAGCTCGCCACCGATGTGTTGTTGACGACATTCGCGGTCGGTCATGACGCCCCGTGAGGTGGAGATGATGGCGACGCCCAACCCATTCAGCACCTTTGGCAACTGGTCAGCGGTGACGTAAATGCGTCGTCCCGGCCTGCTGATGCGCTGAAGGGTCTGAATTACGCTTGACTCGCCGGGATCGTACTTGAGGGTGATGCGAATCATCTGTTTAGGGGGGTCTCCCACCCATTGTGCATCGGCGATGTAACCTTCTTCTTTAAGGATCTCTGCGAGCCGCCATTTAAGCTTCGAAGCTGGAATGTCTGTGGTCTCATGCTTTGCCATGAGCGCGTTACGGATGCGCGTTAAGAAGTCTGCAATCGGATCAGTCATTGTCATACGTTGGTATCCCTCACACGCCCCGCATTGGTGGAAACTCACCAACTCGCCTTTATGATACCGGGGATCTCACCGCGTAGGGCCCGCAATCGAAAGCAAATCCGGCACATCTGGAATTTGCGGAGATACCCACGCGGTCGCCCGCAGATCTGGCAACGATGATAAGCCCGCACCTTGAACTTGGGTGGGCGTTTGGCTTTCGCGATCAAAGATTTCTTCGCCAAGGCTATCCTCTCCTATGCCTCGCGGAATGGCATGCCCAGCAGCGTCAATAAGGTTCGAGCCTCCTCGTCGGTGCGGGCCGTGGTGACGATGATGACACCTAGCCCCTTCACGCGATCGACGGCCTCATAGCTAATCTCAGGAAAAATAATCTGCTCACGGATGCCAAGCGCATAATTGCCGCGTCCGTCGAAAGCATCGGTGGGGACCCCTTTGAAATCTCGCACTCGCGGCAATGCTACATTGATCAAGCGGTCTAAAAACTCGTACATCCGGTCTTGCCGCAGGGTGACTTTGCATCCAATCGACATCCCGGCCCGGAGTTTGAAATTGGCGATCGATTTCTTCGATTTCGTGACCAGCGGTTTTTGACCGGTGATCGTCGCCAGTTCGCTCACCGCCGAGTCCAAAATCTTCGGGTTTTGGATCGCTTCCCCCACTCCCATGTTAACGACGATCTTCTCCAGGCGCGGGACTTGATGGGGGTTCTTGTACGCAAAAGCTTGCTGCATCTGCGGTATGACATCGCGCACATAGTGTTCTTTTAATCGCGCCGGCATGATCGCTCTGCTCTCCTCATCGGTCACGTCTGAGTGGGGGCACTGGCAACGACGGTGTCCTCGTCAAGACGTTTGCCCCACCACATCGCCGCACTTGCGGCAGATTCGCACCTTTTTGCCATTCTCCAAGATTTTTTTGCCGACACGTACAGGGCGGTCGCAACGTGTGCAAACCACCATAACGTTGGACATATGAATCTTGCCTTCGCGTTCGATGATACCGCCTTGTTGTGTGAGACGGCTCGGGCGCGTGTGGCGTTTAATCATATGAACCTTTTCGACGACCAGACGTCCCTCATCGCGGTGGACTCGTAGCACCTTGCCACGCTTGCCTTTGTCCCGCCCGGTGATTACTTCGACGAAATCATCTTTGCGAATGTGCGAAAACGTCGGCGTCTTCTTAGCCATCGCTACAGTACCTCAGGGGCAAGAGAGACGATCTTCATGTATCGTTTCGCGCGCAGTTCACGGGCGACCGGACCGAAGATGCGCGTCCCCACCGGGTCTCCTGCATCGTTGATCAGCACCGCGGCATTGCCGTCGAAGCGAATATAGGAGCCATCTGGCCGTCGCACCTCTTTGGCGGTGCGCACAACGACTGCACGGCGCACCTCGCCTTTCTTTACGGAGCCATTGGGGGCGGCTTCCTTGACGCTGACCACGATGACATCCCCGATGGTTGCATACTTTCGATTGGAGCCACCCAGAGCTCGAATGCACATTACTTTTTTAGCGCCAGTATTGTCGGCAACCTCCAAAACCGTGCGTGGCTGAATCATGTGCTCCTCCGGGTCTCCTGGCTTTCAGCTCGTGCAAGAATGGACATCACGCGCCAACGCTTGTGCCGACTGAGGGGGCGACTTTCGATGATCTGCACCTTGTCCCCAGGCTGGCAGGTATTATTTTCATCATGTGCCATAAAGGTGTGAGATCGCCGCACATAGCGCTTAAATTTGGGATGCTTCATCAGACGGTCGACCCGAACAGTGACCGTTTTGGCCATTTTATTGCTGACGACCTCGCCCACCAGGGTTCTTCTCCGGCCTTGTGCCTGCATGATTTCCTCTCATCGTGTGACGTTGGGCACCCGCGCCGGCATGCGTTCCCGTTCGCGCTGGATCGTTTTCACGCGGGCGATATCGCGCCGGACGGTACGAATGCGACTGACGTTTTCGATTTGTCCGGTGGCCAATTGGAAGCGCAGGTTGAACAATTCTTCCTGGAGCTCTTTCAACTTGCGTTGTAGTTCGTCGGCGGATAGATCCCGCAACTCCGCGGCTTTCATGGCGCTCTCTCCAGTTTAAGCCCCTTGCATGACAAAGCGCGTTTTGATGGGCAATTTATGGGCAGCTAGACGCATGGCTTCGCGGGCGACGCTTTCTTCCACCCCCTCCAGTTCATAGAGGATCTTTCCGGGCCGTACCACAGCCACCCAAAATTCCGGTGCCCCTTTGCCTTTACCCATGCGCGTTTCCTGGGGTTTTTTCGAGACCGGCTTATCCGGGAACACGCGAATCCAGATCTTGCCGCCACGCCGAACATGACGTGTCATCGCGATACGACCGGCCTCGATTTGGCGATTCGTCAGCCAAGCGGGCTCTAAGGCCTTGAGTCCGAAGCTGCCGAAGTTGAGGCTCGAGCCGCGATAAGCCAGTCCTGTCCGCCGCCCCCGATGTTGCTTGCGGTATTTGACTTTTTTCGGCATCAACATATGAACAGATCCTCCGATCGACGAGGCTCACGGCCTCACGCACTGGCCGAGGAGGTCAGAGTTGGGGCTGACGGTTGCGGCATGATCTCGCCTTTGAAGATCCACACTTTAACACCGATGGCCCCATACGTCGTGCGCGCGACCGCCGCCCCATAATCGATGTCCGCTCTAAGCGTGTGCAACGGCACACGGCCTTCGCGATACCACTCGGTGCGCGCCATCTCGGCACCCCCTAGGCGGCCGGAACACGTAATCCGAATGCCCTTCGCCCCCAGCCGCATCGCTGAAGTGACCGCCTTTTTCATGGCGCGGCGAAAGGCGATACGGCGCTCGAGCTGTAGGGCGACGTTTTCAGCGACCAATTGCGCATCGAGTTCGGCGCGTCGGATCTCGATGATATTGACGAAGACCTGCTTCTTGGTCATCGCTTCGAGTTCGGCCTTCAGCTTATCGACTTCGGCCCCTTTGCGGCCGATGATGATACCTGGCCGCGCCGTATGGATATTGATTTTGACGCGTTTCGCAGCGCGTTCGATCTCGATGCGAGCGATCCCGGCGTGGAAGAGCTTGTCCTTGATGTAGTTGCGGATATGGATGTCTTCGTGGAGAAGGTCGCCGTAACCGCGCCGAGCGAACCAATTCGATTCCCAAGTTTTGGTGATTCCTAGACGAAAACCGACGGGATGAACCTTCTGCCCCACTCCGTCCCCCTTTCGCGTAAACGCTATCGCCCCGGATTCGGCGGCCTATCCCGCAAGATGATCCGGATATGGCTGGTGCGCTTCCGAATCGGCGTCGCACGGCCCCGCGCCCTTGGCAGCCAGCGCTTCAAAGTTGGCCCCGGCCCGACCTGGATCTCACTCACCGTCAACGCATCCAGCTCGTCCCGTCCCCCTCTCTCGCGAGCATTTGCCACTGCCGATTTTAGCACCTTTTCGATCAGCCGAGCGGCTTTGCGAGGAGTCAGTGCCAGCACATTGAGTGCATCACCGGCCCCGCGCCCGCGAATGGTGTCTGCGACCTGCCGAGCTTTGCGTGGCGACGTCCGTAGATATTTTCCAATCGCTTTCGCTTCCATAAGTCGTTCCGTATCCTATCACTATCTGCACTGCGATCGGCCGGTTGGGTTCATCCGTCCCCATACATGAATGGCATCAGACAGTCGGTATGTCTGTCCTACTTGAGGGAGAGCACACGCTTGGTATGGCCACTGTGACCGCGGAAAGTTCGCGTTGGGGCGAATTCCCCCAATTTGTGCCCGACCATATTCTCGGTGATATAGACCGGAATGAACCGTTTGCCATTATGGACGGCGATCGTATGCCCGACCAATTCAGGGAAGATCACGGAGCGGCGCGACCATGTCCGAATGATGCGCTTCTCCGATGACCGATTCATCATGGCCACCTTCTCCAGCAATTTACCGTCGATAAACGGTCCCTTCTTCAGCGAGCGAGCCACGCCGATGTCCTCCTCCGCGATGCCTTATTTGCGGCGTTTCAGGATGTATTTGTCTGAGGGGCGTTTCCCACGAGTCTTGGCGCCTTTCGTCGGCCACCCCCATGGACTGACCGGATGGGGATTGCCTTGTCCAGCTTTGCCCTCTCCACCGCCGTGGGGATGATCGACCGGGTTCATAGCCACCCCCCGGACATGAGGCCGCCTTCCCAGCCATCGGTTGCGCCCGGCCTTCCCGATCGAGATATTTTCGTGATCGGGATTGCCTACTTGGCCGATCGTGGCCATACACTCGAGACGCACCATACGGACTTCACCCGACCGCAGCTTGAGTTGTGCGTAATTGCCCTCTTTGGCCATTAGCTGGGCCGAGGTACCAGCAGCGCGTGCCAGCTGACCGCCGCGGCCTGCCATCAACTCAACGTTGTGGACTAAGGTCCCCAAGGGGATATCGCGCAGCGCCAACGCGTTGCCAGTGCGAATCTCGGCTTCCGGGCCTGACATCACGGTGTCCCCCACTCGGAGGCCATTCGGTGCAAGGATGTAACGTTTTTCTCCATCGACGTAGTGAAGCAAAGCGATTCGTGCCGAGCGATTAGGATCATACTCAATCGCAGCCACCTTAGCGGGAATGCTCGTTTTGTCGCGTCGAAAATCGATTAACCGGTACCGCCGCTTATGGCCACCGCCGCGGAAACGCACGCTCACGCGACCATAATTGTTCCGCCCTCCCGTACGCTTCAATGGCCGCAGAAGGCGTTTCTCTGGAGTGCGTTTGGTGATCTCCTCGAAAGTGGAAACGCTCATCTGCCGAAGGCCTGGAGAGGTTGGTTTAAACTTCCGTATAGCCATGGATCCCTCGCTTATAATCCCTCAAAGAACTCGATTTTATCCCCTTCGCGCAGGGTGACGATGGCTTTCTTCTGATCCGGCCGCTTGCCTTCCCGCATCCGAGTCCTTTTGCGCTTCCCTTTAATGAAGACCGTGTTGACCGCCACAACTTTCACCGCAAAGATGCGCTCAACGGCTTCGCGGATCTCCTGTTTATTGGCCCGACGGTCAACCAGAAAGCTGACCTTGTTGTGCTCGGAGTTCTGGGCCAAGCTCTTCTCCGTGATGAGCGGCCGTTGGATGATACCATAAGGATCGGTCATGATGCTAGCCTCTCTTGCAACCTTACTATGGCGTCTTTGGAGCAAAGCAGATGGTCATAGTACAGCAGATCGTAGGTGTTCAACCCTTCGATGGGCAGCACCTTCACATCGGGCAGGTTGCGCGCCGCCAGTCGGATGTTGGTGTTTTCTTCAGCGAGCAGAATCAACGTCCGCCGCTCGAGGCCAAGTCCGCGCAGAAGGCTGACCATCAGCTTCGTCTTGGGTTCAGGCACCTCCAGCTGGTCGACCACCTTGAGCAATCCCTCCTGGACCTTCAGCGATAACGCTGAACAGAGGGCAGCACGTCGTACCTTCTTGGGAACGCGATAGGTATAATCGCGCGGTTTGGGTCCAAAGGCGACGCCGCCGCCTCGCCACAGCGGTGAGCGCGTACTTCCCTGGCGAGCGCGTCCAGTACCTTTTTGCCGCCACGGTTTGCGGCCGCCCCCGCTCACTTCCCCTCTGGTTTTGGTCGAGGCTGTTCCCTGGCGACGATTCGCGAGCTGCATACGCACCACTTCGTGGAACAAATGGCTCTTGACCGCGGTGCCAAAGGCGCTGTCGGAAACCGTCACCCTCTCGATGGGCCTGCCTCGTTGATCCAATACCTCTAGTTCCATAGGGCTACCTCGTTTGCACGGTGCGCTTTATCGCGTGCTCCTCCAGCCTACGGCCGCCACGACAAGACGTCGGCTTCCTTATCGTGCAACATCGTATGTCGTCGCATCATCAAGGCCGCAGGCGTTTTCGCACTTCCACCAAACCACCTCGACTGCCGGGAATAGCTCCCTTGACCAGCAGCAGGTTACGATCCTTGTCCACACGAACGACGACTAAATTGCGGATCGTGCGCCGATCGACGCCATGATGGCCTGCCAGGCGTTTCCCTTTGGGCGTATGCGAGGGGTGGGCTGCGGAACCCACTGAGCCTGGGCCGCGAAAGGTTTCATGCGTGCCGTGCGACCCAGGGTTGCCGGCGAAACCATAGCGTTTGACGACGCCGGTGAAGCCCCGCCCTTTCGTCGTGCCCGCGACATCGACACGCTCGCCCTCTTGGAAGAGGTCGACCCGTAACTCCTCACCTTCCGAGAAGGTTTTCTCCCCGGTCGCTTTGAACTCCCGCAGATGGCGAACCGGCTGTGTATTATGTTTGCTGAAATGTCCTCGCTGCGGTTTATTCGTGCCCTTCGGTTTCGGCAGATAGCCAACCTGAATGGCGTCGTAGCCATCGTTCGCTTGTGTTTTAATCTGTACGACCCAGCACGGACCGACCTCGATCGCCGTGCAAGGGATCAGTGATCCATCTTGCATGAAGACCTGTGTCATTCCCAGCTTTCTGCCGAGCAATCCACTAATCATAGCTGATCCCCATTCGCGTCTCGCTTAGAGCTTGATTTCGACATCCACGCCGGCCGAAAGATCGAGTTTCATGAGCGCATCAACGGTTTGCGGTGTGGGCTCGATGATGTCTAACAGGCGCTTGTGCGTACGCAACTCGAATTGTTCGCGAGACTTCTTATCGACATGGGGCGAGCGCAAAACGGTGAAGCGATTCTTCACCGTTGGCAACGGAATGGGGCCTAAGACTTTGGCGCCAGTCCGTTTTGCCGTATCCACGATTTCCATCACAGACTGGTCGAGAATCCGGTGGTCGTAGGCTTTCAGCCTAATACGGATTTTCTGCCCAGAGGTAGCCATTGTTCCCCCACAACGCTCCCGTTGAGAACAGCAGGGCCTGGCCCGTATGGAGCACATACCGGGCCAGGCCCTGTCCTGCGTATGCGCAGACGTGTGTTACTACTCGACGATCTCCGTCACCACACCAGCGCCAACGGTGCGGCCACCCTCACGGATGGCGAAGCGCAGTCCAGCTTCAAGGGCGATCGGCGTGATCAGCGTTACATCCATGGTGATATTATCGCCCGGCATGACCATTTCAACCCCTTCGGGCAGTTCAACGGACCCCGTTACGTCAGTTGTCCGGAAGTAGAACTGTGGCCGATAGCCTTTGAAGAAGGGGGTATGGCGACCACCCTCCTCTTTGGTCAAGATGTAGGTCTCTGCCTTGAAGCGGGTGTGTGGTGTGATGCTCCCGGGTTTGGCCAGTACCTGCCCGCGCTCTACCTCCTCGCGCTTGATGCCGCGCAGGAGCACGCCGACGTTGTCCCCCGCCTGTCCCTCGTCGAGGATCTTACGGAACATCTCCACGCCGGTGGCGACGGTCTTAAGCGTGGGACGGAAACCGACGATTTCGACTTCTTCGCCAACCTTGATTCTGCCACGCTCGACGCGCCCCGTGACGACAGTCCCCCGCCCAGAGATCGTAAAGACGTCTTCCACTGGCATGAGGAACGGCTTATCGATCTCCCGGGTGGGCAACGGGACATAATTATCCACCGCTTCCATCAACTCATCGATGGACTTTACCCAGTTGGGATCGCCTTCTAGTGCTTTTAGGGCGCTGCCGCGGATCACCGGGATCTCATCGCCGGGGAACTCGTATTTGGTCAAGAGTTCCCGTACTTCCAACTCAACCAGCTCGAGTAATTCGGGATCATCGACGGCATCGCATTTGTTCATGTAGACCACAATGGCTGGTACGCCGACTTGGCGCGCCAACAGAATGTGCTCGCGTGTTTGCGGCATTGGTCCATCGGTGGCGGCGACGACGAGGATAGCGCCATCCATTTGGGCGGCACCGGTGATCATGTTTTTGATGTAATCGGCATGCCCAGGGCAATCCACGTGAGCGTAGTGGCGTTTCTCGGTCTCATATTCGACATGGGCGATGGCAATGGTGATACCGCGCTCTCGCTCCTCGGGTGCCTTATCGATCTGTTCAAACGCCACGTAATTCGCCAACTTTCGCTCTGCCAAGATCTTGGTAATCGCGCTTGTCAACGTCGTCTTGCCGTGGTCGATATGCCCGATAGTGCCGATGTTGACATGCGGCTTTGTCCGGACAAACCGCTCCTTCGCCATACTACCCTCCTCTTCCCATAGGGCCGTGCACCTCCCTGGCGCCTCACGCAGGCGACGCACGAGTCACCTGCGGGGTTCCGCGTTACATGGCCAGTTCTTTCTCCGCTTGCCCCTTCTTCCCCTTAAAGAGGAGTTCCTCCGCCAGGTTAAAGGGAACCTCTTGGTATGCACTGAAATGCATCGTGTAGGTCGCGCGGCCCTGTGACAGCGACCGTAGGTCGGTCGCATAGCCAAACATTTCGGCTAATGGCACGCGCGCCGAGATCACACGAGCGCCGGCACGCGTCGTCACCGCTTTGATGTTGCCGCGGCGGGAGTTCAAGTTGCCGATGACATCCCCCATGAACTCCTCGGGGGTCACGACTTCGACCTCCATAATGGGTTCGAGGAGCACGCCACCCGCTTTCTTGGCCCCTTCTTTAAAGGCCATCGAGCCGGCGATCTTGAACGCCAACTCCGAAGAATCGACCTCGTGATATGACCCATCATACACTCGGACGCGGACATCGACGATAGGATAACCTGCAAACACACCAGCTTCCATCGCCTCTTGCACGCCCTGCTTTACCGCTGGAATATATTCGCGCGGAATGACGCCACCGACAATGGCATCGACGAACTCAAAGCCAGCCCCCCGTTCCATCGGTTCGAGTTCGAGCCACACATGGCCGTATTGACCGCGCCCGCCCGACTGGCGGATGAATTTCCCCTCGACCTTGACGCTGCGCCTGATCGTCTCTTTGTAGGCGACTTGGGGTTTTGACACGTTGGCGCCGATTTTGAACTCGCGGAAGAGGCGATCGACCAGGATTTCCAGATGCAATTCCCCCATTCCCGAGATGAGCGTTTGACCAGTGTCGCGGTCGGTCGAAATTTTGAACGTTGGGTCTTCCTGTGCCAACTTGTGGAGGGTGAGGCCTAATTTCTCTTGATCAGCTTTCGTTTTCGGCTCGATGGCCACGGCGATCACGGGTTCGGGAAAGGCCATCGACTCGAGAACGATGGGGGCCTCCTCAGAGGCCAGCGTGTCGCCAGTGAGGGTCTTTTTCAGACCGACCGTGGCGGCGATGTCACCGGCGCGCACCAACTCCACATCTTCCCGTTTGTTCGCATGCATACGCAGCAGGCGACCAACCCGTTCGCGGACATCTTTAGAGGTATTGAGGACATGGTCTCCGACCCGTAGGGTGCCGGAGTATACCCGCAAAAAGGCCAGCTGTCCGACATAGGGGTCAGTCATGATCTTGAACACCAAAGCTGCTGCTGGAGCTCGCTCGTCCGCCTCTCTGATCTCTTCCTCGCCCCTGGGATTGACCCCGCGTACAGGCGGGATATCGAGCGGAGAGGGCAGATATTTGACGATGGCATCTAGGAGGGGCTGCACGCCTTTGTTCTTGAAGGCAGCCCCGCAAACCACCGGGACCAGATGATTGGCGATCGTCTCTCGACGAATGACAGCCTCGATCTCTTCTGGCGTGAGCGCTTCGCCTTCGAGATAGCGCATTAAGAAAGCCTCATCGTATTCTGCCAAGGCCTCGAGCAGACGCACGCGCGCCGCCTCGGCTTCCTCCTGGTATGCCGCCGGGATCGCTTCAACACGGAAGGTCGCCCCTAACGACTCTTCTTCGTAGATGATGGCCTGCATGCGGATCAGATCGATGACGCCTTGGAAACTCTGCTCAATCCCGAGGGGGAGCTGCAGGACCAAGGGATGGGCCCCAAGCTTATCGCGAATCTCTTGGACACAACGATGGAAATCCGCCCCGGTGCGATCCAGCTTGTTGATGAATGCTATACGCGGCACGCCGTATTTCTCCGCTTGCCGCCACACCGTTTCAGATTGTGGCTCCACGCCCCCAACGGCGCAGAAGACTCCAACGGCGCCATCCAGCACGCGCAGCGAGCGCTCTACTTCGGCGGTGAAGTCCACATGGCCGGGGGTGTCGATGATGTTGATTTGATGCTCCAGCCAAAAACAGGTCGTGGCTGCCGAGGTGATGGTAATGCCGCGCTCCTGCTCCTGTGGCATCCAGTCCATCGTGGCGGAGCCTTCATGGACCTCCCCCATGCGATGCGCCCGGCCGGTATAGTAGAGAATCCGTTCAGTCGTCGTCGTCTTGCCGGCGTCGATGTGGGCGATGATGCCGATATTGCGGATTTTCGTCAGTTGTTGTGCTTGTGCCAAGATCGCTCACCTCGGACTCACCACCGATAATGCGCGAAAGCTTTATTGGCCTCCGCCATCTTGTGGGTATCCTCTTTTTTCTTGATGGACAACCCGGTATTATTGGCGGCATCCAGCAACTCGGCCGCTAAGCGTTGCTGCATGGTACGTTCGCTGCGAGACCGAGCGGCCTGGATGATCCAACGACTGCTCAATGCCTGCCGTCGTTCGGGGCGAACCTCGACCGGTACTTGATAGGTCGAGCCCCCCACCCGGCGCGATTTCACCTCCAGGACCGGCTTCACATTGTCCAGCGCCCGCTTGAAGATGGTCAGCGGGTCTTGCTTACTGCGCTCACCGACGGTCTCGAGAGCGCCGTAGAAGATGCGCTCAGCGACGCTTTTCTTGCCGCCTACCATTAAGACGTTGATGAACTTCGTTACCATGGTGTCGTGGAATTTGGGGTCCGGCAAAACCTCTCGCTTTTCGGCCACACGCCGTCGTGCCATCGCGTGATTTCTCCCTATTTCGGGCGCTTGGCGCCGTACTTCGAGCGACTCTTGCGTCGATTCTGTACCCCAGCGGTATCCAACGAGCCACGGATCACATGATAGCGCACCCCGGGGAGGTCTTTGACCCGCCCGCCGCGGATGAGCACGATGGCATGCTCTTGTAAGTTGTGACCGACGCCCGGGATGTAGGTGGTCACTTCGATGCCATTGGTGAGTCGCACTCGAGCCACTTTCCGAAGAGCGGAGTTGGGCTTCTTAGGCGTCGTTGTATACACCCGTACACAGACGCCACGCTTTTGGGGATTGCGCTGCAGAGCCGGACTGCTGGTTCGCGCGCGAATTTTCTTGCGTCCCTTATTCACCAATTGGCTGATCGTCGGCATGCTGGCCTATTCCTCCTCCCCATCCATCTCGTCGGCGTATGTGGCTGCTGCGGCGCTATCGAGTCCATGCCCATTGGATTCACCATTCGTCGACAGGGCGTTATCGAGCCGCACATTGCGGTACGGTTTCGCCCCTGTCCCTGCAGGAATGAGTTTCCCCATAATGACGTTTTCTTTCAAACCCTTCAGGCGATCGACAAGCCCTCCAACCGCCGCCTGGGTGAGGACGCGGGTGGTCTCTTGGAACGAAGCCGCCGAGATGAAGCTATCGGTGCTGAGCGACGCTTTGGTAATGCCAAGGAGAATGGCTTTCCCGCGCGCCTCCTGACCGCCATTGCGGCGGACCTCTTCGTTCTTTTCCGCCAAGAGTTCTTTCGCGACCTGCTCTCCCACGAGTAGATCCGTGTCGCCTGGATCTTCGATGACCAAACGGCGCATCATTTGACGCACGATCACTTCGATGTGTTTGTCATTGATCGTGACGCCCTGCAGTCGGTAGACTTCCTGAACCTCGTTCACGAGGTAGCGTTGCACCGCCTTCGGGCCGAGCACATCAAGGATATCGTGCGGGTTCACCGCCCCATCCATCAGTGGTTCACCGGCGCGCACACGGTCACCCTCATGGACGTAGACATGCTTGCCACGCGGAATGAGGTATTCGCGCTCTTCGCCGTCGTCAGCCACCACTAAGACCTTGCGTGCCCCCTTTTGGAAGCCACCGAACTTCACCACTCCATCGATTTCCGAGATGACCGCCTGTTCTTTCGGTTTGCGGGCCTCGAAGAGCTCAGCCACACGCGGCAGGCCACCCGTGATATCTTTGGTCTTGGTGGTTTCGCGGGGGATCTTTGCGATCACATCCCCTGCCGCCACCTGATCGCCATCGTTGACCGATAAATGAGCGCCCGCCGGCAGCAGGTAGCGCCCGATGATCTTGCCGGCAGCATCGCGAATCACCACGCTGGGCTGGCGGCTTTCATCATGATGCTCGACGATGACTTTGCGTGCCAAGCCCGTTACTTCATCGACCTCTTCCTTCATCGTGAAGCCTTCCACGATGTCGGTAAGCACCGCCTGCCCGCTAACCTCAGTGAGGATGGAGATGGTATAGGGATCCCACTCCACGATAGTCTCGCCGGCTGCGACTTGCTGTCCATCCCTCACCTTGATCCGCGCGCCATAGACCACGGGGTAACGTTCACGCTCGCGCCCCTGATCGTCGAGAATGACCACGCTGCCATTGCGGTTCATCACCACGATGTCGCCGACTTTATTGACCACGGTGCGCAGGTTAGAGAAGCGAACGTATCCCGATTTCTTGGCCACCTGGGTCGTCTGCTCTACCACCCGGCTCGCCGTCCCGCCGATGTGGAACGTCCGCATGGTCAGCTGGGTACCCGGCTCGCCGATCGATTGCGCCGCGATGATGCCGATGGCTTCACCGACCTCCACCAATCGACCCGTGGCGAGATTCCGCCCATAACACATGGCACAAATGCCGTCGCGGCTTTCACACGTCAGTACCGAGCGCACCTTGACCCGTTCGATGCCGCGGTCTTCGATGCGTTGCGCGGTATCCTCATCGATTTCGGTATTCGCAGGAACCAGCACCTCTCCGGTGAAGGGATCGCTCACCGCCTCTGCAGCAATGCGGCCAACGATTCGATCGATCAAGGGTTCGATGATCTCACCACCCTCGATGAGGGCGCTGACCTCGATGTTATCCAAGGTCCCACAATCCTCTTCGACCACGATGACATCCTGGGCGACATCCACCAAACGCCGGGTGAGATATCCAGAGTTGGCGGTTTTCAGGGCGGTATCTGCCAACCCTTTGCGCGCCCCGTGGGTCGAAATAAAGTACTGCAACACCGTCAGCCCTTCGCGGAAGTTCGAGGTCACGGGCGTCTCGATGATCTCGCCCGATGGCTTCGCCATCAAGCCGCGCATGCCGGCGAGCTGGCGGATTTGTTGAATACCGCCACGCGCCCCTGAATCGGCCATGATGAAGATCGGGTTGAACTGCGCCTGATCAGTCCTCTCCCCGTGCGGGAGCTGCGTGACCCCGCCGTCCAAGTCGCGCGCCGTCTCGCCGCGCATGAGACGTTCATCCTCGGCCTCCATCTCGCGGAACATCTCATCGGAGATCTGTTCCGTGGCATGGGCCCAAATGTCGATGATCTTATTGTAGCGTTCACCTTTCGTGATCAAACCGTCCCGGTACTGCTTTTCTACCTCGATGACCTCGTTACCGGCCTTCTCAACCAGTTCCCCCTTGAGCTTGGGAACACGCATGTCATCGATGCAAATAGACATTCCCGAGCGTGTCGCGTAAGTGAAGCCAATCTGCTTGAGGTTCTCAAGGAATTCAACAGTACGGTCTTGGCCGCCCCGTAAATAGCACTCGCCCACTAAATCTTGTAAGGCCCGCTTATCCATCTGACGATTGACGCTCTGAAAGGGGATCTCCTGGGGAACGATCTCATAGAAAAGCACGCGGCCCACGGTGGTATCCACGAGTTCCCCATTCAGGCGGACCTTGATACGGGCCTGCAACGCTACGACGCCTTGGTCGTAGGCCATACGCACTTCCTTGAGGTTGGCGAAAATACGTCCTTCCCCCTTCGCACCGCCCCGCACTTTCGTTAGATAATAGCTCCCCAGGACCATGTCCTGGCTGGGGATCGTCAACGGTTTGCCGTGAGCGGGCGATAGGACATTGTTGGTGGATAGCATCAACGCCCGCGCCTCAGTTTGCGCCTCGACCGACAACGGGATGTGAACGGCCATTTGGTCGCCATCGAAGTCGGCATTGAAGGCCGCGCACACCAAGGGATGGATCTTGATGGCCTTGCCTTCCACCAGCACCGGCTCAAATGCCTGAATGCCAAGGCGATGCAGAGTGGGTGCGCGGTTCAGCAGGACGGGGTACTCGCGAATGATCTCGTCGAGCACATCCCACACCTCAGGGCGCTCCTTTTCCACCATGCGCTTGGCGCTCTTCAGCGTCGCCACGTAGCCTTTTTCTTCAAGCTTGTGATAGATAAAGGGTTTGAACAGCTCGATCGCCATCTTCTTAGGCAGACCGCACTGATGCATCTTAAGCTCGGGCCCGACCACGATCACCGAGCGACCGGAATAGTCGACGCGCTTACCCAACAGATTCTGGCGGAAACGCCCCTGTTTGCCCTTCAGCATGTCGCTGAGCGATTTGAGCGGCCGTTTGTTGGGGCCGCGTAACGGACGACCGCGCCGACCATTGTCGAAGAGGGCATCCACGGCCTCTTGCAACATGCGCTTTTCGTTACGGATGATGATCTCCGGGGCCTTGAGTTCCTGCAGCCGCACCAGGCGATTATTGCGGTTGATCACCCGGCGGTAGAGATCATTCAAATCGGACGTCGCAAACCGCCCACCGTCGAGGGGTACGAGCGGGCGTAGCTCCGGTGGAATCACCGGAATCACCTCGAGGATCATCCACTCGGGGCGGTTGCCCGACTTGCGGAAAGCCTCCACCAACCGCAATCGTTTGGCGAGCTTTTTCTTGCGTTGCGTCGAAGTAGCATCGGCGACTTCTACCTTGAGCTGCGCGGCGAGTTGCTCGATGTCGAGCCGCTGCAACAGGTCGCGAATGGCCTCGGCGCCCATGCCGGCTTTGAAACGGTCGCCGTACTCTTTGCGGTACTCGCGGTACTTTTCCTCGCCGAGCAGCTCGCGGTCTGGGATGGGCGTGTCGCCGGGGTCGATGACCACATACTTCTCGAAATAGAGGATCTGCTCGAGCTCGCGTAGCGACATATCGAGGAGGTTACCGATACGGCTTGGCAACCCCTTAAAGAACCACACGTGCGACACCGGGCAGGCCAGCTCGATATGGCCGAGGCGCTCGCGACGCACCTTGGATTGGATGACCTCGACGCCGCATTTCTCGCACACGATGCCGCGATGCTTCATTCGCTTGTATTTGCCGCAATTACATTCCCAATCTTTCGTGGGACCAAAAATCTTGGCACAGAAAAGCCCATCACGCTCGGGCTTGAATGTCCGGTAATTGATGGTTTCCGGCTTCTTAACCTCGCCATGCGACCACTCCCGGATCTTTTGCGGCGAGGCGATACGGATCCGGATGCCATCGAAATCGATGGGTTCTTTGGGCTTCTCGAAGAGCTCTAAAATACTGTCCAAACCCCTTCCTCCTTAAGCGAACCGCGATGACCGCCAAACTCCACCTGAGTGTCACGCGGGTCGTTAATTCACACGTGCATCGTTCTTAATCAATTCAACATCCAGACAGAGGCTTTGCAGCTCCTTGACCAGGACGTTGAACGATTCGGGGAGGCTGGCGTCGAGGATATTGTCGCCCTTCACGATCGCTTCATACATGCGAGTACGGCCGGCCACATCGTCGGATTTGACCGTGAGCATCTCTTGTAGGGTGTAAGCCGCGCCATACGCTTCGAGCGCCCACACTTCCATCTCGCCTAAGCGTTGCCCGCCGAATTGCGCCTTTCCCCCTAGCGGCTGCTGGGTAACCAACGAATAAGGCCCCGTCGACCGAGCATGGATCTTATCATCGACCAAGTGATGCAGCTTCATCATATAGATATAGCCCACCGTCACCTTCTGGTCGAAGGGCTCACCGGTTTTCCCATCATACAACACGGTGCTTCCCGTACGGGGTAAACCCGCTTCGTCGAGCAATTGTTTGATCTCTTCCTCACGGGCACCATCGAACACAGGGGACGCGATATAGAGCCTCAGGTGTTTGGCAGCCCAGCCCAGGTGCGTTTCCAAAATCTGCCCGACGTTCATACGCGACGGCACGCCCAGCGGGTTGAGGATCAGGTCGATGTGGGTGCCATCGGCCATGTAGGGCATGTCCTCCTCCGGCACGATCACCGAGACCACGCCTTTGTTGCCGTGGCGCCCCGCCATTTTGTCGCCGACGGAGAGCTTGCGCTTCATGGCGATATAGACCTTCACCAACTTCAAGACGCCTGGCGGCAGCTCGTCCCCTTTACGAACTTTTGCGATCTTTTCCTCGCACAGGTCTTGCAGACGCTGGATTTGGTACCGCACACGCTCCCACAGCGTTTCGACGGGACCAAGCACAACCTCTCGCTCGGCAAGCGGGAGATCCAGTAGGGCCCATCCTTCAAAGCGCGCCAATATCTCCTCTGTTAACGTCCCGCCCTTCTTGAGCAATACCTCACCGGTCTCCGGATCATGCACTTCTTGGTTGACCTTTTTCCCCACGAGGAGTTCGCGAATGCGCTTATCGCGTTCGACTTCGAGAATCTGGCGCTCCTCGGCAAAGTCCTTTTCGATGCGCCGCACCTCGTCCTCTTCGATGGCACGGGTGCGACTATCTTTATCGAGCCCTTTACGGGAGAAGACGCGCACGCCCACCACCGTTCCCTCCACCCCCGGGGGGACTGTGAGCGACGTATCACGCACATCGCCAGCCTTCTCACCGAAGATGGCCTTCAGCAGCTTTTCTTCGGGGCTGAGTTGCGTCTCCCCCTTGGGGGTGACCTTGCCGACCAGATAGTCGCCCGGCTTGACCTTGGCGCCAATGCGGATGATGCCGCTCTCGTCGAGGTCTTTCAGGGCCTCCTCGCCAACGTTCGGGATGTCGCGGGTGATCTCCTCTTTTCCCTGCTTCGTGTCACGGGCTTCCACTTCGAATTCCTCGATGTGGATGGAGGTGAAACAATCCCGTTTGACGAGCCGCTCGCTCACCACGATGGCGTCTTCGAAATTATAGCCACCCCAGGGCATGAACGCGACTAGGACGTTTTGCCCCAAGGCTAACTCGCCAGCATCGGTGGCGGGGCCGTCGGCGATCGCCTCACCCTGCAACACCCGATCACCCATGTGGACGATCGGCTTCTGGTTAATGCAGGTATTCTGGTTCGAGCGCTGGAATTTGGTGAGAGAGTATATGTCCACCTTGGCTTCCAGGGTCTCCTTGTCTGCCGGTGGGTCAGCGCGGACGACGATACGCGTGGCGTCGACGCTGACCACCGTGCCGGAATTTTTCGCGACGACGACGGCGCCCGAATCGCGCGCCGCGATGTATTCCATCCCGGTGCCGACCAACGGCGCTTCCGTGCGCAGCAAGGGCACGGCCTGTCGCTGCATGTTCGATCCCATCAGGGCGCGATTGGCATCATCGTTTTCCAGGAAGGGAATGAGCGAGGCGGCGACGCTCACCAACTGCTTCGGCGACACATCCATATAGTCGATTTCTTCGACGGGCACGAGGAGGAATTCGCTGCCTTTGCGGGCTGCGACGATATCGCGCGCGAAGCGGCCTTCCGCGTCCAATTCGACGCTGGCTTGGGCGATCACATAACGATCTTCTTCCACGGCCGACAGGAAGTCAACTTCATCGGTCACGCGTCCATTGCGGACCTTCCGGTAGGGCGATTCGATGAACCCCAGCTTGTTCACGCGGGCATAGGTGCTCAACGACGCGATCAGCCCAATGTTCGGGCCTTCCGGCGTTTCGATCGGGCAGATACGACCGTAATGCGTGGGGTGCACATCCCGCACCTCGAATCCCGCCCGATCACGCGTCAAACCTCCTGGTCCGAGGGCGCTCAGACGGCGTTTATGGGTGAGTTCTGAGAGCGGGTTCGTTTGGTCCATGAACTGCGACAGCTGGCTGCTGCCGAAGAACTCCTTGATTGCTGCCGAGACCGGCTTAAAGCTGATGAGGTCGTGCGGCATCACTTGGTCGAGGTCATGGATGCTCATCCGCTCTCGAATGGCGCGCTCCATCCGGATCAAACCGATGCGGAATTGGTTCTCCAGCAATTCGCCAACCGATCGCACGCGTCGATTCCCCAGGTGGTCGATATCATCGACCATGCCTCGACCTTTCCGCAGATCCAAGAGATAGCCGATCACCGCCACGATGTCGGCTTCGGTCAGCGTACGTTGGTCCTCCGGCGGCGATGCTAAGCCGAGGCGCTCGAACATTTCCTCCAACTTCTGATTCATCTTCCAGCGGCCGATCTCCGATAAGTCATAGCGTTTGGCGTTGAAGAAGAGGTTTTCAAACAACGCCTTGGCCGTTTCCCGGGTGGGGGGATCACCGGGGCGCAGACGCCGGTAGATCTCGAGCAACGCCTCCTCTTGGGTTCGCGATTTATCGCTGGCCACCGTATCGCGCATGCAGGTATCGACACGCGGGTTTTCCATGTAGAGCACGGAGAACTCGCTGATGCCGTGCAGACGGATCTTATCGAGGACATCTGGCGTGACTTCCTCGTTGATCCCGATGACGATCTCGCCCGTCGTTTCATCGATGATGTCGTGGGCGACGTATTTCCCCAGCAGCTCATCTAAACCTACCGGGATCTTCTCAAGTCCCGCCGAGGTTAGTCGTTTCGCGACAGCTTTCGAAATCTTGCGATCAGCCTTTGCGAGGGTCTCGCCGCTTTTCGGGTCGACGACGTCCTCAGTGGGCGCTTGCCCCGCCAGGAGCTCGGAGACGCGTTTCTCGAAGACCCCGCGTGTGTGATCGTAGACCACGTGCTCGACAGGGTAAAACGTCCGAAGAATCTGTTCGCTGCTGTAACCCAGAGCCTGCAGCAGAACGGTGACCGGGATTTTACGCCGACGATCGATGCGGGCGAACAGGGTTCCCTTGCTATCAAACTCGAAGTCCAGCCACGACCCACGATAGGGAATGATGCGGGCCGAGTACAACACATTGCCGCTGACCCCGCGCACCTTCTCGGCGCTGAAAAAGACCCCTGGAGAGCGATGGAGCTGGCTGACGATGACCCGTTCCGTGCCATTGATGATAAAGGTGCCTTTGTCGGTCATCAGGGGGATTTCCCCCAGATACACCTTCTGCTCTTTGACATCGCGGATGCGAATGCCGCCGCTTTCCTCGTCGCGTTCCGAGACCACGAGCTGCACCATAATGCGCAGGGGATCGGCATAGGTCATCCCCCGCTGCCGACACTCTTCTACGTCATATTTCTCTTTATAGATCAATTCCTTGCCGCATTTTTCACACTCGACCCCGATACCACCCAGGCTTTTGTATTCGCCGCAATCGCATTCCCAGGTCCCGATTTCATAGCCGACATATTCGAGGAAGGCCACCTCGTTGAAGTCGCTGATCGGAAAAATGCTGCGAAAGACGGACTCCAGGCCGCGATCCTCACGCTGCTTGGGGTGTCGGTCCTTCTGCAGGAAGCGCGCATACGACTCCTTCTGCACTTCGATCAGATTGGGAATATTGATGACGGTAGGGATCCTAGCGTAATCCCTACGCTGCCGATGTTTATTGAGATCGAGCGAAACGTCCACCTTCGCCATGCTGGTCACCTCTTACTTGATCTCGACCGTGGCTCCGACCTCTTCAAGTTGTCTTTTTAGTTCTTCGGCTTCTTCTTTGCTGATTTTCTCTCGTACCGGTTTTGGAGCACCATCGACGAGATCCTTGGCCTCCTTCAGCCCGAGGCCAGTGATCGCGCGCACCACTTTAATCACTTGGATTTTCTTATCGCCAGCGCCAGTTAGGACGACGTCGAATTCCGTCTGCTCCTCGACGGGGGCTTCAACAGCTTGTCCACCTCCGGTTTGGGGCATGGCCATCGGCATGGCTGCCGAGACGCCGAAGCGCTCCTGCAGATCCTTAATGAACTGCGACAGTTCCAAGACGCTCATGTTCTCGATAAAGGTCACGACGTCTTCCCGGGTGATGTCGGGCATGATGTCCTCCTCAGGCATGCTCAGGCTTGTGCTTTCTTATCGTGAATAGCTTGCAACGTTCCGATAAATGTGCTCAACACGCCCTGCAAAGTGCCAACCAGGCCGGCCAGCGGTCCTTGCATAGCTGCCAGGGCTTGGGCTAACAAGACCTCGCGCGGCGGCAGGTCCGCGATCTCAGAGAGCTTCTCCGCCGGGATGACCTCCCCCTCGAAGAATCCCACACGCAACGCGAGCTTGGGCTGTTTTTTGAGGTACGTGCTCAGGATCTTCGCTGGCGCAACCACATCGCCATAGCTCAGGGCGATCGATGTTGGGCCTTTAAGATAGGGCGATAGCTTTTCAAAGGCGGTGTCCTGGGCAGCTCGGCGTGCCAGCGTATTCTTGACGACCGCCAATTCGAGGGAGGCCTCGCGGAGCTGTCGACGTAAGTCCGTCAGCTCTTGCACGTTCAACCCGCGGAAATCGGCCAACACTGCTGACACCGCACGGGAAAACTTGTCATGTAGCTCTTCGACCGCCGCCGCCTTTTCTGGCTTGATCTCCACTGCTTGTCCCACAACCACCTACCTCCGCATCGCAGCTACCGCGCGGCGCTGCTGGCCAGGGTATGATCTACCTTAATGCCGGGACCCATCGTCGATGAGACAGCGATGCCTTTGATGTACTGCCCTTTACTCGTCGCTGGCTTTATCCGGATAAGGGCATCGATGAGGGCTCGGCTGTTCTCAATCAGCGCCTCCTCGGGGAAGCTGACCCGACCGATGGGGACATGGATGATCCCCGCCTTATCGACGCGGAACTCGACTTTTCCGGACTTGATCTCGCGTACAACGCGGCCAACATCGAAGGTCACCGTCCCTGATTTCGGGTTCGGCATCAGCCCACGAGGTCCAAGAATCTTGCCCAAACGTCCGACAAGACTCATCATATCCGGTGTAGCCACGGCACGATCGAAGTCGAGCCACCCTTCCTGCTGGATCTTCGCCACCAAGTCTTCGGCGCCGACGTAGTCGGCGCCCGCCTCAAGCGCTTCCTTTTCCTTCTCGCCCTTGGTAAAGACCACGACGCGGGGAACTTTGCCGATGCCGTGCGGCATGACGACGCTGCCACGCACCATCTGATCTGCATGCCGAGGATCGACTCCGAGCCGTACCGCCATTTCCACGGTCTCATCGAATTTGGCAGGATGGACTTTTTTCACGAGCGACAAGGCTTCGGGTAAATCGTAGCGCTTCGTGCGGTCGATTTGCTTTCGCGCCTCGGCATATTTTTTACCATGGTTCGGCATAGCTGCCTCCCTCAACCGTTCTGCTAGGGGATAACCTCGAGACCCATGCTCCGAGCCGTACCTTCGATAGTTTTTATGGCTGCCTCAAGATCATAGCAGTTGAGATCCTGCATCTTAATCTGGGCAATTTCCCGCACCTGCTCTCGGGTGACCCGACCCACCCTGTTGCGATTCGGCTCAGCAGAGCCCTTGGCAATCCCTGCCGCCTTCTTCAGCAATACTGGAGCGGGCGGGGATTTGGTGATAAACGTAAATGATCGATCTGAGAAGATCGTGACAACCACCGGGATAATCGTCCCCTCTTGCCCCCGCGTTTGAGCATTGAAGGCTTTGCAAAATTCCATGATGTTCACGCCGTGTTGGCCAAGCGCAGGTCCCACCGGTGGAGAGGGGTTCGCCTGCCCGGCGGGGATTTGCAATTTGACCATCGCCATCGCTTCTTTGGCCATGGGATCTCCCTTAGATCTTCTCTACTTGCAGGAAATCAAGCTCGACAGGGGTCGCCCGCCCAAAAATACTCACCATGACGCGCAACTTCCCACGCTCTAGGTTGACCTCGTCGATGACCCCCGTGAAATTGGTAAAAGGCCCTTCGATGACCCGCACGTTCTCGCCGGCCTCGAAGAGCACCTTGGGTTTGGGTTTGGCCGGTTCACCTTTCTCCGTCCGTAAAATCTCTTCGACCTCGGCGTCGGTGAGAGGCGTTGGGGTGTTGCCACCGAGGAAGCCGGTCACTTTTGGGGTGCTTTTGATGAGATACCACGTCTCCTCATTCATCTCCATGCGGATCAGCAGGTACCCCGGGAAGAACTTTCGCTTCGATACACGCTTTTTACCGGCCTTCACTTCGACCACATCTTCGGTGGGGATACGGATCTCGCTCACGGCGGAGGACAGCCCCTTCGCTTTGAACTGCTCTTCGATGCTCGCCTTTACTTTATCTTCATACCCTGAGTAGGTATGCACAACATACCAGTGCTGAGCCATAAGCGCCCATTCCAGATCACAAAGGTGAAAGGCTGTTCTCCGTTTCCCCCTCATCAACGCTCACGAAGAGGGGCCATTCATTTAATGAGCGTGCCAATCAGAAGTGAGAGGCCAAAGTCGACGATGCCGAGGAATCCTGCGATCAAAAAGACCGCCACGATAACCACCAGTGTTGATCCAAGAACGTCCCTGCGGTTGGGCCACGTAACCTTCTTGGTCTCTGCGTGCACTTCCTGGAGAAAGGTGGTCATCTTATCGATGTATTCACGCACAGGCGTCCCATCCCACTTGCGATCATTGGCGACTGATCTCGATCCGCCGGCGAAGTGGCAGGCCAGGAGGGATTTGAACCCCCAACCCCCGGATTTGGAGTCCGGTGCTCTAGCCGTTCGAGCTACTGGCCCGCGCTTAGCATCTACGGAGCATGGCTCGGACTTTGCTGCCTCGTTCTGTGGCACACCCTACGCAGTTAGCGGGTCTCGCGATGGAGTGTGTGTTTGCGGCAAAACCGGCAGTATTTCTTGCGCTCAAGCCGATCAGGGGTGGTGCGCTTGTTCTTCATCGTGGAGTAATTGCGCTGCCGGCAATCGGTACAAGCTAGCGTAATGATCTCTCGCATGGCGAACTCTCTTCACAAAAACGTCGCCCGTAGTCGGTGTCCCGCCCAGCAGTGGCTATCTCCCAGCGGGCAGCATGCGCCTCGAAGGAGACCCTTAACGGTTGATACGACGAGGTAAAGCCCACGATCGGTATCGAACCGATGACCTCTTCCTTACCAAGGAAGTGCTCTACCCCTGAGCTACGTGGGCCGAAGTCATGCAACACAGACTGGAGCGGGAAACGGGATTCGAACCCGCGACCCTCAGCTTGGAAGGCTGACGCTCTACCAACTGAGCTATTCCCGCTCGCTAAAGGTCGGCACTCTTGAGTTGGATCCACGTACAGCTACATCGTTCCATGCTTCTCTACCCCAATACTGACCAACCTTTTGGTGGGGAGGGAAGGATTCGAACCTTCGTAGGCCTACGCCGGCAGATTTACAGTCTGCTCCCTTTGGCCACTCGGGCACCTCCCCACCGGCGATCCAGGGCTCTTAATGGTACTGCTTGGTGAAACGTGGGATATCCGCACCTAGAGGTGAGAAGCGTCATGGAAAGAGCTGGCGAAGGGATTTGAACCCCCGACCGGCTGATTACAAATCAGCTGCTCTACCCCTGAGCTACGCCAGCCCGGCGCAAACTCAATACCCTACACTTCGTCGGTAAAAAAGTCAAGCCGATTTTCTGGCCTATGAAGTAGATTATGATGGCTTCTGAGAGCGCCAAGGCCCGGTTTTCAGACTCGCCTCTTGACACCAGACGATGACAACGCCGGCGCAGTGTACGATAGCCAGCGTCCTCCACCCTGCTCCAAAGGCAGGTGATATGGTTTGTTCGACTCACATCGTGACTGGTGTGTGCGGTGGGCATCTGCGCCATACCCTGAGAGTGGCCGATACTATACCACACACCCCCCAAAAAAGCTAGGAAGATGATTCTAGGGCAGACGACAGGGCAGACGTGAAGGCAAGCCCTCGCCGTGGCATGTGACGGCATAGAACAGCACACCGGCGGCGACAGCGACGTTAAGGGAACGCAGCGGCCCTACTACAGGGATACGAACGAGCACATCACAATGGCGTTTCACCAGAGGGCTTATGCCCTTCTCCTCCTCACCGAACACCAGTGCAAGCGGCGAGGGAAAGTCGAAAGTATGGCAGGTGACGTCCGCATCTTCGTCGGTGCCGACCACCCAAAAGCCATGCTTTTTCAACCGCTCAAGACTTTGCGAGATATTGCTCACCGCAGCTGTTGCGACGTATTCCAAACCGCCGGCAGCGGCTTTGGCGACCGTCGCAGTGACACCCACAGCCCGATGGGTACGCAACACCACACCGCCGATTCCGAAAGCCGCTGCAGAACGAATAACCGCGCCCAAATTGCGTGGGTCCATTACGCCATCGAGGACCGCGATGGGAGGGACGGGAACCCGAGACGTCAGTCTATCGAGGAGATCCTCGAGCGTCAGCGGCATCCTCTGGGCCGCAAAAGCGACGACTCCCTGATGGTTGGCCGTCCCGGCGATGGCTGTCAGGTGAACTTCCGATTTGGATTCCACGCGGATGCCGCGGTCGGTCGCGAGGGTCAATAATTCGGAGATACGCGGCGTTGATTTTCGCTCCGCAACCCATACCATCGTGATCCGCCGGGTCCCGGCCTGCAGTGCCTCCCGTACGGCATTGATACCGCACAATATATCACCTTGACTTATGCGTTGCGAGGTACTGGAGGATGAAGCGAGGCGTTGGCGTGGGCCGTCGTGTCGTGGCATCGCTCAGGACTCTCGCGGTACGAGAGTACAAACGGCATGAACGGCAATCCCTTCCCCCCGCCCCAGTGCTCCCAACTGCTCGGCTGTCTTAGCCTTCACGCTGATCGCGCCGAGATCGGCGTGCAGCAATTCGGCGACATGCCGTCGGATCGCCGGCAACGCGGCGGCGAGGCGGGGGCGTTGCGCCATGATGACCGCATCGAGATTGTTCAGTCGATAGCCATGGGTGTGCATCATGTCGACCACCGTTTGCAGAAGTTTCGCACTAGAGATACCCCGATACTGCGGGTCAGTATCCGGAAAGTACTGCCCCAAATCCCCCAAAGCTAAGGCTCCTAACAGCGCATCAGCAATGGCATGCAATAGGACGTCAGCATCCGAATGGCCCTCTAATGCCCATTCCGAATCGATTGCCACCCCTCCCAGCAGAAGCGGGCCGCCACGTCTGAGCCGATGGACGTCGTAGCCGATGCCGATTCTCACGTATCCTCCACCGGTATGGGGCTGAAAAATCCGCACAGCGTTTGTTGGGCCAAGATGAGTTCTGCCAATTGTAGGTCATCCGGAGACGTCACTTTAAAATTCCAGGTCGATCCCGGAATGATCTGTACAGGACGGGATAGGGCCTCCACCAAAGCGGCTTCGTCGGTAACATCGAGATCATGTTGTTCGGCATAGGACAGGGCGTCCCGCAACAGCTGACGCTGAAACGCCTGTGGCGTTTGCGCCCGCCATAGATGTTGCCGATCCAGCGTCTCCATCACCATGCCGGTCTTGGCGACTCGTTTCAGGGTATCAGATTCAGGGATCGCAGCAATTGCACAGCCAACGCGAAGGGCTGCCGCAATCGATGCTTCAATCAATGCCGGGGTGACGAAGGGGCGTGCACCGTCGTGCACCACGACGACCTCGATATCATCGTCCAGACAGCGGAAGCCAGCCATGACGGAACGCTGGCGCGTCTCCGCTCCAGCGATGACATGCGTGACTTTAGTGTATCCCTCCGGGCCAATGATGGCTTGCCGACAGAATTGCTCACGCCCCGGTGGTACGATGACCACCACCCGATCGATGCTGGGGGCCACCTCAAAGCGCGACAACGTATGGGCCAGCAACGTCTTACCCCCGAGCGGCAGGAATTGCTTCTCGACCACGCGCCCCATACGCCGTCCACTTCCGGCTGCCGGAATGAGGGCCGCAGCGGTCATCGCCCCACCTTGCTTTCCAGATTTTCTTCGCGCTCTAAGTCCTCCTTAAGCCGCGTAAAGATCATGCGGCCTGCGGTGGTTTGAAGGACGCTGGTGACGGATACCTCGACGTTCTTCCCGACAAATTTGCGCGCACTATCGACAACGACCATGGTTCCGTCGTCGAGATAGGCAACCCCCTGGCCATATTCCTTTCCTTCCTTCAGGATGTGCACGCTCATCTGTTCACCTGGCAACACCACGGGCTTGACGGCATTCGCGAGCTGGTTGACGTTGAGCACCGGCACTCCCTGTAACTCCGCGACCTTATTCAGATTGAAATCATTCGTGAGGATTTTCGCGCCCAATTGCTTGCCCAACGCGACAAGTTTCGAATCAACATCGCGAATCCTTGGAAAATCTTGCTCGAGGATTTTCACTTCGACATCGACGCTGCGCTGAATACGTTGCAGGATATCTAAGCCCCGACGGCCCCGGTTGCGTTTGATGGGATCAGAGGAATCCGCGATTTGTTGCAGTTCTCGGAGTACGAACTGGGGAATGATCAGGGTTCCCTCGAGGAATCCCGTTTCGCAGATATCCGCCACCCGGCCATCGATAATCACGCTGGTATCGAGCAGCTTTGGATTGTCCTCCTTGACCTCGCCTGTAAAGAGCTTTTTGTACTCATTGAGGTCGAACTCCGCCCCTTTGCGGGCACCTAGTACCACGCCGATATAGGCTAAAGCCGCATGAATGAGCCCACGGGCTGCAAAGCTATTGATGCCGTTGCTCTGGGGCATGACGAAGAGAGAGGTAGTTAAGAGGTGTCCAAGAAGAAGTGAAACGATCAACCCAAGCAACCCACCGAGTAGGACCTTGGGCGGAATCTCGCGGGCAGCGCGCTCGATCGCGATGATCCCCCCTGCCAGAAGCACACCGATCGCCACACCTGGCCAGGGCGATAGATCATCTGCGAGGCCGGGCACTCCCACATGATAGCCTAGGAACCCTGTGAGGAGGATGAACCCCATGCGAAGTATACTTATCCCAACGGATTTCACCCCCTTTACAGCTTGGTCGTGTCGCTCTTTGGTGGAGGGATCCACTCGGACACGCCGCTGAGGTATCAATGCGCGAACGAGAGATAAAACCGGCTACAGTCATACAAAAATCATACCATGTGACAAATCACCGGTCAAGCGCAATCCGAACGAAACCCTAATTAGAAAAGGCCGTCAAAAGCCGCGGCGAGCGAGGACACCGGATGGAGTTGGATATGGCCAGGCGGGATGCTTACGGGCCGATTGGCATCGGGGATCAAGGCGTGCTGAAATCCTAGTTTCTCCGCCTCACGGAGACGGGGCTCTAAATAGGGAATGGCGCGGACCTCGCCCCCCAGACCCACTTCGCCCATGATGACCGTCCTCGGGGCGATGGGGCGGTCGCGAAAACTTGAAGCAATCGCTGCTGCGACCCCCAAGTCCGCGGCGGGCTCGGTTACCCGAATGCCGCCGGCGATGTTCAAATAGACATCCTCTCCGTGAAGATGTAGACCTAATCGCTTTTCTAAGATGGCGATTAATAGCGCCACCCGATTGACGTCGAAACCTGTGGCCACCCGTCGCGGCAAGGCGAGAGGGGATGGTGAGGCCAGGGCCTGAACTTCGACGAGGAGGGGACGCGTCCCCTCCAAGGTGCAGATGACCACCGATCCCGAGGTGTATTCGGCGCGTTCGTTGAGGAAGATTTGCGATGGATTGCGCACTTCATGCAGCCCATCTCTGGCCATCTCAAAAACGCCGATCTCATTGACCGAGCCGAAGCGATTTTTCACCGCCCGCAGGATGCGGAACGTGTGGCTAGCTTCACCTTCGAAATACAGCACGCAGTCGACCATGTGCTCCAGCACTTTCGGTCCAGCCAGCGCCCCGTCCTTGGTCACGTGTCCGACCAGGAAGGTGGCGATTCCATGGGTTTTCGCCATATCGACCATATGCCCCGTTACATCGCGGACCTGGCTGATACTGCCGGCTCCCGACTGTAAGAGTTCAGAGGACAGCGTTTGCACGGAATCCGCGATGACGAGCTGTGGTCGAATCTGCTCGATATGCTCGATAATGCGCTCCAGGGATGTCTCGGGGAGGATGAGAAGGCGCTCGGAGAGCGCCTCAACACGATCAGCGCGCAAGCGCGTCTGTTTGGCCGATTCCTCGCCGGAGATGTAAAGCACCGAGTGCCCGGCTCGACTCATCTGGCCAGCAACCTGGAGCAACAGCGTCGACTTGCCGATGCCAGGGTCGCCGCCGACCAAGACGACCATACCTGGGACCAAACCTCCTCCCAAGACTCGATCGAGTTCGTCGATGCCGGTGGCGAGGCGCTCTCTCTCATCGGCGCTGACCTGGGTGATGGCCACAGGTTTCAGCCCCTCTCGCGGTGCCCTCGCTGAGTGGCGCTGGCTCTTGGTCACTAAACGCTCTTCGACGAAGCTACTCCACTGACCGCATTCGGGACATCGCCCTAGCCACTTCGCGCTCTGATACCCACAACTTTGACAGCGATAGATCGTACGCTCTTTACCCGTCACTCTGGCTCTCCTGATCGACGAAACACACCGCTTCGTCCGCCCCGCTTTTCAACGAGACAAATCTCCGCAATCGTCATCTCGCGGTCTGCGGCCTTGCACATGTCGTAGACGGTGAGTGCCGCCGCGGCCACGGCGGTCAACGCCTCCATCTCCACGCCGGTTTTGCCGGTGACGCGAGCGACGCTCTCGATTTCCAGGGCGCCCCGATCGGCATGCAGGCGAAATGACAGATCGACGTGGGTCAACGGCAGAGGATGACACAGCGGAATCAGCTCAGCCGTGCGTTTGGCGGCCATGATGCCGGCGATCTTCGCCACCGCCAAGACATCCCCTTTCTGGATCTCGTTTCGCTGAATCAGCTTGAGGGTCGATGGTTGCATCAGCACGGCTCCGCGTGCCCTAGCCTCACGGACTGTATCCGGTTTCTCACCCACATCTACCATGCGGGCACGTCCAAGGTCATCCACATGGCTCAGCTCGCTCACACTCAGTCCTTTCCTCTCTGGAACGCTTCGACAGCGCGTTGAATCTATATGCCTTGAAACTCGCCCACCTTGACACACCGAGCGTCGACCTGTTATAGTTGGCGCGCGATTCGGGATACCGCAAGAAGCTCCCGACCGGCATTACATCATGCGTTCGCCCCCAACGCGCATCCCCTGCTCGAAAAGTCCCGCCACTTCACAGGGAATATCATAATGGCTTCGTGAAGCAACGAATCGATTGAAGTTCAAGGAAGGAGGTGAAGTCCGTGAAGCATGGACGCGATCTTTTGGCTCTCCTAGCGATACTGACTGCGGCACTGTTGAGTACCACGATGGCCGTGCAGGCCGCTGATGTCGATCAAGGAAAAAAGCTGTACGGCCAATTCTGTGCTTCGTGCCATGGGCAGTCGGGCAAGGGGGATGGGCCAGCGGCGGCGGCCCTTAACCCGAAACCGCGAGATCATACCGATAAAGAATACATGTCCAAATTGTCGGACGAGGACATGTTTAAAGTGATCAAAAACGGCGGAGCCTCCGTCGGCAAGTCTCCACTGATGCCCCCATGGGGTGCCTCCCTGAAGGATGATCAGATCAAGGATGTAGTTGCCTATATCCGTACCCTCTGCTGCGAATAATCGATGCTTCACTATGTGCCACGGGGGACACGTCAGGAACAAAGGGATAGCGGCCACGCCGACGGAGACGTGATCGCGATGGAGGAGCCGCGCGGTGTGATGCTCCCGCTTAGTCCGTTCAAGAGCCTGGTCTAAAGCACCCCTGTGGGCCTGACCCCCCGGAAATTCTGTCAACAGCGAAGCTGTTAACCACAAATTGTACTGGCACGGCTAGAGGCGTTTGAGCCAGGGTAATGGCATACCCTCCGGGGCAATCGAGCCTTGCCCCGGAGATCCCACTGACGCGCCGTACATGCTTCCCTGCTCAAACGAAGCCCTCGACAGGCTTATCCGAATCCGTCGCTCCCTCTGCTATCAATCACGGTGTCGCTCTGTCGTCACTGACTTCTGCCCTCATTCACCCATACAGCGTCGATTAGTTCTTCTGTAATTGAGTTTCCACCAGCTCGGGAACTTTTGCCAGAGCCTCCAACAGCTTCTCGGGGCGTTTGCCGCCCGCCTGAGCCATGTCCGCCCGTCCGCCCCCGCTGCCGTCGACGAGGGCCGCCACGGCTTTTGCCAGTTCTCCGGCATGAACCCGGCCGGTCAAATCGGGCGTGACGCCGGCTACCAGCGCGACCTTACCGTCCACCACGGTGGCCGCGACCACCACCCCGGACTGCAAACGTTCCTTGGCTAAATCGACGATCGAACGAAGGTCTTTCTGCTGCACGTCCTCCTCGTGCAAGGTGAGCACATTCACGCCGCGCACACGCGTCACCCCTTCCATCAGATCATGGGTGCGGGCGCTAGCCAGGCGCCCTTTCAACGTCGCGATCTCCCGCTCCAGTTCGCGCACTTGGTCAAGGAGGCGCTGAACACGAGCCGGCTCTTCAAAGGCCTGCGCTTTGAGGAGGTCGCGGATTTCGTTCAGAATCATCTCCTGCCGTCGAACATGTTGAAACGCTGCGGCCCCTGTAAGCGCTTCGACTCTTCGCACCCCCGCAGCCACCCCACTGGCCTGGGTGATTTTAAAGAGCCCGATTTCACCAGTGGAATTCAAGTGAGTGCCGCCACACAGCTCCAGGCTGAAATCGCCGATTTTCACCACCCGCACTTGGTCGCCATATTTTTCCCCGAAAAGGGCGATGGCGCCCATCCTCAGCGCCTCATGCAGATCCGCATGGACGACTTCCACTGGTCGATCTTCCCGAATGCGCTCGTTGACGATGTCTTCGATGCGATAGAGCTCGCGATCGGCCAGCCGTCCAAAATGCGTGAAATCAAACCGTAGGCGATCGGGTGCCACCAGTGAGCCGGCCTGCTTGACGTGATCACCCAACACCTGCTTCAACGTCGCGTGCAGAATGTGGGTGCCAGTATGGTTCAGAGCGATAGCCTGACGGCGCTGCGATTCCACACGCGCGTGCAGCACTTCCTGCACCCGCAATCGCCCCCGCTTGACCAAGGCGCGATGCACGATGAGGTCGTCGGCGGGCCGAGTCGTATCCAGCACTTCCAAAATGACGTTGGGGTTGACCAGCAGGCCGGTGTCGCCGACTTGCCCGCCACCTTCGGCATAAAATGGCGTTTGGTCGATGACGACCTCGATCTCCTGCCCTTCGTCAGCTGCATCGACGAGGCGGTCGCCTTTGAGGATAGCCAGGACTTTTCCCTGCCCTTCGAGATCGTCATAGCCCAGGAATCGTGTGGCTCCAAAGCGCTCGGCAATCATGGGGTATATAGGTTGAACCGCCTCCTCGCCTCTCCCCTTCCATGACGCCCGAGCCAGCTCACGTTGACGGTCCATGGCTCGATCGAATCCTGCGAGATCGAGCGTCAAGCCCTGATCGCGCACGATCTCCTCGGCCAGGTCGAGCGGAAACCCGTAGGTATCATAGAGCCTGAAGACTTCCTCCCCGGGGATCTCCGCCCCGCCGCGCTGGCGCGTCTCGTCTGCGACCCGGGCTAACACCCGCATGCCGCTTTCCAGGGTGTACGAGAAGCGCTCCTCCTCGTGGAGGGTGACATTGGCGGCAAACTGTCGCGATGCGTTGAGTTCGGCGTAAGCGCCACCCATTTCGTCGGCGACGGTCCCCAGCACTTTGTACAGAAACGGCTCCGTGATGCCGAGCATGCGGCCATGGCGGGCGGCTCGTCGAATGATACGCCGCAGCACATAGCCTCGCCCTTCGTTCGATGGTAGCACCCCATCGCTCAGGAGAAAACTGGTGGCGCGGGCATGATCGGCGATGACCCGCATCGACACGTCATCGGCCGGATTGGCGCCATAGGATTTCCCACTGTACTCCTCAACCGCGCGAATAATAGGGCGCAGCAGATCGGTATCGTAGTTGCTGAGAACCCCCTGCAGGACAGCGGTGATACGTTCGAGGCCCATGCCAGTGTCGATGCTCGGCTTCGGCAATGGGGTGAGCCGCCCGCTGGCATCGCGCTCGAACTGCATGAATACAAGGTTCCAGATCTCAACATACCGATCGCAATCGCAACCTACTGTACACTCGGGACGACCGCATGAGGCAGCGGGGCCGTGGTCGTAGAAGATTTCCGAGCAGGGGCCACAGGGGCCGGTGTCGCCCATGGCCCAGAAATTGTCCTTCTCGCCGAAGCGGAAGATTCGATCAGCCGGGACGCCTACGTGGTTGTGCCAAATTTCGAAGGCTTCCTCATCTTCTTGATAAATGCTGACGTATAACCGTGAGGTGGGCAGGTTGAGATCCTGCGTCACCAATTCCCAGGCGTAAGCGATGGCTTCGGTCTTAAAGTAGTCCCCGAACGAAAAGTTGCCGAGCATCTCGAAAAACGTGTGGTGCCGTGCCGTGCGTCCGACGTTTTCGAGGTCATTGTGCTTGCCGCCGGCACGCATGCATTTTTGCGCTGTCGCCGCCCGCACGTACGAGCGTCGCTCTCTGCCCAGAAAGACATCTTTGAACTGCACCATGCCGGCATTGGTGAAGAGCAATGTGGGGTCGTCACGAGGCACGAGCGAAGAACTCGGCACAATCGCATGCCCTCGGTCGGCGAAGAACTGTAGGAAACGTTGTCGAATCTCGTTGCCGGTCATGATCGCTCCTTTTACGGCGCCTAGGCGGCCAGGGGTGACGGGAACGCTCGCAGCCGATCGTCTGGTCGTGATGAGGCTCTCCCAGGCATCTTTATAGCACAAAATGCGGCTGAGCTAGGGTCCCACCGATCTTGAAGGAGGAGAATCCGCGTCGGTCACGGCGCTGTTTCAGGGCGGTACCTACCAATCCCAATTGTTGCTCAAGAGCATCCGAGGTCTGCACACGCAACGTCAAGTCCAAGAGGCTTGCGGGCAAGGGTTCAGCGAGATTCAGCTTCCCCTGGATGTCGAACTGCCAGTCACGGCCGCGGATGAGAAAATCGCGCACCACGACGCTGTGTGTCTGCCACACGACATCGCCGGACAACTGCTCATAGGCTAAAGGAGGCAGTGGCATGCCAGCGATTTCCAGACCTGTCAGGCGCCCGCCATCGCCCTGCAACATCAGTTGGCCCTCCCCCTCCTGCCAGACCGAATTCGGCACGCGCAGTGAGAGGTTCCCCATGAGTTTGCCTTCGACGACGGCATTGCCCAATCTGGCGATGGCAGGATGAACGCCGGGGCGGATGTCACGCAGATGGGCTTGAATAGCCATCATGGCATCTTGTCCGTTGTGCTGCCATTTGATCGTTCCCGACACGGCTCCACCATACAGGTCCCCTTCGAAGCGCAAGCGTAGTGGGTTGGTGAAAGGGACGAGCGTGCGCAGATAGAGCCGCAACTCCGGTGCACGCAGTAAATCTAACACCTGCCCGTTGACATCGTGGACATAGCGCACGTCGCGAAGCGCTATGCCAACCGAGGCAAGCGGTTGAACGGTTGCAATTCGCACCTGCTCTAGGCCATGGCGATTGAGCAGCGTCAACATCATGGCGCGTGCTTCTTGGCTAGGGAATTTAAGGTAGGCGAAGACGGCAAAGAGCGCCACAGCGTAGAAGATATACCCTACAACGATCAACGGGTGACGCCAAGTCCGCATAGCTGCCCTTGCCTGACCCTATTGGACGCGCCAATAGAGGATTTGACTGCCGCCTTGGTCAGCCCCAGCCCTGATCAGGGCTGTGACCTGTTTGCTCATTTCCCCAACGTTGCCGCGCGCTTCTATCGAATAGTACGTGCTGTCTACGGCTCCTAAGCGCTCAAAATCTTGCAAGGCTTCCCCGGTGATCCCCAACTGTTGGAGGTCGGTGATCTTTTCGATACGGCTCTGACTGCGGCGTTGCACGATAAGCTCGGCATATCGTCCCACATCTCGTGTCAGACTGCGGAGGAGCAGCGGCGGGGCGGTATTGAGATTGACCCGCCAGCCACCTCCCTGCGGCAGGGGGAGTGCAGCCAAGTAGAGGTTGGTGGCGGGATCCACGATGCCACCGACTCGCTTGGCTCCAAGTTTCAACAGGACCTCATCAGTGAAGCCTCTGATCAAACGTAACTCGGCGATCGTCTCCATCGGCCCATTGCGTGCCGTATAGGGTTTTTCCAAGCTACGGTAGTAATTACTCTCCGCCCCTCCGGGACCAATGGGGACCTCATCGACATCGATCCAATCGACGATGGCCTCGACGAGGAGCGGGTCGATGCCAAGACGTTGGAACAGGTCCTGGGCGATCAGAATCCAGGGATTGGCCTCTTGCGGATCGGTCGCGGTCTGGCCGGCCGCCTGTAAGGCCTTACCTGTGGACGTTTGCTCACCGGCGGCAGTCTCGATGACCAAGGCGTTGAGGTTGATCTTGCCCGTTTCGTCTATCACGCGCAGCGTCACCTCGCCATCGCTAAGCGGCAAAGTCTGGGGGGTTCCTGTCAACAGCGTCCTTTTCAGTTCTTCCCATTCTTGGATATTGCGACTGAACAACTCTCTGGTGAGATTGACCCCTCCCTTCGCCATGTAATACGCCCGTAACCCATCGCGAAAATTGGCGGAGGCATGAACGTCGACGCGCATGAGGTAGTTGACATCCAAAACAATCACCGATATCAACGTGATGATGAGCAGGGTAAGCACAAGGGCCACTCCCCCCTCATCGACGAGCGGATGCATCCAGCCACGGTGGAGCCACATCGCCTGTCTGGAAGGATTCCTGGGCATGACCGCTACCTCAGCGACTGAGAACCAATTCGGTGAACATCTCGAAGAGGCGTACCTGCTCGTGTTGGTCAACCAGCAATAAGGAGATCTTCACCCATGCCGGCAAGCGCTTCCCGGCTTGTGACTGCCGTGAGTCCCATTCGCGATACTCTGTGCCGCGTGTGTCATAGTACGTGAAGTCCAGTCCGCGGGCCAGATTGGTCAGCGGAAAGAGTTGTTCGCGGTCGGTGATCTCGGGATCGAAATGGCAATTGACCCGACGCAAGAGGAAACGCTCCTGAGGTCGGTCTGCCACCGGTTCAAGGCTGTAAGAGATCCGGCACACCTCGATATCCGGATTCTCTGGCCGCGTCATCGGGAGAAAGGTGGAAAACGACAGCTTGTCTGCAGGCACATTTGCATCGGTGAGATCTTCACCCACAAATAAATAGGGCTTGGCCTTCGCCTGTTGGAGGACTTGTTGCGCCTGTTCTGTGGCATCTTTCAGATAGGCGGTACGGAGATCAGCCGCCATGAGCTCGAGGACCACTCGTGCTTCGTGATAGAGTTGGGAGAGTTCGCGGGCGCGCGCGGCCCGGTCGACCGCCGCCGAATACGTACTAAAGAGCAACACGAAGATCGTCGCCATGATGCCCAGGGCGATCACGACTTCCAGCAGGGTGAGTCCGGCCTCATGCGACGACATCCTTCGAGGGGTGCTCGATAAATGGCGGGTCATTGCCGTACCACCAGCGTGACCATGTCCACTGACCGCCGCCCGCGGTTGTCATTCCATGCGACTTCGACATAGACCTCAAAGACATTGGGAAAAGGGGTGGCGACTATCCGTTCTTTCCAGCGGAAGGCGGCGTGTTCGGGGTCCTCGAACGTGCCCTCACGCTCTGACGGCCCGGCAATTTCGCTGTTCTCGAGGGCGACCATGCGACTCTTAGCCAAGAGCGTGGCGACGGTCATGCTGGTTGATTCGTTGAGCAGGGCGATGCTCATGTTCTGCGAATGCACATAGGTCACCACCGCAAAAGCGATGATCGCCAACGCGACCATCACCTCCAACAGGGTGAAGCCATCAGCGTCCTTGAACGACTTCTGCTTCACGATATCCGGTCTCGATTTGTACACGGCCACCAAGTGGTTGGATCAAGACCGACAGTTGGGCGCCATCATCGCTGCGCAAATGGATCATGGAGCGGTCCACGAATCCTGTCGGAAAGAATTGCGTGTAGGCTTGCCCTTCTTGCACTTTCTCCACGGGTGTCACGATGTCTTCGAAGTGTACCCCTACCGGAAGCCTGCGCCGGCGCGCCATACGTGACTGATCATCGACGAACTCGCCGTCGTCTGATAAGTAGGTCACCCAGATTTCACCGTCCTTCACATGGTAGTTGAGGCGGTAGAGGCGTTTTTTAGCCGTCGCCTGATCGTAGACATAACGCACCATGCCCGTGATCAGATGTCCGGAGCTGTTCAACCGTTGACCCACCAGGACCGCGCCGAATCGGGGGAGAGCGAGGAGCAGAATGAAGCTGAGGAGGAGGATGACGATGGAGAGTTCAACGAGCGAGAGCCCGTCCTGAGTCCAGATGGTCCGAACTGGAGACGTCGTCGTCGCTTTCCTGCCCGTCGGCTCCCAGAGACATGATCTCAAAGCTTTCCCCTCGGCGCCCGGGAGCGAAGTACACATACTTATTGCCCCATGGATCTAACGGAACCCCCTTTCTGAAGTAGCCTCCCTCCATCCACTTGGTGGGAATACGGCCTGTGGATGGCTTAACCACCAGGGCGTCAAGCCCTTGCTCGGTGGTTGGATAAAAGCCATTGTCGGCGCGGAAGAGTTCCAAAGCGCCCTCCAAGCTCGCAATATCGGCCCGAGCTTTCTCGACCTTGGCCTTCTCGGTATACCCCGTGATGTTTGGAATCACCAACGTGGCCAGCAGACCGAGAATGATAATCACCACCATGATTTCGATCAAGGTAAACCCGGCCGTTTCAGCCAGTAGACGCCGCAGACGGAATGTTCTGAACCGCTTCACACGTCGTACTCCTCTCCCACTGGGACGGTCACACCTGCGTGTACCGTGCCAGCAAGGCATCCCAAGCTCCCTGTGCACGTAAGATATACTCGATCACCTCGCGTACGGCGCCCTGGCCGCCGGCACGTTGGGTGATCAAATGGGCGCTGGCTTTGACCTCATCGACTGCATCGGCAACCGCCACGGCCAGACCCACCCGTCGCAATAACGGGATATCGACGAGGTCATCGCCGATGTAGGCCACCTCCTCATGGGTGCAATGTGTCTGCGCCAGGACTTTTTCGTAAACCTCCAGCTTGTTCCAAATGTTCTGGTACACGATCTCGATGCCCAACTCTTGAGCGCGTCGGGTGATCGTCTCCGATTGACGGCCACTGATGAGGGCAGTCCTCAGCTTGGCGCGGTGCGCCATGACGATGCCGTGGCCATCTTTGACATCGAAGACCTTCAGCTCATGACCGTAGCTATCTTGAATGATCCGTCCGTCGGTGAGGACACCGTCAACATCCATAATGAGGAGACGAATTTTGCGCGCGCGTTCGAGCAGGTGTGGCAGATTCACATCAGTCCCGCTTTCAGCAGATCATGGACATGTAGCACCCCAACCGGGCGGGAGTCTTCATTGACGATCACCAGCGAGGTGATCGCGTACTTCTCCATCAGCGCCAACGCTTCCGTGGCGGGCATGTCCTCCGCGACCACCTTGGGATGCGGTGTCATAAAGGCATAGGCCCGCAGCCGCAACGGGTCAGCACTCCGTTCGAGGGCGCGGCGAAGGTCGCCATCGGTGATGATGCCTTGTAGCCGCCCGCCACCGTCGATTACGCAGGTCATCCCCAACCGCTTTTCCGAGATCTCGAAGATGACCTCCTGCAGTGGCGCGTCAGCGATGATCCGCGGCACTTCCTCATCGCGACACATCAGGTCGCCCACTGTGAGTCCCAGCCGGCGGCCAAGCTGCCCGCCAGGATGGAATAGGGCGAAGTCTCCCTGCTTAAAGCCGCGATACGTCATGGCGGCAATGGCCAGGGCATCTCCCATCGCCAGACTTGCCGCAATGCTTGCCGTTGGGATCAATCCAAAGGGACCAGCCTCTTGTGCGACCCGGACATTGAGCACGACATCGCTGCGCTTGGCCAGCGTTGAGCGGGGATTGCCGGTGATGGCGATAAGCTTCAGACCGAACCGATTATGGATGATGGGCAGCAGCCGCAGAATCTCCTCGGTCTCGCCGCTCTTCGACACGGCGATCAACACATCGCCGCGTGCGACCATGCCGACATCTCCATGGGCCCCATCTGCCGGATGTAGAAAGACAGCGGGGATGCCAAGGCTCGCGAAGGTGGCAGCCACCTTGCGGGCGATGAGCCCGGACTTGCCCATGCCGGTGACCACGATACGCCCCCGACAGGCGCAGACTAGTTCGACCCCCCGCAGAAAAGTCTCGTCAAGATGATCGTGCAACTCGGCAATGGCGGCGCTTTCCAACTCCAATACCCGGCGTGCCTGCCTTAAGGCTTCGGTCGTCCCCGAACCCTGCGATTCAGCGTTGAGAACTCCGCTCATCGATGTGCCTTGGTTTCCCGAGGGGTGCGCTGCTTGAGTGACGGACGCTGTCAAAATAGCATAGGGTTGTGGGCTTTGTCTACTCTCTCAGCTGACGAATGGCGCGCTCTCCCCGAGCTGAAACAGAGAGGTAAGTGTGGTCCTTTGGGGGCGTTTTTTTGTTCCAGCTTGCCGGGAAGGTTTTGTTATAATACGGGTTAACCTGTCGTCGTGTCGATCTCATACTACCGTGCATCAAGGGTGGTGCCTCCTGTGAAGAGGCCTGCTGTCGGTTCGTTGGTCGGATGAATACCACGCAAAGGTCATCGCCACGTATGCCCCCCCGATCTCGTGTAATCGTCGCTTGGATGGGAGTTGCCGTCTATGGTGCGGGCGTTTTTGCGCTGTCCGCCCTCTCAAACCCCTCGGCGATCCCCGGCTGGAATATCCCCCACTTCGACAAAATCTGCCATGCCATCGCCTACGCAGGGTTGACGTGGTTGCTGATCTACGCCCTCACGTTGACGTCGACCACGCGGGCGCTTCCCCGCCTGATCCTCATGGCAGCCATCCTAGCCGTATGCTACGGCGTGCTAAACGAGTTCCACCAACTATTCAGGCCGAGGCGCTCCGCGAGCATTGCCGACATCGGCGCCAATGCTGCGGGAGTGGGTCTTGTGGCCTGGAGCTGGCCACGGATCCAACGTCGGTGGCTCAGTGCGGTTCGATCACGCAAGGGAGGAACAGGGTGTATGCCACGAGCTGAGTACTGCTACTCGTGTGGCTCTGAGATCGAGCGTTATGAGTTTACGGAGTGTAAGGCCTGCCACGAGTACTTCTGCGAGGATTGTGTCAACGAAGAGGAACTGTGTGACCAGTGCTGTGAGGCCGCCACGCAAGAGGAGGTGTAGGCCTAGAGGCAGCGCAGCCCGTCCGCTCTGCGCTAGATCACGCCATCGCGGCGGAAGGCGGCGATGTGCCTTGGGGTATAGCCCAACTCTGTGAGCAAGGTCTCGGTGTGCTCACCGAGCGCCGGGGCTGGTGCGCGGATATCCCCGGGGGTCTCGCTGAAGGTGAGCGGAAATCCCAGCAACCGACGCTGTCCGCCGCGCGGATGTCCTTGCTCCACCACCATGCGATTGTGGAGCACCTGGGGGTTTTCAAACACCTGCTGCAGGTTGAGAATAGGACCGCAGGGAATACGTTGTTGATGCAGGTACCCAATCCAATCGGCCGTCGTGCGCTGACGCAGTTTGGCGTTCAAGATTGCGGTTAAGGCGTCGCGATGCTGGGCGCGCAGGCGCGGCGTGGCGAAGCGGCTATCCGTCCACACTGTAACCAAATCCAGCGCCTGACAGAGGCGCCGGAACGTCTCATCTGGCCAGGCGGTAATGTTGATGTGGCCATCAGCGGTCTCGAAAGTCCCCGCGGGGCCAAGATCGTGCAGATGATTGCCTACCGGCGGCACCAACACACCACTCTCCAAGAAATTCGCCGCGCGTGCCGTCAGCATGCTGATGAGTCCATCCAGCAACGTGGCGTGGACCTCCTGTCCATGGCCTGTCTGCTGCCGGTAGACCAGGGCTGCGAGAATACCGCACGTCGCGAACAGGCCGGCGATGCTATCGGCGATCGATACCCCCACCCGCATTGGGGCGCAGTCGCCATCGCCGGTGACGCTCATCAAACCTGACATGCCCTGGGCGATCTGATCATAGGCGGGCCACAGGCTGTACGGTCCGGTCTTGCCAAATCCCGAAATCCCGCAGTAAATCAGCCGCGGATTGATCTGACGCAAGGCTTCGTAGTCGAGCCCCAAGCGGGCCATCACATCCGGTCGGTAGTTTTCCACCAACACATCGGCCGTTTGCACTAGGCGTGTGAAAATCTCCTTACCCGCCGCGGCCTTGAGGTTCAGCGTCAAGCTCTTTTTATTGCGATTGAGGTCGAAGAAGACCGGCTGGCCGCCGCGAGCTTCCGACTCCGGATCTCCTTTGCCGCGTGTCAGATCGCCCTCGCCGGGGACTTCGACCTTGATCACCTCCGCCCCCATATCGGCGAGCAACATGGTGCAGTATGGACCGGAGAGGACTCGGCTCAAATCGAGGACGCGCAATCCCTCTAATACCCTTGGCATTGTGACACCTGAACACCGCGCTTACGAAGGACGAGGAGATGAGAGGCAACGCTTATGCGGCAAACCGTTGCAGACCTCGGAGCTTGTCCAATGCCGCCCCGGAATCGATAGCTTCAGCGGCGAGTTGGAGGCCGGCATGCCAATCGGCTGCGGCTCCCGCCACCACCAGGGCCGCTGCGGCGTTGAGGAGGACGACATCGCGCTGCGGTCCCGGCTTGCCGTCGAGGATTTCGATGGTGATGCGGGCGTTCTGGTGGGCATCGCCTCCCGCCAGGGCTTCGAGAGGAACTCTCGGCAGCCCAAATTGTTCCGGACAGACGGTGAACGTCGACACGGCCCCGTGGTCGAGGGCGGCGATATGGGTTTCCCCGGCGGTGGTGATCTCGTCCAAGCCATCGGCGCCGTGCACCACGAAGGCGCGTGAGGACCCCAGATTGCCCAACACCTGTGCGAGCGGTTCGACCAAGCCCCGAGTGGAGACCCCGATGAGCTGCCGAGTCGCCCCAGCGGGATTGGTCAGCGGCCCTAAAATGTTAAAAATGGTGCGGACGCCGATCTCACGCCGTGGGCCGATGGCATGTTTCATGGCGCTATGGAAAAGCGGTGCGAACAGAAACGTCATGCCGACCTCCGCCAAGCAGCGCTCTGCCAGCTCTGGGGTCAGCTCGATCGTCACCCCCAAGGCCTGGAGCAGGTCAGCGCTGCCACAGCGGCTCGACATGGCGCGATTGCCATGCTTGGCGACGGGGATGCCAGCACCCGCGACGACAAAGGCGGCCGTCGTGGAGATATTGAACGTCTGGGCGCCATCCCCCCCTGTGCCGCACGTATCGATGACATTGGCAGGGGCGCCGATGTGCGTGGCCTTCTCTCGCATAACGCGGGCGCAGCCGGTGATCTCGCTGACGGTTTCGCCCTTGATGCGCAGGGCGGTGAGAAAGGCGGCGATCTGGGCCGGGGTGGCGTCCCCCTCCATGATCTGCCGCATGGCTTCGGCCGCCTCCTCTTCGCTCAGATGCTGTTGCTCCACCAGTTTGGCGATCGCCGCCACAATCATGACCATCTCTCCCTTCACCTCGGCTGCAAAGGTTGGAATCGAGCCGTCGCCGCCGACCCCCGCCTTAGGCGAGCCCGGCGCGTGCCAACTCGATGGCGCGCATCAAGGCCTGCGCCTTATTCAGCGTCTCTTCGTACTCCAGCGTCGGCACCGAATCGGCCACCACACCCCCGCCGGCCTGTAAGTAGGCCGTATCTCCCTTGACGGTGAGGGTGCGCAGAGCAATGCAGGTGTCCATGTTGCCCGAAAAGCTAAAGTAGCCGACGGCTCCAGCATAGGGTCCGCGCTTCGTGGGCTCGAACTCCTCGATGATTTCCATAGCGCGGATTTTGGGAGCGCCGGAAACGGTGCCCTGCGGGAAAGTGGCGCGCATGACATCATAACAATCTTTGCCCGCGGCCAGCTCGCCGATGACATGCGACACCAAGTGCATCACATGAGAGTATTTTTCGATCTGCAGCAACTCGGTAACCTTCACCGTGCCGATCTTCGCCACCCGGCCGACATCGTTGCGCCCCAAATCAACCAGCATGATATGCTCGGCGCGCTCCTTAGGGTCACCCATCAATTCCCGAGCGATGGCCTCATCTTCGGCCGCTGTACGCCCACGGCGTCGCGTCCCGGCCAGCGGCCGCAGCTCGATCAGCGAGCCCTCCAGGCGGACATTGACTTCCGGTGATGACCCGACGAGCGTGAGGTCGCCGCATTTCAGGTAAAACATGTAGGGCGACGGGTTCACCGTGCGCAGGGCACGGTAGATGTCGAAGGGATCGACGTCGATCGGCACCTGGAAGCGTTGCGACGGCACCACCTGAATGATATCGCCAGCGCGGATGTACTCCTTGGCACGCTCCACGACGCGCTCATAGGCCTCCTTGGTGAAGTTCGAGGCCAACGACAAGGGCTCCGGCGAAATCCGAGGTCGCATGGGCCGCGGCGGACTGGGTTGCTTCAGGCGGCTGATGATCTGTTCGATCTTGCTGACAGCCTGTTGATAAGCTTTCTCCGCCGGCCCATCGACCAGCGCGTTGGAGACCACCTTAATCTTCTGCAGCTTGTGGTCGAAGATCACGATCGTGTCGGTGATCATGAAGAGGGCATCGGGCAACTGGAGGTCGTCAAGCGTCTGGTCTGGCAGGCGCTCGAAAAAGCGCACCATGTCGTAGCTCAGATAGCCCACGGCGCCGCCGAAAAAGCGCGGCAGCCCCTCGCCCTCGACGGGGTGAAATTCGCTCATCAGACGCTTTAAAGCATCGAGCGGATCCACCCCTTCTTGGACGTCGCAGAGGCCATCCCGCCTGATCTCGACACGCGTACCCTTGCTCTGGAAGATGATCGACGGCGCACTCCCCAAAAAGCAGTAGCGGCCCCACTTCTCCCCGCCCTCGACGCTCTCCAAGAGAAAGGAGTACTCCCCCTGATCCAGCTTTAAAAACGCCGAGACCGGGGTGTCGAGATCGGCCATGATCTCCCGATACACCGGGATCAGATTGCCCTGGGTGGCTTTAGCTTTGAAGACATCGAGGGAGGGATAGTACATGCGCGACATCCTCACGGGTATTGGACGTTGACGAGGTAGAGCCCCTGGGGCGGCGCGGTCGCGCCCGCCAGGCGACGATCGCGGCCCTCCAAGATCCGCCGCACATCCTGCGGAGTGCGGCGTCCATGTCCGACCTCGACCAGCGTGCCGACGATATTCCGTACCATGTGGCGCAGGAATCCATCCGCGGTGCAGCGCAGCACGATCTCATCATCTTGCCGATCGAGGGACAGCGCCATGATCGTACGCTCCGAAGATAGCACTTCACTGCCGGCAGCGCGAAAGGACGAGAAGTCATGTAGCCCGACCAAGGGGGTCATCGCCTCGGTCATGGCCTCGATGTCCAGGGGCCGCGGGACGTGCCAGACATACCACCACCGCAGGGGCGACCGCACTGGGCGGTTCAGGATCCGATAGGCGTAGGTCTTGCCCTGAGCCGAATACCGGGCATGAAAGTCGGGTGCTGCCTCCTGCACCTGATACACCGCCACATCCCGCGGCAAGACGCTATTGAGCGCACGCTGGAGACTTTCCGTCGGCAGCGCTGACGCTGTGCTGAAGCTCGCCACTTGGCCGAGGGCATGCACTTTGGCATCGGTACGTCCCGCCCCCTGAACCCGGACACGCTCACCGAGGATTTTGGCCAGGGCCTGTTCGAGGACACCCTGAATGGTCGGCTCAGCCTCCTGCACCTGCCACCCGCAATAATTCGAGCCGTCGTATTCTAACACAAGTTTGAGCGTGCGCATACCGCCTACGCCTAGCGTGCGATGGCGACATCCTGAGACCGGCCACTCGCGAGCACGGTGGCGAGGAAACGACCGGTGTGGGAGCGCGCCGCCTGCGCCACCTCCTCGGGTGTCCCGCACGCCACCACCTCTCCCCCCGCATCGCCGCCTTCCGGGCCGAGATCGATGATATAGTCCGCCGTTTTCATGACGTCTAGGTTATGCTCGATCACCAACACCGTATTGCCCAGGTTGACCAGGCGATTCAGCACATGCAGAAGCTGCTGAATGTCGGCGAAATGTAAGCCGGTGGTCGGCTCATCCAAGATATATACGGTGCGGCCGGTGCTGCGTCGACTCAATTCCTTGGCCAGCTTGACCCGCTGCGCCTCGCCGCCAGAGAGCGTCGTGGCCGCCTGCCCCAGCGCGATATAGCCTAATCCGACATCGGAGAGCGTTTCCAGCTTGTCCTTCAACGCCGGGACATTCGTGAAGAAGGCCAACGCTTCGTCCACCGTCATGTCGAGGACCTCGGCGATGCTCTTGCCCTTATACTTGATCTCCAGGGTCTCGCGGTTGAAGCGTTTGCCCTTGCAGACGTCGCAGTTCACGAAGATGTCGGGCAGAAAGTGCATCTCGATCTTGATAACACCGTTGCCCTGACAGGCCTCGCAGCGTCCACCTTTGACGTTGAAGCTGAAGCGTCCGGGCTTGTACCCCCGCATACGGCCCTCCGGCACCTGGGCGAACAGGCTCCGAATGTCGGTAAAGACGCCGGTGTAGGTGGCGGGGTTGGAACGCGGCGTCCGGCCAATCGGCGACTGGTCGATGTCGATGACCTTATCGATGTGCTCGACGCCCAGGAGCTCCTGGTGGCGGCCCGGCTTGTGCGGGCTGCGGTAGAGCTTCTGCGCCAAAGCTCTGTAGAGTACATCGATCAACAGCGTGCTCTTGCCCGAACCCGACACTCCGGTAATGCAGGTCAAGACTCCCAACGGGATCTGTACCGTAATGTTGCGCAGGTTGTTCTCGGATGCGCCCACCAGCGTGAGGCACTTGCCATTGCCCCGGCGCCGCGCCGTGGGAACTGGGATGTCCAGGCGGCCCGAGAGGTAGCGGCCGGTCACCGAGGCTTCGTCACGGCACAGTTCCTCCGGCGTGCCTTGGGCCACGATATACCCTCCATGCACACCCGCGCCTGGTCCCAGGTCGATGACATAATCCCCGGCCAGGATGGTGTCGCGATCGTGCTCGACGACGATCACCGTATTGCCCATATCGCGGAGACGTTCGAGCGTGTCGAGCAAGCGGCGATTATCGCGGGGGTGAAGGCCGATGCTCGGCTCATCGAGGATATACAGCACGCCCACCAGGCTCGAGCCGATCTGGGTCGCCAGGCGAATACGTTGGCCTTCACCACCTGAAAGCGTCGCGGCCGGGCGATCGAGGGTGAGATAATCCAGACCGACGTTGACCAGAAACTGCAGGCGTTCGCGAATCTCCTTCAGCACCCGTTCGGCGATGAAGAGCTGTTGCGGCGTCAGGTGCAGAGCGTCGAAGAACCGCAACGCCTCCTTCACTGAGAGGGCTGTGACCTCGGCGATCGACTTCTCGGCGATCTTGACCGCCAAGCCCTCTGGTCGCAAGCGGGCGCCTTGACAACGGGCGCAGGGTTTAACGCTGATGTAGTCTTCGACCTCGGCTCCATCGTTGCCTTCTGCTCCGCCCAAATACTTGCGTTCGACGTAGGGGACGACCCCCTCGAACTCTTGCAAGTAGTAATGGCGCTTGCCGCCTTTGTCGTAGAAGAAGCGGATTTTTTCGCCCCGCGAGCCGTACAAGATGATATCCTGCACTTTGGCGCTGAGCTTCTTATACGGGGTATCCAGGTCGAAGTTGTAATGTTCGGCCAAAGCCTCGAGCATCGCCTGGAGATAGGCTGGTGGTTGTCCGTCCCACGGTTTGATGGCACCGCCGCGCAGCGACTTGGCTGGATCGGGAATGATAAAGTCGAGATCGAGATGCTGCTTGAAGCCCAAACCATCGCAATCGGGACAGGCCCCATGGGGGCTGTTAAACGAAAACAGCCGGGGTGACAGCTCGGCATAGCTGATGCCGCAATCGATGCAGGCGAATTTCTCGCTAAAGACCAGGTCCTCGCCATCGGCGATATGGATGGCAACGATGCCCTCGGCGAGATGCATGGCGGTCTCGATGGAGTCCGCCAGCCGTTTCTCGATCCCTGACTTGATGACCACACGGTCGATGACGGCCTCGATGGTGTGGTGTTTCATCTTGTCGAGTTCGATGCGCTCGCTGAGTTCGCGGACCTGTCCGTCCACTCGCACGCGCGTGTAGCCCTGCCGTCGCAGCTCCTCTAACTCTTTGCGGTATTCGCCCTTACGCCCCCGCACCAACGGCGCCAGGATTTGCAGGCGCGTCCCCTCGGGCAGATGTACGATCTGATCGACGATCTGCTGCACCGTCTGCGAGGCGATGACTCGCCCGCAGCGGTAGCAATGGGGCGTCCCCACGCGGGCGAACAGCAGACGCAGGTAATCGTAGATCTCCGTCACCGTCCCCACAGTCGAACGGGGGTTCTTGCTCGTGGTCTTTTGCTCGATGGAGATCGCCGGCGACAGCCCTTCGATCGAGTCGACATCGGGCTTATCCATTTGCTCCAGGAATTGCCGCGCGTAGGCCGACAGCGATTCGACATACCGGCGTTGACCTTCGGCATAGATCGTATCGAAGGCCAGGGACGATTTTCCCGAACCGCTCAGGCCAGTGATGACCACCAACTTGTCGCGCGGGATAGTGACGTCGATATCCTTGAGGTTGTGTTCGCGGGCGCCTTTGATCGCAATGATTTTACTGGCTGTGCCGTTCACGGCTTGACCCCTTGTGCGCGAGTCAGTGTCTGGGTTGCGCGGTGTTGAGCACCTGCGGATGGCTGAAAGTGTCTGGTAGGCAAGGCTTTCGACCTAACACGCTGCGCAGGTCGGAGACATTCGTTCGCAGCGACGGACCACGGCATACCTTATCAGATGGCCCCCGAGCGCGTAAAGGGGAAAGTGGTGCGGACGCTGCCTAGTTTTCTAAGAAAGTGCGCAGCCCCCGGCTCCGGCAAGGATGTCGCAGCTTTTTGAGGGCTTTGACCTCGATCTGGCGAATGCGCTCCCGGCTCAGACGGAATCCGCGGCCGATTTCTTCGAGGGTGTGCACGCTCTCACCGCCGATGCCGAAGCGCATGCGAAGCACTTGCTCTTCGCGCGGCGTCAGCGTGCTCAGGATGCGGGCGATATTCTCCGCCAGATCCTGGTCCAAGACGACATTCAGCGGCGATGCAAAGGTGGTGTCCTCGATGAAGTCGGCCAGCTGGCTATCGCTGTCCCCCACAGGAGTTTCGAGGGAGATCGGTTTGTTGACGATGGCCAAAATCTCACGGACTTTCTCGGTGGGGAGATCCAGGCGTGCTCCAAGCTCCTCCGGCGTTGGCTTGCGTTCAACTTCCTGGACGAGCTCATGCGTAATGCGGTTGACGCGGCTGAGCGTCTCGGTCATATGGACCGGGATGCGGACGGTGCGCACCTGCTCGGCTATGGCTCGCGCGATGGCCTGACGTATCCACCAACTCGCGTAGGTACTGAATTTATACCCACGTCGATAATCGAATTTCTCCACGGCCTTCATGAGGCCGATATTACCCTCCTGAATCAGGTCCAGCAGCGGGAGGCCGCGATTCATGTACTTCTTCGCAATGCTAACCACCAGACGCAGGTTGGCTTGGACCATTTCGCCTTTGAGGGCATCGAGCTTCGCCTGGGCGCGCCGGAGTTGCTTGGCCGCCGACGGTACCTGCGCCGAGGCCTTGCCCAATATCGCGGCGACGTCGGCATGCCGGCCCGCTTTTAACCAATCGTCCCATTGCAGGATGCGTCGCACCGCCTGCTGGATTTCTTCCCCGGTCAGTTGCAGTTTCGTGAGCAGATCGGCGGGTCGCGTCCATGGGCCAGCCGCCGGATGTTGACTGCGTCCCCGACTGGTCTTCGTGCGGTTACTGCGGGTTTGCCACTGGCGAATCAACTTGGCGCGCTGTTCCGGCGTGAGGGCGAGCGGAGGCGCATCTCCAGACGGTGCCTCGCCTTCTGGATGCGGAAGGCCGCCGACATCCAGGCGGGTGCGCAGGCCCATCCATAACACTGGCCGGGCCGCCAACGGACTCTTCAGCAATAACCGTTGCACCTCTTCCGCCGCCTGCTCAGTGCGCTGAGCAATGGCGATCTCTTCCTCAGGACGAAGCAGCGGCACCGCGCCCATTTCGCGGAGATAAAGAAGGACGGGGTCATCCTTGCTGTATTCCTCAAAATCGCCATTCCGCTCGGGGGGGGCCTCAACAGGGTTGGCGTCGAGGAGCTCCAGCGCGGCATCGCGAACCTCCTCTGCCGCCTCGGGAAGCTCGTCGAGCTCGAGGTCCATTTCCTCGAAAGTTGTCACCACCTCGTCTAACTCCTCGGCAGCCACCATTTCCTGGGGGAGCGCCTCATGGAGCTCGCCGTCCGGGATGAGCGTTTGATCTTTCGGGACGTCCATCTGAATGAGGTGTTGCAGGCCATTACCGTTCGCTGGCTTTTCACCCATGCACGCCTCTCCCTGAAGGTGGAAAGTATGCTCGCCCTGTGGCATCACGGGATAGACTACGAGGCTCGCGGTGGCACCGCTGCCCTCGACATCGAGTCATGGCAAAAGGCCCCACGCTGGAGTTGAACACGCGAGGGTGGGGGGAATCGACCGGCAGATATGGAAGTTTTCCGTGGCCTCGGAAGGGAGCCGAAAGCGTCGGCTTTCGGCGCAGGAGCACGACCGGTGCCATGTAGAATAGATTGCTAACAAGCCCTCTGCGATAAGTGTCCCGCATGTGCGTCCGAGCCGCCCCCTCCGACGCCTTGCCTGACACGCGGTCTTCACGTCATGGTGTAAGAGAAGATCAAAACTCCGAGCGCAAATATAAGCCCCGCGCAGGCCCAATGTCAAGGGACGCCTCCCGGATGCTGCCAGCGACCCCCCGTAGGGGCAACCGTTTGGCGGCGGTTACATGCGTTCCCAAAGCCAGGCGGGCGTAAACTGAATAGCGAAGGTGTTGAGCATGGTGAGATAACCTGTGAAGATCAAAATGCCCACGAGGATCAGGAGTATTCCTCCGCCCACATGGACGATTTCGATGTAGTGCTTGAATTTCGAGAAGAAATGGAAGAACGAATTGATGGCGATGGAGCTCAGGAAAAAGGGGATGCCGAGGCCAACCGAGTAGGCGCCCAACAGCATCAAACCGGAGGTGACATGGGCGGTAGAACTTGCCAGCGCCAGAATAGCGCCGAGGATCGGCCCGACACAAGGTGTCCAGCCGACGGCGAAGGAGAAGCCGACGAGCATGGAGCCGACATAACCAGCCGGCCGGTTGCAGAGGTGAAATTGCAGGCTGCGCGTGAGATAGCGGCCGATGAGCAGAGGCCGACAGAGTAGCGGTAGGACCCAGAGCAAGGGATGATCGGCCCATTTTTTCTCTGTGACATCGGCTAATCGAGCAAGATATTCCAAACCCCCCGAAATGTACAGCCCAAAAAATCCGATGAGCACCCCTGCCACCATGCGAATCGCCTCTTGGTACTGGATCAGCACCTGACCGACGAGGCTGAAGGAGAAGCCCAACGTCATAAACACGGTGGAGAAACCCAGGATGAACAGGAGGGAATTCAGCACGACTTTGCGTAAAAGCCTTGGATCGGCTTGTGAGCGCTTGAAGTCATCGAAGGAGACACCGGCGATGAACGATAGATAGGAAGGGACCAAGGGGAGGACGCAAGGGGATAAAAACGACAAAACACCCGCCCCTAACGCCACCAACACGGATAGCTCGACCCCTTTCATGACCCCCTCCTACATTGCACATCACCGACCAGGTGATGACGGGATGCGACTGCCAAGGATCATGGCATACCTGCACCTCGCACGTAATCCTCGGTCTCTAGCCCTTCCGCACCAACGTCCCTGGCAGGTGCGACTCTCCCTCCGACGGGCGCCAACACAACCGTCTGTCCAACACCGCATGGCTATCCCTCAGCGACCGACAGGGTGGACCATACGCTTCACCCGGTCCAAGACGCCGTTGATGAACACCGCTGCGTCAGGTGTGCTGTATTTTTTCGCGATCTCAATGGCCTCGTTGATACTGACACTGGGGGGTATATCGGATCGGTCCAAGAGTTCATAAGTCGCCAGCCGCAAAATATTACGATCCACTACCCCCATACGGCCGAGAGACCAGTGTTCGCTGGCCTCGCCCAAAAGCTCATCGATGACCGCCAGCCGATCGAGCGTCCCGAGCACCAACTGGCGGCAGAATTCACGTACTTCCGATTCGACCGGAAAATGTTCCCAGAATAACGCCAGAGATTCTTCGGGATCTGTCTTTGCGATATCACATTGGTACAGGATTTGGACAGCGAGCTCCCGCGCTTTGCGCCGTCTTCCCATCTCACCATTTCCCCTGCAGTTGAGCGAACGCGCTTGCCATCTCCACCGCCGATAACGCCGCTTCCCAGCCTTTGTTGCCCATTTTCGTCCCGGCGCGCTCGATCGCCTGCTCGATGGTTTCCGTCGTGAGAATGCCGAAAATGCACGGCACGCCGGTGTCGAGGGCCACATTGGCGATGCCCTTCGACACCTCGCCTGCGATATAGTCAAAATGGGGCGTCGCACCGCGAATGACGGCCCCCAGACCGATGATCGCTTGATAGCGCTGCAGCATGGCAAGTTGTTTGATGGCGACCGGGATCTCAAACGCGCCAGGTACCCGGAGCACATCGATATCTTCATCGCGGACGCCATGGCGATGCAGGCCGTCAAGCGCACCCGCCAATAATTGCTCAGTGATAAAGCCATTAAACCGACTGACGACGATCCCGAACTGATAGCCTTCGCCCCACAGCTTGCCCTCGATGACCCGACCCATCCGCGGCTCTCCCTTCCCCACTGCTCACCATCGTAAGTCTATTCCCCAGACCCATCCTGACGTCACCGGAACGCTATCAGTATGACAAGGTACTAACCTGTTCCAATGCGGTCTCGTCCATTCCCTCTCACGGTGCACTATGATGCGCCGCTGCGTCTCCTTCCCGATCGAGATCGGAAAGTCTCATACGACGCTCTGGGTGCTGTTGCGCTGCTTCCGTGCCTCAATACCCCCCGAGGTGCGTGAGCAGATGGCCGAGTTTCTCCTGCTTAGCGCGCAAGTAGCGGATATTGTCCTCACGGGGGGGGATTTCAAGGGGTATGCGCTCGACGATTTGCAGGCCATAGCCCTCGAGTCCCACGATTTTCCGCGGGTTGTTCGTCAGCAGGCGCATGCGGCCGATGCCCAGCGCGCGCAGAATTTGCGCCCCGATTCCATAGTCGCGGAGGTCCGCCTGGAAGCCCAAAGCTTTGTTGGCCTCCACGGTATCATGCCCCTGATCCTGCAAAGCATATGCCCGAATTTTATTGACTAGGCCGATACCGCGTCCCTCCTGCTGCAAATACAGTAAGACGCCGGAGCCCTCCTGCGCGATCAGCTCTAATGCCGCATGCAATTGCTCCCCACAGTCGCACCGGTACGAGCCGAAAACATCGCCGGTGAGACACTGTGAATGTACCCTGACGATGATATCTCGGTCGGGTTTGATGTCGCCCATCACCAGCGCCACATGGGAGAGGCCGTCGAGGTCGTTTTCGAAGGCGATGGTCTGGAAAACGCCGAAGGGCGTGGGGACCTGCGTGCGTGCCACTTCTTTGATAAAGGATTCGTTCTGCAGGCGGAAGCGGATGAGGTCTTTAATGGTGGTGATCTTCAGGCCATGCCTCCGGCAAAACTCCTGCAGCTGAGGGCCGCGGGCCATGGTGCCGTCCTCATGCATGACTTCGCAGATCACCGCCGCCGGCGTCAGGCCTGCCAAGCGCGCTAGATCCACCGATCCCTCAGTTTGGCCGGCCCGGATCAGGACGCCGCCTCTCTTCGCACGCAATGGAAACACATGACCTGGACGCACCAAATCTTCGGGCTTGGTGGCGGGGTTGATGGCGGTGAGGATCGTGGTGGCGCGATCGGCCGCTGAGATGCCATCGGTCACGCCGCGACGCGCCTCGATAGAGACGGTGAAGGCGGTGCCGAAGGGGCTGCGATTATTCGTCACCATCAGAGGCAACCGCAGCTCGTCGGCGCGCTCCTCGGTCAAGGCCAGGCAGATCAAGCCGCGGCCGTAACGCGCCATGAAATTGATAGCCGCTGGCGTGACCTTCTCGGCGGCGATGGTCAGATCCCCCTCGTTCTCCCGATCTTCATCGTCACAGAGGACGATCATTCTCCCGGCCCGGATGTCCTCGACGGCCTCTTCAACGGTGTTGAATGACATGGGATACTCCTGTCCTTTCCACTCACTCGCCTGAGCCATGTCGGCGCAGCAATGCTCCCATCAGCCCCCCACGCTCTGCATTCTCTCCTTCCAGTCGCGCCAGCAGAAGACGTTCGACGTACTTTCCCAGCATATCGCACTCGAGATTTACCGTCGCCCCGACATCTTTACGGCCAATAGTGGTCACCGCCGCCGTGTGTGGGATGATCGTCACCTGGAAACCAGCGGGAAGGCAGGCGACGACTGTTAAACTGATCCCGTCTACCGCCACGGAGCCTTTGGGGACGATATAGCGCATCAGGTTCGTGGGCGCTTGGATGACATAGTGGATGGCGTTGGCCTCGGCGCGCTTTTCGATGATGGTGCCGACGCCGTCGATATGGCCGCTCACCAGATGGCCGCCCAGGAGATCGTTGAGGCGCAACGAGCGCTCCAGATTCACGCCCCCCCCAGCCCGGAGCTGGCCGAGATTGGTGGCGCGCAAAGTCTCCGGTGAGACATCGACGGTGAAGATGCTCCCCTGGCGTTGCACGATGGTCAGACAGACGCCATTGACCGCGACGCTCTCGCCGATGGCAGCGTCTGCGAACGCCTGCGAAGCGGCAATCGTCAGCGACGCAGCGTTGCCCTGGGACCGATAGGCTTTGACCTGGCCTACTTCTGCGACGATTCCAGAAAACATAGTTAGCCTCGACCGACGTAGCCCTCGATGAGCAAATCACCGTCGAGCTGTCTCACCTGAACGCGTTGCAGGGTGACCGCCTCGGCCAGCCGCGCAAACCCCTCCCCAGCGATGGCCGTCGGAGCCGCGCGTCCACCGATCAATTTCGGGGCCAGAAAGTAGAACACTTTATCGACAATGCCGGCGCGCAGAGCGGCCCCATGCAGCTCTCCCCCACCTTCCAGAAGGATCGACGTCACCTGTATGGCGCCCAGTTGCTCCATCAATGGGCCTAAGGGAACCCCTGGCCCCTCGCCATCGATCACCATGACTTCGGCGCCCCGAGCTTCCAATTGGCGGCGTTTGTCACGGGGCGCTGCGGCGGTCGTGGCGATGATCGCCCGTGCACTGGGTGAAGCGGTGAGAAGCTTGGCCGTCAAGGGGGTGCGAAGATGGCTGTCGACCACGATGCGAATGGGATCCTTGCCTAAGCCGTCCGGCAATCGGGTCGTAAGCCGAGGATCATCGCGCAGGACGGTATTGATCCCGACCATCACCGCGTCCACCGCATCGCGGAGTTGATGGACGAGGAGGCGCGAGCGTTCGTTGGTGATCCAACGTGACTCTCCGGTCACTGTGGCGATTTTGCCATCGAGACTGGCCGCCACCTTGAGTAAGACAAATGGTCGTTTGGTGATGATGTATTTAATATAGACCTCGTTGAGCGTTGTGGCCTCGTCCTCCAACACCCCGAGCGTCACGTCGATGCCAGCCTGATGGAGTGCTTCTGCGCCCTTCCCACTGACCAGCGGATTAGGGTCACGCATGGCGGCGACCACGCGCCGAACGCCAGCGGCGATGACTGTCTTCGTACAGGGCGGCGTACGACCGTAGTGACAACAGGGTTCTAGCGTCACATAGAGCGTCGCGCCTTTAGCCTGGGCACCGGCATCCTGGAGGGCGACGACTTCGCCGTGGGGGGCTCCTGCCTTCTCGTGAAAGCCACGGCCGACGATGCGGCCGTCCTTCACCACAACACTGCCCACCATCGGATTGGGGCTGGTCCGTCCACGGGCTCGCGCCGCCAAGGCCAACGCCTCGCGCATGAAGTGCTCATCTTGTTCCTGTAGTATGTTCACGACCTTCTGCCTCTGCGCCAATGAAAAAACCCGAAGGCATAGGCCTTCGGGTCGTTGTGCGACGCTCTGATGTGATGGCCCTTCTTCCATCCAGACTGAAACTGTCGGCTCCGGAGTTTCACCGGATCCACCCGGGTGGCGTCTCTGGCGCTCTGTAAGCCTTATCGCAGGGCTAAGCATGATCCCGTTACCACCCTGGGGTCGCGGGCTCTACCGCCGGTGGGGTATTCCCCCCGCCCCGAAGGTCCTCACCTGACAAAGCGGCTAGCTGGTGGTCCAACCCTAGCACACCCGGCTTGTGAGTGTCAAGAAAGGGTCGAAGCAAATCGCCCTCTGATCTCTGGTTGCTCAGCCGCGGGGATGCCCCGCGACCCCTGTGACCCCCTCTCCCAGCAGGCTGACCAGGGGAGGGATGATGACTTCGGGTACCCTTCCCCCCAGCGTAGGAGAGGACTGGGGGAAAAGGGGTTGACCTGCCCCATTGATGTCCTCGCTGGAAAGGAGTAAGGGAGGGAGAGGGCACGCCTTCTCAATGCCTCACCGGGTACCTGTGCCCGTACCGGAAGAGGGCAATGATGAAGGTAGAGAGGATGACTATGCCAATAACTCCCGCACGCCAGCGATGATCTCCTCCTCACCAGGAATGGTGGCCCGCTCCAGAACATCGTTGTAGGGCATCGGTACATCGCGGGCGCCGATGCGCAGCGGTGGCGCATCAAGATAGGTAAAGGCTTGCTCGATCACCGCAGCGCAGAGCTCGGCCCCGACTCCACCCCGTTTCACCGCTTCATGCACGATCATCAGCCGGTTGGTTTTTTTGATCGAATTGACGATGGTCTCTTCATCGAGGGGATACAGCGTGCGTGGATCGATGATCTCGACGCTCACGCCCTCAGCCTCGAGCCTTTCTGCTGCCCGTAAGGCGCGATGCACCATCATCTGGGTGGCGACGATGGTCACATCCGTGCCCTCGCGCTTGATGTCGGCCTTGCCGATGGGGAGGGCGTAGGGCTCCTCGGGCACGGCCTGCTTCATCACCGGTTGATACAGCAGCTTATGCTCGAGGAAGATCACCGGATTGTCATCGCGGATGGCGGCGATTAGCAGGCCTTTGGCGTCATATGGTGTGGACGGCGCGATGACGGTGAGCCCCGGAATGTGGATGAACCAAGACTCCAAGCTCTGGGAGTGCTGCGCGGCCATGCGGATGCCGCCACCCTGCGGACCGCGGATCACCAAGGGCACAGTCGGCTTGCCCCCGAGCATGTAGCGGAACTTGGCGATCTGGTTGACGATCTGGTCCATGGCGCAGGCCACGAAGTCCCAAATTTGAATCTCTACGATCGGGCGCATGCCGGTCACCGCGGCGCCGAGGCCACAGCCGACGAAGGTCGCCTCCGAGATCGGCGTATCGCGCACGCGCTCGGCACCGAATTCATCGTAGAGGCCCTGCGTGACCCGGAAGATACCACCGATCAGGCCGACATCTTCGCCCATCACGAACACGCGTGGGTCTCGGCGCATCTCCTGCTTGAGCGCTTCGTTGAGGGCTTCCGAGAAGGTCAGTTCGTGACCGCGCCTTGGCGGCGGGGCGGACACCGCCAGGCGTGGCGCATAGAGGGCGCGCTCCATCACCTCGATGGTCGGCTCCGGGCTTTGTTCGGCGAACTTCACCGCCTCCTCCAGCTCCTCCTCGATCTGCTGCCGGATCTGCGCCAGGCGCTCGGGCGCGATGAGCTGTTGATCGAGCATTTGGCGTTCGAGGCGCGCGATGGGATCGCGTTGGATCCACTCCTCCTCCTCTTCCTTGCTGCGATAGGGGGCGAGCTCGGCGCGCATGCTATGCCCCATCCAGCGATAGGTCTTGCCCTCCACCAACGATGGCCCTTCGCCACGCCGCGCCCGCGCCACTGCCTCGCCGACGGCCTCGTAGACGGCGATGACATCGTTGCCATCCACCGTCACCCCTGGAACGCCATAGGCGACGGCCCGATCCGCCACAGCGTCCACCGATACGGTGCGCTTGTAGGAAGTCGAGAGGGCATATTGATTGTTCTCGCACACGAAGACCACGGGGAGTTTCCATACCGCCGCTAGATTCAGCGCTTCATGGAAGGTGCCCTGGTTGGAGGCGCCATCGCCGAAGAAGCAGATGGTGACCTGATCGCTCTTCCGCAACTTGGATGACAGGCCGGCGCCGTCGGCGATCGGCAAGCCGGCGCCGACCACCCCATTGCAGCCGAGGATGTTCAGATCCATGTCGGCGATGTGCATAGAGCCGCCGAGGCCTTTGCAGTAGCCGGTGACCTTGCCGAAGAGTTCAGCCATCATTTCTGTGAGGCTAGCCCCCTTGGCGATGCAATGGCCGTGGCCGCGATGGGTGCCCACGATGAAATCATCGCGCCGCAGATTGGCGCAAGCGCCGGTCGCCACGGCTTCTTCACCGACATAGCTATGAGCCGTGCCCTTGACGTAGCCAGCTTTGAACAGCTCGGTCACCCGCTCATCGAAACGCCGAATGCGGATCATCGTGGTTAGAAGTTGCTCCAAGAGGTGTCTATCCAGGGACATCGACCCCTCCTTTCCTGTATCGGGTGCGGACTGGAATTCCCAACATCCCCATCCCACTGATTTATCGATACGCCTGGGCTGTCGCCTGGCGTCTGTCTCGGTGAACAGGTGGTCTGGATGCTCGCGGGGGGATGACCTCATGGCAGCGTCTCCATACGGTAGACCCGGAGCCTCCGAAGGGCGGTGGCGATCATACCCGAAATTCATGCAAAAGAAAAGCGAAGTCAAAGGTACAGCCCTGCCATATCGTGCCGCACTCCCCCCATGGGCTTTCGCTTGACGTCTTCGCGGCGATGCGGCTACAATGCAGCGCATTGCCAGAGGGCGAGTGCCCAGTTGCCGTCGCAGAACGACACTCCTCGGGCGGTCGGCAGGCTCCAGTGAGAAGCAAGAGGGCGCCTAGCCGTTTGAGATCGTTTCCTTGCCGACGCGATCATGGCTGAGTGACGTGGACGATGACCATTCTCGACCGCATCCTCCAAGATAAAGTGGAAGAAATCGCGGTGCTCCGGCGTCAACGCCCGTTGGCAGAATTACAGAGGCTGGTGCGGGATCTGCCGCCGCCGCGTGACTTCATCCAAGCTGTGCGCGGTCGGTCGGGTCGCGCAAACGCCGGGCCGCGCGTGATCGCGGAAGTCAAAAAGGCGTCGCCTTCGAAAGGGGTGATTCGCCCCGATTTCGATCCCGTGGCCATCGCACGAGCTTACGCGGCTCATGGGGCGTCGGCCCTCTCAGTGCTCACCGACGCCAAATATTTTCAGGGTTCCTTGCGGTTTCTGGAGGCGATCGCCGAAGCGGTGTCGCTGCCTCTGCTCCGCAAAGACTTTACCCTCGATCCCTACCAAATTTACGAAGCACGGGCGGCTTACGCCGATGCGATTTTGCTGATTGCGGCGGCGCTCGGTGACACACAGCTAAGCGATCTGCTCGGCTTGAGCCAAGAGATGGGCCTGGCCGCCTTAGTGGAGGTGCATACCGTCGAGGAGCTGGGGCGCGTTTTACCCCTGCAGCCACGCCTGATCGGCGTGAATAACCGCGATTTGCACACCTTTCACACCGATCTGGGTACAACGGTGCGCTTGCTTCCCCTGATTCCACCCGACGTCACGGTGGTGAGCGAGAGCGGTATCGACACGGCAGTGGATATCGTCCGTCTGCAAGAGAAAGGCGTGCACGCCTTCCTCATCGGCGAGTCGTTGATGCGGGCCGCCGATCCCGGCCTGAAATTGCGAGAGCTACTGTATGGTGTGCGTGAAGATCTGCGGCATCACCAATGTTGAGGATGCTCTGGCGGCGGTGGAGGCAGGCGCCGATGCCCTGGGCTTTGTGTTCTATCCGCCGAGCCCACGCTATGTCGAACCAGAGCGCGTCCGCGCCATCGTCGACAGGCTGCCGCCTTTTGTCACCACTGTGGGGTTGTTCGTCGATGTGTCGGTGCAGACGATCAATGACATCGCGGCGCGCTGTGGCTTGGATCGCCTCCAGTTGCACGGCGATGAATCACCGGAATTCTGTGCTAGGGTCGAGCGCCCGGTGATCAAGGCATTTCGCATCAAAGGCGCCAACAGCCTAGTGCGTTTGCCGGATTACAAAGTGTCAGCATACCTGCTCGATGCGTACGTGGAGGGGGCTTTACCGGGGGGCACTGGGGCGTCGTTTGCCTGGGAGCTTGCCGCGCAGGCCAAGCCGTGTGGCCCGCTGATCCTGGCCGGTGGCCTGACGCCCGAGAACGTCGAGACCGCCATCCGACAGGTTTGTCCCTATGGAGTGGATGTGAGCACTGGCGTGGAGCGTGCTCCGGGCCTCAAAGATCACGCCAAAGTCCGGACGTTCATCGCCCGTGCCAAGAGAGGATCACGCGATGAGGACTGAGGTATGGGCGCTCTGTCTTGTATCGCGGCAGCGGTGGATACGCGTTGAAGCATTGATGATCGGGAGCGAACCATGACCCAGCCCGCAGTCCTCAGTCCTCAGTCCTTCACGGAGGTGCCCGATGCCCGCGGGCATTTCGGGATCTTCGGCGGCAAATACGTCCCCGAGACCCTGATGTCGCCGCTGCTGGAGCTCGAACAGGCGTATCGGGAAGCGGCGGCCGATCCGGCCTTCCAGGCGGAACTCGACGGCTATTTGAAAGACTACGTTGGCCGTCCGACGCCGCTGTATTTCGCCCGTCGGCTCAGCGAGCACCTCGGTGGCCGGCGCATCTTCCTCAAACGCGAAGACCTGAACCACACGGGCGCCCACAAAATCAACAACGCCCTCGGCCAGGCTTTGTTGACGCGGCGCATGGGCAAGCGCCGCATCATCGCCGAGACGGGGGCCGGGCAGCACGGTGTGGCAGCGGCGACCGCTGCCGCCATGTTCGGCCTCGAATGCGAGGTCTACATGGGAGAGGAAGATGTCGAGCGCCAGGCGCTCAACGTCTTCCGCATGCACCTCCTCGGTGCCAAAGTCACGCCGGTGACCAGTGGCAGTCGCACCCTCAAAGACGCCATCAACGAGACCTTGCGCGACTGGGTGACGACCGTGCACACGACGCATTATCTGATCGGTTCGGTGGTGGGGCCGCATCCCTACCCCATGATGGTGCGCGATTTTCAAGCCGTCATCGGCCGCGAGGCGCGGGCGCAGTGCCTCGATCTCCTGGGTCGCTTGCCCGATTACTGCCTGGCCTGTGTGGGGGGGGGTAGCAATGCCATCGGCATGTTTTATGCCTTCTTGCGCGATGCTAGCGTGCAATTGATCGGCGTGGAGGCGGCGGGCTTCGGACTGGCCACCGGCCAACACGGCGCCTCGTTGAGCGCTGGCAGCGTGGGGGTGTTACACGGCAGCATGGGATATCTCCTGCAGGACGACGACGGCCAGATCATCCCGGCGCACTCGATCTCCGCCGGCCTGGATTATCCCGGCGTCGGCCCCGAGCATGCGTATTTGAAGGAGACCGGGCGTGTGTCATATGAGGCGGTCACTGATCAGGAGGCCTTGGAAGCCTTCCAGCTCCTGTCCAGGCTTGAGGGTATCATCCCCGCTCTCGAATGCGCCCATGCCCTGGCTTACCTTGTTAAGCTGGCCCCGCGTCTCTCCCCCGATGCGACGGTGCTGCTGTGTGTCTCGGGGCGTGGCGATAAAGATGTCGCCCAGGTTGAGAAGCTGCTGGCATAGGAGAGACCGATGGGGCGCATACGCCGGACCTTCGAACGACTGCGAACGATCCATGAGCGCGCTCTGATCCCTTACGTCACTGCTGGTAACCCCGATATAGAGACCACGAAGGCGCTAGTGCGCGAGATGGCGCGGCGCGGCGGCGACATCATCGAGATCGGCGTGCCGTTCTCCGATCCCCTGGCGGATGGGCCGATCGTGCAACGCGCCTCACAGCGTGCGCTGCAAGGCGGCACCACGATGCGCAAGATCCTGCACATGGTCGGCGAACTCCGGTCGGACGTCGACGCCCCCCTCGTGCTCATGACCTACTACAACCCGGTGTTCCGTTATGGTGAGGCCGCTTTCGTCGCCGATGCCTTGGCGGCTGGGGTGGACGGTCTTATCATCCCGGATCTGCCGCCGGAAGAGGCGAACACCCTCATCGACCTGACGTCGGAGACCCTGCTGGACCTGATTTTCCTGGTGGCGCCCACCAGCACGCCCGAGCGCATGGCCTCCATCGCCGCCGCCAGTCGTGGCTTTATCTACTACGTCTCGCGCCTCGGCACCACCGGGGTGCGCGATCGGCTCTCCAACGATCTGCGGTCGATGCTGGCGCAATTGCGGAGCGTGACCTCGAAGCCGATTGCCGTCGGGTTTGGCGTGTCCACCCCCGAACATGTGCGCCTGGTGGCCGAGATGGCCGATGGTGTAGTGGTGGCCAGCGCCATCCTCAAACTCATCGAGGACCTTCCCGACCGCAGCAAGGTGCTTGAGCCAGTTGGTGACTTCGTCGCGGAGTTGAAGGCCGCCACCCGTCTGACACCTATCGAAGCGCGTCCATCGGCGTCTTGACGGACGCGCGGGCATTGCGTATATTCCGACCACTCGGCACACACATCAACCTTTTGTGTCATGGAGTTCAGTGACGATGAATCTTCAAGGTCGCGCCTGGAAGTTCGGCGCCAACGTGGACACCGACGTCATCATCCCTGTGCGGTATCTGACTTCCATCGACCCGGTGGAGTTGGGCCGACATTGCCTGGAGGGCCTCGATCCCGAGTTCGCCCAGAAAGTTCAGCCGGGCGATATCATCGTGGCGGCGGAGAACTTCGGCTGCGGCTCGTCGCGCGAGCATGCCCCGGTAGCCATCAAGGGTGCCGGCGTGGGGTGCGTCATCGCTGCGACGTTCGCGCGCATCTTCTTCCGCAACGCCCTCAACATCGGCTTGCCCATCGTCGAGTGCGCCGAGGCCGCCCAGCGGATCGATGAAGGGGACACGGTCGAGGTCGATGTCATGTCCGGGCGCGTCATCAATCACACCAAGGGCGAGACCTATCAGGCCGCACCGTTCCCGCCCTTCGTACAAGAATTGATCGCCGTCGGCGGTCTGGTGCCCTATGTCGCGCGTCGCTTGCAAGAACGAGCCGGGACTGTGGAGGGGGCATGAGCTTTCGCATCGCGGTCTTGCCAGGGGATGGGATTGGACCAGAAGTCGTCGTGCAAGGTGTGGAGGTATTGCGCAAGGCAGCCGCCATGGCGGAGGTCGGCGTCGAGCTGACGTGGGGGGTGGTGGGAGGACGCGCCATCGATGAATATGGCACACCGCTGCCCGAGGCGACGTTGACGCTGTGCCAGGAGAGCGATGCCATCCTCTTCGGCTCAGTGGGCGGGCCGAAGTGGGACAGCATCGCGCCGGAGATTCGCCCCGAGCGCGGCTTGCTGCGTATTCGCCAGGATCTGGGCCTCTATGCCAATCTGCGCCCGGCCAAGGTCTTCTCCGCCCTGGTCGACGCCTCTCCCCTGAAGCGCGACTTGGTCGAAGGCCTCGACCTCGTCACCGTGCGCGAGCTCACCGGCGACATATACTATGGAGAGCCCCGGGGCATCGAACGCATCAATGGCGGCGAGCGCGGCATCAATACCATGGTCTACACCACGGCGGAGATCGATCGCATTGTCCGATTGGCTTTCGACATCGCCCGCCAGCGCCAACGCCGCGTCACCTCGGTGGATAAGGCCAACGTCTTGGAGACCAGCCGTCTGTGGCGCAAGATCGCCGATCAAGTGGCCAAGGACTACCCGGACGTGACGCTGGAGCATCTCTACGTCGATAACGCCGCCATGCAATTGGTGCGGGCGCCGAAGCAGTTCGACGTCATCGTCACGGGCAATCTGTTCGGGGACATCCTGAGCGATGAGGCGGCCATGGTGACCGGATCGATCGGCCTAGCGGCGTCGGCCAGCCTGGGCAGCCGCACCGCCCTCTACGAACCGGTCCACGGCAGCGCCCCCGATATCGCCGGTCAGGGGGTGGCCAATCCGCTGGCGGCCATTTTGTCGGTGGCCATGCTCTACAAATATACCCTGAAGCTCGATGATCTGGCGGCGCGCATCGAGGCTGCGGTCGAGGAGGTGTTGGCGCAGGGCTATCGTACGCGGGATATTCAATCGCCAGGGACGACACTGGTGGGCACGACAGAGATGGGCCAGCAGGTGCTGGCAGCGCTGAAATAGGAAGGAGCAGCCATGGGGCGTGGCTATCACGTCGCCATCGTCGGGGCCACGGGGGCGGTGGGGCAGGAGTTGCTGGGTATTCTCGATGAGCGCAAGTTTCCGGTTAGCCAACTGTCGCTGCTGGCGTCGGCGCGCTCAGTCGGCCGCACGCTGACGTTTGGAGGCGAAGAGCTGGCTGTACACGAGTTGCAAGAAAGTTCGTTCGCCGGCGTCGATTTCGCCCTGTTCTCGGTGAGCTCGAGCGTCAGCAAGGCCATGGCGCCGGCGGCCGTTCGCGCGGGTGCGATCGTCATCGACGACAGCAGCGCCTTCCGCATGGATCAACAGGTCCCGTTGGTCGTCACGGAGGTCAACCCCCACGCCTTGCACCGCCATCAAGGCATCATCGCCCACCCCAACTGCTCAACCATCCCGTTGGTCATGGTGCTGAAACCGATTCACCGACGCGCTCGCGTCCATCGTGTCGTCGTGGCCACCTACCAGTCGGTGTCGGGATATGGGGCGCGGGCTATACGGGAACTCGACCAGCAAACGCGTGCGCTCATCGCCGGGCAGCCGCCGATCGTCGATGTCCTCCCGCACCAGATCGCCTTTAACTGCCTCCCCCACATCGACGCCTTCGGCGCCCTGGGCTATACTGGCGAAGAGTGGAAAATCCTCCGCGAGACCCATAAGATCCTCGAAGATGCCTCGATTCGTCTCAGTGCCACCACTGTGCGCGTGCCTGTCTATCGCTGTCACTCCGAGGCCGTGAATGTTGAAACTGCACGCAAACTGACTGCGGAAGAAGCACGTGAGCTGCTAGCGGCGGCGCCGGGCGTGGCAGTCGTCGACGACCCCGAGAAGGCCGAATACCCCATGCCGATCACCGCTGCAGGCCGCGACGAGGTGTTCGTCGGCCGCATTCGCGAGGACCCGTCGCATGACTCCGCACTCAACCTCTGGCTGGTGTCGGATAATCTGCGCAAGGGGGCGGCGCTCAACATGGTGCAAATTCTGGAGTTGCTGACGACGGGGCAGGCGTAATGGACCAAGTCCGCATTGGGGTCATCGGAGGGAGCGGCCTTTACCACGTAAAAGACCTCGAACGTGTCGATGAGGTCGCCTTGCAGACGCCGTTCGGCGAGCCTTCAGATGCCGTGCTCATCGGCCGTTGGCATGGCGTCCCAGTGGCCTTTCTGCCGCGCCATGGCCGTGGCCACCGCATCATGCCGTCGCGCATCAATGCTCGGGCAAACATCTTTGCACTGAAGGGGCTCGGCGTCGAATGGTTGATCTCGGTGAGCGCCGTGGGGAGCATGCGCGACGACATCGCACCCGGCCATATCGTCATCCCCGATCAGTTTTTCGACCGGACGGTGGCGCGACCGGCCACGTTCTTCGACCAGGGCATCGTCGCCCATATCAGCTTCGCCCATCCGGTCTGCGCCGAATTGAGCACCATCCTCTACGAGGCCGCCATGCGCGTCGGGGCCACTGTGCGTATGGGCGGGACGTATTTATGCATCGAGGGGCCGCAGTTCTCCACGAGGGCTGAATCGTTGATCTATCGCCAGTGGGGCGTCGATGTCATCGGCATGACCAACCTCCCCGAGGCGAAGCTGGCGCGGGAGGCGGAGATGAGTTATGCCACCATCGCGTTGGTGACCGACTACGATTGTTGGCATGACACCGAGGAAGCGGTCAACGTCGAAACCATCGTCAAAATCCTCCAGCAGAACGTGGCCATGGCCCAGCGCATCATTGGCGAGGCGTTACCGCATATTCCAGTGGAACGCGGTAGCCCGCACGGCCACGCCCTGCAGGGAGCGATCATCACCGATCCAGCGGCGATTCCCACCGAGATCAAACGCGCGTTGGCACCGCTCATCGGCAAGTATATGCCGGTCGACGACGCTGCTGCTTCCCCACAACCATAAGCCGAGGTGATCATGGCGGATTCACCCCAAGCCTTGCATGCCCCGACCTCAGACCTCTTGTTTACAGAAGCGCAGCGCTATATTCCGGGTGGCGTCAACAGTCCGGTGCGCGCCTTTCGCGCCGTAGGCGGCACACCGCGCTTCATCGCTCGTGCCGTTGGGGCAAAGATCTACGACGTGGATGGTCGGGAGTACATCGATTACGTGGCATCCTGGGGGCCGATGATCCTCGGGCATGCACATCCCCAGGTCGTGCGCGCGGTGCAGCAGGCGGCGGAACGGGGCACCAGCTACGGAGCGCCGACCGAAGCCGAGGTCACTCTGGCGCGCATGCTCTGCGAGGCGTTTCCCTCCATCGAATTGGTGCGGCTGGTGAGCTCCGGCACCGAGGCGGCGATGAGCGCCATGCGGGTGGCGCGCGGCTATACCAAGCGGGATGTCATCGTCAAATTCGATGGCTGCTATCATGGCCATACCGATGGTTTGCTCGTGCAGGCCGGCTCGGGGGCGACGACGTTTGGCATCCCCAACAGCGCTGGCGTACCTGCCAGCTATACGCAGCAAACTTTGAGTTTGCCGTTTAACGACTTGAAGGCGGTGCGTGACGCCTTCGCGAACCATGGCGAACGCATCGCCGCCGTGGTGCTCGAGCCCATTCCGGGGAATATGGGTGTGGTGCTGCCGGCCCCAGGCTTTCTGCAGGGGTTACGGGCTTTGACGCGGCGGCATGGAGCGCTATTGGTATTCGATGAGGTGATCACTGGCTTTCGCGTCGGCTATGGCGGGGCTCAGCACTTCTACGACGTGACGCCCGATATGACCATTTTGGGCAAGATCATCGGCGGCGGCCTGCCGGTGGGGGCCTTCGGTGGCAAACGCGAGATCATGGAGCAAGTCGCTCCCCTGGGCCCGGTGTACCAAGCCGGCACCTTGTCAGGCAATCCACTGGCGGTAGCGGCGGGCATCGAGACTCTACGCCTCCTACGCGAGCCGGGGGTGTACGAAGGGCTGGAGGCGATGGGTCAACGTCTTTATGATGGCCTGCAGGCGGCCGCTCAACGTGTCGGAGTGCCGGTGTACACAACGCGCATTGGCTCGATGTTCTGCACGTTCTTTACGGCGCAGGCGGTGACAGACTATGCCAGCGCCAGCACGGCCGATACGGCGAAGTTTCGACGGTTTTTTCACGCCATGTTGGAGGCTGGCGTCTATCTAGCCCCTTCCCAATTTGAGGCTGGCTTTATCTCGACGGCGCACACCGAGCAGGATATCGACCATACCATCGAGGCCTGCCAGCGGGCGTTTGAGGCTGTTGCCAAGGCATAAGTCCAGCCTGTATGTTCCGGCTACAGAGCAACACTCATGGTGTCGGTCGTTTTTTCCTCCGACACCTTCGTCTGGAGACCCATGCTATGAGCGAGATCACCCATATCACGGCGCGGGAAATCCTCGACTCGCGCGGCAACCCGACGGTCGAGGTGGATGTGATCTTGCACAGCGGCGCACGCGGGCGGGCCGCCGTGCCCTCAGGGGCCTCCACCGGCGAGCGCGAAGCGCTTGAATTGCGCGATGGCGATGCCAAGCGCTATCTGGGCAAGGGCGTCACTAAGGCGGTGAACAACGTCAACACCGTCATTGCCTCAGCCTTGGCGGGCTATGATGCGACCGCTCAAGCGGCCATCGACGCGCGGCTGATCGAGTTGGATGGCACCGAGAATAAGCGCAAATTGGGCGCTAACGCCACGCTCGGGGTGTCCCTCGCCGTGGCGAAAGCGGCGGCTGTCGAGGTAGGTTTGCCGTTCTATCGTTACCTCGGTGGCGTTAATGCCCGAGAGCTGCCGGTGCCTATGATGAACATCCTCAACGGCGGCGCCCACGCCGACAACGCCCTCGATATCCAGGAGTTTATGATCATGCCGGTCGGCGCCAAAAGCTTTGCCGAAGCCTTGCGCATGGGCGCTGAGGTGTTTCATCAGCTGCAAAAGGTGTTACAGACGCATGGCTATCATACTGCTGTGGGCGATGAAGGCGGCTTCGCCCCTCCCCTGCAATCGACCCAGGCGGCTTTGGATCTGATCAACGAAAGCGTACAGGCCGCCGGCTATGAGGTGGGGAAAGACATCGTGCTGGCGCTCGATGCGGCCGCCAGTCAGTTTTACCACGAGGACCGCTATCACCTCCAAGGCGAGGAGCCGTCAACCAAAACCGCCGATGAACTCGTGTCCTTCTATGAGCGACTGGTCGATCGCTACCCCATCGTCTCCATCGAGGATGGCATGGCCGAGAACGATTGGGATGGCTGGGCGTTACTCACCAGACGCCTGGCGGGGCGTGTGCAATTAGTGGGCGACGACCTCTTCGTCACTAATCCAGCCCTCATCGCCGAGGGTATCGCCCGCGGGATCGCCAATTCGGTTCTGATCAAGCTGAATCAGATTGGCACCCTCACGGAGACCCTCGACGCCATGGCGACGGCCTGGCGAGCGGGATATACTACAGTCGTCTCGCACCGCTCGGGGGAAACGGAAGACACGACGATCGCCGATCTCGCGGTGGGGACGGGAGCTGGCCAGATCAAAACCGGTTCCTTGTCGCGGACCGACCGCACCGCTAAGTATAATCAGCTGCTGCGCATCGAGGAGGAGCTTGGCGTTGGCGCACGCTTTCGAGGCCAACAGGTGTTGCAGCGGGTGGCAGCGCTGCGAGCGTGAACGGAAGGTGACGTAAGGGGTTTTCAATTGATCTCCCCCTGCGATCGCAAACGACCGTCGAGACGGAAGCCATCCCAGAGTTTCGGCCGCATCTTCCGGGATGGCTTCGTGGCAGTACGCTTCATCTTGGCCTTTTTGAAGACTCTTGACCGATGGATTATGCCTGGGGGAAGTGCGTCGGCGATTGGCGCGAGCGCGCGTTACGACGTGCCGAACGGTGACGGCATCACGACTGCCAAGAACACCGCGGCCGGAGTCGGGTGATCGTCAAGGATCGGGGGCTCTAGGGTGAACAGGCGGAGGTACTGAGGGACACCATGCTTATACAGCGACCGTGGAGATGGGCGGCGACCTTGGTGCAAGAGCGGCAATACCGACTGATCATCTGGGCGGGAGCAGGGTGTTTTCTGCTTTTGACCTTGTTGGCGGTAGCAGGCGACCGCGGCTTTTGGGAGGTATATGAACTCGGCCTTCACCTGGAACGCATCGAGCGCCAAATCGAGGCTTTGGAGGCGGAGAATTCCGCGCTACGACAGCAAGTCATGGGTTTGCGGCACGACCCCTATCAAGTGGAGAAGTTGGCGCGCGAAGATTTGGGCCTGGTGCGACCCGACGAAATCGTGTTCGAAATCGTCGATGTTGAGGAAAGAGCACGCTAGCCCATGGGGCTCTCCGGCCACCGTCGCTGAACGGGGCTAGGGCAGGAAAGAGGCATGCCGCGGTTCGACGAGAAACCCTTGCATTTATAGCGCGAGACCTGTATACTAAAACCTGTCTTTATGAGCTTATCGATTTGGATGCGGGGTGGAGCAGTCTGGTAGCTCGTTGGGCTCATAACCCAAAGGTCGCTGGTTCAAATCCAGCCCCCGCTACCAACGATTTCAAGGGGTTAGGCGAAAAGCCTAACCCCTTTTTTGTTGGGGGGTCGCAACATGCGCCCGATGGTCCTCCCCCTGTCCACCCGTTATTCACCATCGCCGCCTCTGCGTCTCCCTTACTCGTACTGCCAAACCATTGCCGGTAAGCACCCAGGAAAGCCGTGCCGTCCCGGCGGGTGACGTTCGGAATAAAGCTTGTCTAGCGCTGAAAGGGCATTTGGGTGCTGGTGTGACCCCACTGTCCGGCGATCCACTCGGCATTTTCGCCGGTGGCGAGCATCAGCGTCGTAAAGGTATGCCGTGTCTGATAGAGCGTGCGGACGCGGAGGCCAGCACACTTCAGGGACGCATACCAGAGCCGCCGCCGGAGGGTATTGATGTCGATGGGCCTGCGTCCCTGATTCAGAAAGACATAATCGCCGCGCGGCCGCGTCCAGCTCCGCCACGAGACCGCGGTAGACCGGCAAGACCCCGACGATATCGACGGCGACGAACAGGGCCAGGAACGTGGACAGCAGCGCGGCGCCGACGCTCACTCCGTCCTGCCCCGCGACCGCCCCCGGTAGGGCACGGGCACATACTCGACCGACGGCACGGCTCGCGTCGGCTGGGGGAAGAGGTGCATGAATTGAAACACTTCCGGGGGCATCTCGGTGCTCACCGCCAACCCGAGGGCGCGGGCCTCATCCACGGTGATGGCATAGTCGTGCGTCCAGGTGCCCGAGGTGAGCTTGTCGGCGACCACTTCGGCCTCTTTGGGCGCCAGGCGCTCGGCCAGCAAAGTCTGCACCAGACTCCGTACCTGGGCGATGGCCTTGCGCGACACGTCGGCCATGATCAGCGTCTGATCGTCGATATCTTTCGCTTCCTTGCGATCGAGCACCGTGAGCACGGAAGCCGCTGGCATCTGCCCGATCTGCGGGTCGACGGGGCCGAGCACGGCGTTCTCCGCCATGACGATCTCATCGGCGGCGAGGGCGATCAAAGTGCCGCCCGACATGGCGTAGTGCGGTACGAACACCGTCACCTTGCCGCGGTGGCGGCGCAACGCCCGGGCGATCTGCCCGGCGGCTAGGACTAAGCCGCCGGGGGTATGGATGATGAGGTCGATGGGGTAATCGGGCTCGGTGAGCATGATGGCCCGCAGCACTTCCTCGGAATCGTCGACGTCAATGTAGCGCATCAGCGGAAAGCCCAGGAGCCGCATGGTCTCCTGGCGATGCACCAGGGCGATGACGCGGCTGCCGCGCTGGCGCTCCAGGCGCGCGATGGCCCGTAACCGACTGGCCTCCAACATCTTCTGGCGGATGACGGGTTGCAAGCTGGCGATGATGAGAAACAGCCACAAGAGCTCAAAGATCCCCATTCGCCGTCTCCTTCTACCCTGGCGAAGCCTACCACGGTTCGTAGCGTTCGGCCCACACCTGCCGGCCCCGGCGCTCCGGCCGACGCCGGCGCAGCAGCCACGCCAGCGCCGCGCCTAGCACGAAGCCGCCGATGTGTGCCCACCAGGCCACCCCACCCCCGACACCGTCTTCCAGAAATGCCAGCGCCCCGCTAAAGAGCTGCATGAGGAACCACAAGCCCAGATAGAGCACGGCGGGCACTTCGATGATGTCGACGAAGATAAACATGAGTGGCACCAGCGTCAACACCCGTGCGTACGGAAACAACAGCAGATATGCGCCCAACACGCCGCTGATGGCGCCGCTGGCGCCAACCGTCGGCACCGTCGAGGTCGGGTGCAAATACCCATGGGCCAGGCCGGCGCCGACCCCGCTGGCGAGGTAGAACAGGAGGTAGCGCCCATGTCCCAGGCGGTCCTCGACGTTGTCCCCGAAGATCCATAGATACACCATGTTCCCCAACAGATGGCCCCAGCCGCCGTGCAAGAACATCGAGGTGACCAGCGGCAGGTAGCGGTCGTTCCAGTCGCCCGGCGCCACGGTGGCGAGCCAAAAGTAGCGGGCTGGGATGAACCCATAGGTGTGGAGAAACGGCTCGAGACCACGTCCGAGCGTCACCTCGTACAGGAACATCCAGACGTTGACGGCGATCAGGCCGTAGGTCACGAGCGGCCAACGGTCGGCATGCACGGAATCGCGCAGTGGGATCATCCGGGGCTCCGGTGCTCGAGCACCACGTAGGCGACCTGGCCCCTCCGATGCACCAGCAGGACCACATCCCGGTCGGCCGCCTGGGCCACTGCTTGAGCGAACTCTTGGGATGAGCCCACCGGCCGACCGTTGACCTCCTGAATGACATCGCCAGGTCGCAACCCCAGGCGTTGGCCGAGTCCGCCCGGCCTCGCTCCCTGGACCACCACCCCATGGGCGGCTGGGGGCAATACCAGGCGCTGGGCGATGTCGGGCGTGAGGTCAGCGCCCTGGCCCGAGACGGGGCGCTCGAACGGCCACCACCAGCGCGGCCCCCCCATCGACGGACCGAGGAGGAGCCATCCCAAGAAGAGGGCGATGACGAGCCACAAGAGCAGTTGCGCGTCTCGCCGCCTAAACCAGCGTTGCCAAGGTCGCATGGATCTCTCTCTGCGAGAACCCTCTCATTCCCCCCTTATAATGGAACGCCCCACAGCCAGTTCGCCACCGTGCCGATGGCGTAGGTGACCCCGACGGCAGCGGCGAGAATCCCCAGGTTCAGCGCCACGCGCCGTTTAACGTCCATGCCAGCCAGGAACGCCAACACCATCGACACCATGATAATCATGCTGCCGGCGACGAAGAGCGACCACAGGACATGCTGCGCCCCGAAGAGCACCGGCAACACCGGCACGGTGGCCCCACCAAAATAGCTGCTGCCCACCAACAGGGCCGCACGTGCCGGCGGGTCAGCCATCTCCTCTGCGGCGGCTGCCTCGCCCAGGAACGCCCGTTTGCCGCGTTCGGTTTGCCGGACTTCGTGCTCGGAGCTGGCCGCCACATAGGCGCCAGCCGCCATCGACAACGCTCCGGCGACGGCCACCGTGACCCCCGCCATCAGCACCGTCAAGGCGTCGTTGAAGGCGCCAAAGAAGCCGCTCACTGCCCCTAAGATCTCCACCAGGCCGTCGTTGAAGCCGAGGAAAATGTGGCGGATCTTCTCGGGGTCGATCTGCCGCTCGGCCAGGGCGGTGACGACGGCATTCTCGTGGCGGAATTCCTCGTCGAGGACCTCGCGGACGGCCTCGCCCAGAGGGTCATTCTGATACATTTCCCACAAGGCCAGGTATTTGCGCACGCCATAGACCTCGATGGCCTCCAGCACCAGATGCACGGCGCGCAGGCCGAACAGACGGCAGATGAGCACAATGAGCCAGAGTTTGAGGCGGCGGAGGACATCGAGGGCAGCGATGCGCGTATCAAAAAAGTCTTGCCAAAAGACATAATGCTTGCTTTCGACCTGGATCAATTCCTGCAGCATCTGCCGGGTCTGACCGGCCGTCAGGGGGAGGAGGGCCTGATACAGGCAAAGATCGAACAGCTCATCCAGGATGAGCCGGCGTGCGAGAGCGCTGGGATTGGGTGGAGACGTTATCCGCATACGTGCTTTCCAGGAGCTGAGGCGTGCCAACCGCGGCGCATGCAACCGGGGCACCAGTTCCGTATCCGACGGTGGCAGTTCCAGTGCTGCGATCGCAGCGGGGACCGGCCGGCTGGACATGCACCCGCCATCCTGGCGCACACCCATGGCCGGCTTGGTCACGTTGCCTAGCACTAACCCCCTCGGACCTCGATGCGCCGCGGCTGGGCCGGCTGCACTTTGGGCAGATGCAGGGTCAACACGCCGTGCTTGAGTTCCGCCGCGATGCGGGCCTGATCGATGGCTTCGCCGAGCTCGAACTGGCGAAAGTAGGGCGCCAACTCGAACTCCCGATAGCGCAACTCCCCAGCCGCGCTGGGCCGGGGTCGGCCCTGAATGGTCAACACATCATCATCGACCCGGACCTCCAGCTCGTCGCGGGAGACCCCGGGCAGGTCGGCCAGCAGCACCAACTCCTGGGGCGTCTCATAGATGTCCACCGGTGGGGTCAGGTAACGCTCACGGGCGCGCGTGCCTTCTCGGCCAGCGAGCGCCTGTGAGGCCCCTGGGGTCGGGATTGTACGCTCAGCCATCGCTGTCCTCCTCCTGGATCTGGGATGGATTACGACACCTGCACAGCAATCCGTCGGGGTGTAGCGCGTTCCGCCTTTGGCAGGGTGACCACCAATATGCCATCGGTATAGGCAGCCCTGATCCCCCGCTCATCCACCTCGACAGGCAACTCGACCGTGCGGGTGAACCTGCCTGCGCCCCGTTCCTGGCGATGAAACGCCTCGGGCTTGACGTCGCTGGGAGCCGGCCGCTTCTCCCCCGCAATGGTCAGCGTTTTCCCCATGACCGTGACATCGAACGAGCTGGGTTCTACCCCCGGGGCCAAGGCCTCGATCGTCAGCGCCTCCCGGCTATCGTAGAGATTGATCAGCGGATAGCGCTGGGGGGCTCTGTCGGGGAAAAAGGCCGTCCGGGCGAACGGCTCCATGCGCCAGCCGAAGTCCTCAAAGGCCTTGTCGATCTCCCGTCGTAATGCTTCGATGCCCTGGAACGGATCCCATTGTGCCATCATTATCCTCCTTGCATGCGTGCGTGCGTTGCAGACGTCCTGCCTGCTGACGGCTCATGAAGAAGGCGGTCTGCGATGCAGCGGTGACAGTTGACTTCTGAGTGTGGCCGGCGGTTTTTTTCTCTGAAACATCTTGTCAAGCTTTTTTCCGCGACAAGGCCCCTGCCGAACGCGATGACAGGTGCCCCTCCAGTCAGAGGGCACCCCATTCCTTGCCACAGGGAAGCGGGTCCCTAGCAGGGGATGAAAGCACCCCACGATTTGAGCCTAGTCCGGACGTTATCTGCTCCCGAGTGACAAGCTTAGAGCAAAGGCCGTACCTGGCACATCAGGCGGCCTCAATGTGGCGAAGCGTCGCCCCTGGAGCTCCTGTCTTCCAGAGGGTGAGAAGACTACTGAGGAGCACATCATCCCTATGCGCATCCTTACCGTACAGCCGATAAGCGGGGCTCCAGCATCGCTCGAAAGATGAGATGCCTGGGACATCTTGTCCTGCAGAATGGGGCAGCTTGCCTCATGCCCGGACGACCATGGAAGCTTACATTCCAAACTGCGCATACATGGGGCATGCTGATCGTGCCATGTCTGCATGGGACATGTTGGCCCTGACAATGGGACAGAATACCTCATGCCTGGAGAGGCATGGAAGCCTATGTTCCTAGTGGCCTCTGTCTTAGGCTCTGCCAGCCCATCCTGTCCTGGGATGGCAAGCCGATTGCACATGCTGCGGGACGATGACGTCAAGCGCGAGCGCCGCATACCGACGGGCTGAACGGCAAGAGCTGCCTGTTGAGATATCCCTCATGACCGGGGAGGAGGAGCAACCATGGCACGCATCGTGGGTATCGACTTAGGGACCACCAACTCGGTGGTGGCGGTGGTCCAGGGCGGCAATCCGGTGGTCATTCCCACCGCCGAAGGTGGCAACCTCTGCCCGTCGATCGTGGCCTTTGCCAAGGGCGGCGAGATCCTGGTGGGCCAGATCGCCAAGCGCCAGGCCATCATCAACCCCGACAACACCGTCTACTCCATCAAGCGCTTCATGGGTCGGCGCTACGACGAGGTGGCGGCCGAGCGCCAGATGGTGCCGTACAAAGTGGTGCCCGGCCCTGGCGGCGATGCCCGCGTGTCGATTCCGCAGACGGGTAAGACGTATACCCCGCAGGAGATCTCGGCCCTGATCCTGCAAAAGCTCAAGCGCGATGCCGAGGCCTACCTGGGCGAGCCGGTGACCCAGGCGGTGATCACCGTCCCGGCCTATTTCAACGACAGCCAGCGGCAGGCCACCAAGGACGCCGGCCAGATCGCCGGCCTCGAGGTGCTGCGCATCATCAACGAACCGACGGCCGCTTCCCTAGCGTACGGCCTGGACAAGAAGACCAACGAGACCATCCTGGTGTGGGATTTGGGCGGCGGCACCTTTGACGTGTCCATCCTGGAGGTCGGCGAGGGCGTCGTCGAGGTGCGGGCGACGAACGGCGACACCCACCTGGGGGGCGACGATTGGGACCAACGCATCGTGCAGTGGAGCATCGAGGAGTTCAAGAAGGATCAGGGCATCGACCTGGGCCGGGATCGCTCGGCTTTACAGCGCCTGCGCGAGGCGGCGGAGAAGGCGAAGATCGAGCTCTCCAACGTGATGGAGAGCGAGATCAGCCTGCCGTTCATCACGGCCGATGCCAGCGGCCCCAAGCATCTGCAATTAAAGCTGACGCGCGCCAAGTTCGAGCAGCTCACAGAAGCCCTGCTGCGGCGCTGCGTCGGCCCCTTCGAGCGCGCCCTGGCCGACGCCAAGCTCAGGCCACAGGCCCTCGACGAAGTCATCCTGGTCGGCGGCGCCACGCGCATGCCCATGGTGCAAGACCTGGTGCGCCGGCTCACCGGCGGCAAGGAGCCGCACAAGGGCGTCAACCCGGACGAGGTGGTGGCGGTGGGGGCGGCGATTCAGGCGGCGGTGCTGGGCGGCCAGATGAAGGACGTGCTATTGCTCGACGTCACGCCCCTCAGCCTCGGGGTGGAAACCCTCGGCGGAGTGATGACCGTGCTCATCCCGCGCAATACGACGATTCCCACGCGCAAAGCCGAGATCTTCTCCACAGCGGAGGACAATCAGACGGCGGTCGATATCAAGGTCTACCAGGGGGAGCGCCCCATCGCTGCCGACAACATCCTCCTGGGTCAGTTCCGGCTGGAGGGCATCGCGCCCGCGCCGCGCGGCCTGCCGCAGATCGAAGTGACGTTTGACATCGATGCCAACGGTATCTTGAACGTCAGCGCGCGCGATAAGGCCACTGGCAAAGAGCAGCGCATCACCATCACCGCCAGCACCAACCTCTCCAAGCAAGAGGTCGAGCGGCTGGTCAAGGAGGCTGAGCGCTATGCCGCCGAGGACCGCCGCCGGCGGGAGCTGGCCGAGGCCCGCAACCAGGCCGATACCATGGTCTATCAGGCCGAGAAGGCGCTCCGCGACCTGGGCGATGGCGTGCCCCAGGCCGACCGCAGCCGCATCGAGGCCCAGATCAACGACGTACGGCAGGCGATGCAAGGCGACGACGTGGCGCGCCTGCGGCAGCGCACAGAGGTCTTACAGCAAATGGTCTATGCCCTCAGCCAGCAGGCGTATGCCGGCCGCGGCCGAGCGGGTGGCACGCCGCCGCGCGGGGACACCGTCGACGGCGAATTCCGTGAAGTATAGTCATGGGGGAGAAGCAGCCAATGACGCAGGCCGAGCACACCCAAGAGCCCAAGGAACCCATGGCGCCGGCGACGCTCGACGAATGTCAGGCGTTGCTGGCCGACGCCCGCCGCGAGGCGGATGAGCTCAGAGACAAGTACATCCGGGCCGTCGCCGAGGCTGAGAACGCGCGCAAATGGGCCGAGCGAGATGCCCGAGCGCGGGCGACCGAGCACCAACGGCGGCTCTTGCGTCAGCTGCTCGACGTGGTAGATAACCTGGAGCGTGCCCTGACCGCCCAGGCCGACCTGGCGGAGCTGCGGCAGGGGGTCGAACTGACCCTCCGCCAATTCACCCGAGTATTGGCCCAGGCGGGCGTTGAGCGCCTCACCGTCGAACCTGGCCAGCCTTTTGATCCCATGTATCATGAGGCCGTTGAAGTGCGGCCGGGCGACGTCCCCGAGGAGACTGTCATCGAGGTGGTGCAAGCGGGCTACCGACATGAGGGCGCCGTCCTGCGGCCAGCGCGGGTGGTGGTGATACGCCGGCCGTCGTAGCGCTGCGAACGAGCGACCTCCGCGTCACCGAGACCCCCAAGCGATGAGCGAGCCATGGAATTCAAAGATTACTACCAGATCCTCGGCGTGGCACCGGACGCAGACGAGAAGACGATCCGGCAGGCCTTCCGCAAGCTCGCCCGGCAATATCATCCGGATGTGAATCCGGGGGATAAAGCGGCCGAAGAGCGCTTCAAAGCCATTAACGAAGCCAACCAAGTGCTGTCCGATCCCGAACAGCGCAAGAAGTACGATGCCTTACGCGCCCAGTATCAGCATTGGCAGCAAAGCGGTGGACGCCCGCAAGACTTCAACTGGCAGGCGTGGTCCGCCCAGCCCGACGAGGGCGTCTACGTGCGTTATGGCACGCTCGACGACCTGCAAGACCTCTTTGGCGGCGAGAGCCCCTTCTCGGACTTCTTTACGACGATCTTTGGCCGGGCGCGCGGAGCTGAGCAGCGTACACCCCGCCCGCGGCGCGGACGCGACCTAGCGTCAGAGGTCACGGTGACCCTGGAGGAGGCCTTCCGCGGCACGACGCGCGCGCTGCAGATCGGCGATCGTCGCATCGAGGCCAAGATACCACCCGGTGCGTACACCGGCTTGCGGCTGCGTCTGGCCGGCCAGGGCGAGCCGGGGTCTCAGGGAGGACCGGCCGGCGATCTCTATCTCAATATTCGCGTGGCGCCGCATGCGACCTACGAACGCGATGGCGATGATTTGCATACCGAGGTGCCAGTCGATATCTATACCGCAGCGCTGGGCGGCGAGGTGCGTCTGCCCACCCTGGACGGCGCCGTGATGTTGAAGATCCCGCCGCACACGCAGTCGGGGCGTACCTTCCGACTACGCGGCAAGGGCATGCCGCGCCTAGACGATCCCAGCGCCCGCGGCGATCTCTATGCGCGTGTCAAGTTGATGCTGCCTGACCCGCTGAGCGAGCGCGAGCTCCAAGCCTTCCGTGAGCTGGCCGCCGCCCGCCGTGGTGCATAGGCCGACGGCATGGCCGCGCCGGCTCCGACCCAGGATCGACGCAGACAGCGGACCCGACGGCGTGGCTGGCACTCGCACCGCCGAGAAGGCCCATGAGAGGAGGAAGACCTGATGGCCCCCGATGATTCTCCCACAAGCCGCCCGCCTGAGACACCTGGCCAGGTTTCGGAGGCCGAGCGGCTCTACCGGCGGCGACTCCGAGAAATATTGGGGGTCAATGCCGCCGGCGCCGAGGTGATCCTCCGCCTGCGCCGCCAGGTGGCCGAGTTGCAGGCCCGCGTGCGGCAACTCGAGGCCGAGCTGGCCATGCGGGAGATGGGCCAGCAGGTCCGGTTGACACAGTATCGCGCCAGCTGCTTCGAGGCTTCGTGGCAGGAGGTGGCAGACCTGGAGGAACGGCCATGACGATAGCGTATGACCTCAAGATCGGCGCCTCCGTCCTGACGGCCGACGGCGAGGTCGGACGGCTGCGCTGCATCGTGGTCGACCCCGAGAGCGACGTGGTGACCCACCTGGTGGTCGAACGCAGCCTCGTGCGGTTGCTGGGCGGAGTGAGTGAGGTGGCGGAGCAGATCGCGCGTTCGGTGCCAGGTGTGGCGCTCGTGATCAACGCTTTAGATGTCCGCCCCCTCGACCTGGACATTGAACCCCTGGTGCCGGCGTGGCTGGACCTGCCGCGGTGAGGAGCATTGGGCTATGGCATCTGATTGGGAGGTCTTCATGCGGCAGCTAGAACAGTGGGTCCGCGAGATGGAGCGGTTCATGGCCCACATCGATCAAGCCTGCGCCACACCCTTCTCCTCCATGGTGTTGGCCCCCATGGCTTCCGTGCGGTGGCATCCAGCGGTGAATGTGTACGAGACAGCCGACGTCGTGGTGGTACAGGCCGAGCTGGCTGGCGTGGCTCCCGACGACGTGACGGTTCTGTACGACGCTCCCCGTTTGCTAGTCGAGGGACAACGGCGCGAGGCCATCAGCGCCGAGGCCCAGGCTATCCACCGCCTGGAGATCCCAGCGGGCCGCTTCGCCTTTGAAGTCCGGCTACCAGGGGCAGTTGACGCGGAAGGGGCCACGGCCACCCTGCAGGCAGGCATGTTGGAAGTGCGCCTGCCGAAACGACCGATCCACCACAGTGGTGTCATCCGACTCTCTCCAGTGGAAGGCGAGAGGAGATTGACATGAGCGAGGTGCTGATGCCCGATCCGCCGGATACCCCGGCGGTGCCCGATCTGCTGCCCCTCCTCACCCTGGCGGATGCCGTGATGTTTCCAGCGATGGTCGTGCCGCTGATCGTGCAGGGCGAGCGAGAAGTGAAGGCCATCGAGAACGCAGCGCTAGGGCAGAAAGTCGTTGGGCTCTTTTGGCAACGCCAGCCGGGCGAGGCCTTTGATCCTCAGGCCATGGGCCAGACCGGCACCGCGGCCTACATCGTCCGCCTGGTGCGTCTGGCCGATGGGCGCCTGCAGCTCCTTCTGCAGGGGCTGGCGCGCATCCAGATCCAGCAGCTTGTGTACACCGACCCCTACCCGGTGGCCCGCGTCCGGGTCATCGCCGATCCCGAGGGGCGCTCCACCACGCTGGAAGGGCTGGCACGCGGTGTGTTAAGCCTGTTCCAGGAGGTTGTCCAGCTGGCGCCCTATCTGCCTAATGAACTTGGCATCGCCGCGGCGAACATCCCTGAGCCCGGCATGTTGGCCGATTTCATCGCGACGCATCTGAACCTTAAGTTGGAGGAACGCCAGACGATCCTCGATACCCTGGATGTGGCCGAGCGGTTGCGCAAGGTGACCGAACTCTTGCAGCGTGAGAAGGAGATCTTGGAGATCGGCCGCAAGGCACAGCAGGAGATGAGTAAAGCGCAGCGCGACTATGTTCTGCGCCAGCAACTGGAGGCGATCCGGCGGGAGCTGGGCGAGACGGACGAGCGCCAAGCCGAGATGCAGGCCTTGCGCGAGCGGCTCCAGCACGCCCAGTTGCCCGAGGAGGCGCGTAAAGAGGCGGAGCGCGAGCTGGAACGTCTGGCTCGCATGCTGCCCGGCGCGCCGGAATACGTCGTCGCCCGCACCTACCTGGACTGGATCCTCGACCTGCCCTGGCAGGTCAGCACGGCGGACAAACTGGATATCAAACAGGCGCGGCAGGTACTGGATGAGGATCACTATGACCTGGAGCGGATCAAGGATCGTATTCTGGAATATCTCGCCGTGCGCACGCTGAAGCCCGATGCCAAAGGGCCGCTGTTGTGCTTTGTGGGTCCACCAGGCGTCGGCAAGACCAGCCTGGGGCAGAGCATCGCGCGAGCGCTCGGACGCAAATTCGTGCGCCTTTCGCTTGGCGGTGTGCGCGATGAAGCCGAGATCCGTGGCCATCGACGTACCTACATCGGCGCCTTGCCGGGGCGGATCATCCAGGGCCTCCGCCGGGCTGGGGCCAAAAATCCGGTCTTCATGCTCGATGAGGTCGATAAGCTGTCGGTAGGCTTCCAGGGAGATCCGGCGGCGGCGCTGCTCGAAGTGCTGGACCCCGAGCAAAATCACGCCTTCGTGGATCACTATCTGGCCGTGCCTTTCGACCTCAGCAGAGTGATGTTCATCTGCACCGCCAACGTCACCGACACCATCCCGTTGGCCCTGTTGGATCGCTTGGAAGTGCTGGAGCTACCGGGGTACACGGAAGAGGAGAAGCTCGAGATTGCACGCCGCTATCTGGTGCCACGCCAACTGGCCGAGAGCGGCTTGGCGCCGGCGCAACTGAGCCTCACCGACGCGGCGCTGCGCTGCCTCGTCCGCGAGTACACCCGCGAGGCTGGGGTGCGCAATCTGGAGCGCTGGATCGGCGCGGTCTGTCGCAAGATCGCGCGGCAGGTGAGCGAGGGCAAGACCGGCCCCTTCAGCGTCGATACCGCGCAGTTGGAGGACTTGCTGGAACCGCCCCGCTTTCGCACCGAAGCTCTGCTCGGCGAGGATGAAGTCGGCGTGGCCACGGGTCTAGCCTGGACGCCGGCCGGCGGGGACGTCCTCTTCGTCGAGGCGGCGATCGTCCCCGGCAAGGGGCGCTTGACTTTGACCGGGAACCTCGGCGAGGTCATGCAGGAATCAGCCCAGGCGGCGCTGACTTATGCCCGGGCGCGCGCCGACCAGCTCGGCATCGACGCCGATTTCTACCAGCGCTCCGACGTCCATATCCATGTGCCGGCCGGCGCCATCCCGAAAGACGGGCCGTCGGCCGGCATCACCATGGCCACGGCGCTGATCTCGGCGCTGACGCGGCGGCCGGTCTACAAGCGCGTGGCGATGACCGGGGAAATCACCCTCAGCGGGCGGGTGCTGCCGATCGGCGGCGTCAAAGAGAAGGTGCTGGCGGCGCAGCGTGTCGGGGTGCACACAGTGATCCTGCCCCGGGCCAATCGGGTGGATCTGCGAGAAGTACCGGCCTCAGTGCGTAACGATATACGCTTCATGTTTGTCGAGCACATGGATGAGGTGCTACCAGTGGCCTTACACCCGGTGGGGAAGAGCGAGCGGGAATCCGTCGAACTCCCCGCCTCACTGTGAGGACATCGCCATCTATCTCTAAAGATCTAGAGGCAACGAGATCATGTCCATCCGCTATCAGATTACCACCCGACGCGTCGAGCTCACGAATCACCTCCGGCGTGAAATCGAACTACGGCTCCAGCGGCTGGAGCGCCGGCTGCGCCACTTTCCCGCTGACGCGCTGCAGGCGCAGATTGCGGTGGAGCGGCAGGTGCGTCGCAACGCCTACAGCGTGCGTCTGGCGCTGATGATCTGGCAGCGCATGCTCGTGGCACGACGTATGGGTCCGAGCCTCGAAGTCGCGCTCGATGCGGCGGTCGAAGCCATCGAACGCCAGGTGGAACGCTACAAGGCCCGCTTGCGTGGCGACTATCTGTATGAGCGCAAGCGTGCTGCCCTGAGCCCCGAGGAGCGCGAGGCACGGGAGCACGAGCTCATCGAGGATCGGGCGCTGTTGGATCGGGCGCTCTTAGGAGACCGAGAAGCCTTCGAAGAACTGACGGAACGCGAACTTACGGGGCTGACACGGTATATTCGCCGACGGCTGGCCCAGCGGGAGATAGATGAAGCAATGTTGGACACGCTGTTGCCGCAGATCCTCGAACAAACGCTGCTAGTGGGGTTTGAACGTCTGCGACAAAAGCCGGAGTCCATGAGTCTGCAAGGTTGGCTGGCGCTGCAGGCGCGCCCGCTCATCGACCGCCTGACGATTGCGCCGGAGACGACATAGAGGTGGAGCCCAGGTGGAAGCCCATCTGCCTTCTCGAGACCATGGGGCCTATGTCGATGCCCTGAAGTTCGCCGGCAGCTCCTTCGCGCTGATGCCTCGGCAGGCGGTGCGGGAGCTCATCGAGCTGTGCCACGCCCATGACGTGTCGGTGTCGACGGGCGGCTTCATCGAGTATGTGCTGACGCAGGGGCCGGCGGCGGTGGACCGCTACGTCGCCGAATGCAAGACGCTGGGCTTCGACATCGTCGAGATCTCCGGCGGGTTCATCACCATGCCGATGGACGACATCCTGCGGCTGGTGGAAACAGTGCAGCAGGCCGGGCTGAAGGCCAAGCCGGAGGTGGGCATCCAGTTCGGCGCCGGTGGCACCAGCGCCGTTGCGGAGCTCGAAGCCGAGGGCAGGCGCGACCCCGATTGGGCCATCCTGCAGGCCAAAAAATTCCTGGAGGCCGGGGCCTATCTGATCATGGTGGAATCCGAGGGCATCACCGAGAGCGTGCGCTCCTGGCGCACCGACGTGCCGGCCAAGTTCGTGCATGCCTTGGGCCTGGAGGCAGTGATGTTCGAGGCCGCCGATGCCGCGGTCTTCGCCTGGTATGTCCAGAACTATGGCCCCGAGGTCAACCTCTTCGTCGATCACAGCCAGATCGTGCATTTGGAGACGCTGCGCTCTGGCATCTGGGGCACGAAGAGCCTGTGGGGGCGGGTGCTGACCTAGAAGGGGGAATAACGCCAGCTCCGGCATGGGGGACATCCTGCCGGGCCTGGTTACATCCCGCAGCGTCTCGATGTGTTCAACACCTGGCCGCGGTCGACGCGGCTCGCCTGACGCCGGCGTTATCAAGGGTGAAGCGCATGCAATTTCGTCTCGTCGCGGAAGCACTGGCGCACCTTGAAACCATCACGCAGCGCCGCGAGCTCACGGCCCGCTTGGCGCACCTGCTGCGCCAGACGCCGACGTCGCTGGTCGCCATACTGGTCTACCTGATTCAGGGAAAGATCGCGCCAGATTACCAGGGCCTGGACCTGAACATGGGCGAGAAACTGGCGGCACGTGCCCTGCTAGAGGCCACCGATCTCTCCCCCGAAGCTTTGCACGCGACGGTACGCACCGTCGGCGATGTGGGAAGAGCGGCGTCGCGCCTGTTGGCAACCGCGCCAACACGAAAGAGCCGGCCGCTCAGCGTGGCGGAAGTGGCCAGCACCTTGCGCGAGATCGCTACCATCAGCGGACCTGGCAGCGTGGCCGGGCGGATCGAACGGCTGGCGCGGCTGCTGCGCCGTGCCAGCCCTACGGAGGCCGATGTCCTGCTCCGGATGGTGACCGGCCGGCTCCGCCTGGGCGTCGCAGACCAAACCCTGCTGCAGGCGCTGGCGGCCGCGTTTGAGGTGAGTCGATCCGAATTGGAGCGCGCCTACAACGTGACGAGCGACCTGGGCTGGGTTGCCGAGCGCGCTGCCGTCGGCGATCGCGCTGCCCTCGCCCACATCCGCGTGCAGGTGGGGCGACCCGTGCGCCCGATGCTTGCCGAGCGGCTCAAAGACGCTGGGGAGATCCTGGCCAAGATGGGAGGGCGCTGCGCGGTCGAATATAAGCTCGACGGGGAACGCGTGCAGGCCCATAAGCAGCACGACCAGATCGTCCTGTTCTCCCGGCGACTGGAGCCGATCACGCCCCAGTTCCCTGACGTGGTCGAGACCCTCCGTGAAGCTATCGACGGCGACGCCATCGTCGAGCTGGAAGCCGTTCCGGCCGACCCGGTCACCGGCGAGATTCGGCCCTTCCAAGATCTCCTGGTGCGCAAGCGCAAGCATCGGATCGCGGCGGCGGTGAAGGAGGTCCCCGTCATCGCACGCTGCTTCGATCTGCTCTATCATCGCGGCACCGATTACACAAGAGCGCCCTATCCCACCCGGCGCCAGGCGCTGAGTCGGGTGGTGCAGGTGGGACCGAGCATCGATCTGGTGCCGCAACGGCTGGTGACGAGCGTGGCGGACCTGCTGGCGTTCTTCGAACAAGCCGTGGCGGACGGCTGCGAAGGTGTGATGTGCAAGGCACTGGGCGCCGAATCCATCTACCAGGCGGGCAAACGCGGCTTCCAGTGGGTGAAATTCAAGCGGGACTATCAAGCCAGCCTGGCCGATAGTCTCGATCTTGTGGTCGTCGGCGCCTTCTTCGGCAGGGGCCGCCGCGCCGGCCGTTACGGGTCATTACTGATGGCGGCCTATCAGGCCGAGCGCGATCAATTCGAGACCGTGTGCAAAGTCGGCGCTGGCTTCAGCGACGCCGACCTCCCCATGCTCACCAAGCGGCTGGGGCCGCTCCGCCTGCCTCAGCCGCATGCGCGCGTCAACGCCCGATTGACGCCAGAGGTCTGGCTGACGCCGGAGCTGGTGCTGGAGGTGGTCGGCGCCGAGCTGACGCTGAGCCCCCTGCATACCTGCGCCTGGGGCATGATCGCGCCGGAGCGCGGCCTGGCGCTCCGCTTCCCCCGCTTCACCGGCCGTTATCGGCATGATAAGACGCCGGAGGATGCGACGACGACGGCCGAGGTGCTGTCGTATTATCAGCAGCAAGCCCGCTCGCGCAAGGGCAAGCAGCAGACCGGATAGCTCGCGAGGCTGTCCTCGCATGTCTGGTCTTGGCTGGCGCGGGCCTGGTGACCGCTGACCCAGGGTATCAAACCGCGGACGTCTAGATGAGAAGGAGAAGATCGATGTATGAACCGCTGCTCCAGCGTACCAGAGAAGAGGTGATCGTCATCCTGCAGCAGGGCGGCGAACGGGGGGCCGTCCGTCGCGCGGTCCACCTGGAGGTTATGGATGCTTTGGACAGGGTGGAGGTCACAGCCGTCGGCATGCAGCAGATCGCCTACGACGTCATGCGCGGGGCGTTCCAGGCCGCGGAACAAGCCGGTAAACCCATCGAGATCGTTGGGGAAGAAGCCTCCGCCGGGATGCTCGAAGCCGTGCGGGAGAAGGGCGGCAAGGCGGCGCAGTACCTGCGGGAGGCGATCCAGGGTGTGACCGCGGCGGTGGAGGAATACGCCGCCAAGCTGAAGGACATGGCCTCGGAGGTCGCCGAGAAAAGCCGTCACGCCCTGCAGTCCCTCATTGACCGTTTGAAAAGCTCGGGGCAGGGGTAAAGGGTCGTGGCAGATCCTACGGGACCGATGACGGCCCCGCCTCCGAGGTGTGACGGGAACGCCTCTTATCTCAGACACCAGGAGGCGCGGCGATCATAGGCTCACGATCGATGGCGGCGCGTTCGCCGTGGCGCCAGACCACCGTCTGCCGCTGGCGATTGCCCCAGAGCTGGTGGGCCAGTCGGGGCAAGCCGGATTCATCCAGGAGGGAGAAGATGGACGCCAATCGCATGACACAAAAAGTCCAGGAGGCGCTGAGCGCGGCGCAAGCTAAAGCTATCCGCCTGAGCCACCAACAAGTGGACGTTGAACACCTGCTGTCGGCGCTGCTGGAGCAGGAACGCGGGCTCGCCACGGCGATCCTGCAGAAGGCCGGGATCGAGGTCGAGCGTGTCAAACGCCGGATCGAGCAAGAGCTCCAGCGCCTGCCGAAAGTGTCGACCCCGGCGGGCCCTCCGGACCAGATCTATGTCACCGGCCGCCTCAATCGCTTGCTGGTGCAGGCGGAGGACGAAGCCAAGCAGCTCAAGGACGAATACCTCTCGGTCGAGCACCTGTTGCTCGCCATGCTCAGCGACGGTGGGGCGACGGGCCGGCTGTTCAAAGAGCTGGGCCTCACCCGCGAGCGTCTCATGCAGGCGCTGCAGGAAGTGCGCGGCCACCAGCGCGTCACCACCCCCACCCCGGAGGCAACCTACCAGGCGCTGGAGCAGTACGGCCGCGATCTCACTCAGCTGGCCGCCCAGGGCAAGCTCGATCCCGTCATCGGCCGCGACGAGGAGATCCGCCGCGTCATCCAGGTGCTCTCCCGCCGCACCAAGAACAATCCCGTCTTGATCGGCGAGCCCGGCGTCGGCAAGACCGCCATCGTCGAAGGCTTAGCCCAGCGCATCGTGCGCGGCGATGTCCCGGAAGGCCTCAAGCAGAAGCGCGTCGTCCAACTCGACATGGGGGCGCTGGTGGCCGGCGCCAAGTACCGCGGCGAGTTCGAAGAACGCCTGAAAGCCGTCCTCAAAGAGATCCAGCAGTCTGAGGGCGACATCATCCTCTTCATCGACGAGCTGCATACGGTGGTGGGCGCTGGCCGCGCCGAGGGCGCCCCCATGGACGCCAGCAATCTCCTCAAACCCATGCTGGCCCGTGGCGAGCTGCACTGCATCGGCGCCACCACGCTGGATGAATATCGTAAGCACATCGAGAAGGATGCGGCTCTCGAACGCCGCTTTCAACCGGTGCTGGTCGACCAACCGTCAGTGGAGGACACGATTTCCATCTTGCGCGGCCTGAAAGAGCGCTACGAGGTCCACCACGGCGTGCGCATCAAGGATGCGGCCTTGGTGGCGGCAGCGGTGCTGTCGAACCGCTACATCTCGGATCGCTTCCTGCCCGACAAAGCCATCGACTTGGTCGATGAGGCGGCGGCCAAGCTGCGCACGGAGATCGACTCCATGCCCTCGGAGCTGGATGAGATCCTGCGCCGCGTCATGCAGCTGGAGATCGAGCGTGAGGCCCTGAAGAAGGAGACCGATCAAGCCTCACAGGAGCGGCTCGGAAAACTCGAAGAAGAGTTGGCCAACTTGAAAGAGAAGGCCGACGCCCTAAAGGCCCAGTGGCAGGCGGAGAAGGAGGCGGTGCAGAAGCTGCGGTCCTTGCGCGAGCAGATCGAGCAGACCAAGATCGCGATCGAACAGGCCGAGCGCCGCTACGACCTTAACCGCGCCGCCGAGCTGCGCTACGGCCAGCTGGCTACCTTGGAGCGGCAATTGCGGGAAGAGGAACAGCGCCTCTCGGGGCCGAGTGGCACGCCGCGGTTGCTCAAGGAAGAGGTCGACGAGGAGGACATCGCCGAGGTGGTTAGCCGTTGGACGGGCATCCCGGTCGCCAAACTCCTGGAGGGTGAGATCCAGAAGCTCTTGCACCTCGAGGACGAACTGCACAGGCGCGTGGTCGGCCAGGACGAGGCGGTCAAAGCGGTGGCCGAGGCGGTCATCCGCGCACGTTCGGGGCTCAAAGACCCCAATCGCCCTGTCGGCAGCTTCATCTTCCTGGGGCCCACCGGCGTCGGTAAAACCGAGCTGGCACGGGCGCTGGCGGCTTTCCTGTTCGACGACGAGCGCGCCCTGATCCGCATCGACATGTCGGAGTATCAGGAGCGCCACACGGTGGCCCGCCTGATCGGCGCCCCGCCGGGCTACGTCGGCTTCGAGGAGGGCGGTCAGCTCACCGAGGCGGTGCGGCGGCGGCCCTACTGCGTGATCCTCTTCGATGAAATCGAGAAGGCACACTACGACGTCTTCAATCTGATGTTGCAGATCCTCGACGACGGCCGGCTGACCGACGGTCACGGCCGCACGGTAGACTTTAAAAACACCCTCGTCATCATGACCTCGAACATCGGCAGCCACCGCATCCTGGAGTACCGCGGCGCCTTCGCGGGCGAGGCCTACGAGCGCATGAAGCAAGCCGTACTGGAGGAAATGCGACGGCACTTCCGGCCAGAATTTTTGAACCGGGTGGATGAGATCATCGTGTTCCACGCCCTGTCGGAAGAGCATCTGAAGCAGATCGTCGAGATCCAGCTGGGGTACCTGCGCCAACGCTTAGCCGAGCGTCACATCGAAATCGAGTTGACCGAGCCGGCGCGGGAGTACCTGGTGCGCATCGGCTATGACCCGACGTATGGGGCGCGGCCCCTGAAGCGCGCCATCCAGAAGGAGGTCGAAACGCCGCTGGCACGACTGATCCTCAAAGGGGAGGTGCGCGACGGGCAACAGGTCCTCATCGACTACGATCCGGCACACGGCACGCTCCAGTTCACGAGCGTCGAAGCAGCGGTGGCCGCCGAACGCTAAGTGCTCTAGAGCGGCCACGTCCGACCTCTTGGTGCACGCTACCACCAATGCGGCTTGAGTCCTGGCGGTGGTGCCGCCGGCAACAGAGGAACGACTCTCGGTGAAGGCGAGCATCCTGCGGAGGAGGTGTCATGAACATCCTGGCCATAAGCGACCTGCACGAAGAATTCACCTACCTCGAGCGCCTGCCCGAAGTGGTCCGCAATGCTGCTGTGGGCGCGGTGATGTTCACAGGCAACATCTTGCGGGCTGAGGCACGGCGGGCTGAGTGGGAACGGGCGCACGCCGAACGTCGCTCTCCCCGTATCAACCATCCAGAAGTGGCGCGCGAGCGAGACGATGATGCGCAGTCGTTCAACCGCTTTTTTCGCAGCCTCAATGCGTTGGGGGTGCCGGTATTCCTAGTGCCGGGCAAACACGATGCCCCGGAGCGCTTTTTCCTGCAAGCGGCCTTCAACACTGAGATGGTGGAGCCCCACATCCACATGGTGCATCGGAACTTCGCCCGGCTGGACGGCAGCTACGTCGTCGCCGGCTTCGGCGGCGAAATCACCGCGCAGACGCGCGAGCACGAGTTTTTCCTGATGTATCCCGGATGGGAGGCAGAGTTCGCGCTCGATTTCCTGCGCCATCTCGAGCAAGAGAGGATTTTATTATTCCATACCGCTCCCGCTGAACGTTTGGGGAATCAAGAGGGGGATACCGGCCATCAGATGGTCAACCACATCATCAATACCTACCGGCCCCATTTTGCGATCTGCGCCCGAACGGGAGACCAGCGCGGCAAATTCTTGATCGGCACCACGCTGGTGGTCTGCCCGGGCCAGCTCCGTCAAGGGGATTATGCCTTGCTGGATACGAAAGAGCGGCAGGTATCGTTTGGGGACCTGCGGTAGGGCGTCGCTGCGCCTGTCGGTCACCAGGCCGCCGTCGCCAGGAGGTTTCAAGGGGAACGAGAACGATGGATTAGTTCGTCAGGAAGTTTGCCATCATCGACCCCCTGTGGCCGACAGCTCATGGAACATGAACACTCACCAGAGGCCATTCGAGCTCGGTTAGCGACCGAACCGCGCTAACGTACCTGCGCGACTGGGTGTACGGCGGCATCGACGGCGCCGTCACCACTTCCCCCAGTCACCGCCGGCGTCTGAGCCATTTCTCCCCCTCCACCGCCCAGAACACCACGGAGGCGATGCCGACGGTTAGCGCCAGTTCAGCGGGGTGCAAGGGTGCCGTCTTGAAGATGGCGTTGAGGGCCAGGCGCCGACCGAAGTGGGCCAGCCGCCGTTGCAAGGGGGTGTTGGCCTCCTCCGCTTCTTGCAGGAGCGCCGCGATCTTGCCGAACGCGGTGGCCATGCCGGTGGCCACCACCACGCTACGTCCCCGTCCGTAGGTGACCATCGTCCCCTTGTAGGCCATGTTGCGACGATCGCCGAGGGGCAAGCCGTCGCCGGCGATCGCCGCGACGATTTTGTCGACCGGGACCGATTCCCTCGTCAGGACGGCCTCGTCCACCCGCAGATGCACCGCCTCGAGCAAGCGGAGATCCGCTGGCACGACGCTGCCCGCCTCGAGGCACACGATATCTCCTGGCACCAGCTCGGCAGCCGGGATCGTCACCGTCGTGCCAGCGCGCATCACCGTGGCGCTGGGGGCCGCCAGCGCCTTGAGCGCCTCCATGGCGCGCTCGGCGCGATATTCCTGGACGAAGCCGATCACGGCATTGAGGATGACGATGGCGATGATGGCGAGGGTGTCGATGGCCTCGCCGAGCAGCCCGGAGATCACGGCGGCGGCCAGCAGGACGACGATCAGGAAGTCCTTGAACTGACGCAGGAAGATGCTGAGGGGCGTGCGCCGCCGTGCCTCGGCCAGGAGGTTGGGACCGCACTCGGCGAGGCGACGTCGAGCTTCCTCGGCGCTCAAGCCCTGCCATGACGTGTGTAAACGGTCGATGACGGCCTCGGCCGGCAAGGTATGCCAAAGCGGCATCACGATGCTCGCTTGTCACGCTCGCCCGGCTTCGACACCGGCATCGCCGGGGGTATGGCCCTCGAGCTCTTGGCGGGTTCGACGCGCAGGCGCGCATCGACGTTCTGACGGCTTTGGCCCCCTCTTCGACCATCAGACACGCCTGCATCGGCTTGTTGGCCCCGCTGGCGGCGCGGGTTCGAGGGATCGCACAACGCTTCGAGCCAAGCCCGGCGCGGCATCGCCAGCGAAAAAAAGCCTGTCTGCCGCGACTCCGGCGACAGGCGCTCGAAAAAAGCCTGCAGGGCCTCCCGGTCCTCCAGCTGCGCCAGGCGGAGGCTGGCTGTGCTGTCGTCGCGCAGGATGAGACGGCCCGCCTCGACGGCATCCTGATACGGTGGGGGGACATACACGGGGCGTGCCCGGGCCATGGTCTCTTCTCCCTCAGATCTTGCATTCCTCGGGATCGCACTTGGCCGCGTGGTCATAGTGATGGGCGGCCTCATCGATCCCCAGCTCGACCACCTGCATCGCTTTGCTGCCGTAGCGGTAGATGGTAATCCCCTTCAGGCCCAGCTCCCAGGCCCGCCAGTAGGCGCGCGCGACGTCCTGGGGGGTGGCGTCCTGGGGCAGGTTGACGGTCTTGGACACGGAGTTGTCGACGTGCTGCTGAAACGCCGCCTGCATCTGCAGATGGCGCTCGACGGGGATCTCCAGGGCGGTGACAAACAGCCGCTTGAGCTTCTCGGGCACGCCAGCGACCTCCCTGAGATGGCCTTTCTCCAGAACCTGGTCGATCAGCTCCGCGGCGCGCACCCCGTGACGGTCCAAGGCTTCGACAAAGATCGGGTTGACCTCGGTCAGCGTCTGCTCGCCGAGCACATGGGTCCGCCGATAGGCAAGGGCGAACAGCGGTTCGATGCTGGCGCTAGTGCCGGCGATGATGCTGAGGGTGCCGGTGGGGGCGACAGCCAGGCAGGTGGCATGGCGGACCTTGAGGTGCTGGGCTTCGTAGACGCTGCCCTTCCAGTTCGGGAACACGCCGCGCTCCTCGGCCAGCTCCTGAGAAGCCTGCCGTGCCGCCTCGGCGATGGCGCGCATGAGCGTTCCGGCAAACGCCACGGCGTCGTCGGAATCGTAGGACATGCCAAGACGGAGCAGCATGTCGGCGAAGCCCATCACGCCGAGGCCGATCTTGCGGTTGCCCCGGCTCATGCGGTCGATCTCGGGCAACGGGTACCGGTTCACCTCGATCACGTCGTCCAGAAAGCGCACCGCCGTCCGCGTGGTGGCGCGCAGTTTCTGCCAATCGACCGTCGCGTCGCCGCCCTGCATCGTGAGCATATGCGCCAGATTGATGGAGCCCAAGTTGCAAGACTCGTAGGGCAGCAGCGGGATCTCGCCGCAGGGGTTAGTGGCTTCGATGCGACCCAGGTGCGGCGTCGGGTTGGTGCGATTCAGACAATCGAGAAACAACAGGCCGGGATCGCCGGTGTGCCAGGCGGCATCGACGATGGCGTCGAAGACCATCTTGGCGCGCAAGTGGCCCACTGGCGCAGCGCTGCGGGGGTCGATCAGATCGTAGGGCTGGTCGCGCTGCACCGCTTCCAGGAAGGCATCTGTGACGCCGACGGACAGGTTGAAATTCTGCAGGCTGGTGCCATCGAGTTTGGCACGAACGAATTCCATGATGTCCGGGTGATCGACGCGCAGCACCCCCATGTTGGCGCCCCGGCGCTTGCCCCCTTGTTTGATGTGTTCGGTGGCGCCATCGAAGATCTTCATGAACGACACCGGTCCCGAGGCGACGCCCCCGGTGGAGGCCACCACTTCGCCTTTGGGTCGCAGTCGCGAGAACGCGAAGCCGGTGCCGCCGCCGGTCCGCTGCACCAGGGCCATCTGTTTGACGGCCTCGAAGATACTCTCCATGGTATCATCCACTGGCAGGACGAAGCAGGCGCTCAACTGCCCCAGCGGGGTGCCGGCGTTCATGAGGGTGGGGCTGTTGGGGAGGAAATCGAAGGCCGTCAGCGTCTTGTAGAAGATTTCTTCCCAATAGTCCGCCTGGTGGGCGTCGCCGAGCAGTAGTTCGGCCTGGGCGATGGCCTTGGCGACGCGGGCGAAGAGTTGTTCCGGTGTTTCGGTCAGGCGTCGCTGGGCGTCGCGCCGCAGATAGCGCGCCTCCATGACCCGTAAGGCATTTTCAGAGAGGGCAAGGGTTGTCATGGCTCCTCCCTCCAGGGCTAGGCGAGGCCCCTGAGGCGTGCCGCGCCGGCCCGCCGGGCGCCGTCGCCGCCGGCCAGCACCCTGCCAACGCCGGCCCAGCACTCGCTCTATAGGCCGTACTCCCAGATAGTGCAGCGCTTACCACTCCACCCGCACGCTGTCCAGGACGATTGCTTGGGCCTGGGGATCGCAGACGTCCGTGAGGATCTCGATCTGCAGCCGCAGGCCTTCGAGCGCCGTGCCGCGCGCCGCCTGCGCAAAATGTGCGCCTAGGCGTTCCGGGGAGATATGAGCCAGGGCGCCGAGCCTAAGCGTCACGCTCGTGATCCTCCCTGGCTGCTGCTCCTGGGCGATGCGCTGAAGCTGACGCATGAGATCGGCCAGCAGCGACCATTCGTGCACGAAACCTCCTCGCTGATTCGCCTCATGAGCGCTGGGGACGCCTGCCCTCTGCTATGCGAACTCCTGCACAATCCGTGCAACTACCTCGGGGATGGCCTTTTCGACCGCCGCCGACAGCCCGATCCCCAGCCCGAAGTGCTGGCCTGTGACGCCGTACACCATCAGCCGCCGTGGCAGTTGGTTCAAGGTTCGTGCCAGTTCGATCGCCTCAACGACGCCGAGGGTGTGCGTCGAACAGTGGAACCACTGGCGCGACGGCGCTTCTATCAGCGCGTCGCAGCGGACAATCGTCCCCGGCGCGCCCTCGCAGCCCACGGCGTCGACGGCGTTGACCGTGTCGGCATCCCGGCACGCCTGTAAGATCTCCATGCCATCGCTGGCGGCGATGGCCAAGACGTGGGGCAGGCCCTTGGTTTGTAAGTGCCTGACCACGACCAGGCCGACGCCGTCATCGCGGCGGTAGGCGTTGCCAAGGCCGATGACGATGTTCGGGGTGGCGTCTCCTTCGCTTTCGGCCTGCGTGGCGAAGGCCATGCCGCGGCAGGGTAGCCCTCGGCACCGACGGCCTCGCCGCACCGCCACGGCTAGCCGCTCCCTCGGCCAAGTCGAGGTGCCCAGGCCGCGTCGCGCCAGCGCCCTGCCATGAGGGGCACTGGTGGTATCCCGCCGCTTCGGGCGCGTTGCGAGGGACTCGCCCTGGGACAAATCGCCCGCATAAAGGGGCATTATGTCCCAGGCCAGGGATGCCGCGGTCGCGTCCCCCGCCCTGTTGGAGACGACTGCTCCCGGCACGACGGCCGCGGCACCGATGTCGAGCGGAGCAATTGCCTCTCCCTCCACTGGCATGCGGCTTGCCCTAGATGTAGAAGGCGCATCGATGACGTTGAACCAAGCCGACATCGCGACGGCAGCCCCGATCGCCGGTTTAGTAGAAGGAGACCAATATGCACCAGCGCATGAAAGTGTTGATCGGCTATGACGGTTCGCCTTGCAGCGATGCAGCGCTCCAGGACCTCCAACGGACCGGCCTGCCCGCGGAGGTTGAAGCCCTCGTACTCTCGGTCGCCGACGTGTTCCTGCCTCCCATATCGCCGCCTGGCTCGGACAGCCTCGATCTACCCGCCATCGCGTCGCTGAAAGCCACCCATCCCCACGCATTGCACGCCCTCGAGGCCCTCGAGGAGGCGCAGGCCCTGGCTCAGAGGGCTGTAGAACGGCTACGGACACTGTTTCCGGCCTGGCAGGTGCGCGCCGAAGCGGCCGCCGATGCCCCCGCTTGGGCCTTGATCAAGAAAGCCGATGCCTGGCAACCTGACCTGGTAATAGTCGGCTCGCACGGACGGTCAGCGCTCGGCCGCTTGATCTTGGGCAGTGTATCGCAAAAGGTCCTGGCCCATGCCCGCTGTTCCGTGCGCATCGCCCGCGGTCGCACCGACACTAGCACCGCTCCCGTTCGCCTCATCCTCGGCGTCGACGGCTCGCGCCACGCCGAAGCGGCGGTGGGCGTTGTGGCCCAGCGCCGCTGGCCGAGCGGCAGCGAGGCGAAGGTCGTGATGGCCCTCGAATCCCTGAAGATCATTCCAGCCCGGCACTTCCAGGCGACTGCCGAAGAGGAGCGGGTCTGGGCGCATAAAGTCGTCGCGGCGACGGCGGAGACATTACGCGCCGCCGGACTGGTGGTCTCCACCCTCGTCGTGGACGGCGACCCCAAGGCGCTGCTGCCCCGCGAGGCGGAGCGCTGGCAGGCCGATAGCATCTTCGTCGGCGCCAGGGGTGTCCGCGGCGTCGAGCGCTTTTTGCTCGGCAGCGTGTCAGCGGCCGTGGCCGCCCGCGCTCCCTGCTCCGTCGAGGTGGTCCGCCCCAGGCCGCCGACGTAAACGGTTCGCGCCCTTGCCCTTTACGGCCTCGGGGCGACGGGGTCGCGCTCAGTCGCCGGCGATCTCCAGGCGCAGGAAATGCGTGGCGCAGGAGATGCAGGGGTCGTAATTGCGGACGGCTTGCTCACACTGCCAGGTAAGCGCCTCCCGCGGCAACGCCAAGCGCTCCGGAATGAACTGCCAGAGGTCATCCTCCATGCTCTGCTGGTTCTGCGATGTCGGCGGCACGATCTTGGCGTCGAGGATGGCGCCACCGCCGTCGGGCCGGTAGCGGTGATACAGGATGCCGCGCGGCGCTTCGGTGCAGCCGTAGCCGGTGGCGGCGCACGGCGATGGCCGGCGGCTCCGGCCACTCGTAGGCGTCGATGAGGCGTAAGGCCTCGTCGCAGGCATGGTTCGGTCTCCTCTTGTCGGTGGGGCAACTATCGCGCCCTCGCTCGTCGTCACGCACGCTGTCGCGCTCCTACCTGGGATGTTATCATCTCAGGGCCATCGGTGTCGAAGGACTTTATGGATCTCCATGACCACCAGCACCGACAGCGCCAGGCCCAGCAGCGTCAGCCAGTGCTCAAAGGACACCGGTTGAATATGCAGCATATCGCGCAGCATGGGCGTATACATCGCCCCGATGTGCACCAATTGTGCAGCGAGAGTGCCGAAGAGCAGAAAAGGATTGCGCAGGGGGCTGTGCTGGAAAATAGAGCGCCGCTCCGAGCGGCTGTTGAAGACGTGGACGTTTTCGAACAGGACCATCAACAGCATGGCGCTGTTGCGGGCCTCAAAGAGGTCCATGCCCCTGGCCAGCAAGTGCGCATACCACGCAAACGCCAGCCCGCCGATGACCACGGCCGATACCAGGACGCGCTCGACCATGACACGGTTGAAGATCGGCTCCTGCGGCGGCCGCGGGGGGTGTTGCATTTCATCGCCTTCGAGCGGTTCGAAGGCCAGGGCCACATGCTGAATGCCGTTGGTCACCAGGTTCAGCCACAACAGTTGTACCGCTAGCAGCGGCAGCGGTAATCGCGTGAACAGGGCGATGAAAAACAGGACGATCTCGGCCGCGCCGGTGGAGACCAGTAAGAAGATGACCTTGCGGACGTTGTTGTAAGCGCCGCGACCCTCTTCGACACCGGCGACGATGGAGGCGAAGTTGTCGTCGGCGATGATCAAGTCGGCGCTCTCGCGCGCCACATCGGTCCCCGTCTGGCCCATGGCGACGCCGACGTGGGCGGCGCGCAGCGCCGGAGCATCGTTGGCGCCGTCACCGGTGACGGCGACGAAGTGCCCCTGGCGTATCAGAGATTGCACGAGGCGCAGCTTCTGCCGAGGTTCGACGCGGGCGAACACACGCGCCCGCGCCGTCAGGGCGTCGATGGCCTCCACTCCGGCGCCTTCGGCTTGCTTCAACTCCGGGCCGGTGACGACCTCATCCATGCCGCTGGCCAGCTCCAACTCGCGCGCGATGGCCAGGGCAGTGACCGGGTGATCGCCAGTGACCATGGCCACGGCGATGCCCGCCTGACGGCAGGCCACCACCGCCGCCTTGGCCTCGGGGCGCAGCGGATCGATCATGCCGACGAGGCCAAGCAGCGTGAGACCGGCCAGGTGCTCCTCGGCGAAGGTTTCTCCCTGGCGTAAGTTCAGGGGACCTGCCGCCACGGCGAGTACGCGGTAGCCGGCGCGCGCCAACGTCGTGGCCTGGTGCTCGATGAGGGCCGGGTCCAGCCGTGCATCGCCGGCCGGCATGGCCATATGCGCACACATCGGCAGCACGCGTTCCAACGCCCCTTTGACAAAGGCATGAGGTTGGCCGTCGACCAGGTGCAAGGTGGCGGCGAACTGTCGCTCTGACTCGAAGGGAATCTGGGCTAGCAACGGGAAGGTGCCGATGGCTTCGGCCTGTGTCACGCCTGCCTTATGGGCCAGCACCAGCAAGGCCACATCGACGGCATCCCCCTCGGCCACCCAGGTACCATCGCGCTGTCCCAGCCAGGCCTCGTTACACAAGACTACGGCCTCGGCGAGCCGGTGCAGCACCGCCCAAGCCTCCGGGCTCGCCAGTCCTCGCGAGGGGAGGATTTGGCCTTCCGGCACCAGGCCTTCGCCGCCCACTTCCCAGGGCTCTTGTCCCGGAAACACCAGGCGCCGTGCCGTCAATTGGTTCAGGGTCAGCGTGCCGGTCTTGTCCGAGGCGATGAAGGTGCACGAACCCAGCGCCTCAGCCGCCACCATGCGGCGGATGATGACGTGACGCCGGGCCATGCGGCGCATGGCGATCGACAGGGCGACGGTGAGCGCCACCGGCAACCCTTCGGGGATGGCCGACACCGCCAGCGCCACGGCCAGAAAAAAGATGTCGAACAGCGGTGCGCCGCGGGACACCTCCACGGCGAAGATCACCAGCGCGGCCCCTAGCACGACCATGGCGATGCCGTAGGTGAAGCGCTCCATACGCTGCAGCAACGGTGGTTTGGCCTCTTCCTTCTCCAGTAGCGCGGCGGCAAGGCGGCCCAACTCGGTGGCTAGACCGGTCGCCACCACCACGCCGCGCCCGCGGCCGCGGGTTACGAGCGTGCCGGCGAAGGCCATGGTGAGACGATCGCCCAACGCCGCCTCGGCTGACACCTGGGCGTTTGCCTCCTTGCGCACTGGCAGTGATTCGCCGGTCAGCAGCGATTCATCGATCTCCAGGCCCTGGGCCACGAGCAGCCGCAGATCGGCCGGCACTTTGCTGCCGGATTCCAACAGGACGACGTCGCCCGGCACCAGTTGTTCGGCGTCGACCTCGAATGCTTCCCCCTGGCGCAGCACACGGGCGCGCAGCGCCACCAGCTGTTGTAACGCCGCGGCGCTGCGTTCGGCGGCATACTCCTGCGCCGTGCCGATGACGGCGTTGATCACTAGCACGGCCGAGATGAAGAGCGCATCCGACCATTCTTGCAGGACCACCGAGACCGCCGCCGCGACCACCAGGATGTAGATCAGCGGGCTGAGAAACTGCCGCACGAACAGGCGGACGATGCCCGGAGGCTGCGGCCGTGGCAGGGTGTTGGGGCCGAAGCGTTGCAACCGCGCCGCCGCCTCGGCACGGGTTAGGCCATGGGGAGAGGACTGCAAGGCCTTCAGCACGGCATGGGCCGGTTGGGCATGTGCTGAGGGCAAGCCGGTGGCCGAGATTTGATCCGCTCGGGCGGCCTCGCTGCGAGCGTCGCTCAAGAGGTGCATAGCGGCGGTCGGCCTCCGAAATCGAGAATGACGGCGCTACAGCAGCATGCTGAAGATGCCGAAGGCGCGTTCCCAGTGTTCGGCCTGTGGATTTTTCAGGTCGGGATCGAGGATTTTGAACGTCTTGGCCAGGCTGATCGTCAAGGCGCCGACGATGTCTGGCAAGCGCGCCTCGGTCTCGACGCTGTACCCCAAATCGAGCATGGGCAAGGTGGCCAGGTGCTCGAGAATGGGCGACAGCTCCAACTCCTCGTCGAGGGCTTTGAACTCGGCGATGCTCTCCTGCAGTCCCTTGGTGATGGGAAGATCCCAGGGTTGAATGATATCGCGGTGGTTGGCTTTGGCGGCCACCTGGCCGATCAACAGCAGATCGTAGACTTTTTGCTTGAGGAACTCGTTCAGCCGTCTGAGGTCGCTTTTGTCGACATCCAAGCGCGCCGATAACCGAAACAAGCGTTCAAACTTGGCGACACCCATTAATGGTTGCATCGCTCAGGTCTCCTCCTGTGGACCAGAGTGCCATGCAGGCAAACCTAGACGCCGCTAACTCCTGCAAGCCACGCCCCGGAGAGGTGCGCCGGGTACGGTCAGCAAACATCTGTGCCAGACCGGCGCGCCCTTTTCACCCGCCTTCGGTGAGTTGTTTGATGTGATGGACCAGGTCCGTCAGCACCTGGCTTGGCGACCGCGATCTTCATGGACTCTTCCATCGCGTTCGGCGGCGAGGTCGATCGGCCCTCAACAGGGGCCCCCCCCAATGGCATGCTTATTTGACTAACAGGACCGGGCACTGGGCCAAGATGCCGATCTTATAGCTGAGGGTGGCTAATCCCGCGCCGGGCTGTTGCGGGTCGAAGCGCGGCGCGGTGAGTACAATGAGATCGACGCCGGCCTCCTTGGCATAGTGCACGATTTCCCCGGCGCGGTTGCCGTAGACGATCTCCTCCCGGCGGGCGATCTGACGCTCCTCGAGATATCGACCGAGGCGCCACAAGTGCTCACGGGCGATGCGCTCGATGCGACCGTAGAAATCTCGTTCCTGTTCCAGTCCCAGTCCCGGAATGACTTCGATGACGTGCAACAGGATCACCTCGGCCTGGCCTTCTTTGGCCAGGGTGGCGGCGATGTCCAGGGCGCGTTGATGGCGGTCCACAAGGTCTACAGGGATGAGAATCTTCTTGAACATTGGGTCGTCTCCTTCCGGGATGGCACCAGACCGCGCGGACGCGCTCATTCCTGCTCGAACGTTTCCTCCGCCGCGGCCAAGGCGGCCTCGAAGATGGCCAGTCCTTCCTCGAGCAACGGCCGGTCGATGGTCAGCGGCGGCACGATGCGTACCGCCGAGCGGCCGCACCCCAACAGCAGCAGGCCGCGTTCGAAGGCCTTGTACAATACGGCGTTGCGCAACGGGGTCGCCGGCTCTTTCGTGCGCCGATCCCACACTAGATCGACGCCGATCATCAGGCCTTTGCCCCGCACCTCGCCGATGCTCGGGTGGCGCGGCCGCATGCCCTCCAGGGCAGCCAGTAGAAAGGCACCCTGCCGGGCGGCGTTCTGCATCAGACCACCCTCGATCAGCCGAATGGTGGCCAGCGCTGCGGCGCATGACACCGGGTTGCCGCCGTAAGTGTTGCCGTGCGCGCCGCGCCCCCAAGTCATGAGGGAGCGGCGCGCCACCATGGCCCCCAGCGGCATGCCGGAAGCGATGCCTTTGGCCACGCAGACGATGTCCGGCTCCACCCCCCAATGTTGGATAGCCCACATCTTGCCGGTGCGCCCCATGCCCGACTGTACCTCGTCGACGATGAGCAGGATGCCATAACGGTTGCACAGCTCGCGCAGACGGGCGAAGAAGCCGATGGGCGGCACGATGTAGCCGCCCTCGCCCTGGATCGGCTCGACGACGATGGCGGCTACCTCCTCCGGCGGTACGGCTTGGGCAAAGACCACCTCTTCGAGATAGGTGACGACCGCCTCGCCGACGTCCTGCCCCTCCGGGAGGGATAGCACCGGCCGGTAGGGGTCAGGGTAGGGGACGTGCGTCACCCCGTTGAGCAGCGGAAAAAAGCCAGCGCGCTGCACGCTTTTGCTGGTGGTAAACGCCAGCGCCCCCATGGTACGGCCATGGAAGGCGCCGTAAAAGCCGATGAACTGCGGGCGTTTGGTGTGGGAGCGGGCCAGCTTGATGGCCGCCTCTACGGCCTCGGTGCCGGAGTTAGTCAAGAAGCAGCAAGCATCTTCCGCGAACGGGGCGATCTCGTCCAGCTTCTCGGCCAGCTCCACCATCAAGGGGTGGTAGAAGTCCGGGGAGATGTGGATGAATTTCGCCGCCTGTGCTTGAATCGCCTGCACCACCTCAGGATGGGCGTGGCCGGTGGCACACACCGCGATACCGGCGGCCCAGTCGATGTAGCGGTGGCCGTCCACGTCCCACACCTCAGCGCCGCGACCATGGTCCATCACGAACGGATACTCGCGGGGATAAGATGGCGAAATCCGCTCGGCATCCCGCGCCAGGATTTCTTGCGCCTGCGGACCGGGTACATTTCGCGCGTCGATGGCCATAAGACAATGCCCCTCCAGACATAAACATTGCGCCGTCGTTCACGGAACAGGGCTGAAAGCCGCCCGAGCTGCGCCGATCCAGGCCAGGCCCGAGACGTCCGTGGCGCGCCGGCCATAAACCAACATGACGTCAGCTGGTCCGGCGGTTGCCGTGCTGAACGCCTAGACACCGCCGGAGCCTGCCAGCCCCCTGGCCGATCTGGGACAAGGCGACACCCCCTGGGACATTTTGTCCCAAACGCAGCAGCGCTGGGTGGGGCCACCCTGCCCCCAGTGCATCGATCAGCCCCCGTCCGCGCCGGGTGGCCCTCGCTCTCGGTCGCCCGGCGCTTGGCCTCTCCCCCCACCTCTGGGCATGCGGCGCTGCCGACCACTAGCCGGCGCGGCTGTCTCAGCCTTCGTGCAAAAAGCGTGCGAAGCGAGGCGCGCTCATCAGGTCGTCAGTGGTGCGCCCGCTGGTCGCTTCCCGCCGTCGCTCCGTGCGGCTCGGTCGCACTCGTGGTGGCGAACTCCTTCAAACACTGGGCGAATTCCTGCAGACGGCGCTCGACCTGCGCGTTAACGCTGCCTTCGGGGAACTGCCCATCCGCCGCACGTGCGCCCGCCGGGACCCCTGTGAGGATTTCGAGGCCCTCATCAATGGTCGTCACGGCCCAGAGGTGGAACCGCCCCGCGCTGACTGCCTCGACCACGTCCTCACGCAGCATGAGATGAGGCAGATTGCTGTGCGGGATGATCACCCCCTGCTCTCCCGTCAGCCGCTTGACTGTGCAGACGTCGAAAAAGCCCTCGATCTTCTGGTTGACCCCGCCGATGGCCTGGACCTCGCCGTGTTGGTTGACCGAGCCGGTGACGGCGATCCCCTGCTTGATCGGCACGCCTGAAAGCGCCGACAACAGGGCGTATAGCTCGGCCGACGAGGCGCTGTCCCCCTCCACCCCTTCGTAGCTCTGCTCGAAGACCAGTCGTGCCGCCAGGGTCAGCGGCTTATCCTGGGCGTAGCGCTGCGCCAGATAGCCGCTCAAGATCAACACCCCCTTGCTATGCAAGGGGCCACCCAGCCGGACTTCGCGCTCGATATCGATGATGCCTTCGCGCCCCGGCGCCACAGAAGCCGTGATGCGGCTGGGCTTGCCGAAGAGGTACTCGCCCAGGCTGATGACCGACAGGCCGTTGATCTGTCCCAACGCCTCCCCGGCGGTGTCGACCAACAGCGTGCCGCGCGCGATCATCTCCTGCACGCGCTCCTGAATGAGGTTGGCGCGATACACACGCTCGTCGAGCGCCCGGCGTACGTGCGCGGCACCGATCAGGGAGGCCCCCTCCTGGCGCGCCCAATAGTGCGCCTCGCGGATGAGATCGCCCAGCACCCTGAAGTGGGTGGACAGCTTGTCTTGATCTTCCGCTAGCCGTAAGGCATGTTCCACCACCTTGGCGGCGCCGCCGCTATCTAGATGGGCAAGCCGCTCCTGCTGACAGAACGTACACAAAAAGGCCAAAAAGCTTCGGAGGTTCTGCTCGTTCCAGGCCATGCGCGTATCGAAATCGGCCTTCACCTTGAACAGCTCGGGAAAGGCTTCGTCGTAGCCGTGCAGCAGATAGTACAGCAACGGCTGCCCGACCAGTACCACCTTGATGTCGAGCGGGATCGGCTCTGGCCGTAAACTCTTGGCGGCCACGAAGCCCAGGCGCTCGCCGAGGTCCTCGATCTGGATGTCGCGGCTGCGCAGCGCCAGCTTCAAGCTCTCCCAGCTGAATAGATGGCGCAGCACGTCCTCCGCCGGCAACACCAGATAGCCGCCATTGGCCCGGTGCAGTGCGCCGGCCTTGATCAGGGTGAAATCGGTGTACAGGGTGCCGAACTGGGTCTCCTTCTCGATGCGCCCGAACAGGTTGTGGTAGCTCGGGTTCAGCTCGATGACCACGGGGGCGCCAGCCTGGTGGCTGTTGTCCACTAGGACGTTGACCTGATACTTGCGAAACGGCAGATCCTGTCCCCACGGGAGGGGCAGAGGGAGGCCAGCTGGCACGGGGGCGGGCGGCACGAACGCGCCGGGCTTGAACAGCTCGAGGTTGGCCAGGAGGTCTTGTTGAACCGCTTTCAGGTGGTTGCCGACCTCAGGTGCGGTGCGATACTTCTCGGTGAGGTCCTCGATCAGACCGCCGATGACGTGCAGGGCCACCTGCCGATCCAGCGCTTGCAGCTGCTCCTGGGTGGCACGTTCCAGATCGCGCACTTGCTTCATGGCGGCTTTGATCTCATCTTCCAGGGTCTCCCGCCGCCGCTGTAAATCTTCGCGGGCAGAGGCCGGCAGGGCCTGGAATTCCGCCTCGCTGAGGGGACGCCCGCCGAGGACGGGCACTATGGCGATCCCCATCGGCGTCATCTGCAGCACGAAGCCGTTTTGGGTGGCGCGCTCGCCCAGCCGCTCGAAGATTTCGGCGCGTTGGCGGTTCAGCGTCTTGGTGATCTCATCCCGCTTGGCGCCGTACTCTTCGCTGTCGAAGGCCTTGGGGATCTCGCGGCGGATGTGCTCGATCAGCTGCTTCAGGTCGGCCTGCAACTGCCGCCCCTGGCCCGCCGGCAGCTGCAACGCCTTCGGCTGATAGGGGTCATCGAAATTGTTGACGTAGCACCAGTCGGGGGGTGACTCTTTGCGCGCCGCGGTGTCCTGCAAAAACGTCTGCACCGCGGTCATCTTGCCGAGGCCGGGGGGGCCGGCGACGTAGATGTGAAAGCCGAGTCCGTCGAGGCCCAAACCGAAGCGCAGCGCCGCAGCGGCACGCGGCTGGCCGATGAGCCCCGCCAAGGGTGTAAGGTCCGCCGTCGTCTGGATGCCTAGTGCTTGGGGATCGACGGTGCGGCGCAACTGCGCCGCCGTCAGCTCGTGATTCGTGCTCAGCATAATGCCCTCCTTGACGGCCACTGCCGATCAGTACGGTGGTGTCCACCCATAACAGGCATAGCACCGCCATCCGGCCGGCTTACCGCTGCCACAGGATATGCCCGGCTTCCAAGGGCACACGCGCCGCCGGGTGCCAGGGGACGAGGCGCGGCGTGAAATGCTCCGCCGGCCGCGAGGCCGGGACGCTGCCGTGGTAGAGAAAGCCGTGCACCGCGCCCGGCAGCGACTCGCCCCGGCACATCGGCACGCACACCGCGGCCTGCCCCTCCGCCGGGTCGGCGTAGAGCTCAACGCGGACGCAGACCGGATCCAACTCGCCCAGGTACACGGCGACGCGAAAATTCCAGCGGTCCTCCTGGCGCTGCACCTCCAGCCGGCCGAAATGGACCTGAGGCCAATAGCGCTCTAGCGCCGTGTGCCAGGCGCACAGCTCCTGCGCCAGCCGCCCGCCATCAGCCTGGCGTTGACGCAACCGCTGCAGCGCCGGCAGGTAGAGCTCTTCCACGTATTCGCGCAGCATGCGATTGCTACTGCAGCGTGGCGTGAGCTGCGCCATGCTGGCCCGCATGCGCGCTACCCAGTGCAGCGGGATCCCCAGGGCATCGCGCTCGTAAAATTCCGGGACGATCTGCCGTTCCAGCAGCTCGTACAGTTGGCCGGCCTCGGCGAGGTCCCACTCGGCTTCGAGGTGCTCGCGGCCATCGCCCAGCGCCCAGCCCACCTCGGGGGCATAGGCTTCGGCCCACCAGCCGTCCAGCTCGGAGAAGTTGAGGCCGCCGTTGACCAGCACCTTCATGCCGCTGGTGCCGCAGGCCTCCCAGGGGCGGCGCGGCGTGTTGAGCCAGAGGTCGACGCCTTGCACCAGGTGCTCCGCCAGGGCCATGTCGTAGTCCTCCAGGAAGACGGCGCGCCGGCGGACGGCGGGCTGGTCGGTAAAATGCACCAACTGCTGCAGCAGGCGTTTACCCTCGTCGTCCTGGGGATGGGCTTTGCCCGCTACCACCAGTTGCACCGGCCGCTCGGGATGGGTGAGCAGGCGGGTCAGGCGCTCGGGGTCCTGGAGCAGCAGGGTCGGCCGTTTATAGCCTGTAAAGCGGCGCGCGAAGCCCAGCGTCAGGACGTAGGGATCGAGCACCACCTCCGCCTCCGCCAGCGCTTGCGGCTCGTCGCCTCGGTGCCGACGTTGCGCTCGGAGATGGTGCCGCACGGCGCGCACCAGCGCCTGTCGTCCCTGGGAACGGAAGGCCCACAGCTCACCATCGGACAGACACTGGATGGCCTCGGGCAGGACGTCCAACGCCCCCCGCCAGCGCTCCTTGCCGCAGGCCCGCGTCCACAGGGCATCGGCCCACTCCGAGTCCCAGGAGGGCACGTGCACGCCGTTGGTGACGTGTTGCACTGGCACTTCGCGGGCTGGCCAGCGCGGGTAGAGCGGTTGAAAGAGGCGACGGCTCACCTCGCCGTGCAGCCGGCTGACGCCGTTCACCGCACCGCTGCCTCGCAGGGCGAGTAGGGCGGTGTTGAACGGTTCTTCGCTGCGCTGCGGGTCCTGGCGGCCGAGGGCGAGAAGCTGCTCGATGGCGATGCCCAGCTCGGCGGCGTAGTCCCGGAAATAGCGCCGCATCAGCTCGGGGGCGAAGGTATCGAAGCCGGCGGCTACCGGCGTGTGGGTGGTGAAGATGGTGCCGGCGCGGGTGGCCCACAGAGCAACCGCGAACGGTTGTCCGCTCTCCACCATGAAGCCGCGCGCCCGTTCCAGCACCGCAAAGGCCGCATGGCCTTCGTTCAGGTGACACACCTCCACCGGCAGATTAAGCGCCTGTAGCAGTCGCCAGCCACCGAGGCCCAGCGCCATCTCCTGGAGCAGGCGGATCTCGCGCCGATCGTCGTACAATTTGCTGGTGATGCCCCGGTCCGTGGGGCTGTTCAAGGGGTCATTGCTATCGAGCAGATAGAGCTGGCGGCGCCCGACTTGCGCCTGCCAAGCGCGGAGACGCAGGGTGCGGCCGGGCAACTCCAGCATCACCCGCAGCCATTCGCCGGAGGCCGCCAGCACCGGACGGATGGGCAGGCTGATGGGGTCATTGTAGGGATAAGCCTCGACCTGCCAACCATCGCTGTCCAGTAGCTGGCGAAAATACCCCTCCTGGTGCAGCAAGCCTACCCCGATCATCGGCACATCCAGATCGCTGGCGGTCTTGAGGTAATCCCCCGCCAGGATGCCTAGGCCCCCGGCATACAACGGCAAAGCCTCCCCCAGGCCGAACTCCATGCTGAAGTAGGCGATGAGGCCGAGAGGGCGCACAGCGGCGCCGTGCCCGTACCAGCCGGGCTGCTGGAGATACTCCTGGTGCGCCGCCACCGACTGCCGCAGTTCCTCGAGAAATTCCTGATCCTGGGCCAGTTGTTGCAGTCGGGCCTGCGGCACATGCTGCAGGATGGCCCAGGGGTTGTGCGTCAGCTCCCAGCCCTCAGGGTCCAACGCCCGCCACAGCCGGTCGCTGGCGTGGCTCCAGGTCCAGCGCAAGTCCAGCGCCAACTCTGCCAACGGCTCTAAGCCTTCCGGTAAGGCGCGCAGCAGCAAATGCGATACAGTCGCCATAGCCTCCATCCTCACAGTTGCTCCACCCGGCGCAGCGCCAGCAGCGTCGAAACCCACCGCCCGGTCGTCATGTCGCCACCTCGCGCGCTACGGCCTGGCTCAGGGCGTGCTCCGCGTCCAGGGCCGCGATGACCCCATCCGCCATGGCGGTGATGATCTGCCGCGCGGCGCCGCGGCGCACGTCGCCGATGGCATACACCCCCGGCAGGCTGGCGCGCATGGCGGTGTCGACCACGATGTGGCCGCGCTCATCCAAGGCCAGCTGGTCGCGCACTAGCTCCACGCGGGGCTCCAGGCCGATGAACACGAAGACGCCGTCCACCGGCAAGGTTCGTTCAGCGTTCGTCTGGGGGTGGCGCAGCCGCACGGCCTCGACCCTCTCCTAGCCGACGATGTCCTCGACGACGTGGTTGAGAAGGACGGCGGGGATCTCCGCGATCCCCTCGCTCCGAGCCTGCTGCTGCTCTTCGTAGAAGTCGTGGATCTCCAGGCGCAGTTTATCCGACAGCGCCACCAGCTCCTCCAGCAGCTGCTGGGTGTCGCGGCAGGTGGCACACACCTGGCCGGGCACCGTGAGCGCCGAGGCCCACTGCGTGTAGAAGCGCAGCCGGACGGGGTTTACCAAGCGTTCGCCGAACAGGTTCGTCAGATAGCGGCGGTCGTCTTCCGAGATGAGGGCCATCACGACCTCCTTTCTGGTGCGTTGCGGGCTGGAGGCTGCCGGGGGCGGCGACGTCCTACATGCGGCCGCGGCGGCGGGTGGCGAGGAAGTACTTTTCGAAGGCGACCTTCGCCCAGTGCGCCTCCGGCCCTGGGATCAACCACTGGTGCTTGCGTGGTACTAGGATCTCATCCGACAGCATGATGATGCCGGTGCCGCCGGCGTCGAGGATGCACTTGGCGTCGATGGCGGCGAACGGCAGGCGCACTTCGGGGCCGCCCTCGATGGCCGCGGCGATGTTGTGCGCCGCCACGCGCGCCATCTCCTCGGACAGGTATCCGGTTTTGGACACGCCGATGGGCACCGGCGTCGGCTTCGGCGGCGCCACCGCCACCCCCGCCGCGTAGACTTCTGGGTGCCCCGGCAGCCGGTAGGCATCGTCCACCGCGATGAAGCCCGCAGCGTTGCCCAGACCCGGCGACTGCCACACGGCGTCGACCCCCAAGAAGCGTGGAATCAGCATGGCGAACTTGAACAGCAGCGCCTGGCCGTCGCCGAGGTGGACGACGCCCGGCTCCACTCGCGCCACCATGGCATTGGTGATGGCCCGGATGCCAAGTTTCTCGAACAACACCTCCGTCAGCTGACGTGCTTTGCCGAAGCCGCCGATGCCGAAGTGGCCGAGAAATGGCTCAGCCGTCACCTAGGTCACCGGGCAGCGCTCCGCCAACCCATGACGGGCCAGCTAGTGCCGCACATTGAACAGAAACTCATAGGCCGCCCCGAAGCAGGAGGCCTCCTGAGTGGCGCCGATGACCACCAGCCCGGGAGCGGCCAGCAGGTCCCGCCAGGCGTGCGCCGCCGCCTCGGCGTGCTCGAGGGTGCACACGGAGACCGTGTAGCCGCGCTCGGGCCCCAGGCCGGGGAGCATATCGTAGTCGGGCTTCGGCCTGGTGGCCACGAGCAGGTAATCATAGGCCTGCAGCCCTACCGTGGTCTCCACCAGCCGCTGCGCCAGGTCGAAGCGCGTCGCGGCGGCGTGGAGAAAGCGGATCTGGCGCCGGCGATACACCGGGGCCAGCGGGAAGCTGCGTCGGATCGCAGCAGATGCCGCCCTTGGCGCCGCCGAAGGGCAAGCCCACCAGGGCGCACTTCCACGACATCCACATCGCCAGGGCGCTCACCTCCCCCAGATTGACGCTGGGGTGATAGCGCAGCCCTCCCTTGCCGGGTCCAAGGGCGAGGTTGTGTTGCACCCGATACCCAGTGAATACCTCTGTGTGCCCGCGATCCAGCCGCACCGGCACGCTCACCACCAGGCAGCGCTTGGGCCAGCGCAGCCGCGCATGCACCTCGGGCTCGAGCCCGAGCCGTGCGGCGGCCGCGTCGAGTTGCTGCAGCGCCATGCGGTAGGTCTCCGACGACATCTCCTGGCAGATCCACGGCATCGTCATGCCCGCTCCCTCCCATCCCTCGCTCGCTGCGACACGGGCGGCTCCAAGGGCGCAGCGCCCCTGATCGCCCGGTCAACTGCGAGCCCGCCTCGACATCCCGGAACCCAACCGTACGGAGACACGGCTGGCCGTCACTGCGCCGGTCCGGAGCGGAATACCTGCAGCTGCTCCGGCCCCTGCACGTAGAGGAAGCCGACCAGCCCCCGTTCCAGCCGCGCCAGGGCGTGGTCGACCAGGATGTAGCGGCCGGGCACGTCAACCTTGAACTCCACCATCGCCGCCCCGCCGGCCGGCACCAGGGTGGTCTGCACGTCGGTCAAGGGCGCCGCGGTGAGGCTTGCCTGTTGGTAGACGCGGTCGAAGATTTCGCCGATGACGTGGAAAGCGGAGGTATAGTTAGGTCCCCCCACCCCGAAGAAGAGGCGCACCGTCTCCCCCACGTTGGCGCGCATCTGGTGCAGCTGGGTGAGGGCATCCACCGCGCCGTTGAATACGAAGTACTCCGGCCGCTCGTTCAGCAGCTTCTCCAGGCTGAACTCCTGCGGCCCGCGCTGGCCGAAGGGGCGATGGGTGTAGAGCTCGCCCTGCATGACGTAGAACTCTCGATCCACCGGTGGCAGCCCGCCTTCGGGCTCGACCAGGATCAAGCCGTACATGCCGCTGGCGATGTGGTGGGCCACCATGGGCGTGGCGCAGTGGTAGACGTAGAGCCCCGGGTTCAGGGCCTTGAAGGTGAAGACCCGCTCCTCCCCGGGCGGGGTCTGCGTCAGCACCGCCCCGCCGCCCGGGCCGGTGACGGCGTGGAAGTCGACGGAGTGGATCATGCGGCTGGTCGGCCGGTTCTTCAGGCGCACTTTGACGGTGTCGCCCACCCGCACGCGCAGGAATGGCCCGGGCACGCGCCCGTTAAAGGTCCAGAAGGGATAGGTCGTGGCTTCGTTCAGCTGCCCCACCACCTCCACCACCTCGAGGTCGACGCGCACGACGGTCGGCGCCCTGGATGTGAGGGGGCCCGGTAGGTCGGCGGGGTCGCGGGCGATGCTCGCCACGGGCGGCGGGGGCGCGGCCGGCGGGGGCGCGCCGACGACGAGCTTGCCCTCCATGCCGAGCTGACGATGACCTGGTACAGAGCAGAAGTAGGAAAACTCCCCCACCTGATCGGCGCGGAAGACGGTGACGCTGCTCGCCCCCTTCTGGGCCACCCGCTCGGTGGCGGCGTCGAAGTCGGGGAACACCACATCGTGCTCCATGCCGTCGTCGTTGATCAGGTCGATCTGCACCACCTCGTGCTCTTGCACCCGCAAGGTGGGGTTGACCACCCCGTCGATGGCACCCCCGACGCCGACGAAGGCGAGTTTGCTCTCGGCCAGCGCCGTGCGCAGGCGGAAGCGCACATTCGGCACGTACTCGGCCGCCGGGCTCTTGGCCCTTCCCTCGCTGGCCTGAACGCCCAGGGGAGCGGCCGTCTGGCCACTGAGGTCGGTGGCCATGATCCCCAGAAGTCCGACGAGCGCGCCGAGCAGAACGCCCCACCGCTGAGGACGATGTATCAGATGCTTCATGTGCTTCATGCAGAATCCCTCCTGTTGCTGGACGCAGTTGACAGCTGGAACGGGTAAGCGCTGAGCCTGGGACAGCGGGTGCAGGAACGCGGCATCCCGGGCGCCGCGGCCACATGACGTCCACCAGCGACGGGTGCCGTTCACGCTGTCGATGGTGGGCGCTGGGCAGGCATCCGACCCTCGACCTCACAGGCCACGGGTGCCAACGATGGCTACAGTGCTGGCCTGCGGGCCCTTCTCCCCTTCCTCCTCGGCGAAGCGTACTTCGGTGCCGATCTCCAGGCGGTCGAAGCCCGGGTGCAACACGCTATTGCGGTGGAAATAGATCTCCCGGCCGTCGGGCGTCTCGAGAAAGCCGTAGCCCTCCTCCCGAAACAGCCGGATCACCCGACCCCGCGGGCTGGTTTCATGGAGCTTCATGGCGCCGCGCTCGAGGCGAGCGTAGTCCTCCAGCCGCCGACGCGCCGCATCGAAGGCGTCGCGGATGGCCACGTAGAGATCGGTGTTGGTCTGGCGATCGACCACCAGCTCGGCGCCGGGGACACTGAGGTCGATGCTGACGGTAAAGGGGACTGTGCGGTGATGCTTCACCGGCCCCTCGACCACCACGCGACAGCTGATGATGCCGTCGTAGTAGCGGTCGAGATTGGCAGCTTTGGCGCGGATATCGCTCTTTGCCGCATCGGAGAGCGCGAAACCGCGGGCGGTAATTTGCAAGGGTAGCTGCATAGACACCTCCTTGCGCCTGGCGAGAGCTGAGTACGGATGCCCGTTCTGTCCGATTGAGCCGCGACGCAGGGGGCTCCCGCACGGTGAGCGTGTGCGCGGCGTTCCGGGCGGCTCGGGTAGGCGTCACGGGCTGACCGGCTAGGCGGCGATTTCGACCGTGAATCCATCCCCCTTCCTGCCGTGGCGCTGGCCAGTGTGCTCGCGCTCCCCTCCAGCAGTATCGCCCCCACCCCCTCTGCCCCGCCAGGGAGGAAGGGGGCAGGGGCTACGGCCGCCCTCAAGGCCTAGGCGTCCTCGCTCACTCGACGGTGATGGGAATGGCCCTCTGCCTGGCCTCCTCGGTCTTGGGCAGGGTGACGGTCAGCACGCCGTTCTTGAAGGTGGCCTTGACCTTGTCGGCGGCCACCGGCGCGGGCAACCGCACCATTCTGGCGAAGGACCCATAGGTGCGCTCCACCAGATGGTGGTATTCGTCTTTTTCCTCGCGCTCCTGTTTTTTCTCACCCTTGATGGTGAGGGTGTCCCCGGAGAGGGCCACATCCACGTCTTTGGCCTCCAGACCGGGGAGCTCGGCTTTGATCATCACGCTGTCCCTGGTCTCCGTCACGTCCAGGCGCGGCGTCCACGCCAGGGCGGGCCGCTCCAGGCTGGGGAATTCGCCGAAGACGCGCTCGAAGACCCGGTCCATCTCGCGTCGTAAGGTGCTCAGCTCGTCAAACGGTCGCCACGGTACCAATGCCATTGTGTCTCTCCTCCCTTGAGCTTGCGCCAATTGCCATGCGGTCATCGCCTTCCCTGCGTCATCTGGCTGGCTCACCCGATAGGGTGAGCCCAGCTTCTGCCCCTCCACCATTATGGGCTACGAGACCGGGGTGGACGAGCGCAGCAGCTGCAGGGTCTGGGCGGTCACGCGGCCAGACACCGTGCTTGGCCGCCACGCTCTGGTTTGTGCAAATTGCTTGCCGACCTAGAGTCCACCACAGGCCACATCTGACAGTGCGCCGCCTCAGGCGTGGCCTCGTCGCTTAGTCCTCTTCGATGGCGATCTTGTGCCGCTTCTCGGCCTCAATCTTGGGCAGGGTCATCTCCAGCACGCCATTCTTCAACCGCACTTTCGCCCGTTGGGGGTCGATCGCCGCGGGCAGCTCGATGGTGCGCGAGAACGCGCCAGCGCCCATCTCGTGGTAGTAATAGTCACCTGCCTCCTCGTCCGGGCGCTTGATCTCACCGCGCAGGATCACCGAGTCTTCGGTGACGGTGACGTCCAGGTCTTCTTTGGTCACACCCGGCACCTCGGCGCGCAGGATCACCTCGTTTTCGCGGTCGATGACATCCACCCGCGGCATCCTACTGCCGAAAGGGACCTCCGACCAGGGAGGCCATTCCCAACGCCAAAGGCGAGGCCGCCCGCGCGGGAACAGGCGTTCCAGAGCGCGTTCCATCTCCTCGAACGGGCTCAGCGCGGCGCGGCGCCGACGCCGTTCGACCGCTTGTGATTCCTTCTCTTCCATAGCCATGCTCAGTCCTCCTCATAATGGCTTGCCCACTCTGCACGGCGCGTCGCTGTCGAGCGCTCGGAGGCTCGGGCGCCCACCGCCAACCGCGGTGAGGCGAGCCTACCCCCACTGGTTTGCATGATGCGTGCCCACCCCCCGGACTCACCTTTCCAGCTTCGGTTGGCGCTGAGCTGATCGGCAGCACCACCTCAAGTGACATCATGTCACAGCCTGTCTCAAAATGCCCCAGGGGGAGGAGCCCGGGGACACGACAGGGCACCCGTCCCCGCTGGCTGAGCCGCGTGGCGCTCGCCTGTCGGGGAGTGGCATGGCGTGTGCAGAGAGATAGGACGCATAGGTCGTCTCTAGATGCAGCGATGTGGGGCGGCCGTCGCCGGCCCGCAGTCCCAAAGGCTGCGGCCGCCGTGTCGCTGCTCGCGCGCGAGAGAACACCACCATGCCCGCGGACAGGGCGCCCATGTGCCATGGATCTTCGAGTGGGGAGAACACGTCCTGACACAGCTGCGTCGGCAGCAAGCAGCTCGCCACGGCCAACCGGCGGAAGCGCAGAGGGTCTGTGGGCCCGACACCTGACATTGACGCGCTGAATTGCCGCTGCCGCAGGTGAGAGGCACTGCCAGCATCCGTGATCACCGCAACATACGCCTATGGGAGGAGTCCAATATGGCTCGCCCTACTAACCGCGTTACGAAGCCACGTCGCAGGACCACTGCGTCAACGGAACGGCCGTGTTTGCGCTGCGACCGTGTGTTCTGGTCGGAGGGCGCCCACAACCGCCTCTGCGATGCTTGCCGCGTCGCGCTCGCCGAGGCTCCATCGCCGGCGGAGGCCTATCACATCGGCGCCGGCTACCGGCAGGGCGCAGATGCGTGGCGGTGAGTGCATCGGCACGACAGTGGCCAGCCACCGCCCATGGCGGTGGCGGCCAGGGGTTAGGGCCATAAGTCGCGCAGCGCCGGCGACAACTGCCCCTTGAGACTGGCGATTGTGCCCGGCGCGAGATGCTTGGCTAGCACCTTGAACACCGCGCGGACGATAGATTCAGTGTCGAGCGCCCCCATCCGAAAGGGCTCCTCCACCTGCTTGAGGAATGCCGCTCTGCCAACCTCCTTCACCGGCTTGCCGGCCGGGCTCCAACCCTCGTAGTAAAAGCCCCGGATGAGCATAGGCAACTGCGCCCCCAGCTGGACGGCTTCCTCCACCGTCAGGCGGTCGCGCAAGGCATGCAGCGTCGCCTTGAGGGCCAGATAGGCACGATGCTCATCGTCCCATCATAGCTCTTCTAGCAGCTCCTTTAACCAAAGATGCGTCTTCTGGATCGTAGTGGCGAAGATCTCCTCGTGAGTTGTGCTCATGGGTTGTTTTCCTCTCTGTGCCGGCCTCCCCGCTGGTGACAACGGCAGCCAGCGGGCGCCAAGGCGGGCGCCGACGCACCTTAGCTCTGCAGGCCTTTGGCTGTTTCCACAAAGTGCTCCCAAGGCGTCACCATCCAAGTTTCCGTGGTCGCATGACCGAACGAGCGCACCAACAGTGACACCTTAGTGGCGCTATCGACGTCAGGGGCCTCGAAGATATCCAGATAGTCACAGGGGCCCAGTACGGCATAGTTCGCCAGCCATTTCACACCTGGGCACTCTTGCTTGATGCGCTCTTCCACCTGTCGGTTCAATTCCACCACCGACTCCGGACGCGCCAGCGCTTCGGGCGACAATCTCGTGAGCATGGCATAGGTCGGCATCTCACACCTCCTCCTGGTCCAAGCATCGTTTGTCGTGGCCGTACGGCCTCGGAAATGCGGTCCAGCGCGGTCGGCCCGTCCAAGGCCGCTGAGCCGAGATCTCCACCCACGACGGGGAGGCAATATCTGTGCCGATCAGGGACGGGACCCAACCGGTGAGAGCCAGACGCTGGCGTCGAGCCGGCCGACGGTGCCCTGGATTTCAGGGTGCATGTGCCAGGTCGTCTCGCCTTGGGACAGACTGCCCCAAACTTGTCCACTGCCGCCACTCGGCGCCAACTCGCTCCCGTGCTTTGCTGGAACGACCGGGCTGGCATACGAATTGCTCACGATAGGCGGGTGACATGCGCCTGCTCGGCGCTCCGCCTCACGGCGATGCTGCCGGCCGACGCGGCAGCCTGAGCGGGCCTGATCATACCTAAAGGACGGAAAGGAGGGTGCATCATGCGGTTCAAAAATCGCGCTCAGGCCGCTCATCTGTTAGCCCAGCGCTTAGTCAGTTACCGCGGTCAGCGGCCGCTGGTGTTGGCCATTCCCCGCGGCGCCGTGCCCATGGCCAAAATCATCGCCGATGCCCTGGAGGGCGAGCTGGATGTGGTCTTGGTCCACAAGTTAGGGGCGCCAGACCAGCCAGAGTTGGCGATCGGCGCCGTGGACGAGAGCGGCCAGCTGTATCTGAGCGAGTATGTTCATGACCTTGGCATCACCGACGCGTATATCGAGCAGGAGAAAGCCGCCCAGCTGGAGACGCTGCGCAAGCGCCGCGCCATGTACACCCCGGTGCGCCCGCCGCTCGACCCGGCCAGACGGGTGGTCATCGTCGTCGACGACGGCATCGCCACGGGGGCCAGCATGATCGCGGCGCTGCGGGCGGTGCGGGCCAAGCAGCCGGCCAAGCTTATCGCTGCGGTGGCGGTGGCCTCCCCCGAGGCCCTGCGGCGCATCGCGCAGGAGGCCGACGAGGTGGTGTGTTTGGACGCGCCCGACTTCTTTTACGCCGTGGGGCAGTTTTTCGAGGATTTCTCGCAGGTCTCCGATGCAGAGGTGGTGGCCACCTTACAACAAAGCACCCCGCAGACTGCACCACCCTCCTAGTATGGTCACCAGGGGGCCGTTGATTTCAGACTGCGGTAGCGCCGGCGCTGGCCCCGTCGCCGCCTTGCCGCCTTCGGCATGCTGAGTATCGCTCGCGGAGGATCTTCATGGACGAACAGGAACACGAAGCCTTACGACAGGCGTTGTACCGCCAGCGCGATCGATTGTTGCGAGAGATCGAAGCCACGGAAGCCGAGCTGCGCGGCGTCACGGCCGAGCGTGAAGCCGAGCTGGAGGAACGCGCCCAGGAAGAGCGGCTGGCCCGCCTCTTGGCCCGTCTCGACGACCAGGATGTCCAGGCCTTTCAAGAGATCGACGCGGCCCTAGAGCGGATGGCCGCCGGCACCTATGGCCGGTGTGAGGATTGCGGGCAACCGGTCCCCCTGGCACGGTTGCAGGCGCTGCCCGCCACGCGCTACTGCATGGAGTGCGCCCACCGCCGTGAACAGCCCAGTCCGCTCGAGGAGGAGGTGGTGGTGCCACGCAGCGGTCGGCTCCATACCGATGTCAGCCTGATAACCGATCGCGAGTTGGAGGCGCTGATTCGCGATCAGGTGCGCGAGGACGGCCGCGTGGACATGGAGGAATTGCGCCTCGTCTGCCGCCACGGCGTGGTCATCCTGGACGGCGTCCTGCCCAGCGTCGAGCAACACAGCATCTTGCGGCAGTTGCTGACAGACATCGTCGGCATCGAAGAGATCGTCGATCGCCTCAGGGTACAAGAACTGTTGTGGGAGCGCGCGGATCGCGAGAAGCCGCTAGCCGGCGAGGAGGCGGCTCCGGAAGGTGAGCCGCCGGCCAGCGACGTCACCGAGGACGTGGTGACGAGCCTCGAGGAAGGCATCGATTTCGTGCCACCCCTGGAGCCGCCTCCCGAGGAGCGTTGACAGTCGGCCCACAGCGCTGCGGCGCCGCATCGTCGGCGCGGCGACCGCAAAGGGAAGCGCAGTGTCTATGCCGTCGCCTCCCCGCGGCACCTCTGCCGTGGGACAAACCACCCACTGAGTCGCAGACGAAGGGAGAGGCCTATGGAAGATAAGGAGCTGCAACAGCGCTTTCACCTTCTCCATCAAGAAGTCGAAGCCGCTGTGTCGTTGGTCGAGGACGTCAAGCTCAACTGCAAGACCGCCACCGACGCCTTGAAAATCGAGATCGAGATCCTGCGGCGGTTTATGGAGCGCTACCATCCCGACTTCGCACGGCGTTATCCGGAGCTGCGCGCAGAGGTGGTGCAGGAAGTGGATCCCGAGTGGATGGATCTCGGCACGCCGCCGCCGTCGTAAGCCCCCGATCGAGACGGCATCGGTCCGCAAGCCGACGGATGGCGTGCGGACCGTGTGTGCCGAGCGGCTACGTCGATGTCGTTGAGCCCTTGCGGCAGATCCGGCGGCGCCGGAGAGGCTGGTGGTCAAAGGAGCGGAAGGGTGACTGATGCCCCCCAAAGCCCCGAGGACGACCCGGTGGAGGTGCGATGAGCGCGCATCGCCTGCAGCACCAACGCCAGCATGCCCTTCATGCCGCGCTTCGCCGGCTCAGGAGAACGGCCAGGAGCGCGGGCTGGCGGCCGTCCCCGGTTTTAACCCGTGCCGGGCACGTCCTTTCCCTAGGAAATTCACTGCCGTGTGGAATACGCTTGACACTGCCGGCCGACCCACCCATGATCGTGGGTTAACGACATTTCTTCCCCGCTTACAAGGAAATCTTCAGGCATCTGGTGATGTCTTTGTTCCAGGAAGAGGAGTGGACGATGGAGATGGCGCCACTGTGGCAGCACGTTCAGCACGCACGGCTCGTCGCGCGGCGCGTGCGGCAGCGAGCTATGCTCGCGCGTTTGAGCAGTCACTGTCAACAGTATACCGCCCAGGCGTTCCTGGCACGACGGCGCACCTCCCACCTGACCCGGCAGCCCCCAGCCAGCATGCACGTGCTGCCGGCGCCAAGCCAAGTGGGCGGCGGCCCGGATGAGGCGGACGCCTGGCCTCCTCAGGGCACCAGTTCAGGCTTATCAGGCCTGACCGTGCGGATGACTGCGGAGGATATCGCCGTTGCTTTACAGGATGCACGCCTAGAGCGGTACCCTGCCCAGTATTGCCCGCTGGCCCGCGCTTTCTGCCGCGCTTTGGATGTGCCGCTGGGGCACGTCACCGTCGGCCCCTACAATGTGGACTGTGAGGCGTGGGAGGACCGCGGCGCCGTCGAGGCCTTCTTGCCGCCGCACGTCACGGCAGCGATCGCGAGCTTCGACCGACGGCGGGTGATGCCGCCCTTGACCTTCCAGGTACAGCTGCGGCCGTGGAGCGCAGCGCCGCAGACAACGGGGGCGTGGGGGGCGGTGCGCCGGCAGGCCAGGCAGACCCGCGTCCAGGCGCAGGCCATGCGGGCGTGGGCCGATGAGAAGCGGGCCGAGGCGGTCCGGCGGAGTGCTACACGGCATCTAGCGCCGCGCTAGGGCTTTGCGCCCTTCATCGACGGCGAAGAGCAGCAGAGCGAACGGGACAGCGACGAGCCAGGCGCTGGCGGGCAGAGGGGCGGTGCCGACGAGGGCGTGGCCGAGCGGCGTGTAGACGATGAGCAGCTGTAGGCCGATCTCGACCAGGATGCCGACCAGCAGCAGGCGATTGGTGAACAGCCCGAGGGCGAACACCGACTGCCGGGAGCTGCGGCACACGAAGCCGTTGGCGACCTGGGTGACGATCACCGCGGTCAGGCAGGCCGTGGTCGCCTGGCGGTACAGTAGTGCTGGCGGCGTCTCTCCCCACGTCCATCCCCCCTGATACAGGACATAGAAATAGGCCGTCATGGCGGCGGCGGCTTCGATGGGGCCGAGAACAGCATAGGCCCGAAGTAATAGCCCGGCGGTGAGCAGAGGTTCGCCGCGCCGACGTGGCGGGACACGCATGAGATCATGGGCGGGTGGCTCGGCGCCCAGCGCCAACGCCGGCAGCAGATCAGTGCCCAGATCGATGGCGAGGATCTGCATGATCGTCAGGGGAAGCGGGATGCCGAGCAGCACATAGGCCAGGTAGGGCACGATCTCCGGGATGTTGCTGGTGAAGATGTAGGTAACAAACTTGCGGATGTTGTCGAAGACGGCGCGTCCCTCCTCGACGGCCGCCACGATGGTGGCGAAGTTGTCGTCCAAGAGCACCAGCTGCGCCGCCTCTCGCGCCACGTCGGTGCCGGTCAAGCCCATGGCCACGCCGATGTCGGCGTGTTTCAGCGCCGGGCCATCGTTCACCCCATCCCCCGTGACTGCCACGATCTCTCCCAGCTCTTTGAGAACGGTCACGATGCGCAGCTTTTGCCGCGGCGCGGTACGCGCGAAGATCTGGCAGCCGTGTTCCAGCGCCCGCGCCAGCTCCCCGTTGGACAGCGCTTCCAGCTCCGCGCCCTCGAGGACCTTGGCGTCGCCGCTGATGAGCCCGATCTCGCGGGCGATGGCGGCGGCGGTGAGGCGGTGGTCACCGGTGATCATGATGACGCGAATCCCGGCCTCATGGCAGCGTTGGATGGCCTCGGCCACTTCGGGCCGCGGCGGGTCCATCAGACCGACCAGCCCGGCCAAGGTCAAGCCCTCTTCCACGACCTCGGCGGCGAGGGGGGGGAGCGGGGGGGTGAGTGCCTTATAGGCACAGGCCAGGACGCGCAGGCCGGAGCTGGCCATCGCATCGTTGGCCTGGAGGATCGCCTGGCGTCGGGCCGGCGTCAGGGGCACAACGCCCTCCCTCTCGAGCGCCCTGGTACACAAGGGCAGCAAGCTCTCCACCGCCCCTTTGCTCAGCACCGCCGCACCGTCTGAGGGCAGGCGATGCACCACGGTCATGCGTTTGCGCTCGGGATCGAAGGGGATCTCGAACAGGCGCGCGTATGCCGCCATGCCGCCCGCCAACACGCCCTCCGTCGCCTGCAGCAGGGCGACTTCCAGTGGATCGCCGGCGACAGTCCCATCCTCGACGCGGGCGTTATGACAGAGCCGGCAGGTCAAGTAGAGAAAAGGATTATCGTCCACCGCCGGGCGTGCCGGCCAGTGAAAGACCTGCCCCCGCGAGACGATGGCCCGCACCTCCAGGCGATTCTGGGTGAGCGTTCCCGTCTTGTCGGTGCAGATCACCGTGGTGGAGCCCAGGGCCTCCACCGCCGGCAGCGCCTTGACCAGGGCGTGGCGGCGCGCCATGCGCTGGCCCGCCATGGAAAGCGCGAGCGTCACCGTGGGCAGGAGCCCCTCCGGGACGTTGGCGACCAGGATGCCGATGGCAAAGAGGAAATTGTCCCAAAAGCTGCGGCCGATGGCGCTGCCGAGGGCGAAGAATCCCACCCCCATGCTCACCGAAAGCGCCGTCACCACGCGGGTGACGCGGCGGATTTCCCGCTGCAGGGGGCTCGGCTGTATGGGCACCTCTGCCGTCAGGCGGGCCACCTTGCCGAACTCAGTGGCATCCCCGGTGGCGAACACCACGGCGCGGCCTGAGCCGGAAATCACCGTGGTACCAGCGAAGACGAGGTTGCGCGCCTCGAGGAGCGCCGGGGCCGTGTCAGCATCGGGCTGACGGGCCTGCGGTTCGGACTCGCCGGTGAGGGGGGCGTTATTCACCGTGAGGAAGGTGGCGGCGACCACCCGCGCATCGGCGGGAATACGATCGCCTTCGCCGAGGAGGAGCAGGTCGCCGGGTACGACCTGCCGTGCCAGCACCACCTTGGTCTCGCCCCCACGACACACCGTCACTTGGTCGGGCAAGAGCTGGCGCAAGGCGGCCGCAGCGCGCTCCGCCTTGTACTCCTGGAAAAAGGAGAAGAGGGCGTTGATGGCGATGACCGCCACAATGGCATGGGCCAGGCTGTGCATGCCTTCGCCCGGTTGCAGATAGCTGGCGACGTACGCCAGGAGCGCCGCCAGCCACAGGAGCAAGGCAAGGAAGTAGGTGAATTGCCGCAGCAGCTTGCGGCCGAGGGAGAGCGGGCGGGTGGGGGCGATCTCATTCGGCCCGAACTCCTGCAAGCGCCGCGCCGCTTCCATCTCGTCGAGCCCCTGGGGTGAGGTGTGCAGGGCGGCGTACACGGCGTCGACGGGCAGCTGGTGGATCTGCACCGCTACCCTCCTCGGCGGAAGCGGCAGACGAACAGATCGCAGGGGGTGCGCCGCATCACCTCCTCCACGGGGTTGCCCCGCCACCAGCGGGCCAACAGGCCGCGCTGGCTGGCCCCCATGACGATGAGGTCGTGGCGGTGGCGCGCCGCTTCGTGCATGATCGCCTCGCCCACCTGCGGGCTAGAGACGACGCGCACCTGGGGCTCCGTGTCGGCCCGGCGCAGGGCTTCCACGAAGGCGCGCACCCGCTGCATGGCGGCCTCTTGCGGCACCGCCTGCCCCTGTTGGCGCGCTTTCTCAAGCGCATGGAAGACGACGTACTTGGCGTGAAAATGCGCCGCCAACTTGGCCACCAGATAGGCCAGTTCGGCATGGTGGCGAGCCTCTCCGGGGATTGGCACCAGGATCTGCCGCGGATGGGCGAGCAGGCCGGGATGCACCACCCGCACGATGATCAGCGAGCTTTCCAATACGGCCATCAGCCGCTGTGGCACGGTGCGCAGGAAATAGCGCCGCTCGACATCATGGCGCCGCGAGGCGGTGAGGATCACATCGATGGCATGGGTACGGACGAGGGCGTTAAGGGTCTGCACCACGTTGCCCCGCTCTATGAGGAGGTGTGCAGTCACCCCTCGCCTCTCCGCCTCGGACACCAGCGCCCCCGCCGATTGCGCCAGGGCGCCTTCCTCGGTGCCGGTCATCGTCGGGGTTAGCACGCCGGCGACGAACAACGTCGCCCCACAGGCCTGCGCCAGCGCCAGGGCGTAGCGAGCCGCGGCATGGGCGTTGAACGACTCATCGACGGCGGCCAGAATGTGGTGGTACATGGCTCACCGCGGCGCGAGGGTGGCGGCGACCTGCACCGACACGGGCTGATCTAATCCCCTCAAGGCTGCAGTGCCGACCGTCGCCGCTGCGCACGATCCTCGGCCGATAGGCGAACATCGCGATGAATGGCCAGGTAAAACCATGAGAGCATCTCCCCTTTTCCACTTCCTTCCAGTATCCATCAATGCTCCATATGTCTTTCTCAAGCGAGCGTCTTGGTCACGCGTCGAGACGCCAGCCACAGCGTCACGAAACCCATCACTGCCAGCGCCACGAGTTGTGGCCAGAGGATGCCCGGCCCCACCCCTTTGAGAAAGACGCCACGGATGATCACCAGATAGTAGCGCAGCGGATTCAGGTAGGTGAGCCATTGCACGACCACTGGCATGTTAGCGATGGGGAAGATGAACCCCGACAGCAGGATCACCGGCGAGAAGAAAAAGAACGTGCTCATCATCGCCTGTTGCTGTGTTTGACTGATCGTCGAGATCAGCAGGCCCGCCCCCAGCGTCGTCATCAGAAACAGAACCGTCGCCAAGAAGAGCCACAGGAGATGGCCGCGGATGGGAACCTCGAACCACCACACGCCACTCACCATGACGAGGAGAACGTCGGCCATGCCGATGAGGGCAAAGGGCACCGTCTTGCCAAGGATGAACTCCGCTGGGGTGATGGGCGTGACCATGAGCTGCTCCAGGGTGCCGATTTCCTTCTCGCGCACCACGGCCATGCTGGTCAGCGTCAGGGTGATATTCATCACCACCAGCGCGATGACGCCCGGTACAAAGAAGTTGCGGCTCGCGAGGTTTTTGTTGAACCAGGCGCGCGCCTGCAGCTCCACCCGACCAGGCTGTTGAAATGCCCCCTTGAGGTGTGTCAACCGCCTGATCAAGACTTGTTGCGAAAACCGTTCGACGATTTCGGCGCTATAGGCAAGCACGATCCTGGCGGTGTTGGAGTCGGTGCCGTCGACGATCACCTGCAACGGCACCGTCCGCCCGGCGCGCAGGTCGTTTTCGAAGCCCTTGTTTAGGCGCAAGACGGCCTGCGCCTCGCCGTGATCGAGCAGCTTGCGGGCGTGGCGGTCGTCGCTGACAGCCGCCACGATGTCGAAATACCCTGAGCGCATGAACCGCGCTACCAGCTCACGGCTGGCGACGCTGTTGTCGAGGTCGTAGAGCGCGGTGGCGATGTGTTTGACATCGGTGGTGACGGCATAGCCGAACATGATGATCTGGACGATTGGCATGACGAAGACCGAGCCCATCATCTTGGGATCGCGCAAGGTTTGGAGAAATTCTTTGATCAGCATGTGCTTGATGCGTTCGTACATGCTCACACCAGCTTCTTCTTGAATTGGACGTGGGCCAGGGCCACCATGAGGATGGCGAAGACGCTCAAGAGCCCCGCCTCGACAGCCAGGATCTCCAGCCCGATGCCTTTCAGGTAGATGCCTTTCAGCAGAGTGATGAAGTACCTGGCCGGCACTAAATGGCTGAGCAGTTGCAGCGGTTTCGGCATGTTGCTGATCGCTGAGATGAACCCCGACAAGAGGATCGATGGGAGGTACGTCAGCATCATCGCCAGTTGGCTAGCCAGCAGCTGGCTTTTGGTGGCGATGCTGATGACCATGCCGAGTGCCAACGACCCGGCCAGGAAGATCGCCGCCGTGCCGAAGAGCAGTGCCACGCTGCCACGCAATGGCACGTGAAACAACAGTTCCCCCATGAGCACAGCCAGCGCCACATCGAGCATGCCGATGGTGAAATAGGGCAGGAGCTTGCCGAGGATCAGCTCCCGCCCCTTGATCGGCGTGGAGATGAGCTGCTCCATACTGCCCCGCTCCCACTCACGCGCTACCGTCAGCGAGGTCAACATGGCCGCAATGACCAGCATGATCACCGCGATCAAGCCGGGGATGATGTAATGTTTCGATTCCAGGTCGGCGTTGAACCACACCCGTGCTCGCAGATCGAGCGGCGGCTTCAGCGCCGGGCCGCCAGTCTGCAGGGTCTGATGCATGGTCACGTCCTGGGAGTAGGCTTGGACCACCGCATCGGCATAGCCCATGGCGATGGTGGCGGTGTTGGAGTCGCTGCCGTCCACGATCAGTTGCGCGGCAGCCGCCCGGCCTGACTCGAGATGGGCGGCGAAGTCTCTGGGGATGACGAGGGCCATGAGGGCCTCGCTGGCATCGATGGCGCGTTCTACCTCCCGATAGTTGCGGGCCTGGCCGACGAGCGCGAAATAGCGCGAGCCGCCGAAACGGCTGATGAACTCGCGGCTGGCTGGCGAGGCACTCTGATCCCAGACCACTAGCGGCACGCGATCCACATCGAGCGTCAAGGCATAGCCATACAGGATCAGGAGCAGCAGCGGGATGGCGATGGCGATGCCGAGGCTGCGGGGGTCGCGGCTGATATGGATGAACTCCTTACGGGCCACCGCCCAGACGCGCCATGGCTTCATCGATGGCTCTCCTGCGGGTGCTGTACCGCTCGGTCACGGGCCTCGATGAGGGAGACGAAGACGTCTTCCAGCGAGGGCATGATCTTCTCCACCCGGGTCACCTGGCAGCCACGTTCGTCGAGCCGGCGGCGAATCGCCTTCATGGCGACCTTCGCGTCTGCCGCCATCACGTGCAACCCCTTGCCGAAGAGGGCGACGTCCTTGATGCCGGGGAGCGGCGCGATCGCCTCCATGGCCTCCTGCGGGCGCTCGCAGACCACCTCCAGGATCTCTTCCCGCATCAGCTCGGTCTTAAGCTGGTGAGGGCTGCCTACGACGATCAACTCACCGCGGTGGATCAGGCCGAGGCGGTCGCAGTATTCGGCCTCGTCCATGTAGTGGGTAGTGACGAACACGGTGATGCCTTTGCCGGCCAAGTCGTAGATCAGATCCCAAAATCGACGCCGGCTGATGGGGTCGACGCCGGAGGTCGGCTCGTCGAGGAAGACGATAGGCGGCTCGTGGAGAATGGCGCACCCCAGCGCCAACCGCTGTTTCCAGCCGCCCGACAGAATGGCCGTGCGCGCGCGGCGGTGCTCCCCGAGGCCGGCCATCTCGATCACCCACTCCTTGCGCGCCCGTCGCCTTGGCGGCGGGATGCGGTAGATGCCGCTATAGAAGTCGATATTCTCCTCCACCGTCAAATCCTCGTACAGCGAGAACTTCTGACTCATATACCCGATGTGCGCCTTGATCTGCTCGGCTTCGGTGCGGATGTCGTAGCCGGCCACCGTCCCGCTGCCGCCGGTGGGGGCGAGAATGCCGCACAGCATACGAATCGTCGTCGATTTGCCCGAGCCGTTCGGGCCGACAAAGCCGAAGACCTCGCCGCTAGCGACCTCGAAGCTGATGCGGTTGACGGCGATGAAGTCGCCGAAGCGCCGCTCCAGGTCCTGTACGACGACGGCTTGGCGGTTATGACGGGCATCCACGGTTGGGCCCCCCTTCTTCGCCGGTCAACACCGCCACGAAGACGTCCTCAAGCGTCGGTTCGATGGGGCGAATATCCCGCACTTCGAGCCCTGCAGCCAAAAGCACGGCTTGTGCCTGGGCGGTGGTGCTCGTAGGGTCTGGTGTGACGACGTGCACGCAGTCGCCGAACAGTCCCACGGCCTCAGCGATGAGATGCTCGCGCAAGATGGCCGTGGCCTGGCGGGCGTCAGGCGACCGAATCTCCAGGATCGTGCCGTGCATGAGTGTTTTCATGTCGTCTGGCGCGCCGATCGCCAGGAGTCGGCCTTTGTGGAGGAGCCCTACGCGATGACAGCGCTCGGCCTCGTCCAAATAGGCGGTCGAGACGAAGATGGTGACCCCCTCACGCTGCAAGTGGTACAGGATGCGCCAGAAATCGCGCCGCGACACGGGGTCGACGCCATTGGTCGGCTCATCCAGGAACAGCACCTGGGGGGTGTGGATCAGGGCGCAGGCCAGCCCGAGCTTTTGCTGCATGCCGCCGGAGAGGTCGCCGGCCAGGCGTTTTTTGAACGGCGTCAGCTGGCTGAAGCCGAGGAGGCGGTCGATCTTCTCGCTTCGGCCGCGGCTCGGCACGCCGTAGAGGTCGGCGTAGAACGTGAGGTTTTCCAGCACCGTGAGGTCTGGGTAAAGGCCGAAGCGCTGGCTCATGTAGCCGATCGCCTCTTTGATGGCCTCCGCCTCGCGCACGGTGTGACGGCCGACGACCCAGGCGTCCCCTGAGGTGGGGTCCATGATCGCCGTCAGCAGCCGCATGGTCGTGGTCTTGCCGGCGCCGTCCGGCCCCACCAGGCCGAAGATCTCGCCCTCGGCCACCGTCAGCGTCAGCTGATCGACAGCGGTCAGGCCATCAAAGGTTTTCGTCAGGGCTTCGGTGTGAATGGCGTCCATCATTTATGATCCCGCGCTTCGCCCACGCGGGACCCTTCCATCTGGTCCAGAAGGATCTCCGCATCGGCGGGCATGCCGGGCTTCAGCTCCATCTGGGGATTCGGAATATCCACCTTGATGCGGTACACCAGCTTGACGCGTTCCTGCGCGGTCTGCACGTTCTTGGGGGTGAATTCGGCCTGCGAGGCGATGAAGGAGAGCCGGCCCTCATAGACTTTGCCGGGATAGGTGTCGGTGGTCACCCGCGCGCGCTGGCCGAGCTTGATGCGGCCCAGGTCGGTTTCATTGATGTAGGCGCGGAGCCAGACGTGTTCTAGATCGCCGACGGTGACGACCGGCGTGCCCGGGGCCACGTACTCCCCGCGCTCGACGTTTTGCGACAGCACCACGCCGGAGAGGGGCGACAGCAGCGTCGCATAACTCAGGCGCGTTTTCGCCAACGCCAGGGCGGCGTTGGCCTGCTCCAGGCGGGCGCGTGCCTGGTCGATGGTCTCCTGGCGCGGCCCCTTTTTAATCAACGCATAGCGTTCTCGAGCTTCCATCAGTGCGGCCCGCGCCTGATCGATCTGCTCTTTGCGGGGCCCCTCGACGACGAGTTGCAAATGCGCGAGCGCTTCCTGCAGGCTGCGCTGCGCCACTGCATACGCGGCCCGCGCGGCCGCATACTCCTGCGCGGCGATGAGGTTGCGCTGGTAGAGACTGGCGGCTCGTTCATAATCTCCCCTCAGACGATCGGCGTCGGCCTGCTGTCGCTGCACCGTTGCCTGGGCGGCGGCGACATCTTGCGGCCGCGAGCCGGCGAGCAACTCGGCCAGCCAGGCCTGCGCCTTGCTCACCGCCGCCGCCGCCTGGGCGATTTCCTCCGGGCGCGAGCCGGCCTCCAGTTCGGCCAACGCCGCTTGAGCGACTTGGACCTCGGCCCGGCGGAGTGCGACTTCCTGTGCGAGATCCATGCTGTCTAAGCGGGCGACAAGCTGGCCGGCTTGCACCAGCTCGCCTTCGGAGACCAGCCGGGCCTCCACGCGGCCGGCGATTTTGAAACCGACCTCGGCGTCGGTGACCTCGATGGTGCCGGAAACGCAGATGAGATGAGCCTCGTGCGGCGACTGGCGCTGCATGTAGGTGTAGGTTGCCGCGGCGGTGGCCGCGATGAGTAACGACAGTATCAGCCATGCTCCCTTGCGCTTCATCCTTGAGGCTCCCCTGTCTGGGACAAGTGTTCGACCTGGGCTGCGGCAAATCGCCCCCTATGTCGTAAAGCGTCCCAGCAGGGCAGGTCGGCATGTTCCGCGGCGCTGCCCAGTCGCCATGACAGCGGCACGCGCTCGGCGAGTCGACAGAGCACCTCGGCGGCGACGTCGCCCGCAGGTGACCAGCAGCCAGGGCCTCCGCAAGGCTTCCGCATAGCGCCCTTCCAGCTGGCAGTACCGGTACGCCGCGCCAAGCACCGCGCGTCGCGCCCCGACCGACACGGTCACCCCGAGGTAGACCTGGGGCGCCAGCCGCCGCTTCAGCCGCACCTCCTCGTGGCAGAAGAACCGACGTGCCTGCAGAGTGGTGAAGTCGAGAAAGCCGAACGCCACCGGCTTTTTGATGTTGTAGACGAAGCGGTCGGTGAGAAAGACCCAGGAGATATGCGTCTGCCGCAGCGGCACCTGGCTTGGCCGATCGGGATAGGCCGCGGGCTGCAGCAGGGGCTCGATGAGCGCCTGGAGGGTCATGGAGTGGGCTCCCACTTCCCTTCGGCCACCCAGCGCAGCACGTCTAAGGAGGTCACGATGCCGCGCAGCTGCTGCGCTTCGTCCACGACGATGAGGCGATGCACGCCGCACTCGGCCATGCGCGCCGCCACCTCGCGGATGGGGGTGTCCTCCGACACAGTAATGAGGTAAGGGGTCATCACGTCGCGCACTATGTCGGCCGGCAGCTCGTCGATCTGGAAGCCCTGGCTGGGGTCGAGCGATTCGTCGTAGGGCCGGCGGTAGAACGGCGCCTCCACCGTGAGCTCCCGCTCCGTCGCCAGCTCGTACTCCACCAAGTCGCTTTGCGAGATCACCCCCACCAAGTGGCCCAGCTCGTCGACGACGGGGGCGCCGCTGATCCGCTCCTCTACCAAGATCTTGGCCACTTCCCGCAGGTCCATGGTGTCGGTCACGGTGACGACATGGGGATTCATGATGTCTTTGGCCAGGCGTTTCACGCTGTTCGCCTCCTTTCTGGGATATCCCTTTGGGGCGCGCCGCCGGCGCCGGCCGCCATGGCTAGCGGCCCTCCTCTGTGCCGCTCAGCCGTGCCAGCAGCCCACCCAGCCAGCTCTGATGCTCCTCAGGGGCTAGGGTCTCGATCTCGCCCGGATCAAGCCACACCCCGCCGCAGCCGCTGCAGCGGTCGACGCGCACGCTGCGGTAGACGGTCTCCACCAGCTTGCGGCCGCACTTCGGGCAACGCAGGTGGCATAGTTCGAGGATGGCCTGCTCGAGCTCCTGCTGGTCCTTTTCGCGCAACTTGGCGATGAGCTCGCGGTCCTTCTGGGCGAAATAGATGTCCTCGCGGGCGCGCTCCACATCGCGCCAGAACTCGGTGTATGTATCGAATTTCCCTCTTCCATCCATAGCTGTTGTCCTCCTGAGGTGTGGCGTGCCGCGGCGCCCATTCCCCTGACCAGAGCAAATCGTGTGCCAGTGACATCAGTGGGCCAAGAGCTGGCGGGCGAGCGGGACCGCGGAGGAGACGCCTTGCACCTTGACGACAGCGTTTGCCGCCTTCGGCGGCTCTGTGACAGAACGTCCCAGGCTGGGACACAATGTCCGAGGTGCGACCGTATGGTGGGCTAGAAACCACGGCTCAGGCGTGCCACGACATCGACCGAGCCGGGCGACGGCGAGACACCGGTCCAGCGCAGCGCCTAGCCAGGTGGTCTCGCCACGACCGCCGCGGATCGCGGCTGGCCCCTGGCAGGGAACTTGCACTTGCGTCCCAGCAGCGTGGCGCTTGTGGCCGCTCACAGCTCGCGTCGCCAAAGGTCGATGCAGCGAGAGGAAGAGGCCATGAATACTCTTTGGACCCAGCGCTATGTGCAGCGGACTCAACGGATGCAGAGCGCCGCCATTCGCGAGCTCTTCAAGCTCACCGAACGTCCGGAGATGATCTCGTTCGCTGGCGCCCTGCCGGTCCCAGAGGTCTTCGTGGCCGAGGTCCATAGGTGCATGGTGAGTCTGGTCGTGCCACGGTGCCGCCAGGAAGGCACGCGGGCCCGATGTTGGAGAGCCTAGCGTCGATGCGTCGGCAGGCGAGTTGCCCGCGCTGGCACCGACGCGTTGAGCCTCTCATATGACAGGAGCAGGATCGATGCCCACAAGGAACGACGACGAGGCGGGACCCCCCTTCGGAAATCAGCTGCACCAGCTGCCATGGCTCATCTTGGGGATCCTCGCCATGCTTTGGGTCCTGCTCGCCTACTTCGGGCCAGCGACATCGGCCGTCCAGATCCCCTACAGCGAATTCAAGGCCATGATCCGCCAGGACGCCTTCCAGGAGGTGACCTTAACGCCCAGCGTCGTGCGGGGCGTGACCAAGGCCGGCGCCGAGGCCCCACCTACGACATACGAGGCCGTACGTCCAGAGGACCCGGACTTGCTCCGCGAGCTGGAAGCGCGCCAGATCCGCTATCGGGTGGAGGCCCAGAATCCCTGGATGGTTTATCTCCTCTCCTGGGTGGCGCCGATCCTCGTGCTCTTCCTCCTCTGGCGCTTCTTCGTCGGCCGCATGGGCGGCGCTGACCGCGGCCTCATGGCCATCGGCCGCAGCAAGGCCAAGATCTACATGAAGCACGATACCGGCGTGACGTTCAACGATGTCGCCGGGGTGGACGAGGCCAAGGAGGAGCTGCGCGAGATCATCGACTTCCTGCGGCACCCCGCCAAATACCGGCGCCTGGGCGGCCAGATCCCCAAAGGCGTCCTGCTGGTGGGGCCGCCGGGGACCGGGAAAACACTCTTGGCCAAGGCGGTGGCTGGCGAGGCGCAAGTCCCCTTCTTCAGCATCAGCGGCTCGGAGTTCGTGGAGCTGTTCGTCGGCGTCGGCGCCGCGCGCGTCCGCGACCTGTTTGCCCAGGCGCAAGAGCACGCGCCATGCATCATCTTCATCGACGAGCTCGACGCCCTGGGCAAAGTCCGCAGCGTCTCCCCGGTGAGCGGCGGCCACGAAGAGCGCGAGCACACCCTGCAGCAACTGCTGGTGGAGATGGACGGCTTCGACACTCGTAAGGGGGTGATCATCATGGCCGCCACCAACCGGCCGGAGATCCTCGACCCCGCGCTGCTGCGGCCGGGGCGCTTCGACCGCCACATCCTGGTGGATCGGCCCGACATCCGCGGCCGGGAGGAGATCCTGCAGGTGCACTGCCAGCGCGTCAAGCTGGCGGCGGATGTCGACCTCAAGGTGCTGGCGGCGCGGACGCCGGGGTTCGTCGGCGCCGACCTGGCCAACGTGGTGAACGAGGCGGCGCTGCTGGCGGCGCGCCAGGATAAGGCGGCGGTGGAGATGGCCGATTTCGAGGAGGCCATCAACCGCGTCGTGGCTGGTTTGCAGAAGAAGCGCCGCGTTATGCGCCGCCACGAGCAGGAGGTCATCGCCTACCACGAATCCGGCCACGCGCTGGTGGCCGAGTCCCTGCCCCACGCCGATCGGGTGCACCGCATCTCCATCATCCCGCGCGGCATCGCCGCCCTGGGCTATACGCTGCAGCTGCCCACCGAAGACCGCTACCTGGTGACACGCGCCGAGCTCCTCGACCGTCTGACCGTGCTGTTGGCAGGGCGGGCCGCGGAAGAGTTGGTCTTTCAGGAGATGTCGACCGGGGCGCAAGATGATTTGGCGCGGGCCACGGACATCGCCCGCCGCATGGTCATGCAGTACGGTATGAGCGAGACGCTTGGCCCTCAGACCTATGAACAAGGGCCACCCTCGCTCTTCCTAGAGCCCACACTGCCCCGGCCGCCCCTGGCGGTCAGCGAGGAAACCGCCCGCGACATCGACCGCGAGGTGCGCCGCTTGATCGCCGAAGCCCATGAGCGCGCTGGCAAGATCCTGGCCGCGCAGCGGACCACCTTGGATCGGCTGGCGCACCTCCTCCTGGAGCGAGAGACGGTGGAGGGGGATGAGCTCCGCGCCATGATGCAGACCGATCGGCATGAGGTCTGCCAGTAGCCGGCAGGCTGCGGCGTCGCGATCCTCGCCGTCGCAAGGGAGCCAGCGACGGCTGGGCGCGACATGCTGACCCGCCCATCCTGCGCACGATAAAAAACGTTGACAACCAACGCGACAACCTGCTACGCAGACATTGCGCCGTTTCCCCGCTCGCCCAGCATGTACTCCAAACCTTCCACGGCTGAGGATATGTGCCAAGGAGTGGCCTATGGCTACGCAATTCGACGCAGAAGATCCGCCTCCGCTGCTGACCCCACGAGAGCTACAGACTCGCAAAGCCTTTGTCGGGCTGGATTTGGCCGCCACCAGGGCCCTGCAGGCCCTGCGCCCCTGGATGGAGGCCCACGTCCACGAGGTCGTCGAGGAGTTTTACGCTCATCTGTTGCAGTTTGAACAGCCCCGCTGGCTGCTGTCTGACCCGCAGCGGCTGGCGCGGGTCAAGGCGGCGCAGACCGAGTCCCTCTTGAGCTTCACGAGCGGCGATTTCGACATGGCGTACGTCGCCCGCCGGCTGGCCATCGGCCGCACGCACGCGCGCGTGGGCGTCACCCCGCAGTGGTATCTGGGCGCCTTCAGCACCTTCGCGCGGATTCTCTTCCCCAAAATCCTGGCGCATTATCACGACCGCCCGCTGGCCGGGATCGCGGCTATCAAGGCACTGATCGCCGTCATGCACCTGGACATGCAGCTGGGCATCGATGCCTATCTGGAGGCCTCTCAGGAGGCCCTGCGGCAGAATGCGGTGAGGCTGGAGGAGCAGGTGGCCCTGCAGACGAGCGCCCTGCAGGAGCGCGCGCGCCAGCTCGAAACGCTCTATCAGGTCAGCGCCGCGGCCAGCCGGGAGTTGGACTTGGGGAAAGTCTTGGCCGCGACGCTGCCGCTGATCATCGACCTCGTCGGAGCTGCAGGAGCGGAAGTGCACCTCATGGGCGACGACGGCACGCTCACCTGGACCGCCAGCCACGGCCTCGCCGACAGCTTTGTGGCGGCCTCGCAAGCCTGGCAGCTGCGGCCAGGGGAGGGCATCCTCGGCCGCGCTTTCACCGATCGGACGACGGTGCTGGTGGAGAACCTGGAGGTCGAAGCGCAGTTCTTCCGCCACGAGGCGGCCCGCGCCTGCGGCTATCGCAAGCTGCTGTGCACGCCGCTGATCGCTCAGGGCCGGGCGCTGGGGACACTGCAACTCTATGGGACCAACGAGCATTGCTGCGACCCCGAAACCCTGCCCCTGCTCCAGGCCGTCGCCGAACAGCTGGCCGTGGCCATCGCCAACGCCCACCTGCATCAGACCGTCAAAGCCTCGGAGGCCGAATACCGCAGCCTGGTGGAGAATCTCCCGAAGCTCATCTTTCGGTTGGATCTCCACGGGCGTTGTGTGTTCGTCAACAGCGCGGTGCAGAGTATGCTCGGCTGGCCTCATCAGGAAGTCGTCGCTGCCCCACGCCTGCGCGACGTCTTCGGGCACCCGGAGGACTGGCCTGAGGCCGCCCTGCAGCGGGCCCTAGACGGAGAGGTGGTCCATGGGGTAGAATGTCGCTTGCGCCACCGCGATGGGAGCTGGCGCTGGTGTCGGCTCACCCTGTACCCCTGGCGGCGCGGCGATGAGCGCATCTTCGGCGTCGAAGGCATCGCCGAAGACATCACCGAGCAGAAGCGCCTGGCCCAGGAAATGGCGCGTTCGGAGCGGCTGGCGCTGGCCGGGCAGTTGGCCTCGGGGCTGGCGCACGAGATCGGCACCCCCCTCAACGTCATCGCCGGCACCGCCGAGTTCCTTCTCAGCGAGCTGCCGGACGAGGACCCGCGGCGCGCCGATCTCGAGGTCATCAGCCAGGAGAGCCACCGCGTCGCCGAGCTGGTACGGCGTTTGCTAGGACTGGTGAGAGAGCGCAACGGCAGGCCCACCGCCGTGGCGGTGCATGAGCTGCTGGACCACACCTTGCGCCTCTTAGAGTACCGCTTTCAGCAAGAGGAGATCGCCGTGGTCAAGCGGTATGCGCCGGACCTGCCGCCCGTGCTGGGCGTGCGCCAGGAGTTGGAACAGGTCCTGCTCAACCTGCTGGTAAACGCCTGGCACGCCATGCCCGGCGGCGGCACCATCACCATCACCACCCAGCGCCAGGGGGCGACGGCGCAGATCGCCATCGCCGACACCGGCTGTGGCATCCCCGAGGAGCATATGAGTCGGCTCTTTGAACCATTTTTCACCACCAAACCGCCGGAGCAGGGCACCGGCCTGGGCCTCGCCGTGGTCCATCAGCTGATCACCGCCCACGGTGGCCACATCACCATCGACAGCCGGGTGAACGAGGGCACGACCGTGACCCTCACCCTCCCTCTTGTCGAAGGGGAGACGCATGTCTGAGCCTGTCCACGTCCTCGTCGTCGACGATAACCCCCGCATGGTCGCCCTGGTGGAGCGGTGGCTGGTGCGCGCCGGCTATCGCGTCACCGGGGCGACGAGCGTGCAGGAAGCCTTGCAGGCGTTGACGGCGCAGCCGTTTGATTGGGTGATCGCCGATCTCCGCCTGCCGATGGGCGACGGGTTCGACATCCTGGCGTGTGCCCGCGCCCACCAGCCCCAGGCGCGGGTCGTCATCATGACTGCCTTCGGCTCCGAGGTCATCCGCCAACGCGCCCTGGCCCAAGGCGCTTATGCGTTCTTAAGCAAACCCTTCAGCGGTGAAGCACTGCTTGACGTGTTAACCTAAGCGCTATCCCTTCAGAAAAGCCCATCGGCGTAAGCTGTCGTCGCGCTCTGGACGGGCCATTGTGAGTCCTTCGCAGAGGATCAATCCAGAGCGCGGCGGGGGCGCCGACTCACCTCCCGCGCCAGGCCGTCCTGATGTCGCCTAACGGGGAAGCACAGACAGAGCCTGGGGCATGGCTGCGTGGGGAAGGGCGCCCGCCGCCACCGAAACCCCGCTGATTGAGGCGTTTTATCCCATCCCCGAGGCGATTTGTCCCAAAGGTATCCTGTCGCCGTGCCAACCTGCTGCATGCATGGAGGAGGAGATGTCGGAGAACGATGTCAGGGTCAGCGATATGATGACCAAAGAGGTGAGGCTACCCCCTTAGACCGTCTCAGCGGTGGGCCGCATGGTCAAGACGGGGCAGGGTGCGGTGCGCACGACGCGCTCGGCGACGCTCCCCATGATCAGGTGGCTGAGGCCGGTGCGGCCGTGGGTGGCCATGACGATCAGGTCCACCTTCTCGGCCGCAGCGACCTCGACGATCTTACGGTAAGGGACCCCCACCACCACGCGACGTACCACCTCCACCTCCGCCTCCTGCGGGAGGACCTGCGCCAGCTCGTCGGCAGCCTGGCGTTCGAGGTCGCCCAGGAAGCTGGCGCCCAGGCGGCTGGGGGGCAGACCTTCGAGACGATAGGTCGGCAGTTCGACGACATGGAGCAGCACGAGCTTCGCCCCAAATCTCTGGGCCCACTCTCGCGCATAGGCGATTGCCTGTTTCGAATACTCCGAGAAATCCGTGGGTGCCAAGATCTGATGAATCTCCATGGGGCTCCCTCCTGTCATAACGTCGAGATGGCCACGTCGACCTACGCGCGTATGCCGTCTGATCGCCCTACAGGGCTTCCACACCCAAGCGAACCGCCCGGTATCCGGGGTTGTCCCGGCGGCATGGCGCTGACTTTGC